>ERZ1106935.1-NODE-1-length-436621-cov-17.776435_pt1 | contig 436621 bp, 352 predicted proteins | sample MGYA00403666_ERZ1106935 | MGnify/ENA primary metagenome ERZ1106935 (study PRJEB35170, sample SAMEA104062452) | human gut metagenome | biome: human gut; feature: human-associated habitat; material: faeces | place: Denmark | collected 2012-11-20 ... | reverse complement strand
CCGAAACAACCGACACGAATACCGTCGTTTTCTCTTTTCGCCCGTGTATAATCCTTTCCAACAATGCCCTGAGGACTTTCGCCGCTCCGAACGATTCGATACGGAAAGCGAGGGAGGTTATCGCTTCAAGATTGTAAACCTCCGCCTTGTATCTGTCCAATACGCGGATAATGCGCTTTATTTTATAAAGAAATACCCAGCCGAGCGGAAGGTATTCTTTGGGGAGAGATGTACCTGTTGTCATTCGTAATCGATGGAAAGAGTTATACTACAATCAAATATATTCAGAAAGCTGACAATGAACGATACGTACGTTTAGTCAATCATAATCCCCAACATTCGCCGAAAGAGATCCCAGCAAATTCGATTCAAGCATTAGCATTGGTAAAAGCAAGTATCCGATTCAATACAATGGGATAGTCATAGTGTTTCGCACAGTTTTTATATCAACAAATAATAAAATATCAGATTATTGTATTGATAATCAATGTAATATATAGAATACAAAATTGATCTACGTCAAAAAATAATGTCATTAAGGGGTATTTATAACGCTATTTTATTGCATTTTGAAGGGAATTTAATGCACTAACCGTTGAATTTACCGCATTTTTCCACATCGAAATTGCCGTCTTAATTAAAAATTGGCCATATCATTACGTATGCTGATATAGTTGTTTGAAAGAATGTTTTTGGAAATTTGAACTGTATTTTGAACCTTGAATACCTTGTCCCATGCAAGCCTGCCACATATAGCAGAAACCCCGCCAGAATCGCCGTTTTATCGGATTCTGACGGGGTTTTGTCTTCTTAATGGGCTATTTTCCTCCGTATTTTAGGATATTTCTGGGACTATTCAAGGACATGTAACATTTATCGCTTGAACAGACCGTTCGAATGCCATTTAGTGTAACACAAAAGCAACAGCTTTGTTACATTTCGATCGCTTGACCGTTCGGGGTAGTTTTACACCTATCTCACTATATTACACCAACTTTGCCTACTTAATGTTGTTTTTTCTATTGATACACTTCGTTTTGATCCCCTTACTTATCGAATGCTTTGAGAAATATTTGGACGGTTCCCGTAAGTTCAGTATAAAACCTTTCATAGCCGGGTTTGTCAGCGAAGTACGACTTCACGGACGACTTCGCCGACAAACCCAGGCAAAGCGGCTGTAGGCTCATGGCAACCAAGGTAAGGGGCGTGAAGGCAACATTGGTCTTGGCATCGTGCAGCGGAGCGGCAACTCCTGTTACGCTGCATCATATCTTCGTCCAACTCCGTAAAATGTCGCCAAAAGAACGGCAGAGCATTACCCGACCGCTCCTCCACTGCGTTGCGGCCGGCATCACGGATCGGCCGTGCGTCAAAAAGACGGGACGACTCCGATGGAGGCGCCCCGCAAATTTTACAGCAGTATGCTGCTACGTTCGAATACACTATCTGTACTCGAACGGTATAGTAGACGACTTAACGGGAACGTCGATAGCATTGGTTACGGCGTAACCCTTATCGACAAGCTCCGTTACGAAGAATATCACATGACAATTCTTCACGACCCAACTTTCATCCAAGGTCATCGTAAAGAGATGCTCACCGGTACCGCCGGCAGCCAGCGCACCGACCTCATGGCCGGAATAATCCGAACCAGAGTAACGGCTGTTCACGTGGCGGATAACATTATTATGCGTGTTGAAATCGTAATCCCCCTTCATACCATTGTTCAGTTGAGTACCTGTCAGACCATCTTCCAGCACCCAAGCGCCTACGCGGAACGAACCGGAGCGAGCTGCTTTCACCGTAACACGAGCGACCAATTTGTTTCCAGCAACTTCCATACCGACCGAAATACCTGCCCCAGCATCCGCAGAAAGCGATTTGTCGATCGCCTGCTTGATATTGGATACGTTGTTGTTGTAACCATTATTCCCTACCCCTGTCTGGAAATCGAAATTTACATAAGGATACGTGCTGACACCCATAGCGTAATCCAAAGGCACATCGGGCTGATAAGGATCACCCCCATAGGTGTGACAGGCTGCCAGTACGGACTTGTCCGCATATTCGGCCGACTTGCGTACATCTTCCATCGCAGCGATCATAAAAGGACAGTAGCCGCAACCCAAGCCCGTGAACTGCGTGATGAGCGTCCGGCGGACGAACGAGGTGTTGTCCGGCTGGGGATCTTCCGGAGCGTCAGGCACCGAGAACTCTACAGCAGAAATGGTTGTCGGACGATCTTTGGTATTGTGGGTCTTATAAGCAACCCAGAACGAAAATTCACCCGGCTCGGTAACAGTGTACACAAGCGTGTTGTCCTCGATGGTGAATTTCGAAAGGTCGAGCACGTCGTTGCTCTTGGCATCGTAGAAAGCGACTGCGTCGAGCGACAATTTCACTTTGTCATAATAGACATTAATGCGGGCGGCATCCTGCCCGTCGGCATTGATTACCGTCGTCGATGCCGTCACCTGCAGACCGTTTTCGATGTTTTCATTCGTACCCCCATTGCCGTTTTGACCGTTACCGGGGGTCACCGGATCCTGCCCCGAACATCCCGCGCTCAACATAGCCATACAAAGCGCAGGGATAATGAATTTCTTGAATTTCATAATCTGTTTTTTAATTAAAAGGATGAAGTGATCACAAGGTTCAGACCCGTGTAAGCCGGCATATAACGACACGCCCCTCCCGAACAAACATAGCCTGCACGATTGCGGCCGTAGCTGAGTTGAATACGCGTACGATTTTTCAGGTAACTGAATCCTGCACTGTAATAATTCGTTTTAGTAAAGGAGTTAGCCTCGGTCTCGTCGAGGTTATACATATCGCTCACAAAGAAACTCCAATGCGGCACCATGTTGAACTCCACCAAAGCCGCGACCCAGTCACCCTCGTAGTCGGTCGAATAAAGGTATTGCGCCTCGACGCGCAACGACTTTTTCGAGTCGAATTTGTAGGTGACATCGCCTATGAAAATGTTGGATACGTAGGTCTGACGCTGGAAACCATGACTCGGGTTGCGCTTCTGGATCGAAACAAGCAGCGAGGTTTTGAGTTTCTTGTTCCACTGGCGCTCTACATCGATGTTAATATCACGCCACATCAACTCCCGCTCGCCCGATTCGCTCTGCTCCGAACGCAGCGTATAGAAAGTGGATAAGTTGGCGTGGAAATTCCAGTAGCGATGACGGTTCGACTTGCTGCGATACGTATAGTAGAGATCCACCTGACCGCCTATTTCGCCGTCGGTATTAACGATATACGGTTCCAAATTGGCCAACAGGTAAGTGTACTGGCGCGTCAGAGAGGGCAGGTAGTTGAGTACATTGCCCGTACCAGAGCCGTAAAGCGAAAGCATCGTCCCCATACGGTCTAACCGGCGGAAACTACCCGAGATGCTGAAAGGTCCGTAGTTATAACCGGCCTCGACCAAGATGGCGTTGCCGGCTGCGGCTACGTCCGCAACAGTCGAGTAGATGTCCTTCCCCTTATATACGTATTCGCCTTTGAGCGAAAGCCCCTTCCAGTCGAAATTCAGGCGACCCGAATACATGTTCAGGTTGGGCGAGGTAAGTCCGCGAGAGGCGAAGTCGATCGTCTGATCCTTGTCGAGCGACTCGTAGCGGTTGACGTAGCTGCCCTCAGCCGAGAACTGCGCAACGTTCCAACCGAAAATATCATTCAATGAAATGTGCAGATCGGCACCGCGCACCCACGAATCCGCATAGTCGGTGTAGAGCCGGGGACGACCGTACATACCTTTCACCTCGACGTAGTCGCCGAAGCGGTAGATACCCTGCACACCCTCGATCGAATTGTTGAATCCCAGCTGACGGTCTTCGAACGAACGAAAAATAAGTCCGCTGCCGAACTGGTCGAAAATATCACCCACCCGCACGGAATAGTTGTGATCCTGCCACTGGATATACTTCGAGGAGAGATAGAAGTGATAGGCTCCGGGCTGCTGGCCGATCTCATATCCCTGCAATGCAGGGAGATAAGCGTCAATCTGGAGTCCCGCAGAAAAACGACCGTTCATGTAGTCGAGTTTCATGTAGTTGTTCGAACCGAAACGATCGTCGGGAGCAGTGCCTGCTGCACCCAATCCCGAGTCGTCCTGGTAGTAGATCGAGTTGCTCTCGAAACTACCGGAGAGCTGGCCCTCCCCCACGCGAACCTGCGCCGAAACGGCAAGCGTCGCCAAGAGTGCAAGCGCCAAGCCAAACAGTTTTTTCAACATATCGGAATCTTTTTTCGATTTAAAGAGTAACTCTCTTCTGCTTCCATAAAATACGCCTCCGCACCTCCAGCGGATTTGCGCATCCGGTTATTTTATAAAAGCATAAAGCAGGGGGAAAATTCCCATTCCGGGTACCTCCCCCTGCCTTATTTCAAAAGAGTCTGTTAGCGACGGATATATTTACCTGCCGCCCGCTGCTTCCAACGCTCGCGGAGCGACTTCTCGGCAAGAGGAGTAACCTTAAGCGGCTCGTAGCTCTTCGCATCAGATACGCTCGTGCGGCTCAACGGGCGGACAGCACGCTCGGCACCCAGCACATCGTTCGTCGTCACGGACTTGCCGCCCTTGACAACCGACTTCACGGACTCACCATTCCAACCCTTGGTCAGCGTCAGTGCGCCGCATACCCGGGTGTCGGTCGAATACTGTCCTCCGTATATTATCTTCGCTGCATTCGGGTAGTAAGTATCACCTTGGTACTCATATCCCCCTACAGTGATCGTAGAGTTATCGCTGCTAATCGTTACGGGGAACTCACCCTGCGTAATCGCCATTTTGCTGATACCAATGAAATAGTACTCGGCCCCCTTGTTCCATAACGTAAGCGGCGGCAGGTTGGTTACGTCGAACGGAGCGACTACGGAACCGTCGGATTTCATCTCGAGATACCACTTCGGACCGAAATCGAAGAACATAGACTCCGTATCGTAGCCGTTGTACTCTTCCGTAGTTGCGATGAAAAGGTCGTATGGCGTCTTCCAGCCGGCCAGGTAGTTGGTACTGTACTCGTACTTCGGACGGTCGATATCGAGTCCCAGGCAAAGCAGGCGGTTCTGGCCGCGCAGACGCTCATTGTAGAGCTTAAGCTGCTTCTTGAAGCCCTCGTACAACTCCTCTACCTGCTCTTTCGAGTAGTTTGTGTTATTCAGATAGTAGTCAATGACCTCCTGGGACAGACTCTCCGGACACGTCAGTCCAGAAACGATCTCCACCTTGCAGGTCATCGGCGCCTCGCCGCCCTCGTATTCAGCCGACAGCGTCCACTCACCCAGCAGACTTTCGAAATACTTCGAATCTACCGGCTCTTTATCAGGTACAGGCATAGAACGCTTCTTGCCGATGGCAGAACCATCTTCGTCGGGATCGTTGCCGGTACCCTCGTCATTGTAAGCGATTACACCCAGGTAGGTGTTGGCGTCGGGACGGGTCGAGAACATTACGTTGTAACCCTCGGCCGAGTTGATCTTCTCGATCTCATCCGGAGTAAACGCGTTACCGTTTTCGATCAGGTCGGTGTTAGTCTTGCCGGCGTTGAGTTCGACCTCCCACTCACGCTCGTAGTTGGCAGCGTACTTGGCAGTCACCGCGTCACCCGTAGTACATTTGATATTGAACCAAACTTCGTAGGGCGACTCCTCATGACCTTCCGGAGCATCGATACCGGTAACGGTTACCTCGGGAGCCGGTTTCGTAGGTTCGGGCAGCGTAAAGCCTTCGAGTTTGGCGAAAGCCTGCTTCGAACCGGTATTATCGTTGATACCCACCGCATAGACGTAATACTTCGTACCCGGCGTGAACTTTATGAAATACTCCGTCAGGTTGAAAGAGAAGTCGGTCTCCCCTTTGGGAATCTCATAAACCAGGGCGTTCATAACATAAGGCGCATTGAAAGAGGTCAGCGCCCACTGCATATTCGACAGGTCATCTTTCAGCAGTGATGCTTTAATGCCCTCCATGTCATACTCCTCGAAAATACCAAGGACCAAATAGGATATGCCCTCGCACAACTCGAAAGTGAGCAGACCGCCGTTGGGTCTCAATTTATCGGTATTGATCTTGATCTCACCGAGTTTTTCGGGCTTCTTGTTGGTAACCTCTATCTTCTGGTAGTAGCCGGTCCAGAAATCGCCCTGCTCTACATCGTCGGCACGGGAACCGGTTTCTCCCAAGATACCACCGCCACCGCCGACAGCTTCGTAGTATGCGTCCTGATCCCAAAGGGGCAAATAGTATCCCTGACCGAAGCCCCAAGGGTGCTCGCCGGATGCGAACTCGCCGAGCAGCACATAATTGAGCTGTCCAGGCACCATCGGGTTCCAGAGCGTCATCATCGAGCCGTCCTCATTGGTTATAGGCTCGCCATTCTCGTCGCGTAAAATCGAATTCTCCTCGTTGAATACAAAAACAGTATTCTCGGTAATATAGTTGTGATATATATCGTCGAAGAGATTCATCATGTCGGCGTCGGTATAGCCCATCATACTCTGATAATTATACGTCAACATGTCTATCAGCAGATATTTGATCACATTCTCGGGATCGGTCGGCTGGAATTTCACGTTCATGCTAAAACTCATGTAGTCCACGTCAAACACGTCGTACGCGTCATCGCCGAACGAAGCGGTCTTGGCCTCAACCTCGAGAACCTTCTCAAAGAACTCTTCGTTCGCAGTGGTGGCAGCCACATAGATCACATACTCCGTATCGGGGTCCAATTTACTTACGGTCAGCGAAGAAACGCCGTCCGCAATCGCAGATTTGACGCCGGTCGCAAAGACGATCGTTGCCGTCGGGGTCTCCTTGGCATCGGCCTTGGGCGTCGCCAGGTAAGCAATTTCTGTCAAATTAGCGGCAGTCACCTCCAATTTGACTGTCGAATACTGTGCTTCAAGGAACTTCACTTCCAATGAAGGCCAAGTACCGGGGTCTGGTTCTGTCTTGTCGTCGGTACACCCCGTCAATCCTACTCCTGCAAGCAGCATGCATACAAGAGAAAATAAATTAACAAATAAATGTTTCATAAAAAAATTTTTAATAAGGTAATTAAGGGTTTCTTCGTTTACAATATTATCATATCACCATTCGTCTGCGGTTAAAGCAAACCATCTGCATGGCCTTTTCGCAAAATACGGGTGTAAATATAAAAATTATTTTATAAAAAAACAAAAACAGAAAATTTCACCAGCTATCTATTTCCGCAATAAATGATCCACGACGAGATTCCTGCTTTCGGCGAAACGCCGGATCTCATCCTGCTGGTTGGCAAGATGCTGTTTTCCCATGCTGACACGTAAATAACCTATTATCATAATACAAATGATTTTAACCGAGGCAACGTCGCCTCGGTCGGTAAAGGTAAGCGTATGCTTCGGGAGCACCGGAATACAAAACCTTCCGGCATAAACAGTCCGGACCAGCCGCAAAGCCCGGAAAATAGATGGAATTATCATATTCGTTCGCACCGAATGATCCCCACAGCGGTTTTCTACCTCCGAATTTGGATTTTTGCCGGATTTTGCTTAATTTGGTGATATTGATCCTCTCGGACAAAGGCTACCTTCCATGACGAAACACACGATAATATTTATGACATTATTCATTTGTTCGAGTTGTCGTAGCTTGCAGGGCACGGTATTTTGCATCGATCGGCAATCGGACAATCTCAACAATCGGTTAAAATTATCGGACTACACCCTGGACCGAGCAGGCAATTCCATGATTACGGATCGGGATACGATCTATCGGTTAGCGCTGCTTTTAGGTAACGATACGACGGGATACGGAAATTGGAAACAATATTATCGAATTCCTTTCGACGGGAATCGTACCATGAGATTGGTCCTCGACGGAGGCGACGATCCGGGGCCGCGAGAATATTTAATATTGCACGACGAACACGGTAAAATTGTTCGCTATATCGAAATTGCGGCGGAATATGGAGATGGTCCCCGCTCAAAAAAAATATATAGCGTGCTGACTAAAGACAGCCTGTATGTTTACACGGTTACTACGGAAGCATTTTTGACCGGCGACGATTTTATAGACGATACGAAACCTGCAACAGCGGATACGATGAAAAAAAGCTACCATATCGGCGACTTGACAGCGATTTACAGGTAAAACTTAGTTAAAGATTGTTCGGGCAAAGCTCAAAATTTCTCAGCAGCTCAAAATAATTCCGACATTTTACGGCATCGGATTTGGCATTATCGGAAATATTGCGTAATTTGGGTTGCAATTCGATACTCTTTGATGGCAAAAGCGACTGTACGAATTTTCAAAAATCACGGATTCAAACAAATCAACCGGAATATCGAAGAACTGAAATTTACCCTATTAAATTATAACACGGTCAGTTTCCTACGTAAAATCCGGCAGGAAAAACCGCAGCGGCAGCGAATATGAAACGAATAAGTTTTCTGGCGATATTCTTCGTCATCGCTTCTCTCGGTGCCATCCACGCCCAACAACGCACGGGTTTCGCCTATTACGACCTCGACCGCCTCTACGACACGATCCCGTCGCTCTTCTACGACGACACGGACTACACACCCGAAGGACGGCTGCGCTGGAGCGGCGAGCGTTACCGCGCCAAAGTCGAACGGGCGGGCGCTGTAATCGGCCGGATGGCGATGCCGCTCGCAGGAGTGTATGGAGTCGAAAACGAGGAGGTTGTCAAAGACTTGGTCCGGGCGTCGGACCTGCCGTACAGTTATGTGCACCGCACCCTCAATACGCTGGACGGGATGGATTTCGCCTTGCTCTACTATGCCGACCGGTTCTTCACGGAACGTATCGAAACAGGTTATGGCTACCTCTGCGTCGAGGGTATGCTGGACGGCAAGCCGACAGCCGTATTGCTGACACGCGGCGACCGATATGCCGCTGAACTGCTGGAGGAGCTGCGCGAACGAACACCCGGCATCCGGATCCTCTGTGCAGGCAAGCTCCCGTCCGGAACTGCGGAAAAGCTCTCGCTCAGAGACGCATTGGCTCCGGCCGAGCGCCGAGGGCGGGGCAATGCCTACGCACGGGGCGGCTGGTGGCTGCACGACCGAATCCTGACAGACACGGCGCTGACCGTCATCCGGGCCGATGTTTTCGCCCGGCGCGACCTGCTCGATCCCCGCAGCGGAACGCCCCTGCCGACCTATCGGCGACAACGCTATACGGGTGGCATCGGCCGATATTTTCCAATATTTTTATATATTAAATAAGTTTTTTGATTATCCGAAAAATCATCGTATCTTTGCCCCTCCGGAAAAGACGGTTTTTTCACCGTTGCCTTCCCAATGGAAGGCCTCGCCCGCAGCCCGGCGGAAACAACTCTGAAACAGCACATTTATTGGGAAAAACACTATTATAATCAACAACGACAAGTTATGGCAGACGTTAAACGAGTCTATACCTTCGGCAACAAGGAAGCGGAAGGTAACGGCAAAATGAGGGAACTGCTCGGCGGTAAGGGTGCGAACCTGGCCGAAATGAACCTGATCGGTATTCCGGTTCCCCCGGGATTCACCATCACCACCGAAGTATGCAGCGAATACTACGCACAAGGACGCGAGAAAGTCGTGGGGCTGCTTCGCCCCGAAGTGGAGAAGGCGATGAAGAACATCGAAAAACTGACCGGCATGAAGTTCGGCGACAAAGAGATGCCGCTGCTGGTATCGGTTCGTTCGGGCGCACGCGCTTCGATGCCGGGCATGATGGACACCATCCTCAACCTGGGTATGAACGACCAGGCCGTGGAAGCCGTAGCCAAGCGCACGGGCAATCCCCGTTTCGCATGGGACTCGTACCGCCGTTTCGTACAGATGTACGGCGACGTGGTGCTGGGCATGAAGCCCGCTTCGAAAGAGGAGCACGATCCGTTCGAGGAGTTGATCGATGCGCAGAAAGAGAAGCGCGGCGTGAAAAACGACACCGACCTGACGACCGACGACCTGAAGGAGCTGGTGCACAACTTCAAGGCAGCCGTAAAGAAACAGACCGGCGAGGATTTCCCGGCAAATCCCTGGGATCAGCTCTGGGGCGCTATCTGCGCCGTATTCGGTTCGTGGATGAACGAGCGTGCCATCCTCTACCGCAAGCTCAACAACATTCCGGCGGAATGGGGCACGGCCGTATCGGTACAGGCGATGGTATTCGGCAACATGGGCGACAACTCGGCGACCGGCGTAGCCTTCTCGCGCGACGCAGCAACGGGTGAAAACCTCTTCAACGGCGAATACCTGATCAACGCACAGGGCGAAGACGTGGTAGCGGGCATCCGCACTCCCCAGCAGATCACCATCGAGGGTTCGCGCCGCTGGGCCAAGGCACAGAACGTATCGGAAGCCGAGCGTCGCAGCAAATACCCCTCGCTCGAGGAGGTGATGCCGGCCGTATATAAAGAACTCAACGAGATACAGCACCACCTGGAGCAGTATTTCAAGGATATGCAGGACATCGAATTCACGATCCAGGACGGCAAACTCTGGATGCTCCAGTGTCGCAACGGCAAGCGTACGGGCGCCGCGATGGTGAAGATCGCCATGGACATGCTGCGCGAAGGCCTGATCGACGAAAAGACCGCCGTACTGCGCTGCGAGCCGGCCAAACTCGACGAGCTGCTCCACCCCGTTTTCGACAAGACGGCGATGAAAAACGCCAAAGTCATCGTAAAGGGACTGCCCGCATCGCCGGGCGCAGCGACCGGTCCGGTGGTGTTCTTCGCCGAAGATGCCGAAAAAATGCTCAAGGAGAAAAACCAACGTGCGATTCTGGTCCGCATCGAAACTTCGCCCGAAGACCTGAAGGGCATGCTCGACGCCGCCGGCATCCTGACCGCACGCGGCGGCATGACCTCCCACGCCGCGGTCGTAGCGCGCGGCATGGGCAAGTGCTGCGTATCGGGTGCAGGCGAGCTGCAGATCGACTACAAGGCACGTACGATCCGCGTAAACGGATATGAAATCAAGGAGGGCGACTGGATTTCGCTCAACGGTTCGACAGGCGAGGTGTACCTGGGGCAGGTAGCGACACAGGCCGCCGATTTGAGCGGCGACTTCGGACAGCTCATGGAGCTGGCCCGCAAGTACTCGGTGCTGAAAGTACGCGCCAACGCCGACACGCCGAAAGATGCGGCGCAGGCCTTTATGTTCGGCGCCGAAGGTATCGGTCTCTGCCGCACGGAACACATGTTCTTCGAAGGCGACCGCATCAAGGCCGTACGCGAGATGATTCTCGCCGACGACGAAGCCGGCCGCCGCGTAGCACTCGCCAAGTTGCTGCCGATGCAGCGCAGCGACTTCGAGGGGCTGTTCAAGGCGATGCAGGGCCATCCCGTGACGGTCCGCCTGCTCGATCCCCCCTTGCATGAATTCGTCCCCCACTTCGAGAAGGAACAGCGCGAACTGGCCAAGGACATGAACGTTCCCTACGAAAAGATCGCGGCCAAAGTGGAGTTGCTGGCAGAAGTCAATCCGATGCTGGGCCATCGCGGCTGCCGCCTGGGCAACACCTATCCCGAAATTACCGAGATGCAGACCCGGGCCATCATCGAGGCGGCTATGAACGTAAAGAAAACGGGCATTCCCGTACACGTGGAGATCATGGTGCCGCTGGTGGGCAACCACAAGGAGCTGCGTTACCAGAAGAACATCATCGACCAGACGGCCGAGAAGGTCTTCTCCGAACGTAACGACCGCCTGGAATACATGGTCGGCACGATGATCGAAGTTCCGCGTGCGGCAGTCACCGCCCACCAGATCGCCGAAGTCGCCGAATTCTTCTCGTTCGGCACCAACGACCTGACGCAGATGACGCTCGGCTTCTCGCGCGACGACATCGCCAAGTTCCTGCCGATCTACCTGGAGAAAGGCATTCTGAAGAACGACCCGTTCCAGATCCTCGACCGCAACGGCGTGGGACAGTTGATCCGCGAGGCGGTATTCAAAGGCCGCGGCACACGCGAAAACCTCAAATGCGGCATCTGCGGCGAACACGGAGGCGAACCTTCGTCGGTGGAGTTCTGCCACTTCGCAGGTCTGAACTACGTGAGCTGCTCTCCGTTCCGCGTGCCCATCGCACGCCTGGCGGCAGCGCATGCGGCTCTCAAAGAGGCATAAAACGATATACATGCGACGAAATCCTCCCGAACCGATCGGTTCGGGAGGATTTTTATAACCACGACCGGCAACTCCTATTCAGCGAATTGCTGCGCCACCGCCGCATCGTAGTCGGCATTGGTAAAAGTATAGGTCCAACGGGTTCTGACCGCGTGAGATGCCGTTACCTCCTCCTCATAATTCCAATCAATGGTAGGGTCCTGCCTCGAATAATAATCGGAATCGCGCGGCGGCTGATACCCCTTGATATAAATCGCTTTAGTCCCATCCTCAAAGACAACTTCCACATACCGGATATAGCTCGACGGAGGTGGACAGTATGCTATTGCCCCATCCACCCTTTCGCTCTCAAAAGTACAACGGCTATCTATAAAAAGCAAATCGAAGTATAATAACTGATATTCAGATTGTTATTCATCATGTCGGTATTGAAATATCGAGAGAATGTGAATCTTTCTGCATAAATAACCGAGAGTTGCGTTTCCAAATCATTACCTTGTTTTGGGATGCCTGCGGTTACATACAACGGTTATTTACAGTCTATTACGCTTATATTCATCTTGTCGGACGACTCTGCCAAAATTATTTTTGTCCACCTTAAAAAAGCAGAGTTTATGCGCAGTACTTTCAAGGTCTTGTTCTACCTCAAACGAACAAAGAACACCTCGCGTGCAGTCTATCCGGTTATGGGCCGCATCACGATCAACGGCACGATTTCACAGTTCAGCGCCAAGATCAACGTTCCGGAACAACTGTGGGAGGTTAAAGGCGGCCGAGCCAAAGGCAAAAGCGTCGAGTCGGAACGCATCAACCGCCATCTGGACAATATCCGCATCCAGATCGGCAAACACTATCAGTCGATTTGCGATCACGATGCCTACGTCACGGCTGAAAAGGTCAAGAATGCCTGGCTGGGTATGGGCGAACGATACCGGACTCTTGTGAATGTTTTCGAACATTACACGAATGATCTTTTCAAACGTATCGGCGTAGATCGCTCAGAAAGTACCTGGTGGCGCTATCGGGCGTCGCTCGGGCATCTCCGGGCCTTTCTGAAACACGAGTACAACCTCCACGATATTCCGCTGCTCGAATTGGAACAGTCGTTCATCGAGCAATACCACGTCTATTTGAAAACTGTCTGCCATTTGAAGGCGGGCAGCGCATGCCGCTACATAGATTGTTTGAATAACGTGGTGAAAATTTCGTTCAACAACGGTCTTATGCCGCGTAATCCGTTCGCTTTCTACAGTTATTCCGCTCCGAAGGAACCGAGAACTTTTCTCAGCGAGAAGGAGCTACGGCTTTTTCAGACGACACGATTGAAGAGTGCCAAACACGAATACCACCGCGACCTGTTTCTTTTTTCCTGTTTTACGGGAATCTGCTACAAAGACATGCGCTATCTGACCTGTGAACAAATCATACCGGACTCGGAGGGGCACCTGTGGATACACGGTAACCGCTGCAAGACGGGTGGAGAATATATGGTCAAATTTCTCCCTGCGGCTTTGCGTCTTCTGGAAAAATATCGCGGAACAGCTCCGTCACCGCTTGCATTCGACATGCCGAAACTTAGCAGTATCAATTGCTCCTTGCGTCGTATTACCAAACAGTGCGGTATCTCACGGCACATAACCTTTCATGCAGCGCGTCATACGTTTGCCACGACACTCTGCCTTTCACAGGGTATTCCTTTGTCAACAGTTTCCAAGATGCTGGGACATAAACAGATCACCACGACACAGATCTATGCGCAGACTACACCGATAATGATCGAGGATGCGATCGATCGTGTCGAATCCCGGCTGGGCGGTAAATTCGCAGTATAGCGTAATCATGGATTAAATCATCCACTGCAAGGAAATTTCATGTAAGTAACAGTGTAAGTTACAAAGAATATCGGTCGGGAGTTGTCACCTTTGCACCGTAACCAACTATCTCGATTATGGATAAAGACGACAAACTCCGCCTTGCGGAAATTCATGCAATGGTCAAGACGCTTTCCGTGGACCTTCAATTTTTGAGACGCCATCGCAACGTGCTTTTCGGGACACCGGTTCTGGAGTTCAACGAGGTTTGCTCGGTGCTTCACCTGAGTGCCCGTCAGGTGCAGCGCCTTCGTGAGCGCAAAGAACTCGTCGGGTTCAACGTGGGGCGCCGGCGCTTGTACTTTCAGACGGAGATCTATGACTACCTCTCCCGTTTGGAGAGAGAAAACCTCAAACATCCCGAACAGTCAATGGAACAGTGATTATGGATCGACCGAACAATCCCAGTGAAACGAAGTATCTGCTGATCGGGGAAGAGGAGTTCGAACGTCTTCTGCGCAGCTATTATATTCTCGGCAAGGGGCTTCTGGCTTTCGAATATCTCTGCGGTCACAGCGACCGTCCGATGTACCTGTCAGCCGAGGGCGTGTGCGAAGTGCTCGGCATTACGCGCGACGAGTTGGACGAGCACCGCCTGAAACGACAGATCAAGGCGAAAGTTTTCCAGCGGCAGATGATGTACAGCCTCTACGATCTGGTACTCCTCGCCGAACGTCTCGTGCGCCATAAGATCCGGTACAGGCTCTCGAAAGCGCCCCGCTTCGATGCGACGGGCCAACGCCTGTGATTCGCGTTGTATCTCAGCTTATCAAGACCGGTCGTTTGCGGCCGGTCTTTTTCTCCGATTTCGTAAAAGCGACGAAACGACAGCAGGAAGAAAGGAGGTATAGACAAATACCATATATCCGATCTACCGGCCCGCTTCGAGGGAAGCCTTTCGGAACTCTTTGAGCAGCGTCATCAACTCCAATGCGGCTTTACGAGCCCTCCGTCCGGCTGCCTTGTTGCCTTTGAATCACTGAAGATATGCATCCTTCTGAAAAGCTGCGATGCGATCGTTGATCTGTTCGAGTAATTTTTCCATATCGATTTTTATTTGGTCGTTATGAAACAAATATAGGCAAAATCGGCTGCTGTCGGACTCTTTGCCCGCTTTTTTATGCATGATACGGTATCGTCCCGGTCGGACGCGGGGCAAGTTAGCGGCAGGCTCACAGTCCCTTATCGCCTTTTCCGCGCACGATCTTCCCTTCTTCGAACGGTATCGCACGCGGAAAAGTCGCACGGGCCGCCTGCCGCAGTTTCCGCCCCGTCGTCCGACCATGCAGGACATTCGGTCTGGCGACACAATAAGAATATTCACCAAATTGTTTCGAACCATGAACATCTATCGGATTTCGGCGGAAGGCTACGCCATGTATCTCTTCCGCGTTGCGGCGCGTACACAAGCTGCCGCCTGTATGAAGCTCTCAGTGCTGCTCGGCATAGCGGCCGAGAACTGTCGCGTTATGGAAACACTTCCTCTGAACGACCATGTACGGGAAATCGAATCCTGCCGTACGCGGGTGTCTGCGCGATGATATGCTGGATGGACCAGAAGAGCTTTACACGCTTGACGCTTACTCCCGACTATCGAACTACTTCGGAGATACAGAGGGCACAAGGCTTGTTGGAGGAAGTTTTGCCCACTATTCCCGATGCGGAACTGTTGTACGGCGTTTTCTATAATGAAAATACGGAATACTGCTCGTTCGAACAGAGCCGTATCTGTTTCCGACGCAACGGAATCCTCTTTCGGATCAATAAGCAGTATTTTCCCAAACCGACCTATGCGATCGACATCGACACCTCGAATTTCAAGCACATAGATCTTCATATGCAGGCTCATATCCGGGATAAATATCCGGCACCGCACCGCATCGGTATCCTTTCCGAGCGTAAGGTCAATATTTGGGTGGACTACCTGACTAAGATTTGGCACGACCTGGAACACCTCGATCGAGAACGCAATGCCCATATCTCCGCCCATCGATCGCGGTTGAACAAACTCCCGGATGTTAAGTGGAACAAAGATCGGGACAGAGGATCTATCGAGCGTAACGGTCTCTGCTACAGTTTCCGCTACGAAACGGGCACGATTCAGGAAAAGGTATCGCTCGATTACGGCCCCTGCACGCTCGACGACTTCCTGGCTCTTTCAGATAACCGCTACAGACCGAAATGCTGAACCTTTTTCAAAACGATTCCGAATCGGGAATGATACCCTTTCCGGAATATTTCATACGCAACCTGTATGTCCATCGCTTCCGGCTGTCGAGCCGGAGCGCTGACACGCGCCGCCGGATCGTCCGCTGGCTGTTTCTGCATTTCCACGTCTATGACTACCACCCTGCGGATGCTGAAACTACGGGACGCTACCTTTCGCGGGAACGGTTCCCGCCCCTGCTCTTTATGACGCTGACCGAGGATTTTCGCAAGGACTCCTCGCTGTGTCTGCGGATAATCTCCACCGACTTCTATACGCTCTATCTGGAAGGGAACGTCTATTGTGACGGCCGGTGGCATAACATTCGACTGTAACCTGTTCCCGCCTGAAAGCGGCGGGAACGCAAACCTGTTTTACGATGGCGAATATATGTATCAACCGCTTCTATTGTTCGACGGACAATGAAGCGAACTACGAAAAGATTCTCTACGGCCTCGGCGATCGGTTCGACCTGTACGATCTCGACGGCCGCGACAACTGGATGCGCGGGGAGTTCGACTCGAAATGGTGCTATCCCGAGGAGGCGATCGCAGCGATGATGAAGACGTTGGAAAAGGACCCGACGCTTCATATCGAGATCGTCTCCTGTGAGCCGGGGATGCAATACCTCGAAGCGCATATCTACGACAGCGGCATGTGGAATAGCTTTTAATAGGATGAAACGGAATTTTCGAGTAGGTGTACGCTACACGTTCGAAGGAGCCTACACCGTTCGGGCGGTTTCCGACAAGGAAGCCGCCCGGCTTGTTTTACGACGATGCGGCCTGACGTGCGGCAACATCCATACGACGCTCGACGAGCTCACGTGTCCGGATTGGGACTTTCCTACGCATCCCGACACACGGATAGGAAACGTCGAACCGATCGAGATGCCGGAGCGGAAGGCTTAAAATTATCAATACGAACTAATCTATGACCAAATACAGATTTTATGAGGACAGGAAGGTCTCGGTATAGGAGCGCATCTACTTTTCCATCGAGGCCGCAACGATCGAGACAGCGGAGGCTCAAGCTGCGGCGATCGCTCACAGGTCCCTTTACGCTGCGGCGTGCGACGACGCTGCGATCGAAATCGAGGAGAGCGAAACGCTAAATTGAATTAAGACCTATGAAACGATTTGAAAAAATTGCTAAGCGCTATGCGCTTGCGAACAGCTATTTCAAAAACCGGCTGCTTATCTGGCCGGATACGCTTTGCGAAATTCACGATTACCTGCAACAACACGGTGAACTGCCGTTCCGCTACGACGGGGATAACTGGCCCTACGACGCACTGTGCGAGCAGCAGAAGCGACGCGGTGTCCGCCTGTCGCAGTACCTTACGCCCGATGCTACGGCCCGGCAGATAGCCGCCCTTGCCGTGCGGTATTTCGAGAATGACAGCCGTATCATGGACGTCTGCTGCGGTACGGGACAACTCACCCGGGCCTTGATCGCCGCAGGCGTACATCCCTCGCAGATCGTGGGATTGGAAGTCGACCGGGAGCTGGCGGACTTTTACGCACGCCTGTATCCTGTGACGCAAACGCTGATCGGGCCATATCGGGACATCGATTTCCGCTGCGAGAACATCGTTGCCAACCCTCCCTTCGAAACGACGGAGGTCGTCGATTTCCTTTCGTGGCTTGCGAAGGTACAACAGCCGGGCGACCGGAGTGTATTGCTGCTTCCGCACGGTTTCATCGACAAACAGCGCCCCAAGGGCATACAGGAAACGCTGCGGCAATTCGAGGTTCTGTACCGTACACCTATGCAGGAACGGTTCGCGCGGACAAATGTCACAGCCGAAATAGTCGTTCTGGAGCGACGGTGATAGGAGCCCGAGATTTTGTCTTCAATTAAATAGCGAAAGATGATATTATTCCCAAACCTTTTTGTTTATTTTCACCTCTTTTTCCGAAAACTTGTACGACGAAATATATCTTATGTTTTTAAGCGCATCGAGCAATCGAAGATTGGGGCCGTTGTTTTCGAGAATTGGATGTTTGCGATCATGTACGGCTATATCGGAGTACGGCTTTGGTAATGCGGACAATAAATTCTCTGTCAATGCGATATTTTTGGGATTAGCTGTAATAGCCTGCGAAACAATCAGGATTCGATTTTTAATATTGCTTGCATTTGCAATAACAGCCACCAGACACTCTTCGTCCAAGCTGATTTTTACCTGAGTCAATAGGATACATATTTCTGACGCCAAATCTTTATTACTTTCGATTATTTGAGCTTTTAATAACGGTATTATTGTAGATTTTTCTTGTACCGTAAATGCATTGGATGTCAAAAGACTTAAAGCGATATCCACTGAATATTCGATGCAATCGATATTTTTCAAGTAATCGTTTTTATGATGAATCAGATATTTAACCAATGTCGAAGTCCTATGAGAAGCAATATTTGAGGTATTTTCGTATGTGAAAGCAATCATACCAACATCAATGAGATAATCTACTCTGTCGGATTCGAGATCGGCGAGATATTGGTCTGTTTTTATCAGATAATTGAACGATTGGGCAATCGTCTGATATGCTCTGAATTCTAAAATATTCGATCCAATGAGGGCATCGAACAAAGCCTCTTTTTCAGCAACTGAATCTTCGCAAACGTGACTTCCCAATTCCGTTTTATAGTGTTCGATGTAATGTTTCAGAAGTTCCGATACCTGACTTTCGGAAAATGCGAAGTACGCCGCAACATTCTCCCAAGACGGTTCGATAAGTAATAACTCGATCGCCAAATCTTTTGCCCCATCCGATACGCTTGCTATGTCCGAAATTCGTTGCTGCTGTGTATGAAGATAAGTTTTCTTTGTTTCGGAATCAATCATGTCATCGTTAAGTATAATCAGTAATGCCTCTTCGTCCTCATCGTTTATCGTATGTGAAAATTCTTTCAGGCATAATACAAGATTTTGCTCGACATAGGAAACAACATCCCTGCTCGCGTATTCCTTTACTCGTTTCAAATTTAGATTTTCGGGATTTATTTTGTCCATACCGGCCAGATAGTTCAAAATGACACACAAGTTCCCACAATTAAGAGCATATAGACTGTTAGTGATTACATATTGCAGCAGGTCTGCTGAGTCACTATTTAGCCGATTGTATTTGCCATTATTCGATAACCATTTCAACTGCTCCAGGCCTATCGCTTCTTTATGGTCGGTTAAGAAAGAGTAATTATTATCGAGCCATGTTCGTTGTTCTTCGAACGATTCGACAGGATTGCAGAATTTGAGCCATCCTTCTATTAAAGCAGTACGTTCTGTTTCATTCGGATAATTTTGTATTGCCTGCCAATTATGTTGTGGATTCCATTTGATGAAACGCTGAAATAGTAATTGTGAATGGTGCCCGTTCTGATAATATTGAGCTATAAAGTCGAGCGGGGCATTGTTTCTCTCAATACGTTTCATCAATAATTCAAACTTCTCGTGAAATTCCCCATTATGAACGGAAAGACAGTCTGCCAACTGAATGTTTAGTACTGAATCGTAATTGAATGTAGACAACGGTATCTTCTTGGCAAAGTTTCCGACCTTATCGATTTTAGCATTATAGTCGCTTTTGATTGCTTGCTTCATAGTAAGAAGCAGATGGTAATCACTGAGCGTTATCATGCCTTCATAAAAATATGAAATATAGTCGTAATAGTCTTCGTCAATATATCCTTGTCTGAGAAATACATTCAACATCGGAGCCAACTTGATACCTGTAAAATCAGTACATTGCCCCATATCGTATGACGTGAGTAATTCATGCAGTCGCAACGATTTGATTTTTCGTTCTTCATCGTCGATATGCTTACGTTCGCATTGGATTTCTTGCGGCAATTCTTCAATGGCCCTTTTTCGGTTCCAATAGATTCGATCTAATTTTAACCCTGTGTGACCAATATTGAAATTGGCAGGTTGTGTGCCATACAGAATATGATGATATTGGTAATCGATCTGATCTTCGGATATCATCTGCTCGAATAATTCTTCATCTTTTATAACCTCTTTTAAAGACTGATATTTTTGTTCTATTTTTATCGTTTGAGGTTTTTGCGGCATTTCAGCTATGATTTGATAAGCACATATTTCCCGCAAGTCGTTCTTTGCAATATGAGCGGAGTGATAGTACTCTTTGATTTTTTGCTCCAACTGTTTTTTCTGCTCGTCGAGTTGCTGTAAGGCATAAACGATGAATTTAGGTTTCATCGCTATGCACTTATATACATCGCCTTCCCGATTGTGCAACTGCGCAAAATCTTTTGGGAAATAATTCTTGTAAACGATCATTCCCAGAAGTTTGGTCGGGTTCAATGTAATTTGCCCTGTAGCACATAATCGAGTTCTATACTGTTGGTATTCGTTGGCGATATTTTGAAGTAATCGCATATCATTAATGAAGAAAGCCATTTCTTCAAGGTCATCATCCGCAATATCTTCATATCCTCGAAGTCGAAGAGCTTCTTTTAGTTTGTCTTTCGAATTGGACGGATTGATAATTGGAATTACCGTCGTAATGTAATCGAAGAATTTAGCTCGCTGTTCGTCTTTGAATACATCGTCCTTAACCGCATAAATAAATACGATATGTCTTCCTATTTCTTTGGATTCGTTAATGAGTTGGTTTAGCTCTCTGAGTTTTAGATATATATCGGAAGTGTTGAAACGATCCAAATCCTCGATAATTACCACGTCATACTTCGTACGCTGGAAGAAATAGATGATCTCATCCAAGTGTTTATTAAAAATGGATGCTTCTTTGAGTTCAACTTCGCCATCCTTCAAATTGAATCTGCTCAACTGATACCCGCAAAATGCCGACAGTATTTTTCGAATACAGACCGATATTCCGAATAGCATATAAAGGACACTAAGAATATCAGCTACCGAATTAGCCACCGGCCCCATGTCGAGTATTCTGTACATTGTTTCTACACGTAACCACGAGGGTTCGAACGCAATCAGAAAGGCTATGAAAAATAGAAGAATACCTACTGTCCACCCAAACAATTTCCAGTTATCGAAATGAAAAATTCTTTTGATCCGTGAGTTAGGGACAGTTGCGTATTTTTCACGATAGATCAGTTGTTGCAGAATACTGTACTCAATGAGACGATTGAGTTGCTCGATGTCTTTTTTATCTTTCTTTTTCTCGTCGCGTTCCAAAAGATCATACGATTCAAGCGTTGCAAGTGAAATTTGTAAGTAGGTATGCTTTTTATAATCCTGTTGTAACGTATAAAGTACGGTACTTTTTCCAGAGCCGTAAGGCCCGGTCAAGGCTATATTGCGTATGAGGTTATCGGTGTCGAGTTTTTCTCCGATCTCTCTTACCGGTAGATATTGAGGTTCATTTTCATTGATGACCGTTGGCATTAACGTCTGTTGCTGCTCATTTGTCACCTCCGAAACTTGGGAGGCTACCCGTGTTGTCTTTCTTCTGATATAATCCCTGATACACATAATGACACATGTTCGCACTATATACAAAATTAAAGATTATTTCTCTGTTATTGAAATTCGGATATAGAATATAGTTATATTTCATTCGATATGGCCAAATCTTTTGGGGCTGAGATATAATTCACCTTCGCCTCCGGTTGCCTGCGGGGAAGCTCGGCACGCGCACGGCCGCTGCCGCGCCCTCGTCGGCTGCGGACGGGAAAATCATCCTCGGCGTCGGCACACCTCCGCCTTGCGGTATTTTCCCGTCGCTGCGCCGCCGTCGCGCACCGGTGTTCTTCCCGAGGCAACCGGTACGTTCGGGATAATACAGATCGTCTGCCCGACAGATTCGGAGGCGGTCGAGGTTGTTCCGCGACGCTCCGGTCTTCGCTTTTCATTTACGAATCTCTAAACCGATAACGAACCATGACACATGATCCGACGAAGGGCTGTTATACCCTCGACACGTTACGGGCATTGAATCCGCTTTACGACCACGAACACGGCCTGACACAGCAGGACGTCGAAGCGGTCAATGCCATGAAGAAATACATCGAATCGACACGCAGCGCCGACAGGCCGCATTGCGGCGATCGGGTGCGATACGTTTCCCGCCACGGCGACTATGCCGGCAGTGCATTGATCGCCTACGACAGAAACGATATGCTCACCGTCTGTATCTGTCCTTACGATCCCTTCGCCTCGCGGACGAAAGACGGCGTACAGTGCTGTAGCAGCGGAGGCCCCTTTACCCATGTCGCGGCTGCCGCATTCCGCTATGAAGGTCTCCGGCGGGGTTCTTTCAAAATCTGGGGTCACGACGGACCTTGCGGCAACGGGTCGATCCGCTTCGAAGCCGAAGTCGCGGGGTGGAGCTACCGCGAACCCGATCCGCTCTATGGCGACTTTACGACCGAGGCGTGGCGCAGGCTCTATGTCTATCGGATCGAACGGCCGTGCGGCAGCGATCTTTACCGCACGAACGGCCGGGAGATCGGCGACGAAGCAGCGTTCCAGACGTTCCTGCACGACTACAAAGCTACCGTATTTCCGGGACGTTCGCCCCGGCAGCTGGTCGTCTGGTGCTACCGCCCTGCGGAGAGACCTCTGTCGCAGGAGCAGTGGGATGCGCTCGACGCGCCGATCTCCAATTGCCATATCTACAACGTCCCGCAACCCGTGAAGATTCTCTACGACGATCTTCGGCACGAACGGATCGTCTGTTACGTTCCGCCCACACTCCATATCCATTAAATCCCTATAACATTATGAATGACGACACACTGATCGTTACCGAAACCGAGGGCGATACGTTCGACTTGCAGCTCTCGGAGTCTTCGACGCCCGAAACCTTTCGACGCCGGGCCGCTTCGCTGACGGGAAGCGGACTTTCCGAATCCGAAGCGCGGCATGTCGTTGCGACGACGCCCGTTCCGATGGAGCTTTTCTGCGACTCCGAGCGCGGAATCTTCGCTGTCGAAGCCGAACCGCTCGCCTACGGCCCGCTGTTCAATCCCTACACGGGAGAGGAAATTCCGAACGAGAACCTCCGAACGGAGGATGCGAAACTTTCCGACAGCTGGATCACAACGGAAAGAGATAAGATACTGGAACGATACGAGGCGATCGACCGAATACACCGCCGGCGCCTCGTCGATCTGATGACAGGAATCGTTTCCGAAATGACGGGCCAAAGCCTCGATTCGGGCAACGAATATCCGGCATCGGACGAACGCCAGGATAAATGCTATGTCACAGCTTTCCAGATAAAACATGCTGTGTTGTATGCCTGCCTGTCGTACGACTACGGAGGAGATCGCTGCGTGCCGGTGCGGGACCTCGAAGTCGGACAGCTTTTCGATGTCTTGCGGATGATGCTGCAAGACCTCTGAATATCATTCCGCCCCGTTTCGCCCCGTAATCAGCGACGATTACGGGGCGCATTTGTTTTACCATAAAATTTACCGATTATGAGCCACGAAATCATCAAAAACATCTTCGTCACCGCCGACCGGCGCGTGATCGTCTGCCATGCGCCCGGCAATATCCAACCGCAGATCTTTCATGAGGAGGAATACGAACCCCTGACCGAACTACTGCGCAAGGAGGGCTACGAACGCCTGGAGGAGGAAATCCTCTATCTCTTTTTTCTGGGGGTCTGGCAGAACGACCTGCGGCACGGCCGTGCCGTCGCCCGCGCTATCGAGCAGGAGCGGATAGATGTTTACGAACTCTGGAAACGATGCGATCGGGACGTATCGTTCCGACGGGAGTTTATCAGACATTTGGCCACCTATCTCGAACCTTTGACGGTCGAATTGCCGAACCTATAAAACCTTGATACGACTATGCAAGTGAAATTATTGCGTCAGGCCGCAGGTCGGGATGACCGGATCGTCGCGGCCTATGAAGATGTGACCTTCCTGAACGAACACGTCGGATGGTATCCCATTATAAAAGACCGGTTCCGTGAAGAGGACGATATTGTCGTCGTCGTACTGCGCGTCGGCGACGTTTGTTTCGAAGCCGGAAGTATGTTTCGCAGAGGAATGCTCCGCAAGGAATATATCGAAGCGCGGACTGCGGAAGCTCGCAACCTGCGAGCCGCCGTGCAACGCCGTATGGCGAGCCGCCAGTGGATTCCGTCGTCTTACGTGGCAGCCTTCGAAGCGCTGGGTTGGGATGCCCGGCCGTTGAAGGGGCATCGCGCCCGTATGCGCGAACTGTACGCTGCGGAAGATCGAAGACGGGAACAAGTGCGGATCGAACGGGAAAAACGATGACAGCGGCAAGAGGAAGCGCGGCTGAGAACGTCGTTGAAACGGGCCGAGGCTGCTTTTCGGGAGGGAGGATTCGTCGAAACGGAACTCTTTATTGCCTTGTGCGGCAAATATGGGATCAATATCCATCCCTGGACGCTCGGCATGCTGCAAAGACGGATCGCCGATTTATCCCGAACGCAGATCCATTGCAAAGGCGTGAGCCGAGGTTTCCGTACCCCGTCATTGTGCGGATGCCGTGAATTGATCGATCGCTTGGCGGAAAAACTAAAATAGGATTTTCAAATATTCACCCTGTAATTTAACTCAATATGAAAATTATGTGTCAGGAGCACTACGACGAAGTAGTGCGTTATGCCGAACGAATCGGCGACAAAACATTGGAAGAACGGTTGAACGATCTGAAACGGTGGGAGCGGAATCCGAACTGTCCTTGTGAAATCGAACTGTATAAGGATTCCGCGCCTTATTCCTTTCTTTTCAGGCAGCGCTATGCCGACGGCAGTACAGGCATTGTCGGCGGACTGGTCTATCACGGTACACCCGATCGTTCGGGATGTTACTGCGAACCGAGAATCCGCGGCTGGGAAATTCATACGTGAAATGCGGATTCTGATTTGACAATGAATCTTGATTAATAAATGACGTATAAAAAAACGAACCGATGAAACGAAATAAAAGTATTATAGACCGCTATTTCGACTATATGCGGGATAGCTGGTGCGAAGAAGAATGCCGCACGATCTTCGGCACACGGGCTGCGAGCGTGTGGAAAGTGTGGTGCCGAAGTATTGCACCTGACCTGTGCGGTGCAGCCCGACGATTCTATGTCGCTCTCGATAGGGGCAATCGGCGGCTGTTGATCGAGCACATTGCGTGTGCTGTTCGAGGACAAGACGAGGAATGCCCTTCTAAGGAGCCGAGTGTCCTTGTTTGCGAAAGATGCGGCTCGCGTGAGATACAGATGATGGCGTGGGTCGATCCTAATACGTTGGAGTATGTATCCTCGATAGACGCGGATGCTGACGATCAATGGTGCGACGCGTGTCAGGAGCACGTATGGTTTTGTTCGCTCGAAGAGTTCGGAGATAACCTCGATGCCTGGTGGTTAGCAGTGGACTTCCCGAAAATGGAACGGATTACGGGATTGTCTGCGGCGAATTATCCGGCGGATGACGGGGGACAAGCGTTCCTCGATGCCTGCAACGCCTGGTGGAAAGCCCTCGACTATGAACGAAAACGGGCTATTTGGATGGAGAACGACCAGAGTCGGACAGAACAGCACAGCGAAGACGAGAGCGAAGATTATTGATTGTAGAACCGTACCCCGAGATCGGCATAGTGGGGCAAGGGTACCACGGTCCTTTTCCGCTCCCCGAAGAAGTGCAGCAGTTGTTTCCAAGTTTTGCCGAAGGGATAGTAATCTTACGGTCAAGATCAATTCTTCTCATCGACATTTCCTTCGCTACTACACACTTACTACTATAATGATCGGTCAGGAAGTAACGTACCTCCGAATTTGTACTGTCATTACATATCTAAGAACTCTCAATTATGTGAATATCATTAAGGGGAAGTTTAATAAATCATTGAAAATGAAAATACTTCTGTCAGAATCCATTCTGACAGGGGAAAAGAGAAAACATTAAAATTGGAATTATTATACAGCCCCTTTAATTTTTGTTTTTCAAACTTGTATTCAGTTTTATTTTTTGAGTCTTTCTAATCGAAATTTCTCTTTTGATGATTTGCTCGTACGCAAGGTTGTTGGCGGCACTGCGGTTCATTTCGTAATTATAGTGGTTATCATTTTTATTACTTATGTCATAACAAATCCTTCCGACAGCAGTTTATCCAATATTTAGTCACCTATCTCGAACCTTTGATTAAAGAATGAACCATAACCCGAATTACTACCGATATTGAGTGTAATACAACAAACGCCACCGCATAAATCCCTGCGGCGGCGTTTGTGTCAATGAACACCGGAAATTGTTTAATCCTTATAGGAATATAGTATTATCTTTCTAAATACTTCTTTCTCTGGTGGTATAGGCAAATCCACTTTGTATAAATCTTGTAGCAAAATATTGTGTTGCCTGTATTTTATTTCTTTTGCTGTTATATTTATCAATTTACGGCCTTTCATTATATAACGGTACTCAGAAAATTTATCCGGATCGAGACAGAGGTTGATACTCTCTTTCTTAGATCTAAATACAGGAACATCAATGGGCTTAAATCTCAAAGAACACCACTCATTATACAGAGACCGAACCGTATCGGATGAGTTATTTTCACCCAACAGATCAAGTTCTTTCTCAATCTGTTCATCATCTAGGTTTGTATTCTCCCTAATATAATCCGTTAAGTACAAGAAAGTACTGCTATATACAAAGGGAGTCAAGACTAATGTATCTCCGTTTATCCTGCAAGCCCCGTATTCAGCGGATGAACTTCCCAAATGATTACTTTCCATGAGCACAAAGGATCTATTGAGCGTATCAAAAAAAAGGTATACAAATCCTTTGATTACGGAAGGTCCAAATTCTCGGTAATACAGAAACGCACTATGATTGTATGGGGGTAAAAACGAAATGTGTCAAAATAGAAGACAGCATTAAGAGGGTAAAACCAATGTAAAACAGAGAGATAAGCACAAAGTAACCTCGGACGGTTGCGCGATCGAAATGCGACAAAGCTGTTACTTTTGTGTTACATCCGGAGGCATTTGAACGGTCTGTTCAAGCGATAAATGTTACATGCCCTTAAACAGTTCCGGAAATGGGCTAAAATACGGCGGTGAAAGATCCGCATCGAGAAACCAAAAACCCCGTCAGAAGCCAATATAACGGCGATTCTGGCGGGGTTTCATTATGGGCGGTCGGGATGGTGTGACGGCAAGGTGTTCAACCGTTCAAACCAGTGTTCAAACGGCTAAAAATATCCTTTCAAACGACCATATCGGTAAGAGCAACGATATGGTCAGTTTTTTATTTAGATGTTCATTTAGATGTTCATTTAGATGTTCAATCAACGCCATATCTAAAAAACGAAAAGTTATTATAAGATGTTCGTTTAGATGTTCATTTGGAGAGTAGCTACAGGTGTATTGGAGTAGGTATAGAGACATTTTGGGTGGTCTTTTTGGGGTGTATGGAACTATTCGAGGGGGGTATATTCCCAATCACGAATAAATACACATATATATAATGGGCTAATACATAAATAATTCGGAGCATCCGATCGTGACGGATACCCCGAAAAGCGTGTGTGTGACGTTTATATAGCGATCAAAAAAACTTCTTTGCGCATCCAAGAACTGCCCAAACGCCCATTATCAATCTTTTGTCGAGTTCTATCGTGTCGAAATCTTTATTTATCGGTTCCAAGAGGACTTTTGCAGGATCCTGGGCCTTTCGAATCCGTTTGACTGTACGGTATTCATTGGTCATAATACCGTATATCTCTCCATATAATAAGTAAGACTGCCAATCCTCGACCTTTCGCAGGGCGATGATATCTCCATTGCTGATCAGCGGTTCCATCGAGTGCCCGGTGATCCGTGCCCAACTGTCAGCCCTATTGTATTGAGGAAAGTCTATATACCCCGTCGGAACCGCCGATTGGTCATTCACCATCATATCAAAGCCTCCGCAGAAATCTACATCATAGAAAGGAACGCCGTGAGACTGTTCCGAAAACGATGCTTCGCGTGCATCAGTATTCAGCATATTGCCTTTGCCGGTCAGTAGCCATTCTGCCGATACATTTTCACATTTTGAGTAAATCAAATCAGCGTCTAAAGTATTACGTGCAATCCAATTACTGATGCTTTGTGGTTTAAGTCCAAGTTTAGCGGCAAAAGCAGTTTTACTTCCGCCTGAAAAATAGGCTATTAATGCGTTTATCTGCTCGCTTTTATTCATTTTGAAATACTTATTTCATCATTTTGTTTGTTTTTACACAAAATGAATATATATTTGCATCGAAGTTTCAAATGAAACCTTTGTGACAAATATACGAAAATAATTGATTTTATGGCAAAAGTACTTGTAGAACATGGTGAGATCGTCAAGCTGGCACAGTTGCTCGGGGTTGCCCGCAAGACCGTCCGGGAAGCTTTAAGCGGCCAGACGAATACCCCGTTAGCCTGCAAAATACGCAAACTGGCCCTCGCCCGGGGTGGCGTCTTCAAACCGACACAAAATCCGACACAACTATGAACGAGCAGTGGATTATCCGCGAGAACTACGTCGGATCGGTGATATTCGGGATCCTGGCTCTCGGTGGAATCTTCGGCGTGTGCGCCGGGAACTTGATTCACCTGTTCACGATCATTGCCAGCGGCTCGGTAAGTTGGGCGCTGTGGCAAGAAGCAAGGCAAATCGAAAAACGACAATAATACTATGACACACTGAAAGTGATGGCGTAAACCTCGACAAATCCCGTGAACTCGCAGGGGTTGTCCGGAGCAATACCGGCACGGGAGCTCACTTATAAAACAATGTTATTATGAAATCGAACTTTGTTCATCCTCACTCTCATTTAGTACCCCTGAAAGAGATTCCTCGTGCACAAAGAGTATTACTTTATTCCCGCTATGGAACTCCACATAGGGATAATGCAGAGGTCTATAAAACTCGTCCGGAAACGGGAAGTCCGGTAGAGCTTTGTATAACTGCCGACAGACATCGACACCTTCCCACAAGAGCGAAGGTCCATAGCGGAACACATCGTAAATAACCTTGTCTAACTCCTTTTTGGATATCTCGGTCTTGTCTGTCGAGCGAAGATACACCAGATCAGCCTCTCCGCTTTCGAGTCCGAAATCATGATTGATTGAAATCGCATAATCGAGGTGATAAAGCCATGCAAAACTCTTGAAAATATCCAAGATAGGTTTCCGATACCGGTTGATGTTCGTACCCTCAAAATAAGAGACGGTTACATTCAAACGAAAGATCTTACCCATAATCGCTAAAAGTTTGTAGTTGACAGCACAAATATAGCGATTCTCCCGTGAACGCGTAAGGCGTTATCCGGAGCGATACCGGCACGGGAGTCCAATAAACGAGACAACAACATGCAACGATACGGTCAAACAATAGCAGTCACGGTGGAGGATCTGACGCGCAGCGACGACGGGAAAGCGATTATGTCAATGAATAATTACCGTAATCTCGTTCGCCGTAAACAGGTCAATATTCTCCGTCCCGGCAAAGGACTCGGATCGTGTGCCCTGATCGAGTATTCGTCGCTTCCGGAGCGGTTCCGCCGACGGTTCGAGTCCAAGTACGGCGATCCGGAGGTGCTGCTGAGCCGGGACAAATCGGCGCTGGTGATCAACGCCGAGGCACGCCGCTTCTTTGCCGGCCTCGAGCCGGGAACATTCCGACTCCCGAACGGGGAGACGCTCCCCGACGACAAGGTCGAGGAGTACACGCTGAACGCGTCTGTTCTGGACGCGCTGCACGAGGAGGTCGAGAAGCAACGCCTCGGCCGCAACCGCCTCAAGAACTCCACACGCATCGTTTGGGAGAATATTCTGGCTTCGGCCGAGCGCCTGCGGGCGGATTTCCACCATACGCTGCCCAACAACGAAGCCCGATTGAAAGACAAGGTGCGCACCTATGAGCGCGAGGGATTCATCTGCCTCGTCTCAAAGAAGTTCTGCAATGCGAACAAGACGAAGATCACACCCGAGGGCGGCCGACTGCTCGTCGCCCTGCGTCGCAGCCGCGTACCGGTCTATACCCTGCGCCAGATCTTCGACGAGTACAACCGGCGTGCCGAGCGCAAGGGGTGGAAGACGCTCGAATCGATGAACTCGGTCACCTCCTACCTGGAGCGGCCGGATGTAGCGCCGAAATGGTGGGCTGCGGTGTACGGAGAGCTCTCCGCCCGCCAGAAGTTCGACCGCAAGCAGCAGACGATTCTCCCCGGCGTGCGCGATGCGCTGTGGTATGGCGACGGTACGAAACTGAATCTCTACTACAAGGGGCGCGACAAGGATGGGAAACCGGTCAAGAAGACGGTCATGGTCTATGAGGTGATCGACGCATACAGCGAGATGATGCTCGGCTATTGTATCGGCGAGCGTGAGAATGCCGAATTGCAGCGCCGCGCCTTCCGCATGGCCATCGAAACGGCCGGCCACAAGCCCTTCGAGATCGTTACCGACAACCAGGGCGGACAGAAAACGACCGATTCGCTGAGTTTCATGTCGCGGATCTGCCGTATCAGCCGCACGACGGAACCGCACAGACCGCAGGCCAAGACCATCGAATCGATCTTCGGCCGGTTCCAGCGCGAAGTGCTGCATGGCGACTGGCGGTTTACGGGGCAGAATATTACGGCCACGAGTCGTGATTCCCGTCCGAACCTCGAGTTTGTCGAAGCCAACGCGGACGACCTCTACACATTCGAGGAGCTGTGTGCGGCCTATGCCGAATACCGCCAGCGATGGAATGACCTGCGTCATCCCGAATCGAAGATGAGCCGCCGGGAGATGTACCTGCGCTCGCAGAACCCCGAGGCCCCGGCCCTTTCGCAGTACGACTATATGGAGATGTTCTGGCGTGTTACGGAGCGCCCGAGCGAGTTCACCTCTTCGGGCATCGCCATTCAGGTCGAGGGACAACGGTACAGCTACGAGGTACTCGACGCCGAGGGGCATCCCGACATGGAGTTCCGCCGCTCGAACACCACACGCAAGTTCTTCGTCCGCTACGATCCGGATGACATGACGCGCGTATGGCTCTGCACAAAGCCGACCGTCGGCGGCCTGCGGATGGTAGTTCCGGCCGTCCCCTATGCGGTCGTTCACCGCGCCATCCAGGAGCAAACTCCCGAGGAGCAGGCCTTCCTGCGTAAAACGCTCGAAGCCAATAAACAAGAACGCGTTCGTCGTCAGATGGAGGGATACGAACTGGAGATTGCCCATGGGGTTGCCCCCGAACAGCACGGCTTGCGGACACCACGGCTTCAGGGCCTGTCGCGCCGGGCACAGGAGCAGCTGCTGGATCGATACGCCCGCGATATGACCTCCGAGAGCGGGATTTCGGATGAAACCTGCGAACCGATTGCCATCGGCCAGGTCGGGAAGCAGATAAGCAACATGACTTTCGATAAAGTATCATTATTAAACAAACTTTAAGATATGAAACTTACTAACGAACAGAAAGACGAGATCCGTCTTCTCCTTCAAAACTATGTGGCCCGGTATCCGAGCCAGAACAAGGCGGCGAACTCTTTGGTCGGGATCTCGGCCGGTACGCTATCGACGATTCTCAACGGCCGCTATGAGACGATCAGCGATGATATGTTCACCAAGCTCCGCGCCCAGATTGCCGGACAGCGGGGCGAAGACTGGCAACTCTCGCCGACAATGGTCTACCAGGAACTTTCGATGTTGCTGACCGATGCCCAGGAATACCAGAACGTCGCCTGGGCCGTCGCTCCGGCCGGGGCGGGTAAGACAACCACCATCCGCGACTTCGCCGCGCGCCATGAGAATGTCTTCGTGGTTTCCTGTTCGGAGGACATGCACCGCGGCGATTTCATCCGTGAAATGGCCCGGTCGGTCGGAGTGAATGTTTCGGACATGAGCCTTAAAGAGGCACTCGAGCGGGTCGTACGTCATCTGTTGACGCTTGATAAACCGTTACTCGTATTCGACGAAGGGGATAAGCTGGCAGATTCGATCTTTTACTACTTCATCACTATCTACAACCGACTGGAGAACTATTGCGGAATCATCTTCGTATCGACTCGCTATATCAAGCGGCGCATGGAGATCGGGTTGTCGTACAATAAGAAAGGCTATGATGAGATCCATTCGCGTATCTGTCGCAAGTTCGTGGAACTGACCCCGGCCACCTCCTACGAGGTTGCCGCCATCGCCCGGGCAAACGGTCTGACGGACGAGCGTGTTGTCAAAACGGTTGTGAAGGATGCCGCCACATGCGACTTCGACCTGCGCCGTGTCCGCCGCGAGATTCACAAACAGAAACGATTGGCCGCCATCGCCTCGAAATAATCTGTTCAAACACTTTTCAAATACCATCCGATCATGGGTAAATCACTCTCCGTATCACAGGCCTTGTCGATCCGTCGGTCCACGCTCCGTCTCGAAGGAGGATGGGGCAATTGCGTGGGCGAAATCGACCGTACCGGGGTCGTCTTTTTCTGGGGCAAGTCCGGTAACGGGAAAACCTCCGCCGTTCTATCGTTCGGCAAGGAGCTGGCCCGCTTTGGTCGCGTTCTTTACAATTCACTCGAGGAGGGTCTCTCCGTTTCGTTCCTGAACGCGCTGCGGCGTCATGCCATGCAGGACTGCGGCCGCCGGTTCCAGGTGGTAGCCGGAGAATCCATTGCAGATCTCGACGAACGGCTGTCGAAGCGCAAGTCTCCGGACTTCGTCATCATCGATTCATTCCAGTACACGCAACTTGACTACCGTCAGTACATCGCATTCAAGGAACGGCATCTGGACAAGATGCTCGTCTTCGTCAGCCATGCCGACGGAAAACAACCGGCAGGCCGGGCCGCGCGGTCGGTAATGTACGATGCCGGGCTGAAGATATGGGTCGAGGGATACAAAGCCTTTACGAACGGACGCTTCTTTGGGCCAACGGGAGAATATACGATCTGGCGCGAAAAAGCCGAGGAATACTGGGGAGACCCCAACAAACCGAAACCATTTTCAAAGAACGTAAAATAATGAAGATATACATCAGCGGTCGCATATCGGGCCGTCCGTTGGCACAGGTCAGGGAAGAGTTCGAGCAGGCTGAAATAAAATTGCGAAGATTCGGTTTTTTGCCGATAAATCCGATGAATAACGGTCTTCCGGCCGATGCCGCTTGGGAAGACCACATGGGACGAGACATCGCCATGCTGTTGCGTTGCCAGGCAATCTATATGCTGCCCGGCTGGCCAAGAAGTGAAGGGGCCACCCTTGAGTATCTGATTGCACGACAACGTCGAATGCGGATCTTCACGGCAGAATCGCCACTTGTAAAGACAGTAGAAAGAACTTTGTAAAACACGTCATACCATGAAAAACAAGCCGACCAGTTATGCCCGGTTTTATGCGCTTTTGCGGCAGATGCAAGGCGATCGGGAGCAGATCAAAGAAACGCTCATCCTACAATTTACAAAGGGGCGTACTACCTCTCTCCGGGAGATGCAGAAAGACGAGTATGAGGCGATGTGCAGAGCTATGGAGGCAGAGATCGAACATCCGGGTTTAAGTACCGAAGAGTTTCGTCGTGAACAGAAGCGGCTCCGCTCTGCGGTATTGCACCGGATGCAACGTCTCGGAGTCGACACCTCGGATTGGGATGTGGTCGATGCCTTCTGTTTGAGCAATCGAATTGCCAGAAAGGAGTTCGCCCGGCTTTCGCTCGCAGAACTCAGGGTGATGGTCTCAAAACTCGAAGCGATGGGACGAAAAGGATATTCCCGGCCCCGCAGAACAATGCTTCCCGTCATTGTTAAAACCAACCAATTGCCGAGCTAACCATGAAACCTGTAATTAAAACGATATCTGAAGTCAAAGATGCCAAGGAACATCTTGAAGACCAAATATCCTGCTTGCTGATGCAGTTCGAAAAAGATAACGGAATACATATCTCCGATTTAAGCATCTATCCGCGTGAAATCTACAATGAATAAGGGAAAATAACAGATCGTCAAATCGGAACCTCAATCGTTGTCAAATTATGACCAACCTTCCTTACCGCCAGGCAATGCTGATTAAACATACGGCATGGATGAACACTCGCTTGCTTACGCGGGGTCCTCGTCCGGAAGACGAGCGGTACGTGCCGCTCGCGGTGCGGATGCTTACGCTGGTCGGCTGCCTGAACTACGCGATGCTCGACCTTGAGTCCGAACTCACGGCATCCGGCTTGTTCCACCATGAAACCAAACGCCGCTATACGCAGGCCCAGACTTTGGTCACGCAGGCTCACGGCATCGCGTGGTCGATGCTTCGCAAGATCGACGACCGGGCCGCCCGGCAGTACAACGACAAGACGGACGAGGCGTATCGGACCATCAGCGGCTGTATCCTGTTGGAGGCTCCTCAAAGGTCTTACAACATCGTGCTGTCGCTGTGTAGGATCATCAGCTCTCTCAACGGTCGGATTTCGGGCCGCTACGACTTCAACCCGGCCAAACCTCTTGTACGCATCCCGGCTCTGTTGGAGTGTATCGGGATCGAGGATTGTAAAATAGACGGAATCATCGAATTGAATTTAATAGATTAACGAAAATGAAAAAATACACACAAGCGGATTTCGATGCCTTCGAGGTGATCGACGGAATCAAACAATGCCCCTCGGGGGATTACAGTGATATACAAATATTCGGCGAGTGGTGCTCCTTCGGCGAGTGGTGCTCCTTCGGCGAGTGGTGCTCCTTCGGCGAGCGGTGCTCCTTCGGCGAGTGGTGCTCCTTCGGCGAGTGGTGCTCTTTCGGCAAGGGCTGCTCCTTCGGCAAGCAGTGCTCTTTCGGCGCGTGTTGCTCTTTCGGCGAGTGTTGCTCTTTCGGCGAGTGGTGCTCCTTCGAAGATAAAGGCGAATATATCGGCGATTATCCTTTCCTGGCTTTTGTGGGGTTCGGCTCCCGGATTGGCAGCAAGGTTTACTTTTTCAACCTGCAAGACGGCATTTATGTCCGTTGCGGCTGCTGGCTGTCGGATATAGCGGGGTTCCGGGAGAGAGTGAAGGCGGAGAATGCCGATGCGATGTACTTGGATTTATGCGATCTGGTCGAGAGGAAGTTTAACCAAAAAAACTAGAAATAACTATGCGAGCGAACGAATATCAGACACGCGCGATGAGTACGCGGCTGCCGAGTTGCGAGAATGCGACCTATATGCTTTTCGGTCTGATGGCCGAGATTGGCGAAATCGCCGACAAGATCGCCAAATGGCGCCGAAAGGGAGTGTGCCGGCTGGATATGGATCATCAGCTCTCTCAACGGTCGGATTTCGGGCCGCTACGACTTCAACCCGGCCAAACCTCTTGTACGCATCCCGGCTCTGTTGGAGTGTATCGGGATCGAGGATTGTAAAATAGACGGAATCATCGAATTGAATTTAATAGATTAACGAAAATGAAAAAATACACACAAGCGGATTTCGATGCCTTCGAGGTGATCGACGGAATCAAACAATGCCCCTCGGGGGATTACAGTGATATACAAATATTCGGCGAGCGGTGCTCCTTCGGCGAGCGGTGCTCCTTCGGCAAGTGGTGCTCTTTCGGTGAGTGGTGCTCTTTCGGCAAGGGCTGCTCTTTCGGCGAGTGTTGCTCTTTCGGCAAGTGCTGCTCCTTCGGCAGGGCGTGCTCCTTCGGCAGGGCGTGCTCTTTTGGTGAGTGGTGCTCTTTCGGTGAGTATTGCTCTTTCGGCAAGTGGTGCTCTTTCAGCAAGCAGTGCTCTTTCGGTGAGGATTGCTCTTTCGGTGAGGAGTGCTCTTTCGGTGAGGAGTGCTCCTTCGGCGAGTGGTGCTCTTTCGGCAAGTGGTGCTCTTTCGGTGAGGATTGCTCTTTCGGTGAGGAGTGCTCCTTCGAAGGGAAAGGCGAATATATCGGCGATTATCCTTTCCTGGCTTTTGTCGGGTTCGGCTCTCGGATTGGCAGCAAGGTTTACTTTTTCAACCTGCAAGACGGCATTTATGTCCGTTGCGGCTGCTGGCTGTCGAATATAGCGGGGTTCCGGGAGAGAGTGAAAGAGAAGAATGCCGATGCGATGTACCTGGATTTATGCGATCTGGTTGAGAGGAAGTTTAACAGGAAAAATTCGAAATAACTATGCGGGCGAACGAATATCAGACACGCGCGATGAGTACGCGGCTGCCGAGTTGCGAGAATGCGACCTATATGCTTTTCGGTCTGATGGCCGAGATTGGCGAAATCGCCGACAAGATCGCCAAATGGCGCCGAAAGGGAGTGTGCCGGCTGGATATGGATCATTTGGTCTTCAATACGGGTGATCTGCAAGAGGTGGAGGGTTACAAATCCGAGCTGATGAAAGAGGTCGGGGATTGTGCGTGGTTTATCGCGGGCATTGCCGATTGCTTCGGCTTCACGCTCGAAGAGGTCATGCAGCAGAACCTCGACAAACTCGCCAGCCGCCGCGAGCGCGGCGTGATCGACGGAAACGGGGATAACCGATGATCTCTTATGACCCACGCATCACTATTCAGTGGGATCGGAGGGTTCGACCTCGCCGCCGAGTGGGCTGGCTGGACGAACGCTTTCAACTGCGAGATCGATCCTTTTTGCCGAACCATACTCAAATACCACTTTCCCAATGCAAAGCAATACGAAGACATACGAACAGCAGATTTTACCATTTGGAAAGACCGTATCGACGTGCTTACCGGTGGATTCCCGTGCCAGCCGTTCTCGCTCGCAGGAAAGTGGCGAGGCACAGAAGACGATCGCTACCTGTGGCCCGCGATGCTCGACGTTATTCGGACTGTTCGACCCCGCTGGGTCGTGGGCGAGAACGTTTACGGAATCGTTAATTGGTCGGAAGGGTTGGTCTTCGAACAGGTGTGCGCTGACCTGGAGGCGGCAGGATACGAGGTGCAGCCGTACATTATTCCGGCTTGCGGTGTCGGCGCTCCCCACCGTCGGGACAGATGTTGGTTTGTTGCCCACCGTACAGACGCAGGGGCTGAAGCGATGCGTGAACGGGAAGATGGTTTTTATGCCGTTGAGCCTGTTGCCCACCCCGACGGCGATAGACGCAGGAAGCGGCCGAATGAACAAAAGCCTCTCCCCGAATGCGTCGGAACGTCCGACGCTGGCAATGGCGTCGAAAATGGGATTGTTGCCTACTCCGACCGCCAACGATGCGAAGAATGTAACGCTTCCTGCCAGTCAGGGCATACGCAACGGACTACCCAAAACAGCGATGCAAAGCGACGAATACCGGACTGGAACGGGTTCCCGACTCAACCCCCTGTATGTGGCGGAGATGATGGGTTTCCCGGGGAATTGGCTGGTATCGCCTTTCCTCGGTGGCGCCGGGAAGCCGTCAAAGCCTGCGGAAACGCCATAGTCCCGCAGGTGGCATTGCGGATTTTTGAAACGATAAACGAATACGAAGTGGTGAAACAGCAGGATTCTCGCAAAATATCGAAATAATTATGAAACCAATTGAAGAGAGGGCAAATGCTGCATGGTCTGACTATGAATACAGAGAGGGAGAATTGTACTCAACATGCTTTATGGATGGCTTTTCCGCCGGCGCACAATCCGAGCGCGATGAATTGACCCGCTGGCGTGACCCGAAGGTGGAGCTGCCAAATGATAATCGAGATGTTTTAGTTAAAACAACATTATGCCGTGAATACTGCATTGCCTTTTACAAAGCAAATGGGGGCCGGAATCATCATTGGCACGAGAACAATGGATCTTTAGATGACGATATGGTCATCGGCTGGCGGCCGATTCTCGAAAACGAGTAAGATGCTTTGTGCATTTTAACTAACCAAGTAACTAACCAAGTAACTAACCAAGAATATCTATGAAAACACGCCTACTGAAACGACTGCGACGGGAAGCACGCAAAGAGTTTCCGGATGATATGATTTTAATGCTTGCCGAGTGTAAGGGCTATTTCGGAGCATTAAAATTTGTCAATGAAGCGATGAGAAGTCACATCCTCCTCCGCGTTGCGGAGTTAAAAGGAAAGAGAAGATAATGCAATTATAAATTGTATGGATATTACGAAAATGACAGCAGCACAACGCGCCGAACTGAAGGCGCAGCTTGAGGCCGAGGAGCGTGCCGAGAAACAGAAACGCGAAGAGAGTATTGCCGCATACAAGTCGTCGGTGGATGAGTTCTGCCGCAACAAGTTTAGCCGGTTGCAGGCGTTGAGCGAGGAGATGCGCCGGCTGAAAGAGGAGGTTTTCGGCGATGCCGAAACGCTGATCGCGCTCAAGGATGAGTTGTTCCGAACCAAATCGGACCGACACAGCAATCAATTCACGACCTCCGATGGCAAGATCACGGTGGCGCTCGGTTATCGCACCAACGACGGCTGGGACGATACGGTGAATGTCGGGGTCGATAAGGTCAAAACGTTCATCAAATCGCTGGCCAAAGACGAGGATTCGGCGGCTTTGACCGAGATGGTCATGAATCTGCTGGCGAAGGATCGCAAGGGAAATCTGAAGGCCAGCCGCGTACTGCAACTGCGCGAAATCGCCCGCAAATCAGGCTACCCGCAACTAATTGAGGCCACCGACATCATCCAGAACGCCTACCGGCCCGTCGATACCTGTCAGTTCATTTCCGTCTCCTACAAGGACGACAAGGGCGTGAAACAGACATTGCCGCTCTCGTTGGCGGCCATGGAGTAGTCCCGAACGGTTGTCTGCGGCGGTTCGATTCCGCCGCCGGGAACATTGCCGAAAAGTAACAAATTTTGTAGCTTTGTATGTATTTAACTAAAAATATAATTTTATGGATCTTTATTTCGTAATTCTTGGAATTCTGTTTTTTATTTTTGGACTCCTCCAAATTATTCTGTTTTTCAAATTATGGGCTATGACCAACAATGTAAAGAAGATTGCACAAGGCAATGATTCTCCACATGTTGATTGGCAACTTCGGGCTTGTGTTTTAACTGGAGATATGGATCGCGCCGAGAAATTGATAATTGAAGATTTTGTCGAAAAGGTGCGATTACATGTCGTCCAACACGGTCCATCCGAATCCATAGGACCGATCAAAAATGCGTGCCGAGCCAGATTCAAGGCGATCGGAAAACAGATGCCTGAAGCCATTGAAAAACTCCAGAATGGAGCAAATATCATTCAGTTGATACCATAATTATCCCGTTTTTATATGCGATAATTCTTATTCCTGTCAAGAGATTCGATGTAAATATGTATAGAGTGCGTTTTATTTTGCAAAGGCCCGGCTATCGCAAATGCTATCTCGAAGGCCTTTATCGACCAAGAGGTAACCTCTCGGTCAATGCGATGCGCAAAGCCTGTCAGGAGGAACTCCGACAATATTTGGAGGCACAAGATCCGGAATATCGTAAATTCGACATAAAACTCACATATTTCAACCGTCTTCGCATTGATTTTCTACTGAATGTGGGGATTGTTTGATAACATAAAAACGCTGCCAAGAATCGAAAATCGGCAGCGTTTTTGTTTCCTCCAGTGCAAAATTTCGTATCTTTGCAATATGGGTAACACGTCAGACAATCAACTCATTCTTTTCCACTGCCCGACCATTGAGAAAGCCGGGAACCGGCGGCGTACACGTTCTCTGCCCCGTTCGGGAGATGGAAACATCACGTCGCGTGCAGACCGAATCGCCAAGCGCAACCGCCTCCTGACGGCCCGTTATTACTACTGGACAGAGTTGGAGCGGCGACGTTTCGACGATGTGCTGAAGATCCTTGCCGACAATGAATTTTTCGTCGAGGACCGTACGATCAGCAACGCCCTGGTCGCCGAGGACGAGTTCTACAACAAGCTGATCCGTCAACGTACGACCAAACGCCAGTTGCGTCGGATGTTTCCCGGGTTCGACTGGGGTTAATCCATAAACTCCGATTCGTAGATCATCCGGAATATTTTCAATCCGTTCGACCTATTCTCCGTTAAGACCGACACCCGGGATGTCGGATTGATCTTGCGTCCGAAAGACCACCATTGAAGCGCCTTGTGTATATTCTGCAGGGTGTCGTACTGTTGAAGCGCTTTTTCACGACTCTCTTGCGGTGCGGATGCGTTTGCCGTACCCCAGACGTTGAATGCCACTTGCAGTTGAAATCTCACACGCACGCGTTGTTTTCCGGCCATGTGGGTCGTGCATTGCGGGTAGCTCATCTCGACCAGGCAGCAGGGGAAGGCCACCGGAGGCCGTTCCGAAACATTGAGTTGTCCCTGATCCGAATCGATCCATCGCAATTCGGGGACTTTGTTTTTCAGCTGATCGCACAGGGCGATGAAGAGTTCTTTTTCCATAATCAGTTGTTTAATACGGATTCCACATAAGTCTCGATTCTTTTTTGCAGCTCGGTTTCGAGTTCCCGGGCGTCGCCGATAAACTGTCGCCGGGGAATGTTCACCCTTCGGGTGTGCTGCCGAACGCTCTGATCACCCCGGCGCGTGTGCCGGATATGGGCCGGAACCGCAACCGCACCTTTGAATCCTTCGTTGTGTACCCGGGCATAGTCCACTTTCTCGTTTCCGGCCGCGATGACGATCCGCCCGGGCGTGACCACGACAGGCCGGATGCTGTTGAGCAAAGCTCCGGACTGCACGAGCAGTGACCCCGATTGTTTGGGGACCCGGGGTGGTGCCCACGGATTCCCGTCAAAGGCCTTGTGCCGGAACGTGTCCTGGAAATATCCGACGGATGTTTCAGCGACGATTTCAGCCGTTCCCTGCAGGATCTCCTCCATACGCTTCTCGAGGAGTTTGTCGATTTCTATTTTCATAAAAATTTTGTATATTTGTTCCGAAGCGTACAATTCCGGGGGTGAATCGAATTCTGCTATCCCTCGCGGGTGATGGGGGCATGGGACCAAAGTCTGGGCTTGATACAGCGGATGAGTACGTTAACCCGAAGCAGCGGTATGACACTGGCTATCCAAGGCGTTGCGGATACCTGCAGGACGTGTTCCCAAGGTAAACAACAGTACGTCCGGACGCAAAGACATGCCGCTACGACTTTTTTATAAGCAAGCCCCGTCGGTATCTCCATCGCGGGTCAATGTGGCGGCTGCTTCGCGTTTTCTGTTTCAAATTCGGAGTCTGAACGATCTCGAACCAGGTCGTTATCCTATATTCGAGATTTTCATCCACTTCACAGATCACGTCGATCACCTTTCCGTCATAGAATTTTATGAAATTCATGTTCCTGAACGGTCTGTGATAATCGTTCAACCAAACCTCGTCGGGATTCTTCAGCACCTCTTCGACACATGCCAGTAACGGCACCCGCACTTTCTCATAGTTCCCGGTCGTATGAGTTCGGAACACCTTCTCGTCCATAACGACTTCGCGGCCTTTGTAGTCGTGTAGCGTCTTGTGAGCCTCGTACCATTCTGCGGCCGAACCGCTGTATTCGGGCATCGGTTCCGTCGCTGCCGCCAGGCGTTTGGCAAACGAGTCGAGTCCCCAGTCGTTGTAGTAGAGTCGGCCAAGTAGCTTCGAAGCCTTGTTCTGGAAGCGGCGGATGTAGAACTGGTTCTGCGTGAACACCTCGCCGGTGAGGGCACGGTTTACGCCCCAACCCTGTGCTGCGGCTTTTTTCCACGTCGCCGTTCCGAAGAACTCGTCCACGCGCTGTTGCGAGGCTTCGACCGTCTCTTTCTTGACCTCATGGGCCATCCGCGGCACGACCCGGCAGCGACATCGCCAGTCGTTCGGCGGGAAGATCTTCTTCCATCTGGCATCGTTGTAGGGAAGGACGATCCCTTCGAGCTGGCGATGAGACGGACGCACACGATCGTCTCCGACCGTCCGGTACTCCCAGTAGGGGAACAACTTTGTCTTGCCCATCAGCCGCCGGTAGGTGCTGGCGGCTTCGGCCGTAAGTAGTGCCGTGTCGTACTCGGTACGTTGCCAGTCGCGGTTGAATGCCGTACAAATCTTGCGGGCCTCACGTTCGAAGTCGGCGAAATTACTACTTTCACGGAAGAGGCGGTTGAGTTCCTGCAATTCGGCCAGGGTTTTGGCTGCCGAGAACTGGAACAGGTTAATCTCCATCGCTGTCTGTAAAGCGTCGTCACGTACTCCGTACACAACCCCGATATCAGCATTCCCGATGCTGTCAGCTTCCGGTTGAACGGCCTTCAAAAGGTCTTCGGAAAGGAATCGAAATAGCTCCGTGTCGAACGCGGGCTGCGAGGCGGCCACACGTCCCATCAGCCTCTCTTCGAGCGTATCACTGTCCTGCATCCGCATGAGGGCAGTGCCATCGAACGCCCCGCCCTGCGGGGCTTTGATGAAAAAATCCCATAAGCGGCGCCAAATGTTCCGGTTGTCGGCATTCCGCACCTTCTCCTCGACATCCGTATCCGTTTCAAGGTGCGAGCCTAATACCATATTCGACTTTTCTCCGGCGATCACCTCTCCTTTGTCCGGCATGGGGATCGAATACTTGTCGTGAATGAATGCTGCGGGGATATCGATGATCGTCGAGAGCTTCACGATTTCGTCCACGGAGAGCGGGTCGGCTGCCTTCGGATAGACGAAGCGGCCGCCTTTCACGGGTAAGCCGCAAGTCTCCAGAACAGGCAGCAGCCGTTCATTGAGCGTACGTTGTACAAAACGCAGGTCGCTCGTGTGTTTCGAATCCTCGACCTGCAGATGCACTTCTCCGAGCGAGCGGGCTCCGCGCTCGCCCTGAATGGTGGTCAGCGTCTGTCCGAGGATCGTGATAAGCATCTCTTCATTCGTCGCCTGACGGAACTCATTGAATGACGAGCCAGACCCCCTATTTACCTCTTTGGTTTCAATGTCTGCCTCCTTGGGGATGACGAGATAAGGTGCGGATCCGGCCTCTTCCAAGGCTTGCTTAAGCAGTTCCCGGCTCTGTGGGTCGAACGTGTTGTATTTTCCGATACGCTGAGGCATTCCGAACAGCTCGATCCATTGAGCATAGTCGCCAAATCCACCGCGTTTCCAGATAGCATAGGGTGCAGCTTTGAGCAGCAGCCCGTAGTCCCCGGGACGACCGACGACCAGAAGGTTCGGATCCTGGTCGTACGGTACCGATCGATCTCCTGTGTCGTTCAGCAGAATCTGACAGTTGTCCAGGTCGATATACTTGGGTTTGATAGGTTCGACGTGGAATCCGCTGTTGAAAAAGAGCTCCACGCCCGCCCTGCCGTAGAACAGCCGGTGCATGATTTCGCGGATGAGCGTTTCCCAGGCTGTCGTGTCGATCATCGCTGCGATGGCGGGTTCTTCCTGTCCCCGGGCATTCATGAAGACGACTTCAGCATTCAGCACGGCCTCGATACGTTTGTTGATCGCATCGGCGAGAACTCCGTCGATCATGATGTCTTCGAACAGGTCGTAGAGATATTTCGGCCGTCCGTTGTCGGCCGAGCGCAAAGCTGACCGCCAATCTCCGATGTCGTACACGCGACGCTGCGGAGCCTGGACAACGATCTGCTGCACCACTATCGGCTTTGAGGCTTTCGTGCCGGAACTCTTTCGGGAAGATGTCTTATAACCTATTTGTGCCATAATCAAAAATGTTGTGATCGTTTTGGGTTCGACCCGAAAATGTACTCTCCGGCAGCGGGGTCGGGCTTTCCGTCGCCGTCGGCATCCTCCATTACGGGTAGGTTGGGTTTGATCTCCGAGCGCTGGACGGACTTCAGCCAGGCGACGGCCCGTTCGTATCGATCCTGCCGGAGCTGGAGATCCGTTCCTGCATTGCACAGGTTGATGAAGTGCCATACGGCGATGTCCTTGACGAAAATTAACAGCAGTGCGTTACGTTCGTCACCCTCGGTGCCGAAGATCTTCTTACGGTCATAAGCCCCGAGATACCCCGAGGCCTCCTCAATGGCGGCATCGATAGCCGCGGCCACGATTGCATCGTCCTCTCGGGCGATGGTTTCGATATTCTCTTTATAGAGATGCGTCTGCAACTCTTCAGGTGTCAGAAAAGCCATATTAGAAACGTTTTGATGCGCGTACTCGTTGACCGATGGTATAGGATCCCTCGTTGAGCGTGGAGATCTTCTGGTTGATGATCCATACGCCTCCTTCGATGCAGTCAGGGCCGTCGGCCGGAGATTTCATTTGTCGGTTGAGCAGCAGGAACTGCTCTTCGAGGCGTTTCATGTGCGGATTCTCTCGTTCGTCGATATTCAGTACCAGGCGCCCTTGGCGGATCAACGGTTCGAGGTTTCCCTCGATGCGTTCGAATTTCGGCGGTTTACAGCGACAGTCGGGTGTGATGCCGATGAATCCCCGTTCGCGGGCGCGGGCGGCGAACATTGGGAGGAACACCTGCTCATAGAAAGGATCCTGCAGGCTGTTGTTCTCGATGAAGTAATAAACCTGCACACGTTCGCTCGCATAATCGCGCAGGTTGTAGAACCAGTCCACGAACTCGTCGTTGGTGACATGGTCGAGAAATCCCGTATAGACGTAGAATGTCCCGTCGCAGTAACCGAGCAGAAAATCCGCTTTGAAACTCGATGCCTTGTTGCGGGCGTTTGACGGAGAAGGATCGGCGTAGGCCACTGCGAACTGGAGCCGTTGCATCGGCGGACATTTTCCCCAGATCACCTCCTTGATGACCTCGCCTTCGGAAAGCGGATTGTTCATATACTCCTGCTGGAAGGCTTTGGTGGAAATGGTCTGCTCGATGCGGCGGATACGCTCCTCGGTGTTCTTCTCGGGCCAGGTCGAGCGGCCTTCGGCATCGCGGATGTTCACAATATCCCAATGGTCGGCCTTGGCCCCGGCCCGCGTCACACAGCAATCCCGGGCAATGACGTTCCCGCAGAACACGACCAGCAGGTCGCCGCTCACGGATCGGGTTGGAATCAGGGCTTCCTCGAACCACTGCCACTTCTTTTTTACAATGTCGGGATTACGGCAGTCGGCATCCGTGTCGAAGTCGTCCGGGAGAATCGTATCCGGGCGAAAGGCATCCTTGCGGGTGCCTCGCGGCGATTCCATTGCACCGAGCGCCCGGAATGCCGCGCCCGAGGTCAGCGAGAACTCGTCGGCGGTCCAGTTGCCGGCCTCCCTCAGGTCCCCGTAGTAAGCCTTTAACAGTGAATTTTGTTCGAAGGACTTCTTGTAAGGATCCAGAAGCCGCGTGGCATTCTCATGGCTGTTGGAAACGAGCAGCACGTTGCGCTTGCGTTTCGTCAGTACAAGATACATGATGCACATGAAGACGATGGTCGATTTGGCCAGCTCGCGTGACCACGAGAGCACTTCATACCATTCCGGATTGGAGGTGATCCGCCGGATCGCCTTCTTCTGGAAGGAAGTGAAGGGATGCCGGGTGTATTCGGCGAAGAAGAAAAGCATCCACGAAACGGGATCCTTTTCGAGCTTCTCGAGTCGCCTCATCCGTTCCACAGGTGAGAGTTTGTCCACCGCCTTGTCGCGCTTCAGGGCACGGTGGTATTCACGCCATTCGTTCCAGGCGCGCATGTCATCTACTTTACCCATTTCAGCCGTTCCTGTATGTATGAATCGAAATAGTCCGAGAGCATCTTGGCCTTCTCCAGGTCAATAGCTCGGACATAGTCGAGAATATCTCTTGACACATTGACAATGTCCCGCACGGAGGCCTCCTGTTCGAGCGCCTCGAGGTCGGCGGTGAGTTTGCGCCGGATATCTGCCTCCTTGACCGTCGGATAGCGCGCACCCTGCTCACGCGCCGCGATGCTTTCGTCGAGTTCGTTAAGCTGCATGAGTGTCGATTTGATCCGTGCCTCACGGGTTTGGAGGAAATTCAACTTGAGACCCTCCCACTCTTTGGCCCATCGTACGATAGTAATCCTCGAGACACCGATCTTCACGGCAATCTCGGCTTGGGTGAGATCCGTAGTGAGGAAAAGTAGTTTCGCCCACTCCTTCTTCTGCTTGTTATCCAACTCTTGTGTCATGAAAAATCTCTGTTTTACACCCCAAAGGTAAGCTCTTCACCCGAACGGAGCGAATCGTGGATAAATGGTCTGCATGTAAAGTGCAATTAAAGCGTAATAAATTGTAAAACAATACAATATAATTTGCAAGACGGGTGTTTTCAATCCAATTTTGCCGAAAAATGATGGCTTTTATGAAACGATTTACATTCGTGTTGCACGACGAGACGGTCAATACCTACGGGTTCCGTATGCTCACCAGCGGCGCTAATCTCGAGGAGTTCCGTAAGAACCCCGTGATCCTGCTCAACCATAAGGACTGGGAGCTTCCGATCGGTCGTTGGGAGAACATCCGTATTGAAGGTACGCAGATCCTTGCCGATGCCCTCTTCGACGAGAAGGATGACGAGGCGGTGAAGATTGCCGACAAGGTCGAAGGCGGATTCCTGCGCATGGCTTCTATGGGAGCCTGGCCTCCCGAAGAGGTGAGTGACGCCGCAGAGTTGAAACTTCCCGGGCAGACGCTTCCGACCGTGACGCGCTGGACAGCCCGTGAAGCGTCCATTGTCACGATCGGGGCCAATCATAATGCCCTGGTGCTTTTCGACCGTCAAACGGGAAAACCTCTCGATCTCACGGATGCTTCGACTGTCATCCGGCTTATGGACAGGCTCAATCACTCAAAAATCGATTCGAATATGAACAAGACTTTGAAGGAAGTCCTCAAGTTGCAGGACTCAGCACAGGATGCCGAGGTTATCGGCGCTGTGAACCGGCTGATCGAAAACAACGACCGGCTAACACGTGAAAATCAGGAACTCAGAGATGCTGCAGCGCGTGCGGAGTCCGAGCACAAGGAGATCCGGAAGTCCGAGGCGATTCGCCTCGTGGATGCAGCCATTGCCGACGGAAGGATCAATACCGCAGGCAAGGAGGCTTATCTGAAACTCTTTGATACGGATTTCGAGAGTGCCAAAGCCACCCTCGAAGCCATTCCGCACCGCAAATCCGTCACAGCGCTTATCCGTGAGGGTGAACGACGGCAGTCGGTCGAACTCTCCGACCTTGTAAACAAGTCGTGGGAAGAACTCGATAAGGCAGGGCGCCTTGTTGAACTCAGGGACAAGGCGCCGGAACTCTTCCGTGAGAAGTTCAAAGCGGCCTTCGGTACCGAACCTAACATGTAGAACTCATCAAAAACAAAAAACATTATGGCTATTCAAAAAGAAATCTGGGAGAAATCGATCGTCGAAGGTCTGTTCGCTCCCAACAGCTTCCTTTCGAAAGCGTTCAACGCCGACGAGTATGTCGAAGCGGGAAAGATCGTGCATATCCCGCAGGCAGGTGCCGCTTCGAAAGTCGAGAAGAACCGAACGTCATTACCCGCAACGGTAAAGCAGCGTACCGACACGGACAAAACTTTCGAGCTGGCTGCTTTCACGACGGATCCCGTTTTGATCCCCGATGCCGACAAGGTCGAGCTGTCGTACAACAAACGCGAGTCCGTATTACGGCAGGACAAGCTCGCCCTGCATGAGGCTGTGGCCAAGGATTTTCTGTTCGCCTGGAGTCCTGCCTCGGATCGTGTGATCGAAACCACGGGGGCACCGGTGGATGCTTACACACCTTCGGCGACAGGCAGGCGAAAAGGGCTTTGCAGGGCGGATATTCTGACGCTGATGACGAAATTCAACAGCGAGAACATTCCCCAGGAGGGCCGCTACCTGCTGCTCGATGCGCAGATGTACGCACAGCTGTTGAGCGATCTCACTGCCAATGAGAACTCCGCATTCCTCGCCTCGGCGGATGCCCAGAACGGCATCATCGGAAAACTCTTCTCGTTCAACGTCATGATGCGTTCACAAGCTACGCTCTACACTGCGGATAAAGCTCCGAAGCGGTGGGGCGAAAGCGGTGCCGCCACGGACCTGGCCGCAGCCCTTGCCTGGCACGATCAGTCCGTATGCCGCGCCTTGGGCGAAGTCAAGGCTTTTGAGCAGGAGAAAGCGCCCGACTATTATGGGGATGTCTACTCTTTCCTCGTACGTGCCGGAGGCAGCATCATGCGCGGCGATAATGCAGGTGTAATGGCCCTGGTCGGCACCGCAACCGAGTAAGCCATGAAACCGGCGGATTTCAAGCGCACCTATTATCCGACAATCGAGCGGGTCTGCGCCGAAACAGGGTTGAATCCTCTGTTTGTTGCGGCGCAGGCCGCCCTCGAAAGCGGATGGGGCGATCATGCTATCGGAAATAATCTCTTCGGCATCACGGCCGGAGATAAGTGGACCGGAAAGCGGCGAACCGAACGGACCTTCGAATACTTTTCGGATGACCGGCAGAGCGGACGATTCGAGAAGGTTTATTCGATCACCCGGACCTCCGACGGACGCTACCGTTACGAGGTCGATCGCAAGTTTCGCGACTACGACACACCGGAGGAGGGCATCCGCGACCATGCGAAGGTCCTTTCCGCCAAACGCTACGCAGCAGCCTGGGCGTATCGTAACGACATAACACGCTTCGCTTATGAGATTGCCAAGGCCGGGTACTGTACGGCAGAACCCGCAGCCTACGCGGATTTGATCTCGAAGATTGCACGCATGATCGAACGGGCGTAAACTAACTTTCAAAAACCGATTGAACGATGGACAGCATTTGGATGCAGATACTCGCTTTCGCACTTCCCGGGGGATTCCTCGGCAGCGTTTTCACCTGGATCTTCTCGCGCCGCAAACAGAACAACGACTTTCTCAAAGAGTTGCAGAGTTCGATCAACCTGCTTTCGGGCGAAAACAAGAAGATTCTCGAGGAAAACATCCAACTGCGGCGGGAAAACATCGACCTCAAGGCCAACCAGGAAGAGATGCTCGTACGCATCGACCGGCTGACCAAAGAGGTGGAGCGCCTCCGCAAGACCATCGGAAAACGAAATTCGTATGAAGACAAGACTCTTTTTGCTGCTCTCCATCCTGCTGCTGGCAAGTTGCACTGCGACGAAGAAGCTCCTCTCGACAGGGACGCAGAACAGGACGGATACCGTGTCGCACATGCAGCGCGGCGCACAAAACGCCGTAGAGCAAACCGCACGAGCGGCAATGAACTCTCGATCGGAGGAGACCTCTGTGCTGCGGGCGCTGCGGACGGAGGCGATTCCGCTTCGGACAGCAGCGGTGACGGTGACGGAGGAGAGCCTCCGTAATCTGCCGGAGGGGGCGGCCTATGTTGCCCGTGACGGTCGGCTGACGCTCGAAGCCCGGCGTGACGGGGATACCATCCGCATTTCAGCACGCAGCGATTCGCTTGCCCGACGAGTCGAATATTACAAAGCGACCTCGGCCCGGCAGGACCGATATGCAGATTCTCTGAAGGAGAGTCTGGCAGAAACCCGGGAAGCATACGACCGACTCCTCGAAGTCTCCAGGCATCAATCTTCGGAAACAGCAATACAACAAACGCGGTCCCCGGCCTATCGGGGAAGGTGGATGCTTTTCGGAATCGTTATCGGATGTCTCGGCGGCTGGTGGGCTCATAAAACAAACTTATTTGCAAAACTTTTCAAAACAATTTAATTATGTCTAAACGATCTGTAATTCAAACTAACGACGGCTATCTGATGCTGCTCGACGCTGTCTATTTCAACGGCAGACGCATGGGGAACATTTCGGAAGAGGGCCTTGACTGGGGCGGTGAAGACGCCCAGACCGTCGAACTCTGGGCCGCACAGATTCGGACCAGTCCCGTGCTGGATATCGAAACGCGAGCCGCGACGAATGAGATTACCGGAAAGATGATCGAAATGGTTCCCCAGAACTGCGTCGATCTGATGGGCGGCAAAGTCGCGGGTGAGGAGTGGCAAATGCCCGCCAGCTCGATGCGTGTCGAAGGAGATATGCGCATTCTGACCGGTACGGGTAAGACCGTCAAACTCAAGCGCGTTTCGTTGCGTGCCTCGAAGATTCGCGGCGGCTTGGGCGGCGAAAACGTCCTCGGCATCGAATTCGGACTGAAGGTCCTGGCTCCGCTGGACGGCTCTTCGCCCGGTTCGATTCTGCCGACGGAGCCCTTCATCGAGGCCGACCCGACGTCGCTGACCTTCGAACAGGCGGGCGGCAGCCTCCCGGTCGATATCGAAGCCTCGGGTCCGTTCTCGGTAGGTGCTGTGCCCGAAGGCTTCTCGGTGGAAGTCGTGAACGGACGTGTCACGGTGATCGCCGAAGCCAATTCCTCGGGTTCGTCCCGCTCCGGAAATCTGGAATTCATCCTGGAGTCCAATCCTGAAACAAAAGCTACCGTATCGCTTTCGCAGCCCAATGCCTAAGCCATGAAACGCAATGTAGAACTGGAGGCAGCGGAAGCTCTGCTCGATGTGGGGATTCTGCTGCCTCTTCTCCGGTTCCGCCTGCCCGGAGGCCGGGAGTGGGTGCTGCGCGTAACGATGCGGCGCCCCTGCCTGGGAGGGCAGATGCGCATCGTACGCCACTACCTGAAGCTGGGAATCACAGCCCGGGAATGGGATGCTTTCTCCGAAGATGAGGAGCGTGCCTTTTTCGACCGGCATGCCAAACGCCTTTCGCTGATCCTTGCGCTGACGATATGTCGCGGCTATCTGTCCGGACTCCTGCTGGCCCCCGTGGTGGCCTGGTTGATCCGGTGGAAGGTGCCCTCCGAGTACCGGATCGAAGCCCAGCGCTGGTTCCGCAGAATGCGGGGCACGCGGGATTTTACGAGTATTATCGAATCGGCCGAGAGGATCGATCCCTTCCGGTACGAAGCGAGCCGCCCCAAAAGAGCAGGAAAGGGGAGTTAAGAACCGTTTACGAGAGTTCCCATAGCCCCTTCGGAATCGTTTGGCAAATTGCCTCCGCAACAGGATGGTCGGTGCATTACATTCTGTGGAAGGTCAATTTCCAGACACTGGCCATGATGCTGGCCGATGCCCCGCATTATCGAAGCGTCCCGGCCGAATGTACGGAAGCCGGGAGTGCAACGGGAAAACCCGATACCGCACAACTCTTTCAATCGAAACTCAACTTGCAATGAAACCCGTCGAGATAGAATTCCTCGTAAAGAACAATACCCGCCAGGGACTCTCCGGAGTTTCCGGCGGGATTGATGCCGTGGACAAGGATGCCGCGCAGGCGCGAGGCCGTATTCAGGCTTTGAAGGATGAAATTGTGCGACTTCAGAAAGTCATAGCCCAGACGCCGGAAATGGATCAGACGGAAAACATCCGTCAGATAGAAGCATTGCAGCGGCAGCTCCAGGCTTTGCAAGCCGCGACCAAACGCACCGATCTGGTTCCTGCAAGCGCTCCGGCAGCCGTAAGGAGCTATAATAGCCTACATATGGCTATTCAGCAAATAATTCGTGAATCACCGTCGCTGGCAATGGGATTACAGTTGTATTTTCTGGCAGTTTCGAATAATTATCCTATTCTTTGGGATGCAATAGCTCGTACCAGGGCCGAAAATCAGTTATTGGCTGCCAGTGGTGAAAAAACAATTCCTGTATGGCGACAAATACTTTCCTCCGTAGGCTCTTTTCAGACTTTATTGACTGTGGGTATTACTTTGGCAGTTGCGTACGGCAAGGAGATCGGAAACTGGGTGACGAATCTGTTTCGGGGAAAGAAGGCGCTCGACACCGCTCGCATGGCGACTGAACGTTTTCAGAATACGATGCTTGAAGGGGCCCGGAACGCTCAGCAGGAGGTCGTAAAATTGAATCTTCTCTACCGGGCCGCGACGGATAACGCCCGCGCCACAGACGATCGCCGGGAAGCCGTGCGCAAACTCAAAGAGGAGTTTTCGGGTTATTTCAAGAATCTTTCCGACGAGCAAATCATGCTCGGACAAGCGAATGACGCTTACGAGGAGCTGATCAAAAACATTTACAAATACGCCAAAGCGCAGGCGGCTTTCAAGAGTCTGGTGGATATCGAACAGCAAGAGCTGTTCTTCAATAACACACCGGATATCGAACAATTCCAAAAGGCTTATGACAAATACCTCGAGGCCCAAAAGGATGTTGCTGACAAACGGAAAATCTACGATGCGGCGACATGGACCCAACGGGGCAATGCGTCCAAAATGTACAAAGATCTCTCTTGGGCGGAAACCATTCTGTCAGATGCAGAAGAAAGTGTTTCTTACTGGCAGGAAAGGATTTTTGAAGAGATCAGGAAGAACAAAGGAGGAGAAGAGATTATCAATGAGATAGAGGAGAAATTCGATGGCAACCTCGGGGCATTTCTGCAATTCCTCGCAGAGCAGCGGACGAAATTGGCTGCCGTGGCGGAGCAGGCCCAGTTGCTGGAAAACCCGTCCGGCACGACGACCGATCCCGAACCGACTTCCATCGACCAACTCGAAGAACAGTATAAGGCGGCCGTACGTCGCCAACAGCAGAGCCTCGACGACCAGCGGGCCGAGTTGATTGAAAACGAATTCGACCGGGAACGGGAAGCGATCCGCCTCAATTACGAGAAAAACCGTCAGGAATATGAGCGGCAGGAACAACAGACGCTCGCGCTGATTCGCAAACTCCGGGAGTCGGGGGCCGATATCGATTCGAATGCAGAGAAAACCTTTATGGCTGGCACGGCCGCTGCAATAGCCCAAGCTGCGGAAATTCGGGACAGAGAGCTTGCGGATGTCGATAAGAAAGAGGAGGCTTCATACGCCAAGTTGCTGGAGAAGTACGAAACCTACCAGCAGGGGCGTCTGCGAATCGCCCGGAAATACGATCAGGATATTGCCGCTCTTGCCTCAAATCCGGAGGCCCAGCAACTCGCTCGCGAGGCCAAACAAAAAGCGCTCGACGACTTCACGGAACAATTTGCAAGCCAGTTCCCGGAATTCGAAGCCTGGGCCGACCGGGTCGTCGCTGCCTCGGTCAAAAAGCTGGAAAGCCTGGTGATCGAAGCTCAGGAAGAGCTGGAGAACCTGCAAAGCGAGACGCCGGATGACGGTAATGCCATTGCCGTTGCACGGGCCAAACTCCGCATGGCCGAACGGCGGTATCTGGCGAAAAAACAGAACCAAACGAAACAGGAAACTACCGATACGACCTCCTGGACGGAGCTTCACCGCGTATTGACCGACGTTATCGACACCTTCAATGAGGTCGGCGATGCCGTCGGGGGTGCCGGAGGAACTATCATCGCCACCGCAGGAGATATCGCCGGCTCTACCCTGCAAATCATCAATGCCGTTCAGGCATACCGGAAAGCTCAAGCCGCATCGAACACACTCGGCATGGCCTCCGGAATTCTCGGAGGCATATCTGCCGGTATCGGTGCGCTGACCACTATTGTCAATTTGTTCGAGGGCGGTGAAACTTCGATGGAGCGCAACCTACGTCTGGCCCGCGAGTTCAACGAAGAACTTCGGATCATGAAAGAGCGCAGCCGCATCGACTCCGATGAATTCGACAATATCTTCGGGGATCGGGTGTACGACCGTTACAAGCAAAATATCGATGTGGTGCGCACCTCGCTTGAAGAGCTGGAGAAAGTCCGGGAGAGAATCCTCTCGCGCGGGGAAGAAAAATATCAGTTGCCGGGAGAGTGGCGAGGCGGAGCCGGCACGGGACTTTCGGGCTTGTTCAGGTATGAAAAAACTTGGGAGAACATTGCCGATTCGATCGCCAACATGCAGGTTCAGACACGTCACTCGACCTGGTTCCGTTCGGCAAAATATCAGTCCCTCGGTTCGCTGCTTCCCGAATTATTCACGGATGGCGAAGTCGATATGGACGCGCTCCGGCAATTCGTCGAAGAGGGCGGAGAAACTTTCCAGCACCTGGCACGGGAGAATCAGGAGATGCTCCGCGAAATGGTGGACGACTGGGAAACCTACGAAGAGGCATTGACTGCGGTCCGAGATTATTTGCAGGATATTTTCGGCGATCTGGGCAGTACGCTTACCGATGCTTTGGTGGATGCTTTCGAAAACGGCACCGATGCGGCGAATACTTTTGTTGATAGTGTCGGACAAGCCTTGCGCTTGCTGGGTAAGCGTATGGCCTCCTCGATCGTGTTCGGTAAATTATTCGAAGATACCCAAAAACGCATCGAAAAGGTCATGCAGAGCGACCTTTCCGACGAAGAGCGTTTCGCTCAATGGAGCGAAACGATGAAATCGCTGGTTTCGGGCGTCATGGATCAACAGGACGATTTCAATCGTCTGTGGGAAGAGTTCCGCCGCATTGCAAAAGAGAACGGATTTTCGATCGACGAGGAAGCCGGCACTTCGCAGCAGAACGGTAAGGCCGGAGCCACTCAGACTGTAACGCAGGATTCGTTCTCCCGCGTCGAAGGACTGGTCACATCGGTACAGATCCATTCCGCGAATATCGATGAAAACACCGAAGGTATTGTCCCGGTTCTCAAAGGGTCGCTCGAAGCGATGAATGCCATCCGGGAAAATACCGAACCGATACCCCAAATCTATGAACTGTTGCAAACCATAAAACGCGACGGATTAAAAGCGATCTGATTATGGCTGAAATACTCGAAGGACTGTTGCTGATCAACCAAACGGATGTATATGCCCGTTTCGGGGCTTTCCTCGCGGAAACCGGCGAAGACAGACACGACAACTACGATTCGCTGCTCGCACCTCCGGCTCTCAAGCAGCAGGCGGAGGTTTCCATTCGGGAGGAGGACGGCGTCCGTATGCCCGATATACTGACGCAGACTTATGAAGCCCGTGATATTACGCTGCGATTCGCCATCGTCGCCTCGAACGATGTTTCGTTCTTCACGCGCTACGCCTCGTTCGTGAAATTTCTCAAGGAGGGCGACGACGGGTGGCTGGCGCTCCATCTGACGGACGTAGGGCTGAAATTCCGGGTTTATATGACCGGATTTTCGGATTATTCACAACTGGCGCCATTCGGAAAGGGAGAGGTTGCGGCGACCTTCTCGGTGAAATTCCGGGAGCCGAAGCCGACATTCGAACTCGCTGCGTCGATCTAAAGGTCACGTTCAAATCTTCAAAAAATGGAACTCAAAATATATTCGAAAGAAGGGAATTTGAAGCTGACGGTCTCTCCCGATAGTAACAGTGCTGCAACCTGCGGCATACAGGAGGAGAGTGTCCTCGCGCTCTCCTTCACGGCCTTCGAATGCGTCACGCTCGAAGTTTACGATTATGCGGACTTCCTCGGACGGCGTTATTGGATTCTCGAACGTTATCAGCCGAAGATGAACTGCGACAGCGAGTGGAGCTATTCGGTGCAACTGTCGGGGGTCGAAGGACTCACCACGCAGGTCCTGATGGTCAATCCGGATGATGACGACAATCCGATTCTGACACTCACGGCACCGGCACGCGAACATGCGGCGCTGATTATCGCTAACATGAACCGCAAAATGGGGACGACCGAATGGAAAGTCGGAGAAGTGGTCGTATCGGAGTACATCGATATCGAATATACGGGAAAGTACGCCTCCGATGCTCTTTCGGAATTGTCGTCTGCCGCCGGGACAGAGTGGTGGTTCGACGGGATGACGCTCAACATATCCCGCTGTGAGTTCGGCGAGCCTGTCCCGTTGTCTTACGGCGACGGATTGATCGGAGGAATCGAACGGAGCATGGCCGATGGCGTGAAATTTTTCACTCGGCTCTTCCCGGTAGGCTCCTCCCGCAACATCGATCCGGATCGGTACGGACATGCCCGGCTGCAATTGCCCGACGGGGCAAAGTACGTCGAACAGGATACCCACCTCGGTATCATCGAATATTTCGAGCAGGAAGCGTTCGATGCGATATATCCCCGCCGGATCGGTACGGTCGGTTCCGTACGGTCCGAAGAGCGCACGAGCGATGACGGCTCTCCGTTTACGGTCTGGTATTTCACCGATCCCGACATTCCGTTCGATCCCAATCAATACGAAATAGGCGGCCTCGTCAAACGGGTGACCTTTCAGACCGGAGAGCTTCGCGGACGGGAGTTCGAAGTGAATTACGACTCGGAAAAGAAGGAGTTCGAGATCATCACCCAATGGCCCTACGACAACGATATGCAGTTGCCGTCGGAACCGTTGGTCCCGGCTCCCGGGAACGAATACGTGCTCTGGAATATCAGTATGCCGGACAGTTATTATCCTGCGGCCGAACAGGAATTCAAAACTGCGGTAGATACCTTTATGGCCGACAGCCGTAAAGATATATCCGTGTTCCAGGCATCGACGGATTTTACGGTTGTCGATAAAAGAAACCTCGATTTGAAGCCGGGACAACGGATTCGGCTCGGAAGCGACAAGTTTTTTCCCGATGGCGGATATCGCGATATCCGTATCGTCGCGATCAGTCGCTCCGTCATTCAGCCCGGAAGCATGACCCTTAAAATGAGCGATGTCCTCTCCACAGGTCGTATTTCCCGCATCGAAAATCAAATTTCGGAAGTGACGCAGATAACCCGGCAGGTTTCATCGGAGTTTCCTGACATCATTAAATCGTGGGAGGAAACACCGGCAAGTGACACGACGCTCTATTCGTCGCGTAAGAGCGAACGGGAATTTCTGAACAAGCGCCGGGGAGGTACGGTCGAAGGAATCACCCGATTCCTTAAGCGGCAGCAGCTCGACGAGGGATTCCGGACAAGCGACTTCGCCAGCGGCATCACCGGCTTCGGTGCACAGATCGACGGACGAGGCGCCGGCGAGCTGGAGAGCCTCTTTATCCGCCGTTTTCTGGAGGTTCCGGAGCTTCGGTACAACCGTGTGGGCATCAGCGTCGGGGACGACTGGAGCGCTCCGGGCGCCGGGGTGATCGAGAGCGTGGACAAGGAGCAGAAGCTCGTAACGCTCAAACTCGAAGAGGGCGAGATCGGCGCCGTAGCTGTCGGGGACATCTGTATGGGCATCTTCCACGACTTCGACCCGTCGAACAATGCGACGGCAGATTCCGACGACGGCCGAGGCAACCGCACTTTCGCAGGCTTCGCCACGGTCTATTTCCGTATCACGGAAGTCCTGGGCGACCGCAACGAGCAGTTCCGCTACGAGCTGCGTCCCCTGTCGGCCACCTTTACCAAACAGATCGACCCGATGGAGTCGATGACCTTCGTGGCCTACGGCTCGTTCACGAATCCCGCCCGGCGGAGCTCGCGCTACTCGACGCGCACCTACCAGCGTTATCTCCGCAATGTCAGCGACTGGGAGTTCACGGCCGAGAATATCGCCGCGCAGTTCGGCGACCTTACGAACCTCTCCGTCTTCGGGATTCAGATGTCGGGCTATTCGGCCTATCTGGATAATATCTACCTGCAAGGTATGATTAGCAGCCTGGACAAGAAGGTGTTGCTGGACACACAGAGCAAGCTGTTCCGAATGGTCGGAGACAACGGCGTCGGCGTGGCATTCACCCCGGAGGCAGGCTGGAAGCAAGGCAAGCTCTATGACCCCGAGACAGGACAGTTCCAGAAGGAGTTCGACATCGAACAGATCGATCAGACGGCCCGGGAAGCCGCACAAGCCGCTGCCACAGCACAACAGGATGCCAATGCCGCGGCTGCGGACGTCTCCTCTCTGAAGAACTTCACCGACGAAGCCTTCGCCGACGGGGTTATCTCGCGGGCCGAAGCATCATCCATCGAGAAATATACGAACAGCGTCGAAGAGACGCAGAAATCCGCCGACGCCTCCTATACGACCGTTTACAACAATTCGCTGCTTTCGGGCACGGCGAAATCGAACCTGCAAGCCGCCAAGAGTACCTTCGACACCGCTGTAGCCGATCTGCTATCTGCGATTCGAACCGCCTCAGACGACGGCATCGCCACACCGGAGGAGAAGGCCGGCGTAGATTCGCAGTACGCCCTGTTCAACGATGCTTACAGCGCCTTCTGTACCCGGCTGGAGGAGGCGAACGAGTATATCCAGACGGCGATCAACACCGCAGCGCAGGGAGCCTACCAACTCTCGCAGGAGTTACAGGGGGTCGTGAACAACATCAATGAGACGATCATTCCCGACTTGCAGGACCAGATCGACAAGTCGATCATCTCCTGGGGCGGCGAGGAGGTCCCGACGCTCGACAACTACCCCGCCAGCGAGTGGACCACGGACACCGAGCGCAAGCGACATATCAACGACGGCTACGACCGGAAGATCACCACCGATGGTGAAGTGTCCTACGAAAGCTACAAATTCGTCTTCGAGAACGGCGTCTATCAGTGGAACCGTATTGCGGACAGCGGCAGCGCTACGGCTATAGCCGAAGCCCGCAAAGCCCTCGGGCTGGCCGGGACCAAAGCCCGGGTATTCTACGGTTCGGCCACCCCGTCCGTACCCTATGAGGTGAACGACGTGTGGTTCCGCACCTCGGGATCGGGAAGTTCGCTCACCACGACCCTTTACATCTCCAATGCCGACAAAGGAGACGGCGAAACCGCCTCTGCGGACGACTGGCAGCTGGTCGATGACAGCCAGGTGCGCCTGCGGCAGATGTCCTCCGACCAGGTGATCTCCCGCGAGGAGAAAGCCGTGCTGCGCAACACCCTCGCGCAGATGCAGAAAGAGTTCGCCGCCTACCAGTCCGACGCCGATACCTACGGCATCTCCATTACGGCTCTTTCGACGGCCTACAACTCGCTGGTGAATCTCCTCACCGGCACCGTAGCCGTGAACAACGACACGGATACGACCCTCACCCAGAGCCAGCGCACGGATTACAACACCCGTTTCGCAGCCTACACCTCCGAGGTCGCCCGCTTTTCAAACCTCATTGCGGACGCCATATCGCAAGGCAAGGTGGACGGCTTGCAGTTCGGCGCCCGCAACTATATCGCCAAAGTGTATATTTCCGACTGGAACAACAATTCGCAGGGAAAAACGGACATCGTACTCACGGGCAGCGATACCGACGGCAGCTACCAGAGCGTGAACTACCGGGCCGTGCAGGAGATCATCTCCTCCGGAGACTCTACCCGTGCCGACATCTTCCGGGGCAGGATAAAGTTTCAGGAGAATATGCAGTACAGTTTCAAAGTGCGGTGGAAACTGTTGTATGAAATGTCCTCGACCGTTCGGGGAATGTACTTCGTGTTCATCTATACGGACGGCACGATGGAGTTCGTACCCATTTACGGGAATCAGACGAGTCTTGTCGAAACTGTCTATTCCACAAAGGAGGGAAAGACGTTGGACCGCATCTCGGCTTCGTACAGTCAGTTCGATGCCGGAGGCAAAACGAATCGTGTCCTGATCTATGACATTCAGCTCACGGAAGGCAACAAGGCGCCCACGGGATACATCACGGCCGAGGAGGATGTACAGGCGCAAATCGAGCAGGTGAAGCTCGATGTGGACTACATCGCCTCGGATTCGAGCCTGACACCCTCCGATAAACAACAGGTGGCCAACGAATGGGTACGCATACAGAACGAATATTGGAGTATCATTGCAAATGCCGCAAAGTATGACGTACCCGCGGATACCTTTACGACATATTTCCAACGGCTCGAAGATTATCTCACGCCCCTGTTGGCCGATATGAGTACGACATCCGAGATAACCGGCACCGAGTTCAGAAAGTTATTTTCCGACTATTACGAAGTAAGCAGCACCATGTCGGACCTGATCGACGACGCGATCGACGAATCCATCAAATCGACAGAGTACCTCAAGCAGGCTATGGAAGACGGAAGTACCGAGGTGAAAGGCGGTCTGGTGATGACAAATGTCCTGTTGCTGAAAAATGCACAAGACGAAGTGACGGCCGGAGTGAGCGGCTTGCAGGAAGACAACGTGCCCTTCTGGTCGGGTGCCGACTATATGAACCGGGGAAAAGCCGTGTTCAGAGTACACGCCGACGGAGAAGTACACGCAACCAAAGGAACTATCGGAATCATGCAGGTCAAAAACGATTCCGTAGAGGTGAGTGATGCGGCCGCAAGCGGAGATAAAATCATACTCACCCCATACAGAATTACGTCCATATCGCAGGTTCTGGGTGCTGTGAGTGTACCGGGTGTCATAGAAACGAAAGAAGTGAGCGCACTGGCTACGGGACAAAGCAATCCTTTTGTCCGAAATGTTTACGAGTCAAGTCCGCCGTTTACCTGTGGGAAGGGAGTACAGATGTCAGCCCGGATTACAGCCCGCATCACAGGCAATGCCGAAGGAGGTGGCGGGGGCGTAAAGATCGAGGTGGTAAACGCTTTGACGGGGAAAGCCGATCCCCTGTACCGAAACAGCACGGCTGAAGCCCAAAACACGAATTTGAATATCGACGAGACGATTTCATATCTTTTCACTGGAGCAGCCCGGAAGTACTACATCCGGATTACGGTCGAAGCATCGGCAGCCGGAAAACTTACGGCCTCTGCAACGATGAATGCCGCCCAATTCAACTTCGTGAAAGACATCCGCAAGAACCTGATCGCTCCCAACGGAGTAGCCGTTGTGAAAGGATCGAGCAACTATGCGGTATTCACGGGAGATATTTTCGAAGTCCTGATCGGAAAAGCCGGATTACGTATTCAAAACGGGTATGTCTATAAGAGAGATACCGACCATACGACCTGGACAAAGATTTGAGAACCGCCATTGGAGACAGTCGTAAATTAATTGAAGAATTTTTAATGGCTGCGATGGACCATGTATGGAATACGTCGGTTGTCGGCAGAAAAGTGAAAGACGAAGTAGACGGTCAGCATCGAATCTGACAAATAAAGTCCTTCGGGGGAGGACACAAAAAATCCCCCGGTTTGTTAGCAGTCATCTCACCTACATACCAACAAATGCACGATTACTCGCAGCGACCGGGGGATAAAACCTCCTGCTGCGAGTAATTTTTTGTGTCGTTTCCTGTACAGGGGACGGCTGGTATGTAGATGAGATACGCAAAGATACTAATTTTAATAAAATAGCAAACTATGAGAACCCCTATTTCCTACTATGGCGGCAAACAGACAATGCTCAAGCACATTTTGCCTTTGATCCCGTCGCATAAGATCTATACAGAGGCATTTTGCGGCGGTGCGGCCGTCTTGTTCGCCAAACGGCCCTCCGAAGCTGAAATCATCAATGACATCAACATGGAGTTGACAAACTTCTACTGGTGTATGCAAGTTTACTATTCAGACCTCAAACACGAGATTAACAAAACACTACACAGCCGGGACCTGCACGCCCATGCCGGACATATCAACTCTTATCCGCAGTTCTTTACTCCCGTCGAACGGGCATGGGCCGTATGGGTGCTCTGTAAAATGTCGTTTGCGTCAATGATGGACGGGACATTTGGATATGACTTCAGCGGCACAATGACCAAGAAACTGCGTAACGCGAAGGATGAGTTCACAGAGCGGCTTTGTCAGCGGCTCGAACGAGTGACTATTGAGAACCGAAACGCTCTCGACGTGATCGACTGCTACGATGCTCCCGATACCTTTCATTTCGTCGATCCGCCTTATGTGAACTCCGATTGCGGACACTATGAGGATACATTCAACGAACAGAATATGGAGCAACTCTTGCAATTGCTTGAAACCGTCAAGGGAAAGTTTATGCTCACGATGTTCCCGTTCGATATGATCGACCGGTATGCCCGGAAGAACGGATGGATTATCCATCGTATCGAGCGGACGATCAGTGCCTCGAAATCAAATCGCCGCAGACAAGAGGAGTGGATGGTCTGCAACTACGAGGAACGGGCACAGGCATCTCTGTTCCAGGGTGAGTATTTAGGCGAATAGATGGAGCTGGTATTGATTCATCTTGAAATAAAAAACCGTTCGAGCGGCAGTTAAACGCCATTCGAACGGTATGTTTTCTTGATTCGCTTTACATATTTCCCGCGATATGTAAACGGATCGTGCATTTGCTTTACATATATTCTGCGCGTGTGCGAAATTTCAGTCGCTTTTCGTTTTGGATTACTTCAACCCTCTAAAAGTCGCATCTGGTTCTGAACTTCGTCGCATCTCGTTTTGCCGATTATACGGGATCGCGGAGTGTACACGCACCCTCCCTCCCGAAAAGAACCTACAGGTGCAGCGAAGATTACAACCGCAGCCAAGAGAAACGCCGCCCAAAGCAAAATAAAGTTTCGTCGCCCGAAACAAATCCGATATAAACGAATACAACCTCCAAAGACAATTCTACACACGTCGTTGAATACCCGAAAGTCCAGCCCGTTTTTCGCCTCCGACCGCAACCGTTCCGGGTCCATATTACGTTCAGTTCCTCAATTCCTCCCCTCGGAAAACGTTCTTCATCAGCAAGGGGGGGGGAAAATGATCGAACAGAAAAAGCACCGAACCGACAGCATAAAAGAAGCCCGGAGCAAATTGCTCCGGGCTTCTTATTTCCTCGGGTTCTCTCTTTAGAAGCAATAAACGCACGTAATACCGAAATTACACAATGCCCGTTCGTTGAACTCGGAATGCGATCCCCCGTCCCAATAAGCGATTCCGGGACCGAAAGCCGGCGACCAGTCGAACGAAAGACGTACCGGAGCCCCCTTGAAGGCAATACCCAGTTTGGCCGAGCCGGCCACGCCTACATAAGCGTAATGCCCTTTGCCGCCCACATTGATACCTGCACCGGCATCGAAGAACCAACGACCTGCCGACGGCGTCCAATCCATATTGCAAACATTCCAATTATACAATACCGAGAAATCGGCCGTCACCGTACCGCCGGCATTGGCCCAATAAGCACCGAAACGGGCTTCCACATAATTATCGTTGCTGAATACATACTGTCCGACAGCCTGGAAACCGGATCCGATACGACCACCGACCGTCCAATTCTGGGCAGATGCCGACCACGCGAGCAAGCCCATTGCCAATGTAAGTAAAAGTTTTTTCATCGTATGAAAATTTAAAATAATTGAAATATACTTTCCTAATTTAGATATATAAAGGTAATAATAATTTTCCGGAGTTTACCCCTTTCTCCGGAAAATTTCAACTTTTAGGCCAATATCGCTCTCTTTTCGGTCAATCCGTAACTTTTACCGGAGCAATACCTATTTAGTCTTGTACGAGCATTTGTAACGGCCCTTCGTCAAGCTCATCAACTTACTCTTAATCAGATTTCTGCGCAACGGAGACAGGCGATCCGTGAAGACAACTCCTTCCAGATGGTCATATTCGTGCTGGATCACCCAGGCAGGCAGCCCGGTGAACTCTTCGTCGTGCGGCTCGAAATTCTCGTCCAGATAGCGCATCCGGATCGCAAGCGAACGCCGCACGCTCTCGTGCAATCCCGGCAGCGAAAGGCATCCCTCTTCGTAGAGTTTCGTCTCCTCGGAAACTTCGTAAATTTCGGGATTGATGAACGCACGCCGGTAATCGGCCAGTTCGGGATGATCTTCGCCCCAGGGCGTGCAGTCCACGATGAACAGGCGGATGCTTTTACCGATCTGGGGAGCCGCGAGACCTACGCCCTCGGCCTCCTCGAGCGTGAGGAACATATCCTCGATCAACTTTTTAACTTCGGGATAGTCGGGTCCGATCTCCCGGCATTTTTCGCGCAGTACCGGCGACCCGAAAACAACTATCGGATAAATCATAACTTTTCTCCATTTTTAACCCGGCCGCAGCCGGAAAACTAACTCTGGCTCTCCATATATCCCTGCAGGATAATGGTCGCCGATATCTTGTCCACAAGCGCCTTGTCCCGGCGGGCCATCTTGCCCATACCGCTCTCGAGCATCGTGCGGTGAGCGATGACCGAGGTGAAACGCTCGTCGTAAAACACCACCTCCTTGTCGGGATAAGCCCTGCGCAGGCGGGCCGCCAACGGTTCCACGTAACGCCACGTTTCGGACGGAGCGCCACTCATTTGCATCGGCTTTCCGATCACTATGGTCGAAACGTCGTTCGCCGCGAAATATTGCGCCAACCAGCGTTCCAACCCTTTGGTTTCAACGGTTTCGAGTCCTCCGGCAATGATCCGCAAGGGATCGCTCACGGCGATTCCCGTGCGCTTCGTTCCATAATCTATGGCCAAAATACGTCCCACGATCTTACCTTATCAAACTACTCGAACGACACCGGTCCACACACCCTCACGAACATTCCCGATACGAAACACACTGTAATCGCCATCCGACGCACCCGGCGCGAAACCCGCAACAGCCCTGTCAGACATTCAATTTCTTGAGGAGGCTGCGCAGCGAGCACTCCGCATCGACCAGTCCGAAGAGGGCGTCGATCGCCACGCGCTCCTGCTGCATCGTATCACGATGGCGCACCGTCACGGTATTATCCTCGAGGGTCTGGCCATCGACGGTCACGCACAGCGGCGTACCGATCGCATCCTGCCGGCGGTAACGCTTGCCCACCGAATCCTTCTCGTCATACACGACGTTGAAATCATACTTCAACAGATCGACGATCCGCTGCGCCACTTCGGGCATGCCGTCCTTCTTCACCAAAGGCAACACGGCCACCTTCGTCGGAGCAAGAGCCGCCGGAATCCGCAGCACGACGCGCTCTTCGCCGTTTTCGAGCTTCTCCTCGGTATAAGCCGCCGACATCACCTGCAGGAACATACGGTCCACGCCAATCGAGGTTTCCACGACGTAAGGCACATAACTTTCGCCTGTTTCGGAGTCGAAATACTGGATCTTCTTGCCCGAGAATTTCTGGTGGTTAGACAGATCGAAATCCGTACGGGAGTGGATGCCCTCCACCTCCTTGAACCCGAACGGGAAATTGTACTCGATATCGGTCGCGGCATTGGCGTAATGGGCCAGCTTGTCGTGGTCGTGAAACCGGTAGTTATCCGCCCCGAAGCCGAGCGCCCGATGCCATTTCATACGCGTATCGCGCCACTCGGCCCACCACCGCATCTCCTCGCCCGGGCGGACGAAGAACTGCATCTCCATCTGTTCGAACTCGCGCATGCGGAAGATGAACTGACGCGCCACGATCTCGTTGCGGAACGCCTTGCCGATCTGGGCGATACCGAACGGCAGCTTCATGCGGCCGGTCTTCTGCACGTTCAGGAAATTGACGAAGATACCCTGCGCCGTTTCGGGCCGCAGGTAAATCGTATTGGCCCCCTCGGCCGTCGAACCCATCTGGGTCGAGAACATCAGGTTGAACTGCCGCACCTCGGTCCAGTTGCGCGTACCCGAAATCGGGCAGACGATCTCGCAGTCGAGGATGATCCGCCGCAGCTCTTCCAGATCGTTGGCGTTCAACGCGTCGGCAAAGCGCTTGTGCACGGCGTCCCGCGCTGCGGCGATCTCCAGCACACGGGGCGAAGTCGAGCGGTACTGCTCCTCGTTGAAGTTCTCCTTGAAGCGCTTCTTCGCCTTATCGACCTCTTTCTGAATCTTGTCGTCCTGCTTGGCCAGCCACTCTTCGATCAACACGTCGGCGCGGTAACGCTTCTTCGAATCCTTGTTGTCGATCAACGGGTCGTTGAACGCCCCGACATGACCCGAAGCCTCCCACGTGCGGGGATGCATGAAGATCGCCGAATCGAGGCCGACGATGTTCTCATGAAGACGCACCATCGAATCCCACCAGTAACGCTTGATATTGTTCTTCAGCTCGACGCCGTTCTGCCCGTAATCGTACACGGCACCCAGTCCGTCGTATATTTCGCTGGAAGGAAAGATGAAGCCGTACTCCTTGCAGTGGGCTACCAATTTTTTGAAAAGTTCTTCCTGAGTCATCGTATTTTGCATTTACTATTTTCTGAAAAACAAAAGTACAAAATAAATGGGAATGTAAGGTACTCCGAACCGTTTTTTCTATCTTTACGCCAAAATTCGGAAATATCCGGAGCGGAAGACAAATACATCTGTTTCATATTCATCGTACCCGAACGAATAACCATCAAAAAATACACAAATGAAAGGATTGAAACTTCTTCTTCTCTCGTTTGCAACCCTCGCGATTACGGCTTGCAGCGACGACACAACGAATGAATGGCATGGAGATTTCGGTTCCATTCAGGTCCCCGATACGCGACAGCTCTCCCAGAAGATCCCCGCAGGACAAACCGCAGGGAATTCGGAAATTTTCTTTTCGACGAACGATGCCTGGAATTCCGCCATCACGGACGAATCCCGCGCCGAAGCCCCGACGTGGGTACGCATAAATCCCGATCACGGAGATGCGGCAGGCGATTACGACATCCGCGTCGAAACGGATCCCAACACCGCCGAAGAATCCCGCACGGCCTTTATCGAAATCACCTGCGGCACGGACTCGATTCTCATCACCATCACCCAGTCGGGAACCGATGGAGAGGATCCCAATGAACCGGACGAACCCAACATCGGAGAACAGGTTCGGTATTGGCAACTGCACAAGATCGTCGGGCGCGACGCTTCGGGAAGTCTGATTGCTGAAATGGAATATACTTATGAACTTCCGGCGGAATTCAGCAAGGAGTGCCGTATCACGGGTTTCAAAATATCCGCAGCGGACAAGAACGGCACGCTCCGTCCCGTCGAAACATGGCAGTTCACCTACGAGGGAGACGATTGCATCCGATTCTCCTTCACCCGGGAAATCGATGGCGAGCAACCTTATACGCAAACTGCAGACGGAACCCTATACGGCTACTTCTGCGATGTACGAAGCGGAGGATACGAACTCACCTCGACACTTTCCGGCAGTGAAATAGAAACGTACGGCTTCGATTGCACATACGGCACCGGCACCTTCAACTCCGACAAACTCACCTCCATATCGCGTTACAATTCCCTGACTTTGGAACCCATCTGCGAAAAATACGAATGGGAAAAAGATCCCTGGGGTCCGCTGGAGGCTTGGGATAATTGCAGTGCTGTCATCCGAACGCTCGAGAACGAGCCAAATACGGAAACATTCCGGCAAGAGTACGGTTACGACTACGATGAAACGACGGCTTGGAGCGATTTCATCTACGAATTGGAAGGCACTCCCCTCCTCAACAGCGACCCGGTCCTGCTGCTGGTTGCCGAACCGGATATCCTGCGCGGACTGGGTTTCTTCAGCAGTCTCAACAACGATCTTTTCCGAACGGTCACGACCCGTTCCGACGACGCGGTTACGACCCAGACCTTCGAATACACGCGTCAGACAGTCGCACACGATGCTGAAATTGCGACACCGCTCATCATTACCCGCACGACCCGAAGCGACGAGCGGGAAAGCGTCTGTCGGTTCGAGATTCAATTCCGCCGCTTCGACCTCCAAAATTAGAAATTCGTACTTTGCGGCCAGCCTGTGCGCACCCGGCAACGAAAAGCGAGGAAAGGTTCTTGCCATTCCTCGCTTTTCGTTACCGATGCCCGGTCCGGTCATTTCGCACCCATCTCCGGGATAATCGTCCATTCGTTCGACTCGCAGTCCTTATTTCAGAGTTTCCGATCATTCGAAAAAAGATTCACCTTATGCTCTTCCCCAAAAAAGAAATACGGCACAGATCGGCAAAAATTTCCCGGCAGTCTAAACTTACGTTCTCCCTTCGGAAGAAAAACCTTACGTCTCCAAAACAAAGTGAACCCGGAAGACGATAATCCACAGCCAACTCTTCCCGCAACGATTAAAGAGTCGCACGCCCCGTTACGATGGTCCCGTCTCTTCCTGCCCACAACCTGCGCAACGATGGACCGCAGCGGCAGAACGAAAAGCTGTCTAACACGTCCGATTTTAATGTTTTCGCCCCTGCCGGATAAACTCCGACAGGGGCAACTTTCAATTTCGGGGATTTGGCAGACAGCTTCGTCACAGCCGGAACTATTGCAGCAAACCGCTCTGTCGGAAGCTGTACTCACCGCCTCGTGCGATAATCAAGTGATCGAGCAGCCGAATATCGAACAGCGCAGCCGCCTCGGCAATTTTCTTCGTAAGAATCTTATCCTGTTCACTGGGCAAGGCAGCACCGGAAGGATGGTTGTGAACCAGAATAATCTGCGTGGCCAGCAGTTCGAGGGCCCGTTTGATGACCAGCCGGTGATCCACCACCGTCGCCTGCACCCCGCCCTGACTTACCCGCTGCCGCTCGACGATCCGATTCCCCGTATTGAGGTACAGGCACCAGCACTCTTCATGCTTCATCTCCGTCAGCAAGGGTCTGAATATTCGGACCACATCGTTGCTCGAACCGATCGGATCGGGGCCCAACTCCCTGGCAGCAAGCACCCTCCGGCCCAATTCGACAGCCGCCTGAATCCGGGCAGCGCGTTTGAGGCCGATCCCGGCAGCCATACGCAACCGTGCGATGTCGGCATATCCCAATGCAGCGAGCCGCCCTTCGAAACTGGACAGCAGCGCCCCGGCAAGCCGCTCCGAATCACCGTCGTCCAGCAACAGTTCCAACAACTCCTGATCGGTCAGCGTTTCAACGCCCCGGGAAAGCAGTTTTACAGATGCCTCGCTCATGACACCCCGGTTCCTTTCGGCCGGTAGAGCCGGTCGATTTTATCCAGAATATCCCCGCACGCTTCGTCGCTCATGGCACACGACACGGAGTGAGCCGCACATTGTTCGGCCTCCTTCTTCGACTCGCCCTGCCCATGTCCCACACGGATACCGTCGATCACGACCGTAGCGTCGAATATCGGATGATTCGACGAATAATTCCGGCCGTGCACCGTTTCGAAAGCAATGGTATGATGCGTTTTCTGACACCATTCGATTAACCGGCTTTTGAAATCCGTCTCCTCGTCCGTCAGGTTGTCGAGATTCAGGTGGCGGTAATAGATATTATTGATAAGCAGCCGATTGACGAACTCATATCCCTGATCGAGGTAGATCGCCCCGATCATCGCTTCGAAAGCATCCCCGTAGATATGTTTCTGGTTGGTGCTTCCGGTCGGGTTGGCGATCACGTAGCGGTCCAGCCCGATCGTCCGGGCGATCGTATTGAGCGACTGGCGCGAAACGATCTTCGAGCGCAACTGCGTGAGAAATCCCTCCTGCCGGTCGGGAAATTCGATATAAAGATAGTCCGATGTCACGGCTTCGATCACGGCATCGCCCAAAAACTCGAGCCGTTCATTGTTGATCTGCCGTCCGTCGGCTAAAACTAAAGAAGCTGACTTGTGAATCAAAGCCAGCTTGTAAAGTTCGATGTTGTGCGGAACGAATCCGAACAGCTCATCGATAATTCTGTAATACTCCTTATCCTGCCCGTAATTTCTTCTTACGGCACGGCGTACGAAATTCCACACGGCACGGACGAGGTGTTAAATCTTACGGAAAATAACCGTCGAGTTATGACCGCCGAAACCGAACGTATTGCTCATCGCACACTTCACATCGCGCTTCTGCGCCTTGTTGAGCGTCAGATTGAGTCGGGGGTCGATTTCGGGATCGAGGTTTTCGTTGTTGATCGTCGGGGGAATCACACCGTTGTTGATCGCAAAGATGCAGGCCAGCGCCTCGACAGCACCGGCAGCACCCAACAGGTGCCCCGTCATGGATTTGGTCGATGAAATATTGACATCGTAGATGTGATCGCCCAACACGCCGTGCAGAGCTTTGAGCTCGGGCAGATCGCCCGCAGGTGTCGAAGTGCCGTGTACGTTCACATAGTCGATATCTTCGGGTTTGATACCCGCATCCTTGATCGCGTCGCGCATGGATTTCATGGCGCCTTTGCCTTCGGGATGGGGAGCGGTAAAATGATATGCGTCCGCAGAACGGCCGCCGCCGACCATTTCGCAGTAAATCTTCGCACCGCGTGCCTTGGCGTGCTCGTACTCTTCGAGAATCAGCGCACCGGCGCCTTCGCCGATGACGAAACCGTCACGATCCTTATCGAACGGACGCGAAGCGTGCACCGGATCGTCGTTGCGCGTCGAGAGAGCCTGCATGGAGTTGAAACCGCCCACGCTGGGTTCATTGACGGCAGCCTCCGAACCGCCGGCGACCATCACGTCGGCCACACCGAAACGGATGGCGTTGAACGAATCGATCAGACCGTGATTCGACGAAGCGCACGCCGAAACCGTACAGTAGTTGGGGCCCATGAAACCATATTTGATGGAGATGTAGCCCGCCGCGATGTCGGCGATCATGCGCGGAATAAAGAATGGGCTAAACCGAGGAGTTCCATCTCCTGCGGCGTAGCCCAAACACTCATCGAAGAACGTCTTAAGTCCTCCGATACCGGAACTCCAGATCACGCCGATCTGCTCCAGGTCCTCCTTCTCGAGATCGAGTCCCGAATCCTCGACAGCCTGCGTGGCCGCGATGAGGGCATACTGAGTGAAGAGGTCGTATTTACGCACCTCCTTACGGTCGAAATGCTGCGTCCAGTCGTAATTTTTTACTTCACAAGCGAACTTCGTCTTAAATTTCTCGGCATCAAAATGAGTAATCGGCGCGGCGCCGCTAACTCCTTTTTCGAGATTGGAAAAAAACTCTGCAATATTATTGCCGAGCGGGTTGATGGTACCGATACCCGTCACGACTACTCGTCTTTCTGTCATAAATTTAAGGCTTTAAGGTTTGCCGGTTGGAAAAATCGTAAATTATTTCTTGTGTGCCTCGATATAGGAGATAGCGTCGCCAACGGTAGCGATCTTCTCTGCATCCTCGTCAGGGATCTGGATATCGAAAGCCTTCTCAAATTCCATGATCAGCTCAACGGTGTCGAGTGAATCGGCTCCCAGGTGGTTGGTGAAGCTCGCTTCCGGAGTAACCTCAGACTCTTTAACACCCAATTTGTCAACGATGATCTCGACAACTTTTGACTGTACTTCTGACATAATTTTAATTTTTTAGTTAAACAATCATTTATTAAAAATTGAAATTCTTTCTATCAAACAATCGCACAAAAATAACACTTTTTTTATTACTTTTGACATTACAACCAAAGAAATTGCCGTTCTTCGGTCGCGCATTCAATATAACACAATATAAATCAATACTTTATGAAACTACTGTTAATTTCCAACTCCACGAACGCCGGAGAACCCTATCTGAAATACCCGATGCCCCGCATCGACGAGTTCCTCGGAAGTGTCCGCGAAGTGGTTTTCGTCCCTTATGCAGGCATCACCTTTTCCTACGCCGAATACGAAGCGAAAGTGCAGGCCCGTTTTGCGGAATACGGCATCAAGGTACGTTCCGTACACCGTTCGAAAGATCCCCGGCGTATGATCCGCGAGGCACAGGCCATCTGCGTAGGCGGCGGCAACACCTTCGCCCTGACCAAGAAAATGCAGGAGCAGGGGCTGTTGAAAGCCATCCTCGGCAAGATCAAGGCCGGCACGCCCTACATCGGCTGGTCGGCCGGCAGCAACGTCTGCTGCCCGACGATCTGCACCACCAACGACATGCCCATCGTCGAACCGGAATCGTTCAAGGCTATCGGGGCCGTGAAGTTCCAGATCAACCCCCACTACCTGGACGCCAACCCCGAAGGTCACGCCGGAGAGACCCGCGAGCAGCGTATTCTGGAGTACATCACGGCCAATCCGCGCCGCTACGTCGTCGGCCTGCGCGAAGGCTGCATGCTTCATTATGAAAACGGAAAACTGGAACTGATCGGCAGCCGTCCGATGCGTATTTTCAAGAAGGGCATCGCCCCCTACGAGGTGAAAGCCGGGGACGACCTGTCATTCCTATTATAATTATGGTATGCCCCGTATTTTCCGCAATCCCTGACAAACCGTATTCGCAAGTATGGAATTAATGACCGCTCTCAACCGACTGCACGGCGGCAAGAACATCAAGCTGCCCTACTTCATCGCCCAGCTATCCCGTTATGCCGTACCGAAGGTGCTCCTCCGCAGCCGGTTGGAAGAGATTCTGCGCGACGGAGAGAAACGTTATGACATGGACTATGTGCTCGACCGCGTCAATTACTACAACCGTTTGACCGGCGCAGAGCGCCTCTCTCCGACCGAAGCGACACCCCTGAAAGAACACAAGTTCAGGGGCCGGCACAGCGCCTATATTTTCGACTCCTACCAAACCACCCGTTTTTTCGACGATTCCCTGCGTTGGCAGACCTATTTCGGCGACGGAGTTTTCGACCTGCTTCATCCGACGATCATCAAGGCTCGAAAAATCGACCGGGGGGGGGAGAAGCCGCTTCCGGCAAAGGAGATAACTCCGTATTGCTCAACTTGGACCGCTGCCGCTTAGATATCCGGCTGCACGACAAAATTCCGTTTACGGAGAAAGCCGACCGGGTGATTTTCCGGGGATCGGTCAAGAGCAGCGAGCAGCGTCGGCGCTTCATCGAAACATTCCGGGACAATCCCCGCATCGACACGGCGGATACCCGCAGCGGACACAGCGCCCAGGAAACAGGTACAGCAAAACAAATCACGCTCTACGCCCACCTCGATTCGAAGTTCATCATGACGTTCGAAGGCAACGACATCGCCAGCAACATCCGGTGGGTCATGTCCACCAATTCGATCGCCGTGATGCCCCGGCCTCGCAACGAATCCTGGTTCATGGAAGGACGCCTGCGCCCCGGCTACCACTACATCGAAGTGAGGGACGACTACTCCGACCTGGAGGAGAAGATCGATTACTACATCGCGCACCCCGAACAGGCCCAACAGATCATCGACCATGCGAACGACTTCGCACGACAATTCTACGACAGTCGCCGGGAACGGTTCATTTCGCTGCTGGTCATGAAAAAATATTTCGAAAAGACAGGACAACTTCCACCGACAAACCGATGACCACGACACAGCATACCGGGCGGCAGGGCGAAGAGGCTGCCGCCCGGTGGCTTCTCGACCACGGATTCACCCTGCTCCACCGCAACTGGCGGCAAGGACATTACGAGCTGGACATCGTCGCTGCCAGAAAAGGCACCCTCCACTTCATCGAGGTCAAGACACGCCGGCGGGACGGCCTCACCCCGCCGGAACAGGCACTCGACTCGCACAAGCGCCGGGCACTCGTCCGGGCCGCAAATGCTTATCTGACAGAAAATCCGTTCGCAGGAGAGGTGCAATTCGACCTGATCGCAGTCGAAACCGCCCCCGCAGGCACACCGGAGGTGCGCTATATCGAAGACGCCATCGAACTCCACTGGTAATTTGGCAGTTCTGACAATTTATCTTATCTTTGCATCCGCGATATAAAGACGCACAAAACGAAAGCGGATGTGGATCTATAATTTGGGGCTGGTACTCTACGTTTGGGCCATTGCATTGGCCTCACCCTGGCACCGAAAGGCGAAACTCTGGATCGACGGCCGGAAAGGACTCTTCCGCCGCATGAAAGAGAGCATCGACCCCTCGGCTCGCATTATCTGGATACATGCCGCCTCCCTGGGCGAATTCGAACAGGGCCGTCCCCTGATCGAAAAAATCCGCAAGGAACATCCCGAATACAAAATCCTGCTCACGTTTTTCTCCCCTTCGGGCTACGAAATCCGCAAAAATTACGATCAGGCCGACTACATCTTCTACCTGCCGATCGACACACCGCGCAAAGCCCGCCGTTTTCTGGACATCGCCCACCCCGAAATCGCCATCTTCGTCAAATACGAATTCTGGATCAACCTGCTCACCGAGCTGCGCCGCCGCTCGATCCGCAGCTACATCGTATCGGCCATCTTCCGCCGCAACTCGATCTTCTTCCGCCCCTACGGAGGCTATTGGCGCATGGCACTCGAAAGTTTCGACACGATCTTCGTTCAGAACAACGATTCCAAAAAATTACTGGCAGAACTGGGCTTCGACAACGTCGTAGTCGCCGGAGACACCCGCTTCGACCGGGTTGCCGAAATTGCGGCTGCGGCGAAAAAAATCGACCTCATCGAACGGTTCAAAGGCGGCACCCGTCTGTTGATCGCCGGCTCGACCTGGGGACCGGACGAAGACCTTCTGATCCGCCTGATAAACGATAACCCCTCGGTCAAATTCATCGTGGCACCTCACGAAATGGACGAAAGCCGCATCAACCGCCTGCTCGCTGAAACCCTCGGAGGAGCTGTCCGCTATACGCAATGCACCGCCGAAACATCGTTCGATGGCAAACAACTGCTCGTTCTCGATACGGTAGGTATTCTCTCCTCGGCCTACGGCTATGCCGAATGGGGTTATATCGGCGGCGGATTCGGCGTAGGCATCCACAACACGCTCGAAGCCGCCACGTTCGGTCTGCCGATCGCTTTCGGCCCCAACTACGAAAAATTCAAGGAAGCCCGCGACCTGGTAACGCTCGGAGCGGCAACGCCCATCCACTCATACGAAGAATTGAAAACCTGGTTCACCCCCTTGCGCGACGACGAGCATCTGCTTCAACAATGCAGCCGCATCGCCAAAGACTACACGACGGCCCACCAAGGGGCGACGAACATCGTCCTGCATACCGTTTTCGGAAAACCGGAATAGGTTCTTCGTTCAGACCGGTCGTTCCGCACCCCTTTCCCGACAATACCGGTTTCGGGATTCGCCCTGTTCCGCACATATTCCGATCGAACGGATAAACGCTCCGCACCGTCTTTACTTTCTGTACAAAAAAAGCGCACCGGCCGCAAGGCAGGCACGCTTGTTATTTTTCGAGGGGGCTATTTCGAAGTCATGATCTTCAGGATCAGATGATCCGTTTCGTTCATGCCGTCCCGTCCGATCAGCGTCAGGTTGCGGATCGACTTATCGACATCGTCGTCGATAATGCCCTCGACCGACGAAACCGAATGGTTCTCCATAGCCAGCATCGCCGAAAGCACAGCCGTCGAAACTCCCGTCATCAACTTGAGCGAACAGCTCGGCTTCGCACCGTCGCACATCATACCCGTCAGGTTGGCGATCATATTCTTCACGGCAAAGGAAACGGCCTCGTACCCGCCGCCCATCAGGTAGGTGATGCCGCAACTCGAACCGGTCGCCGCCACGACACAACCGCACAAGGCCGAAAGACGTCCCAGGCTCTGCTTGATATAGATAGCGGTCAGATGGCTCAAAACGAGCGCACGCACCAGATGTTCCTCGTCCGCCTTGATCTCCTCGGCATAAACGACCACAGGCAACGTAGTCGCGATGCCCTGGTTGCCGCTGCCCGAATTACTCATCACCGGAACCATGGCTCCCGCCATGCGGGCGTCGCAGGCCGCGCAAGTATAGGAGAGAATGCGGGAGAGGGCACAATCCCCGATAATCCGCAATTCGGGAGCATGGCGCAAAGTATTTCCCACGCAATGCCCGTAGTTGTTCTTGAACGAATCCTCTGCCGCAGCCTTATTCAATCGCTTGGCTTCCAGAATGAAGCGGATTTCATCCAGCGGTGTGGTCATGGCGAAGTCAAACACTTTGCGCAGGTTGAGTTCGACGCCCTGCGCCTCCTGTTCGCTGCCGGAGGTACGACGACTCTCCTGAAGCGTTTCGCCGTCCCGTGAAATGAAGACGAAATTCGTATGCCCGCCGGCGATGATCGCCACAGCGGAGTGTCCGCCGCCCGAAACTTCGATCTCGATATAGAGTTTCTCGGTAATGCCCTCTTTCAGGGAGATGTCGATCCGCCCCTGCTCGATAAAGCGCTTACCCCGTTCGACGGCCTTCGCATCCGAATCCTTCAGCACTTCGAGCTGATACTCCGACCGTCCGACCAAAGCGCCCAAAGCGATCGCGATCGGCAATCCGATCATGCCCGTTCCGGGAATTCCCACTCCCATCGCATTTTTCAGTATGTTGGCACTCAACCGGGCCGAAACCTTTTCCGGTTCCGTCCCCAGTATCTCGCGGGCCTTGGCCACGCACAACGCAACGGCAATGGGTTCCGTGCAGCCGATCGCCGGAACGACCTCTCGTTTTATCAGAGCAATTATCTGCTCCCGTTCGGGTTTTGAAAGCATAAAATCGTCGTTATTTACAATACAAAGACAGCGCACATCGAACGTAATGCCGAATTTTTCGAACTACGCCGAACAGCTGGCCGCCCATACGAAAATTTTCCACGGCAAAGATACGAATAAGCCGAGTGCAAAAGCAAATTTTATTTGCATTTTGCCCAGACGGAGTATCCAAAATGAAGTCAAAGATACGAAAATTCCCCTTTCATTTGTCAGGAAAAAGCGACGATAGCACGGTTCGTCCGAAAAATCCACCCGGTACCGGACCTGCAGTCTGTTCGCTCCTGACAAAACGCAGCGAGGAGCCTCCCGTTTCCGGGAACTCCTCGCCGATACTCTTTCCGAAAATACTACCGGCCAACCGTCTGAGCGAGAATCACACAGTATTGTGCGGGATCGAGCCCCAGCAACTCCAACAGCGCCTCTTCCTTGAAGCTGCCCCGTGTAATGGTCTTCAGACCGTTTCCGGCGGCATAGAGGTTCACGTTCTCCGTATATCCGCCTGCATCGGCCGCGCACCAGAAACGGATGCGGTCCACCGGCTGATTCCGCTCCGCATAAACGCTGTAATCGGCCACATACACCAAATTGAGCGGCGCAGTGTAAGCGAAATCCTGCATCGCGGTAAGCTCCCGACGATCTCCTTCGACGACCCGGTTCAATACATTCGCTTTCGAATCGTAACGATACACACCTTCAGGCAGGAAAGCATAGACCCGAATGGGATAGAGCGCCATAGCCGAAGGCGCGGTAAGATGCCCATCCTCCCGGTTTACCCCGGCAGCAGCCCACAGTACACCCGAAAGTTCCTCCAGAGAGAGCATCTCCGGCGAAAAATCGCGCGACGAACTACGCGCCGCAAGCGCTTCGTTGATAGTCAGTCCCATCTTGGGATCCGGCGTCTTCAATTCGATCCGTTCTCCCATTTCGACGGGCGTACGGACACTCTGCTTCACTCCGGTACCGCAGGCTGTCAATGCAACCAGCGCACACATCATCAAACTGCTTGTTTTCATAATCTTTACGGTTTTTACAAAAATAACCAAAATCCAGAATTTCCGGTATCCTGGCCGGAAAAATTTTCCGATATTCCGGCCTGCCGTTCCTGAAATGAAAGTCTGAGATGGAAAATATTCGGTCGTTTTTTTGGTTTTCAGGAAATAATATCTATCTTTGCACCACGATTCGAAACCCACACGAGTTTCAGTCGATGATGGTGCCATAGCTCAGATGGTAGAGCAAAGGACTGAAAATCCTTGTGTCCCTGGTTCGATTCCCGGTGGCACCACAGAATGAGAGAGAGTTGCAGCAATGCAACTCTTTTTTTATAACATTGTGTATTTGCAGCAAAACGGTCGGCAGGAATAGCACCCCGGACTATGCCGCCGGACAGACGATTCGCCCCCGCAAGCGTTTCCCGGCCTTCCGCTCCGGTTCCCGGAAAAAATACGAAGGGAAGACCGGAATCGGATTAAATGATTATTTTTGCATCGGAACAAATCGCCGCAAGCATGAAAAAACGCTGGATCGTCTTCACCGTATTACTTATCGTCGCCCTGACCGCATTCCTCTACATCCGCTTCTTCTTCGTCTTCGGCGAGGGCGTCAAAAGCGGAGAATTGAACTATGTCGTTTATAAAGGGCTCATCTTCAAAACCTACGAAGGCAAGCTGATTCAATCCGGCATCCGGTCCAAAACGGCCGGCACGATCCAATCCTACGAATTCGAATTTTCCGTCGAAAACGAAGCGCTCGCCCGCAAGCTGATGCTGCTGGGCGGCAAAAATATCGAACTCCACTACAAGGAGTATTTCGGAGCGCTTCCCTGGCGGGGATTCTCGAAATTCGTGGTCGATAGCATCGTCACAAAACCGATCGACTCCCTGCCGATCGGCCCTGAAACGGAACGATAACAAACTACTCCGAAGTCTCGGCAACCGACTCCGGCCATTTTTCCCGAAATATTATTTCGGTCCGACTACCCGAATCCGCAGACAGTACCCATGTTGCATCGTTTCCGACACTCCATCGCTTCGTTCTCGCTTCCGACGCGGCTCAACAACCCATTCCACTACACCCCGCATCCGCTGTGCGAATTAGCGGCCCGGGAGCTGCGAGCCTACTTGTGCGAACGGAAAGAGTGGACCGAAGAACTCTCTGCGGGTAAAATGTTCGGGGTGCTGGTCGTGAAGGATCCAGCCGGAACTGTGGGCTTTCTGGCCGCATTTTCAGGTAATCTGGCCGGCAGCAACAGCCACGAATACTTTGTCCCGCCCATCTACGACATGTTGCGGCCCGGTGATTTCTTCCGCACCGAAGAGGCCTCCATTTCGGACCTGAACCGGCAAATCGAAACCCTCGAAACGGCCGGCCGCTACAGGGAACTTCTCCGAACCATAGAAGAAACGGAAACAGAAGTCGCCCGGGAAATCGCAGCCGCAAAAGCCCGGATGCGAATCGCAAAAACCGCCCGAGAAGCCCGACGCAGGGAGCACCCGGACGAAAATACGCAGACGGCTTTAGTCCGGGAAAGCCAATACGAAAAAGCGGAGCTGCACCGGTTGAAACAGAGTTGGAAAAATCGGCTCGCATCGCTTCACGCACAACGAACCTCCATCGTGGAACGAATCGAATCCCTGCGCTGCGAGCGCAAGGCCCGTTCTGCGGCTCTTCAGGCGAAACTATTTCGCAAGTTCCGTCTGCTCAATGCCCTCGGAGAAATTCGCGATCTGGCGGAAATATTCGCCCCGACTCCGCAGAGGACACCCCCGGCCGGTGCAGGGGAGTGTGCGGCCCCCAAACTGCTGCAATACGCTTTCGAACATCGGCTCACTCCGCTGGCGATCGCCGAATTCTGGTGGGGAGCCTCGCCGAAAGGCGAAATCCGCCGTCACGGACACTACTATCCCGCCTGCCGAGGCAAATGCGGCCCGATTCTCGCCCACATGCTTCGGGGACTCGACGTCGAGCCCGAACCCGATCGCGCCTGCCCTCAGGCCGCCCCGGAACTTCTGTACGAAGATCGCTGGATAGCCGCCGTCTTCAAACCTGCCGGGATGCTCTCCGTCCCCGGAAAATCGGAAGCTCCGTCGGTCCTCGACTGGGCTCGGGAGCGTTATCCCGCAGCTACGGGACCGCTCGTAGTCCACCGCCTCGATATGGACACCTCGGGTGTGCTGCTGCTCGCCCTGACCAAAGAAGCGCACCAGGAGCTCCAGGCCCAATTCAAACACCGGACCGTCCGAAAACGCTACATCGCCCTGCTGGAGGGGCGGATAACCCCGCCGAAAGGACGTATCGAACTCCCCCTGCGACCGGACCTCCACGACCGTCCCCGACAGGCGGTCGATCCCCTGCACGGAAAACCGGCGATCACGGAGTACGAAGTGTTGGAATTCCGGAACGGCCGCACCCGCATCGCCTTCTACCCGCTGACCGGCCGCACGCACCAGTTGCGCGTCCATGCGGCCCATCCATCGGGACTCAATGCTCCGATCGCGGGCGACCGACTGTACGGAACAGCCGACCAGCGATTGTTTCTGCATGCCGAACGGATCGAATTCCGCCATCCGGCGACCGGCGATCGGATAGCGATCGAAAAACCGGCGGATTTCTAATGTCGCAAGAAAAAGCGGACGCATCACGCAGTCCGCTTTTCCCTCCATTTAACTTTTATTTTATTACCCCGACCGGAACTATTTCATCCGGTTAATCATCTGTTACTTGTAATTTCTGACAGAAGCTACGTGCGGAGCGATTCTCATCGTCCCGGTACGCACGCCCTGCGATTCGGGTGCCACGAATTCGGAAACGGGGGACGCTCCCGCCTTGGTGAAGGTGTGGCTCTGACGCAACAGTACACCCGGATTCTCGTCCGCAGCGACACCTACGGCCAGAATCGTATGCTCCGTATCCCATTTGCACAGGTAGAGCTTGCCGGTAGGACACCACGTACCGCCGACCAACAACGTTTCGATAACCTCGTCGTCGGAAATCGCACTGGTCGGATCGTTCGGATCCTCCGCGATCATCGTTCCGTACCACTCCTTCGCATTCTCGGCTGCAAAAGTCACCATGACATAGGCCTGACCCTGGCAATCCGCATACTTCTCGTTATCGAGCGCATAGAGATCGTCGCCGTTGAAGTATTTGTCGATGGTCGCCGTTACCGTCGCATTGCTCACGGCTTTAGGCAGCGTTTCGATGGGATCGGAAACGTACACCTCCGCCTGCGGCTTGCCGAATTCGTCGATGCTGGCTACCCATACATAATATTTCGTTCCCGGTTCGAGCACCTTCGTATAGCTGTAACCCGACTGGCCGCACACCCGGTTATTATCGAGATTGTCGATATCCTGTCCCACGTACTCCGTCACATAAGCCTTCATATCGGCCTTGTACCGCTCGTAATCGGCCTCGGAGATCAAATCGAACATGTAGGGAACCGTATCGTCCGAAGGCTCGATCGATATGTTCATTCCGCGCGAAGTAAGGTCGGAATGGGTCACCGTGAACTGGCACGCCGCCGGATCGATATTGGGTTTGCTCGTGCGGAACGGGAATTTCTGAATCGAAGTGGTCGGAGCACTGGCCGCCCAACCGAAGATCAGCACCCAATATTCGGTATCGGGCAGATAAACTCCTTCGTTCTTGTATTCATATACGCCCGGAGCAGCCATGAAATCGAGCATGAAGCTGTCCTCCGCTATGATTGTCTGGAGCAAAGCATCGTCGTCGAGTCCTTGGTAGCGGAACGCCGGACGGATGGCCGAATAATACGGAAACTCGAGATCGGACGGAGTAATCGTAAAGTCCGCTCCGTTATAATAGCAGGTAAACTCCACCTTAAAAGTAGCTCCCGCAGCCAGTTCCTTGGTTTTGAAAGTCGTTTTCTCGATCGCGGTATTCACTTCGCCCGCTGCATCGAGCCCCGCAGCAAAAGCCAGGTAATCGGTATTCGGATCCAGCCCCTCGAATGCATAGTTCGATTCGCCTTGAGATCCCAACTTTTTGAGAGCCTCTTCGACCGAGCCGTAATTCTTGACCGCTTCTGCCATCATATTCTTCATATATACGGCCAAATCGCCCGAGTGGTGCTGATCGAGGATCTGCTTGGAAAGAACGTCGTAATAGTAAACCGCATCGTTGTCCGAAGGCACCACTTTCATATTCACTCCGGTCGGAGTCGGCTCACCGAGCGTAATCTTAAAAGTCGTTCCTGTCACAGGAGGGGTTTCGGTACCCTTCTGATCGACTTTCAATACGGCCTGTGCCGTCCCGGCCGTCACCGTCACCACTGCCTGGGGCTTCGGTTCCGAAGCCGTATTCTCCTCGGCCGTTACCGTGAAATGAGTACCATCCGACTGAGCGACCTTGCACCAGGCCTGATTCGATTCCACCTGCCATGTAGCCTGGTCGGTCTTGACCTCGATCGTCCTGGTACCGCCGACAGCTTCGAAAACCAGGTCGGTCGAAGGATCGATCTGCAACAATGCAGTCGCATTGTCGTCATCGCTACAACTTGTCGTAAACCCCAACAGACAACACAATACTACGAAGTAAAGATTTTTCATACAGTACAATTTTAAAATTAAACCTCTATCGAAAAAATCACCCTGAAGTAACTTCTCCTTTTTCGAAAGTTAAGTTAAAGAATAATTCCTGAAAAGAAAAATTTTGTTCCCGTTTTGAAATTACAATGACGACAAAAAGAACAAAAAATTATCCAATTCAATCTATTTTTTCACCCCGACAAGCAGAAACAGGACACTCTCCTATCCGTTATGGATGCAATTTAGTACCTTTGTTCGCCAAAATCCGGATAAATATCCTTTAATCACAGAATCCGTCCCCGATCTCTTCCGCTGTCCGGGAATAACACGAAACCGCCATGACAACGCTTACTGAACTGCGGCTGCGCAACCAACTGCTCCTTCAGCCGCCTTTCGACGCTCCGCAACAGGTCGTGGAGTGGATGGGAGCCGTACAAGCCCAGGACTACCGCATGGCCAAATGGGCCGTCGGCTGCCGCACCGCATCGACCGATGCCACACAGATCGAAGCCGCCCTGAACAGGGGCGACATCCTGCGCACGCACCTGTTGCGTCCGACGTGGCATTTCGTTTCTTCGAAAGACCTGCGCTGGATGCTCTCGCTCACTGCCGACCGCATCCGTGCCGCCAACGACTCCTACGCCCGGGGCACAGACGCCGCTCTCGACTCCAAATCGATTCACCGCTACATGAACCTGCTGCAAAAGACGCTGGAAGGGAACAAACACCGGACGAAAGAGGAAATCGGAGAAGCGCTGAATCAGCGGGGCATTCCACTCTCGCAATATGCGCTGCGGCATCTGCTGATGCGGGCCGAAACGGACGGCATCGTCTGCAGCGGCGCCGACAAGAAAGGCACTACGACCTACGCCCTTCTCGACGAACGGGCTCCGCGCGGCGAAGAACCTTCCCGTGAAGAGGCATTGGCTCGGCTGGTCCGAATCTATTTCCGCAGCCACTCCCCCGCCACGCTCGCCGATTTCACCTGGTGGTCGGGACTCACCGCGACCGAAGCCCGCCGCGCCGTGGCGAGCATCGCCGAAGAACTCACGACCGAACATTTCGGCGACAGGGAATTTTTCGTATTCCGCAACGCTGCGGCAGCCGCTCCGTGCGACACGACGCATCTGCTGCCCGCCTACGACCAATACCTGATCGGCTACAAGGACCGTTCGGACGTCCTTGCAAAAGAGCACACCTCCAAAGCCTTCAACTCCCACGGAATTTTCCAACCGGTTATCCTTTGCGACGGACAGATCGTCGGCAATTGGAAACGAACCGCAGGACGAGGGAACGTCACCATACAAACGACCTTATGGGTAGATACCGTCCCCGAGGCACTGGATGCCGCCATCGCACGGTACCGTTCGTTCATCGGCGGAACAAAGTCGGAAAACAGTCCGGAGGCTTTGTGAAATAATGATTACTTTTGCAGGGGACATCACGCAAGATTCCTCCGAAAACAATGAAAGAAAACTGGAAACCGGGAACGCTGATCTACCCGCTGCCGGCCGTACTGGTCAGTTGCGGCGCCACCCCCGACGAATATAACCTGCTGACCGTCGCCTGGACGGGTACGGTCTGCACCAATCCCCCGATGTGCTACATCTCGATCCGCCCGGAGCGGCACTCCTACGACATCATCCGCCGCACGGGTGAATTCGTCATCAACCTCACCACCGAAGAGCTGGCACGCGCTACGGACTGGTGCGGCGTACGTTCCGGCCGCGACCACGACAAATTTCGGGAAACGGGACTTACTCCGGCTCCGGCGACCGTCGTCAAGGCTCCCGTCGTAGCCGAAGCTCCCCTGTCGATCGAATGCCGCGTACGACAGATCCTACCGCTGGGATCGCACGACCTGTTTCTGGCCGAAGTGGTGAATATCCAGGCCGACAGCCGCTACATCGACCCCGAAACGGGTAAACTGGAGTTGCAGAAAGCCCGCCCCATCGTCTATTCGCACGGCGAATACTTCGCACTGGGCCGTATGCTGGGCTACTTCGGCTGGTCGGTCCGCCGCAAAAAGAGAATCAAACGGGAGCGACAACCCGACAAAATGAAAAAATAACCCCTGCGGACGGAAAATTTCCGTCCGCTTCCTATTTCGGTACAGCCGTAAACGCCTATCTTTTTTCCGACAAGGCTGCGGCCCACTCCGGCTCGCGGAATCCGACCAAAATCTTGTCGGAAGCAATCAGCAAAGGCCGCTTCACCAACATACCGTCGGTCGAAAGCACGCGGATCAGCTCTTCGCGCGGAGCCGTGCGGACCTTTTCTTTCAGGTTGAGCGCCTTGTAACGCAGACCGCTGGTATTGAAAAATCTATTGACCGCAAGGCCGCTGCGATCGATCCACTCTTCGAGCTCCGCTTCGGAGGGATTCTGCTGCACGATATCGCGCACTTCGACTTCGATCCCGCGCTCCTGCAACCATTTAAGGGCTTTCTGACAAGTGCTGCAACGGGGATAGCAAATAAACAAGGGTTTCATTTTCATCGTATTTAGGAGTACAAATATAGTGAAAACCGAGGGCTGAATCAAATTTGCACGAACCTACGCTTATCTTCCGTAAAGACGGCGAAAATCGGATACAGACCAGATTCGCTCCCTGTCTTCGCCGAAGCGTTCCTCTCCGCATTCAATAAAGTACGGCACAAGACGAACGGCAAATCCAACTTTTCCTTATCTTTGTATGAAGAATAAGAGTACGTTTCGGACAAGCCCAAACGACCGACGCTCGAAGCATGCGCCGAATACACTCGTGAACTCTGCCATGCAAAGAGGAGGAAAACAGAAAGTTAAGTTTGGCCGGCCGCTTGCCTTCCATTATTTTTGCAGAAGATAGGATACGCCTCGGAAAACTGAGAGTAAGCTCCCGTTTTCTTCTCGACTTTCACTATCTTTGCAAAAGATCGGAAGCGGTTCGACAATCTTCGCGTGCAAGTCCCGCACGATTGCTCTCACCTTTCCCTGTCTTGGAAAAACGGAACCGAAGAATTTATGCTGCAACAAACCATCCGGAGTTGGATCGACCAACTGCTCGTTTACATCGGAATCTCTGCGGACAGCGCCCGCGGCATCGACCAATGGGTCATCCTGGCCATCATCGTCGCCATCGGCGTAGGGCTGGACTTCCTGATCCGCCTGCTGTTGTTGCAGGTCGTGCGACGCGTCGTCAAGCAGACCAAAGTCACGTGGGACGACATCATCTTCGACGACAAAGTCCTGCGGCGGCTGTGCCACATCGTCACCCCGATCCTGGTGGTGGTGATGCTGCCCATCGCCTTTCCCGATCAAAACGGCCTCGTCGTCCTGATCACGCGGCTGGTACAGATAGCGATCGTCATCGCCGTCCTGCGCTTCGTCAATTCCCTGCTGGAAGCCATATTTCAACTGATGGGCCGCCGGGAGGAGTGGAAAGGCAAGCCGCTGAAGGGCTTGATGCAGACCGGACAGGTCATCGCCTTCCTGGTCGCCGTCATCCTCGTCTTCTCGATTCTTCTCGACCGCTCTCCGGCGATGTTCCTCACCGGTCTGGGCGCTTCGGCCGCGATCTTCATGCTGGTCTTCCGCGACAGCATCCTGGGTTTCGTATCGGGCATCCAACTGTCGGCCAACAACATGCTCAAAGTCGGCGACTGGATCAGCATGCCCAAGTACGGCGCCGACGGCACGGTGGAGGAGGTCACGCTCAACACGGTCAAAGTCCGCAACTGGGACAACACGATCGTCACCCTCCCGCCCTACCTGCTGGTGAGCGACTCGTTCCAAAACTGGGAAGGAATGCGTTCCTCGGGAGGGCGCCGCGTCAAGCGCTCGATCAATATCGACATGACCAGCATCCGTTTCTGCACACCCGAAATGCTGGAGCGATACAAGCGCATCGACCTGCTGAAAGATTACATCGCCCGGACCCAGCAGCGGGTCGAGGAGTATAACCGGCAACACGACATCCCCTCCGGTGAAGACAAAATCAACGGACTGCACCAAACCAACATCGGAGTCTTCCGAAACTACCTGAACCTCTATCTCAGGCAGAACGAACGGGTCAATCAAAACATGATGGTACTCGTCCGGCAACTGCAACCCACCGAACAAGGCCTCCCGATGGAGCTTTACTTCTTCACCGACACGGTGGACTGGGTCCCGTACGAAGGCATTCAGGCCGACGTATTCGATCACGTGCTGGCCGTCATCCCCGAATTCGACCTGCGCGTTTTCCAAAACCCTTCGGGCAACGACCTGCGGACGCTGACCGGAAAAACCGATACCAACCATTAAGACGCTATGAAAAAACTGCTGCTCGCCCTCTTCCTCGTTTTCACCCTGCCCCTGTCGGCAGAGGAACAGCCTGCCGTACCGACAGCCGACGAACAGGCCGCCGCTCTGATCAACGCCCAGGAGTGGTTCCGGCTCGAAGCATGCTACCCGGAGATCCGCGACGAACTGTCGCCCTTCGTCCGGCTGCTCTGCGAAGCCTCTCTGGGCAGTCATTTCAACCGGCTGCCGGAGAGCTGCAATGCCATCGGAACGCTGCTCAACGACTACCAACAGGAACTCTTCGCCGATCCCGAAGGCTCGATGCTCGGCTGGCTCCTCTCCATGCTTATCGGCAACCTGCAGGAGCTGGGCGCCTACGAACAGGCGGCCGACCTGCTCACCCAGTTCGCTGCCGGACAGAGCGAGGAAGAGAGGGCTTCGACCCTGGCGACCCAACGGTGGTTCCAAACCATGGCCCGACATCCGCGCACGTCGCTCACGAAACCCGACGGCGAAATCCGGCTGCCGCTGACCGTCGGAAGCGAAACGGTCAAAAGCCCGCTGGACGGCACGGACAAAAAGGTCCATAACTTCTATACCGACATAACGATCGGCGGCCGCACCGAGCGCTTCATCTTCGACACGGGTTGCAGCGGCGCCAGCTTCGTTTCGGCGGAATTCGCCAAGCGCCACGACCTCGAAATCATCTGCGATTCGATTCCCGTGAGCGGTATCGGCGGCAACGGATTCGTGAAATTCGCCACGACCGACTCCATGCAGATCGGACCGGTCACGATCCGCCACCCCTACTTCATGGTCTTCGACAACGACGAGGCTTCGGACCAAATCGGCCATATCGAAGCCGTCCTCGGCACCGACTTCATGCGTCTGGCCGGCCAGATCGAGCTTCGCCCCAAAGAGGGCTTTTTCCTCCTACCCGCCACTCCGGAACCGACACCTGCAAGCGGGCGAAACCTGATGCACGACACCTCCTCGGGACAATATATTCTCAACACGCTGGTCGCCGGAAAAGACACCGTCCCGATGGTCTTCGACACGGGCAACTCCCGCACGGGACTTTCGCCGAACTACTACACCCTGCACCGCGAAGAGATCGACCGCAGCGGGAAAAAGCGGGAAACGGCCGCAGGAGGTTTCGGCGGAATTTTGCGAGGTACGGGTTACGACCTGAAGAATATAACCTTCACGATCGGCGACGGCTCCCGCACCCTGAAAAAGGTGACTGTCACAGCCGACTTCGGCCCCGCATCCGAACAACCCTATTTCGGTTCGCTCGGAATGGACCTTTTCGAAAAGTTCGACCGCATCGTCTTCGACTTCGGCCGGATGTTCGTTACGGCGGAATAAATCCGGCGGTTTCCGTCCCGCACCCTGCACGACCGAACTGCCCGTCCCTTCCTAAAAATTTTTCGCAAGACGATGAACGCAACGACAACCGTCCTTCAGACAGACAGTCTGCTCTTCCGCCCGACACTTCCCGACGATCTGGAGCGTATCTGCACGATCATCCGCCAGGCCCAGGCGCAGATGCGCCTGCGGGGAAGTCGCCAATGGCAGAACGGCTACCCGGCGGCGGCACATATAACGGACGACATCGACCGCGGATACGGCCACGTACTATGTACTCACACAGGACTCGTCGTCGCTTACGGGGCTGTCGTCTTCGACGGCGAACCGGCCTATGCCGAAATCGACGGCACGTGGCTCGACCAAGCCCCATACGTCGTCCTGCACCGTCTGGCCGTCGCACAGGAGGTCAAAGGACAGGGCATAGCGACCGAATTCATGCGCCGCACCATGACATTGGCCCGGGAGCGCGGCACAGGCAGCTTCCGGATAGACACCAACTTCGACAACCGTTGCATGCTCCGCCTGCTGGCCAAATTCGGCTTCGTCCGCTGCGGAGAAATACATTACGCCGGAGATCCTCGCATCGCATTCCAGAAAATCCTCTGACCGGCACATCCTGCCCCGCAAAACGTCGAACCGGTCGTTTTCTCCCACAAATATCCGGCTGCTTCCAGACACCCGAAAATGCCGACGGACGGTCCATCCGACCGTATTTATTCGTACCTTTGCCTCCGCTTTAGGTACTTCGCCCGGCAAAATGCCGATAAATTTACCTTGCACGCGGCTTTTTCCGCACCTTTGCAAGAGGATTCTTTTACGATGAAAGCAGGTCTGCGACAAATTCCGATACAGGGTGCAGCACCCCGTCTGGCCGGCAACAGGGAGTGGGACGGCCTTCCCATGCCGACCCGATTCTGGGGCATCCTCGCCGTAGCTTTCGGCGTATCGCTCTCGGTCATAGACGGAGCCATCGCCAACGTCGCTCTGCCGACTATGGCCCGTATGCTGGGCATCTCGTCGGCCAATTCGATCTGGATCGTCAATGCCTATCAGTTAGCCATCGTGGTTTCCCTGCTCTCGTTTTCAGCATTGGGCGACGTGATCGGCTACCGTAAAATCTACATCGGGGGACTGGGTATCTTCATCGTCGCCTCACTGGGCTGCACGTTGTCCGACTCTCTCGCCACGCTGGTCACGGCCCGCGTCTGCCAGGGATTCGGGGCGGCAGCCATCACGAGCGTCAATACCACACTGATCCGCCTGATATACCCCCGCCGGCACCTGGGACGCGGAATGGGCGTGAATGCTACGGTCGTAGCCGTTTCCTCGGTGGCCGGCCCTACGTTGGCTTCGGGTATTCTCTCCATCGCCACCTGGCCCTGGCTTTTCGCTATCAACATCCCGATCGGACTCATCGCGTGTTTGTTGAGCTACCGATTCCTGCCTAAAAACCCGGTACGCATCCGGGGCCGCCACTTCGACTGGCGGGACGGGTTGATGAACGCCCTCACCTTCGGATTGCTGATCGCTTCGATCGAAGGTTACTCGCACGGCCTCAAACCCAGCTATATCGGAATAAGCGTCATCCTGCTGGTCCTCATCGGCACACTGTTCGTGCGCAGCCAGCTCCACAAACCCTATCCGATCCTCCCCTTCGACCTGCTGCGCATCCCGATCTTCTCCGTTTCGGTGATCACCTCGATCTGCTCGTTCATCGCCCAGATGCTCGCTATGGTCGCGCTTCCCTTCTACCTGCAAAAGACATTCGGATATACAGAAGTACATACGGGCCTGATCCTCACTGCCTGGCCCGCTATCATTATGGTCGTGGCTCCGATCGCCGGCTTGCTGGTCGAACGGATCCACGCAGGAGCCATGGGCGGCGTAGGACTGCTTATCATGGCGGCGGGCGTAGTTCTGCTGGCTTTTCTGCCCGAGCAACCCCACGTCGCCGACATCGTCTGGCGACTCCTGCTCTGCGGCCTCGGATTCGGCCTGTTCCAATCTCCCAACAACAGCATCCTGATCGCCTCCGCACCGCCCGAGCGAAGCGGAAGCGCCAGCGGTATGCTGGCAACAGCCCGGCTCACGGGACAGACGACCGGAGCGGCTCTGGTAGCCCTGCTGTTCCATATCGACCCGGAAAACGGCTGCCATATCGCCCTGTTGCTTGCCGGAGGGTTTGCCCTGGCCGGTTCCGTCGTCAGCTTCTCACGGCTATCGCTCGCCCTGCCGCAGGGCCTTACCCGAAGCAAGGGAAAAGCCTGAATCCCGCCTCCGACACACTGTTTTGCGGATCCTCCCCTCCCTTTTCCCTATACCCAAAAGAGAGAAAAGACAACACCACCGGCATCGCTCGTGCCCGGCAACAAAATCCGGAAGTGTGCTACGAACGAACACATAAATATCACCGCTTTCCCAAACACCCCGGGACACGCACCACATTGACAAAAATATCCCGACCGATAAAGCCCACTTATCACCAAGAAAAAACAAGCATATTGCATTATTCCGGATTATTTGCATCAGACTGCAAGGTCCGAAAATCCTCCTGCGACAGTATATCCGGAATCCCGAATCCATTTCCAAACCGCGTCAGAAAAGAGAAGCTGAACCTCTCAACGAAAAAGGAGAATCCATACCACTCCATTTTCAATATGATCGCAAAATAAAAAGGATCGACCCGTAACGGGTCGATCCTTCACATATCTTGTCAGATCAAAGATATCTATTACAAATATCCCTGGTTCTGGCTACCGAAATTCGGGTTCTGCGTCAGCTCGCTATTCGGAATAGGCCATACGAACTTCGGGCTACCAGCAGTCTGTTTCATAGTCTGCAAATAAGACACCTGGTCAACCAAAGGAGCAAGTTTGGCATTGATATCACGTTTGAAACCTTGTCCCCAGCGCTTCAGGTCGAAAAGACGCGTACCCTCGGCAAGCATCTCGCGGCCGCGCTCTTCCTGAATAGCATTGAAAAGTCCAGATATCTTCGTGCCGTCAAGCAACGTAACATCATCCTTCACATCATCCGCCGTAAGGGCTGTCAGACCACGGGCCGTACGCAACTGGTTCAGCGGATCCAAACCTTTAGCAGGGTCCAAACGATACTGCGCCTCGGCATCGACCAGATACATTTGGGAGATACGGAACATCTTAGGTCTGTTGCGATAAACCAACGTAGTCGTATTGGTCTGGAAATTCTTGTTACCGCGGAACTTACCAATAAGAACTCCGACCCCCTTACTTCCACTGATCGTAACATTGGCATTCTTAACAAGGAAAATATCCGTACGGAAATCGGCATCTTTGAACAACTTGACAATATGCTGCTCCGGAATATAAGTAGGAGCATAAAAGTATTCCCCCAAATTCGGCTTCCAGCTGCTGTTCAGATAGCTACCGAACGAGTTCACAGTCGTCATGGTCGTACGCAATACCTCCAACTGCAGGATATTCTCGGTAGAAGTATCCTCGCGCCACATTCTTTCGAGACCTTCAGCCGTTGTCACCAAAGGATAGGTGCCGTAAAGCGACTGGGCATACTGGCTGGCCTCCGTGTACTGGTGGAGATGCAGTGCCAGCTCTGCGCGGAATGCGGTAATGGCATCTTTGGTCAGGTAAATCTGATCCGTCGGAGTACCCTGAGCAGTCACGGTTTTTTCAGCTTCTACGAGGTCTGCCTCTACGTTCTCATACAACTTTGCCAACGTACCGCGAGCCAGTTTCGCTTCCGGCTCCCACTCTTTCGGATAGGGAAGACCCAACTGATCAGCGGCCTTGTCCGGATCATAGTCCTCACAGAAAAGCAGCGCGGCACGGTGCATTACATAGGCGCGGAAGAAATACATCTCGCCTTTGTAAACATCCACTTTCTTTTGCTCGTCGGGAGTAAGATATTCATAAGCTGCATCCATATGACGGATCGCATAGTTGATATGCATCATCGTCGTATAATAACTGGACCAGAACGACGTTACATCCTGATCAGTGGGATACAAACGCCAGTTGAAAGAATAGATACCCTGATTACCGCTACCGATGCAAACATTCAGAACATCCACATAAAGGTCCGGTATCGAGTAGAAACCACCGGAAAGGAGCGCTTTCAGGTCCACATAAACGTAACCTCTCACACCCTCGCAATATTCCATGGTGTACGCATCCTCGGGCCGGATCGCCGTTTCGGGGTCCATATCCAAGTCGCACGACGTCACAGAAAAGAGGGTAACGAATGCCAAAATCGAATTTATTATCTTTTTCATAGTCTAAGCCTTGTATTTATTTTTTTATAATGAACACTGAAAATTAGAACTTAAACTCAAGGCCGAAAGTGAACTCGCGCGTATTCGGATAAGTATCGACATCGACACCCTTCTCTGCAGCCTCAGGATCCAGGCCGTTATAGCCCGTCACAGTCCAGAGGTTACGGCCACCGACCCAAACCTTAAGGCCCTTGATGAACTTCGTCTTCTCCATAATATGGCTCGGGAGCGTATAAGCCAACTGGATATACTTCAGACGCAGGAACGAAGCCTTCTCAAGCATACGGCTGTCAAAATTGATCGCCTGGTCCAGACGGGGATATCTCGCCTGGTCGCCTTCCTGCTGCCAATAGTCCCATGCCAGGTCGCACTGGTTGAACTGGGAAGAGAGTCCCATATCGGCATTAGCAACGAAATACATCGTATTGTTGAGCGCGTAGTTGCCATGAACCCAAGAGAAGTCTGCCGTCAGGCTGAGTCCCTTCCATGCGGCTGTCACACCGAAACCGCCGGTATAAGGCGCATAAAGCGAAGTACCCAGATTCACCAAAGCAGCCTGGTTGAAATCGGAAGTAATGCCGCCGTCTGCCGTAGTCCAGGTATCCAGACCGGTTTCAGGATCGACTCCGCGCCACTCCTGCATTGTCCAAGTCGGGAACGGATCACCTACGCTGTAAGCCTGCAGACCGTTGCCCATATAAGCGAATTCAAGACCCGGTTCCCAAAGATCGGTCAGCTGGTTCTTGTTGTAGTTGAAAGTCGCGTGGAAGTTCACGAACCAGTCTTTCGAAGCGTAAATATCGTAGTTCAACGAAAGGTCGATACCGGAGTTGCGCATACCGCCGACGTTACCGGCACGACCGCTGTAACCACCTGACGGAGCCAACGGAATGGACATCAGCATATCGTTGGTTTGACGGCGATAGTATTCAATCGAGAGAGAGAGTTTTTTCCACAACTCAATATTGGCACCCACGGTCAGTGTATTCTGGCTTTCCCACATCAGGTCGGGGTTACCGATACCGGATACCATCCAAGTCGTGTAACCGCCGTAAGCCGAACCCGCAGCCATATATTGACGGTGGTTGTAGTCACCGATACCGGAGTTACCCTGTGTACCGTAAGACACTTTCAGACTCAAATCACTGATAGTCTGATTGTCGCGCAGGAACGTCTCATTCTTGATATTCCACATACCGCCGACAGCCCAGAAAAGCGCATTGCGGTTGTTCTCACCGAAACGCGAGCTTGCGTCGTTACGCAACAAACCGCTGATGAAATAACGCTCTGCGAAGTTATATTCAAGACGGCCGAATACAGAATTCGAAGCTGACTGTGCGATGCTATAGGTCGGCAGACCGCCGGAAACTTCCGTACCCATCGCGATATTCAGGAAGCGCGAAGAGGTGATACCGATCGAAGCTACAGAGAAGCTGTTGTTATTCCGATAGAGGGTTTCCTCACCGAGCAGCGCCGTAAAGTTATGAACCTCATTCCAAGTATGCTTGTACTCGGCGGTATTGGTCCAAGTCCATTCATAGAAACGCTGGAACAACTCACTGGCACTACCAGTACCGAACTTACCTGAAGGAGTAGGAGTTTCAGGGCTGGCAGCATCGTGTGCACGCCAGTCAAAAGCATCCACAGCAAGAGAGGAGCGGATCGTCAGCCCCTTCACCGGAGTCAGTTCAATGAAAGCCATACCATTCATCGTAATACGATTCTGCCAGCGAGGCATATAGTCTGCAGTCATCAACGGGTTGATGGCTTGGGTAGCATCAAAGAAATTGAGCATCTGACCGTTATCGTCATAGAGAGGCTGGTAAGGAGGCGTAATCAACGATGCCATCACCGGGTTCGATACATACAGAGCGCCCATCGATTCATTCGTATCAGCAACCGAACTGTGCTGATAACCCAAACCGAGGTTCAAGCCCAAACGCAGCCAGTTGTTAGCCCTGGTATCGATATTCGTACGGAAGTTGTAACGATCCAACTCCGAACCGGGCAGAATACCGGTCTTATTGGCATAGTTACCCGAGAAATAGTAAGAGGTCTTCGCCGAGCCGCCCGAAACCGACAGATCGACCTGATACATCGGCGCATTTCTCTCAAGAATCTCGTTCCACCACTTGTAGTCATTCATAGGATTATAGTTCTCATCCATGAACTTAGCCAGACCGAAATTACGGATAAAATATTGACGGCCGGACGCAATCTTATCAGGAGTCGTCAAGGCATCGCCCGACAAACGAACGGCAACAGCCGCACCGATATAATCCAACATCTCGTTCGCACTCATCATATTCAATTCAGGCGCTACGGCACTCGACATGGAGTATTGTCCCGTAAGCGTCACATCGACACTCTCCTGGTTGCGACGACCGGTTTTGGTCTGCACATAGATAACACCGTTGGCAGCACGCGAACCGTAGATCGAAGTCGCCGAAGCGTCCTTGAGGACGTTCACCGAAGCGATATCGTTCTGGTTGATCGTCTGCAGCGTCGAAGCCTGAATCGGCGCACCGTCCAACAGAATCAGCGGCGACGTATCGGCACCCATAGAACCCAGACCATGAATACGGATCGAAGAAGTCGAAGTCAACTCACCGTTACCGGTCATAATCTGAAGACCGGCTACCTGACCCTGCAAAGCGTCCACGACGTTGGTGCTGGGACGGTTTTCGATCTTCTCGGACTTCACCTGATCTACAGAACCAATCACCGAACCGATCTTCTTACCCGTACCATAACCGATCACCACGACATCCTCGATGCCCGTAGCCTCTTCCCCGAGAGTCACGTCGATATGCGTCTTACCGGCTACGCTCACCTTCTGGGTTTCGTAACCGATAAAAGAGATCGAGAGCGTCGCATTGGCGGGAACCGTCAATGTAAACTGCCCGTCTCCTCCGGTCGTCGTACCGGCAGACGTACCCTCTGCCACAACCGTAGCACCGATGATAGGTTCTCCCTTCTCATCGGTAACCGTACCCGTCACCTGCTTGTTTTGCGCAAGAGCCAACGAACAGAAACTCAGTACAGTAATTAACGATAGTACAATTTTCTTAATCATAAGCGTTAATTTAAAAATTGAGTTTGAAATAAAAAGTTCCGAGCAAATATAGAAATTAATTGCTTCATAAGCAAATAACCGTATTCAAAATAATCAAAAAAAGCACGTATATTCGGATTTATCTCCTTTCAAATCCCATATTGACCAATTTAAGATCTGACTTGCGACAAAAACGGCGCGGAAAAGCCATTCGCCCGACAAAGCAGCGGAAAAATACCGGTTTTACACCCCGCTCTTATTCGACACCTTATAATATATAAAATTCGGCAGCAATGGATCGAAACGATTTTTTTCGTATCTTCGCGCCGAATCAAAACCTAAACAATTTATGGCTTTTACAGAAATATTACCCGGAATACACTACGTCGGCGTCAATGACCGCACCACGACCCGTTTCGAATCGCTGTGGTCGCTTCCTTACGGCGTTTCCTACAACTCATACCTGGTCATCGACGAAAAAGTCGCTCTGATCGACACGGTCGAAGTATCGTTCGGCGAACAGTTCATCGACAATATCCGCGCGATCCTGAAAGACCGGCCGATCGATTACCTGGTGGTCGATCACATGGAGCCGGACCACTCCTCTTCGATCAAAACCCTGCGCCTGCTCTACCCCGAGATGCAGATCGTGGGCAATGCCAAAACCCTTCAGATGCTCGACGGATATTACGGCATCCATACCCTCACCCGGGAAGTCAAAGAGGGCGAAAGCATTTCGCTCGGCCAAAAAAACCTCTCGTTCTATATGGCGCCGATGGTTCACTGGCCCGAAGTGATGGTCACCTATTGCCCCGAACACAAGGTACTCTTCTCGGCGGATGCGTTCGGCACGTTCGGTGCCCTGAACGGCGGTATCCTGGACAGCCAGCTTTCGCTGGACCATTTCTGGGACGAGATGCGCCGCTACTACGCCTGCATCGTGGGCAAATACGGCGCCCCCGTACAGAAAGCCCTCCAAAAACTGAGCGGCCTTCCCATCGAAACGATCTGCTCGACGCACGGCCCCGTATGGCAGCAGGAAATCGGGCGCGTAATAGGTATCTACGATCAGTTGAGTCGCTACGAAGGCGAACCGGGTGTGGTGATCGCCTATGGTTCGATGTATGGCAATACGGCCCAGATGGCCGAGAAAATCGCTCGGGAGCTGGCCGTACAGGGTGTAAAAAACATCATCGTTTACAACCTTTCGTATGCCGACATTTCGAATGTCATCCGCGACATTTTCAAATACGACACGCTGATCGTGGGTTCTCCGACCTACAACGGCGAACTCTTCCCCGAAGTCGGGTCCCTGCTGCAAAAAATCAGCGAACGTTGCATTCCCTGCCGGAAATTCGCCTATTTCGGCTCCTATACCTGGGCTGGAGCAGCGGTACGCCTGCTGGGAGAATTCGCCCAGAAAATGAAATGGGAGGCCATCTGCCAGCCGACAGAAATGAAACAGGGATACGACGATCAGGGGGCACAATGCTGCACGGCACTTGCCAAAGCCATTGCCGAAAAAATCCGGTAGAAAATCCCGATTCGTCCGCAATAAACAGGGACGGTGCCGTCATTGGCACCGTCCCTGTTTAGTTTCTATCTCTTTCTGAGTCTTGCGACCGCGGCACAAGCCCCTATTTCATCACCTTTACGACCGCCTTTTTGATCCGTCCCCGACCGATCATCGGAGCATGGGCGTCCTCGGGACCGAAAACGACGAACTGTCCGGGCCTGATCCCGACGAAAAGCTGCGGCCGGTCTGCAAAAAACCGAATGTCTTCTTCCGCATCGAAAGGCCCCCGGGGAACACGGCACTCCCGACGCTCCCGCCAACCCATCGTTTCGACTTCGCCGGCAATCAATACCTGTACGTCGATATATTTATCGTGCACCTCCAGCGAAGCCTCCTCTTCCCGTTTGAGCTCCCCTTCTGTCACTTTCATAAAAATTTCAGCTCCTTCGATCTCGTACCGCCCCGGCTCAAGAGTATTCAAATCGGCCGCAGCGAGGTATTCCAACGCCCGCTTCAACCGGGAATCGGCCCCGCAATAAAAAGCCCAGTTTCTCAATGAATCCAAAATCATAACAACAACTATCTTTTGACCGGCCTCAACCGGACCACGACCGGATAGTGATCCGACAAATCCACATCGTACAAAACCTGGTAATCGAGACACTCCAAATCTTCGGAATAGAGGACGTAATCGATCCGCAAAACATCCATGAATCCGCGAAAGGTATAGGAATACCCCTTACCGCTCGCCCGGAAAGCATCGTCGAGGTCTTGTGCCATCACCCGATAGGTATAGGACATAGGCGTATCGTTAAAGTCACCGCAAACGATCTTACAGCCCGGAGTCGCAGCGATCGCCCGAGCGATCGTGTCCGCCTGTGCCGCCCGCAACATGCTGTTGTCGCGGAACCTGCGGAAGATATTCTTGATTTTCGCTCCGCCAGCGGTATCCGTAAGAAACTGATGCTCCGAAAGATACTTATCGTCATGCACGGTAATTGCGGTCGAATGCAAGTGGTTGTTAAAGATCCGAATCGTATCGTCCCCCACCAGCAGATCCACCCATACCGACTGCCCGTCCTGCTTCATAGGACCCAATATCGAATGAGATTTTCCGAGGATCCGGTATTTGGTATAAAGCGCCAGCGGAAATACAGGATCCCGTCTGTTCCCCTCCATAACCACCGTACGATCGTAATCGGATAACAGCGAATCCAACTCTTCGGCCTTGCTCGAGGTACGGTTGAACTCCTGTAAGCAGACAATATCGGGATTCACACGGCGGATCACCTCCGTCACCCCGTCGAAACTCCACTGTCCCCGGTCGTTATAAAAACTGCGAACATTGAAAGTCAGCAGGGTGATCACCCCCCGGCCGAAGCTCGTCTCTTCGCCGTAATGACGGCGCAACTCCGGCTTCAGGAAGAGCGGCACCTTGAAAAGGCCCGCCAGCAACAGTACGACAAGCGGAAGGGCAATGCGCCACCGCCACCGAATGATCCAGTACAACGTTATCAGCAGGGTGAATACATAAACCGCCGGAGCGACCAGCCCCAACACCGGAAAAATCCAGATTCGCCCCGGGTGGACGAACGGCGCCAGCAGCGTTACGATCATGGCTGCACCCGTCGCGACCGAAAGGATCAGCATCACCCCGTTGAACACGCTGCCCGGCAAACTTTTCCGACGTTTCCGGGAAGCACCGTGTCTGTAATCGTCGTAATACTCCCTGCTCATCGATCAATAGCGGATCACCCCTTTGTGTTTCCAATAATAGAGCAGCAGGAATCCCCACAACATACCGCCGACATGGGCGAAGTGGGCGACACCGTCCATCCGGCCCGAAATGCCGAAGAAAAGTTCGATCACGCCATACACGACCACGAACCACTTGGCTTTCATCGGAATCGGCGGAATGAGCAGCATGATGACCGCATTGGGGTGCATTACGCCGAAAGCAAGCAGCAGACCGAACACGGCACCCGAAGCTCCGACCGTCGGCACCATCAGGGCCATCATACCGACATTGCCATAGCGGTATTCCAGCCAGCCGACCAACAGTTGCAACACCCCGGCACCGACGCCGCACACCATGTAGTAGGTCAGAAAGCGCTTCGACCCCAACTCGTATTCGAGCGTACGACCGAACATCCACAAGGCGAACATATTGAAAAACAAGTGGGAAAATCCACCGTGCAGAAACATATAAGTCACCAACTGGTAGGAATGGAACAACGGACTCTCGACGTTGAAAAGCGCCAGCGCCCCGACGATTCTGTTCCCGACAGGCAGCAGCTCGGTCGCAAGAAGCATCAACGCATTGATGATAATCAGGTTCAGCACTACGGGAGGCGTCGAAGAAAAATAGCGGCTATTATTCATAGACAAAGTAAGATTTAGATGCAAATGTAACGATTATATCCCTTCCGGCAACCTCTCAACCAAGTTTATTGCGGATTTCTTCCAGTGTGATTTCGGCCATGACCGCCTTGCCCGAAGGCGTGAAGCTGACATTCCCGCCTTCGCAGAGCTGCCCCAGCAGAGATTCGGCCTCCTCCGTCGAAATCGTACGGGACATGCTGCGGGCTCCGCTGCAAGCCATGACAGCGGCGATCTTCTCGCGCCGCAATGCCTGAACGTCCACAGGCACGGCGAACTCCTGCAGCAATTCGTAAATCAACCGGTCGATCGTATCGTGCGGAATGTCGGCCGGAACGCCCTTTACCTCGACGGCTCCGCCGCCGCAAAACTCCAGGTCGAAACCCAACGCCGCGAAATCGACCGCATTCTCCTCGAGCAACGCATATTCGTTTTCCGAAAACGCGAGACGCTCCGGGAAAAGGAGCTGCTGGCTGACCGACGATCCGTTGGTCAGGAGCAGCAGGTAATTGTCGTACAACACCCGTTCCCGCGCCCGGCGCAGGTCCACGACCACCCACTTGCCGCCGTACAGCGCCGAGGCATACCCGTTGCCGAGCACCGTCACACCGCTGAAACAAGCCGCAGGGCCATCCATCAGCCGTTGCTGCACCGGTTCCCCGGCAGAAGGAATGAACTCCATTTCGGTCGGAGCGAACCCGGCAGAAGGGATCATCTCGTCGTATCGATCCTCCGCCCCCACACCCTTTCCGGCAGGCATCTCCCCGTCGTAAGGAGCGTCGAAGCCCGAAAAATCCACGTCGGGCATCCGTTCCGACACATCGGAAGCGTAATCCGCACGAAAAGGGTTGTAACTCTCGTTCGACATCGCCTTGGGTTCACGGTAAACGGCCCCTTTGGTCAGCACCGGAATCTCGACGCTGTCCGTCTGATCGAAATCCATGAGCGGCACCGCTCCCGTCTTGGCGAGAGTTTCCCGCACGGCAGCGTTGATGATCTGCCACACGGCCTCTTCGTCAGCGAACTTGACTTCGGTCTTCTGGGGATGGACATTGACGTCGATCCGCGAAGGGTCGATCGTCAGGTAGAGAAAATAGGAGGGCGAACAGGCATCGGGAATCAGCTTCTCGTAAGCCTTCAGGATCGCCTTGAAAAAATAGGGGGAGCGGAAATAACGCCCGTTCACGAAAAGATACTGTTCCGAACTATTGCTCTTCTTGGCGGCAGCGGGACGGCCCACGAAGCCCGTCACCCGCACGATCGACGTGTCGGCATCGACTTCCAGCAGGTTCTGTTTGATATGACGCCCCACCACATCGACGATCCGCGAAGCCAGCGAAGCAGCGGGCAACCGATAGAGCGGCTGATCGTTCATCAGCAATTCGAACCCCACCTGCGGATTGCAGAGCGCGACCCGCTGAAACTCGGACTTGATCTGCCCCGTGGAAGTCGTACTCTTTTCGAGGAACTTACGGCGGGCAGGCACGTTGTAGAACAGATTGCGCACATAAAACTGCGACCCCACGGGACAAGCCGCGAGGGTCTGCGAAACGAACTCGCCGCCATTGACCGTCGTGAGCGTACCCACTTCGTCCTCCGCCTGGCGCGTACGCAGCTCCACCTGCGACACGGCGGCGATCGACGCGAGCGCTTCGCCCCGGAAGCCGAACGTCTTGAGCGCATAAATATCGTCCAGCGAAGAAATCTTGCTGGTAGCATGCCGGTCGAAAGCCATACGGGCGTCGATGGGCGACATGCCGCAACCGTCGTCCACGATCTGAATCAGCTCCTTGCCGCCGTCCCGGAAATTGACCTTCACGCTGCGGGCTCCGGCATCGATCGCATTCTCCATCATCTCCTTCACCACCGACGACGGACGGTTCACCACCTCACCGGCGGCAATCTGGTTCGCAACGACCTCGGGCAGTAATTTGATACGGTCAGCCATTACTCCTCATAATCGTTAGGGACGACCGTAATCGGAGTGTAGGGATTGAACTCCTCGGTCTGCGGGGTTTTGGGTTTCTGCATATCGGAAATGAACGCGACCACACGCGGATAGCCGAACACCATAAGCAAAAGTACCAGCGCCACCAGTACGACCATCATCCACATACGGCCGGAGCCTCGCGACATCTCTTCGCGGCGACGGGCCGCCCGGGCCTGACTTTGCGTACGGATATACTGTCCCGGCTTATACTCTTTGCCCGCATCCTCGGCCCGTTCGCCGCGCAGCTCGGCACGACGCCGGTCGCGCTCCTCTTTCTCGGGATCGTAGTAACGCGGCAGGTAGTTGAATTTATTGGCGTGTTTCTTAAACGGCGTAAAACCGGACATAAAATTCTGTTTTTTAAGGTAAAGACAGCAGCGGTCCACACAAGGCTCCGAATCGACGAATCGCACCGGCACGCTTCATCGTCATCCGCAAAAAATACGGAGCCGGCAACACATCGTGTTTCGCCCGATCGGAATGCAGCCGTCCAAACCGGTTATTTCTTCGGTAAAGATACGAAAAACACCCGGAATAACCAGCCATGTCACTCCGGGAGATCTGACTTTTCGACCGTAGATTACCGGAAGAAACTCTTCATCCTGTCGAAAATGTTGTGTCCTTTGGACGCCTCGGCCCGCTGGAAGGAAGGCTGTGCGGCCAGTTGCTCCACCAACCGCTTCTCCTCGGCATTGAGCTTGGCGGGGACCGTAACATCCACCACGACCAGTATATCGCCGCGTCCGTAACCGTTCACGTCGGGCAAGCCCTTGCCGGCCAGCCGCAACACCTTGCCCGCAGGCGTACCCGGCGCGATCTTGATCCGCGCCCGGCCATCGACCGTCGGAACCTCGACCGAACCGCCGAGCAAAGCCGTCGGAACCGTAATATTCAAATTATGGATCAGGTCGTTGCCATCGCGTACCAGTTCCGGATTGTGCTCCTCCTCGATCACCACCTGCAAATCACCGTTCACACCGCCGTGACGAGCCGCATTTCCCTTGCCCGACACCGTCAATACCATTCCATCGCCCACACCGGCCGGAATCCGAATCTCCACCACCTCGGAGCCTTTGATCGTCCCTTCGCCCTTGCACTCGTCGCAGGGATTGGTAATCACCTTGCCCGTACCGCCGCACGTGGGACACACGCTCTGGGTCTGCATCCGACCGAAAAAGGTATTTTCGACACGATTCACATACCCCGCTCCGTTGCAGGTCGAACAAGTCGAATAGGAGTTGGCGTCCTTGGCTCCCGTACCTCCGCATTTAGGACAGGCGATCTGCTTGTTGATCTTGAGCTTCTTGACCGTTCCGGCAGCGATCTCCGCCAGGGAGAGCTTCACCCGCACACGGATATCCGTACCACGGCTTACGCGACGGCCGCCGCTCGAAGAGGTCCGATAACTTCCGCCGCTGAAATGACCCCCGAAAATATCGCCGAACTGCGAGAAGATGTCCTCCATCGAGAACCCGCCGCCGAATCCGCCGAACCCGCCGCCGGCTCCGGCCGCACCGCTCATTCCGGCATGGCCGAACTGATCGTATCTGGCTCGCTTTTCGGGATTGGAGAGCACATCGTACGCCTCGGCCGCCTCCTTGAACTTCTCCTCGGCCTCCTTATCCCCCGGATTCTTGTCCGGGTGATACTTGATAGCCGCCTTTCGGTAAGCTTTCTTTATCTCATCCGCGTTGGCGTTCTTCGCCACGCCAAGCACTTCGTAGTAATCTCTCTTTTCTGCCATAGTATTCGAATGCCGGACTTCGATTCCGGCTCAATATTCTTTTTCAATAGTCGTATTTTCACACTCTACGCTCGGCACAATAGTGCGCGACGGAGCAACTCCGCGCCCGTTAAACGAAAACGCCCGTTACTCTCCGACGACCACTTTCGCAAAACGCAACACCTTGTCGCCCATCTTGTAACCGGGCTGTACCACATCGACGATCTTGCCCTTCTTCTCCTTCCCGGCATCGAAACGGGCCACCGCCTCGTGGTGATCGGTATCCAACTCCAGTCCGAGCGCCTCGATCTCCTTCACATTCTGTTTCTTGAGCGTTTCCCTGAACTTCTGTGCGATCAATTTCACACCCTCACGAAGCGCCTCCAGGTCATTGCTCTTCTCGATCGCTTCCAGCGCCCGCTGCAAATCGTCCATCAGAGGCAGGAAATTCTTCACGCACTCGGCGCTTCCGCTCTGCACCAGCTCCATCTTCTCCCGCAGCGTGCGCTTGCGGAAATTGTCGAACTCGGCCTGCAAACGCAGGTACTTGTCCTGCCACTCCGCAATCTCCGCCTCCCAGTCGCGCGAAGGCAACTCCTCCGAAGCCGCTTTCGGTGTATTCCTATCCCCTGCCATTGTGTCAGCATCGGCAGAGCTTTCATCTGTCACATTGGCACACGGCTCCCCGTCGCAGGAGGGATACCCATCGCCCGCCGCGAAGCCTTCGTCGCCGCCAACCGCTTCATTATAAACCTTTTCCTTGTCCATATCTGATGTATTATTTGATTTTCCACTCCTCTATTGTCCAAAATATATACCAACCGGCAGAAGCATCAGCCCAAAATGAAAATTGCAGGCCGTTTATCCATTTCCGGCAGCAGGGCCGAGCGCCACTCACGAACCGTCAGCGTGCGGATATACTCCTGCGGCGAGGTAATATCGACGGCCAGCGTAAGCCGCGTATCGGGGGCGCATACCTCGAGCAACTGCCCGAGCAGCTTCGCATTCCGGTAAGGAGCCTCGATAAAAACCTGCGACTGCCTCTCGCCGGTCGCACGCCGTTCCAGCGTCCGGATCGCCCGGGCCCGTTCGGGCGGTTTGACCGGCAGATAGCCGTTGAAGGCGAACGACTGTCCGTTCAACCCCGACGCCATCACTGCCAGGATGATCGACGAAGGACCGATCAAAGGCACCACGCGGATTCCGAGCCGGTGACACCGGGCCACCGCCAGGGCCCCGGGATCGGCCACTCCCGGCACACCCGCCTCGGAGATCACTCCGGCAGAACGCCCCGCAAGAATCGGACGCACCATCTCGTCCACAGCCCGGGCATCGGTCGTATGCTCGTTCAGCTCCCGGAACTCCAGGCTGTCGATCGGACGGCCGAAGCCCGCCTTCGACAGAAAACGCCGAGCCGAGCGGACATTCTCCACGATGAAATAATCCAGCGAGTCGATCACGGCCCGGTTCGCCGCCGGCAGCACGTCCCACACGGGCGTATCCTCGGCGATCGGACACGGAATCAGGTAAAGCGTACCCGGCTGTCCCGGTTTTCGTTCCTGCGACATATCTTCATTCCATTTATCGAAAACCCCGCCTCTGCCACCGCCCCGGCATCCGGCTCCGTCGGGATTCTCTTTTTTACTCTTTGCTGTAAATCCGTTTCACACGGCCCGACACGGAGGTCATCACCTCGTAAGGGATCGTATCGAGTACGCGGGCCATATCTTCGGGCGTATTGCCCGGCACCGCGGAGAAGATCACCACCTCGTCCCCCTCCTCCACGCCGGGAATGTCGGTCACGTCGATCATACAACTGTCCATGCAGACGCGGCCCACGATCGGCGCGGGCCGCCCCGCGACCAGCATCGACCACCGGCCGCACCCCAGATGACGGTCCAGTCCGTCGGCATACCCCATCGGCACGGTGGCCGTCACGCTGTCACGCGTCAGCTTCCCCGCCCGGCCGTAACCGACGGCTTCGCCCGCCGACAGGTGCTTGAGCTGCACGATACGGCTTTTGAGCGTCGAAACGGGTTTCAGCTCGTCGTTATGCTCGAAGCCGAAACCGTAAAGTCCCAACCCCAGACGGCACATGTCGAACTGCGCCTCGGGGAAACGCTCGATCGCCGCCGAATTGGCCGTATGGCGAAGCACCGGATAGGGAAGCGCCGCAGCCAGACGGCCGCTCATACGGTCGAAACGGGCGATCTGCTCCCGCGTATAACGATCCTCCTGGGGCATATCGGAACAGTTCAGGTGCGAAAAGATCGTAGCGACCTTCACCGACGGAGTTTCGCCCAGCGTTTCGGTCAGCATATCCAACTCCCCTTCCATAAAACCCAACCGGTGCATGCCCGTATCGAGCTTGATATGGATCGGGTAACTCTCCTCTCCGACCCGTTCGACGGCTTTCGGAAAAAACGCCAGCGAACGGAAATTGTATATTTCGGGCTCCAGCCGGTGAGCGACCATCAGATCGAAACTGCCCTCGTCGGCATTCAGAACGACGATCGGCATTCTAATTCCCCGCTCGCGGAGCAGCACCCCTTCGTCGGCGAAAGCTACGGCCAGGTAATTGACCCCCTGATGCTGGAGCATCTGGGCCACCTCGAAATCCCCGGCGCCGTAGCTGGCCGCCTTGACCATCGCCACGAGCCGCACCCCGGGACGGAGCCGCGCACGGAAATAATTCAGGTTGTGGATCATGGCATCGAGATCGACCTCCAATACCGTCGTATGGCTCTTGCGTTCGAGCGCATGACTCACCCGCTCGAAGTGGCTGTCACGGCTGCCCTTGATGAGCACCACGCGCCCGGCCACATCGTCGCGGCGCAGGTTGCGCAGCAGCTCGTCGGTCGTGCGGTAAAAGGCGCTGTCGCAGGCGAAATTCGCCCCGGCATTTCGAATACGGTCTCCCACGCCGATCAGACGGCTCACTCCGGCGGCGGCCACCAGACGGGCCACTTCGCCGTAAAGCACTCCGTCCTCGACGCCGCTCTGCTCGATATCCGAAAGAATAAGTGTCATGGGACGGCCGGCGGCCATATTATGCAGGTAGTCGAGCGCAATGGAGAGGGAGTTGATGTCCGAATTGTAAGCGTCGTCGATCAGCAGCGAACCGTTGATTCCCTCCTTCAACTCGAGGCGCATCGCCACGGGCCGAATCCGGCCGAAATCGGGGTCGGGAAAGCCCATCACCCGACAGAACGCCCCGACCAACTGGGCATCGACACGCCCGGCCCCGCTCTCCAGAACCCCTGCGGGCAACTGCTCCGGCAGCGGATATTCCGCAGCGTCCTGCAACTGCCGGCCGCCGTATAACGTGCGGATCATCCGTTCGAGCAGGGAGGAGCCACCATGATAAATAATGGTTCGCGCTCCCTTCGCCAACACCAACTTTTCGGCACTCTTCTCCTCGAGCGAGGTGAAATTTTCCTGGTGCGCCTCGCCGATCGAAGTGAAAATCACCGTATCGGGGCGGATCATCCGCTCCAGACGCACCATCTCCCCGGGACAGGAGATCCCCGCTTCGATCAACGCCAACTCCTCGTCCCCTTCGATCATCAGCAGCGAGAGCGCCACGCCCAACTGCGAATTATAACTTTTCGGCGACCGGAAATATTTGACGCCGGCAGGAATCTGCTGGGCGATCCATTCCTTGACCACGGTCTTCCCGTTCGAACCCGTGATACCGACCACGCGCCCCTTGAACCGAGTCCGGTGATGGGCCGCAAGCTGTTGGAGGGCAGCGATGGCGCTCGGAACCACCACGCAGCCGCAACCGGCCGGAAGTTGCGTCTTCCGCTCCGCAAGAAATGCCTTCACATCCCGGCGAACCATCTCGCCAATAAAGGCGTGGGAGTCGTGATTGGTACCTTTCATGGCCACGAACAGCGGCTCCTCGCCGAACGAACAGTTGCGGCTGTCGGTAAGCACCCGTGCCACCGGCAAATCCTCCCCGATGAGTTCGCCCCCGCAAATGCGGGCGATTTCCGATAACATGTATTTCATGTCGTATCTTTCCTTTACATAACTGCCGTCAATCCATACGCAGAGTCACCACCGTAATCCCCGCTCCGCCCCGGTCGGCGTGTTCGTCCGCAGCCCGTTCGACCTCCGGCACCGTGCGCAGATAACGGCGGATCTCCTCCTTGAGCGCCCCCGTCCCCTTGCCGTGCAGGATCGTGACCGTACCGACGCCAACCATGATCGCGTCGTCGATAAAATCCCGCACCTCCTCCAATGCTTCGGCGGCACGCAGGCCCCGCACATCGATATGATCCTTGAAATTGAGCTTGCGGGCCGACACATCGACCGATACCACCGTGCGCGGCTGCACGGGCCTGGTCGCCTGCTTGAATTCGGCGCCCGAGATCACGACGAGCGAACTTCTATCCACCGTCGTAAGAATCTGTCCGAATGCCACCTGCGCCTTCCGGCCCTTGATCGAAAGCACCACGCCGGGAATGTCCTGCCCGGCGATCTTCACCTTCGAGCCGACCTCCGCCTCGCGGGGTTTCTCCGGCACGGCAGGCTGTGCGACCTCCGGAGTCTCGCCGGCCTGCTGTCTGCGCTCGGCACGACGCTGGCGGCGGCGTTCGAGTTTCTCCATTTCGCGGGCCACCCGTTCGTCGTGCGCCGCATCCGCTGCATCCGTCCTCTCCACCCTGTCCCGAAAATCGTTCAACTCCTTACGGGCCAACTGGGTAAGCTCCTTCTCGGCCTGCGCTTCGCGGATCGTCCGAATCGTATTCTCAATCTGACGGTTGGCGTCGGCGATCATCCGCTGCGCCTCCTCCTTGGCCTTTTTCAAGATTTCCGAGCGCTCCTGCCGGATGCGCGAAAGCTGGTCGGCATAGGTCTGTTCCAGCTCCTCGACCTTGCGGTCGGCGATCCGGATGCGGTCGCGCTTCTGCTCCCAGTAATGTTTGTCACGGGCGATTTCACGCAACTGTTTCTCGAGGTTGATATGATCGCTGCCGGCCTTTTCGCCCGCATCGCGGATAATATCCTCCGGCAACCCGATCTTGCGGGCGATCTCCACCGCGAACGAACTGCCCGGCTTGCCGATCTCGAGCCGAAACAGCGGCCGGATATTCTGCACGTCGAACATCATCGCTCCGTTGGCGATTCCCTCGGTGTTCGACGCATAATACTTAATGTTGGCATAGTGGGTCGTAATCACCCCGTAACAGCCTTTGCTGCGGAGCCGTTCGAGGATCGACTCCGCGATCGCCCCGCCGATGATAGGCTCCGTACCCGAACCGAACTCGTCGATAAGCACCAGCGTCCGGTTCGAAGCTCCGGCGAGCATGTTCTTCATATTGAGCAGGTGCGACGAATAGGTCGAAAGATCGTCGTCGATCGACTGCTCGTCCCCGATGTCGATCATTAGGTTGCGGAACAGGGGCAGCTCCGAATTCTCCGATGCCGGAACCAGGAATCCGCACTGGAACATATATTGGATGATGCCCGTAGTTTTCAGACACACCGACTTGCCGCCGGCATTCGGCCCCGAAATCACCAGGATATGACGCCGTTTGTCGAGTTGCAGATCGAGCGGCACCACCTGCTTGCCCTGCGCCCGGAGCGTCTGCTGCAACAAGGGATGCCGCGCATTGCGCAGCACCAGCCGGTCGTCCGTCGAAACGATCGGCTTCACCGCTCCGTTGGCAACGGCCCAGCGGGCTTTGGCACGGATCATATCCAGATCCGAAAGATAGTCGCCAATCAGCGCGATCCGATCCGCTTCGGGGCGAATCGAGTCGGTGAAGGCCGAGAGGATCCGCACGATCTCGCGCCGCTCGGCGTACTCCAGCTCCTTGAGTTCGTTATTGATTTCGACGACCTCGACCGGCTCGACGTAGAAGGTCTTGCCCGTGGCCGATTCGTCGTGGATGAAACCCTGCAACTTGCGTTTATTGGCCGCTGCGACCGGAATCACCGCCCGGCCGTCGCGGATCGAGAGCATCGCGTCGGCCTCCACGATACCGGCTTTCTTGGCATTCGACAACACCTGCTGCAGGCGTTTGGCGGCCTGCCCCTCCCGCTCGCGGATCATCCGCCGGATCTGCTGCAACTCCGGCGAAGCGTCGTCCCGGATCTTGCCGTACTGATCGACGATACCGTCGATCGCCCGAACGATCTCCGGGAAAGCCTCGATCCCCCGGCTGCGGAGCCGCAGTTCGGGATATAGCTCCTCACCGCGCCCCAGGATAAAACCGGCGATCGCCCCCGCCGAAGCCAGCGCCCGGCGCAGCAACACGACCTCCTCGACTTCGAGGAAACTGCCTTCGATCTTCAGTTTGGAAAGGATATAATCGACATCGACGAACTCGTCGTCCGGAAAGTCCCGTTCCATCTCCAGCAGACGGCGCATCTCGTCCGCCAGCGCCAGCCGCCGCTCGACATCGGCCTGCGAAGTGCTGAATTGTTCGGCGCACAACCTTTCCCGGCCGCCGCGAATCGTACACAGCGCCGCGACCTGCTCACGCAGCCGGTCGAAACCGACTTTCTGTTCAAAGTTCGCCGGATAGATCATCGCACAGAGAAAACATTCGAAACTATCGGGCCGCTTTCAGGGCCTTGAGCGAATCGCGCCGGGCATGTTTCGCCTCTTTTTTCTGCTGCTTGCGGTCGGCCTTTTCGGGATCGCGGCCGAACAGCGAGAAATGGACGTAACGAGCAGGATGGGCCTGCAAGTTGGCCAGCAGCGACGCCAAGTTCGCAGTCGCCTCGTTGAGCGATTCGTACAGACGGGGATCGCTGACGAGCTGCCCGACAGTCCCCTCCCCGGCATTGACACGGGCCAAGATCGCATTGAGGTTCATCAGAGTCGAATCGAGCGCCCCGGCCAGATTCTCACGCTGTATTTGGTCGGTAAAATTGCTTAAATTCAGGATAATACTGTCCATACGCGGAGAGTTCTCGCCGAGCATCTCCGAAAAACGGGTCAAATTCGCTACGGCGCTCTCCAGATTCGCACGCTGCGACAGCAACATACCGTTTACGCTGCCCGTAATCGAATTCAGGTGCGACATCGTACCTTCGATATTCGCGGCGTTCTGCTCCATAATCAGATTCAGGTTATCCATCGTGCGGCTCAAATCCCCCACGACCTGCGACATCTTCTGCTTGAAAAATTCGAGTTCCGAACCCGCCATATCCATCAGGCCCTTGCTACGGCTCGAACAGAGGGTGTCCCCGGATTGCAGGTAGGTCCCGGCATCGCCCAGAGCGATTTCGATCGCTTTGGCGCCCATGATGCTGTTGCTGTAGATCCGGGCTTCGGAATTGGACGGAATCCGGTATTTCCGCTGGATCGTCAGTTGAAGTACGACCTCGTTACCGATCGAAGGATCGAACGAAATATCCGTCACGGCTCCCACCTTCACGCCCCGGATCAGAATCGGCGAAGCGTTCTGCACGCCATCGACCTGGTCGTAAGCGGCATAATAGACCGCGTTGCGACTGAAGATGTCGAACCCCTTCAGAAAGCGGATACCCGCCCAGAGGGCGCCGATCATCAGCACGGCAAAAATGCCGATCTTAACTTCTCTTCTCATATACCTGTTTTTTTCGTTTTATTTACTGTACGATCCGGTCGCCCCGACAACTCACCACGAACGCATCGCGGAACTCCCTGCGCACCTCGGCCAACTTGGCTTCGGCCTGCTTGCGGGTATCGAAACGCCCCACACAATACTTATACCTGAACCGGCCGCCGGTAACGAACTCCGTGACTTTTCCCCGGTAACTTTTGAACTGCCGGTCCTTGGGCGGCACGCGCTTGGCGCTGGCGATCAACTGCACGGCATAAAACGTCTTCTCCTGTTCGGCTTTCCCGGTTTTGACACTACCCTTATCCGCTTTGTCCGAAGCGGCAGCCGAAGCCGGCTCTGCGACATCGGCATCGGCCTGTTCGTAAATGGCATCGTCATCGACAAGCAGCGCACCCCGAACGAAAGCGACGTAATCCTTCACCGCATCGCACAGCGCACGTGCGATTTGAGCCTGCCCCTTCGCCGAATTCATATAAGCATACTCCTCCGAATTGGAAAGGAAACCTATCTCGGTCAGGATACCGGGCATATCGGTAGCGTAGAGCACTTTGAGCGGCTGCCGCTTCACACCGCGATTGTGCCGCCCGGACTTGACGTAATGTTTCTGCACCAGACGGGCCATCGCTTCGCTGTATTCACCATAGGTGAACTGCAGGTTCTGGATATAAGCCCGGACGATCGCCGCCGTCTTCTCGTTCGACATATCGAGCAGCTCCTCCTGGTTGTTATAATAGAGGGCCCTCTCGTTGGCGTTCTTCTCCAGCGGACTCTCACCCATAATCAGGGTTTCGACTCCCCGTGCCGACGCCGATGCCGCAGCATTGGTATGGATCGAAATGAACAGGTCGCCGCCCGCCTTGTTGGCGATATCGGCCCGAGCCTGCAAATCCTGGGTCAGACTTTCGGAAAACTGCTTGTCCGTCTTACGCGTGTAAACCACTTTCAACTGGGGGATCTCCTTCTCGATCAAGGCCCCGAGCTTCAGAGCGATCTGAAGGTTGAGATCTTTCTCATAAACTCCTCTGTAATGAGCTCCCGGAAACTTCGGCCCCCCGTGCCCGGCATCGATTACGACGACCCGCACGCCCTGTGCAATATTCTGCGCAGCAACTCCGTTGAAAGAGAGTGTCGCAATCAAAAACAGGGCAACAAGAAAAAGCGATTTCCGCATAGCAAAAGTGGCTGAAAATTTAACGGTTCTGAATTTTTTACCTATATTTGCCGGATGTTAAAACCCCCGCACTGAGGCTTTCGGAGCCATTTTCGGGCGGTTTTGCCGACTTGTCGGCAAAGGTATGATTTTTTTTGGAATTTTGGACAGGCTAAAGGCAAAATATATCTTCTCGGGAGCACTCCTGCTGCTCTTCCTGCTTCCGGTGCTCGGCATGGCGCTGCCGGGCGGAGTGCAGCATCCCGCGACACCCGAACGCCAAACACCGCCCGACAGCACTCCGACACAAGCCGTACAAAAATCCCGCCGCGAAACCCGCCGGGAGATTCGGCGCCTTCAACGGGAAGCCGACCGCCCCCCGACCGCCGAAACACGTACGGAAGAGGAGCAGGATTCGCTTTTCGACACCAAGATCGACTCGATCTTCGGAGCGCCTCCCCTCTCGCCGATCGCCCCCGCCGACAGTACGGCTCCCACCGGCAACGACTCGCTGCTGCGCGATTCGTTGCGTCAGGACACGACCCGGCGCGATACGACCCGGAAAAAATCTTTCCTGGACGACATCATCAGCGGCAAAAACCAGGACTCGCTCTACTACGACGTACGCAACCGCACGGTCTATATCTACAACCAGGGCGATATCAACTACCAGAACATGAATCTCAAGGGAGATTTCATGCGGGTCAATATGGACGAAAAGATCATCTACGCCCACGGCAAGCGCGACACGATAGACGGCAAACCGACAGTTACCAACCCCACTTTCACCGAAGGAGCCGCCAATCCCTACACGATGGACACGATCACCTACAACATCGGCAGTAAAAAGGCGAAAATCAAAGGCGTGGCGACTCAGGAGGGCGACGGCTGGCTGATCGGCAACAACGTCAAAAAGATGGACGACAACACCATCCACATCCAGGACGGCAAATACACCACCTGCGACCAGACGGACCACCCCCACTTCTACCTGGCGATGACCAAGGCGAAGGTGATTCCCGGCAAGAAAGTGGTCACGGGTCCCGCCTACCTGGTCCTGGAAGACGTTCCCATCTACTTTCCGCTGCTGCCCGAGGGTTTCTTCCCGCTCAGTTCCGGCCCCAAGTCGGGTCTGCTGATGCCGACTTTCGGCGAGGAATCGACCAAGGGATTCTACATTCGTGACCTGGGCTACTACTTCACGCTCGGAGAGCACATGGACCTGGCCATCCGGGGCGGTATCTACACTCTCGGATCGTGGGAGGCATCCGCGATGTCGCGCTATATGAAGCGTTACAAGTACAACGGCACCCTGAATTTCAACTACTCGAACGTCCGTGTCGGCGACAAGGGCGAACCCGACTTCCTCCAGCAGAACAACTTCCAGCTCTACTGGCAGCATACGCAAGACCCCAAAGCCAATCCGGGATCGACCTTCTCCGCTTCGGTCGATTTCCGTACCAGCGGCTACAACCGCTATTCGGCTACCAGCCTGAACGAAGCGCTCCAGACGCAGACAAGTTCGACGATCTCCTATTCGAAAAGCTGGCTCGGCACCCCGTTCTCCCTTTCGGCCAACATGTCCGTTTCGCAGAACTCGCAGAGCGGAACGCTCTCGATCGCCCTGCCGAACGTCGTCTTCAACGTTTCGACCTTCTACCCCTTCAAACGCAAGGAGGCGATGGGCAAGCAGCGGTGGTACGAAAAGATTTCGCTCCGCTACACCGGCAAGTTCAACAACAAGGCCAACGCCAAAGAGTCCGAAATCTTCACCAAGGAAACACTCCAGAACATGCAGTACGGCTTCGAGCATAGCATTCCCATCTCGGCGACGTACAACATCTTCAACTATATCAACTTCGGACCTACGATCAACTACACCGAAAAGTGGTATTTCAAAAAACAGGAGCAGGTTTGGAACCCGGTGCTGAACCGCATCGACAAACTCGACCCGGAGTACGGGTTCTACCGTCTGTACAACTACAACTTCAGCCTGCAGGCCTCGACGATCATCTATGGCCGCTACGAGGCCAAGAAGAAAACGCGCAAGATACAGGCGATCCGCCACACGATCACCCCGACGGTGAGCTTCTCCTACGCCCCCGACTTCTCCAAGCAGAAATACGGCTACGTAAAGACCGTGCAGAGCGATACGCTGGGTAATTTCAAGACCTACTCGCCTTTCGAAGGGAGCATCTTCGGCGTGCCCAGCTCCGGTCAGTCCATGGCCATCAACGCCTCGCTCTCGCAGACGCTCGAAATGAAGGTGCTCAGCAAACGCGATACCTCGGGTATGAAGAAGATCAAACTGATCGACGAACTCCGCATCGGACAGGTATCCTATAACTTCCTGGCCGACTCCATGGGACTTTCGAACATCCCCATTTCGCTGCGCACGACCGTTTTCCAGAATTTCGGCATCAATATCAACGCTACGCTCGACCCTTACCGGGTCACCCCGCAGGGCCAGCGTATCAACAAACTCTTTTTCCCGGGCCGTGTGGTATCGGCCAGCACTTCGTTCGGCTATACGTTCCAATCCCGCCAGGACAACTCCACCCCGGCGATCAACGACATCAACAGCGCCCCGGTCGATCCGGCCTACGCCAATCCTTTCTACGACCCTTACGGGCAAATGAACCCGGCCCTGCGACGGCAATACATGACCCAGGCCTACTACGACTTCTCGCTACCCTGGAACCTGGGATTCAACTATACGATCAGCTACTCCGCATCACCGACCAACAACGGCACGACGGGCTACCAGAAAAACATCACCCAAACGCTCGGCATCAACGGCAGCGTTACGATTCTGCCAAAAATGGGTGTAACAATCCAGGGCGGTTACGACTTCCAGGCCAAAGAGCTGACTCCGGCCTCCATCACCATTACACGCGACCTGCATTGCTGGCAAATGTCGTTCGCGTGGGTCCCCTTCGGCCACTATCAGAGCTGGAGTTTCAACATCGGCGTCAAAGCGGCTTCCCTCGCCGACCTGAAATACGACAAAAGCCAGAGCATGTTCGACAACCTGTATTGATTTTCCGCGTCGTTCCCTTCTACCCCCGGAATATAAAGATTCTGTGAAATTTAGTTTTTTCCTACTCTTTTACATAAATATTCCCTACATTTGTGCGTAAACATTTTAGGGCGAGAAAAAACTCTCAAACATAATACCTCTATGATTATGAAAAAACACTACGAATCTACGGTTAAGGGGGGGGGAACTTCGTACTCCGCTCCTTCGGTTGAGATCCTCAGCATCTCGATCGAGAAAGGTTTTGCCAACAGCACTGTCCTGGACTATGGCGGAGCCGGCGAAGCAGGCGGCAGCGTTAATGACACCGATTACGGAGAATACTAACAAACACATCCTACGACTATGAAAACTTTTTTCAAATCCATTTTGGCTGTCGCAGTGTGTGCATCTCTGTTCGCAGCCTGTTCCAAAGACGACACGGTTTCCGACCCGTCGAACGGTCGTAAAGTAACGATGACGGTCACCGCATCGTCTGAACTCGAATCAGCATCCGGTTCCCGTACTACATATGATCCCCTGACGGGGAAAATCTCGTGGAACGAAACCGGCGAATACCTTCAGGTGTTCGAAACGGCCGCCTCCAAAACCACATACGCCAACTCGCAGGAAGGTACGGTAAGCGACGACACGGCGAAATTCGCCGTATCGTTCCCGGAGAATACGAACACTCCGCTCGTTTATAACGCGGTTTATCCCGCCTCGGCATGGGTTACCTCCAGCAATACGGACATCACCAACATGAAGGTCATCACTCCCACAGTCCAGCAGCCGACCGCTACGAGTTTCGATTCGAACGCGGACCTGCTGATCGCCAAATCGATCTCTGTGGAGAGTCAGCCGACCGAACTGCAAATGAGTTTCGGCCGTGCCGTCGCCATCGGTAAGATGACGGTCAAGAACCTCGCATCTGCGGAAAGTGTCCTCGGCGTCAAATTTACGGCTCCCGACAAAAAAGTCACGGGCCGCAGCTATGTCGATATGACGGCAGGTACCATCAAGGAGTATGGCTATATTAACAATTTCGCCGATAACGTGACGTTGAACTACTCTTCGGAGATGAACATCACGGCCAATAGCGAAGCGGGTATGACGGCTTATTTCACCTGCTTCCCGTTCGAGGTGGCAGCCGGTGAAACATTCACCGTTACCGTGACCACCGCATCGAAGATCTTCACCAAGACGGTAACCGTTCAGGAGGACCGGCCCCTGGCTTTCGCAGCGGGCGACAGTTCGACTTTCGCGGTCGATATGACCGGCGCTGCGGAAGAGGAGAACGAAACATTGAGCGGCGACTACGTCATCACGGCGACCCAATCCGAAACAACCTATGCAATGAGTTCTTTAGCTGAAAGCTCCCGTTTGGCTCCCGTAGTGATTACGCCGTCTAATCCCTACAAAACCGGGGACGAAACCCTCATTTGGACAATTACCAAATCGGGTGACAACTACACGATCAGTCAAGGCGAGAACTACCTCTCCTGGGAAAGCGGCAACAGCGCTACGACCTCTACGACTCCTTATGAACTGGTAATTACCAAGAACAAGTCCGAAGGCACTTACCAAATCGCATCGGCAGCGACCCCTTCCCGTATTTTGGCGAAAAACACGCAGGCAACTTACGGTTTTGGATTCTATACCGGTTCCCAGACAAAAGATCTGACTCTGATCCCTGCCGAATACGTCAAGTTGCCTGAAATCACATTGGATCCGTCCACCCTGACACTGTCTTATAACGATACGGAAACACACTACATCCCCGTTACGTTGAAGAATGCCGAAACGCAAGACGTTTCCGTCGCTATTTACGACGGCACTGAAGGAACCGAACAGCCGGACTGGATCACCACAAGTGATTACAACGGCGGCGAAAATCGCCTCGAAGTCGCAGCCACAGAGAATACGGTCGCAACACCTCGTACAGCACGCATCGTTCTTACCGCCACTACTTCACTGGGTACAGCCAACGCGACATTGCTCATTACCCAGAACAGCAAGCCGGAAGGCGGTGTCGGAGAAACTTGGACCTACACCTTCGAAAGCGCGGATAAAGACAAGATCGCTGCCGGCTTAACAGTAAACGGACTGACATGGACTGCAAGCAAAGCGCCCACTGCATTCGATACCAATAGCGGGATACGCGGTCTTTCCTGGTCGAAACCCAGCGGTGTCACCATAAAAACGTCCGATTATACCGGAGGAATCAAAAAAATCACGTTGGTTATGTCGGCAAATACGGCAAACTTAAGTACCGTGAATGCAACCGTCGGTGGACAAGCACTCGGCGAAACGATCTCCTTGGCAAAAACGAATAACCAGAAGTATGTCGTCGAATCGGAAACTCCGCTGTCCGGCGAGATCGTCCTTACGTTAAACACCGAATCGGGCGGCAAGTCGTTGATGATTAAAACCATCACGATCAACTGAAACTCGGGAGAAGGGGGAGGCGATAATCCTTCCCCAGACCCTACCCCGGGAATTGCCACACCGAGCGTAAGCGACATAACTTCGAGCACAGCGAAGGTTTCCAGTAGTCTGACCGACGCCGCTTACGCAACCGAGGTGCAGTTCTTCTATTCCGCAACGAACGGCAGCGACACGGGAAGTGTCGTTGCCTTCGTTTCCGGAAACGAAGCGACCGCCAACCTCTCCGATCTTCTGCCCGCAACGACGTACACGGTTTACGGCGTCGTAACGGCGACCAACGGCTCCACGCCGCAGAGTTCTTCGACAACCTTTACCACCGAAGGAGCACGGACGGATCATGCCGCCTGGTACGAGCTTCCGGCCCGCACGACAGCCGATGAGACGATCACGCAGACGGTTTATCCCGCCTCCGGATCGCAGCGCAACTACACGATGTACTACGACAAATCGACCTACACGGCTTACTGGGTAGCCTATCCGCTCGCAAAAGGACACATGGGAAACGGACGTTCCGACAAATGGCAGCGCAATCCTGGACTGGCCGAATCCGAACAGATCAACGTCTGGTCGAGCAGCTACGGGGTCAATCTCGGAGCTACCACATCGGACGGATATGACAGTTCGAAAGAGTTCTACGCCCGGGGGCACCAGATACCCAACGCCGACCGCAACGGTTCGGACGAATTGGTCGTACAGACCTATTACGCAACCAATTCCACGCCGCAGATTCAGAACAAATTCAACGGCGGTATTTGGCAGCAGCTCGAAAGCGGCGTCCGAAATATCGCTGCGACTACGGACACGGTATATGTGGTGACGGGCGCTATTCTCCAGACCGCAGGCAACCACGAAGCGATCACCTGGATCACACCGAAGTCGGACAGCAAAAGATGCCCCGTACCGAACTATTACTACAAAGCGTTGTTGAAAGTCCGGCGCGACGCGTCGAATAAAGTGACGTCGGCCATGACGATCGGTTTCTGGATGGAACACAGGGAGTACTCGAACGATAGCTACACGAACTATGCGACTTCCGTCGCCGAGATCGAACGGCTCACCGGCTTCGATTTCTTCGCCAACTTGCCTGCCGACATTCAGGCCGCAGCGGAGCAAAATTCGAACTGGAACACATTCGCATCGTTCTAAACGGGCGAAAAGATCTCCGACACGACAAAACGACACGCATCGAATAGAATGATGCGTGTCGTTTTGCATTATCCATACATCCGAACGGCTTATTCTTCCGAAAAATAATTATCTTTACGAATCGGAAAATCGCCGAATCCGAAAACCGACACTCGAAGCGGATGCAACGAAGAGGCGGGAATATTCCGCCGCCTCCAAAGGAGGCAAACCGCAAATATCCGATCGACGAGGCCCGTGATTGTCCGCGAGGTCCTGCCGAACGCAGAAAACGAAAAAAACACAAAGTCAAAGCCAGGTTCTCCGTCCATTTCCCGCGATCCGGCTCCGTTATGCTACGACTCAAGTCCGAAAACCTCCGGTCGAAACTCCGGCGCATGCCCCTGCTCCGCGCATTGCCGCCGCTCGCGGCCGGCATCCTGCTGGCCGACCACTACGTACTGCCGCTGTGGTTGTTAGTAGGCGGATTCCTCGTCTGCGGTATCCTGGCACTGCTCGCCGACGACCGGGGCGCAAACCTCGCCACCCTGGGAGCCATTCTGCTTTTCGGCATGACCGTCACCGAACTGAGACACACTCCCGCTCCGCCGACCGGCACTCCGGGCGAATACGAAATCATCGTCCGGGAACGCCTCTCCGAACGGGAAGGCAAAACGGCCTCCGGCACAACGATCCGCGCCCGGCGGAACTCCGCAACCGGAGAATGGCTCCCCGCCGCCGGAAACCTCGTGGTGCGATGCGACTCTTCGACCGCACTGAATCCCGGCGACCGAGCCGTCGTACGCGGCAAAATCTACCCTTTCACCGCCCGTCACGGCGGCTACGGACGGCTGATGACCCGCCGGGGATACGTCGGCACCCTCTACCTGAACCGCTCAAGCCTGCTGCTGCGCGACACCCTGCACCGGGAGCTTTCCCCGAAGCACCTCTCCCTGTTCCTGCACGAACGGGCCGTCGCACGGCTCGACCGTCTGGCCCTGGCACCCGACGAACAGGCCCTCTGCAACGCTATGACGGCCGGGGATCGACGCTCGCTCTCCCCTGCACTCCGTGCGGCCTACTCGCGCAGCGGGACCTCGCACCTGCTCGCCGTCTCGGGATTGCACGTGGGCATCGTCTTTCTGCTCGCCAACCTGCTGCTCTGGTGGCTGCCGCTCTTCCGACACGGACACATCCTGCGCAATATCGCGGTCATCCTGCTCATCTGGCTCTATGCCGCCACGACGGGATTCCCGCCCAGCGTCGTCCGGGCCGCGCTGATGTTCTCCGTCCTGCAATTCGCCCTGGCCTCGTCGTCGGAATACGTCGGGATGAACACACTCGCCGGCGTAGCCTTCGTCATGCTGCTCTTCCATCCCGATTACCTGTTCGACATCAGCTTCCAACTCTCGTTCATCGCCGTCGCCGGCATCATCGCCTGGGGACTCCCCCTCTGCCGCCTCCTGCGAACACGCCGCAAAAGCATCGATATGCTGACCGCAACCCTCGCCATCGGATTTTCAGCGTCCGCTGCGACTGCACCTCTTATCTCCCATACCTTCGGCCAGATCTCGGTCGTCGGACTGGCACTCAACCCCGTCGTCATCCTGCTCTCCTACGTCGTGGTCGGGAGCTGCACGCTCTGGCTCGTGATCCCGGGAACGGCGCTCGCACCGCTCTTCTCGGTCGTCGCAGGATTCGCAGCCCGGGCACAGAACGAACTGATCCGAGCTGCAGCGGCACTTCCGGCAGCCGCCCTCGACATCCGGCTCACGACGACCCAATGCTGGAGTGTTTACGGACTTTTCATCTTCGCAACCCTACTCCTATGGAGCGCCGAACGGAAAAAATCGGTATCTTCGCTCCCGGAATGATGACTCCGGAACAATACCGACTGCTGCTGACTCCCGAAGTGCGGCATACCGTCGAGGAACAAATCGGCCGCGACCCTGCGGCGATCGCCCTCGACAAGCGTATTCCGCATGCGGCACTCGTCGCCACGCAGGTCAAATACCTCGCACGGGCACGGACGAAACTCCCCTCCTACTATGAAGCCCGCTGCATCCTCCCGCCGCTGGCTTTCGAACAGGCCTCGAGCGAGGCATGCGCGGCCCGCAAAAGTTGCAGCGGAAACACGGTGCTCGACCTTACCTGCGGACTGGGCGTCGATGCCCTCTACCTCTCGAAACGCTTCCGCGAAGTCATCACCCTCGAACGGGATGCGACGCTGGCGGCCGTCGCCGAAGAGAATTTCCGGCGGCTGGGCGCAACGAACATACGGGTTATCAACTCCTCCGCCGAGGCGTTCCTCGCCTCGACCCGGGACCACTTCGACTGGATCTACGCCGACCCCGACCGTCGCAGCGCCGGAGGGCGCAAGCTGGTGCGGCTGGAGGATTGTTCGCCCGACATACCGAAGCTGCAGCCGGAACTCCGTCGCATCGCCCCGAACCTCTGCGTCAAGAACTCCCCGCTGTTCGACGTCGGCGAAACATTCCGGCTCTTCGGTCCCTGCCGCACGGAAGTGGTGTCCCTGCACGACGAATGCAAGGAAGTCGTCGTCTATGCCGACGGCACGGGTCCCCTGCTGACGGCCGTTGCGCTCGGACTGGGAGAATTTTCCTGTCCGCCGGCCGAAGCCCGTGCAACTCCCTGCGACAAGCCCTTCGATCCGGGCGCTTACCGCTGGCTGCTGATCCCCGACGTAGCGCTTCAAAAAGCCCGGCTGACGCCGACCTACCTGCAAGGCCGCGCCGACATCTGGAGCCCGAACGGTTACGGATTCGCAGCGGAAAAGTCCGAAGACACATTGGGCCGCTGGCTGGAGATCGAGCGGATCGAGCCCTACAACCCCAAGCAACTGAAACGGGAGCTTTCCGGCAGCCGACTGACGATTCTGAAACAGGATTTCCCGCTCACGGCGGCTGAAATCGCCGCACGGCTCGGCATACGCGAAGGCGGCGAGCGACGGATCGCCTTCACGAAAATCGGGCAGGATTATTGGACGATCCGTCTAAAATAGCTACCTTTGAGAAACGTCCCGAAATGAAAGTCAAGAACGTCTTCACCTACTTCACGGACACGATCCTGCGGCGCAACGAGGACTCCTACCGCAATCCCCGCGTCCGATGGGCCGTCAGACAGTACAAGCTGCTGTTCTACACGGCACGCGGGCTGATCGCCCACGATACGATCGTGCGCAGCGCCGCCCTGACGTTCTATACGCTCATCTCGATCGTCCCGATCCTGGCGCTGGTATTCGCCGTAGTCAAGGGATTCGGTCTTCTGGACGGCCTGATCGACGATCTCTACGCCCTTTTTCCGCAAAACGTCGAAGTGTTGGACTACATGGTGGAATTCGCCCGCAAAGCCCTCGCCAATACGCAGGGCGGGCTTATCGCCCTGGTCAGCGTCGTAACCCTTTTCTGGGCCGTCATCCGGGTCTTCGGGTCGGTGGAGAGCGCTTTCAACAACATCTGGGAGGTTCAGTCCTCGCGCAATATCGCCCGCCAATACCTCAACTACATCGTCATCGCGATGGTCGCCCCGATCCTCTGGCTCGTGGCCAGCACGATGGGAGGTTATCTGCTCCGGTTCTTCGACGCGGGGAATACGTTCCTCGGCATCCTTCTTTCGAAACTCTCGGCCCTGGTCATCATCTGGGGCAGCTTCACCCTGATCTATGCCGTCGTGCCCAATACGAAAGTCCTGTGGCGCAGCGCTTTCATGGCGGGTATCGTCGCCGGAACGGTCTTCATGCTCTTTCAGTGGGGCTACCTCTATCTGCAAGGATGGATGACCTCCTACAACGCGATTTACGGCAGTTTCGCAGCCCTGCCGCTCTTTCTGTTATGGCTGCAAATCTCGTGGGAAATCCTGCTCTTCGGCGGCGAACTCTCGTTCGCCTACCAGAATATCGACCGTTTCGCCGAAGAGCGCGAATCGCTCGGCATCAGCTACGACCGACGCCGCCGGATCATCCTGGCCGTCATGCTCCAGGTCGTACACCGCTTTCGGGAAAACGAAGGGGCGCTCCCCATCGACGAACTCCGCCGCCGACTTTCGCTGCCCACCCGCATCGTGAACGATGTCCTGCACCAGCTCGTGCGCACGGGACTGCTGATCGAAATCCGGAATCCGAACGACGACCGCGAAGTGGCCTTCGCCCCCGGACGGGACATCCACGAAATGACGCTCTACAACATTTTCAGAACCATAGACAATTACAGTTCGACACGCCTCTACTTCGCCGCGACCGAAGAAACGCGCCGAATAGACCGCGCGCTCGACGAGCTTCAGACGGCCTGCCGTACAGCGGGCGACCGGCTTCGGCTCATCGACCTGGACGACGCAGTGAACGCCGCCCGCAAACCGGCTTCCGGGCCGCAGCCCGAACCGAAACACTCGGAAAGATGAAAAATATCGTCCTCATAGGCAGCGGCAACCTGGCCGAAGCGCTCGCCCGCGCGATAAGCCGCACGGAAGGAGCAACATTGCTCCAGATCTTCGCCCGCAACGCGAAACGAGGTACAGCACTCGCCCTCGAAAACGGCACCGCGTGGAGCTCCGATCCGCGCGAGCTGGCCGCCGCAGACCTCTACCTCCTGGCCGTCAGCGATGCGGCGATCACCACGCTGGCCGAAAGCCTGCCCATACCCGCCGAAGCCGCTGTGGTACATACGGCCGGAGGCATCGGAATAGAGGCTCTTCCCGCTCGCTTCGACCGTCGGGGCGTTCTCTATCCCCTGCAAACCTTTACCCAAGGCCGCAGCGTGGATTTTGCCAAGATACCTCTTTTCGTCGAAGGAAACGACGACACTTTCACCTCGGAGCTCGAAGCGTTCGCCCGCAATCTGAGCCGCACGGTATATCGAGCCGACTCCGACCGTCGCGTACGCCTTCACCTGGCGGCGGTTTTCGCCTGCAATTTCGTCAATCACCTCTACGCATTGGGAGGCGAGATTTTGCACGGAACCGAACTGCCCTTCGACGTACTGAACCCCCTGATCGCCGAAACCGCAGCCAAAGCCGTCGATTCGGGCGATCCGCATCGGGTGCAGACCGGGCCTGCCGTACGCGGCGACCTGCCGACGTTGCGGCGACACGAAGCCGCACTCGCTCACGATCCGCGACTGTTACGAATTTATGAATCATTAAGTCAAGATATATGGGAAACTTCAAAGAAGACATCGTAAAGACCGAAGCGTTCATTTTCGACGTGGACGGCGTAATGACCGACGGGGGAATCATGCCCCTGGTCGATGGGGATTTCATCCGAAAATACTATGCCAAGGACGGCTATGCCATCGTCTATGCGCTCCGTATGGGTTACAAAGTGTGCATCATCACGGGCGGACGGGGCGCAACGCTCGACCACCGGCTCAAAATGCTGGGACTCACAGATGTTTACCTGGACTGCATGGACAAAATATCAGCCATGCAGGATTTCTTCGCACGCCACGGACTCGATCCGGCGAACGTTATCTACATGGGCGACGACATCCCGGACCTGGAGTGTATGAAAGCAGTCGGAATCCCCGTCTGTCCCTCGGATGCCGCGTCCGAGGTGATCGAAGCCTCGCGCTACGTTTCGGAGTTCGCGGGCGGGCACGGCTGCGTGCGCGACATCATCGAACAGGTACTCCGCGCCAGGGGCGACTGGGCCCGCGATTCCCGGGGCATGCACAGCTCGAATATCGCCGCGTCGCGGTAAAACCAAAAAGCAACGAAAGGGGCTGTCTAAAACTGTTAGACAGCCCCTTTTTCATTTTTCAGAAACAGCAGGAATTAACCACAATCGAACCCTCTTCCTCCGGGAAACAGTTCCCGTGATCGGACACATTCCTCGGTTCCAAGAATTTATTTTTACTCAAGTCCAAAGAGGACAACCGGTTATTGCAACAATACAGCTTTCTCAAAATCGGATTTCCCGAAAGATCCAACGTAGTCAATTGGTTGTCATTACACCACAACGTTTCCAACACCGAATTATGCGACACATCCAACGTAGTAAGCAAATTTTCACCACACGACAGCCAATTTAACGACCGGTTGTGGGATACATCTAACGAGGAGAGCGAGTTCCTGTCGCACGAAATCCATGTCAGAGCCTTGCAACGAGATACGTCCAGTCGGCTCAATTTATTCATGGGACAATCCAATTCCTTCAAATTCGGAACAGCGCCGAGATTCAGACGCTCCAATTCATTTCTACTGCAATTCAAATATATCAAATCCCGGTTCCGACTGACATCCAAGGTTTTCAGCCAACAGCCCGAGCATTCCAACGTGTCGAGTTTGGTATTTTTACTAACATCCAGGGTTTCCAAACGGTTCTTTTTGACAAAACCATTTCCGCACATAAGTTTTTTCAGTTCCAAATTATGCGACACATCCAAACTCGACAGACTGTTTTCCGTGCACACCAACTCTTTCAACAGGGGATTACCAGTCACATCCAACGCTTTCAACGAGCGATTAAATGCACAATGCAAAACAGTCAGCTTCGGATTCCGATCCGTTTCCAATGCCACCAGCTCATTCAACATGCACCGTAACTCCATTAGCACCGAATTATGGCTTACATCCAAGGATTTAAGACAATTTCCCGAACAATCCAACTTTACCAAACGAGGATTCTGCGTCAAATCCAACGTCGATATCATATTCATACAGCAATTCAACTCCTCCAACAGCGGGAAATACTCGATTCCTGCTAAGGAAGCGATACCCCGCCTCGAACAATCTATCTTCGTCGCAGCCCGACCGGCAGGTGTTACTACGACCCGGCTCCCGTTTTCGCCGATCTCTTCGATATACCCCTGTTCCAAAAGATAAGCCCGGAAATTGGGATCGGGAATCATGTATTGCAGATACGCCGGGCGAACAATCGTATCCGCCGCACGGTATATCCGACCTTTTTTCAATCTTACGGGGAATTTGCCACCGCATTGAATCCTGAACATATTCCCGCTGTCACGATCCGTCACGACCGTTAACGAATACCCTCGGCGAAACTCCACAGGCAGTACAGGCAGATAAAAAGAGGTCGATTCTTCCGTCAGCTCCACCCCCGATCCGCAATCCAATACGACGCAAGGACTGACTTTCCTCTCTTCGCACACACTGTCGGGCAGCTCCTGCCTACTGGCTACCACCTTGATCGATCCTGCCAGAATTTCACCGTCGTTTCCCTGCAAAATAACTTGTTTCACCTTAATCGGTTCGAGAGCGAAGCTGTCTTTCCTCAATCGCAACTCCACAGCGGAGAACATATTTTCGAAATCGAGTGTCATTTCAGCCAGATTTCCCCGGTACCGGCCGAGCATAGGCACGCTCCGGCACCCCTTCTCATCATACTGCGCCACACCGACCGGAAGAAAAAAACTCCCGTCCTCTTGTAACGCAAATCCATACGGTCGCCAAGCTACGACCGAAACAGGATCCTCGATCCGCTCTTTCGGCCACATCTCTTTCATCAAATCCTCCGTCGAATAGGTTATTCGACCGTCAGCAGCCTGCATAGCAAACACCGGCCTCGATGTGAAAGACGATTTAATAAAGTCCAAATAGCTATTATCCTGAATTAAGAAGCCGATTCCATCCTCTTCGTTCCATACGAACTTCTCGACCGCACCATCGATGCCGATCGTATCCAAGGCGATACATCCGGCCTGATCGTTTCCCGATGTGTTCGACACTCCATTCGTCTTCGTCGTCGAAGCTCCGGAGCATGCCTGCAGCAAAAAACAGATAAAAAAAGACACTACCAATCTTGTACGCATACAAACTTCTCTTTTCTCTATAAAATTACAATTTTTCGAGAAATTCCGCATCCATAAACAAAAAAATTACACCGAAAAGGCGTAATTTTATCAAAATAAGACATCCGACCCGGGAAAATCCGGCTCGACTACACTTCCCATCTTTTCCCGATACGCGAGAGATGCTCCTGCAGGCGGAGGCGGAAATGTTCCCGGCGCTGCTTGAGGTTTTCACGCCACCCCTGCCAACGCATATAACGCTGTTTTTTCTCGGGATAAATGTCCGGAATGGTCAGCAGAATACCCGTCTCCTCCACACCGCCGAAATCGGTGTTGATTACCGTATCGAACACCCGCATCGTAGGCGAGAGATTCATATAGGCATTGATCAGCGGAGGAATGTTCTCGTTGAACTCGCGGATGCGCTGGATCAGGATACGGTAATTCTCCTCATAGGTCTTGCCCGTGAAAAAATGCTCGTAATAGGGATCGTCCAAATCGAGCTGCACGGGATTTTTACCCGCCACCAGATGATCGGGATCGGGAAAATAACGGCGCAGGAACCAGATCAGGGCATTGCGTGCCATAGCCTTGTACGAAGCGTACATCGTCACCTTGCCGAAAAGGTATTTCACCTTGGGATTCAGCACCACAAGCGCCCCCAAACCGTCCCAGAGGTTGTCCAGCGCATAGATACTCTTCGAATTGCCGCGCGACTGATAGGAAGGCTGTACGAACGAACGCCCCAGTTCGATGGTATAGGGCAGGTATTCCTTGCGGAATTTGTCGCTGAAGGTGAAATAATGTTCAGTGGAAAGATGCCGGGGATTTTCCGACGTGCAGACGATAAAGCGATAACCGCCCACGATCTCCTGCTCCGCAGGGTCCCAGACGATCAACTGGTAATAACCGTCGCCGGCGAGATCCTCCTCGTCTATATCCACGGCGAGCCCCGTTCCGCCCCCCGCCGACCGGAAGGCGACCTCCCGCAGGCGTCCGATCTCCCGCAGCAGGGACGGGCATTCGGCGGCATCGAAAATATAGATTTCATTCGAAGCCTTGTTCGTATTTCGGACCTTGCATTCAGGGGTCAATTCCGCGAGCAACAGACTTCGGCTTACAGGCTCTATGATGGGTTCCATGCTGTTAAATTTAGAGCAAAACTAAACAATTTATCCGTGTTTTGCTTCGGCACGCAACTTTTTTTCCAAAGAATACGCCTTTTCGCGTACGTAATCCGCCCGCTGCTGCCACGATCCGCATTCGACCAGCTCGTCCGTCGAAACAGGCTCCCCGACCAGTATCCGGAAATGTTTTCCCTTCTGCGAAAACATCTCGTCGGGCAGATAGAGCATCTCGATATTGAACCGGATACCTATCTTCCTCCGAAAATTGGAAAGGCGGTAAAAGAAATCGGATAGTTCGCCCTCGACGAAAACCGGCACGATCCGGCGCCCGGACGCCGCCGCCCGCTTGACGAAATTCGAACGCCACGGCAAATCGGACACCACCCCCTGCCGACGGCGCGAACAAAGCCCGGCCGGGAAGGTCAGAATCGGACAATCGCTTGCAAAAGCTTCGTCGAACCTGCGCAGGTATTCCCCGCATTGCGAACCGTGCTTGTTCACCGGGATCCAGAGCGGTCGCAGCGGCTCGACGTGCATCAGCAAATCGTTCACGATCACCCGCGCATCGCCGAAATATCCGACCAGCTCGTCGGCCAGCATCATACCATCCATTCCCCCGAAAGGATGGTTCGAGGCAAAGAGATACCGTCCCTTCGGGTCGAGCTTTTCGAGCCCTTCGACCGAATAGGTCACTCCCCAGAACTTAAAACAAGCCTGGATAAACTGCTGAGGAGGAAGCGCGGAATACTCATCCAGAATATAGTTGATTTCGTCCTGATGGATCGTGCGCTTGAGCCAGCGGATAACGAATCCCGGCACCCATCGGGCGATCCGGGGAGCCTTTGCCGCAAGCACGGCATCGACATCTATTTTCGGCATAACGTAACCCTTTTAATTATCGGTCGAAAGTCGTACGACGCCCGATTTGCACCTATCGCACCTACGCTCGGATTTCCAATCGAAACTCCGCATCGGTACAGGGAGATCCCGGAAGCGGGACACCCCGGCCTTCCAGAGTACGACCGTTCTCAACCGTTTTTTCTTCGGTAAAGATAACGATTTTTCCCTGCAAATTGCCTAACTTTACACCCTAAATATATATCGAAACCAAATGACCTCCGTCTATCATACGCCCGTCCTGCTCGAAGAGTCCGTCCGACTGCTCGACATCGATCCTGCAGGAACCTATGTCGATCTCACCTTCGGCGGTGGCGGACATTCGCGCCGCATCCTGTCGGCACTGGGCGACCGGGGACGTCTTTACGCCTTCGATCAGGATCGGGATACCCGGGACAACTGTCCGGAAGACAGCCGCTTCCATTACGTCGAAAGCAACTTCCGCTTCATGCGGGGCGCCCTGCGGCTGCGCGGAGTAACCCGGGTCGATGGTATCCTGGCCGACCTGGGCGTGTCGTCCCACCATTTCGATGCCGTCGAACGGGGATTCTCGTTCCGGGGTTCGGCACCGCTCGACATGCGGATGAACCAGCGCGGAGGAGGCACGGCGGCCGACCTGGTGAACACGCTCGACGCCGATGCCCTGACCCGCATCCTGGGCGATTGGGGCGAAATCGACACCCCCTGGAAAGTCGCCGCCTGCATCGTCCGCGCACGGACCGCGCAGCCGATCCTGACCACCGCAGACCTGGTTGCGGCCGTAGCGCCCTGTACCCCGAAAAAGGACGAATCGAAATTCCTGACCAAGCTGTTCCAGGCCCTGCGCATCGAAGTAAACGGAGAAATGGAAGCGCTCAAAATGGCGCTGGAACAGAGCCTCAAGGTGCTGCGCCCCGGCGGACGGCTGGTAGTGATCTCCTACCACTCGCTCGAAGACCGGCTGGTGAAGAACTTCCTGCGCAGCGGTAATTTCGAGGGGCGCATCGAAAAGGATTTCTTCGGCAAGCCCGAAACGCCGTTCGAAATCATTACGCGCAAGGCCGTCACTCCCTCCTCGGAAGAGCTCGTCCGCAACCCGCGTTCGCGCTCGGCCAAACTGCGAGCCGCTGCCAAAATCGTACGCCAATAACCGTTTCCGACCGACATGAAATACAACGACCACGAATTCGACCCCGTCACCGACGAGGAGCGTGCCGCCCGGGAGCGGGAGGAAGAGCTCGCCCGCCGCATCCGGCGCGAAGTGCTGCGCGTGCAGAGCGGCGAAGCCGACGAGGAAATTCGTGCCGACCGGGAGCGGGAGCAGGCCGAAGAGGAGGCCCGGCAGGAGGAGCAGCGCAAGGAGGAGCGCCGCCGCTCGAACATCTTCTGGCTCCTCTTTTCGGGCAATATTCTGGTTCGGAAAGGAGCCTCGGAATACTATCGTTACATGATTTGCATCGCCGCGATGTTTTTCGTCAGCATCTTCGTAATGTTCACGGCGCTGCACCTCGACATGAAATACTCGCGGCTTTACCGCGAGGTCCAGATGCTGCGCGAGCGCTCGACGCGCCTTCAGGAGCAGCGTTTCCGCCATACGACCCACTCGGCCATCCTCGAAGAGCTGCGCCGACGGGGCATCGACTTGTACGACCCGGTCGTTCCGGGTGAAATTCTCGACGACTGATGAGCAAGATGAAACCGGAAAAATCGCGCATCAAAAGCGACATCCTGCTGCGGGTGAGGTTGCTCTACATCCTCTTCATCCTGGCGGGACTGCTCATCTTCGCACGTCTGGTATGGGTGCAGCTCTTCAGCTCGGAGGTCGCCTACAATGCCGAACGGCTCGCCGGACGCATCTTCACCGAACAGATCATCCCGGCCCAGCGGGGCAACATCCTCACGCGGGACGGAGATCCGCTGGCCACCTCGATCTTCCGCTACCGCGTCGAATTCGATTTCGGCAGCCCGGGGCTCGACTCCGTGCGTACGTTCCACGAACAGAGCGACTCGCTGTCCAAACTACTTGCCGCCTATTTCGGCGACAGATCCGCAGCCGAATACCGTCGCATGTTCCGCACGCAGCATGCCAAACACTACCAGGTAAAATACCGCAAGGACACCCTCGTTCCCCGCTCCGAAGGACGCATCGCCCGCTGGATCGACCGGATTTTGGACCGGGAATTCGTGCCGAAAAAACTCTACGATACCCTGCGCGACCACACTCCCGTCCAAATCTTTCCCCGCGACATCGACTACACCGAATGGGAAACCCTGCGCAAATACCCGCTCCTGAACTGGAACATGGGCATGGTTTACAACCTGCGTGAAAGCGACGAACGCATCTATCCGCAGGGCGAACTGGGGCGCCGCACGATCGGACTGACCGGCGACCGAGGCAACTACGGCATCGAGGCCGTCTATCGCGAAGAGTTGGCCGGCCGCGACGGTCGGGCCACGCGCCAACGCATCGCCCGGGGTTTTTACGGCCGCGTCGTGGACGGCGACAACATCGACCCGATCGACGGACTGGACGTGGTCACGACGCTCGATCTCGATGTGCAGGACGTGGCGAACCGTTACCTGCGCGAACAGCTCGAAGCCCAGAACGCCATCTGGGGTACCACGATCGTGATGGAGGTCCGCACGGGCGAAATCCTCGCCCTCGTGAATCTGGGCCGCACCCCCGGCGGCGGATACGCCGAGCGGGAGAACTACGCCATCGGGCGTAACACGGAGCCGGGCTCGACCTTCAAGCTGGCTTCGATGCTGCTGTTGCTGGACGACGCGGATATGCCGCTGGACCAGACCTACGACACGGGCAACGGACGTGTGGTGAAGGTCGGCGGCATCCGGGTGCAGGATTCGCACGCCGGATTCAACGACATGGATTTCCGCACGGCGGTCGCCCAGTCGTCGAACGTCTATTTCGCCAAGGCGATCTGGGAGCGTTATGCCGACAACAAGGAGCGTTACAGCGACTTCATGAAAAAGCTGCACCTCGACCAAACCGTCGGACTGGAGGCTTTCGGCGAGAAAAAACCGCTCTTTCAGGATTGGAAGGAGGTGCCCGACCCCAACAGTATGCTCGTACGCCGCTCGTTCGGCTATCGTATCAAACTCTCCCCGATCCAGGTCATCACCCTCTACAACACCATTGCCAACGACGGCAAAATGATCTCTCCGATCCTGGTTCGGGAGCTGCGCCGGGGCGACGACGTGGTCGAACATTTCAAGGCCCGAACGCTCGTGGACAAGATATGCTCCGAACGCACGCTGCGCGAGGTCCGCAAACTTCTCGAAAGCGTCGGCACGGAAGGTACGGGTGCTGGATTTTTCCGCGACACGACCCTCTACACCGTAGCGGCCAAGACCGGTACGGCCCAATACGCCGACGACAAGATCGGCTACCGCGACGGCTACTACATCGGCAGCATGGTCGCCTACTTCCCGGCTCACAACCCCCGCTACACGGTGCTCACGACGATCCACACCAAACGGCAGGCCGGCAAATCCTATTACGGCGGCCCGCTCTCGGGTCCGGTGGTCAAGAAGGTCGTCACCTACCTCTACAACCGGGAGCACGACTGGGATCTCTCGCCGGAAAATTCAGGGGAAAAACACTATCCCCGGCGAATCAAAGGCGGCGACATCGCCCAAATCCGCCGCATCGCCGACAAATTCTCGCCCCGCACCTCGTTCGAAGACCGCAAAGGCTGGGGAACGGTACGGATCGACTCCCTCTCGAACGTCACGATCTCGACGCTCGCACAGGACGACCAAACGATGCCCAACGTCGTAGGCATGGGACTCAAAGACGCCCTGTTCCTGCTCGAAAGCCGGGGCCTCAGAGTTTCCTTCTCGGGACGAGGCTCCGTCCGATACCAAAGCATCGCTCCCGGCACGCGGATCTCGCGCGGGGGAGCCGTAACCATAACACTCAAATAAAGAGATGAAACAAATTCAAGAATTAATCAAGGCGACACAGGTGCTCCGCGTGGAAGGCAACTCCGATACACGTGTGAGCAGACTGGCGTATGACTCCCGCCGCATCGCTCCCGGGGACTGCTTCTTCGCCGTGAGCGGCACCCAAAGCGACGGGCACGCCTATATCGATGCGGCCGTCGCCGCCGGAGCGGTCGCCGTTGTCTGCCAGCGGCTGCCCGAACACCTCGCCCCGTCGGTCTGCTACGTCGTCGTAGCGGATACCAACGCCGCGATGGCCGACATGGCCGCCGCATTCTACGGCGACCCGAGCCGTCAGCTCAAACTGGTCGGCATCACGGGCACCAACGGCAAAACCACCACCGTCACCCTGCTCTACGACCTCTTCCGGGGCTTGGGCTACAAGGTCGGTCTGATCTCGACGGTCGTTTACCGCATCGACACCGAACGCATCGAATCGACCCACACCACGCCCGACGCCATCCGGCTGAACGAGATGATGGCCCGCATGGTCGAAGCCGGGTGCGAATACTGCTTCATGGAGGTTTCCTCGCACGCCATCGTGCAGGAACGCATCCGGGGACTGCATTTCACGGGCGGCATCTTCTCGAACATCACCCACGACCATCTGGACTACCACAAGACTTTCGCCGAATATATCCGGGCAAAAAAACTCTTCTTCGACAATCTCCCGAAAGAGGCTTTCGCACTGATAAACATCGACGATCGCAACGGCCGGGTCATGGTGCAGAACACGCGGGCGACCGTCAAGACCCTCTCGCTGCAATCGATGGCCGACTTCCGATGCAAGATCCTCGAAACACACCCCGACGGTATGGAACTGCGCATCGACGGACGTGAAGTATGGGTCCATTTCCTCGGCCGCTTCAATGCTTACAACCTGCTCTGCGTCTATGCTGCGGCCCTGCTGCTGGGCGCCGACCGCGAAGAGGTGCTCCAAATCATGAGCACGCTGCATCCCGTAAGCGGACGTTTCGAGTTCGTGCGAGCCGCCGACGGCACTACGGCGATCGTCGATTACGCCCATACGCCCGACGCTCTGGAAAAAGTGCTCCAGACCGTCGAGGAGATCCGCCGCCCGGGACAACAGCTCTTCGTGCTGTGCGGCTGCGGCGGCGACCGGGACAAGACCAAACGCCCCGAAATGGCGCAGATCGCCGTAAAATACGCGACCACCGCAATCCTCACTTCGGACAACCCCCGCCACGAAGATCCCGACGCGATCCTCGACGACATGGTCGCAGGACTCGCCCCGGGTGACCGCTACCTGCGGATCGCCGACCGCGCCGAAGCCATTCGCACGGCCGCGATGCTCGCCAAGCCGGGCGACATCCTCCTGCTGGCCGGCAAGGGACACGAAACGTATCAGATCGTCGGCGACGTAAAAAACCATTTCGACGACAAGGAGGAGGCTCTCCGTGCCTTCGCCCTCTACGCTAAAAATTAACCTGCGACATGCTCTATCATCTTTTCAAATATTTCGACAACGTTCACAACCTGCCCGGCGCAGGTATGTTCCAGTACATTTCGTTCCGCGCGGCGGCAGCCATCATCATCGCCCTGCTGATCGTCATCGTCTTCGGACGCAACATCATCAACTTCCTGCGCCGCAAACAGATCGGTGAGGAGATCCGCGATCTGGGGCTCGAAGGACAACTCCAGAAGAAAGGCACGCCCACGATGGGCGGCGTAATCATCCTGCTGGCCATTCTCATCCCCGTACTGCTTTTCGGACAGCTCGACAACGTCTATATCCAACTGATGCTGGTTTCGACGATCTGGCTGGGGCTGATCGGCTTTCTGGACGACTACATCAAAGTCTTCCGCCACCACAAAGAGGGGCTCAAAGGGCGTTTCAAGATCGTGGGACAGGTCGGCCTGGGCATTATCGTAGGTACGACCATGTGCTTCTCGCCCGACATCGTCGTCCGGGAAAAGACGACCGAACCGGTCGAAACGATCTACCTCGACGAACACGGCCGAACCATCGCCGACCACATCCAGCGGCGCATCGTCAGCTCCGAGAGCCGTCAGACGACCCAGACCACGATTCCCTTCGTCAAGGACAACGAATTCGATTACAGCTGGCTCACGGGCGGCAACCGCACCCTCACTTGGATTCTCTACGTCGTCGTGGTGATCCTGGTGGTCACGGCCGTTTCGAACGGCGCCAACCTCACGGACGGACTCGACGGCCTGGTGACGGGGGTATCGGCCCCGATCGTACTGGTGCTGGGCATCCTGGCCTATCTCTCCGGACACATCGTCTATGCCGACTACCTGAACATCATGTACATTCCGGGCAGCGGCGAACTGGTCGTCTTCGCAGCGGCGCTGGCCGGTGCGCTGGTCGGCTTCCTCTGGTACAACAGCTTCCCGGCACAGATCTTCATGGGCGATACCGGCTCGCTCTCCATCGGCGGCATCATCGCCGTCTTCGCTCTCTGCATCCGCAAGGAGCTGCTGCTGCCCCTTCTCTGCGGCATCTTCCTGGTCGAGAGCCTCTCGGTCATGCTTCAGGTGAGCTACTTCAAATACACCAAACGCAAATACGGCGAAGGACGCCGCATTCTGCTCATGTCCCCCCTGCACCATCACTACCAGAAACAGGGTTTCTTCGAAACCAAGATCGTCACCCGTTTCTGGATCGTGTCGCTGCTGCTGGCGGCCATTACCCTGGTAACGCTTAAAATCCGATAACCCCATGAAAAAAATAGTTGTCCTGGGCGGCGGCATCAGCGGCTACGGCTCCGCGATCCTCGCCAAGAAGAAAGGATTCGACGTTTTCCTCTCCGACAAGGGGCGGATCGCCGACCGCTACAAAGCCAAACTGGACCAGTGGCAGGTCCCCTACGAGGAGGGGCACCACTCCGAAGAGCGGATCCTCGCGGCGGACGAGGTCGTCAAGTCGCCCGGCATTCCGGACAAGGCGCCGCTGATCGTCAAACTCCGCGAAGCGGGCATTCCGGTCATCTCCGAAATGGAGTTCGCGGGCCGCTACCTGGGTAAGGCCCGGACGATCTGCGTCACCGGCTCGAACGGCAAGACGACTACTACGTCGCTCATCTACAAGATCCTGCGCGACGCCGGCTACAACGTAGCCCTCGGCGGCAACATCGGCGAGAGTTTCGCCTACTCGGTCGCTACCGGCGATTACGACTGGTACGTACTGGAGTTGAGCTCGTTCCAGCTCGACGGCATGTTCCGGTTCCGCGCCCATATCGGCGTGCTGACGAACATCACGCCCGACCATCTCGACCGTTACGACTACTGTTTCCAGAACTACGTGGATGCCAAGATGCGTATTACGCAGAACCAGAATTCGCGCGACTTCTTCATCTATTCGGGCGACGACGAGGTGATCTGGCAGCAGTTGCCCAAATACGACCTGCGGATGAAGCAGCTCCCCTTCGCGGCCAAAAACGCCGTGGCGAGCGGCGCAGGCGATGCGTTCCTCCTGGACGGAAAATTTACCGCGACGGTCGGCCGGGAGTCGGTGGAGATCGACACGGCCAAAATGCGGATTCCCGGGCTGCACAACGCTTATAATGCTATGGCGGCGGCGCTCGCGGCGCTCGCGGCCGGAGTATCCCCGACCCGCATCCGCAGCTCCATCTACGACTTCGCGCCGGTGGAACACCGGCTCGAACCCGCCGGAGAGATCGGCGGCGTAACCTACATCAACGACTCGAAAGCCACCAACGTCGATTCCACGTGGTACGCACTGGAGAGTATGAAACGTCCCGTAGTCTGGATCGCAGGCGGTACGGACAAAGGCAACGACTACGAGCCGCTCAAGCGGTTCGCCCGCGAAAAAGTGCATACGCTCGTCTGCATGGGCATCGACAACCGCAAGCTGGTCGAAAGTTTCACGGGCATAATTCCCGAAATCATTTCGACCGATTCGCTCGACGCGGCGATGCAGGCGGCCCGCAAAGCTTCCCGTCCGGGCGACGTGGTGTTGCTTTCACCGGCCTGTGCGAGCTTCGACCTCTTCAAAAATTACGAAAACCGGGGCGAACTGTTCAAACAGTGGGTCGCCGAACACGCGAAATAATAAGATGGAAGCGGAAAAACAGACGGAGAAAACGGCCGGCAATCCGAACACAGAGGGTACGACTGTGCAGACCGACGCACCCGGACAGGAGCCCGGCATGAAACTCTTCGCCGGGGACAAGGTGCTGTGGATCATTATCGCGGCACTGGCCGTCATTTCCGTACTGGTGGTCTATTCCTCGACGGCGAAGATGGCCTACGATGCGCATACGGCTCGTTCGACGGCCCACTTCCTGCGCCAACAGCTGCTGATCCTTTTCGTCTGCGTTCCGCTGATCATCATCGTACACAAGATCAACTCCCGGATATACAACCACCTGGCGCTGGTCGCCTATGCAGGCAGCGTTCTGCTGACGCTGGCCGTCTATTTCATCGGCGCCACGACCAACGGCGCCGCCCGCTGGATTCCGCTCGGTCCTTTCCAGTTCCAGCCTTCGGAAGCACTCAAGGTCGCCACCGTACTGTTCCTGGCCCGGCAGCTCGCCGGCCGGCAGAGCGTGATCGACAAGCTGCGGATCATCCCCTCGCTCAACCCGCTGCGATGGAAGCGCCCCGACCAGCGCAAAATCTGGCGCGAGGGCACGTGGCCCATCCTGGCCCCTGTTCTGCTCTCCTGCGTAGTAATCTTCCCGGCCCACACCTCATCGGCCGTGCTGGTCTTCTTCGCCTCGTGGGTGATGATGCTTATCGGACGCGTGCGGATCAGAGAGCTGGTGAAACTCCTCGGCCTGGCTTTCGCCGCCGTGATGCTGGCCGGACTGCTGAACCTGGGGCGCAGCGAAACGGCCGGCGGCCGCGTGGAAACCTGGATCGACCTCTGGACCAAGCCCCAAACCGAAAAGCCGATCGACCAGCTGACCGACACCGAGCGTTCGATGATCGCCATCCACAACGGCGGCATCCTGGGCGAAGGCGCCGGACAGAGCGCCATGCGCGTAGAGATGATCCACCCGGAAAGCGATTACGCCTACGCCTTTTTCGTCGAGGAGTACGGCATCGTCCTGGCGCTGCTGCTGCTGTTGCTCTACCTGTGGATCTTCTTCCGTGCCATCGAAATTTTCCGACGGTGCGGCACGGCATTTCCGGGTCTGCTGGTCCTGGGATTGGCCCTGCTGATTACCTGCCAGGCGCTGCTGCACATCATGGTAACGGTAAACCTGATTCCCGAAACGGGACAAACCCTGCCGCTCATCTCACGCGGCGGCTCCTCGACGATCTTCACGGCTATCGCCCTGGGCATGATCCTGAGCGTCAGCCGACAGAACGACGAACAATCGCACGACATGCCCAAATCGGAAAGCATCTATGAGAAATAGCCCGCGACACTTCCCCACCGAAACCGCCGTTCCCGAGGGATCGATGCTACTACCGACCTCCGGTTCGAAAATCGTCGGACAGCCCGCAGCCGCACACTACCGGCTTCGGCTCTGTTCCGACATCCTGTCCCGAATCGTCAGCACAACGGAAAATCCGAATCTGCCGGAGCCACCGAGCCTCCCGACATCGGATTTTGCCTGTACGATATAATTGAAAAAACGAAATGGAAGCGATCAGATTAGACAAATACCTCTGGGCCGTACGCATCTTCAAGACCCGCAGCGACGCGGCCGAAGCCATCCGCCAGAACCGGGTGCTGGTGAACGACGCCTACGCCAAACCTTCGCGCGAAGTGCGGATCGGCGACCGAATCGCCGTCAAACGGATGCCCGTGACCTATCTCTTCGAAGTCGTGGGCTACGTGTCGAGCCGCCAGCCGGCCAAGAACGTCCCCGACTACTGTCGCAACATCACTCCACAATCGGAACTCGACAAGCTCAACATCCCCCGCGAAACGGTCTTCGTCTTCCGCGACCGGGGTACGGGACGTCCGACCAAAAAGGAGCGGCGCGAACTGGACAACCTTATGGAGGAGATATATTTGGAAGAAGAGGAAGAGTAACCAAAGAAATATAATACTTATCGGACAATAATTCCATTCAAACGAACTTTTTTTTCACAATAATGTTATTTTTGCAGTATGGGAAACGGCAGAAACCTTCAACTTAAATAAAAATACCATTATGAAAAAATCTTTACGTTTTTAATCGGTTTGTCCCTGTGGACCTTGACTGCGACAGCACAAGAACCGGTCGCCGAAACGACCTCTCCCGTTGCGACGGAAACGGATTCGCTGCAGCGGGTCGTCGATGACCTATCCCAGCAATTACGGCACCAAAAGAACGAGGAACTCGATCGCAAAATATGGAAAAACAGGTCCAAGTACTTCAACCTCGGTTACGTAAAACAATCGCTCGTATTCAAGGATTTCGGCGACGAGAAGCTGAAAAACGATTTCGGCGTGTCGATCAGTTGGGGTAAAACCTATTTTACCTGCACAAAAAACCGTTGCTCGGAATGTTGAAATTCGGTCTGGACTGGAGCTGGGTCGATCTGAACTATTCGAAATACACGATCTCCGAATCGGAAGAGCCGGGTTCGGGTTCCGTCGGCGACATTATGGATGAAACGATCGACATCGGCAATCATCAACTGGAATACGGCATGCAGGTCGGTCCTTCGATTACGATCAACCCGGTTCACGAACTGAAAATCAGCCTCTATTTCCAACTCACGCCCTCCTACTCGATGATGTACCTCGACGATAGTTTCAACTCCAACTTCGCCCTGTTCTACAGCTTCGGCGGATCGGTGGCCTGGAAAGTGATTTCGGTCGGCGTGGAAGGTCGCTGGGGCCAGGCCAAATACAATGGATTCTCACTCGAAGATGCAGACCTGGAGGGCATCTCATCGACCAAAACGAAACTGAAAACCAACTCCGTCCGTTTCTACGTCGGATTCCGCTTCTAAAAAGCGCCGACCGCAATAACGAAGAAACGCGCCGCTGAATATCAGCGGCGCGTTCTTTGTGTTGAGCTACCTGGATTCGAACCAAGAATAACAGGACCAGAATCTGTTGTGTTACCATTACACCATAGCTCAATGTCCTTTCGGTGATGCAAAAGTAGAACTTTATTTTTCAACTGCAAAGAAAATTCCGAAAAAAATTTATACTTTTGTTCATAACCCCTTTCGGGAAAAACGGCCTGCAAAAGTAAAACAACACATAAATCAACCAATTATGGGAATCAAATTCCGTCTTATCGTCATGAACTTCCTGCAGTACGCGATCTGGGGTTCGTGGCTCATTTCGCTGGGCGCCTACCTCGGCGGAGGTCTTCAGTTCACAGGGTTGCAAATCGGCAGTTTCTTCGCTACGATGGGTATCGCATCGCTCTTCATGCCGGCCCTCATGGGTATCATCGCCGACCGCTGGATCCCCGCGCAGAAGCTGCTGGGCATCTGCCAGCTCATCAGCGCCGGGTTCCTCGTCGCAGCCGCCTCGCAAACCGCCTACGGCCCCCTGTACACCTGCATGTTGATGAGCGTCATGTTCTACATGCCCACCATCGCCCTCTCGAACTCGGTGGCCTACAATGCCCTCGACCTGGCGAAACTCGATGCCGTGAAGCACTTCCCGCCCATCCGGGTCTGGGGTACGGTCGGCTTCATCGCCGCCATGTGGTTCGTCGATCTGGTTCAGATAGGCGGCGTACAGATCAAACTGACCTATTGGCAACTGTACGTTTCGGCCATCCTCTCCCTGATTCTCGCGATCTACTCCTTCACGCTGCCGGGCTGTCCGGTCAGTCATGCCCGGAAAAGCCAGTCGTGGATCGACACGCTCGGACTCCGCGCATTCGCTCTCTTCAAGGAGAAACGCATGGCGATCTTCTTCATCTTCTCGATGCTGCTGGGCGCCGCTCTTCAGATTACCAATGCCTTCGGCGACAGTTATATCCAGAACTTCGGCACGATGCCCCAATACGCCGACTCGCCCATCGTGCGCCACTCGGTAATCCTGCTCTCGCTCTCGCAAATGTCCGAAACATTCTGCATCCTGCTGATTCCCTTCTTCCTGCGGCGCTTCGGCATCAAATGGGTGATGCTGATCTCGATGCTGGCCTGGGTGCTCCGCTTCGGATTCTTCGGCATCGGCAATCCGGGATCGGGTGCCGTTTTCCTGATCCTCTCGATGATCGTTTATGGGGTCGCATTCGACTTCTTCAACATTTCGGGCTCGCTTTTCGTCGAAAAGGAAACTACCCCCGACATCCGTTCCTCGGCACAGGGTGTCTTTATGATCATGACCAACGGACTCGGTGCTTTCTTCGGCTCCTACGCGGCAGGTGCGGTAGTCGATGCTTTCGGCTGGCCCGAATCATGGTATATCTTTGCGGGTTACGCGCTGGTCGTCGCCATCGTCTTCGCAATGGTCTTCCGCTACAAACACAAGCCCGAAGAGATGGGGGCCGTAAGCCACTAACAAGCAATCCCCGTCACAACAAACGGCCGGAAACTATCACGTTCCGGCCGTTTTCATTTATAATTCAAAGTTCTCAACGCATCAGCACCGAGCTGTCCCCGTAACTCAAAAAACGGAAATCGTGCGTGAGGGCGTAGTCGTAAATCCGATGCCAATCATCTCCCACGTAAGCCGACACCAACAACAACAGCGTCGATTTGGGCTGGTGGAAGTTCGTGACGATATTGCGCACGATCCGGAAACGGTATCCCAGCGGCGTAATCATGATCTGCGTGGCGGCCTTGAGTTTCTCGATCCCCTCACGAACCATATAGTCTGACAGTACCTGCAATGCTTCGCGGCCCGTAAACGCCTCAGGCAAGTCGTACAGCTCCCACTGCCCGATCACGCGGCTCGCATCGGGCGCACCCGAAGTACGGATCCGCCACGCCAGCGCCGTCAAAGACTCCAGCGTTCGGACGGAAGTGGTACCTACCGCCGTAATATTATCCCACTTCTCCAGCAGCCGCTCCACGCTGCTGCGACGGATCTCGAAATGTTCCGTATGCATCGGATGCGCCGCCGCATCGCGGTCTTTCACGGGCAGAAATGTTCCGGCCCCCACGTGCAGGGTCACCTCTTCGAACGAAAACCCCTGCGTCCGCATCCGCTCGATCAACTCCGGTGTGAAGTGCAGGCCGGCCGTCGGAGCGGCCACGGAACCTTCGAATTTCGAATAGACGGTCTGGTAACGGGTATTGTCGATCTCCTGACTCTCGCGGTTCAGGTAAGGCGGGATCGGAATCCGGCCCAGATGTTCCAGCAGTTGTCCGAACGTCAGATCAGCCGTCCATTCGAAGCGGACGATCTGCTCGCGGCCGCCCTCGCCCTCGCGCCAGGCCAGCATCCGTTCCGCGCGACCTTCATATTCGAAATCGATCACCAGCGGGCCTTCTTTCCATTTTTTGAGGTTGCCCACGATGCAGCTCCAGCGGCACGAACCTTTCACGGCGAACGCCCGCTCGTAATCCGCCGGATCGTGCGGTTCGAGGCAGAATACCTCGATCCGGGCCCCCGAAGGTTTGTGCATGATAATCCGCGCCCGAATCACCTTGGTATTGTTGAACACCAGCAGGGTCCCCTCAGGCAGTATGTCGCCGATGTCGCGGAAGCGGCGCTCCGAGATTTCCCCCCGTTCGTAAACAAGCAGCTTCGATGCCGATCGCTCCTCGAGCGGATACTTGGCGATCCGCTCGTCGGGCAGGTCGTAGTCGAAACGGTCTATGTCGATATGTCTTTCCATTTTCAGCATATAGCGGGCACAAAATTAATAAAAATCCCGGTCTTTACGGAAAAGATACCCGGTTTAGACCAGCAAATAAATTTGGCGCTGCGCTCGGCTTTCACTATCTTTGCATCAGATAGAAGGCGGTTCGGACAAGCTCGAACGGGTTCGGCTCGTCGTTCCCTTTTGCTATCTTTACAAAAAATTTCGCTCTGATAGGCTGCGTCCGGATATAAGTCGGCTCGATCCGGCTTCATCGCACGCCAGCACTATCTCGGCCTGTCCAATCGCTGAAAACCATGAAAACCGATTTTCTGGTCATCGGATCCGGCGCCGCCGGACTGAGTTTCGCCCTCAAAGCCGCAGAACACGGCCACGTTACACTGGTAACGAAAGGGAAAATGGACGAGTGCAACACCAACTATGCCCAGGGAGGCATCTGTTCGGTGACCTATGCGCCCGACACGTTCGAAAAACATATTCACGACACCCTGGTCTGCGGTGCCGGCAAATGCGACCCCGCAGCCGTCGAACTGGTAGTTCGCCGGGCCCCGGAGCTGATCCGCGACCTGATCGCCTGGGGCACGAAATTCGACAAGACACCCGACGGACGCTTCGAACTCAACCGCGAAGGCGGACATACCGAACATCGTATCCTCCACCACGAGGACCTCACGGGCGCTGAGATCGAACGGGCCCTGATAACCTCGGTACGCAAGCACCCCAACATCACGGTTCTCGAACACCATTTCGCCATCGACCTGCTGACACAACACCACCTGGGCGAATTCGTCACCCGCCACACGCGCGGCCTGGCCTGCTTCGGAGCTTACGTGCTGAACCTGGAGAGCAACGAGATCGAAACCGTGCTGGCCAAATTCACCGTCGTCGCTGCGGGCGGCTGCGGCAACGTCTATTCTTCGACGACCAATCCGAGCGTCGCCACAGGCGACGGCATCGCCATGTGCCACCGCGCCAAGGCCATCACCGAAAACATGGAGTTCATCCAATTCCACCCCACCTCGCTCTACCATCCGGCCGAAAAGCCCAATTTCCTCATCACGGAGGCGATGCGGGGTTACGGCGCGATCCTGCGTCTGCAAAACGGCGAAGAGTTCATGGACAAATACCACCCGATGAAATCGCTCGCACCGCGCGACGTGACGGCCCGGGCCATCTATACCGAAATGACCCGCCGGGGCGAGGACTTCGTCTATCTCGACGTGCGGCACAAAGATCCGGAGCAGACGCGCCGGCATTTCCCGAACATCTATGAAAAATGCCTCTCGCTCGGCATCGACATCACCCGCGACCTGATCCCCGTCACCCCGGCGGCGCACTACTGTTGCGGCGGGGTGAAAGTAGACCTCAACGGCGAAACCTCGATCCGGCGGCTCTATGCGCTGGGCGAAACCTCCTGCACGGGACTGCACGGCGCCAACCGGCTGGCTTCGAACTCCCTGATCGAAGCGGTCGTCTATGCCGACCAAGCCGCCAAACACGCCGCCTCGCAGCTCGCTTCGGTCGAAATCCAGGAAGGCATTCCCGACTGGGATTTCGAAGGTACCCAGCACACCGAAGAGATGCTGATGATCATCCAGTCCAAGCGCGAGATGCAGGCCATCATGTCCAACTACGTCGGCATCGTCCGCTCGAATCTCTCGCTCGAACGCGCCCTGCGCCGCCTGTCGATCATCTACGAAGAGACCGAAGAGCTGCACAACAAGATCAAGCCCAACCGCGAGCTGTGCGAACTGCGCAACATGATCGCCGTGGCCTACCTGGTCATCAAACAGGGCAGCGCATTGAAAGAATCGGTCGGCTGCCACTACAACTCCGACTACCCCAAACCGGACAATAAATAATCCGCAAGCAAACCTATCCACAACCTTTATTACCATCTATGACCTTACAGGAAGAGATCACCCGCCGGCGGACGTTCGCCGTCATCGCGCACCCGGACGCCGGTAAAACGACCCTGACCGAAAAACTACTGCTCTTCGGCGGCGCCATCCACGTCGCGGGAGCGGTCAAAAGCAATAAAATCAAGAAGGGAGCCACCTCCGACTTCATGGAGATCGAACGTCAGCGCGGTATTTCGGTCGCTACGTCCGTCATGGGCTTCGAATACCAGGGCCGCAAGATCAACATTCTCGATACCCCGGGCCACGAAGACTTCGCCGAAGATACCTACCGCACGCTGACGGCGGTGGACTCCGTAATCATCGTCATCGACGGCGCCAAAGGCGTCGAGTCCCAGACCCGCAAGCTGATGGACGTCTGCCGCATGCGGCAGACCCCGGTGATCGTCTTCGTCAACAAGCTCGACCGCCCCTGCAAGGATCCCTTCGACCTGCTGGACGAAATCGAGAAGGAACTCCGCATCCGGGTACGTCCCCTCTCATTCCCGATTTCGAGCGGCGACACCTTCAAGGGCGTTTACAACATCTACGAGAAGAACCTCACGCTCTTTACGAGCGACGAACGGCAAACGGCCGACGCCTCGACCGTAGAGATCAACGACCTCGCATCGCCTGAACTGGACGAATACATCACCGAACGCTACGCCAACCAACTGCGCGAAGACACCGAACTGGTCGAGGGCGTGTACGACGCTTTCGACCGCGAGGCTTACCTGCGGGCCGAACTGGCCCCGGTCTTCTTCGGTTCGGCGGTCAATAATTTCGGCGTGAAGGAGCTCTTGGAGTGTTTCATCCGCATCGCCCCCTCGCCGCGCCCCGCACCGACCGAAACCCGGATCGTAGAGCCTGCCGAGGCGAAAATGACAGGCTTCGTCTTCAAGATCCACGCCAACATGGACCCGAATCACCGGGACCGCATCGCCTTCCTGAAGATCTGCTCCGGCACGTTCGAACGCAACAAGAACTACCTGCACGTGCGCAGCGGCAAACAGATGAAATTCTCCTCGCCCACAGCTTTCATGGCCGAGAAAAAGTCGATCATCGACTTCGCCTACCCGGGCGACATCGTCGGCCTGCACGACACGGGCAACTTCAAGATCGGCGACACCTTCACCGAAGGCGAAAAGCTCAAATTCACAGGCATTCCCTCCTTCGCACCCGAACAGTTCCGTTATATCGAGAATGCCGATCCGCTGAAATTCAAGCAACTGGCCAAAGGCATCGATCAGCTCATGGACGAAGGCGTGGCGCAGCTCTTCACCTCGTCGCTCAACGGCCGCAAGATCATCGGCACGGTAGGCGCCCTGCAATTCGAAGTGATCGAATACCGCCTGGCGCACGAATACAACGCCGCCTGCCGCTGGGAGCCGATCTCCATCTACAAAGCCTGCTGGATCGAGAGCGACAACGCCGAGCAGCTGGCCGACTTCAAACGGCGCAAACATACGAACATGGCCGTCGACAAGCACGGCCGCGATGTATTTCTGGCCGACACCAGCTATGCCCTGGCCCTGGCACAGGAAAACTTCAAGGACATCAGGTTTTACTTCACCTCGGAGTTCTGATCCCGCCAGCGATCTAAAATATAAACGCCCCGTGCTACCATTGCACGGGTGGTTTTATTCATAAAAAAGCTCTGCCCTGACCGTATCTACGGCATACGGATAATTGAATCCGGATATTCCGATTCGTCGATGGAACCGAAATATCTGCATTTCATGATCAGAACGATACCTCGTAATCGTATTCCTTTCCGGAGAAAACAGATAAAGATTATGAAAAACGTAATTGCTATAATAAAAAACGCTTGGGGTGACAGTCCGCCACCGAAAGTCAAAACCGGCTTTATTCTCAATATCATTGGATTGACAGCTTTTTTATGCTTATCCGGCGCAACAGCCCATGCACAATCGGACAAACAGATTATCAACATGGATAACCCGGACTATCACATCGATGTGGAACGTTTTTGCTCTCCATTTATTGATTTCGATAATCCCGAAGAGTACAATAGCAAAGAAGTAAACTATCGCTATGTGAAATACACACAAAACATGAACGTTTCTTTTTCTGAGAGATATCCGATTTTAATACATTATATAAGTATGGACAGTCTCGTTACCAAGAAAGCAACTTTTTGTGATACCGGCTTCGGGAAACTGAATTTGATAACCAATGCACAAGGCAAATTAATATCGATGAACTGCGAAACGAAGATGGACAAAACAGGCTTCAAGGAACTGGTAAAGGCTGTCAGACAGAAATATGGCAAACCTGCCCTGAAGAAAGCAGAAACAGGTAAAGACGAACTTAAAAAGATTCTGATAAACTCGATGGTATCAAAGGGCAAAAACATACCCGTGTATCTTTGGAAGCAGGATGACGAATATATCGGACTGTTCATGGAAAGCGAGGATGTCGTAAATTTCTTCCGGGCAAAAAAAGAATTTGAAGATTTACTCATCAAAGTAAATGGTCCTTACATTGAGGCAACAATAGAGTTGCAAAAATGGAAGAAGAAAATATTCAAGAGATAAGAAACAGGCTATAATAAGCTACTTTTAAATCACATGAAAATAAAAAAATATTTAACATAAAAATACATGCAACGCTATAAACCGATGACTTTCCTCCCAACACAGGATAAGAAGGGGAGAGGGAAAAAGCCTGTCGCCACTCCGAAAGCGGCCCTCCACTGTTGCTGCACAAGGTCAGAAGGACAGCTGCGGCAAAAGCAGAATCAAACCTCGTAGCCCACACGCCCCCAACTGCATTCGATATTCACAAGGAAAGGGAACCTTTTTTCCCGCAATCTTTTATATCCGGAGTGAAAGATCAGAAACGGATTCCGGCGAAATCCGTCTTTCAACGGATCGTCGATACGGCATCGAACTCTTCGGGAGCGTAAGTCCGCAAGGCGAGTTTTTTAACCCAAACGACGAAGATCCCCGTGAGTACCAAGTTCAGCACGAGGGTCAGCACCGAAATAACCAGTGCCGGACCGCCCAAGCTATATCCCAGCGCAATGAAGATAACGCCCGCCCCTACCTCGCCGCGGGTAAACATACCGATCGAAAGGGCCAGACGTTCGCTCAACTTCCGATCACGATAAAAAAACATCGGGAAAAGTTTGCCCAGGTTGGACAGCAACGAGACGATCACCACATGGAATGCGATCACGCCCCACGACATCATGGGCTGCGAACCGGTCACGGAAGAAGCAGCTTCCCCAGTCGCAGCAGTCATACCGATAAACAACGGCATGCTCAATCCAACCAAAAACATGAACAAGAACGAAATGCCGGAAGCGGCCATCCGCTCCCCGCGAGATTCGACATGCCTGGTTTTCATCACCATACCCAATACGAAAGCGGGAAGCAGCACCTCGATATGAATACTGCCCTCCTCGCCGAAATAATATTTGGAAAGCAGGTAAACCAGTTGGGTAACACCGAAAACCACGACCGAATAGGTCAGAATCGCCCACCAATCCTGCCTCAACTCATACGTACTGAGTTTCTTCCACCCCAGCCACAACAGCAGAAAGACGATCACCACGACGACGAAAAGCTGCCAGCGCAGACCGATCATCAGGATTTGCAGAGGTATCATCAGCAGGATGGTATCCAGATCGTCGAAAATCGCCAGCACCTGAATTTTCCGATACATCCAGCTTCGCTTGAGCCGCAGGGCCGCGAGCATCGTGAACAGGATGCCGGCCGAAGTCGGAGCGGCAAAACGGCTCAACAACAGATTCTCTTTCCAGGCGTCGCCATTGCCCCAAAACTCGGGCGGCAACAACACGAAAACATAGTACAGAGCGATGAGCAGCCAAGGTACGGCTGCCGTAGCCATAGCGATGAAATAGTCCTCGGCATAGGAGCGCCAACGTTTTTTATCGATCTCGAATTCCCGGCCGACATTGATCATGATGAACGACAGACAGACATAAAGAAAGGTCGTCGCCCCGGCCCGAAATGCAGGATAGCTCTCTCCGAGCATCCCCGGAAGAATCTGGGAAGCCACGAGGCCAAGGATGAGAAGCAGGGAAAATGAGAAAATCTTTTTCATCGGAGGTTTTCAATAGAATGTTCGCGCAGTCGGCACAAGGATTTATGTCGGCTAAATCGCGGGTACCGCCCGGAATTTTGGTACAAAGAAAATCAAAATCCCGGAATTTCCCCGCATCGTCCGCCAAAAAAGCACCGACTGCGCACCTCAACGCCACTTTTTCGTGCGGAAGAACAAATAGGTCACGAATCCGATGACGATCATCACGCCCCAGGCCAGGATATAACCGTGCTCCCACTCCAGTTCGGGCATGTTACGGAAATTCATCCCCCATACTCCGACCAGAAAAGTCAGCGGAATGAAGATGGTCGATACGACAGTCAGCCGTTTCATAATATCGTTCATCCGCAAATCGTTGTTCGAGATATACAAATCCATCAGCGACGAAAGGGTTTCACGGCAGATGTCGATATTTTGCGCCACGTTGAGCAGGTGATCGTTCACATCGTTGAAGAAGGGCCGATTGACCCGGTGCAACAAACTCGAATCGGAACGAAATAGCCGCGAATATTGTTCCTTGAGCGGCAGAACCGTCCGCTTGAGCTGCATGTAATCCCGCCGGAGCTCCTGCATCTGTACTCCGATGTCCCGGTCTCCGGTATCGGCCAGCAATGCAGATTCCAGCTCCTCCAACCCGTCGCTGATCGCCGCTGCAACCGACATATAACCGGTTATCAAGCCATTGAGCAACACCGAAAACAGGTAGTCCGACTGTCGGGTACGGATTTTCAGTACATTGTTACGGATGGCACGCATCACATCGTCGAAAAAATCGTTGTCCCGCTCCTGAAACGTCAGCACGAAATCAGCGCCCTGCACCAGACTGACCTGCATCGCTTCGCCACCCATAATCTGCTTGGCAATAATCACATTGTACTGATCGTGCTCCTCGACCTTGCTGGCATGGTCGGTATTGAGAATGTCCTGCATGACCAGAAAATCGATCCCGAAATGCGTACAAACCGTCTGCACGGCATCCGTATCTTCCAGTCCGTGAATCTGCAGCCAAGTGATGCCATCGGGCTGAAAGCGGGATTTCATCTCCTCGAAATCATCTCCCGCAGCCTCTTCGACCCGATCCACAGTATAACTGCACAGATGCAGATGAGTCCGTGTTTTCGTATCCCCGTTGTAGGCGAGCTTGTCGCTGAGCAGGTTATTTTTCATGGCTGTACGATTAAAATTCGACCGTGACGCCCAACGTCGGCACCAACGTACCGCTCGCCTGGCGGATATACTTCATCTTATAACGCTGCTCCGAAGGCGGAGCCGAAGGATTCTCGATCACGCCGGTACTCATCAGCACGTCGGGCTGACGGAGCTTGCTGAAGGTCACGTTCTGCAAATCGACATAGATACCCAGCATGCATTTACGGAAATAAAACACCTTATCGACGCGCACGTCCAACTGGGCGAAAGCGTCGAGCCTGCCGGTATTATACTTCGAATAGTCGTAATAGGGGCGCCCCGAAGCGTTCCACGCCTCGACGAGCGACGATTTCTCGACGTCGTACGGCGTATAAGGCGTTCCGCCGATAGCGCTCAGCTTCGCACCGACGCTCCACCCGCGAGAGAAATCATACGTACCGCTGATATTCGCCACGAAACGATTGTCCCAGGCAGAAGGAATATATTTCGCATCGTGCCGGCTGCGGTATTCGCTGCTGAAAACGGTCAGGGCGCCGACCAGATTGAAACGATCGGGAAGCTGCCAACGCACCATCAGCTCCAGACCGTAGGCACGTCCCTGGGCCGAAGAAACGAGCAATTCGTCGCCCGAGGTGCCGTAGTCGTTGCCTTTGCAGGTCAGCGGCACGTCGTCCGCCACCGAAAGCGGGATATCCGTATAATATTTGTAGAAACCTTCGAGCGAAACCACCAACCGGTCACGCAGACGCCAATTGACGCCGACGGCGCTTTGCAGGACCCGCATATACTCCAAGCCCCGATTGACCAACTCGCCCGTATTGTCCTTATAGCCGAGTGCCGTATAGGGCGGCAACTGGTAGAAAAGCCCTGCGCTACCGCTCACCGACCAACTGTCGCTCAAGGCATAGGAAGCCGACACACGGGGCGAAAGCTGCTTCCAGAAACGCTCCATCTCCGTCGAATAGTCGCATCCGTCGGCCCGCACGCCCATCGAAACCGTCAGCCGCTTGTCTGCGGAGGCATAGTCGGCCCCCACGAAAAAGCCCCAGCCGACAATCCCCAAATAAGTGCGATAGTCGAGCAGCTCGGCTTCCTGCTGATAAGTCCGCTGCAAAGTCTTGTTATGATAGGTAGAATAGTTCAATTCAGCACCTTCGCGCAGCGTCCACCGGCCCAGGTAGGAGCGATTTTCGAACCGCAGGGTCGTCTTCTGCTCCACGCCCCGCAAACGCAGGGTCAGATTATCCGGAGTCGATTCGTCGTTGTTGCGGTATTTGGTATTGCGGTTATTCAGGTAGTTGTGACTCAACGCCACCGACTGCACGTGCCGGCCGGCGAAATGGCGGTACACGGCACCCACAGTAAAGGTTTCCTGTTGGATACGAGGCAGGTAACTGAGCAGATATTCGTTCTCCTCGCCCTTCTCGTCGAGATTGAGCTTCATGTTGTCGATGCCCACCAGTCCGAGGAAAGTCAGCTCGTCCCGCTCCGAGAAACGGGTCTTGACCTTCAGTTGCCCGTCGATGTAATTGGGCAGGAAAGGAAGCCCCAGCAATTTGAAGAGGAACTGGAGATAGGATTGCCGCACGGAAAAGAGGTAAGTCGTCTTTTTGCCCACGTGTCCGCTGCCGCTGAGCGACACTTCGGAGGCACCGAGCGTCGCCTTGAAGGTCTGCCGTTCGAGATCGCCGTCCCGCAGCCGGAAATCCAACACCGAACTGAGCGCCCCGGCACGGTCGGCGGGAAACGAACCCGTATAGAAATTGATCTCGCGCACCAGATCGGAATTCACGATGCTTACGGGACCGCCCGTGGCACCCTGCGTGGCGAAATGGTTGATGTTGGGAATTTCGATCCCGTCCATGAAGAAGCGGTTTTCAGAAGGTCCGCCGCCCCGCACGATCAGGTCGTTGCGATAACCGATGGGCGAAAACGACACGCCTGGATAGGAACGAACGATACGCGACACGTCACGATTGGAGCCGGGACTCTTCTCGATCTCCCGCATCCCGATCACCTGCATACTGACCGGGCTCTCGATCGTACGGCGGAAAGGCGAGGGACGAACGACAACTTCATTCAGATGCTCCGGCTCCTCCTCCATCTCGATTTCGATGAAAGGCGTCCGGGCCGACACCTGGTATTCGGGGGTCACGACCGTTCTGTAACCGATGAACGACGCCGTCAGGCTGTAAATGCCGGGCTTCACCTGCAGGATCTCGAAACGTCCGAGCGAATCGGTCATGGCGCCCTTACCGGGCTGGCCGGTGATCGTAACGGCAGCGTAGGCGACCGGTTCCCGGGAAAGACGGTCGATAACCCTGCCCCGCACAGGATACCCCGCTGCGGCCCAAACAGAAGGAATGTACAATGCCAGCAAAACGATTGCTGCCAGTAAGTTCTTTCTCATAATTCACAAAATCAACCGTCCGCAAAACTAATAATTTTAGCGGCGTTTCGATCTTCCGGCCGTAAAGAATCGACCGAGGCAGACCGATTCGAGGCGAATCGGACGATTTACGGCATCGACACGATACCCCGAATCGCCCGCCGGCATAACCTAATAATCGAAAGAGATGCAAAAATCATGAAATCCGCCCCGGAAGGAATCGAAATTTATCCTATTTTTGTTTCCGATCAATCTCGACAATATATGCGTACACTGATCTCGATTCTCTGGATTTCGTTCTTTCCGCTTGCCGCAGCAGCGCAGGACGACGACCTGTCGTATCGGCTGAAAAAGGTGATAAAGGATAAAAAAGCCGAAATCGGTATTGCGGTCATCCTCGACGCACAAGATACGGTAACGGTCAATAACGACGACCGCTACCCCCTGATGAGCGTATTCAAATTCCACCAGGCCCTCGCCGTCGCAGATTACCTGGACCGAAACGGACTGACGCCCGACACGGAAATATTCATTCCGGAAGAAGAGCTCGTCCCCGACACGTACAGTCCCCTTCGGGAGGAATTTCCCGAAGGCGAAATCTCGCTTTCAGTCAGCCGTCTGTTGGAGTACAGCCTGCAGTTGAGCGACAACAACGCCTGCGACATCCTCTTCGAGCACACGGGCGGTCCGGCAGCGACAGACCGCTACGTCCGGTCGCTCGGACTGCACGATTTCGCGATCGCAGCAACGGAGCAGCAGATGCACGACGATCCGCAAACGTGCTACGAAAACTGGAGTACGCCGCTCGAAGCCGCCGCCCTGCTGGAACTGCTCGTAACGGAACAGATTCTCACTCCTACACTGCGGGAAATGATCCGGCAAAACCTGATAAGCTGTAAAACAGGTGCCGACCGTCTTCCGAAACCACTGTCGGGAACCGGCGCCGTCATCGGACACAAAACCGGCACGAGCGACCGCGACGAACGAGGCATCTTCGCCGGGACCAACGACCTGGGATTCGTCATCCTGCCGGACGGCACCCGCTATACCATCGCCGTCTTCATCAAAGATTCGGCGGAAAACCCGGAAACAAATGCCCGAATCATAGCGGATATCTCCGAAACTGTTTATCGATACGTTCACGACGAATACCGGGAAAACGACATCCGCCCCGGCAAAAAACACGTCGATAAAGGAGCCGGAATTGGATTCGAATCCGATTATTTTTATTAAATTTGGAAAGAAAACAGCGTAATTTGCACTGTTCTTGCACGGAATCAGAAAAACTTCAATACCCCAAGCATGAAAAAAATAGCGGCCTATCTCATTCCTGTTCTCGCCTGTTTCGCAGTAGGTATCTCGGCAAGTTTTTTCCAGGCTTCGTCCATCGCCGAATGGTATCCGACGCTGACCAAGCCGGCACTCACGCCGCCCAACATCGTATTTCCGATCGCCTGGAGCGTCCTGTACCTTTGCATGGGACTTTCGCTCGGGCGCCTCATCGTGCGTCGGCAGCACAAAGGAATCATCCGTCTGTGGATCTTGCAGCTCATCGCCAACTTCCTGTGGAGTATCCTGTTCTTCACGCTACGCAATCCGCTGGCCGGATTCATCGACATCGTACTGCTGAATATCCTCGTGGGACTCTACATCTTCGCTGCGAGCCGCAGGGACCGTGCTGCCGCCTGGCTCTTCGTACCTTACCTGCTCTGGACGCTCTTCGCCGCCTACCTCAACGGATATATCCTGCTGCACGGCACCCCGGCGGCGGCTCCGACGACAATTCAAACCGAATCTTTAACAATATCAAAACCTAAAACAGAAAGAATTATGGTTCACAAAATGCCCGAACTTCCGTATTCGACGGAAGCGCTCGCTCCGAAAATGAGCAAAGAAACTTTTGAATACCACTACGGCAAACACCTCCAGACCTACGTGGACAATCTCAACCGCCTGATTCCCGGCACGCCTTACGAGTCGATGTCCCTGCAGGAAATCGTCAAGAAAGCCGACGGTCCGATCTTCAACAATGCGGCCCAGGCCTGGAACCACACGTTCTTCTTCCTGATGCTGACCCCCGATCAGAAGCCGATGCCCCAAAAACTAGCGGATCGCATCGCCCGCGACTTCGGATCGGTCGAAGCCTTCAAGGAAGAGTTCTCCAAAGCCGCTACCAGACTTTTCGGCTCGGGCTGGACGTGGCTCGCAGCCGACAAGGACGGCAAATTGCAGATCATCTCGGAATCCAATGCCGGCAACCCCATGACCAAAGGCCTCAAGCCCGTCATGACGATCGACGTATGGGAACACGCCTACTATATCGACTACCGCAACCGCCGCGCGGATTTCATCAAATCGTACTGGGAGCTGATCGACTGGGACAAGGTGGCCGACCGCATATTCCCCCGCAAATACCACTGCACCGCCTGCGACTACGTATATGATCCGGCCAAGGGCGATCCCGAAAGCGGCATCGCACCCGGCACGGCATTCGAAGACATCCCGGACGACTGGGTATGCCCCGTTTGCGGACTCTACAAGGATTCCTTCAAGATCGTGGAAGAGAAATAGGCGATCAGGAAAATTGAAAAAAGCAGCGCATAAAGCGCTGCTTTTTTGTATCGGGAGAATCCGTCGCAGACACCCGACAGCCGTTTTTCCGCGCCCGAGGGAAGAAGCCGGGCAGCCCATTCCGTCCGACACCAGAAATAAAGAGATCGACCCGGCAACAGATCGACCTCTTTGTTTCAGTCCATACTAATCTCTACTTTATTACGACTGAAACCTTTATCGGCAAGACACTCTTCTTCTGCACAAACTCCGCACTTCGGCGTATGCCGTACAACGGTTTCGAAAAATATTTCATCAGGGAAACAGAGAGCCACCTCGCTTCAGGTTATCAATCCACCGAAAAGATGCCTCGCAGGTCTTTTCCGAAAGCTCCGTTCTCCGCAGACGCATATCATCCGAACTGTCCGTTCATCGGGCAGGCAAAGGCTGGTCTTCTGACTCGTCCCCGCCGCAACGCCTTCCCGACCCCGCAGGACCAGTGGCAAAAGAGTGTCGCGGTAATACACCCGGGCATCCGAAACGCCGCCCGCAAGCGGGCCGATCACCTCGGATCGTCGGGCAGGACTCACAGCAGCGGGAACTGTCGCAGACTTTCACTGCGTTCCCATTTAATCTGACGGGGCGTAACCCCTCGTGAACCGTTGCAGTGCAAATGTAAGAAAATATTTGCTATCTTTGCCCGGTAACCAAAAAATATTTTGACAGAAACTATGAAACACGCATACGTATTTCCGGGTCAGGGCGCTCAAGCCGTCGGCATGGGCAAAGACCTCTACGACAACGTTCCCGAAGCCAAGGCTCTCTTCGAGCAGGCCAACGAAATCCTCGGTTTCCGCATCACCGACATCATGTTCGCCGGTACGGACGAAGAGCTCAAACAGACTAAAGTCACCCAGCCGGCCGTATTCCTCCACTCGGTCATCATGGCCAAGGCGCTGGGCGTGAAGCCCGACGCGGTAGCCGGACACTCGCTCGGCGAATTTTCAGCCCTGGTGGTGGCCGGCGCTCTTTCGTTCGAAGACGGTCTGCGGCTCGTTTCCAAACGTGCGATGGCCATGCAGAAAGCCTGCGAAGCCGTACCCGGTACGATGGCGGCGATCCTGGGACTCGACGACGCCAAAGTAGAGGAAGCCTGCGCCTCGATCGACGGCGTGGTCGTGGCGGCGAACTACAACTGCCCCGGCCAACTGGTTATCTCGGGCAGCGTCGAAGCGGTCGATGCCGCCTGTGCCAAACTCAAGGAAGCGGGCGCCAAACGCGCACTGCGTCTGCCCGTAGGCGGTGCATTCCACTCGCCCCTGATGGAGCCGGCCAAGGTCGAACTCGAAAAAGCGATCAACGAAGCACCCTTCCAGGCTCCTGTCTGCCCCATCTACCAGAACGTCGATGCCAAACCCCAAACCGATCCGGCGACGATCAAGGCCAACCTGATCGCACAGCTCACCGCACCGGTACGCTGGACCTACATCGTCAAGAACATGCTTGCGGACGGCGTGACCGAATTTACGGAACTCGGTCCCGGCAATGTCCTGCAGGGTCTTATCAAAAAAGTGAATCCCGAAGCGGTCGTAGAGTCGAAATCGACGTTGTAACCCGCCTCCGAAAACAAAATAGAATCGATTGACAAGCAATCGATTCTATTTTGTTTATAATTTTTTTTCATATCACAAGATCAAATACGCCAAATTCGATTGAATTCTTTCTATATTTGCACAAAAATTACAGAAGACATCAAACGACATCAATAACTATGACATCGTTAACCGAATTTTTCAGCCGACAGGAAGATGACAATCTGAAAGGTATTTCGCACAAGAACAACCTCTTCAAGCGAAATATCATCGCACATATGGCGGTGAACGGGGAGTGTACGCTCTCGGAGCTTACCAAAGAGCTGCACATCAGCATACCGACCATCACCAAGCTCGTTCAGGAACTCGTTCAGGAGAACATCGTCACCGATCTGGGCAAGGTCGAAACTCCGGGCGGACGACGTCCCAACGTCTTCGGACTGGCCAGCTCGGCCATCTATTTCGCAGGCGTCAATATCGGCCGGGACAACATGTCGTTCCTCATCACGGACCTGCACAACAATATCGTCAAAGAGGAACTCCTGACCGACTTCGAACTGCAGGATCGCCCTCAATGCCTCGAAAAAATCTGCTCGAACATCGCACATTTCATCGATACGTGCGGTGTGGAACGCGCGAAAATCCTCGGAGTGGGTGTCAGCGTCAGCGGACGCGTCAATCCCACGACGGGACGCAGTTACCGCTATTTCACTTCGAGCGAACAGTCCCTGCGCGATATGATCGAACAACGCATCGGTATCCGCGTACTGCTCGAAAACGACACCCGGGCCCGATGCTATGCCGAATACACCAACAGCAAATCCAAAGACGAGATGGACGTACTCTACCTCCACCTCGGACGCGGCCTGGCCATCGGTATCGTCATGAACGGCAAACTCTACTACGGCAAGAGCGGCTTTGCCGGAGAGTTCGGGCACATTCCCTTCTTCGACAACGAAATCATCTGCTCCTGCGGTAAGAAAGGTTGCCTCGAAACCGAAGTTTCGGGAATCGCGATCGAACAGAAGTTCGGTCGGCTTATCAGCCAGGGAGTCAATACCATCCTGCGCGAAAAATACAACAAGCACGAAGCCATCCACGTCGATGAGATCATCGACGCAGCCAAGCACGACGACAATCTCTCGATCGAACTGATCGAGGAGGTCGGAGAAAAGGCGGGCAAGGCAGTCGCCTTCCTGATTAACACCTTCAATCCGGAAACGGTCATCGTAGGCGGCGAGCTGGCCGAAGCGGGCGACTACCTGATGCTGCCCCTCAAGTCGGCAACCAACAAATACTCGCTCAATCTGGTCTATAAGGACACCAAATTCCGCCTGTCGAAAATGGGCAAGACAGCCAGTGCCTGGGGTGCTGCCATGTTGATTCGCAATCAGGTGCTCGGACTTTGCTAATGATGCTCCGAGGACATATTTGCAGCCTGCGGGCCGTCGAACCTGAAGATCTCGAACTGCTTTGCCGGTGGGAAAACGACCCTTCGTTGTGGACAGTCAGCGGCACGATCGAACCGTTCTCGCACTATTCGATCGAACAATTCATCCAGGAGCAGCAGGCTGGTATTTACCGATGCGGACAACTGCGGTTGATGATCGACGACACAGCGGGGAAAACGATCGGAGCCATCGACTTGTTCGATTTCGAGCCGCAGCACGAACGGGCAGGCGTCGGCATTCTGGTTTACGATCCGGCACAGCGCGGGAAAGGATACGGGGCAGAGGCATTGGCTTTGCTCGAAGAGTATGCCCGCACGGTACTCCGGCTGCGGCAACTGTGGTGCAACGTACTCGCGGATAACGTCCCCAGTCTGACTCTCTTCGAAAGAGCCGGATTCCGCCGGGTCGGGGTTAAAAAGGAGTGGATCCGCACCCCCGAAGGGTATAAGGACGAAGTATTGCTCCAAAAGCTGCTTTAGACAATTTGAAATACAAATCTGCCGGAATTTTCCTGCCCGATAAGTGATCGGCGACGGAGCATCCCGGTAGATTTTTTTTATCGTATATCGGGAGGAAACTCGCATCTCCTCCTCCCGACATCCGGCTTTTTCAAGCACCCCTCGCACCGGTTACGCACCGCTGTCGTGCCGGGGCAATCCCGCCCCTGCCGAAGCTACTCTTCGTCCGGTAAATCGGCCGCCTGCAAAGTCCGGGCAGACTGTTGTTTCTTGGTCGGAATTCCCAGTTTGCGAAGCCGCTCCCCGCAGCGGACGATGTTGTCGTTACCGGTGCAAAGCCGCTTGTAGGCATCGTTGTACTTGTCCCGGGCGGCGTCGAGCGACTGTCCCACCCCTTCGAGCGAAGCGGTGAAAGCCACCAACTGCTCGTAGAGTTTCGTACCGTAAGTAACGATGTCGGCCGTATTCTTATTCTGTGCGTTCCGCTTCCAAAGATCGTCCACCAACTTCAGTAAAGCGAAAAGATTGGTCGGCGAAGAGATGATGACTTTCTTGTCGTAGGCATCGGCCCAGATGGAGCTGTCGTTTTGCAGCGCCGCCAGAAACGCCGGTTCGTTGGGAATGAACATAATGACGAAATCGGGCGAATCGAGCAATCGCTGGTACTCCTTGCGACCCAGTTCGACGACGTGCTGCCGCACCGACGCGACGTGCGACGCAAGATACTGGCGCCGGGTCGCCTCGTCCTCGGCCCCGACGTATCCGACGAATGCCGTGAGCGACACCTTCGAGTCGATGACGATCCGTTTGCCTTCGGGCAGATAAAGCACCACGTCGGGCCGCAGGTTGTTTCCCGCTTCGTCCTTGATATTGAGCTGCGTATCGTAATGTACGCCCCGGATCAGGTTCGAATTGTCGAGGATCGTTTCGAGGATCATCTCGCCCCAGTCGCCCTGCACTTTGGAATTGCCCTTGAGCGCGTTGGTCAGGTTGGTCGTTTCGGTGGTGATGCGGCGATTGAGTTCCATCAGGCGTTCAAGCTCGTTGCGCAACGCCCCCCGCTGTTCGTTCTCGGAGGAGTAGATCTTCTCGACCCGCTCGCGGAACTCCACGATGTTATCCCGGAAAGGTTTCAACAACACGTCGAGCGCTTCGCGGTTGGTCTCCTTGAAAGTGCGCGACTGTTCGCCCAGAATGTCATTGGCGAGGTTCTTGAATTGGGTCCGGAAAGTCTCCTCCATCTTTTCGCGTTCGGCACGTGCCTCGGCCATTCGCTGTTCGGCCGCCTCCAGACGGGCCTGCGCCAGCGTACTCCGCTCGACCAGGGTGCGGATTTCGATTTCGGCGGCAGCGGATTTCTCTTCGGACACCCGGCGCGACTCCTCGGCCAGGCGGCGAGCTTCATCCGCAGCAGCCCGTTCGTCCGACAAACGGGCGTTATCCCGACGCAGGGAGAGCAAAAGCAAGCCCAGCACGACGCAAACGACGCCGAGCGACAATAAAACGACAACGATTCCGGTATTCATGACAGACGGTGAAAAAGAAAAATGAACGAGCTTATACGGATCTGCAAGGAAATACGGCAATACAATCTCCCGACCGCCGAAAGCCGAAACAGGAGTGTCTCCCCCACGACCGCCGAACGTATTCCATCGTGCTACAAAAATAGGAAAATAATCCCTATGAACGGCGTCCGGCGAAATTAAATTTTCAAAAGGAAACTACGACCGGCCAAAAGATACCGCCCGGAATCCGACGCATTCGGTCCCTGTTGAAAATAAAAGCCAAATTATTGCCATTAACTCCCGGATTTCGTACTTTTGATCCACAAAAGTGCGAATCTAGTATATAGATCTGATAATCAGAACTGAATAATATCAAAGGTAATGATTTAGAGACAGAACCTTCTCTGTGCTTACATCGATATTCTCTTATCAAACAATTCTTGTTGCAAAGATAATAATAATCTATAACTAAGGCAAATATACTTTTCTCCGATATTTGTTGTATCGGCATACCCAACGATACTACCGTTCGGAAGTGATCATACCCAGTACATCGTTGGGCAACAAGATTCTATTCAAAAAGTCAGACATCGCGCGTATTCTACAAAACAATTTTACCGGTCCTTGCAAATGATGAATGACCTGCTTTTATGAATCTTTCCGGAATACAATGAGTTCCGGCAGGAAATGTTTCGCGCGATTCACTTGCCGGATACATCGATCGCGGTTCCTTGTCCGGCGATCGTCACAGAAAACATGGTAGTAGCGGTAGCGTGTAGAGCGCACGAGTGATGCGATTTGTCATTTGAAGTCGCTTTTCGTATAGTCGAGTTTCGACAGCGTGTCGTACGTCTGCTTCGCGTCGCCCTCGGCAGCAGGGCGCAGGCCGTAGTGTCGTTCCAGTGCATCGAGGATCTCCCGCGACCGTCGAGCCTCGAAGTCGTGCGCCAGCTTGCGGCCGTCGAGCCCCACGCGCAGCGACACGATATGGATATGCCGGCGTTCGATGTCCTCGTGCAGAAAGACGAAACAGGGCTGTGCGCCGTAACCCATACGCTCCATATACTCGCGTGCGATCTGCCGCAGCTCGTCGTTCGTGAGACGGTCTTCGGGAGCGGGATTCAGGGAGGCGTGAAACACGGGATTCTTCGTGCGGCGGTTGGCTTCGAGGTACGGGTCGAAACAACGCAGCGCGTCGCGGATGTCGAAATATCGCTCGTCCGTGACCTGCATCGGGGTATTGAACGCCGCCAGAAAACGTCCCTCGCCCCAGTCGATCTTATCCTTGTTGTAATAAAGAGCACCCGCCGGTGTAGCCCCGGAGGTTATCCGCGCGACCATAGCTCGTAAAGTTCGCGGCTGAGCGCGATGACCTGCTCGGAGAGGGCTTTCAGCTCGCGCGTGCGGCGCTCCAGAAGGAGCACTTGTCGCGGAATCGCCGTGTGCGAAAAATGCGTGTTGACGGCCCGTACGATCTGGTTGTAGTTGTTGCCCACGCGCTGTATCTGCTCGTAAAACTGGTTCAGACGGGTCACATATCGGCCCAGGGTCGGGTCGATACGCACCACGCGAAACTCTTCGGCGAAGATTCTTTTGACGATAAACCGGCTGCGGTTGTGTTCCAGTCCGGCCTCCGCAAGCATCCGGCAGAAGCGGATATTCTCTTCATCGTTGAGCTTGAAATTGTAACGATGGGTCCTCGGATCGGCAAGGCGCGGCCTGCCGGGTTTGCTTTTTCCATTCATAGCTTCGGGATTAAAAAGGTGTCCGACTCGGGAGGACACCGCAGCCTCGCAGAGCGAGGACCTTTCGTATGCCGAAAACATTTTCGGCATACAAAGGTACACCTCGCTACCGTCCGGCGACGGTAAATGCGTCGAGACGACGCAGGGTACGACCGACGGTGCTTCCCGGGCTGCAATATTACAACGCTTTTCGCCTGATAACAAGTCGTTTGATCGGCCTGGAACGGCCTCCATGCGACATACGTCGAAAGCATCCGAAGGGATACTATCTTCGCTCCGCGAGATGAATGACAGCCCTCCTGCTATCATGCGATGACAGCTGTCTGTCACGGATGTACTGCTATCGATGAAATATTGCAATCATGGATATACATCCATCATAGACGTACTGCTATCGATGAAGTACTGCTATCATAGACGTACATCCGTCATAGATGTACTGCAATCATGGATATACCGGAAACAAATGTTCAAACCCTGTTTTGCCTATGGATAAACAACCCGTATTCTTCTGCGTCTGCTCACAAAAGGGCGGTGTGGGAAAATCGACCTTCACGATTCTGCTCGCAAACTGGTTGCATTACGCTCTGGGGCGCGATGTGCTGGTCGTGGACTGCGACGCTCCACAATGGAGCATCGTCGCGCAGCGCGAGCGTGAACTCGATGTACTCGAACGCAACGACCGCTACAAGCTCATGATGGTGCGACTGTTCAAACGTACGGGCCGCAAGATCTGGCCTGTGGTGCGCTCCACACCCTACGAGGGGCTGCAAGCCGCCCGTGCGTACTTTGCCGCCGGCGACCGCGAAGCCGACTTCGTGCGGCTCGATCTGCCGGGCACGGTCGCCGCACCCGGTATCTTCCGCCTGCTCGCCCGGCTGGATCATCTGTTCATTCCCTTGAAAGCCGACAAGCTGGTCTTGGAGAGCGCTCTTTCCTTTGCGCGGGCCGTCGATGAGCGGCTCGTACATAACGACGCACACCGGCTGACAGGGCTGCACCTGTTCTGGACGATGGTGGACTGGAGGGAACATAGATTGTGTGAGGGTAATAATTTTCGTTTCTTTATTTTGTACTTCCCAGCTACCTAACAAGCAACAAACCGAACCTTCATTTTCAGTAAATTGTGATTTTAGTTATAGCCATTAGATTAAATTAATAAATATTATGGCAACAGTAAAAATAAAATTACGCCCGTCATCAGTCGAGGGTAAGGCAGGTGTTATCTTCTATCAAATCACCCACAATCGTAAAACGCAACACATAACAACCCGCCTTCGTGTCCAACCATTTGATTGGAATGCTGATAAGGAAAAGTTGGAGCCGTCCGCACCCAATCGCTCAATGATTCAGAATTGTATAGACTGCGATGTAGCATTGTTACGGAGTTTGATTTCCAACCTTGACACTTGCAGAATGAATTACTCGGTCAATGATATTATAAGTCGTTACAAATCGCCTCAAAATCATATTCTAGTGCTGGATTATATGCGCATGCAGATTGAGCAACTTCGCACGGCCAATCGTCTCGGGACGGCCAAGAATTACGAAAAGACGATGTGTAGCTTCGGAGAGTTTTTAGGCGATATAAAACTACCACTTCCTGCCATGACCGAGCAGGTGATTGCAGCCTATAACGTCTTCCTAATTCGGCGAGGTCTGGTGCGTAATTCTGTATCATTTTATATGCGTGTGTTGCGAGCAGTTTACAACAAAGCCGTACGTCAGAAACTTATCGAACAAACCCATCCATTCACAGAAGTTTACACTGGTATCGACCGCACTCGAAAACGTGCCGTAGCAGAGTCGGTTATGACATCTTTATACCGCCTCGAACTACCCGAAGGCTCGCCACTTGCACTAACTCGAGACCTATTCATTTTCAGTTACTGCACACGAGGAATGGCATTCGTGGATATTGCCTTCCTACGAAAGTCAAACTTAAAAAACGGAGTAATTTGCTATGCCCGCCGCAAAACGGGACAACTCTTATCCGTGAAAATTGAACCGAGCATACAGCAAATAATCAATCGGCACAATGTTTCGGATTCACCGTATGTATTCCCAATCCTAACCTCGACCGATGCCATAGAAGCCTACGAGCAATACCGAATCGCATTGAATACCCACAACCGCTTACTCGGCAAATTATCAGAGATGCTGGACTGCAAATGCAAGCTCACCTCGTACACTTCGCGGCATAGTTGGGCTACTGCCGCGAGAAACCACAATGTCCCCATCTCGGTGATCAGTCAAGGTATGGGACATACCTCGGAACAGACTACGCAGATCTATCTAACCACATTAGAAAATTCGGTAATAGACAATGCGAATAAGGGAATAATTATGTCTTTACTGGAGTAGTTCCGTAAAAGAACCCGCACATTGATACCAATATTTTGATTTACAATGATATAATAGGTATTATTGGAAGATTAATTTATAACTATGCAGCCATCAATCGGGTGGTTATGCCACGCTCTAAAGAATGTGCGTGTGCGTTTTATAATATATAAATGGTGGTAATAGAATATTTAGATTTGTAATTCTCTAATATTCAGCAAATTCCTGGGGGGGGGTTCTCTTTTTACCAGTGAAAATAATCCCCTGAAATGGGCTTCTAATTATAAATAATTTACTACCTTTACATCCGATTTCTTACGGGTTCTTTTACGGAACCCGTAAGATACAGATGGGAATAAGAGCAGACAAGCCTATTATTTCTCATAAAGGTAACACCGAGATCACATGGTGCCAAACATTGTGGAGCGGCAATATAATTTGTTGCAAACTTTTGATATTCCATTTTATAACTTCGTGATAATGCACAAAATACAGAATCATGTAGGAATAGAGGGTATACAGGTAACCGAGTCATAGAGCGAATGAGCGAGAATTCGATTGACATAGAAAAGCATTGGTATGCGATGCGCGATTTGAAAAGGAGTAACGCCCTTCTACCTGCCTATAAACAGTTATCGCAGGCCGGCATGGAAGTATTTACGCCCATGGTTTCTCGGGTCTTTTCCAGAAATGGTAAACGAATCAGAAAAGAGGTTCCCTTCATGCAGGATTTGCTTTTTGTAAACGATGTTCGCCAAAATCTCGACCTCATCGTTGCCAAAACTCCTACACTTCAATATAGATTCAAGAAGGGCGGAAAATACTGCGAACCGATTGTGATCCCCCAAGATGCCATGACGCGATTTATCGGTGCGACACAGGCATCGGCCAATCCAAAATATTACGCTATGGACGAAATTTCCGACCTGATGTGCGGCCGCAACATCCGCATGATCGGTGGGGTATTAGACGGGTACGAGGGCAAACTGCAAACCATAAGAGGTTCTAAAACGAAACATCTGATTATCATTCTGCCATCCCTTCTGGCGGTCAGCGTAGAGATAAACGACGAGTATATCGAGTTGTTGTAAACCGTCCTACTTACTCATTGTTCGTTTTAGTCCTATTTCTAAAATTACTTTCATGAGCCAGACTTCCCAGACTTTGAACACCTTGAATCATGTGCAGGCATTACTCGCCAAGGACTCCAAAACCATTATGAAGCGAGAAAACATCAATGGAAACAGAGTTCATTTATACGATGTCGGTCAATACTGGGCAGCATTCGATAAGTCTGCATTTCTGCTCGGGAAAATGACAAACGAAGATTGTGACATTGTCATACTTCACCTGAAAGGCCATCCCTTTCCTATCCTGATGTATTGTGTACATTATGAGAAAGTGAAAGATCTATGTCGCAAGCATATAATGGCTAAAAAGGGCGTAGAATACCTCCAGTTCATCACTCATCCCGCTGACGAGAAATCATACCATGAGTGGTATCGCAGACACGTAATTGACGAAGATTGAATCCGGCATCTGACAAAATATAAAAAATTCATTGAGTTATGAATAAGGATTTGATAACCCTGAATGAAGTGCTCAACAGCGGAAGTAGCATCGACCTCTATCAGGAAGAGAACACCGGTCTATGGGCGACGTACGGTTATTCGGCTTACCTCTTATTCCATCAGAACGGGATTCAGTGTCTGGCGAATTTTTCAATACATATGCAGATGCCTTGTGTATGTATAACCGAAGCCGACCTCAAAAGGTTGGTCGCCGAAAATCCGCAGACTATCGAAGCCAACGACGGGTATTACCACCTATCCACCGAGTCCAGGATCGATGCCGACTCCTATCGAATTTGGGTGAACAGCCTGAAATAAAAAGTACCGGCAATGAACGAACTATTGCAAATCTTTATGCCCGCTCTGATCGCCTTGTTCTGTACTTGCTGGATATATCCCTATATCCTGAAAGTAGCCAAAATAAAGAATATCGTCGATAATCCCGACGCACGCAAGCTCCAACGCATTCCCATACCCGTTCTGGGTGGTTTCACGGTGGTGTTCGGTATCCTGACGGGAATCATGAGTGCGAATCTATTCGGCAATTTCAACGGCATATTCCCCATATTCTCGGCAATCATCTTCATTCTGATCGTTGGGCTTATAGACGACATAATATCATTATCTCCAAAAGTAAGGTTTGTCATCGAAATCATACTGGTCCTGTATCTGATATACACCACGAAATGTCAATTAAACGACTTTCTCGGATTATGGGGGCTGGATACGATTCCCAACTACATTTCCATTCCCCTGACCACCTTCGCCTGCGTGGGTATTATCAACGCCATCAATCTCATCGATGGTGTCGATGGGTATTCTTCGGGATACAGCATCGTCAGTTGTATCCTGTTCGGTGCAATGTTCTATACGCTGGGCAATATCAGAATGGCGACACTGGCCGCAATTGTAGGTTTTTCGCTCTTTCCATTCTTCCTGCATAACGTATTCGGCAAACACTCGAAAATGTTCATCGGGGATGCCGGAACATTGTCGTTAGGTATTATCTTCTCTGCATTCGTAACCAATATGTTGTCGTCGAACAACGAGATTGCGGTCGGTGAAAACCTCGGTCTGATTCCCTTTACGGTAGCTACACTGTGCATCCCGGTATTCGATACTTTGAGGGTGATGAGTACGAGAATCATCCAAGGGAACTCGCCCTTCAAACCGGATAAAACTCACCTGCATCATCTGTTCATCAAACTAGGCTATTCCCATATCGGCACTACGCTGTCGATCATCTTCATGAATCTGTTGGTCGTACTATGCTGGTACTGTGCCTACAAATTCGGACTGTCCATCAATATGCAGTTGTACATCGTCATCGCATTGGGAGTGCTCTTCACCTTTATTTTGTACCCGATCGTCGATAGTCAAACAGGAAAAAATACGGCGATATCACGCTTTTTACGACGCATCGGCTCTCTTAGCCATAAGAGCCGCAGTAAATTCTGGATTTCGATGCAGAAAATCGTGGATATATCTGTCGTAAAACAAATTCAAGAGCCGCAAGATTAAACACAATAACAGTCCATACAATACGAAATCTATGAAGGGAATTGTCCTCGCCGGTGGAAGCGGTACGCGCTTGTACCCCATCACAAAAGGCATCTCGAAACAGCTAATGCCGATTTACGACAAACCGATGGTCTATTACCCCATCTCGGCTTTGATGTTGGCCGGCATCCGGGATATTCTGATTATCTCGACGCCTTATGATTTACCCGGATTCCAACGACTTCTCGGAGATGGTTCTGATTATGGCGTTCGCTTCGAGTATGCCGAGCAGCCGAGTCCCGACGGCCTGGCACAGGCATTTACGATCGGTGCAGACTTTATCGGCGACGACAGCGCTTGTCTGGTGTTAGGCGACAATATCTTCCACGGCGCTGGTTTCACGGACATGCTCAAGGAGGCTGTTCGCACTGCGGAGCAGGAACGGAAGGCGACGGTATTCGGCTATTGGGTAAACGATCCAGAACGCTACGGGGTGGCCGAATTCGACCGGGAGGGCAATTGCCTCTCGATCGAAGAAAAACCCGCCCGGCCGAAGTCCAACTATGCTGTTGTCGGTTTGTATTTCTATCCTAATAAGGTAGTGGATATTGCAAAAAACATAAAACCGTCGGCCCGTGGCGAATATGAGATTACTACGGTCAACCAACGATTTTTGGCCGATGGCGAACTGAAGGTTCAGACCTTGGGTCGTGGCTTCGCATGGCTCGACACTGGTACTCACGACTCACTCTCCGAAGCCTCTACTTATATCGAGGTTTTGGAGAAACGCCAGGGGTTAAAAGTGGCCTGTTTGGAGGGAATAGCTTACCGTCAGGGCTGGATTACGGAAGAGCGTATGCGCGAGCTCGCGCAGCCGATGCTCAAGAATCAGTATGGGCAATACCTGCTGAAAGTCATCGACGAGATCAAGGAAACCCATAAACCGAATCTTGATTAACCATGGAGGTAATTCAGACGGCGATCGAGGGCTTGGTCATTATCGAGCCGAAAATATTCAAGGATGCGAGAGGTTACTTTTTCGAGAGTTTTTCGCAGCGAGAGTTCGACGAGAAGGTACGCAAGATAAACTTCGTCCAGGACAACGAGAGTATGTCCGGCTACGGTGTTATGCGCGGGTTGCATTTTCAGCGCCCCCCGTTTACACAGAGTAAGTTGGTGCGCTGCGTAAAAGGGCGGGTATTGGACGTTGCGGTCGATATCCGCAAGGAGTCGCCTACTTACGGCCGTCATGTAGCGGTCGAGCTATCCGAAGAGAATCATCGGCAGTTTTTCGTGCCCCGCGGCTTCGCACACGGTTTTGCGGTACTGAGCAAGACGGCCGTATTTCAATACAAGTGCGACAACTTCTACACCCCCGAGGCCGACAGCGGCATCAGCCTCCAAGATGAGAGTCTCGGTATCGACTGGCGGATTCCAATATCGCATGCAATACTTTCAGAGAAGGACACGAAGCACCTGTGCTTAAAAGATTTCGACTCTCCATTCGACTATCGCGTAAATCTTTATCCGGAGTTTACATAACATGAAAACAATCCTTGTAACGGGAGCCAACGGTCAGCTCGGCAACGAAATACGCATCGTCGCTCAAAGCAGTTCGGACAGCTACATCTTCACCGACATCAACCACATAGACGGCGTAGAGACGACCTATCTCGATATTACCGATTTGAAAGCCGTACGCAAGATCGTAACCGAACACCAAGTAAACGCCATCGTGAATTGCGCGGCATATACAAATGTCGATAAAGCCGAGGAGGATGTAGCTCTCTGCACACTCCTCAATCGTCAGGCACCTGAAAACCTGGCAATCGCAATGAAAGAGGTCGATGGGCTATTGGTACATATATCGACCGACTACGTGTTCGGCGGAGACTCGTACAACACCCCTTATAAAGAGGAGCAACAAGGCACTCCGACAGGAGTATACGGTTACACTAAATTTCTCGGAGAGCAGGCAATCCAAGCTGTCGGCTGCAACCACGTGATTATCCGCACCGCCTGGCTTTACTCGGAATTTGGCAAGAACTTCTGCAAGACAATGATGAACCTGACGGCGACAAAACCGCAACTCAAAGTGGTTTTCGACCAGGTTGGCACCCCAACCTACGCACTCGACCTTGCACGGGCAATCGCTATGGTGTTAGAGCGATTCGATGGCAGCCAAACGGGGATATATCATTACTCCAATGAAGGTGTATGCTCGTGGTTTGATTTTACAAAAATGATTGCCGAGTATAGCGGAAAAACAGAATGTGACGTACAGCCTTGCCACAGCGATGAGTTTCCAAGCCCCGTAAAGCGACCTTCATACTCGGTTCTCGATAAAACTAAAATCAAAAAGGTGTTCGGTGTGAAAATTCCATATTGGACAGATTCACTGAAGCAATGTATCTCAAATCTTAAAAATCAGTAATCAATTATGGCCAAACGTAATATAATAATCACGGGCGGAGCAGGATTTATCGGTTCCCATGTCGTACGCCTGTTCGTAAACAAATATCCCGACTACAATATCATCAACCTCGATAAGCTCACTTATGCCGGAAATCTTGCCAACCTGAAGGATGTGGAAGATAAGCCAAACTACAAGTTCGTGAAGATGGACATCTGCGACTTCGAGGCGATTTACCGGTTGATGCAGGATGAAAAGATCGACGGCATCATCCACCTCGCGGCAGAGAGCCACGTCGACCGTTCGATCAAAGATCCGTTTACCTTCGCCCGGACGAATGTCATGGGTACATTATCACTCCTGCAGGCTGCCAAACTCTACTGGGAGAGTCTGCCTGAGGGGTATGCAGGCAAACGCTTCTACCATATCTCTACCGACGAGGTTTACGGAGCGCTCGAAATGAACCACCCGGAAGGCATCGAACCTCCATTCTCGACGACGGCATCGTCTACGGAGCACCACTTGGCTTACGGCGATGATTTCTTTTATGAGACGACCAAGTACAATCCTCACTCTCCCTATTCGGCCGCCAAGGCATCGTCCGATCATTTCGTGCGGGCTTACCACGACACCTACGGTCTGCCGACCATTGTCACAAACTGCTCGAACAACTACGGGCCCTATCAGTTCCCCGAGAAATTGATTCCTCTGTTCATCAATAATATCCGCCACCGCAAGCCGCTTCCTGTTTATGGCAAGGGCGAAAATGTCCGCGATTGGCTCTATGTCGAAGATCACGCCCGTGCCATTGATCTTATTTTCCATCAAGGTAAGGTAGCTGAAACCTATAATATCGGAGGCTTCAATGAGTGGAAAAACATTGATCTTATCAAGGTAATGATTAAAACCGTCGATCGTATTCTCGGGAATCCGAAAGGGCACTCGCTCGGATTGATCACCTATGTCGCCGACCGCCTCGGCCACGACACCCGTTACGCCATCGACTCGACAAAGTTGCAAAAAGAGCTCGGCTGGGAACCATCCCTGCAATTTGAAGAGGGTATCGAAAAGACGGTCAGATGGTATCTGGAAAATCAGGAGTGGATGGATCATGTGACCTCTGGCGACTACCAAAGGTATTACGAAAATATGTACAAAGCCCAGTAAGGGTACTTTATCCAAGTCCTTCCGACCACACACTAGACAGAGGTCGCGAGGTCGATACCGCCTGTCGAAACAAATAAGCACGCCCAAATATGATCAAGTCTGTTGTAAAAAAGATTCCGTTCGCTTTTACCCTTTCGCAAAAAATACACGACCTTCTTCGAAAGGACTTGTTACACAAACAGTTAAAAATCAAACGATTCGGGGGGGGGTATTGCAAACTCTCCAAGTATGTAAAGGGCCGCGAAAACCGCATGGAAATCGGGCATAATTGCTATTTGAACGGAGTGAAAATCCGTATCGTAGGCAACTACAACACGATTATATTCAAAAATAATTGCGCCGTCGGGCAAAACTGCAGCTTCTGGATGGAGGGAAATCATATCACAATTGAAATCGGCGCATCAACGACCTTCACGCATACGGTACATTTCTGTGCTCAGGAGGACAATTCGTCCATAAGGATAGGGGAAGACTGTATGTTTTCAAATAATATCGTTGTCCGCACCAGCGATTCACATCCCATATACGATTTGAATACACGGCAAAGAATCAATCCCGCTAAAAATGTTTCGATAGGCAGGCATGTCTGGATAGCCCCGAATACGAAGATAATGAAGGGAGCCAAGATCGGAAACAATGCCATAATCGGATCTAACACCATTATCACCAACGAAATCCCCTGCAATTGTTTAGCAGTCGGAGCACCAGGCAAGATTGTAAAAACAGACGTCGACTGGACAAGAGAAAAATTATTTTAGGTATGACAAAAGATTTAATAACCGTAACATCGCCTTTGCTTCCGGATTTGGAAGAGTTCAACACCATGTTGAAAGAGATCTGGCGTAGTAAATGGGTTACGAATAACGGTCAATTCCACAAGCAGTTAGAAAAAGAATTGGCCGCATATCTGGACATACCCTATGTCAGCCTTTTTACCAATGGAACCCTTCCTCTGCTGACAGCGTTACAAGCATTGCACATCACGGGCGAGGTGATTACCACCCCCTATAGCTTTGTCGCAACCACGCACTGCATTTGGTGGAGCGGCTGCAAACCTGTCTTCGTAGATATAGATCCTGCGACGGGCAACATTGATCCGGAGAAAATCGAGGCTGCGATCACACCTCAAACGACCGCCATCATGCCAGTGCACGTATATGGGCAACCCTGCGATACAAAGCGTATTCAAGAGATAGCGGATAAGTATGGGCTTAAGGTGATCTATGATGCAGCACACGCATTCGGGGTTAAGATCGACGGAGAATCTATCCTGCGTGCCGGCGATCTCTCCACCTTGAGTTTTCACGCCACCAAAGTCTATAACACGCTCGAGGGCGGAGCAATGATCATGCACGACGAAGCGACCAAAAAGCGCATAGACTACTTGAAAAACTTCGGTTTTGCCGGAGAAACAGAGGTCATCGCCCCCGGTATCAACTCCAAGGTCGATGAGGTGCGCGCAGCGTACGGTATCCTAAATCTGCGTCAAGTCGATGCAGCGATCGAAGCTCGCCAACGGGTAGCTGTTCGATACCGCGAAGCGTTAAGCGCAGTCGATGGAATTACATGCATGGACGAGATACCTGATGTTCGGTACAACTACTCCTATTTTCCCATCTTTATCCAGGCGGATCAATATGGAATGACTCGTGACGAGTTATACTTCAAGATGAAAGAACAGAATGTACTGGGACGCAGATATTTCTACCCGCTCATCAGCGAGTTCTCGACTTACAGAGGGTTACCCTCAGCAGCTCAGGAGAATCTGCCCAATGCCCACAAAATGGCCAATAGTGTCATCTGTCTTCCGATGCACCATGCATTGCGTGAAAACGATATTTGCAGAGTTCTCGACTGCATTTTGAAATAACGTCCATACATGAAGAAAATCCTATTATTAGGGGGTTCGGCACAGCAGACGGTCGCCATACGAGCCGCCAAGAAGTTGGGGTATTTCACGATCGTGTGCGACTATCTTCCGGATAACCCCGGACAGTATATTGCAGACCGGTTCTACGGGGCCAGTACGACAGATGTCGAAGCAATATATGAGATCGCCCGGAAGGAGGGAGTCGATGGTATTCTCGCCTACGCCTCCGACCCTGCGGCGCTCCCAGCAGCCATCGTGGCTGAACGGTTGGGTCTTCCGACCAATCCCGCCAAAAGTGTCGAAATCCTCGGATTAAAACACCCTTGGCGACAATTCTTGCAGAAGAACGGCTTTGCATGCCCGAAAGTGTATACATTTCATCCAAATACCCCCATCAGCGAAATCCAAGATCATTCCGACCATTTTTCCTTCCCGTTGGTAGTTAAACCTACCGACTCGTCTGGCAGCAAGGGAGTGACAATGCTTAACAACTGGTCGGGGCTCGAAGATGCCGTTAGACGAGCTGATTCATTCTCACGCAACAAAATACTGCTCATCGAAGAGTATATCCAGCGGGGATTCCCGTCGATCATCGGCGGCGACATCTTCGTATGGAATGGGGCGATCGTGCTGTACGGCGAGATGGAGTGCCTCCGGGATACGCTCCGAAGCCCACTCATCCCCATCGGGAAGAAAATGCCGGTATCGCTCACCGAACTGCAAAGAGGCCGCATACACAACGAATTGCAACGAATCGTAACGGCACTCGGCGTCCGGTTCGGGGAGATGAACATCGAGATTCTTCTCGACAAGGAGGACAAGGTCCATTTTCTGGAATTAGGTCCTCGTGCGGGCGGCAATATGATCCCGATACAATTAAGCGATATTTGGGGCATAGACTTAGTGAGAGCCAATGTGCAAGCCGCCATGGGCGAAACACCTGAATTTATTGGAACGCGCCTTAAAGCGCTCCCTGGATGTCATATGCACTATGTATTGCACAGTTATGAGGCAGGTCGTTTCCAAAATATTGACATAGACGACTCGATCCGCCGTTTTGTTTACCGAGAAGTCATCTATAAAAAAGAGGGGGATACAGTAGAAGTTTTTGATGGTGCAGGCAAGGCTTTGGGCATCCTGTTCCTTCATTTCGATACCCCAGAAGAGATGGAGCATTTCTGCAAGAACCACAATTCGCTCATAAACATCGTACTTCAAAAATGACCAACAAACCGATAGGAGGCTATTTTGAGTTGGAGTTGCCCCTTCATTCAGAACTGCATGCAGATGCAATTGCTCTGAACGGTGGTCGTTTTTGCCTGGAATATCTCTTGAGATGCAGAAAATACTCCAAAATTTATATCCCCTATTTTACTTGCAACTCGGCAATTGAACCCATCATCAAACTCGGCATTCCCTACGAGTTTTACCATATTGATAAAAGATACCGCATTGTTGATGATATCGTTCTGTTAGAGGGAGAGGCATTGATGTATACCAACTATTGGGGGTTGCAGAGTGATTATTGTTTGGAGTTATCGGTTGAATATGACACACAATTAATCCTAGATTATACACAGGCCTTTTACTCAAAACCGATCAACGGCATAGATACGTTTTATAGTTGCCGCAAATTCTTCGGGGTGCCCGACGGCGGGTACTTATACACCGATGCCAAGGCGGAATTCGATCTCGAACAAGACGTTTCGTACACGCGAATGGATTCGCTGCTGAAACGTATCGACCTATCGCCCGAGGAGGGATATGATGATTTCAGGAAATGCAGCGAGATGTTCCGCACCCTACCGATTCGTTATATGTCAAAATTTACTAAACGAATGATGGCGAGCATAGATTATCAAGATGCAACACAAAAGCGAAGGAGAAATTACGAATTTTTGCATCGATCATTAGGTGGACAAAAGCTGTCGCCCGGAGACGTCCCGATGATCTTCCCGTATATAACAAAAGCGGGGGGGGGAATTCTTCGCAAACGACTGATTCAAAATAAAGTATTTGTGGCCAAATACTGGCCGAATGTAGATTTATGGGCTGGTGAAAACGCGACTGAAACATGGATGGCAAACAATATTCTCCCATTGCCTATCGACCAAAGGTACGGGTTAGATGATATGGCTAAAATCAATGAACTAATCTGCCATGAATAAACTACTGATTTTAGGAGCGACCTATCACGAGATAGATATTGTCGAGCGTGCTCACAATAAAGGCATATATGTCATTGTCACAGATAATAATCTCGACTGGTCAAAAAGCCCGGCTAAATATGTTGCAGATGAAGCCTGGAATATTAGCTGGAGCGATATAGATGCACTTGTTTTGGAATGTCGCGAATCAAAAGTCAATGGCATCATAGCGGGGTTCAGCGAATTTCGTGTGGAAAACATGATAAAATTATGCGATAAACTTGGGCTGCCTTGCACTTTATCCATGAAACAGTTGAATCTAACAAGAGATAAAATTCAATTCAAGAATTTATGTGCGAAATATGGTATTCGAGGTGTCCCCGAATATAAGTACGGAGACAGTATTAATTTTCCTGTCATTGTAAAGCCTGTCGACAGAGCCGGGTCAATCGGAATTAATGTCGCGTATAATCAAGAGGAGTTTGAACGATTTTACAAAATAGCCTATGATTTATCGCCTTCTAAAAATGTTATCATAGAAGATTTTATAGACGACGGAACAAAGGTAGATTTATACTACTATGTAAAGGGAGGTAACATTGCGTTATTAGGGACAAGCGACACAATCATGTGCAACGGAAAATCGGGCGCTCCGATTCTTCAAAAAGCATGGACGTTTCCGTCCCGATATGAAAGCCAATATGTATCGGAAGAAGATGGTAAAATACGAAAAATGCTGCACGGCATTGGATTGAAAAACGGATATGTCACAATGTCTGCATTTTATCGTAACGACAGATTCTATTTCTTTGAAGCAGGATTCAGATTAAGCGGAGAATTATCATATAACTATTATGATTATATATCGGGTATCAATTACATCGACACACTCTTGGATTATTCGCTTGGCCTCCCTAATTCTGATATATACGAGGATTGCTACCAACTAAATAAATGCACGAAATCGATAATTCTCAATTATTTTGGTATTGACGGAATTGTTAAAAAGATACAGACTCCAAGTAATTCCAGCAACGAATCTCAAAAAGTTATTGGAAATATCTACATCAAAGAAGGAGATTCCATACATAACGAAACTAATGTATTCAAGAAGATTGCAATGTATACTATACTCTCAAATGATAATATGTTAGAGGATATTATCAGATATATAAATTCAAATTTACATATCATAGACAATAAAGGCCAGGAATTAATTTATGAAAGAGTTGACGAGAAAAGTTTAAATTTTCTTCAAATGCCGAAATAATTAAAGACCGAGAGGTTATAAGACATTGTAGCAGGGAATGGAAGAAAATTCATTAAGAAACAAAACAATAAAAGGAGTTGGCTGGAGTGCTGCGGATGCATTATTAGGACAAGGCGTAACATTTGTTACAGGTCTTGTTCTTGCACGTTTGTTATCCCCTGAAGAGTATGGATTAGTAGGTATTTGCTTAATTTTTACAACCATTCTTAACGGGATTGTCGATAGTGGTTTTAGTAATGCACTGATCCGCAAGAAAGACACCACCAATGAAGATTACAATACGATGTTTATTACTAATCTGGGAATCAGTATCGTATTGTATGTTTTATTATTTTTTGCATCTTCCAACATTTCCACATTTTTTGAACGGAAAGAGTTGACACCTCTCATTAAGGTAATGGGTTCTGTTCTTATAATTAACGCTTTGTCAATAACCCAAATAACAGTTCTTACAAAAAAATTAGATTTTAAGACCAAGACCAAAACATCGTTGCTATCGGCCATAATAAGCGGTATCGTGGGAATTGGAATGGCATATACGGGATTTGGTGTGTGGGCCCTTGTCGCGCAGGTTTTGTCCAAACAAACCATATATACGATCGGTCTATGGTTTTTCAATCGTTGGTGGCCTGACTTCAGCTTCAACAAAGAGAACTTTAAATATATGTGGGGATTCGGATCGAAATTGATGTTAAGCGGGCTATTGAGCAATATCTGGAACCAATTATATCAAGTCGTTGTCGGAAAATTTTATAGCCCAGCAACTTTAGGACAATATTCTCGCAGTAAAGAGTATGCAAATATATTCTCAGCAAACATAACCTCCATTGTTCAGCGAGTGTCATACCCTGTTTTATCGGAGATACAGGACGATAAAAACCGAATGGTCGCCGCATATAGAAAAGTGATTAAAGTTACAATGTTTGTAACATGCGTATGTATGATATCTTTAGGTGCAGTCGCAGAACCATTGATATATTGTTTGATTGGTCCCAAGTGGCATGAAGCGGCAACCTATCTACCATTAATATGTATTAGTATGTCCCTATATCCCCTGCATGCTATCAATCTGAATATGCTGCAAATTCAAGGACGTAGTGACATTTTTCTATATCTAGATTTGATAAAAAAGGTTATTGGCTTATTTCCTCTGGCTATCGGCATATTCGTGAGTATCTATGGGATGCTTATTGGCAGCATTGTTACAGGGCTCATCTCTTTCTTTTTAAATTCTTATTACACGGGTAAGAGGCTCGGCTACACTTCGAGGATGCAGCTGCGAGATGTTTCCTCAAGCTATGGAGTTGCATTTATAGTGGCTGTTGCAGTGTATTTCCTGAAATACCTGCCGTTGTCTTATTGGGCGATTCTACCGTTACAAATAGGTGTAGGTATAAGTGTACTCCTTTGCATTTCAGAATATTTCAGAATTCCCGAATTTATAGAAATAAAAACGATTATAAAAAACCTCAACAAAAAATGAATAATCCGGAAGTACTGGTTCTGCTATCTTCTTACAACGGAGAAAAGTACATTAAGGAGCAAATCGACAGTATTCTGACCCAGAAAAATATCACCGTTAAGCTGTTCATCCGAGACGACGGGTCCACAGATGCAACGCGGAACATTCTAAAAGAATATGAAAAATACTCAAACTGTGTCGTAGTATTCGGAGATAATATCGGCGCCGCAAATTCTTTTTTGTGGCTAATTCAAAATGCCCATTCGAGCGGCTATTACGCTTTTAGCGACCAAGACGATATCTGGGACCGAGATAAATTGAGTTCTGCGATATCGATCATCAAGAGCACCGGCTCGACCCTATATCATGGATTCGCCGGCAAGGTGGATAAAAATCTGAATAAAATTAAAGACGATTCCCATACACCCGCCGATTCATTCGGAGGTTCTTTACTCGAGTCTGCCACGGGTTGCACGATGGTGTTTACAAAGGCATTGATGGATAAATTGAAGAGCTATCATCCCCGCTATATCTCCATGCACGATGCATGGGTATATCGCGTGTGCTACGCATTGGGATATAGCGTGTATTATGATTGCAACTCGCACATGAAATACAGACAACATGAAAGCAACGTATCGGGCGGGCAAATGTCATACATGCAAAAAATAGCAAAAATCAAAAAAAACAGAGGAGCAAAGTACAATGTTGCGCAAAGTATTAAAACATGTTGCTGGCATGATATGCCGGAACAGAACAGAATCATATTACAAGCATTTCTCGGCTACAAGTGTTCTTTCTACGGAAAATTACGGGTCATGATGAATCCTCAATTCTCCCTAAATAAGACCCGAACCAACATTCAAAATAAAATTCTTCTGATATTCAATTTAATATAGCATCTCTGATGGAGTCGCTACTTCTCTATTTATCCTCTTTTTTGTACTCTGTACTATGGGCGCGCCATTATCAGCGAAGAGATCGCATCAGACCTCGTTCGCAGTCTACTTTTTCCCAAGTTTCGTGGGCATTCATCATTATGCTGTTTCCGATAATATTGAGTTGTTATCGGTATGGGATAGGTGTTGATTATGAAAATTATGTTTCTTTATTCGAAAATTTTCATTCGTCAACATGGACTTCTTTTTCAGAGGAAAACTTATCCTTTGAATACGCTAATAAAGCTCTTTCGGACTTAGGCTTTTATCTCACTGGAGATACGTTCGGTGTTTTTGGGGTTTACGCCGTACTGACACTGGTTTTGCTCGAATTGGCGCTAATTAATTACAAGGATTATATTTCGCTCCCGATAGCGACCTTCATCATGCTTCTGCTGATGTATTCAATGTCATTGAACATCGTGCGGCAGGCCCTTGCGATCGCAGTGGTTTTCTATTCGCTGAAATTTATACAACAGAAAAAACCGCTATACTATTTCATAGGTTGTCTTTTCGCAACTGGCATACATTCCACGGCTTTTATTACACTTTCATTCTACTTCCTGAAAGATGCGGACAATACAAAGTACAAATTCCTGTTCAACAATGTCGTAAAAGTTATTATCGTCCTCTTCCCACTACTGTTTACATTGCTGATAGGACAGCTTCAGTCTTATGTGTTGCTCGAGAAATATTTTGACAATTACGACCAGGAAGGAGCCAGTATTATCGAATCTTACATCCTTAAACTCCCTGTGTTAATTCCGCTGCTGCTCAATTATAAAACATTGAGTAAAAATAAACACGCCAAATTTCTGTATTATCTTTTTGCGATAGAGCTGATTCTGTTGTCCATCGCATCGATATATAAATGGGCGTTCCGTCTGTCGTATTACTCTTTTATCGGGCAGATTTTACTGGTAGGCATGCTCGTCAATCAGAAAACTCATAGTTCTGCACTATATAAGCCCTTTTTCTGCATATATTATCTCTTATACTTCTACCTCTTATTTTTCGTTTGGGGCCGAGACGGCATCTTCCCATATTCACATATAAATTAAATCGGAATGGAGAAAATAGGTATATGTACTTTCTATAATAACAATAATTACGGTTCATATTTGCAAACATTCGCTCTCGAAGCCGTCATAGGCAGTATGGGCTATAACGCCTACTTAATAGATTTTAACGATTATACCAAACCTTGGAACAGGCAGTTGCGAAATAAGACGATTTTCTCGAGGATAAAATGTATCTTATTTCACCCTCAACTATTGGTAGAAGCTCTAAAAGCGAAAATCGTCAGCAAACAATCGACGAAATGCTCCACTGCTTTAATCCGTAAATTCAAGGACTTCCTGGCGGAGAATCTGAACCGTTACGAGGGTAATTACGTTAAAGACAATTTCAAGGCATTCGTTGTCGGCAGCGATCAAGTGTGGAAGGTCTCATTACCAGGACTGCATTCAGTGTTTTTTCTTCGTTTCTGTCCCCCTGCAAAGCGTATTTCATACGCAGCGAGTTTAGGGGGAGACTCGATTCCTCCTTATAACGCCAAATTATGCTATCGATACCTCAAGGAATTCAAGGCCATATCTGTACGGGAGGATTCTGCCGTCACACTACTCGAAGGCCTGGGCCCTGATATTCACCCCACGCATGTCTTGGATCCTGTATTGCTTGTCGGAAAAGATTTTTGGAAGAGATATATAACGCCGCATACTGACCCACAATATCTCCTAATGTACTTTCTGGATTCAGTATCGGAGCACGAGGATATAATTTTAGCGGCCATAGCGAAGTACCCAACCCATAAAATTCGGATGATTACCACTGGTGTCCAAATCAATTCCATCGAAAATATAGAATATATAGAACCTTCACCGCTTGAATTTGTATCCCTAATACATAATGCCGAGTTTGTGTTGACAGATTCCTTTCACGGCTCCGCATTTTCAATTTTATTCGACAAGGAATTTATCGTCTTACCCCGGAATTACAAGGTTTTCTCGGGACAAAGTGCGCGCATTTTTTCACTGTTAGCCATGTTTGAATGTAGGGACCGATATGTTACAGCCGCAGCACAAGTCTCAGAGATACGTTCTATCAATGGACAAAAAACGGAAGCGATACTGCATAAGATGCAACGAACCTCAACGAGTTTCCTGGCAAAGGCGATCAACGAGTAGATCATGAGTAATGTTTATGCATATCGTAGCTTAGTGGATTTTCACCGAACCTCGACCAGCGGCGGAGCCTTTACCCAACTTGCCATGAACTTTTTTGCGCAAGGCGGAGATGTCGTTTACGGGGTTGTGCTCGATGAAAACCTTGCTGTAAGGCATCAAAGGGCCTGCACCTTGAGCGACTGTGAGAAATTCAAGAAATCAAAGTATGTCCAAAGCGACCTGCGAGGTATTTTTCAATCGGTTACAACAGATATTTCGAAAAATCTGAAAGTTCTATTCACCGGAACACCTTGCCAAATCAATGCGCTTTATACTTATTTAGATAAATTGCATCTGCCCCACGGACAGGTTTACACAATCGACGTTATTTGCAACGGCGCCCCAAGCGCCAAAGTGTGGACAGATTATACGTCATGGTTGGAAAAAAAGGTAGGTAAAAAATTAATCGGCTTCGGTTTCCGAGAAAAAGGCGATCCGTATAACCCATACCAGACAAAAGCTGTCTTTGCAGACGGGTCGGTTCTCGTCGATACTCCCGAAACGGCATGCTACAATCGACTATTTCTAAAAAAGCTCATAATCCCCAAAAAGTGTTTCGGTTGTCTATTTAAGAGAGAAGAACGTGTGTCGGATATCACATTAGGCGATTTCTGGGGTTGTGAAGATATTTTCTCAGATACCCGGTTACATAGCGGGGTATCGCTGGTGCTTATCAACTCAGAAAAAGGGGCCAGATTATTCGCCGATAAGAAAAGCGATAAGAATGCGATCGTAGAACGATGCATCGATAAAAGCTACTTAAAATACCAAGGCAATCTGCGACAGGTTACACCCCCTCCGACAGGGTACGACGATTTTTGGACATGCTACAAGAACAAAGGGTTTGGATACGTGGCTAACAAATATGCGGACTCTGATTTTCCGAGGTCGTTAAAATACAGAATGCGCCATTATTATAGATTATTAAAGCATCGGCTGAAATAAAATGAACGATATAAAAGTCAGCGTATGTTGTTTCACATACAACCACGCTCCATACCTCTCCAAAGCCTTGGATTCCGTCCTCTCCCAAAAGACAAACTTCAGATATGAAATTATCATCGGAGACGATTGCTCGACCGATGGATCGCAGGACATAATCAATGCATACGCAATAAAGTTTCCCGACCTGATAAAGACCATCTACCAGCCCGTTAATTCAAGAGGCAAAAAAAACTTTTCAGACGTATACAAATCGGCAGAAGGCCAGTATGTCATCGCCTTGGAAACGGATGATTATTGGACTGATCCGAACAAATTACAAATTCAAGTCGATTATTTAGACCGCCATCCGGCTTGTATTGCCGTCGCCCACAACTGTGTCGTAGTGGATGAGCACGATCGACAACTGGCGCGAAAATATCCGGCGATCGACCAGGGGGTATATCGATACAAACATTTTAGAAAAGGGCTGATGCCCGGTCAAACGACGACTGTCTTGTATCGGAATCCAAAGTTTGTAGAGAATCTGGACATGAGCCTGTATAACAATCCCATCTCCGGCCCCGGTGACAGCAGACGGTTATTTTGTCTTATGACGGCAGGGGACGTCATTACACTGCCTTACACGATGTCGGCCTATCGTTATGTTACTTCAGGCGGGTATAGCTTCTCAGCCAACCATAAAAGGGACGACAAATCTGCGCTTCTGTTTTTCAGGGAATTTCAAATCTATGCCGACAAATTTACAAACAAACCGATGAGATTGGCCGCAGACGTGCGATTGATGCAAGTAGCTTTGGGGGCCTTAAAACACAGACAAATCGATCTAAAAGAGTGGATACAATACTATCGTTCCTGCCAATTTCCGTTCAAGGCGTTAATTTGTGCCGCGGCCAAAATCATACAGCACAAGTTAAATCGAAATAACTAACAATCAGAGCCTATCAAGATATATGAGTAAAGTGTCTGTGGTTATACCCATGTATAATAGCGAAAAGACAATCGAACAGGTATTGGGTTCCGTCATATCGCAAACAGCTATATCTGAAATCGCCGAGATCATAGTGGTTGACGACGGATCCACAGACTCGTCCGCTCTCTTGGTTGAAGAATTTATCCGGACCCACCCAACGTCCTCTATACTCCTGATCAGACAGCCAAATGGAGGTGTGTCTAGTGCAAGAAATCATGGCATCCGAATAGCAAAGGGCGAATATATCGCCTTATTGGATTCAGACGACCTATGGATGCCCCAGAAAATAGAGAGGCAACTGCAAATTCTCAATAACAATCCTGAAATAGTGTTCCTGGGTTCGGCGTATTATCTCGGTTTGAAAAAACAAGCAGTCAAATTAACATTGCCGTGGAGGAAAACCGATCGGTTGTTTAATGCAACCCTGACAGACATTTATTTCAAGCACTTTCCCACGACGCCATCGGTGATCTTCAAACGCTCTGCCGTCGATACGGTAGGCTATTTCGATGAGAACCAAAAATATGGAGAAGACATAAACTATTTTCAGAGATTCTGCATCTATTTTAACTATTACTATTTACCCGAGTGTCTCGTTCATATTGCCTACAATAAAGCCTACACAGGCTCCGAAGGCTTGTCTTCCAATTATAAAAAGATGCATCAGGGGACGCTGATCAACCTTCGACAGCTACATGCTGACGGTCATTTCGGCTCTATAAAGTATCTATGTTTTAGAATACTATTCGAGCTGAAATATTGGAGACGAATACTTATTCGGTTCATCGACAAATTCCAATACAACAGACACTGTAATTAACTGTAATAAATCCATGAATAGTCCTATTAAAAACGAATATTCCATTCGGGAGAAATTTCAATTAGGATGGTGGTTGCTGAAAACCAAACTACTTAACCCCAAAGCCCGTCTTATCCGTTTCCCGTTCACAATCCGAGGGGGGGGGTACATCGACTTAGGCAAAGGCCTGACCACAGGTGTAGGTTGTCGTTTGGAGGCCTTCAGAATGAACGATGACCGCCACAAAAGAATTATTTTCGGCAACAATATCCAGATGAACGATTATGTGCATATCAGTGCGATAGAAAAAGTCGAGATCGGAAGTAACGTATTAATGGCAAGTCATATATACATATCCGACAATTCTCATGGTTTTTACGAGGGCACTGCAAAAGATTCTTCGCCATGGATTCCTCCTCAAGAGCGCGCCTACTTAGTCTCGCCTGTGAAGATCGGGGACAACGTATGGATTGGAGAGGGAGCGATCATCATGCCTGGCGTCGAGATCGGCAACGGCTGTGTAATCGGTGCACATAGCATCGTAAATAAAAGTATTTCATCCGGGTGCATAGTAGTGGGTGCACCAGCTAAAGTCGTGAAGAAATGGTCCCCCGATACTCAACGCTGGGAGAAATGTAGCCCCAGGAATTAAACAGGCTACTTGACTGTATTCGGTGCAATACCCCATTACGTCTATTGAAAATGCTGACCGCTTCGATCGTCATCTATAAAACGCAAAAGGAGGAGTTTCGGAAGATCGTGGAGTGCTCCTTAAAGAGTTCGATTCACACGATTTTTATCGTCGACAACTCTCCTTCCAATAAACTGCAAGAAGTTGTTGCAAGCTATCGCTCTTCAAGATTAATATACATATGGGGACAAGGTAATATTGGATATGGCGCCGGCCACAATATCGCTATAAATAAGTCTTTTGAATCGGATGCAAATTATCACATAATTCTAAATCCCGACGTAATTTTTCAGCCAGAAGTAATAGAATCGTTATTTCTGTTTATGGAAAAACATTCAGAAGTAGGTGCCGTAATGCCTAATATTATATATCCGAATGGAACACCCCAAAGACTATGCAAACTACTTCCAACCCCTTTCGATATTTTCGCAAGAAGACTCTTACCTAAATCGTGGACAATCAAGCGTAATAGAAGGTATGAAATGCATTTTATGGGATATGATAAGATTTGGAATTGTCCGAATCTTTCTGGCTGTTTTATGTTTTTACGAAACAGTGTATTAAAACAAGTTGGCAGTTTCGATGACAAATTTTTTATGTATTTTGAGGATACCGATCTTATCAGAAGAATCCATCGGGTTAGTAAAACCGTATTTTATCCCAATGCAACTATCATTCACGCACATAAAGCCGAACATCGAACAAGCAAGCTTTTGTTAAAAATTTCTGTCAAAAGTGCAATTCAGTATTTCAATAAATACGGATGGATATTCGACAAAGAAAGAAGAATTTACAATAGACAAGCGCAAAGAACGGAATCCTGCATTTCAAAGTAATCCATGAAGAAAAGTTCGATAAATACATTTTTAAAGCTGATTCAAATAAGTCTCGGAGGAGAATTTCATGATTTTCCATCATTAGATACGGCAGAATGGCAAGAGCTATTTATTTTAGCTCATAAACAGGCAATTGTGGGCATTCTCTCAAACATTGTCGAAACTCTTCCCGCCGATAAGCGTCCTCCTCGTGAAATATTGCTTAAATGGATAGTGACTGCGGAGAGGATCAAACACCTAAACCAGCATCTGAATAATACAGTCCCAAAGGTTGAGACGTTATTCAAGGACAATGGTTTTCAAGGGTGCATATTAAAAGGCCAAGGTATCGCGCAACTATACCCTCATCCCGAACTACGCACACCGGGAGATATTGATATTTGGGTTTGTGGTCGCAGAAAAGAGATAATCTCATTTGTCAAAAATAAATGCAATTCATCACACGCAGTATATCATCATATAGACGGACTTAAAATGGATAGTGTGAATATCGAAACACATTTCACCCCATCTTATATGTCCAATCCTTTTGCAAACCGAAAATTGCAGGCGTGGATTGCAGATATCTCCTCCCAGCAATTTGAGCATCGTATAAAAATTGGAGAAAACAGCATCCATGCTCCTACTTTGGCTTTTAATAGAGTTTTTATTCTGCACCACATATATAGGCACTTCTTATACGAGGGTATTGGCTTGCGCCAAATGATGGACTTCTATTATGTACTCAAACAAGGATTTACCGAGATAGAGAGAGACGAAACTATCAATGTGTATAACAATCTAAACCTATTGGGGTTTGCAGGTGCTGCCATATATGTATTGCAAGAAATATTTGGATTGGAAGAAAAATATCATATTGTATTACCAAATGACAAATACGGGAAAGTATTACTCTCCGAAATTTTAATAGGCGGTAATTTTGGACAGGCTATCACCCGAACAAAGCATACTGATTCTAAGTTCCAAAGGGGATGGCGAATACTAACACGAAATTGGAGATTTATTCAATATGCGCCCTCCGAAGTACTGTGGATGCCGTATTTTAAGATAATGAACAATCTGACTTATGTAAAATCCTATAATAAACTTCGCCATAAAAATTAACTTATTGTCATTCATGCTCCTACCGTCTATAAAAGATAGGCAACAAATTGTCAGAGCGTAGTTTAATTTCAATACAACTACATGAATATCGCTGGATTTATAGCCATTCTTGCTTGATAGCAAAAAAGGTTTAGCCCCCCTCTATTATCCGAATATAAAATTAATAACTGGGAAATATAAATGCGGATATACTGTTAACTCCTCCTGACAAATGATTGTTACAATTTTACAATAGCCACTGATAGAGCAAATAACATTGTACGTCTATCCATCATAGTAGACTTGTACACCCACAGGATAGACAATGTGTCTATTATAGCTGACAATATTTTTAGCTATCTTTTTCCCATTTCGTCGTTTACCAATGGGATGTTACACAATGTTCATCTTCTCTTGTTCTTCGGTCTAAATGAATTTGTTCGTCTTTGTCATAGATAAGCTGCTGCAATGTTCCAGAATAAATAAATCATTATTTGGAAATCTTCTATACATATCTACGGTGGAAGACTTCTGCAATGGTTTCGTTATGCTGCGAATTTACCGTCCAGCCGGGATTCGACACGATCGATCGCATCCTCGATCATTATCGGCGTAGTCTGCGCATAGATCTGTGTCGTGGTGATCTGTTTATGTCCCAGCATCTTGGAAACTGTTGACAAAGGAATACCCTGTGAAAGGCAGAGTGTCGTGGCAAACGTATGACGCGCTGCATGAAAGGTTATGTGCCGTGAGATACCGCACTGTTTGGTAATACGACGCAAGGAGCAATTGATACTGCTAAGTTTCGGCATGTCAAATGCAAGTGGTGACGGAGCTGTTCCGCGATACTTTTCCAGAAGACGCAAAGCTGCGGGGAGAAATTTGATCGTATACTCTCCACCCGTTTTGCAGCGGTTACCGTGTATCCGCAGGTGCCCCATGGTATCCGGTATGATTTGTTCACAGGTCAGATAGCGCATGTCTTTGTAGCAGATTTCCGTAAAACGGGAAAAGAGAAACAGGCCGCGGTGGCATTCGTGTTTGGCACTCTTCAATCGCGACGTCTGAAAAATCCGCAGTTCCTCCTCGCTGAGAAAGGTTCTCGGTTCCGTCGGAGCGGAATAGCGGCAAAGTGCGAACGAATTCCGCGGCATAAGACCGTTGTTGAACGAAATTCTCACCACGTTGTTCAAACAATCTATGTAGCGGCATACGCTTCCCGCCTTCGAACGGCAGACAGTTTTCAAATAGACGTGATATTGCTCGATGAACGACTGTTCCAATTCGAACAGCGGAATATCGTGGAGGTTGTACTCGTGTTTCAGAAAGGCCCGGAGATGACCCAGCACCGCCCGATAGCATCACCAGGTACTTTCCGAGCGATCTACGCCGATACGTTTGAAAAGATCATTCGTGTAATGTTCGAAAACCTTCGCAAGAGTCCGCGGTATCGTTCTCCCATACCCAGCCAGACGTTCTTGACCTTTTTCGGCCGTGACGTAGGCATCGTGATCGCAAATCGACCGATAATGTTTGCCGATCTGAATGCGGATATTGTCCGGATGACGGTTGATGCGTTCCGACTCGACGCATTAGCCTTCGACCCATCCCTCCTTTAACGAACCTTCCCCAGTTGTTCCGGAACGTTGATTTCGGCACTGAACTGAGAAATCGTGCTGTTGATCGTGCTGCGGCCCATAACCGGATAGACTGCACGCGGGGGGTTCTTTGTTCGTTTGAGGTAGAACAAGACCTTGAAAGTACTGCGCATAAACTCTGCTTTTTTAAGGTGGACAAAAATAATTTTGGCAGAGTCGTCCGACAAGATGAATATAAGCGTAATAGACTGTAAATAACCGTTGTATGTAACCGCAGGCATCCCAAAACAAGGTAATGATTTGGAAACGCAACTCTCGGTTATTTATGCAGAATGATTCACATTCTCTCGATATTTCAATACCGATATGATGAATAACAATCTGAATATCAGTTATTATACTTTGATTTGCTTTTTATAGATAGCCGTTGTACTTTTGTGTCAAAATAAATCGAAACCATGCAACGAATCATATCCCCCTCGATGCTGTCGGCCGATTTCGGCCACCTGGAGCGCGATACGCAGATGATCGACCGAAGCGCCGCCGAATGGGTGCATATCGACGTCATGGACGGCGTATTCGTCCCCAACATCTCGTTCGGATTCCCGGTGATGAAGGCCATCCGCAAGGCCACGTCTAAACTGCTGGACGTGCATCTGATGATCGTCGAACCCGAAAAATACGTCACCCGCTTCGCCGAGGCAGGCGCCGGAATCGTCACCTTCCACTACGAGGCCACGCTCGACCCCAAAGGGTGCATCGACCTGATCCACCGCGCAGGCGCCAAAGCGGGCATTTCGATCAAGCCCGCCACGTCTGTCGAGGTGCTGCGCGACATCGTACCCCTGATCGACCTGGTGCTCGTCATGAGCGTCGAGCCGGGTTTCGGCGGACAGTCTTTCATGCCCGACTCGCTGGAGAAAATCCGGGAGCTGCGTGCCATGATCGACGAAACAGAATCCACCGCTGTGATCGAAGTCGATGGCGGCATCTCTGCCCATAACTCGCGCCTGCTCTTCGACGCCGGAGCCGACGCCCTGGTCGCCGGCAGCGCCGTCTTCGGCGCCCCGGACCCGCAGGCGGAGATCGAGAGAATGTTGCAGAGCTAACCTCCGACTCCTTTCACCCAAGCACCTACTTCCGGTAAGCCGGGCGTTCCGCACGCACGGAAAATCGCAGAAAACGAAACCATGATCTCTTTAGACAATCTCACCGTCAGCTACGGCGGCTGGACGCTTTTCGACAACATATCCCTGCTCATCAACCCCAAGGACCGCATCGGCCTGGTCGGTAAGAACGGCGCCGGCAAAACGACTCTGCTGCGTCTGATCGTGGGCGAACAGCAGCCCACCTCGGGTTCGATCTCCTACAACGGCGAATGCACGATCGGCTACCTTCCGCAGCAGATGCGTGTAGCGGACACTACGACACTCGTCGAAGAGACGGCCAAAGCCTTCGACGAAGTGCTGAAACTCGAAGCCGAAATCGCCCGCCTCACCCGCGAAATCGCCGAGCGCACCGACTACGAATCGTCCGACTACGAATCGCTGCTCCACCGGCTGAACGAAGCGACCGACCATTATCACATTCTGGGCGGCGATACCCGCGAAGCGGACATCGAGAAGACGCTGCTCGGTCTGGGATTCAAGCGCAGCGACTTCCAGCGTGCCACGAGCGAATTTTCAGGCGGCTGGCGCATGCGCATCGAGCTGGCGAAACTGCTGCTGCGCCGGCCTTCGATTTTCCTGCTGGACGAGCCGACCAATCACCTGGACATCGAGTCGATCCAGTGGCTCGAGGATTACCTGAAAAACTACAACGGCGCGGTGCTGCTCATCTCGCACGACCGCGCCTTTCTGGATAACGTGACCACCCGCACGGTGGAGATCTCGCTGGGCAAAGCCTACGACTACAAAGTACCCTACTCCCGATACGTCGTGCTGCGTGCCGAACGGCGGGCGCAGCAGATGGCCGCTTACGAAAACCAGCAGCGGATGATCGAAAAGACCGAGGAGTTCATCGAGAAATTCCGCTACAAGCCGACCAAATCGAACCAGGTGCAGTCGCGCATCAAGCAACTCGACCGTCTGGAGCGTATCGAGGTCGAGGAGGAGGATCTTGCCACGCTCAACATCAAGTTCCCGCCCGCCCCGCGTTCGGGACAGATCGTCGCAGAGATCAAGGAGGCCGGGATGTCGTTCGGCTCCAAACATGTCTTCAGCGGAGCGAACTTCACCATCGAACGGGGCGACAAGATCGCCCTGGTAGGCCGCAACGGAGAAGGCAAGACCACGCTGGCCCGGATGATCGTGGGACAACTCACGCCCACCGAAGGTTCGATCCGCGTGGGAGCCAACGTAAACATCGGCTATTACGCACAGAATCAGGAAGACCTGATGAACGGCGATTTCACGGTTTACGACACGCTCGACCGCGTAGCCGTCGGCGACGTGCGCACACGTCTGCGGGACATTCTCGGCGCCTTCCTGTTCCGGGGCGAGGACATCGACAAGAAGGTCAAGGTACTCTCCGGCGGCGAACGCGCACGACTGGCGATGGCCCGTCTGATGCTGGAGCCTTACAACCTGCTGATCCTCGACGAGCCGACCAACCACATGGATATGCGTTCGAAAGATATTCTCAAGAACGCCATCATGAAATACGACGGTACGGTGATCGTCGTCTCCCACGACCGCGAGTTTCTCGACGGCATGGTTTCCAAGGTTTACGAATTCCGGAACGGCGGCGTACGCGAATACCTCGGCGGCATCTACTACTTCCTCGAAAAACGCAAACTGGAATCCTTGCAGGAGGTGGAGCGTAAGGACGCTCCCGCGAAAGAGGCGGCGCCGAAAGCCAGCTCTTCGGGCAAGCTGACCTACGAACAGAAGAAAGAGCAGGAAAAACTCCTGCGCAAGCTCCGCAAGGCGGTCGAAACGATCGAAGCGTCGCTGGCCGATCTGGAGAAGAAGATCGCGGATTACGACCGCAAATTCGCCGAAGCGACCCAATACAACGAAGCCGACTACAAGGCTTACAACGAGTTGAAAGCCGAATACGACCACCAGATGCACGAATGGGAGAAGGCGTCGTACGAACTGGAAATCACCGAAGGAGAGTAACGATCGGAGCCGGAAGAAAGCCAACAGCACCATGAAAGCACTTATCCTCAACGGATCGCCCCGTCCGCAGGGAGTTGTCGTCCAGGCGCTCCGCACCGCCGCCGACACCTTGCGGCAGGCCGGAGCCGACATCGAATGGATCGACGCTTACCGGATGGAATTCCGTCCCTGCACGGGCTGTATGCAGTGCCGCACGACGAACATCTGTCCGCTGCCCCGCGATGCGGCCCATGCCGTCGGCGAACAGATCCGGCAGGCCGATCTGCTCGTGGTGGGGACTCCGACCTACTGGGGCGGTATGTCGGCCCGGCTGAAGATGCTCTTCGAACGGCTCGTTCCGATTTTCATGGGCGAATCGGCTCTCGGCTTTCCGCAGCCCCGGCAAAAAGGCAAACGTGCACTCGTCATCGCTGCCTGTACGACGCCCTGGCCTTTCAACATCCTCGCACGGCAGAGCCGGGGTGCCGTCCGTTCGGTCCGTGAAATATTGGGTACGGGAGGGATGAAAGTCCGGACCTGCGAAATCCCCGGCACCCGGAAAATGAACGGCAAACTTTCCGAAAAGGAGGCCCGGCGAATCACCGCACGCACCCGCAGAATCGTTCGAAAAATAGAATAAAACTTTTGGCGACATCCGATTCGACTGTCCGGATAAAGAACACCGAAAAGCATGATTCCGGGCCCGATCCGAAAAGCCGCACGACAAAAAGACAAAAAAAATCAACTAACGAACCAACCAATACCATGACGGAAAACCTTGTATTCGGCATCCGCCCCGTAGTCGAAGCGATCGAAGCGGGCAAACAGATCGAAAAACTCTACATTCGCAAAGGCGCCGAAGGGCAGTTGATGACCGAACTGCGCGACCTCTGCCTGCGGCATCGCATCCGCACACAGGAGGTTCCCGTCGAGAAGCTCAACCGCCTCACGCGCGGCAACCACCAAGGCGTCGTCGCCCAGATCTCCCCCATCGGCTACGTCGAACTGAACGACATTCTGGAACGGGTGCCCGAAGACGAGACGCCGCTGATCGTCCTCTTCGACGGCGTGACGGACGTGCGTAACTTCGGAGCCATCGCCCGCTCGGCCGAATGTGCCGGAGCGCACGGACTGATCGTACCGCTGAAGAATGCCGCTCCCGTCAATTCGGAGGCGATTCGTTCGTCGGCGGGTGCACTGACCGCCATTCCCGTCTGCCGCGTCGGTTCGATCCGCAACACGCTCAAAGCGCTCCAGGCAGAAGGCTACCAGGTGGTAGGTGCTACGGAAAAAAGCCGCAAGCTGCTCTACGACGCGGATTTCCGCAAGCCTACGGCACTCGTTATGGGCGCCGAGGATACGGGCATTTCGAAAGAGGTGCTGAAGCTCTGCGACGAACAGCTGGCGATCCCGATGATCGGCAAGATCGAGTCGCTCAACGTCTCGGCGGCAGCGGCAGTACTGCTGTTCGAAATCGTACGTCAGCGAATCGGTTAATCCTGCCCTCCAACCTCTCGACACGATGTCCCTGCTGCGCGACTTATTCGACCTGTTCCGCTCCGAGCCGGATCATCCGGCAACCCGGAATCCAAAATCGAAGCCCGCGACCAGAAAACCCGCCCGCAGGCAAAAGACGATCGTCCATCCGATAGTCGGAGAGGTGACCCTCTCGCAAAGCCGCCGGGCACGGCGGATCTCACTCTGCGTAAGGCCTTCCGGCCCCGTCCGGCTCTCCTACCCTTACGGCGTCTCGACCGCCCGGGCTTTGGAATTTCTGGAAAGCCGCATCGAATGGATTCAGACAGCCAGGGATCGAATAGCCGAACGGCTCGCCCAGCAACCTCCACGCCCCACCCTTTCGCCCGAAGAAGAACTCCGCCGGCGGGAACAGTTGCGGCGCGAAGCGATGGTTGTACTACCGTCCCGCGTAGCGGAACTCGCAGTGCGAACCGGTCTGCAATACCGTTCGGTAACGATCCGGGCCACCCGCTCCAAATGGGGCTCCTGCAACGGGCGCAACGACCTGTCGCTGAGCCTGTACCTGATGACGCTGCCCGAACATCTGCGCGACTTCGTCATCCTCCACGAACTCTGCCACACCGTCCACCACGACCATTCCCCCCGCTTCCATGCGCTGCTCGACCGGCTGGTCGGGGGTAAAGAAAAACTCCTCAACAAGGAGCTGAGGAGTTACAGGGCCTATTGAGTAAAAATTCACGATCGAATCTTCAACCGCTCTTTTTCTCTTCTCATCCGAAGCAGAAATTCGATATAAAGCCACTCGCACACAAATACAAAAGAAATAAGAGGAACCGCAGGCAGCTCCTCATAATGACGGGTAAAAAGCTGACAGATCATCCAACCGACAAGGTAATCTCCGAAAAGAAACAGTCCTATCCAAAATATCAGATCAAAAATCGAAGGGCTATTCTCCCGAATATACTCCCGTTTCAGCCGCAGACACTTCGCGTAATCGATCTTCAGTATTTTTACTTTCAATATCTCGCCGAAGTGCAGATAGTCGAGTTCTCTCAATTCATAATATTTTCCGGCCTTTGCCCGGCTAAATTTATATGGATGACCCGATAGGCAAACGAAAGCCCTTTCCCACAGAATTTTACAAAAACCTCGATACAGCCGATCTCTTCGGCCGCGATCCGCTTTCGGACAAAAAGCAACGGATAAGATACGGTAAAACCCGCCTCATCGAACGTGAACGTACGAATACGAAGAAATGCGAAGATAATAGCGGCCCAGAGAACGACAGGCATTAAACCAAAACACCAGTCTGCCCCCGAAAGCAGATCCTCACCTTGCGCGAGATCCGAATAACAAAGAGCGAATATAACGATCAGGCTCCAAAGCAGAGTGATATAGGCCATAAAAATATAAGACCCGATCGTTATTCTACGCAACCGGGTACGCATTCCCTTCTATAATTCAGAATAACTTCTTTTTCGACCGGGTGACGACGAAATCCTTCAGGTAGAAAGGCTCGAAGTACGCGATATCCTCCGTGCGGCCCGCATCGAGCGCCTCCTGTGCCAGCCGCGCAAGCCCTCGGGCAGAAGGCGCCACCTGGATCAGCGTCGCATCGGGCAGCAATCCGGCACATTTGGCCGCACCGTTTCCGAAAATCACGAAAGGACGTCCGTCTCCGCGCCATGCCGCGAAACTCTCCGCCGTAACGACCTCGGCGGATACGTCCGAAAGAGGAGTTCCCGCAGCATCGAATACCCGGGTATAAACCTCCATGCGGCGGGCGTCCACCATCGGGCAGAGGCACGCCTCCTCCCAGCGATCGACCGAGAGAATCCCCGCTTCGTAATCCTCTTTCGCAACTTCGGTCAGGGCATCCAGGGAACCGATCGCCACCAGCGGGATCCGCAACCCGTAGCACAGTCCCTTAGCGAACGAAACGCCGATACGCAGCCCCGTATAGGAGCCGGGCCCCTTGCCGACAGCGACGGCATCCAGCTCTTCGGGAGCGATCCCGGTCTGCGACAGCAATTCATCGACGAAAACTCCGACCTGGCGGGCGTGGTCGCGCCCCTGATCGCTCTCCCGGAGCGAGATCAACTCCCCGTCCCGGGCCAAACCGACCGAACAGATGTCCGTGCCGGTTTCGATACATAGAATAAGTGACATATCTTTTTTCTTTCGTTTTTCAATCCAAACACCTCCGGCAGACCTTCGCACCGACATTGTCGCCCCCTCCCTGAAGCGAACGGGAAGCGGAATGATCGCCGAAGTCCGCCCCTCGGGATGCGAACCGTTTCTCCGATCCGAAAAGCCGCCGCAGGGAAACCGCTCCCTGCAAAGCGTTTCGAATAGCCGTACGATCCGATTCCACCCGACAGCAGGCAGCGGCAGGACGATCGGCCCCGGGATGCTCTCCGAGGTTACGCCCGATATTTCTTCATCGCCTTGTCCATCTCGCGCTTGGCGTCGTTCTCCTTGAGGTACTCGCGCTTATCGTAGGCCTTGCGCCCCCGGGCCAGACCTACGACGACCTTGGCCAGCCCCCGCTCGTTGAGAAAGAGCCGCAAGCCCACCACGGTCAATCCCCTGTCCTGCAATGCCCGCTGAATCTTGTTCAACTCCTTGCGGTTGAGCAGCAGTTTGCGGTCGCGGCGGGGAACATGATTGTTGCAGGTCCCCCAACCGTACTCGGCGATATTCACGCCCCGAATCCAGAGTTCGCCCTTGTCGAAATAACAGTAGCTGTCCGTGATCGACGCCTTGCCCAGCCGTACGGACTTGATCTCCGTACCCACAAGCACGATGCCCGCGATCCACTCCTCGATAATTTCGTAATCGAAGGTCGCGCGTTTGTTCCGTATGTTAATATTCTTATAATCGGCCATATCCAATTTCTCTGTTTTTCCGCCGGAACCTCTGTTCGGGAACCGACGATCCGGCACCATATTTGATTAATCAACCGCAGAGGGTGTCCGGGAAAGATAACTAATTCTTTTATCTTTGTAGAAGATAGGATGCGGCTCGGCAATCTTTGCGTGCAAACGCGCATGACTGCTCTCGCCTTTGACTATCTTTGATATGTTTTACACATCTTTCTGTTTATTTTCTGTTTGCACACGGTATGCATAGTGATACGTGTACGCCCGGACCCCTCTTTTTACAGAATCAACCGATGCAATTTCCGGGCAATCGAAACCTTTCCCCTGTTCAGGTTCGACAGCCGCTGCATAATGTCCTGCATCTCGTCGTCCGTAAGATTCTCGTCCTGAAGTTTTTCACGAAGCTCCCGCGACATCCGCTCGATCACCTTCGACTTGTAGAGCGTCACGGCCTTCGGCACTCCGACAGCCAGCATCTCGGCATCGCTCTCGACATGGACCTCCTTGCGCCGCCACAATTCGCTCGGAACGTAATGATCCTCCGAAGTAAGGATATCCACCGACACGTTGCACACCTCCGGATCGGAGTGATTGATAAAGTGGTGGATCGGCACCTCGACCCCCAATCCCAAAGCGCACCACTGTTCGCGGTAAACCCGCAGAATCTCATTGAAGACCCGGTTCTGGAACTCCAAACCGTCGGCGTCCAACTCCCCGAAAATTACCTCGGCGACATTATATTGAACGACATTCCGGCCCTCCTTGAAATCGAACGAACAATGACCGTACTTGAGCAGATAACGCGTCAGCTCCCGTTCGAGCGCTTCGGCACTGCTGCCCCCGGTCACCTGTCCCGCAAAAACCGTTTCAGGGCGCTGCGCAGTCTGCTCGGCACGAAAACGGGCGCTCTGACGCCGCACGAACTCCTCGGCTTCGCGGTCGCCCGTGGAAGCCATACGCTTGCGCCCCACTTCGGCAATCAGCAGGTTCTCGTCGATGTCCATGATCCGTGCGCACTCCTTGATATAGACCGAGCGCTGGATCGGGTCGGGAATCTGCACAATGGATTGCACCATGTCGTTAATCAACGCCGCCTTCTTGATCGGGTCGCCGGCAGCATCCTTCAACAGTAGCTTGGCCTTGAACGTCAGGAAATCCTCCTCGTTGGCCCGGATATACTCCTGCACCTCCGCAGCCGTATGGGTTCGGGCGAACGAATCGGGATCGTCTTCCGGCGGAAGCAGCACCACACGGACATTCATCCCCTCGCGCAGAATCATGTCGATTCCCCGCAGCGAAGCGTGAATACCCGCCGAATCACCGTCGTAGATCACCGTGATATTCTTGGTAAAACGTCCGAGCAGACGAATCTGTTCGGTCGTAAGGGATGTACCGGACGAAGCCACCACATTCTCTACCCCCGCCTGGTGCATCGAAATCACGTCGGTATATCCCTCGACCATGATTGCGAAATCGTACTGCTGGATCGCTTTCTTGGCGAAAAACAGGCCGTACAGCTCGCGTTTCTTGCTGTAAATCTCGCTTTCGGGCGAATTTTGGTACTTCGCAACCGACTTGTCTGTACGCAGCGTGCGACCTCCGAAAGCCACCACGCGGCCGGAAATGTTATGTACGGGGAACATCACCCGCTCCCGAAAACGGTCGAAAAGCGTACCGTCGTCCCGCTTGATCGAAAGTCCGGTCGAAACCAGAAACTCCTCCTTATAACCGGCAGCCAAAGCCGCCCGGCTCATTCGATCGCCCCTGGCGGGACAGAATCCGAGCCCGAACTTCTTGATCGTCGCATCGGAAAATCCCCTCTTCTGCCGGAAATAGGTCATGCCGACACTCATCCCTTCGGTTTCATGGAGCAGGTAATTCGAAAAATACTCCGCCGCCCAACTGTTCACGACGAACATACTCTCGCGGTTATCGTTGCGGGCGACCTCCTCGGGCGTCATCTCCTTCTCCCGCACTTCGATACCGTAACGCTTGGCCACGGCTTTCAACGCCTCGGGATAAGTCATATTCTCGTGCTCCATCAGGAACGTGACGGCATTGCCGCCCTTGCCGCAGCCGAAACACTTGTAAACCCCCTTCGAGGGCGATACGACGAACGACGGGGTCTTCTCGTTGTGGAACGGACAGCACGCCTGATAATTGACACCCTTTCGTTTGAGCGTCACGTATTCGCCGATAATATCCACGATATTCGCAGCGGCGTAAATCCTATCTATTGTTTCCCGGTCGATCATCTTTGCAAAGGTACGAATAATTCAATTATTACGGATTACATCAAGTACTTATTCGCCTCTTCGAGGCGATACTCAGGAGAACATTCGAATAGATAGTTCAGTAAATTCAGATGCCCCGCTCCGAAAATAACGAGGATCCTGTCGGACGGCCCCGTTTCGATCCGTTGAATATTCCGGAATATCCGCAAATTCCGGTTAAACCACCTTCCCGTTTCAAAATCTACACCGATATAATCGTTCGAGAAGAATTCATATTTGAAATGACCGATCAAGTAATTACCCAGACTACGCCGAATATGCTCCGGGTCGTTCAGTTCGATAAGTTCGGCAATAATTCCCTGCTCCTTGAAAACAGCTTCGGGCACAAACCTTTTAATAGAATCCGGATAGTCGTAAAAACTGGTTTCGAAACGGATATACTCCTTGCTGTTTTCATCGCGTAATAACTCATCGATTTCGTCATAGTGCTTTCCCCATTCATCTACGCAGTAAATCCGGTCTATCCCCAGCCGTTTTGCCAGCCGGAATCCGATCTGCTCGTCTTCTCCTCGCTGCAAATCATAACAGTCCGCCAAATATCGACGGAACAGAGAGTCCGTCTCGAACTGCATTTTAACCGGCCGTTCGATAACGATAATCGTTGGGGCAAACTTCTCCAACAAACCGACCAATGTTTCGATCTCATTCTGGTAAACCGGGTTCAGGACATCTATTTGCTCGCTTTCGGCATACTGCACCTGATCCAGATTGGGAAAATCGAAATGAAAGGTACCTAAAGTGAGTACCGGAACAGGCTCTTGTGCAGCGGCAAAACAAGCCGACAAAACACAAACGATCAAAATAATTATTTTTTTCATGTCGTATATTTTTTCCGCCGCAGGAAAGATTGTTCGCAAAACTGAATTTATACAAAAATACATGTTTTACATAAAACATATTCTATTACACTCCTGAAAAAACAGAGGCAAAATATATTCTGTTTTTGAACGTTAATTTTCAATTATCGTTATCTTTGCCTTATGGACTTCAAATTGGTATCCGACTATGCCCCGACGGGCGATCAGCCCGAAGCGATCGCACAGCTATTGGCCTCGATCCGGCACGGCTCGAAGCACAATACGCTGCTGGGCGTGACCGGTTCGGGCAAAACTTTCACGGTGGCCAACGTCATCAGCCAGCTCAACCGGCCGACCCTCGTATTGAGTCACAACAAGACCCTCGCGGCACAGCTCTACGGGGAGTTCAAGAACTTTTTCCCGGAAAATGCGGTCGAATACTTCGTTTCCTACTACGACTATTATCAGCCCGAAGCCTACCTACCTTCGACGGATACCTATATCGAAAAGGACCTTTCGATCAACGACGAAATCGAAAAGATGCGTTTGAGTACGACCGCCACCCTGCTCTCGGGGCGGCGGGACGTCATCGTCGTTTCCAGCGTATCGTGTCTGTACGGCTGCGGCAATCCGAGCGATTTCCACTCGATGGCCATTCATATCGAAGTCGGCGAAATCCTCAACTACAAGCAGTTCCTCTACAAACTGGTCGAAGCGTTCTATACCCGGACCGAACGGGAACTGACCCCCGCGACATTCCGCGTGACGGGCGACACGATCGACATCATGGCGGCTTTCGGCGAATTCGGCAACCAGTGTTTCCGCGTCACCTTTTTCGACAACGAAGTCGAGAGCATCCAGAGCATCGACCCCGTAACCGGCCAGCGGATCCAAACGCTCGACGCACTCACCCTTTACCCAGTGAGCCTGTTTGTCACGACCAAGGAGCGCATACACACGGCCGTGCAGCAGATCTACCTCGACCTGGGCAAGCAAATCGCCTTCTTCGAGCAAGCGGGACGTCCGGCCGAAGCGCAGCGGATCAAGCAGCGGGTGGAGTACGACCTGGAGATGATCAAGGAGTTGGGTTACTGTCCCGGCATCGAGAACTACTCCCGCTATTTCGACGGACGTGCAGAAGGGACGCGACCCTTCTGCCTGCTGGACTATTTTCCGCAGGATTACCTGATGGTGATCGACGAGAGCCACGTCACGCTCCCCCAGGTGCACGCCATGTTCGGCGGCGACCGCGCCCGCAAGGAGAACCTCGTGGAGTACGGGTTCCGTCTTCCCGCAGCCAAAGACAACCGGCCGCTCCGCTTCGAGGAGTTCGAACAACTGGTCGGCACCACGATCTACGTGAGCGCCACACCGGCCGACTACGAACTGATGAAGAGCGAAGGAGTGATCGTCGAACAGTTGATCCGGCCGACAGGACTGGTTGATCCTCCACTCGAAGTGCGGATCACGGACAACCAGATCGATGACCTGCTGGAGGAGATCGACAAGCGGGTACGCAACGACGACAAGATACTCGTCACGACCATCACCAAACGCATGGCCGAGGAGCTCTCCAAATATTTCGACCGAGTGGGGGTCCGCAACCGCTACATCCATTCGGACATCGACACGCTGGAACGGGTGCAGATCCTCGAAGACCTGCGGGCCGGCATGTTCGACGTGCTGATCGGCGTCAATCTGCTGCGCGAAGGACTCGACCTGCCGGAAGTGGCCCTCGTGGCGATCCTCGATGCCGACAAGGAGGGATTCCTGCGCAACGTGCGTTCGATCACCCAGATCGCGGGCCGTGCGGCGCGGCATTCGAACGGCAACGTCATCCTCTATGCCGACCACTGCACCGACTCGATGCGCTACGCCATCGAACAGAGCAACCGCCGCCGCGAAAAACAGATGCGCTACAACATGGAGCACGAAATGCTCCCCCGACAGGCGCAGAAAAGCGGCTCGGGACAGAGCACCCTGCTGGCAAATACGGTTCAGACACCCGTCACGGATGGAATTCTCTACCCTCTGCCCGACAACCGGCAGACGCTGGCCGCAGACGTTACGTCGGCCTACTCGACCGAGAGCATCGACACGCAGATCGCCCGGGCCCGGGAAGAGATGGAGCGTGCGGCCAAGTCGTTGGACTTTCTGGCCGCTACCAAATTCCGCGACCGCATGTACGAACTGCAAAAGCTGAAAGAGTCCGGGTACAAACGGTAGCGCGAAAATGCGGCATAAAATATGAAGCTTGAAACAATGCTTTCAACCCGACAAAAAGAGCCTTGCGGCACTTCGTCGGGAAAACAAACAGAATAAACGAGAAACGTATGAACAACTTCACTTTCCAAAATCCGGTCAAGTTGATCTTCGGCAAAGGCTCCATCGCCAAGCTGGCGAAAGAGATTCCGGCCGACAAGAAGATCATGGTTACTTTCGGCGGCGGCTCCGTCAAGAAAAACGGCGTGTACGACCAGGTGGTCGCAGCGCTCAAAGGCCGCGACTTCGTAGAGTTCTGGGGCATCGAGCCTAATCCCAAAATCGAAACCCTGCGCAAAGCCATTGCCCAGGGCAAAGCCGAAAAGGTCGATTTTCTGCTCTCGGTGGGCGGCGGCTCGGTACTCGACGGTACCAAGCTCATCGCTGCGGGCATTCCCTACGACGGCGATGCCTGGGAGCTGGTGCTCGATGAAGACAAAATCGGCGAAGTCGTTCCGTTCGGCGACGTGATGACCCTGCCGGCCACCGGCTCCGAAATGAACGCCGGGGCGGTGATCTCCAACCTCGCCACGCAGGAGAAGTTCGCGTTCCACCACTCGTTCCCGCAATTCTCGATCCTCGATCCCGAAGCCACCTTCTCGCTGCCGCCGTTCCAGGTAGCCTGCGGTATCGCAGACACTTTCGTACACGTCATGGAGCAATACCTGACCGTCACGGGCGTTTCGCCGCTGATGGACCGCTGGGCGGAAGGTATTCTGCAAACGCTGATCGAAATCGCCCCCAAAATCCGAGCGAATCAGCACGATTACGACCAGATGGCCAACTTCATGCTCTGCGCGACGATGGGACTGAACGGCTTCATCGCCATGGGCGTGCCGCAGGACTGGGCGACCCACATGATCGGACACGAACTGACGGCCCTGCACGGCGTTACGCACGGACAGACCCTCGTGGTCGTACTCCCGGCCCTGATGAGCGTAATGCGAGAACAGAAGAAGGGAAAAATCCTGCAATACGGCGAGCGGGTGTTCGGTATCCGTGAAGGCTCGGAGGACGAGCGCATCGACCGGACGATCCGCGCCACCGAAGAGTTCTTCCGCTCGCTGGGACTGGCTACTCGCCTGCACGAATTGCAGATCGGGCAAGATACGATCGACGAGATCGTCCGTCGCTTCAACGAGCGCGGCTCCCGGCTGGGCGAAGCGGGCAACATCACGGGCGACGTGACCCGCCGTATCCTCGAACTCTGCAAATAAGGGTAGGAACCGAAACAGGCGAAGCGGGTTTTCAAACCCGCTTCGCCTGTTTACTTCGTAATCATCCCCAATCCATGCCATCTGCACCGAATTATGCTCACACCTGATTCACGAACAGCACAAAAGTATTTCCGGAAAAATCCGGACTGCAAACACCCGAAAACTGCGAGCAACGACAACTCCGAGCCAAATGTCGAAGAGCAAGGCCTATAAATCGAGTACAGATCCCTTCTATTTTACCGAAGAAATTCCCTTGAACGTATAATAACGGGCCGCCAGGTAGCTGTAAAGAGCTACGGCGAGCGATGTGATACACTTGGAAGGAGTCGGCCACAGACCGCACACCTCGACCAAAAATTTCATACAGGCGTAATTGAGCAAAATAGATCCTACGACTGTCAATAGATAGCGCCCCAACTGTTTGCCCGCCGCAACAGGCAGCGTGCGGAACGCGACATAGCGGTTCAGCCAGAAGCCGGTGAAGAACGTAATGGGAAAAACCAGTACCAAAGAGGCGATATGCGGCGACATAACCACGAATCCCAGGTCGAAATAACGGCCTGCAACCAGAAAATGATAGATCAGGGCATAGCTGACCGCATCCACGGACAGCGTGATCGCACCGCAGGCCCCGTAACGGAAAACCGTTTCGGATATCACACAAGAAAAAGGGCGCCGATAAAACCAGTCGATCGCACGCCGCAGGATCAGTGCAAAAGTCATCGTTTTTTCGTATAGGGCCACACTTCCTTCAGACCGGCCCCCGCATTTCTCATAAAGTCACGGCACTCCGCAGCAGAATCGCTTTCGAAAACGGAAACCATCCACTTCTTCCCGAAAAAGTAAATCCGGAAGTTTGTGTCCGACAGGCGGGCCCGGGCTTCGGCGACGGCTCGCCGGGCATTCTCCTCGGTGCTGTAAACGCCCCAAACCACATACGTTCTGCCGGGAATCATCCTGGCGACCTCGGGAACCGGCGCTTCGTAGTCGGCGTCAAGATCGGCGCGGCCCGCACCCGTCGCGCCCTCGGAAAGGGTTTCGACGCCAGCCGCCTCATCATCCTGCGACGTTTCGACGGGACGGCTCTCAGCAACCGGCTCGGAGTCTATCGCACCGGATTCGGCATCACCTCCGGTGGCTTCGGGAGTTTCGCTCCCGGTTCTTGCCGGGACGGATGAAACGACCTCGGCAACGGGAAGGACCTCCTGCTTTTCAGAATCGCCCACGAACGGCAGCCGCATCCACTCTCCGTACTGCCAGATTCCGTAACCGACAGCCGCCGTACAAAACAAGGCGATCCCCAGATAAAGGGGTAGCCGGGAATATCGGCGTTTCAGCGGCAGCGGATCGTGTCCGAGAGGATTGAGAACGGCATCGAGCTGCGAATCGAGCCGAAAGTAGCGGTGATTGAGCTCCCCGACTCCCGGAATGGAGATTCCGTCCTCCACCCGGGCTTTGTCGAGCCACCGGGAATAGATATCTTCGGCCGCAGCAACATCGCAAGCCCCCGCCCGAGCAATCAGGTCTATCACGGAAACGCCCCGCTGCTCGGAGAGGAGAAAGGCAATGCGCCGGGAAGGACGTTCCAACTGCCGAGCCGATGCACGCCAGGCACTCCGAAATTCGGGAACGAGCGAGCCGACTCCCGGAAACCAAATTTCCCGTCCGTCGGCCAGCGCATTGAAAACAATCTTATTTACCTCGTCCTGCATCATTTCATACGACGATGTTTACGTGGCTTGGAACTGCCGCCCTGCTGCCGGACAGTCTGCTGTCGAACCACCCGCACCGTATCGGGATCTACCGGAGAGCGGTGCATGCCCCGGTAAATCATATAAATCCCCAGCAGAATGAACGGAATACTCAACAACTGTCCCATATTCAACAACATACCCTGCTCGAAAGCCTCCTGATCCAACTTGATGAACTCGATGAAAAAACGAGTCAGGAAAATCCCGATCAGCCCCACGCCGAACATCACGCCCGGACGACGCCGTCCCAGGTCGCGCCCGTAATAGAGCCAGCAAAGGATTCCGAAAATCACCAGGTAGCAGAACGCTTCGTAAAGCTGGGTCGGATGTTGCACGGGGATGGAGTCGATAGGAACATTCGGATAAAGCCGGACGAACTTGAACCCCCAGGAAACATCGGTCACCGCCCCCACGATCTCCGAATTGAACAGATTACCCAGACGGACGATGGCGCCGCCGATAGCGACCGGTACCATAATCCGATCGAGCGACCAGATATAAGGAAGTTTATTCTTGCGCGAAAAAAGCCAAAGACCGATCAGCAGGCCGACGGCAGCGCCGTGACTGGCCATGCCGCCGTTGCGGAAATCCGTAATGATAGCCCAGGGATGGGCAAGAAAATACCCCGGTTCATAAAAAAAACAGTGTCCCAGACGGGCACCGAGGATCGTGGCCAATGTGCCATAGACGAAAATCGACTCCGAAACCTTCTGGGGCAGCCCTTCGCGTTTACAGACCTGGTCGAAGAAAAGCATGCCGCCGAGAATCGCCAGCACCCACATCAGTCCGTAATAACGGATATCGAACGATCCGATCGAAAAAAAGACGGGATTGAAATCCCAGACAACGGTTATTGGAAGGATCATACGTTATGCAAAATTAGTGGGAATGTCCTGTTTGAGCCTTTTTGAGCGTAAACGAGAAGGTCGTTCCTACTCCCAACTCGCTGCGGACGTTGATTCGCTCGCCGTGAGCTTCGATAATATGCTTGACGATCGCCAGTCCGAGCCCCGTACCGCCCTGCTCGCGTGAACGGCCCTTGTCCGTACGGTAAAACCGCTCGAAAATACGGGGCACGTCCTCCTTGGCGATACCGACGCCGTTGTCCTCGACTTCGACGAGGATCTTATCCAGCATATCTCGGAATTTGATTCGCGTTACACCCCCCTCCTTGCCGTAACGGATCGAGTTGATAATCAGATTGACCAACACCTGTCCGACGAAATGCTTGTCGGCACAGACCCAGAAAGGCGAAGGCAGGCTGTCGGCCCCCCTTACCTGAATCTTAATTCCCTTCTTATCGGCTTCGATTTCGGCCTGTTCAGCAATCTCGCGCGTCATGGCAGCAATGTCGAAAGACTCCATTTTCAGGCGCGTCATATTGCTCTCGAGCTTGGAAATGGTATCCAAATCATTGACGATGTCGATCAAACGGTCGATGCTCTTCTCGGCCCGTTCGAGGTATTTACGGTTGATCAGGTCGTCCTCCAGACCACCGTCGAGCAATGTCGAAATATACCCCTGAATATTGAAAATCGGGGTTTTCAACTCATGGGCCACATTACCCAGATACTGCTTGCGGAACGATTCCGTTTCCTTGAGCCGCGCGATCTCCTTGTCGTTGGTATCCGCCCAGGCGGTCAGCTCCTCGGAAATGTTTTCGACGTGCTTGTCCTTGAGCTCATCCAGAATCTCCTGCGTATGCACGTTACGCGAAAGTACGATCGAGTAGATCGGCTTCAGCTTATAAGCCACGTACTTGCGAATAATAAACAACGTCAGTAACGTCATACCGACAAACACGGCGCAAGCCACGCAGAGGGTCTGCCACCACACCGCTTCGAGCAGCCACATGGCCGCCGCGACGACGATCGCAGCCACCGCCGCAACCAGCAGCGAAGCGAACTCCTTGGTTTTGATAGGCATCATTTCAGGTAATTTTTCATGAGCCGGGCAATGTACTTGCCGATAATGTCGAACTCCAGATTGACCAACGTACCGGGTTTGATCCGGTTGAAGTTGGTGTGTTCATAGGTGTAGGGAATGATCGCCACCTGGAACTGTCCCTCCTGCGAATTGCAGACCGTCAGGCTGACACCGTTGACCGTAATCGACCCTTTCTCCACCGTACAATTATCCCCCGCAGGTTCGTATTTGAACGTAAAATACCAGCTGCCTTCGGCATCATCGACGGCCGTACAAACGGCCGTCTGATCCACATGGCCCTGGACGATATGGCCGTCGAGCAGCGCATCGGGCCGCATCGAACGCTCCACATTGACGATATCGCCGACCTGCAACTGGCCCAGATTGCTGCGCAGCAGCGTCTCTTTCATTGCCGTTACGGAGTAGGTATCCTCCGTAATATCCACCACGGTCAGGCATACGCCGTTGTGGGCAATGCTCTGATCGATCTTCAACTCCCCGCAAAAATCCGCACGAAAAGTGAAGGTCTTATTTTGTTGTTCGATACGGATATCGGTGAGCGTCACCGTTCTTTCCACGATTCCTGAAAACATAATTCGATTTTAGATTTTAATTTCCAACTTGCCCACGACCTGATATACCTGCTCGATATCGGAAGCCTTGACGAAAATATCGTCGAAATTTTCCCGGTCCGCAGCAACCAACCGCCATTCGGAATCCCGCTCCGAAGTGCGAACTATCCGCAAAGTTATGATTTTTTGACAGACAATCACGTATTCGAGTCCGGGAATAATCTCCTCGGGCGTCATTTTTTTCAGGAACACGATCGATCCGGACGGAATAGAATATCCCATAGCCTTTCCGTTATACAACATAGCCAAATCGCATCCCGTCAATTGCGGAATCACCATTTCCCGATCCGAAGTCAATTCATCAATGCGCGTAATATAAGATTCAACATCCGCCTGATAAAACGGAATTTGCACCCCGCATAATTTCTCGTCCACAAACATCTGCCCCTCGCCGGTAAGCAGCCACGCCAGGCTGACTTCCGGGAATTTGGTCACGATCTTGTCGGCCAGGTTCCGGGAAATACCATTATTTCCCTTTTTTATCTGATAGAGGTTTTCACCCCGCGGCAATCCAATATAGAGTGCAAAGTAGTTGATAGTCATATTCGCCCAGCGAATAACGCTGTCGATTCTTTGCCAATTATCCATTTTTTGTCGCATAATTCAATTTTTTTTATACCTTTGTGCCACCGGTCCCGTAGTTCAATGGATAGAATTTAAGATTCCGGTTCTTACGATATGGGTTCGAATCCCGTCGGGATCACTTCCAAGGCGCCTTCTTCAAGGCGCCTTTTTTATTGCATACCCCCATTACGACATACTAATATAATAATTTTGGACAAATATAATGATAAATTACGGTTATATAATAATCTAATTCATCTAAAATCGTTCCCACCTATATTATTAGAAAAGCATTATCGGCCCGCGACCGGTAATTCTATCTGCTCGACACACCCTTGCAATTATCGGAATTGATCCATCCTTAAAAAGAACAGGATACGGTTGTCCAAACGACGCTCGCAGCGAAAACAACGTACTTTTACGTACCATGGCTCCGCAGGGAGGGGAAAAAGGAACTCAAACAAATTCGGCCCTGTCCTCTCCTCGCATCATCTTTGCAGAAGACAGGACGCTCCCGGAAATTTTTGAAAGCAAACATTCATAATTACGTCCGCCTTTTCGTATCTTTGACTTCTTCTTAGATACTTCGCCTCGGCAAAACGCAAATAAATTTGCTTTTGCACGCGGCTTATTCGTATCTTTGCAGAGGATAGGAGGCGGTTCGGCAATCTTTGCGTGCAAGCCCGCACGATTGCCTATACACCTTTCACTATAGCAGCGGTAATGGGGAACAAATTCCACCCGCTGCATTATCTTTGCCCGAAACAGAATGGACTATGAGCACCGAAAAAAACATCCGGAACATCGAAAGCGACCTGGAGTTCGAAAATCAGATCCGCCCCCGCGAACTGGACAACTTCGCCGGGCAGGAGAAGATCGTGGATAACCTCCGGATTTTCATCCAGGCGGCTCTGATGCGAGGCGATTCGCTCGACCACGTGCTGCTGCACGGTCCTCCGGGACTGGGTAAAACCACGTTGGCGAACATCATCGCCAATGAAATGCATGCACAATTGAAAGTCACATCCGGGCCGGTGCTCGACAAACCGGGCGACCTGGCGGGACTTCTGACCAACCTCAACCCCGGCGACGTACTTTTCATCGACGAAATACACCGTTTAAGTCCTCTCGTCGAGGAGTACCTTTACTCCGCGATGGAAGACTACAAGATCGACATCGTACTGGACAAGGGTCCTTCCGCACGTTCGATACAGATCGAACTGGCTCCCTTTACTTTGATCGGCGCGACGACGCGCAGCGGCCTGCTGACATCGCCGCTGCGGGCCCGGTTCGGCATCCAATGCCACCTAGAATACTACGATTCTTCGGTTCTGAAAGGTATCGTAAACCGCTCGGCCCGCATTCTCGACGTTTCGATCGACAGCGATGCGGCGTTGGAAATAGCCCTCCGTTCACGCGGAACGCCGCGCATCGCCAATGCCCTGCTGCGCCGTGTGCGTGACTTCGCCATGGTCAAAGGCGAAGGTCATATCGACCTCGACATCACGCGGATCGCCCTGACGGCCCTGAATATCGACTCCCGGGGACTCGACCAGATGGATAACAAAATACTCTTGACGATTATTGAAAAATTCGGCGGCGGCCCCGTCGGACTGAACACCATCGCTACGGCAGTCAGCGAAGATGCCGGGACTATCGAAGAGGTTTACGAGCCGTTCCTGATCAAAGAAGGGTTCCTCAAACGAACGCCACGCGGCCGGGAAGCGACCGAAACGGCCTATGCACATCTCGGATTCTCCCGGACGGACCATGGCGAACAGTCCCTGTTCTGACATAAAAACGGAAATCCGGTCGATAAATTATCCACCGTCCCAAGGGCTGTTTATGATAACTTTCTTATGAAGGCTCGCCGGAAACCGAAACACCCGCTATAACTACCAACAGATATCGTCACAATATGTATTAAAATACCCGCACCGTAAAGTCATATCCCGAATCCGTATCTCGAACGCACAATCCAGCTCCGAAAGAATACACGGCCCCGACCGTAATTCACCGGTCCGCAGATAAGATTCCGAAACGGATTTTCCAGTACAAATTCCCAAAATTTTTCTCTGTCGTTCAAACCATGATCGACTACATCGGCAATAAACACACAATACTCTGACAAAATTTATGAACGTACAAATCAATATCGACACCGCCAGCTGCATCCGATGCGGAAAATGCGTCAAGGTTTGCCCTGCCTGGATCATGACTCAGGCCAAACCCGGCGACCCGATCGGTCTGCGCAATATCGACTCCTGCATCGTCTGCGGACATTGCGCGGCCGTTTGCCCGACCGGCTCGGTCCGCCACAGTTCATTTTCTCCCGATAAAATCCATCCGATCGACCGCAACGGGCTGCCCTCGCCCGAACAGGTGCTGCTCCTCTGCAAGGCACGTCGTTCGAACCGAGCGCTCTCCGACCGTCCCGTCCCGCAGGAAGCGATCGACCGAATCCTCGAAGCCGCCCACCGGGCTCCGACGGCCAGCAACCGCCAGGAAGTGAGTTTCACGGTCATCACCGATCCCGCGATCCTGGACAAGATCATCCGTTTCACGCTGGATACTTTCGCGGGAATCGCCCGCAAATTGGAAAACCCGCTCGTCAAACCCATACTCAAACGTCTGCGGCCTGAATTTTATAACTACCTGCCTGCTTTCAAACGGCTGATTGCCGAATACGACAAAGGCAACGACCTCATCCTGCGCGAAGCCAAAACCCTGCTTCTCATTCACACTCCATACGCGAACCGTTTCGGAGCCGCAGATGCCAACCTTGCCTACCAGAACGGTTCACTGATGGCCGAAAGCCTCGGCGTCAGCCAGATCTACACGGGCTTCGTCCTTTCGGCACTGGCACAGGACAAAAAATGCAAATTTTTGAAATCCATCGGCATACAGGGAAAAGTACATGCAGGTATGGCACTCGGAATGCCGCTGTTCCTCTATCCCAATTACATCGACAAAAAACCGATCGCAGTAAACAGGCTCTGACCCCGGCGGATCTTTTCCGGTTTTTCTCACCGGAATACCGGCTCGGGCGCGATCCTTGCGAAAAAAATAAGTTCATCAAACCCATAAAACACAATGCAAAATAAAAATATGAGAGAAGAAGCCCTTCGTTACCATGCAGAAGGGCAATCCGGCAAAATAGCGGTAGTACCCACCAAACCCCTCGCTTCGCAGCACGACTTTTCGCTGGCCTACTCGCCCGGCGTGGCGGAGCCGTGCCTCGAAATCGTGAAAAATCCGCTCGACGCCTATAAATATACGGGCAAAGGCAATCTGGTCGCCGTCATCACCAACGGCACGGCAGTCCTGGGACTGGGCAACATCGGGGCTTTGGCCGGCAAGCCGGTCATGGAGGGTAAAAGCATGCTTTTCAAGGTATTCGCAGACATCGATGCCTTCGATATCGAAGTGGATGCGACCGACACGGACCGTTTCGTGGAAACCGTCAAGGCCATCGCTCCGACCTTCGGCGGTATCAACCTCGAGGACATCAAGGCTCCCGAATGTTTCGAAATCGAAGCCCGGCTTCGTGAAGCGCTCGACATTCCCGTTATGCACGACGACCAGCACGGCACGGCCATCATCTCGGGTGCGGCCCTGCTGAACGGCCTCGAAATCGCGGGCAAGTCCATCGCCGACGCCCGTGTGGTCATCAACGGCGCAGGCGCTGCGGCGGTTTCTATCGCCCGCCTTTTCCTGAAGCTCGGCCTGAATTGCGAAAATCTCGTTCTCTGCGACAGCAAAGGCGTGGTTTCGACCCGCCGCGAAGACCTGAATCCTGTCAAGGAACAACTCGCCACGGACCGGGAAGACGTCGATACGCTGGCCGACGCCCTCCAAGGTGCCGACGTCTTCCTCGGCGTTTCAGCCCCAGGTATCCTGACGCCCGAAATGGTCCGCACGATGGCCCACGACCCGCTGGTGCTGGCCCTGGCCAACCCCACGCCGGAGATCACCTACGAAGAGGCGATGGCATCCCGTCCGGACATCATCTTCGCAACGGGCCGTTCGGACTATCCCAATCAGGTAAACAACGTGCTCGCTTTCCCGTACCTTTTCCGGGGTGCGCTCGATGTATATGCCAGTACGATCAATGACGAAATGAAGCTGGCCGTCACCCACGCACTGGCACGCCTGGCCAAGGAACCGGTGCCGCAGGAGGTCCTGAAAACATACGGTCTGAAGTCGCTCTCGTTCGGACGCGAATACCTGATTCCGAAACCGAGCGACCCGCGTCTGCTCGCGGTCGTCGCCACGGCCGTGGCGCGTGCAGCCATCGAATCGGGCGTAGCACGGCGCGAGATCGAGGATTGGGATGCCTACGCCGCATCGCTCACCCGACGTGTAAAAAACACAAAGTAAACCCGAATCCCTGCCATCAGGACCGGCATCAAAAAAGCGCCCCGAGATTTATTCGGGGCGCTTTTTCGATGGCAGCATATTCCGACGAACAATACGAAAAAGGAGGTCATGAGGAGGTATGCGGAGCGACAATTTATCGAGAAACGATAAGGATGCAAAAAATTATATCCAAACCGTCATTTTATTTCATAAATATTTGGATATATATATTTGAGCCATAACCGACGTCGTTTATGTCAAACTTTCTTAAATTACACCCAGAACCATGAAAAGATTAGCTCTGTTATTGCTCGCATTTACAGGCCTGATGTCTGCCTGTTCAAAAGACGATCCCGTTCCGCAGGATGGACCGCTTACCCCCGACAGCCCGGAAGGGCGCGAAGCCGTAACGATCCCCGACGAATTTCTCTGCTCTTACCTGCTCAAGTATTTCGATTTAGACCGTAACGGAGAACTCTCCCGCTACGAAGCATCGTTAGTGGTACGAATCGACTGCCCCGGAAATATAGTATTTGGAGGAAAAGACTATATGTGCGATGCGACCGGTATAGAAGCCTGCACGAACCTACACTACCTGAATTTGTCGGGAAACGATCTGACCAAACTCGATGTAAGCAACAACAAACTGCTCGATACGCTCGATTGCTCGATGAATTATAACCTGAAAAGTCTGGACATATCGCAAAACAAGAATCTCTTGCAACTACATTGTTATGCCTGTTCTCTTGAAATTGAGAGATGGGACTTATCTGCGAATCCGGAATTGAAAGATTTGAGAATCGGAGGAGACGGATTTTATTCTTTTTCCACAATATCCGTTCTCGATTGCAGCAACAACCATAAGTTGGAAAGCCTAATGGCAGGCCAAAGTCAAATGTCAGAACTCTATCTCGATTGTCCGGAATTGAACTTAGTTGATTTAGAACTCAACAATCTTTCTTCGCTCGATTTTAGTAACTGTACAAAGCTCACAACACTTAATATCGCTCAAAATAAGATCACCCACTTGGATTTACAGTGCCCGGACTTGGATCTTTTGCGTTGTGAAAGCAATAATCTCACCGCCCTCGACGTAAGCAACTGTCCGAAGTTGAATGTGCTTTATTGCAACGACAACCAACTGCAGGAGTTGGATTTGACGAATAACAAGGAGATCGAATATTTACACGTATCGAATAATAAAATCCAAAATTTAGATTTAACTAATCTCACTATATTACATGAGTTAGATTGCTCTAACATCGAAATAACAAATTTGCATCTAAACAGTCCAGAATTAACACAATTAATATGCACAAACTGCAATCTTCAAAAATTGGAATTTTTGAACGTCCCTAATTTATCTGCAATAGAATGTCAGAATAACAATCTCCAAAGTTTGGATTTGTCGAATCTTCCCGCCCTGTATCTTCTCAAGTGTTATGAGAACCAGCTCGAAACGATAGACGTAAGTAACAATCCGGAACTTCGGGGCTTTTTCTGCAACCCCATGGAATCGCTCAAAACCATTTATCTGAACGAAGGACAGGACCAGCTTTTGCGAGCTTTCGAAAAGCCCGAAGCGGCGGAAGTCGTGTATAAATAAATCGCAACGTCAGACACAACAAACCCGAACGCAGATGCGTTCGGGTTCGCTGTGTCTGACACGCTCCCGACCGGCTGTCGCTCGGACCGAAAGGCGGGAAACCGCATTTCGAGTTCCGGAACGAACGTACGAAACAGACCTGCCACGCCTCCCGCATCGAAACAGGATGGAATCGATATGCCCGCCCCTGCAAACAGAAGCGACCGGGAGACATAATCCGCAGCATGACACCCCGATACATCCACTCCTTTTGCAGAAAATCGAGAGGAATTCTATAAAAAACGAACACGGCCATCACACTCTGTTCTCATTTTCATTACCTTTGTAACCTAAAATTCCCTTTATGCAAAAACTTCGCAATATAGCCATTATCGCCCACGTCGATCACGGCAAAACCACACTGGTCGATAAGATGATCATGCAGAGCCACGTGCTGCGCGACAATGCCAAAAATTCCGGAGAACTCATCCTCGACAACAACGATCTGGAACGCGAACGCGGCATCACGATCCTCTCGAAGAATGTATCCGTCATCTACAAAGACTGTAAAATCAACATTATAGACACCCCGGGCCACGCCGACTTCGGCGGCGAGGTGGAGCGTGTGCTCAACATGTGCGACGGCGTGCTGCTGCTCGTCGATGCTTTCGAAGGAACGATGCCCCAGACCCGTTTCGTCCTCCAGAAAGCCCTCTCGCTCGGCAAGAAACCCATCGTGGTAATCAATAAGGTCGATAAGCCCAACTGCCGTCCCGAAGTGGTCAACGAACAGGTTTTCGACCTGATGTTTTCGCTCGGAGCAACGGACGAGCAGCTCGACTACAAAACCATCTACGGCTCGGCCAAACAGGGCTGGATGTCCCATGTCTGGAATCAGCCGACGGACTCGATCTCTCCGCTGCTGGACACCATCCTCGACGAAATTCCGGAACCCGCCGTCGTGGAGGGCACGCCCCAAATGCTTATCACCTCGCTCGAATACTCCTCCTACATCGGCCGTATCGCCGTGGGTAAAGTGACGCGCGGAGAGCTGAAGACCGGACAGAACGTCACCCTGGCCAAACGCGACGGAGTGACGATGCAAAAGAGCCGCATCAAGGAGTTGATGGTTTTCGAAGGTTTGGGCAAGAAAAAGGTCGATGCAGTGCCCTGCGGTGAAATCTGCGCCCTGATCGGCATCGACGGATTCGAAATCGGCGATACGATCTGCGACTACGAGAATCCGGAACCGCTGCCCCCGATCGCCATCGACGAACCTACGATGTCGATGCTTTTCACGATCAACAATTCGCCGTTCTTCGGCAAGGACGGCAAATACGTCACCTCCCGCCATATCAAGGAGCGCCTCGACCGCGAGTTGGAGAAAAACCTCGCCCTGCGCGTCGAACCGGGAGCCAACGCCGACAGCTTCATCGTCTTCGGGCGGGGCGTGCTGCACCTCTCGGTGCTGATCGAAACCATGCGCCGCGAAGGTTACGAACTCCAGGTAGGACAGCCCAAGGTCATCGTCAAGGAGATCGACGGCAAGAAGTGCGAACCGATCGAAGAGATGACCGTCGATTGTCCCCAGGAGTACTCGGGGACAGTGATCGAACTGGCCACCAAACGCAAGGGAACCCTGACCAACATGGAAACCAACGGCGACCGCACGCGGCTCGAATTCACGATTCCCTCGCGCGGTATCATCGGTCTGAGATCCAATATGCTCACGGCAACGGCCGGCGAAGCGATCATGACACATCGCCTGAAAGGATTCGAACCCTGGACGGGCGAAATCGAAATGCGTGTCAACGGCTCGATCATCTCGGGCGAAACGGGTACGGCCTATGCCTACTCGATCGACAAGTTGCAGGACCGCGGACGTTTCTTCATCTCTCCGATGGAACAGGTGTACGAAGGCCAGGTGATCGGCGAACACACCCGCCAGAACGACATCACGGTAAACGTCACCAAAGCCAAGCAGCTTACGAACATGCGAGCCTCGGGATCGGACGAAAAAACCTCGATCGCCCCGCCCAAGGTATTCTCGCTCGAAGAGGCCCTCGAATACATCAAGGAGGACGAATACGTGGAAGTCACTCCGCACGCCATGCGCCTGCGCAAGATCCTGCTGAACGAAACAGACCGCAAACGCGCATCGAAATAGTCCATGGATCACTTCACGCTGGCTCTTACGACGGGTGCCGTGGCAGGCGCTCTGGACATCATCCCGATGATCGCCCAAAAACTCTCGTTCCGCTCCTGCCTGTCGGCCTTCCTGCAATATTTCTTTGCCGGGGCGATCGTCTTTTACAGCAACCTGCCTTACCTGCCCTGGTGGGCGGACGGTATGGCCGTGACTCTCATGATGGCTCTGCCGGTCGTGCTGATCCTCACGGGCAAAGACCGTAAGGCGGCTCCGGTCATCCTGCTCAATGCCCTGCTGCTGGGATTCCTCATCAGCGTTGCAGAACGATATCTGGCATAAAATGAAGAATTTCAAGGGTATCGTCTATGCGGCATTGTCGTCCTCGACCTTCGGACTGGCCCCGCTGTTCTCGATTCTCCTGCTCTCGGACGGGTTCTCATCGTTCGAAGTGCTCTCCTACCGTTGGGGAGTAGCTTCCCTGACATTGGGAATCGTCGGACTCGCCGGCGGCTGCCGGTTCCGCATCTCCCGGCAGGAGTTATGCACGGTATTCTTCTTGAGCCTGTTTCGGGCCGCGACATCATTGAGTCTGGTGATCGCCTATCAAAATATCTCGAGCGGGGTCGCCTCGATCATCCATTTCATGTACCCGCTGGCCGTCGCCCTGGCCATGGCACTCTTTTTCCGCGAACGTATTTCGTGGCGAACGGCAGCGGCCATCGGCGTTTCGCTGGCCGGTGTCGCCCTCCTCTCCGCCGGAGGAATCGGCAGCCGGGGCGGAGATACCACGTCGGGGACCGTTGCGGCCGCCGTTTCGGTATTCGCCTATGCCGGCTATATCATCGGCGTACGCAAGAGCCGCGCGGCGCAGGTCGAATCGACCACCCTGACCTTTTACGTCATGGCCTTCGGAGCTCTGCTGTTTCTCTGCGGAGGGATGTTCACGGGCGGTGTCCGGCTCGTGACCGACGGAAAAGAGTGGCTCGCTATTCTCGGACTGGCGCTCCCGGCCACGGCGATCTCCAACATCACGCTGGTCAGGGCGATCAAATTCATCGGGCCGACGCTCACGTCGATTTTCGGGGCGCTGGAACCACTGACGGCAGTAGCCATCGGCGCAACGGTTTTCGGAGAGCGGTTCGGCTGGACAAGCGCCCTGGGCGTGGGACTGGTCGTTGCGGCCGTCAGCATCGTCGTACTCGACACGCAACGCAAAACGGGAAAGACTACTCCTTCTTCTTCAACGTAGCGAACGAAAGGATGTGCCAACTGGTTCCGACTGCGAGCAGAAACAGCCCGAGCTGCGCCCACCACCACGCATCGACGACCCGAAAGATGCAATACCCCATCGTCAGCCAGATCAACGACACGGAAACAATCTTCGCCTGCAAAGGTATGGCGCGATTTTCGCGGAAGTTACGGATATAAGAGCCCAAATGCCTCTGGTTCAAAAGCCACGCATAGAGGCGGGGCGAAGAACGAACGTAAAGGGCGGCGGCGAGGAGCAGGAAGGGCGTCGTCGGCAACAACGGCACGAAGATACCGACGATACCCAGCCCCAGGAAGAGGCTCCCGAATATGACACCCAAAATTTTCACGGTGTGAAAATAATGATTTTTACCGGAACATTCCGGCCAAAGAAGGTTTTTTCGTACATTTGTAGAATGTAGGAAGACGCTGTACCCTCATACCGCCCGAAGGCGCGGTCCGGAGGCTTCCAATTTCCGAAAAAAACGACGACGGCAGCATATTGCCATAGAAAGGAATCAACTAAAAACAAATACGTTATGGAAAAGAAAATCGGTATCGCCAGCGACCACGCGGGCTATGAAATGAAAGAATTTCTGGTAGGTTATCTGGCTGCGAAGGGTTGGGATGTCCTCGACTTCGGCCCCGAATCCGAGGAGAGCGTCGATTACCCCGATTTCGCACACCCGCTGGCCAATGCCATCGAAAGCGGGGAGCTGGAGCGCGGCATAGGACTCTGCGGCTCGGGCGAAGGCATGGCCATTACCCTCAACAAGCACCAGGGCATCCGTGCGGGACTCGTATGGGACAAGCAGATCGCCCACCTGATCCGCCAGCACAACAACGCGAACGTGATCGTGCTGCCCGCCCGTTTCATCACCAACGACCAGGCAGTGGAATTCGTCGAAGAGTTCCTCGCCACCGATTTCGAAGGCGGCCGTCACCAGCGACGCATCGAGAAGATTCCCGTCAAGGCGTGCAGCCGTCAATAAACCTGTAGCGGAACGGCAACGTTTTATTTATTGTAAGGGAAAGACAAAAGGCGTGAGGCTTCGGCTCCGCGCCTTTTCTTCATCGTCGAAAAGCCCGAAAACGGCCGATCCGGAACCCGACATGGCGGCATAAACGGCTCCGGCATCCAAAAGCGAGGCTTTGGCTGCGGCAATCTCCGGATGGGCGGCAAAAATATGGGGTTCGAAATCGTTTTTCAGACATGTCTGCCATTCGGTCACGGGCCGGGCGATTCGCTCCGCAAGCGGGACGGCAGGAACGCCAGGTCGAATCCCGGCGTAAGCCTCGCGCGTGGAAACACCGCAATCCGGCTTTACCACAGCGATCCATAACCCCCGCAGATCGAGTTCCACGGGACTCATCACCTCGCCGCGTCCCGTACAAAATTGGGGCGTATTGCGCACGAAAAAGGCCGTATCGCTTCCCAATGCTGCGGCACAATCGATCAGCTCCCGCTCCGGAAGTTCCAAACCGAATAATTCATCGAGCGCCAAGATTACGGCGGTCGCGTCGGACGATCCGCCCCCCAGCCCGGCACCGAAAGGTATCCGCTTGTCGAGCGCCACCGAAACATCGCCCGCACCGTAACGTGCCTGCATCAGCCGTACGGCCTTCATACAGAGATTATCGGCATCCGAACAATCGACTGTAAGGCCGCTCGACCGGAAGGAAGTTTGCGCTGCATGTTCCACTTCGACGACATCGTACAGTCCATACACAGGAATCATTACGGTCGCCAATTCATGATACCCGTCCTCACGACGGCACAGCACGTCCAGCCCGATGTTGATCTTACAATTTGCCTTGCGAATCATATGACAAAGATAGTGAAAGCCGGGAGAAAACGGGAACTTGTTCGCAGTTTTCTCTCGGCGCATCCCATCTAAAACTATGTCAAAGACAGGGAAAGGCGAGAGCGATCGAAAATTTATTTTCTGTTTCCCGCCCGAAAAAACTCCTTGTCGGGAATTTCCGTTTTACGCCGTTTCCGTCTATCTTTACGGCATGAAATTCCGCACTGAAATCCGAATTGCGCCGCTATCCGTCCGGATCGGCTATGAAAACCGCCTGCTGGCGTTGGGATCCTGTTTCGCCGAACACATCTCAGGCCGGCTGTCCGGAGCCCGGTTTCGGATCACGAGCAATCCCTCCGGCATCCTGTTCAACCCCCTTTCGCTCGCTGCAACCCTCGAATCCTACGCCGCGCAGCAAGAGGTCGTCCCCGAAGAACTCGGCTGCCGCAACGGGCTCTGGTTCCACTACGGTTTTCACGGAGCTTTCTCGGACGGCTCGCAGAAAATGGCTCTCTCGAAAATGAATCTGGCCCGCAGGGCAGGAGCCAGCGCCCTGCGCGAAGCCGACCGCGTGATTCTTACCTTCGGGACGGCGTGGGTTTACGAGCTCCGTTCGACCGGAGAGATCGTGGCCAACTGCCACAGGCAACCCGCAGCACTCTTTCGGCGCCGGCGTCTGACCGTCGAAGAGATCGTCGCCCGCTACGACGATCTGCAGGCAGGCCCGCTCGCCGGAAAGCAAGTGATCCTCACGGTCAGTCCCGTCCGGCACCTCGGGGACGGTCTTCCGGACAACTTTCTGAGTAAAGCGACCCTCCGCCTGGCCATCGACGAAATCTACCGCCGACATGCAGACTCGGCCTACTTCCCCGCCTACGAAATCCTCACGGACGACCTGCGCGACTACCGTTTTTATGCCGACGATCTGGTACACCCCTCGCAACAGGCACAGCAATACATCTGGGAACTCTTCACCGCAGCGACCCTCACCGAGGAGGCCCTCAGAAAACTCCCGCAAGTAGAAGCCGTGACGACCGCCGCCGGCCACCGGCCGCTACACCCCGAAAGCGACGAATACCGTCGATTCTGCCGCAAACAACTGGAAATCATCGAATCGCTTCCAGAAATAGACCTCAGCCGGGAAAAAGAATTTTTCAACCAGTTTCTATAAAAACGATATGAAGTACAAAATCGACACGACGACCTGGAAAAGACGCGAACATTATGAATTTTTCAACGGAATGGACGATCCCTTCTGGGGAACGGTCGTTCCGGTCGATTTTACGGAGTGCTACCTCGAAGCCAAGAAGAGGCGTACTTCGTTCTTCCTCTGTTCCCTGCACCGTATTCTAACGGCCGTAAACCGGATCGAGGCATTCCGATACCGGATCGAAAACGGGGAAGTGGTCTGTTACGACCGAATCCACGCGAGCCCGACTATCGGACGCGAGGACGGCAGCTTCGGCTACGGGTTCTTCGAGTACTTTTCCGACCTGCACGAATTCATCCGGGCGGCCGAGCGGGAAACGGAACGCGTAAAGGCAGCGGACGGTCTTTGTCTGGGAGCGGGAGCCGGGCGCACGGATCTGATCTATTTTTCGGCTGTTCCCTGGTTCGCCTTTACGGAAATGAAACATGCCCGGTCGGCCAATCGGGGCGACTCCATACCCCGCATCTCCACCGGGAAACTGACTCGGTCCGGCGATCGGCTTACGATGCCCGTATCGCTCGACGTACACCACGGATTCATCGACGGACGGCAGGCCGGCGAATTTTTCGCACTGCTGGAAAACCGAGAATGAAATCCGGCTCCGGCATCCGATTTCTTTTTTTGAAGGACGGCACAAAACAAATGAAGAAAATACTAAATAAATTCATAAATTTGCCGTTCGATAGTCACACGCGAAAAAATGAAGAAAATCCTGCTCGTCCTGCTCCTGCTGCCGGGTGTTCTGCCGATCCTCGCAAACACTCCGCCCCGTCTGGTCATCAATTTAGTCGTAAGCTCCATGCGTCCGGACGACATCGACCGTTACCGGAGCCAGTTCGGCACGGGCGGATTTCTGCGTCTGACAGAGGGCGGCGCCCGCTTCACGGAAGGCTCCTACGACTATCAGCAAACTTCGACCCCCGTATCGCTGGCCACGCTCACCACGGGAGCGATGCCCTCGACGCATGGCGTGATTTCGACCCGTTGGCGGGACTACATCGTCAATAAAACGGTCGGACTCATCGACGACCCCAGCGTCCGCGATCCCGAATACTACCACGGCAACGGCGCCTACTCGCCCCGCAACCTGATCGCCCCGACCGTCGGGGAGGCCCTGCTCCGGCAATCTCCCGACAGTCGGTCGGTAACCGTAGCTCTCGACCCGATTTCGGCCGTGGTGATGGGCGGACGCGAAGGCATGACCTTCTGGATGGACAGCGTTTCCTGCAACTGGACCACCTCCACCTACTACCTGCCCGTTTTACCGGCCTGGGTCAAAAGATTCAATGCGGACAAACTCTACCTTTCTTACATCGGCGAACCGTGGCACTCCCTGCTGAACGACGACAAATACCGCAACAAACGCTGTTCGGACATCGTCTTGATGAGTTCCATGGCCAAGAAAAAGCGTTCGGCCGACACCTCGGCCGACGCCGTCAAACGGATCTCGTCGAAAGCCCCTTCCGAAAGCCGCTACGACAACATCCTGTATTCGCCGGCAGGCAACTGCCTGACGCTTCAATTCGCCAAAACGGCCCTGACACAACTCGACCTCGGCAAACGGGACCGGACCGACCTGCTGAACATCTGCCTCGACGCCCCGCGTGCGATCCGCGAGGCCTACGGCCCCGAATCGATCGAAGCCGAAGACATGTACTACCGGCTCGATCAGGATCTGGAAGAGTTCCTGACATACGTTTATACGCTGTTCAAGCCTCATGAAGTACTCGTCATACTCACGTCGGATCACGGCAGCAGCCCCTCCTACGATTTCGGCCGCGAAGCGTGCGACAGGTTCAATACGCGCCAGTTCGAAGTGATCGTAAACGGATTTCTCAGCGCCCGCTACGGACCGGGCAACTGGGTGTTGGAGTACGAAGACAAATGCCTGTACCTGAATCACAACCTCGTGTATGAGAAAGACCTCAGCCTGGCAGATATTCAGAACGAAGTGGCCACGTTCGCCATGCAGTTCCGGGGCGTTTCGCACGCTCTCTCGGCTACGGCCATGCGGACCAGCTACTTCGGCAGCGGCTATGCCCGCAAGATGCAGAACAGCTTCTATCCCCGCCGCTCGGGCGACGTCATCATCAACCTGATGCCGGGATGGATCGAAGAGCACGACCACAAACGCTCCTCGTCGGGTTCGATGTACGGCTACGACACCCGCGTTCCCCTGATCTTCTACGGCGCAGGCATCCTTCCCCGGCAGATAGACCGCCCCGTCGATATGACGGCGGTCGCCCCGACGCTCTGCCGTCTGCTCGGTATCGAGGCTCCGGCGGCTTCGGAGGGAACGGTACTCGAAGAAGTTATTTCAAGCAATATTTAACCATGGCAAACGACAAACGACAAGACGAGATCATCGAAGAATTTTCGGTATTCGATGAATGGCTCGACAAATACGAATACCTGATCGGATTGAGCGACACGCTCCCGGCCATCGCACCCGAGCACCGCACGGATCAGTACCTGATCCAGGGCTGCCAGTCGCGGGTTTGGATCGACGCCCGTTACGAAGACGGCAAAGTCTGGTTCACGGCCGACAGCGACGCGATCATCACCAAAGGAATCATCGCACTGCTTATCCGGGTGCTGGGCGGTCGGACGCCGCAGGAGATACTCGACACGGACCTCTATTTCATCGACGCCATCGGCCTGAGCGCCAACCTCTCCCCTACGCGGAGCAACGGTTTGCTGGCCATGATCAAGCAGATGCGGCTCTATGCGCTCGCTTTTTCAAAAAAATAACTCTTACGCAACATGACACCAGAAGAGATTTTACAGGTAGAAAAAGATATCGTCGCCACGCTCAAGAATATCTACGACCCCGAAATCCCGGTCAATATCTACGACCTGGGGCTGATCTACGAAATAGACTACGAACCGGACGGTGTGGCGAATATCCGCATGACCCTCACCGCCCCCAACTGTCCGATGGCGGACATGCTGGTCGAAGACGTCAATCAACAGGTCGCCAAAGTCAAGGGCGTGAAGAGCGTCAATGTCATCCTCACGTTCGATCCCGTATGGGACAAGAGCATGATGTCCGAAGAGGCGCTGCTCGAACTCAACATGTTGTAACCGGTGGAACCCCGTGCGGACCAAACGGCAGAGATCCTGGAACGGCTCCGAACCGGAGCCGCCGGCCATGCCTGCGCCGGATTCCTCACGACGCTCGATCCGCTGCACCTCGCAGACCTGCTGACCGGGCTGGTGTACGACCGGCTCCGGCGCAAATACGATGCAGCCGCAGAAATCTACCGTATTTCGGGGCAGAACTGGAACCAGACCTTCTACACGCTGCTGTTCCGCTACATCGGCGACCTCTCCAATCAGGACACCTATACGGAGCTCGCCCGGCGTGCTACTTATACGATGGTGCTTCGGGAAAGACGTTCGCTGCCTCGGATCGAAGCCCTGCTGTTCGGCACCTCGGGACTGCTCGACACCTTTCGCCCGGACGACTACATCCGTCGCCTGCGCGATGACTTCGCCTACTTCCGTGCACGATACGACATCGAACCGATAGACCCTTCGGCATGGAAAACGGCCAATATCCGACCGGGCAACCTTCCGCGGCTGCGCATCGCGCAACTGGCCTCGTTTCTCTCGCAGCATGATTTCGTTTTCGAGCAACTGCTGGCCTGCCGTACCCGCCAGGAGGTGAACCGCCTGTTCCGTACCGAAGCGTCGCCCTACTGGTCCGGAGCCAGACATACCCCGGAAGGACCGGAGGAGAACCCCAAGCGGGTCGGACAGCACAAAACGGATGTCTTCGGTATCAACGTGGTCAGCATCCTGCAATACGTTTACGGCTCCTACATCCAGAACGAAGAACTCCGCGACCGGGCTATCGCCCTGCTGGAATGTATTCCCGCCGAAGAGAACAAATACACGAGGCCGTGGATCGCAGCCGGAGTCAATCCCCGCAACGCATTCGACACGCAGGGGTTGATCCAGCTGTCGAGGGAATATTGCGCCGCACAACGTTGCGAATGTTGTCCCGTCGCGCGGCGGATCATCGATAAAATCACCCGATCGCAATAATCGGGAGGATACGCTTCCCACCGGCAGCCATTTGTTCCGCTTTTGCCGGCAGTCCTGATTTTTCAAAGGAAATCATTTGGGAAAAAGCCCGGCCTGCGGATAACGACGGTCGGATTTCAAAATCCGAAAAGCTGACGGCGGGGATAAAAAAACAACTGTCAAAAAAATCCGATTCGCAACGGTCCCGGGACCGGCGAATTACCGTAAAAATCATGCAGACGATCAACTGGAAAGGACACGGCGCCATGTTCGGCGCCAACGCTATTTGGGGGCTGATGTCCCCCGTCGCCAAATTCGTAATGCTCGGCGGTATCGTTACACCGCTGGCTGTCACCGACCTGCGGATCGTGGGCGCCATGATCCTGTTCTGGATCCTTTCATTCTTCCGAAAGTCCGAACACGTACCGCCGAAAGACCTGGCCAAACTCTTCGGTGCATCGCTGCTGGGCGTGGTCCTCAACCAGGGCAGCTTCATCCTGGGCGTGGGCATGACTTCGCCCGTAAACGCCTCGATCATCACCACGAGCATGCCGTTGTGGGCGATGATTCTCGCCGCAATTTTCCTCAAGGAACCGATCACCGCGAAAAAGGTACTCGGCATCGCCGCCGGAGCCTCGGGAGCCTTGCTGTTGGTCCTCGGCAGCGGAAATACGGACAGTGCCGGAGGGCACTCCGTCGCGGGCGACCTGCTGGTCCTGTTCGCGCAGTTGAGTTACGCACTCTACTTCGTGTTGTACAAGAATTTCGTCACCCGTTACTCGCTCACGACCATCATGAAATGGATGTTCACCTTCGCCACGCTCTGCATCCTGCCCTTCACCGGCCGCGACCTGCTTTCGACCGATTGGCAGGCCCTTTCCGCAGCAGCGATCGGCTCCCTGGCATTCATCGTCGTCGGCAGCACGTTTCTGAGTTACATGCTGATCATCGTCGGACAAAAAAACCTGCGTCCGACCGTCGCCGGCATGTACAACTACATCCAGCCGCTGGTCGCTACATTAGCGGCCGTATGTTGGGGTATGGAAACATTCGATCCGACCAAAATCTGCTCCGTATTGCTGATTTTCAGCGGTGTCTATCTGGTGACAACAAGCCGCAACCGGGCCGATGCGGAGAAGTCCCGCTTACAGCCGGAAAGCCCCCGGAAACGACAGTAGAATCCCGCACGCCGCATACGCAGCGCCCCGGAAACGGCGAAGATCCCCGGAAATATCGGGCCTTCCGTCCGGAATATGCCGAGGCGACCCTCCCGGACGCCGATAGCGAATGAAAAATCCGCCTTATTCGAGGCAAATTCGTATTGTATTTTCCGAAATAATGAATATCTTTGACAGATTTAATTTCCACACGAAATAACAACATCGAAAATATGGACATAGCCGCCAGTTTAATCAAGCTTTTTTTCGGATCCAAAGCCGACAAAGATCGCAAAGAAGTAGAACCTTATCTCGTAAAAATCAAAGCCGTTTATCCGACGATCGAGGCGCTTTCGAACGACGAACTGCGTGCCCGCAGCAGTAACCTGAAAAAACAGATCGCCGACTTCATCGCTGCGGACGAAGCCCGTATCGTCGAGCTGAAAGCCCGTCTCGAGCTGCCCGACACGTCGCTTTCCGACAAGGAGAAAATCTCCAAGGAGATCGACGAAACGGTAAAACGCATCGACGAGAAGATCGAACAGAAACTCGACGAACTCCTGCCCGAAGCTTTCGCCATCATGAAGGATACGGCCCGCCGCTTCGCCCAGAACGAAACGGTCGAAGTCACGGCCAACGATTTCGACCGGGAGCTGGCCGCCACCAAGGACTTCGTCAAAATCGAGGGCGACAAGGCGATCTATGCGACGCACTGGCTCGCCGGCGGCAACGACATCCGCTGGGACATGATCCACTACGACGTGCAGCTCTTCGGCGGCGTGGTGCTCCACAAAGGCAAGATCGCCGAGATGGCGACGGGCGAAGGCAAAACCCTGGTGGCTACCCTCCCTGTGTTCCTGAACGCACTCGCCGGCAAAGGCGTCCACATGGTGACCGTGAACGACTATCTGGCACGCCGCGACTCCGAATGGATGGGGCCGATGTACCAGTTCCACGGTCTGACGGTCGATTGCATCGACCGCCATCAGCCCAACTCGGACGCCCGACGCAAGGCTTACATGGCCGACATCACCTTCGGCACCAATAACGAATACGGCTTCGACTACCTGCGCGACAACATGGCTTCGTCGCCCAAGGATCTGGTGCAGCGCAAGCACCACTACGCCATCGTCGATGAGGTCGATTCCGTGTTGATCGACGACGCCCGCACCCCGCTGATCATTTCGGGTCCCGTCCCCAAAGGCGACGACCAGCTCTTCGAACAGTACCGCCCGGCCATCGAGCACCTCTACAACCTCCAGAAAAACCTGGTGACCAACCTGCTCGCGGAATCCCGCCAGCTGCTCGGCGAAGGCAAGAACGAAGAGGGCGGCATCAAGCTCTACCGCAGCCACAAAGGTCTTCCCAAGTACAAACCGCTGATCAAGTTCCTCTCCGAACAGGGTATCAAGGCCCAGATGCAGAAGACCGAAAATATCTACATGCAGGACAACAACCGCCGCATGCCGGAGATTACCGACGACCTCTACTTCGTCATCGACGAGAAGATGAACTCGGTGGAACTCACCGACAAAGGCCACGAAGCTCTATCGAAATATTTCAACGAGGAGGGCTTCTTCGTCCTGCCCGACATCGGGGCCCGCATCGCCGAGATCGAAAAGGAGGAGATTACTCCGGAGGAAAAGGCCCAGAAGCGCGATGCCGTAATCAACGACTACGCCGTCAAAGCCGAACGCGTGCATACGGTCATCCAGTTGCTGAAGGCATACGCGATGTTCGAGAAAGATGTCGAATACGTGGTGATGGACAACAAGGTGAAGATCGTCGATGAGCAGACGGGCCGTATTCTGGACGGCCGGCGCTATTCGGACGGGCTGCATCAGGCCATCGAAGCCAAGGAGCGCGTCAAGGTCGAAGCCGCGACGCAGACCTTCGCTACCATCACGCTGCAGAACTACTTCCGCATGTACCACAAGCTGGCCGGTATGACCGGTACGGCCGAAACCGAGGCATCGGAGTTCTGGAGTATCTACAAGTTGGATGTCGTGGTCATCCCGACCAACCGCAAGGTCATCCGCGACGACCGTCAGGACCTGGTTTACAAGACCAAGCGCGAGAAATACAACGCCGTGATCGAGGAGATCGTCAAACTCGTCGAACAGGGCCGTCCGGTGCTCGTGGGTACCACCTCGGTCGAAATATCGGAACTTTTGAGCCGCATGCTCAAGCTGCGCGGCATCAAACATAACGTACTGAACGCCAAACAGCACCAGTTGGAAGCGCAGATCGTCGCCGAGGCCGGACGTTCGGGCCAGGTGACCATCGCCACCAACATGGCCGGCCGCGGTACCGACATCAAGCTGACACCCGAAGTGAAACAGGCGGGCGGTCTTGCCATCATCGGCACCGAGCGGCACGAAAGCCGCCGTGTGGACCGTCAGTTGCGCGGACGTGCCGGGCGTCAGGGCGACCCCGGATCGTCGCAATTCTTCGTATCGCTCGAAGACGACCTGATGCGTCTGTTCGGCTCGGGCCGCATCGCCTCGATGATGGACCGCATGGGCCTCAAGGAGGGCGAAGTGATCCAGGCAGGCCTGATGACCAAAGCCATCGAACGCGCACAGAAGAAGGTCGAGGAGAACAACTTCGGCATCCGCAAACGCCTGCTGGAATACGACGACGTGATGAACTCGCAGCGCGAGGTGATCTACACGCGCCGCCGCCATGCCCTCTACGGCGAACGGATCGAGATCGACCTGAACAACATCATGTACGACTTCGCCACGACGTTCGTGGAGAATCACGAAGGCGTCGAATTCGACGATTTCCGTATCGAAATGATCCGCGAAGCGGCCATCCAGCCTTCGTTCGACGAGGCGGCGTACGAAAAAGCCAAGCCCCGCGAGCTGATCGAACTGATCGTTGCCGACCTGCAGGCCGCCTATACCCGCCGGATGAAGGCGATCGCCGATATGGTACGCCCCGTTATGGAGCGTGTTTATGAAGACCGCAAAGGCCAGCTGGACACCAATATCTACTTCCCCATCACGGACGGACACCTGGGCTACAACGTCCCGGTGAACCTGCAGCGCTGCAAGGATTCGGACGGGGAGGAGATCTTCAAGGTATTCTCCAAGGTGGTGATGTTCACCACGATCGACGACGCATGGCGCGAGCACCTGCGCGAAATGGACGACCTGCGCCAGAGCGTGCAGAACGCCACCTATGAACAGAAAGACCCGCTGCTGATCTACAAACTCGAGTCGTTCCAGCTCTTCTCGAAAATGCTCAACAAAGTCAATGCCGACGTATTGAGCACCCTCAACAAGGCCTACATCCCGGTACGGGAGAATACGGCCGAGAACGTACAGCGCGAACGCCAGGAGCGAGCCAAAGTCGATGTCAATAAGTTGCAGGCTTCGCGCATGCAGGCTGCGGCACAGGCGGGACAGGCCGAAAAACAGAAGCCGATGCCCGTGCATGTCGAGAAAAAAGCCGGCCGCAACGATCCCTGTCCCTGCGGCAGCGGCAAAAAATACAAGAACTGTCACGGCAAAGGTTTATAACCGCAAAAACGGACCGACGATGGGTTACAAGGAAGAGAAACAACACCAGCTCGACATGCGCTACCTGCGCATGGCACGCATCTGGGCGGAAAACTCCTACTGCGTGCGCCGCAAGGTCGGGGCGCTGATCGTCAAAGACAAGATGATCATCTCGGACGGCTACAACGGCACGCCGGCCGGCTTCGAGAATATCTGCGAGGACGAAACGGGTAAGACCAAATCCTATGTCCTGCACGCCGAAGCCAACGCCATTACCAAGGTGGCCAAAAGCGCCAACAACTGCGACGGCTCGACGCTCTACATCACCGCCGCCCCTTGTATCGAATGTTCGAAACTGATTATTCAGGCCGGTATCCGACGGGTGGTTTACAGCGACGATTACCGCTCCGAAGAGGGACTCGACCTGCTGCGCCGGGTCGGTATCGAATGCGTACAGATTCCAGGAGAAGAGTAGCCGCCCGGAATTCCGCTGACACGAATCTTCTATCCGCAAACAAATCGAGGGGAGCGTATTCTACGCTCCCCTCGATCTTTTATAAAATTCCGTCAACAACTTACCTCATCCGAGCGAACGACGAGAGTCGCTGAAAAACCACCGGATGCGGTTCCGACTTCATACCGCGATTGCTCCGGAACGAAGCCGTCCGCGCAACAGTTGCACCCTTTCGAGCGACATCCGCCTTGCGCGTCAATACAATATCCGAGCTACCCTGGTAGTCGATACCGTATTCCCCGTAACCGTCGTAAATCACACTTGGATAGTAAATCGCACCATCCGCCTCATAACCTTTAACCGTAAGGGTCTGAAGATCCTCCGAGATTTCGACCTCGAATCTCTTGCCGAACAGGTAATAATTTCCTTCGCCCGACATACCGATCAGATAGTTCTTGTAGTTCTTCAAGTAATGGAACAACGTTTCATCGTCTGCCGGAACACTCACCGTTCCGTCGGATGCAATTTCGAGGAACCACTTGGGTCCATAGTCCTGACGCGCTGCAACCTCATTCCCCTCCCAAGGATTGTACGACTCCGTACCCGGAACTTTTCCGGCCATAAGATCCTCCGGAGTAAAATACGGCAAAGCTCCGTCATAATCGAACCCGAGACATACCAAACGGTTCTGCGCCCGATAGTCCGCCGCTGTCTGCTCATCGGCTCCGGCGGCAATCGTCACGGGGAAGGAAACCTCGATGCCTCCGCCCATTCCGCCGACACATCCGGTCATGGTCGCCGTCCACTCGCCCTGCAAGGTCGTGAAAAGTTCCGACTCCACCGGCGGCAGCATGGGAGCCGTCGCCGTCCGAGCCAGCTCTTTGGCCAACGCAACGCTACCCTCGGTATTCGCCACTGATACGATCACCACATACTCCGTGTCCGGGTGCAGTTTCCGATGGGAATTCACCGCTCCCTCGGGTTCGAGCATGAGCACAATACTCTCCGAATCGATCGGATTGCCGTAATTCTTAGGCAGCGTTTCATCCGTATAACCGTATTCGAGATTCGCCTCGTAGTTGCTCTTGGTGTCGAAATAGTAGTAACCCGAAGAGGCATTGGCCGCTTTCATGGTCACGATCAGACTCTTGTGAGGATCATATCCATCCGTTCCGTCACCCGGAACGATCGTAACCTCGATCGTCGGCAATGCCATCTGAGGCTCACCCGAACGACATACAGTTTCGACGATCTCGGTAGGCACATCCCCGACCATACCGTAAACGACCACGCAATAATCGGTATTCGGAGCGATTCCGACGTCCCACACTTTCGTCTGCACGCCCTGAAGCGGTTCGCTGTAACGCAGCAGCATCTTCATCAGTTCCGGACGAGCCATATCCTTGTAATTCAACTCATAATCATCCTTCTCGAAAGGAACGGCATAATATGAATCAACCGCCTCATCAGGCGTTATCTTCACGGCCAGCGCCAGCGAAGTGGTCTTATCCAAATCCTGCTCGACGACGATCTGCGCCTTGGAGTATTCTACCTCTTTCGTAGTCACGGACACCGAGGTTATCTCGCCCTTAATGACACCCTTCTCGTCGCAGACAGCAGCAAGAATCACATAGTCGGCCTTTCCGAGAATGAATATCGTGGTACCGTCGGGGTAAGCGTCGCCGTTCTTTACCGTATAACTCTGGGTGCCCGTACCCCGTTTACCGTCTTTCTGCAACAAGTCGGCCGGCTGGTAAAATACTCCGACCACTCCATCGTAAAAACTCTTATCGTAAACCACGTGCAGGTATTCATTGCCGTCCTTTCCGGCCGTAACGGTATAGGCCAGCGAATTGAAATCGGTATCTCCGGCCTTCAATTCAAGCTTATCGGGTATCTCCTCAGAACCAGGCGGAACGGGAGGAACATCTTCGGTCTTGTCCTTCGAGCAAGCCAACAACCCGCTCAGACAAAGCATCAGCAATAAAAATCTTTTCATAGAACTTCAAGAATAAAATGATACAATAAAATAATATGTCAATAGTAAAGATAATATTTTTTCTTTATAATTTGTCATAAACGGTCTATTATTTTTCAAAAACGAGCTTTTTTTTTGACCCCGGCATGAAAAAAATCGAACGACCTCACTCAATCACTCGAATCGTATTACCTTTGCCGATCGTACAAATCACTCGCTACTTATGAATCGAATCGTCATCCTCGGGGCCACTTCCGGCATCGGACTGGAGATCGCCAAACTGTATATCGCCGCCGGCTGGCAGGTCGGGGCCGCAGGTCGCCGCACAGAAAACCTCGAAGCACTTCGGGCAGCGGCGCCGGACCGGGTAAAAATACGTTCGATCGACATCACGGCCCCGGAAGCGGAAGAGCGGCTGCTGCGGTTGATTGCCGATCTGGGCGGCTGCGACCTGCTGCTGCATTGCGCGGGCATCGGCTACAACAACCCGCAGCTCGACGCCGCACGGGAAATCGCAACGGCGGAAACCAATACCGTAGGGTTCACGCGCATCATGGACACGGCTTTCGACTATTTCCGCAGGCAGGGCGGAGGACATCTGGCAGCGATCAGTTCGATCGCCGGGACCAAAGGCCTCGGCGCAGCGGCGGCTTACTCCGCCAGCAAACGCTACCAGAACACCTATCTCGACGCATTGGCACAACTCTCACGGATGCAACGGCTCGACATCCGCATCACCGACATCCGGCCCGGATTCGTGGACACACCCCTGCTGCGCGAAGGGAAATACCCGATGCTGATGCGCCCCGAAAAAGTCGCCGCACGAATCGTCCGGGCGCTGGAACAACGGAAACGGCGCATCGTCATCGACCGCCGTTACGCCGTGCTGGTATTTTTCTGGAGGCTGATTCCCGAATGGCTCTGGGAGCGGCTGCCGATCCGCACGAAATAAGGCCCGTCAGCAAGATTTCTCCCGACACCCCATGCTCCCGCCACAGCTATCCACCTCTAAAATTTCCCCAATGACATCCCAACAAATCGCTGCCATCGCCGCCCGCAACACAGAGAAAGCCCGACGGATCATCCGAGATACCGGCATCATCGACATCTGGGAATCCGCCGGAGCCGAAATAAACCTGGTCGGCTCGCTCAGCACCGGTCTTTTCATGAAGCACCGGGACATCGACTTCCATATCTATTCGGCTGTCCTCCGGCCAGAAGATGATTTTACCGCTTTAGCGAAGCTTGCCGCCAATCCTGCCGTCAAACGAATCGAATACGGCAACTTGCTGGCGACGGAAGAGCGGTGCCTCGAATGGCACGCTTGGTACGAAGACCAGGAAGGCGAACTCTGGCAGTTGGATATGATCCATATCGAGAAAGGCTCCCGCTACGACGGCTACTTCGAAGAGGTGGCCCGACGCATTTCGGCGGCCCTGACCGATGAAACGCGCGAGGCGATCCTGCGGCTCAAGTGGGAAACGCCCGATACGGAAAAAATCGCAGGCATCGAATACTACATGGCCGTCCTGCGGGACGGCATCCGCAGCTACCCCGATTTCGTTCGCTGGCGCGAAGCACATCCCCTGACGGGTGTAGCGGAGTGGATGCCCTGAACCGGATCGCCCCCTATCTCCATCCGGCAGCGCTGCGATACCGTCGGCGCCCGAAATACAGACCTATAAGGCCGGGGGGAGGGCAAATCCGGTCGTCATCATTCTCAGCCTCGGGAAATATTCACCGACCTGCCCCGCTTCCAACAATCCCCTTCCCCCAAATATTGTCGGATAACCGCCGGACACGCACCCGACTCCCGAAAGGTAAAATCCCGCCCTCATATCGGGCCGAAAAAAATCCGCCGGACAGGTAAAACCGGCCCGGCGGATATTCAATTGTAATAGTATGGAAAATCAGAACGGGAGATCGTCCGGATCGTCCGCAGCAGGCGTAACGGGAGTCTGGGCCGCAGGCTGCTGGTACGAAGGCTGCGCCGGCTGCTGATAGGACGGCTGTCCCTGCGGCTGGGCATACCCGCCTGCCGGAGCTCCCGCCGACTGGTTATCCCCACGGCGTCCCAACAACTTCATATCGTCGGCCAGAATTTCGGTCGTATAACGCTTGTTGTTATCCTTGTCCGTCCACTCGCGGGTACGCAGGCGCCCCTCGATGTAAATCTGCGATCCTTTATTGACGTAGCGATCCACTACGTCGGCCAAACCGCGCCACAAAGTGATCGTATGCCACTCGGTATGTTCCTTGGTTTCGTTGGCCTGGCGGTCGAACAGCCGTTCGGTCGTCGCCAGACGAACCCGGGCAACTTTCGCTCCGCTTTCGAGCGTGCGGACCTCGGGATCCACACCTACGTTGCCGATCAAAATCACTTTATTTACCATATCGCCTCGTTATAAGTTTTTTATCATCTCCATAAAGAGCTCGGCCATCTTCACGCCGGCTTTGGCCCCCTGACGCTGCACATCCTCGTGGTCGCCGACCTCATCGCTCAACCCGCAGTTCGTAATGACCGATACCCCGAAAACGGGAATCGACATGTGCCGGGCCACGATTACCTCAGGCACGGTGGACATACCGGCGGCATCGCCGCCGATCGCCTTGAAATAACGGTATTCGGCCTGCGTTTCGAACGTCGGACCCGTACCGCCCACATAAACGCCGTACTGCAACTTGATTCCCTTCTCCTCGGCAATACGGGTCGCACGGATAATCAAGTGCTGATCGTAACAGTTGTGCATATCTGGGAAACGGGGGCCGAACTCGGCCATGTTGGGGCCGATCAGCGGATTGGGCATCAGGTTGATGTGGTCGGTGATGACCATCAGATCGCCTACCCGAAACGAAGGATTCACGCCGCCGCTGGCGTTCGATACGAACAGGTAGCGGATCCCGAGCAGCTTGAGCACCCGCACGGGGAACGTCACCTGCTGCATGGTGTAACCTTCGTAATAGTGGAACCGCCCCTGCATGGCCACTACGCGGCGCCCTTCGAGCAAACCGAAAATCAATTTTCCCTTATGTCCCTCGACCGTCGAAACGGGAAAATTGGGAATCTCCTTATAGTCGATCGAATATTTCTCATCGATACGGTCGGCGAAATCGCCCAATCCGGTACCGAGAATAATGCCTACTTCCGGTTGGAAGTTTTCGATGCGTGCCTGAATGAAGGCCGCAGTCTCTTTAATTCTCTCTAACATCGCACTCTAATTTTTGGAGAAAATCCGTTTCCGAATCATCTATGAATGAAATATTGATGGGCAGGAAATACATTCTCTTGCGTACTTCCGCCGGTATCTTTTCGGGATGGCTCATCTTGACCGCGTCCTTTTCGGTCATGATGATCGCCGCCTTCGGGTGTTTTGCCAGCAAATTCGCTACCAATTTCATATCTTTTACCCGGTAAACATGGTGGTCGTCGAAACGAACGTCCTCGATCACCTTGTAATTGTTCCTCAATCCCTCCACGAAAGGTCCCGGATTGCCGATACCCGACATGGCGATCACCTGCTGGCCGTAATTCAGTTCCTCATCCACGAACTCAGGGAAGAGCGGCCGAGGCCGGAAACTTTCGAAACGGGTAAAGTAAACACGCTGATAGGCGACCTGAACCAGAACCTTGCGCAGGATGCGTCGGTCTATCGGAGCCATATTCTCAGGGCATTTGGTCACGATGAAATAATGCGCCCGGTGCAACTGTTCGGGCAAATCCCGCAGATTGCCCGCAGGCAACATCCGATCATGCTGCACGGGCCGTGTCGCATCGATCATGACGATATTGACTTTAGGCTCTACGTAACGGTGCTGGAAGCCGTCGTCCATCACGACGAGATCGACCTCCGGATGCTCCTGCCGAAGACGGCGGATCCCCTCTGCCCGTTTCTCGCACACGACCACGACCGTATCGGGAAATTTGCGCTTGATCTGCAACGGCTCGTCCCCCACTTCGCGGTAGTGCGATTCGGGAGTGACCTCAATATATCCTTTCGTTCGCCGCCCGTATCCTCTGGAAATCAACGCTACGTGATGCCTTTGAGCCATGTAGGCGATCACCATCTCGGCCATCGGGGTTTTGCCCGTACCGCCTACGGTGATATTGCCGATGCAGACGACCGGAATATCGAACTTCTCCTGTTTCAGAATCCCCCAATCGAAAAGCCGGTGGCGCAACAAGACCCCCAACTTATAAAGGAAAGAAACAGGCATCAAAAAAAAATTCGACATTCTCAATACTGGTTTATAGCAATCAAAGATAGCAACAATTCAATGAATTACAAAAGAAACACCCCAAAACTTGGATAATCCGACCGCAGAGCAGCGGAAATTTTGTTTTTTTTCTTATCTTTACCGGAAGAAAACTTCCGTTAAAAATCAGGATACATCCCGACCGGACTCCAAAAAATTTGACCCGGTTCGCAGTTTTATACCTTAATTATTAACATGATCAAACAACTGAAACCAGCTGTCGCATTGTTAGCAGGCCTGCTCTTTTTTGCAGGATGCGGCCGCACGGCAACGGATGCCGAAGAAAATTCCGATGAAATCATAGAACCCAACCTTTTATACGGCATTCCCGCCGACAACTACCGGCTCGAACAGCAGATCATCGACCGTGGCGAAACCCTCGGTCAGATTCTGAACCGATACGGTGTTTCCGCCGCCCAGATCGATCAGCTCGACAAAGCGTCCAAAGACGTATTCCCGCTCCGCAACATCCGGGCCGGGCGCAGCTACACGGCTTTCATCCACGAAGATTCGCTCAACGCGCCCCATCTGGACTATCTGGTGTACGAACAGAGCATTTCCCAGTATGTCGTTTTCGGACTGGCCGACGACTCGATCAGTGTCACCAAAGGCGAAAAAGAGTATGAAATACGTCGCCAGAAAAAGACTGCCACGATCGATTCCTCGCTCTGGGAGGCGATCGTAGGCGCCGGCATGCCAGCCTCTCTCGCCGCCGAAATGGAGGACATCTATCAATCGACGATCAGTTTCTTCAGCATCCAGAAAGGAGATAACTTCACGGTCATCTACGACGAGCGTTACATCGACACCCTACCGGCCGGCATCGGGCGTATATGGGGTGCCAAATTCAACTACGGCGGCAAGACCTATTACGCCATTCCGTTCCGCCAGGGCAATAAAATCGCCTACTGGGACCAGGACGGCAACAGCCTGCGCAAGTTGATGCTTATCACGCCGCTCAAATATACGCGCATCAGCTCCCGGTTCACCTATTCGCGGCTCCACCCCATCTACAAAACCTACCGAGCCCATACGGGCGTCGATTTCGCAGCTCCGAAAGGTACTCCGGTACACGCCGTAGCGGATGGCACGGTCATCTTCAAAGGCTGGGGAGGCGGAGGCGGCAATACCCTCAAGATCAAACACAACAACGGTTTTATGACCGGTTATCTGCACTTGAGCGGCTATGCCAAAGGGATTCGCCAGGGCAGCCGCGTATCGCAGGGGCAGTTGATCGGCTATGTCGGCAGCACCGGAGCATCGACGGGTCCGCATCTGGACTATCGCGTCTGGCGCAACGGCAAACCGATCGACCCGCTGAAAATTCCGCAGGAACCGGGCGAACCGATTCACAAAGCCAACCGTGCCGCTTACGAATATGTCCGCGACCGAATTATGGCCGAACTGGACGGCGAGGTAAAGGAAGAAGACAAGATCAAACAACTCGACTCGATCGTACTCACCCCGTCGAAAACGGCAGACAGCCTGGTTTTCAGCAGTAAATTATGATCGACCCGCGCATTGTCCGCTTTATCGGCCGACACCACGTCCTGACACTGGCGACCGTCGCCGGAGAACAGCCCTATTGCTCGCACGCGTTTTACGCCTACGACCCAGAGCGCAATCTGCTCGTATTCGCGGCCGATAAGACGACGCGCCATGCGGAGGAGATGCAGGCGAACCGGCAGGTAGCGCTGGGCATCGCGCTCGAAAGCAAGGCAGTGGGCAAACTTCAGGGGCTCCAGCTTTGCGGAACGGTGCGGGAAGCGGACGAAGAGGCACGAAAAACATATATCCGCCGCTTCCCGTTCGCAGCACTCGCCGAGCTGACGTTGTGGGTTGTAGAGATTTCCTACATGAAATTCACGGACAATACCCTCGGATTCGGAAAGAAACTGATATGGAACAGCAAGGAACAGGAGTAATCATCGTCGCCGGCGGGAGCGGCAGCCGCCTGGGAGGTCCGCTTCCCAAACAATTCCGCATGCTGGGATCGCTGCCGGTATTGGGCCATGCGATAAACGCCTTTGCAAGAACGCTGCACAGCACGCAGATCGTCGTCGTCCTTCCCGAAGGACAGATCGATTTCTGGAAGAATCTGGCAGCCCGTTTCGACATAGCCAAGCACACCTGCACGGCGGGCGGGCCGCAACGGTTCCACTCGGTACGCAACGGCCTGTCCGCTCTGCCCCGAACCGTCGCACTGATCGCGGTCCACGACGGCGTACGTCCGCTGGTATCGTCCGACTTGATTTTGAAAGCCGTGGAGTGTGCGGCGGCCCACGGGACGGCCATTCCGGTCGTCGAAGCCGTCGATTCCCTGCGGCAGCTCACACCCGACGGATCGCACCCGATCGACCGCAATACGCTGCGAATCGTACAAACGCCCCAGGTCTTCGACGCGGAATTGCTCCGTCGTGCCTATGAACTCGACTACTCCCCCGACTTCACCGACGACGCCTCGGTCGTCGAACGGGCGGGACATGCGGTCACGCTCTGCCACGGAGAGCGCGGCAACCTGAAAATCACGACAGCGGACGATCTTCCGATCGCTGAAGCAATTCTTTTATCCAGAGCATCCCGTGAAGAAAATCTATAAATACAGCTTCAGCCGCCACACGCTTTCGCTCACGACGATCTACCTCACGATCTTCCTCGCACTGGGGATCGGGCTCTACTTTCTATATGAAGGAGGCTATCTTTCGGCCTGGTTCTTTTCGTTCATCGTGGCGCTCGTCGCCCTGATGTCACTCTCCATTCCGCGTCGCATCCTCGTGGACGACGAAGGACTGCATATCCTCTGTCTGCTCGACATCACGGAGCTTCATCCCGAAGAGATCGCCTCCGTACGGCAAGTCGAGAAGCAGGAACTCCGAGGCTACGTGCCCTATTTCGGCGGTTACGGATTTTTCGGGTTCTACGGACACTATTTCGACCTGAAAAATCTCGAAAGGGTCAAAATCTACGCTTCCGAATGGCGGAATTTCGTCGAAATCACCGATATATATGAAAATCGGATCTATGTCTCCTGTACCCAGGGAGAAGAACTCGTAAACGACCTACGGGAACTCATCTCGCACGCCCGAGAACGACGAGCACAGGAGCTACAGTCCCAGGAAACGACGGAAACACGATAGTTTCCACCTTCCGACGTCAAAACAAAAGACACCGGCCTCTACACTTCTCCCCCCCCTCTCCCAAATTCTCTTCCCGAAGGGGATCTCGATTCATTACCTTCCCCAAAAGGATGCTATATAATCGCAGGTTGTGTATATCAGTATCTGCATGTTAAGGGATGATAAACACACGAATTCCGAATTCGAAATACGATACACGACAATCCGGCCTACATTAACGCATCTTACGATTTTCCATTCGCCGCAGAAAAACAATCAGGGGAAACTGTGTACCAGTTTCCCCTGATTTCAATGTATCGTTCAATCTTAATTCAGATTCGGCAGGAAGGAGTAATCCCGGCTGTATTCGAGCATCTGCTTCACGTAGTCGTTCGGATAAGAAACCTTCACATCCACGACCTTGCCGTTCTTCTCCACCAGCTCGTACTGCGGATTCACAAAACCGCTGTAAGGCTCGATATCGAGGGCTTTGTAACGGGTCAGCACTTCGGCGTGCAGCTTCGGATCGACCGTCACGGCATATTTCTCGACCAGTGTTTTGCCGGCCTCGAAATCGCCTTCGGACTTGATACGCTGCACCTCGCGGAGCATACGGCCCAACAGCTCGCGCAGCTTCGTATAATCATTCACCACGACATACGTTTTACCATCCTGCTCGATCCACTCGATCACGTTGTCGGCCTTCCCCTGCTCGTAGCACCATTCGGCGATCAGCTTGCGGTTGCGCATGTGCGCCTCCTCGACATTCTTGCCCGGCTCGATACGTGCGAGCTGCGTCATCATACCATTCATGATATACCGGGCATATTCCGCATATGCCACATCCAGCGACGGAATCAACCCCAATTCGACCATTTTCGGATCGCCCAGGTAGTAGAGCCCGAAAAGATCGGCACGGGCCTCCTCGAGCGTCGAGGTATAGTTCTTCAACTCACCGCCCTTCACACCCGGAGCCAACTGCCCGGAACCGTGTCCCAAACATTCATGCAGGTCGGTATGCAGATCGTCGGCCAACTTGCCGTACTTGTCGATACGTTCGCGGTCTTCGGGACGCAGCATGAACTCCTCGAGGAATCCGTCGCCATGCGCCGCCTGGGCATAAGCGTAGGTAATGTTGTCGATGGTCACCGACTTCGAACCGTGCTCCTTGCGGATCCAATCCGCATTGGGCAGATTGATACCGATCGGTGTCGCAGGATAACAGTCGCCGCCCAGCATCGCTGCCGTAATCACTTTGGCCGAAACCCCTTTGACCACCTTTTTCCGGTAGGCGGAATCTACAGGCGAATGATCCTCGAACCACTGCGCATTCTCGGAGATAACCTCCGTACGATGACAGGCCTCCTTGTCCATGAAATTGACCAGCGACTCCCACGACGCCTTGCGTCCCAGCGGGTCGCCGTAATCTTCGATAAACCCGTTCACGAAATCGACGTTGGATACGGTATCCCGCACCCACAGGATGTTATAACGGTCGAAATCGTGCAGGTCGCCGGTTTTGTAATAGTCGATGAGGGCTGCGATGGTCGCCTTCTGCGGCTCCTGGGCAACGCCTTGCGCCTTCTCCAGCCAGTAAACGATCTTCTCGATCGCCGGCGAATACATACCGCCTACTTTCCACACCCGCTCGCGGATCGTTCCGTCCTCATCCTTCACGAGCTTCGAATTCAATCCGTAGGAGACCGGTTCGGGATCGGCAGGATCGGCCATGCTACGGTAGAACTCTTCCACTTCGGCCTGCGTCACGCCTTCGTAATAGTTGTTGGCGGAAGTCGTCACCAAATCCTGACCTTCGGCCTGATTGAGTTGGGTCTTATAGAGTTCGGGATTGAAAATCGCCTCGCAGACCACAGCCCGCAGCGCATTGAGCTCATCGCCGAACTTCTCGACGGGGATCGACTCGGCAACCGCGAGGAAATACTCCTTCGGAAATTCGGGTACGAACTTGTCGTTGGAATAGTGGTGATGAATTCCGTTGGCGAACCACACTTTTTTGAGGTACTTCTCCAGCGCTTTCCATTCGGGCGTCGTCCGGTCACCGTCGTAATTCTCATAAATCACCTCCAACGTGCGGCGCACGGGAAGGTTGTATTTGAAATTCTGGTCGAACATGATGTCGCGGCCGCATTTGGCGGCTTCGGCCAGGTAGTAGATCAACTCTTTCTCCCGAAGAGGCAGCTCGGCAAAGCCCGGCACCTCGTAGCGGAGAATTTTAATATCGTCGAAGCGGTCCAGGATCCAGGGAGCATCCTCCGTCTTCTTTTCATGGCAGGAAATCATCGTCGTTGCGGTTAAAGTCAAACAAATTGCACTCAATCGGGTCTTCATAGGCACCAGGTCGTCGGTTTAACGGGATTTTACAAAACAGCACGAACGAAACACACGGCCTCGATTCGCGCATCTTTGCAAAGATACGAATAAGCCGGGTACAAAAGCAAATTTATTTGCATTTTGCCGCAATGAAATATCCAATTATCCGATCCAAATCGAAGACAGAGAAAAATGAGAACAATCGTACAGGCTTATACACAAAAATCGCCCAACCGCTTCCTATCTGTGACAAGGATAAACAAATATTCACCCCCGGCAAACACGGAACATCGGTCCCCCAACAGTCCGACCAGCTCCGATAAAACCGACCGCAACTGGTTCAATCCGACACACAACCCTTTCGGGTTATTTCGTTTTTCAGACAAAATACGTTTCACACCACACATCGTCCACAACCGAACAAAAAAGTCCCGGTCGGAAAATACCGACCGGGACTCCAATTAGCGTTCCGCATATCCGGACATCGATGCCCGACACGGCTTCAATTATCTAACGACCGATGCGGACGGCGTTTCATCATTACTATGCCAAGTACCGGTCCACTTGTAATTTGTCTCGAAATACTTCCGGAATGCTTCGATCTGCGCCGAAGTAGCCCAAATATCGACCAGATTAGCCGCAGGAATGAAATTAGCAGGATCTGTCAACTTTGTATTGGTATAGATATTGATCGAAGGATAGATCCATTTACCACTATTAGGTTCACTCTCCCACTTCTCCAAATAAGAGCCGGAAAGATTCAGAGAAGTCAATTCCGTACAACCAGTTACGGTCACAGCAACAATCGCCCGACAATCCTTTACCGTCACGGATTCGATCTTCGGACATTTATCCAGTTCAACACGCTTCGGCCCAACCTCCGTACCGGCCGCACCTGTCACCACCAACGAGAAAGTCGTCAGGCTCTGAAGACCGTTGCAATCGATTGCCGTCAAACCTTTCACCAACGAAATATCAACCGAAGTCAGATTGATATTACCAACAGCCAAATTCGTATCATCCAAAGACTCCAACCCAGACACCTTCAGCGTCTTCAAATTCCGGAAATATTCGATACCAGCCAAAGACTTCACTTCCGCCGCATTGTCGGCATTAAGCTCCAAATCCGTAACCCGATCGGCTTCCTCCTGCGTAATACCCCCATCGGAACATTATCGACCGTTACAGCTCCTTGCGCAACCGCCGCAGAGTGACAGCGTGTGCAATCAAATCGACACCGGCCAGCAGCAGGGACAATCCCACCCAGAACACGACTACACCGACACCGATAATCGGATTGAACAGAACGAGAAACGCGGAAATAATCACGAGAATACCCAGCGTCATCGTCCAGCCGGCGCCCTTGATACCCACACCCATCATCTCGCTGGCGACGCCGACGGCCATGAATCCCCGGAAGAGGAGCCAAAAGCCGAGCACGAACGGCAGGATCGTGAAGAGCATCGACGGGGTGCACAGCAGCAGGATACCCAGCAGGATTTCGACTACACCGCCTGCGATGTACCATCCCTTGCCCGACCCGGTGGGAGCCTTCGTACCCAGATACAGTTCGAAAGCGCCCGAGAGAATCACGACGATCCCGAACAGCACGGAAAGCGCGAGATAAGTGCCGCCCGGCTCGAAAAAGACGACGATGCCCACGATGAAGAAAATAATACCGAGCAACATGGAGAGCTGCCAATTGTCGATGGAGTGTCGGAATCGACCGACATCATAAATTTTATCTGCCATAATAATACGAATTTAAGTTTCTACCTGGTATCCGCAAGAAACCTGCCAAACCCGGAATAGCCTTTCGACCGCATGGATTCGGAGAGATGGAGCGCCCTTCCCATTTTTTGAATTTTTCTCTTCCGATTCTTAATTGTTATTTCTACCTTTGCCACCGTCAATACGACTAACTTTTCAAACCAAGAAAATGGAAACAATCACAAACAGCGAGGAACTGCGCCGGGCACTCGGCAGCCGGGACCGGTCCGGCATCGGATTCGTCCCGACCATGGGTGCGCTCCACGCAGGACACCGTTCGCTGGTTGAACGCGCACGCCGGGAGTGTGCGACCGTCGTGGTGAGCGTATTCGTCAATCCGACACAATTCAACGACAAAACCGACCTGAAAAATTACCCCCGGACCCCGGAAGCCGACCTGCGCCTGCTCGAAGAGGTCGGTGCGGACTATGTTTTCATGCCTTCGGTCGAGGAGGTATATCCCGAACCCGACACCCGCACGTTCGACTTCGGCATGATCGACAAAGTGATGGAGGGTGCGACCCGACCCGGCCACTTCAACGGCGTGGCACAGGTCGTGAGTCGGCTTTTCGATCTGGTGAAACCTGCCAAAGCCTATTTCGGCGAGAAGGACTTCCAGCAGATCGCGGTAATCCGCGAAATGGTACGCCAACTGCGCATTCCGGTCGAGATCATCCCCTGCCCGATCGTGCGCGGAGAGGACGGGCTGGCGCTTTCGTCGCGCAACACTCTGCTCGATACGGATCACCGGACGGCGGCCCCTTATATATATAAGGTATTGAAGGCTGCGGTCGAAAAATCCCATCAGACGACACCCGACCAGCTCGCAGCCTGGGTTACGGCACAGGTAGAGAGCAATCCGCTGCTGAAAGTAATCTACTTTCAGGTCGTAGATGCGGCGACCATGCAACAGGTCCGCACCTGGGAAGAGAGTCCGGTTATACAGGGCTGCATCGCCGTACAGGCCGGAGATATTCGTTTAATCGATAACATCAAATTGCGATGAAATTCCAGATCGAAGTTCTCAAATCCAAAATACACCGCGTTTCGGTCACACAGGCCGACCTGAACTACGTGGGCAGCATCACCATCGACAAAGAGTTGATGGATGCGGCCAACATGATCGAAGGCGAAAAAGTACAGGTACTGGACGTCGATAACGGCGAACGCCTCGAAACCTATATTATCAAAGGAGAACGGGGCAGCGGTGCGATCTGTCTGAACGGCCCTGCCGCACGCAAGGTGCAGGTGGGCGACGTCGTAATCATCGCCTCCTACGCCCTGCTGGATTTCGAAGAAGCCAAAGCCTTCAAGCCCTGGGTGATATTCCCGGATACGAAAACCAACAAGCTGATCCGGTAGAAAACTCCGGCAAACGATCGAAAATCCTGCCCCGCAACGGCAGGATTTTTTCATACGCGGTACGAACCGTCAAAAATGCCCCTAAATATTTGGTGACGCAGTCGATAACCCATATATTTGCATAAAAGTTCCCGAAAAGCGAGGACATACGCCAAACAAGTTCGGCACAGCCTGACGGAGAACCGAAAAAACGACGCAACCTATTTTGCCGGCCGCATTTTTATGGACATAGCGCTTTCGATCGCAGCATTCCTGTTTTCGATCACAGGCATCGTCGGATGTATCGTTCCGATCATCCCGGGCGTAGCGTTGAGCTACGCGGGATTACTCTGCGCCTCCTTTTGCAGCTATTCCGAAATATCGTCCGCGACACTTTGGATCTGGCTGGCCGTGACAGTGGCCGTTTCGGTCATCAACTACTTCCTGCCCGGCTATTTCGCACGTCTGGTGGGCGGTACGCGGGCAGGGTCGATCGGGGCGACCGTCGGCATGATCGCCGGATTTTTCGCCGGATTTTTCGCCGGCGGATTGGTCGGCGTCATCCTCGGCCCTTTCTTCGGCGCGGTCATCGGCGAGTTGATCCACGACCGCAGCGACTCGGCCAAGGCGTTCCGTTCGGGCTTCGGCTCCTTCCTCGCCTTCATCGCAGGTACGGGACTGAAACTCGTAGCCGCCATCTGGATGATCTGCCTCGTCTGGTCGGACACCTACCCTGTCGTAAAAAACTGGATCGTAACAACATTCTAAAATATAAACCGTATGAAAAAATTTCTGTTATTAATCGCGGCAACGGCCTTCGCGCTGCTTACCACGGCCTGTACCGATTCATCCGGGTACACGTACGAAACGGTCAAGAACGACCCGCTCAAGACCCGTATCTACACGCTGGATAACGGACTGAAAGTCTATATGAGCGTCAATAAGGCAGAACCGCGCATCGAAACCTACATCGCCGTGAAAGTCGGCGGCAAGAACGACCCGAGCGAAACGACCGGTCTGGCCCACTATTTCGAACATCTGATGTTCAAGGGCACCCAACAGTTCGGCACGAGCAACTACGAAGCCGAGAAGCCCCTGCTCGACCAGATCGAACAGCTCTTCGAGGTTTACCGCAAGACGACCGACGATGCGGAGCGTGCGGCAATCTACCGTCAGATCGACAGCATCAGCTACGAAGCTTCGAAATACGCCATCCCCAACGAGTACGACAAACTGATGTCGGCGATCGGTGCTCTGGAAACCAACGCCAACACCTCGATGGACCGGACGGTCTATATCGAAAACATTCCTTCGAACCAGATCGAGAACTGGGCCAGGATCCAGGCCGACCGCTTCAAGAACGTCGTGATCCGCGGATTCCACACCGAGCTCGAAACGATCTACGAGGAGAAAAACATGTCCCTGACGGACGACAACCGTAAGGTTTACACCACGATCGGCGAAGTGCTCTATCCGAACCACCCCTACGGCAAACAATCCGTACTCGGCACGCAGGAACACCTGAAAAACCCGTCGATTACCAACGTAAAGAACTATCACACGCAGTATTACGTGCCCAATAACATGGCCATCCTGCTTTCGGGCGACTTCGATCCCGACCAGATGATCGCCACGATCGACAAATATTTCGGCGATATGCAGCCGAACGAGAATATCCCGCAGCTCGCCTTCGAACCCGAAGCCCCGATCACCAAACCCATCGTCAAGGAGGTTTACGGTCCCGACGCCGCGAACGTAACGCTGGCATGGCGCACGGACAACGCCGCATCGGACGATGCGGAATACCTGCTGTTGGCCAGCCGGATCCTCTACAACGGACAGGCCGGCATGATCGACCTCGACCTGATGCAGCAACAGAAAGTACTCGACGCCTTCTCGTACCCGGATCAGCGGGCCGACTACGGAGCCCTCGTGCTGCAAGGTCTTCCGAAAGCGGGTCAGACCCTCGACGAGGTCCGGGATCTGTTGCTCGCAGAGGTAGCGAAACTCCGCAACGGCGAATTCAGCGAAGAGCTGATCAAGGCGGTCGTAAACAACCTGAAAGTATCGACCATGCGCGAGGAAGAGACGAACGTGGGACGTGTCGAAATGTACCTTTCGTCCTTCTACAACGACATTCCCTGGAGCGACGAAGTGACCAAGCTCGACCGCATCGGCTCCATCACCAAGGAACAACTGGTGGCCTGGGCCAATGAAAAACTCGGCACCGAGAATTACGGCATTATCTACAAACGCCAGGGAGAGGACCCCAGCGTGCAGAAGATCGCCAAACCGGCCCTCACCCCGATCCAGATGAACCGCGACACCCAGAGTGCATTCCTGACCGAAATTCAAAATTCGACGGTAACTCCGATCGAACCCGTATTCGTGGATTTCAACCGCGATATGGAGATTTTCAAAACCGATTCCAGCCTCGAAGTCCTCTATAAGAAAAATGACATCAACGACCTTTTCTCGCTGACCTACCTCTTCGATACCGGCGTGCTGAACGATCCGGCGCTCAACAATGCCTTCGCTTATATCGACTACCTCGGCACCCAGGCCAAGACAGCTGCGGAGATCGCATCCGAACTCTACGACATCGCCTGCTACTACGACCTGTCGGCCAGTCAGAACCGCTGTGCGATAACCTTCAAGGGATTGAGCGAAAACATGGGACAGGTCATGGATATCTTCGAAGACCTGGTAGCCAATGCACAGGGCGACGAAGAGATTCTCGCCAACTACAAGGCCGACCTGCTGAAAAAACGTGCAGACAACAAACTGAACCAGGAAGCGAATTTCGCAGCCTTGCAGCGTTTCGCCTTCTTCGGCGGAGAAGCTATCCAGCGCACGACCCTCAACAACGAGCAGCTCGAAGCGCTCACGTCGGACGTACTGATCGGCAAGGTCCGCGACCTGCTGAAAAAGCAGCACACCATCCTCTATTACGGTCCTAAGGACAAAGCCGGGCTGCTCGCCGACCTGAAAGCACACCACCAAACGCCGGAAGTGCTCGAACCGCTGACTCGGGGAAATATCGCGTTCCAGCCTACGGAACAGAACAAGGTCTGCCTGGCCAACTACAACGCGCCGCAGCTCTACTTCCTCCAGTACTCGAACCTGGGCAAAAAATTCGACGTAGCGGTCGATCCCGCTCTGAAACTGTACAACGAATACAACAGCGGCAGCATGGGAGCCATCGTCTTCCAGGAGATGCGCGAATCCCGCAGCCTGGCTTACATGGCCTTCACGGAGTGGATCAATCCGAGCTACCTGGACGACAATTATCTTTTCGCAGCGATCATCGCCACGCAAAACGACAAAATGGCCCAGGCCATCGACGCATTCGATGAGATCATCAACAACATGCCCGAATCGGAAGCAGCCTTCAAACTGGCCAAAGAAGCCGTACTGACCAATTTGCGAACCTCGCGTACGATCAAGGACGAAGTGCTCTGGAAATACATCGCCAACAAAGATCTGGGCGTAACGGAAGACCGCAACAAAGCCATCTTCGAAAAGGTCCAGGACATGACCTTCGCCGACCTCAAAGCCGCCCAGGAACAGTGGATCAAGGACCGCAAATACACCTATTGCATCCTCGGCGACCTGAAAGACCTCGACCAGGATTACCTGCGCAAGCTGGGCCCGGTACAGATCGTGAGCCAAAAGGAGATGTTCGGCTATTAATTCCACCGACCCGATCATTCAAAACGTCTTCGGAAAAATCCGAAGACGTTTTTTATCCTCCTTTCCCCGGAGGCAAAGCAAGCGGTACGTCCTGTTTCGGATGCACCTTACTCGACCAATCGCCCGCAGCCCGAAAACAATAAACCCGGCGTCAGACAAACTGACACCAGGTTTATTTTCGGGAACCGAACGGAACCCGATCTATTTTAATACCGATAATGCTCGGCCTTGTAAGGACCCTCGACCGGTACGCCGATATAGTCGGCCTGTTTTTTCGTAAGCTGCGTAAGCTCCACACCGAGGTTATCCAGATGCAGCCGGGCAACCTCCTCGTCCAGATGTTTGGGCAGACGATACACGCCCACCTCCAGTTTCTTCTGCCACAACTCGATCTGCGCCAGACACTGGTTGGTGAACGAATTGCTCATCACGAACGAAGGATGTCCCGTAGCGCAACCCAAGTTCACCAGGCGGCCTTCGGCCAGGATAAAGATCGAATGGCCGTCGGGGAAGGTGAACTTATCCACCTGCGGTTTGATGTTGGTACGCACGGCATCCGAAGCCTCAAGACGGGCCATCTGGATTTCGTTGTCGAAATGGCCGATGTTGCAGACGATCGCCTGGTCCCGCATCCGCTGCATGTGCTCGAGCGTGATGATGTCGCAGTTTCCCGTGCAAGTCACATAAATATTACCCTCGGCCAGAGCACTCTCGACGGTCTTCACCTCGAAACCCTCCATCGCGGCCTGCAAAGCGCAGATCGGGTCGATCTCCGTAACGATGACCCGGGCTCCGTACGAACGCATCGAACGGGCACAGCCCTTGCCGACATCGCCGTAACCGCAAACGACCACCACCTTGCCGGCAATCATCACGTCGGTCGCCCGCTTGATACCGTCCGCCAGCGACTCGCGGCAACCGTACAGGTTGTCGAATTTCGACTTGGTGCAGGAGTCGTTCACGTTGATCGCAGGAACGAGCAGTTCGCCCGCCTCCTGCATCTGATAAAGGCGATGCACGCCGGTCGTCGTTTCTTCGCTCACACCCCGCCACTCGGCTACCGTTCGGTGCCATTTGCCGTTATCTTCGGCCAGAATCTTCTTCAGCGTATCGAGAATGACCTCCTCCTCGTAAGACGACGGTTCGTAATCCAGCGTCGAAGCGTCGTTTTCGGCCTTATACCCTTTGTGGATCAACAACGTGGCATCGCCGCCGTCATCGACGATCAACTGAGGGCCCTTCCCGCCGGGGAACGACATGGCCATCGCCGTACACCACCAGTACTCGGGCAGCGTTTCGCCCTTCCACGCAAATACGGGAACCCCCGCTTCGGCGATGGCCGCCGCCGCATGGTCCTGCGTCGAAAAAATATTGCACGAGCACCAGCGCACGTCGGCGCCCAACTCGACCAGCGTTTCGATCAACACGGCAGTCTGAATCGTCATATGCAGCGACCCCATGATACGCACGCCCTTCAACGGTTTCTGCGGGCCGTACTTGCGGCGTATGGCCATCAGTCCGGGCATCTCGTGCTCCGAAATCTCAATCTCTTTCCGGCCCCATTCGGCCAATGACATATCGGCCACTTTGTAAGGCAGGGATAAATCCAAAAACATACTTTTTATCATTTAATCAATTATACATAATCTCTTGCCGAATCGTTGGCTCTCGTCGGCCGCATTGCGACACCGACTCCCGCCGAAGGGAATCGAAGCCACGAAGCGGTAAACACGGCCTCCGGCCGAAAAACGGTATAAACCGCCGCACGGTCATCGCCGCCGATTCTCCGAACTCAAAATACAGCTGCGATCCCGTTCGATCTGGCGCTGCAACTCCTCCAGCGAATCGAACTTGCGCTCATCGCGGATCTTACGCCGCAGCTCGACCCGGAGTCTCCGACCGTAGAGATCGCCCGAAAAGTCGAAAATATGGGTTTCGAGATGTCGGGGACCTCCGCCCACCGAGGGGTTGCTCCCCAGATTCGACATGGCCTTATACTCCACGCCGTCGATCTCCACACAAGACTCATACACTCCGCTTTCGATCGTATCCGCATCCGCAACCTCCATATTGGCGGTCGGAAATCCCAACTCACGGCCCAGTTGCCGTCCGTGCATCACCTCTCCTTCGATCCAGACAGACATAGCCTCAAATCTTTTCGGTCAGCTTGCGCACCAGGGAAATCTGGGAGAAAAACTCCTTGGCGAAAACCCGCAGCACGGTATAAAGCGGTATGGCCAGCAGCATGCCGATCACCCCGGCCAACGACCCGGCGATCAGGATCACGAGAAATATCTCGAGCGGCTGCGCCTTGACCCGCTCGGAGTAGAGCGTCGGTTGCAGCACGAAATCATCCAGCCCCTTCAAAATCAACAGCGATCCTGCGATGACCAGCATCGTATGGCCGATCGACATCCCTTCGATCGGGGTGATGATACCCATGCAGACCGAAACCGCGCCGCCGATGGTCGGACCGGCGTATGGCACGACGTTCATAACCCCCATGATAAGACCGATGAAAAAGGCATCCTGCGCCCTCATGCCGAAAGCCATCATCACCAGCGATACGGCCAGCATCAACAGGAAGCTCTCGGCCAAAATTCCCCGGAAGTAGCGAGACAGAAGCACTGTAATCGAATTGAGGGCATGCGTCACGTTCTGTTGGTATCGATCCGGGAAAAGTGCCGTTACCATCGCATAGAAAAGTCCGTCGTCCCGCAGGAAAAAGAACGTGATGAACGAAATCGAAAAAAAGGCGATTACGCTCGAAACGGCCAGACTCACCACCGATGAAAACGCCGTATTGATCGTGTCGAAATTAATCAGCGACTGCAGGAAAGAAATCAGCGTGTCCTTAAACGACACCTGGGTTTCGGGCAACGAGAAGAAGTGAGTGAGATAATCCTGAATACGCTGCAGCGGCTCCTCGACAGAAGTCAGCACCGTCGAAAAATCGAGGTGCGCCAACTGGTAGAGCTTGTTGGTCACCAGCGGCACGAAAAGCCCGCACATCACCGCGAAAACGATCCAGATCACCAGCAGCGTAACGAGCGCTCCGCACCAGCGCGGCACATGCCATCGCCCGATCCGGCCTCGGGATATCCGGGCTACCAGCGGGCGCCCCATGATGGCCAGCACCGCCGAAACCAGAATGTAGATCACGATGGAGCTGAAGTACCACATCAAAAAGAGGACGACGGCCGTAATGACCGCCCCCACCGTAAAACGAAGCAATGTTTGAGGTGTAATACTCATACGTACCGCAACGCGAAAACCGCCGCCAATAAGTTACTTCAACCGGGCGATGGGAGTTTGCGATCCCACGACAGGATCCCCGATCTCCACGAGCAATTCGGTATCCTTCGGCAGAAGGATGTCGATGCGGGAGCCGAACTTGATGAACCCGCAAACCGAATTTTGCTCCACCTTCGAGCCGACTTTCATATAGGAAACGATACGACGGGCGATCAGACCCGCAATCTGACGGAAGAGCACCTCCTTGCCGTCGGGGGTTCGCACGACGGTTGTCGTCCGCTCGTTCTCGGTCGAGGACTTGGGATGCCACGCCACCAGGAAACGCCCCGGATGATACTTGAAATACTCCACGGTACCTCCGACCGGCACCCAGTTCATGTGAACGTTGGTAATCGACATGAAGATCGAAATCTGCAGCATCTCCCGATCGAGGTATTCGCTCTCGTGTACCATTTCGGTCACTACGACCCGGCCGTCGCACGGAGCGAAGACCAACTCCGCATCATGGATCTTCACACGCCGCGGCTCCCGGAAAAATGCCACGATAAAGAACCAAAACAGCACAAGCAGAATGGATCCGAACCAGAGCAGTCCCGCTTCGGCATGGCGCGACATCAGATAGTACATCAGCGCCCAAAGCAGGAAACAAACGACTCCTGTCAGCCCGATAATCTTGTAGCCTTCCTTGTTTATTTTCATATTCGGATAGTAAGTTTTCTTATGAAATATGCAGCAATACCAGATAAGCGACCACGAACGGCAACGAGAAAATGAGCGCATCGAAACGGTCGAGCCAACCGCCGTGCCCCGGCAGAATATTGCCCGAATCCTTCACGCCGGCCGCACGCTTGAACATCGACTCGATCAAATCGCCCAACACACCGCTCACGGCAGCGATCGCAGCTAAACAGCACCACAGCCAATAGCTACCGTCGAGCCACCATGCGGCAAGGCAGCCCATGGCGATCGCACCGACGATGCCGCCGAAGAACCCCTCCCACGACTTGTTGGGCGAAATCCGCTCGTAAAGATGATGTCGGCCGACGCTGACCCCCACCAGGTAGGCGAATACGTCGTTGGCCCAAATAATGAAGATGTAGGCCAAAATCACCCAGGGATTCCAGCCACCCTCCCCCGTCAGCAGAGGCAGATAGGCCATCATCGACAAAGGCACGGCCACATAAAAGACGCCTCCGAGCGTCGCCCCCACATCGGCGGCGGGGCGGGCACGCTTGAGGAACAGTTCACAGACGAACATCAGTGGTATGAGCAAAATAAAAACCGGCAACAACCACAAGAGGACGGAAAGCGCTCTCGGCAACAACGCCACCTGCTCCGCAGAAACCGCCAGCAGGAAACTCGCCACGAAAAGAGCCGTACCCGTAACCAGTCCGAGCCATTTGAGAGGGTAAATATCCTCCCGGCGGGCCATCCGGTAAAACTCCCACATACCGCCGACGAGAATCGCCAGCAACAGCACTCCGAAACTCCACTGCGACCAAAGCACCGCTCCGACTACCACGACAGTCAGGACGGCACCGCTCAAGGTTCGCACCAGAAGATTCCTCATTTTATCAGACATAATTCAACCTTTTTCGGGTAAACCTCGTTAAACTTCAGGCGTTTCCGCCGACGATTTTCCGTCCGACACAGCGGAAGCGGCGGTTCCGGAAATCTTTTCTTCGTCCTTTCGGGACTCGGCCGGCGCAACCTCTTTTTTCCCGGCTGCCTCTTCCGCATCGCCAGATGCAGCTTTCCGCTCCGCCAAAGCCTTCTGCTCGGCCTCTTTCCGTTCCCGCAGAATATCCTTTTTCCGTTTACCGAAGATACGCTCCACATCCTCCGTAAAGACCACTTCGCGCTCCAACAGCAGTTCGGCCAGCTCCTTCAAACCGTCGGCATGGCTGCGGAGTACCTCCGCCGCCATCGCATAGGCTTCGGCAATGGTATTTTTAGCCTCGGCGTCGATCTGCTGGGCCGTCAGTTCGGAATAGGGCTTGGTCAGCGCCATGTCGCTCTGGCCCGTAGAGTCGTAATAGCTGATCGTCCCGACCTTCTCGCTCATACCGTAATAAGCCACCATGGCATACGCCATCTTGGTCGCCCGCTCCAGATCGTTGAGCGCTCCGGTCGAAACCTCGCCGAAATTGATCTGCTCGGACACCCGGCCGCCGAGCATCGCAGCCAGCTCGTCCATCATCTGCTCGCGCGTGGTGATCTGCCGTTCTTCGGGCAGGTACCAGGCCGCGCCCAACGACTTGCCACGCGGAATGATAGTCACCTTGATCAGCGGACTGGCATTCTCCAAAATCCAGCTTACCGTAGCGTGTCCGGCCTCGTGATAGGCAATCACCCGCTTCTCTTCGTCGGAAATGATCTTGTTCTTACGCTCCAGACCGCCGATAATGCGGTCGATCGCCGCCAGGAAATCCTCGCGCGACACATATTTCTTATTGTGACGGGCCGCGATCAACGCCGCCTCGTTGCAGACATTGGCGATGTCGGCACCCGAAAAGCCGGGCGTCTGCTTGGCCAGGAAAGTACGGTCCAGCTCCGGATCGAGCTTCAACGGACGCAGATGCACGTCGAAAATCTCCTCGCGCTCCTTCACGTCGGGCAATCCCACCTCGATCTGCCGGTCGAAACGTCCGGCACGCATCAGCGCCTTGTCCAGAATATCGACCCGGTTGGTCGCCGCCAGGACGATCACGCCCGTATTGGTCTGGAAACCGTCCATCTCGGTCAGCAACTGGTTGAGTGTATTCTCCCGCTCGTCATTGCCCGAGAACCCGGCGTTCTTGCCGCGGGCCCGGCCGATGGCGTCGATTTCGTCGATGAAAAGAATACAAGGAGCTTTTTGCTTGGCCTGCTCGAAAAGGTCGCGCACGCGCGAAGCGCCCACGCCCACGAACATCTCCACGAAATCCGAGCCGGAAATCGACAGGAACGGCACATTGGCCTCTCCCGCCACCGCCTTCGCCAACAGGGTTTTACCCGTTCCCGGAGGGCCTACCAGCAACGCGCCCTTGGGAATTTTCGCACCGATGGATTTGTATTTGTCGGGTTTCTTGAGGAAATCGACGATCTCCATGATCTCGACCTTTGCCTCCTCCAGTCCGGCAACGTCCTTGAAAGTCACCTTTTTCGAGTTCTCCTTGTCGAACACCTGCGCCCGGGCCTTCCCCACGTTCATAATACCGCCAGCACCGCCTCCGGCACCCCGCGACATGCGGCTCATCAGGAAGAACCAGCCGCCGATAATAATGATCCAGGGAAGCATCTGAAGCAGAATCGATGTCCAGGAATTCTCCCGGTTCTCGTACACCAGCACCACCTTGTTACCCGACTCGGCCGTCACCTTATCCAAATCCTGACGGAACGTATCCACCGACCCGATATTGAAAGTAAGCTGAGCCCCCGTTTCGGGCATATTACGGAAACGCGGGTCCGCAGCATCCTTACGGTACCGGTCCGCAGCATCCTTCTTAAGGTAGATTTCCGCCAGGTCACGATTGACGACCTGGATTTTTTCGACGTCGCCCTGCTCGATCATCTGCGCCACGGTATTCCAGTCGCTCTTGACCGGGACTCCGTTGCCGGGTCCGAACATCCAGTAGCCGACAATAAAAATAATGATGACGCCGTATATCCACATCCACGAAGGACGCGGCATATTCATTTTGTTGTTTATTTTCTGTTGTGCCATAAAATATTATTCGTCATACTCATAACGGGTCGCCGGGGCATCGGCCCACAGCTCCTCCAATTTGTAAAATTCACGCAATTCTGTCTGAAAAATATGCACCACCACATCCACGTAGTCCATAGCGATCCACAGCGCATTTTGCTGTCCTTCCACGCGCCAGACCTTCTCGCCGAGGGTTTCCAATACCTGCTCCTCGATACCCGCCGCGATCGCAGCGACCTGCGTGGTGGAGTCGGCGTTGCAAACGATGAAGCAGGAGCAGATCGCCCCGTCGATTTTCGAAAGATCCAACGATACGATATTTTTACCCTTCTTATCCTGGATTGCACGAATTATCGTGCCTGTCAATTTTTCCATAGTTTGAATTTACCGGTCAATACAACTTTGCAAAGGTAGCGAAAATGAGGGCAGAACAAAACAAACCCGTTTGTTTTTTTATGCCGAACGCATCCCCCTTCCCGCAAAGATACAAGAGAATATCCGAAAATTTGCTCTGCAAATATCCGTCCCGAATCCCTATTGGCGGGAAACTTTCGACAAAATAGTATCGATCAAGGCTTTGATGATCGAACTTTTGACATAGGTCCGGCGCACGGCCACGGCGATCTTGCGCGAAGTAGCCCCCTTGGCCAGCGTTTTGACCTGACAACGATGCTCCGCAGGAATGTATTCCACGGCCATTTCGGGGATAATCGTCACGCAATGCGTGCAATCGACGATCCGCATCAACGTATCGAGCGAACCGGATTCGAACGTATAGTGCGAGGGGACCTCCCGTTTGGCCTGGCACAGCTCGATGATCTGGTCACGCATACAATGCCCCGGACTTAACAGCACCAGCTCCTTGAGGTCGATATCCTCGATACGGACGTTCGTGCGTTCAAAAAGCGGATTCTCCCGGGACACGTAAAGATGGAACCGGTCGTCGAACAACTCGTGTTCCTGAATCCCCTCGCCGCAGGTTCCGCCGGCGACCAATGCCGCATCGATCCGGTCGCGGCGCAGCGCATCGACGATGTCGGCGGTCACCATCTCCGCAATCTCCAGTTCGACTTTGGGATAGTCCCGCACGAAATCGGGAATAAACTTATGCAACAGGTAAGGTGCGATGGTCGGAATGACGCCGAGCCGCAACCGACCGGAAGTTTCGCCTTTGAGTTCCGCGACCGCTTCGCGGATATGATCGTAAGCCCGGAGGGTTTCCCGGATTTCGGCAAGCACCACCTCGCCCGCCTCGGTCGGAATGACCGGTTTCTTGCTGCGATCGAGCAGCACCACGCCCAATTCTTCCTCCAAAGACTTGATCTGCATGCTCAACGACGGCTGGGTCACGAAACAGTGTTCCGCTGCCAGAGAGAAACTGCCGCAATTGGCTACCGCCAGCAGGTATTCGAGTTGGATGATAGTCATAGTTTATCTTATTTGCACGCACGAAAATATAAAAAAAACCGATACTTCGCAATTATTATTCGACCATCGGTTTAGTTTTTCGTACATTTGCAGACTATTTATTATTAGAAACTTTTTAACTGATGGGAAGAATCATACTCACCGGAGATCGTCCGACCGGCAAACTCCACCTGGGACATTACGTAGGTTCGCTGCGCCGCCGCGTGGAGTTGCAGAATTCGGGCGAATTCGAGAAAATATTCATCATGATCGCCGACGCCCAGGCGCTGACCGATAATGCGGACAACCCGGAAAAAGTGCGGCAGAACATCCTCGAGGTCGCCCTCGACTATCTCTCTTGCGGACTGGATCCCGCGCAATCGACGCTCTTCATCCAGTCGCAGGTGCCGGAACTCTGCGAGCTGGCTTTCTACTACATGAACCTGGTGACCGTAGCCCGTCTGCAGCGCAATCCGACGGTGAAGGCCGAAATCCAGTTGCGCGGCTTCGCCGAAGGCAACGAAGAAGAGGGATCGCAGCGCCAGGGTATTCCGGTAGGATTCTTCACCTACCCGATCAGCCAGGCCTCGGATATCACCGCTTTCAAGGCCACGACCGTACCGGTCGGCGAGGATCAGGAACCGATGATCGAACAGACGCGCGAAATCGTCCATAAATTCAACTCCGTATATGGAGAAACACTCGTCATGCCGGGAATTCTGCTGCCCGACAACGCGGCCTGCCTGCGTCTGCCCGGTACGGACGGCAAGGCCAAGATGTCGAAATCGCTGGGCAACTGCATCTACCTCTCCGACTCGGCCGATGAAGTGAAGAAGAAGGTGATGGGTATGTATACCGATCCCGACCACCTGCGGGTGAAGGACCCGGGCAAGGTCGAGGGCAACACCGTCTTCACCTACCTGGACGCCTTCAGCCGCCCGGAACATTTTCAGCGATACCTGCCCGATTACGCCTCGCTCGACGAGTTGAAGGCGCACTACCGCCGGGGCGGGCTGGGCGACGTGAAGGTCAAGAAGTTCCTGATCGCCGTGCTGAACGAAACGCTGGAGCCGATCCGCGAGCGCCGCAAGCAGTACGAAGGCCGCATCGAAGAGGTCTATGAAATTCTGCGCAAAGGTTCGGAGCATGCCCGGGCAACAGCCGCGCAAACGCTCGGCGAAGTGCGCCACGCCATGCGGATCGACTACTTCGACGACAAGGAGCTGATCGCCGAGCAGGCTCGCCAATACCAGCAACAGCGATAACGCGCATAACCAGCAGACAAGGTACCCGAAATGTTCAAACGCATAACACCGCAGACGATCGCGGATTGGGGCGAACGTATCTACATCCGTTTCCTGGAGCTTACCAAACGGTTCACCAGTACGCAGATCATGGCGCTGCTGGCCATCATCGTAGGGGTTCTGGCCGGATTGGGTACCTGCCTGTTCGAACTGCTGCTCTACGGAATCAAAGCAGGGCTGACCCATTGGTTCCCCGTCGAACAGTCGCATTTTCTCTTCCTGTTCTATCCGGTCATCGGTATCATTCTGGCCTCGCTTTTCGTCAAATACGTCGTCAAAGACAACATTTCGGAAGGCGTTACACGCGTGTTATATGCCATGTCGCGTAAAAACTCGTACATTGCCTCCCACAACTGCTGGACTTCGGTCGTAGGCGGTGCGACGACGATCGGATTCGGCGGTTCGGTCGGTCCCGAGGCCCCGATCGTCCTGACGGGCGCAGCCATCGGTTCGAACATCAGCCGCCTGGCCCACCTGAACTACAAAAACACCACCCTGCTGCTCTGCTGCGGAGCCGGGGCGGCCCTTGCAGCCATCTTCAAAGCCCCGATCACGGGCGTGGTCTTCGTGCTCGAAATCCTGATGCTCGATCTCACCTCGCGCACGGTCGTACCGCTGCTCATCTCTTCGATCACGGCCGCCGCTGTCGCCCTCACGATCCGGGGATTCGATCCGATCATCGCCATCTCGCTGACTCCCGACGATGCGTTCCGGCTCAACCAAATTCCGCTTTTCGTCCTGCTGGGTATCTTCTGCGGGCTGATGTCCTACTACTTCACCACGGTCAATGCCCGGGTGGGCGCCTTCTTCAAAAAGATCGACAGTCCCTACAAGAAGTGGCTGATCGGCGGAGCCGTACTCGGCATCCTGATCTACATTTTCCCGCCCCTCTACGGCGAAGGCTACGAAGGTTTCATGTCGCTCATGCACGGCAACACGACCGAGTTGTTCAACAACTCGCTCTTCTACCGCTTCAGTCAGATCGACTGGGTGGTCATTCTCTTCATCGTAGGCACGATGTTCTTCAAAGTGATCGCTATGGCCTCGACCAACGCTGCGGGCGGCGTCGGCGGTACGTTCGCCCCTTCGCTGTTCGTCGGCGCATTCATGGGCGCTATCACGGCGCTGGTCTGCAACACCCTGTTCGGATGGAACCTGTCGCTGGTTTCTTTCACCCTGGTAGGTATGGCGGGCGTAATGTCGGGCGTGATGAAGGCCCCCCTGACCTCGATCTTCCTGATCGCCGAACTATCGAGCGGTTACGGCCTTTTCATCCCGCTGATGATCACCGCCTGCATCGCCTTCGCCATCGACTACTACCTCGATCCCGACTCGATCTATACCAAGCAACTGCGTCAGAACGGGGAGTTGATCACCCACAACAAGGACGAATCGGTCTTCGTCTTTCTGAGGCTCGACGACCTGATTCAGGACGACGGGGTTTACATCCACCCGTCCCAGACTTTGGGCGACATCGTGCAGATCATGTCCCGGGAGCGTCACGACGACTATTTCCCGGTTCTCGACAACGAAAAACACCTGCTGGGCATCGTCCGCCTGAACGACGTGCGGGAAGACCTGTTCAATCCGCAAAAGTACGGCAACCCGATTACACGCTACATGCTCCTGTCCCCCGACACGATCCTGCAACATGAACAGATCCAGAGCGTGCTGCGCCGTTTCGACGAAAACCACGTCTGGGTGTTACCCGTCGTGGACAAGGAGAAACACTACCTGGGCTACATCTCCAAATCGCGAATCATGACCGCCTACCGCGAACAACTGGTCAAGATTTCGCAATAAAATACAGTCCCGACCTCGCTTTCTACAACCGAAGAAACTATAAAAACAGAATAGTACTATGAATTTTAATTGGGCTGACGACACGAACTGCGCCGTAACGGTATGCGACACCGAAGGCGTGGTAATTTACCAGAACAAGCAATCTATCTCCGTCAATGGAGAGTATCGCGGCAAAAGCATGCTCCCCTGCCACAACGAGCGCTCGAAGGGGATCATCGCCCGCATCCTCGAAAAAGGCGACACGAATGCCTACACCATCGAGAAAAAAGGGATCCGCAAAATGATCTACCAAACAGCCTGGCGCCGCGAGGACGGCACCGTAGGCGGTATCATCGAACTGTCGATGCCGATTCCCGCCGAAATGCCGCACTACGTACGGGGATAATAGAGCACCCCGGACCAGAAGCATCCGAACCACTCAACGACACCAGGAACTTCAACCGGAAAGCCGCAAAAAAATACACGAAACAACCCCTATCCGATACAGGAGAAGAGTCAAACGACCGCCTTTCTTCCAAAACGTTACGAAGAGGCGGATCAAAACGGTTTACAACACTTTCCACAGCCGTTTTCCGAAAACAGGAGCGCCCGCGATTAGTCGCGGGCGCTCCTGTTTATTTGCTTACTACCGAAATTTCTCGAATCCGGGAAGATACTTGGTCGGTTCGAACTCGACGATCGTATAATCTGCGATCTCATGCCGGAAGAACGGATCTTCCCGCGTAAAGGCTTCGGCTTCCGCACGATTCGCGGCTTTCGAAACGATCACACCGCCCGTACGGGGATTCTGCGGCCCGGTGCAAAGCAATTTGCCCTGAGCGAAATAACGGTCGAGAAAAGCCCAATGCTCCGCCAGGTAGCGCTCCACCTCTTCGAGCGGCTTCTTGTAATCGACGATAATCAGAAACATAGTTTTTCAAAGTTTTATGTCGTAAATCTGGATTACACCGACAAGTTTGCCTTGGTCGTCGGTCACCAGCAGCGAATTGATCTTATGCTGGGTCATTTTCTTCTCCGCAGCGATCAGTTTCTCATCGGGCCCGATGGTCTTGGGATTGGGCGTGGCGATGTCCATGGCCCGGATCGAGAAAAACTCCGATTCGCGGCGTTCCATCGCCCGGCGGATATCCCCGTCGGTGACGATCCCCAGCACTTTGTCCCCCTCGCAAATGACGATCAGCCCCAGACCGCCTTTGCTGACGGCGTGGATCATATCCTTGGCCGAACAGTCCGGAGCTACCACGGGCAACCCCTCCTTGTGCATCACATTGCCGACAGTCATCAGCAGACGGCGGCCCAGGCTGCCGCCCGGATGCAGCCGCGCGAAGTCGATGCTCGTGAAATTGCGCAGCTTCATCAGCGCTACGGCCATCGCGTCGCCCATGGCAATCTGTGCCGTAGTCGAAGTGGTAGGCGCCAGGTGCAGGATGCAGGCCTCGTGGCGCACGGCCACGTCGAGGTGCACGTCCGAATTGCGGGCCAACGTCGATTCGGGATTGCCCGTCATCGAAATCAGCTTGTTGCCGTTGGTATGGATAAACGGCACGATCTTGAGGATTTCATCCGTCTCGCCCGAATAAGAGAGCGCCAGCACGGTATCTTCCGGAGAGATCATTCCCAGATCGCCATGAAAAGCCTCGCCCGGATGCAGGAAGAAACTCGGCGTACCGGTGCTCGCCAGCGTCGCGGCGATCTTGCGGCCGATCAGCCCCGATTTTCCCATTCCGGTCACCACGAGCTTGCCCCGGCTGTGCAGGATAAGTTCGACAGCGCACACGAAATCATCGCCCAGCGTCTGTTCGAGATGCTTGAGCGCCAGCGCTTCGGTATGGATCGTCTTTCGGGCCAGCGAGAGGATATCGGCCCGCTTGTCTGCGGTCATATTATAGCAAAGATTTTATTACGTTTTCCAAATCATTCAGATAAAGCATGTTCGGACCGTCACTCAAAGCATGATCGGGATCGGGATGCACCTCGAAGAAGAAACCGTTGGCACCGAACGCCCGGGCTGCCCGGGCCATGGCAGGCACGAACTCGCGGTTACCGCCCGTCTTGCCGCCGGCGGCACCGGGGCGCTGTACGGAATGCGTGCAGTCCATGACGACCGTCGAAGCGATACCGAGCATATCGGGAATGTTGCGGAAATCGACCACCAGGTTGTTGTAGCCGTACATATTGCCACGTTCGGTAAGCCAAACCTCACCGGCACCGGCCTTCATCGCCTTTTCATAAGGGTATCGCATATCTTCACCCGAAAGGAACTGCGCTTTCTTGATATTGACCGTACGTCCCGTACGGGCCGCAGCGACCAACAGATCGGTCTGGCGGCAAAGAAACGCCGGAATCTGGATCACATCGACGACTTCACCGACCGGAGCGGCCTGACAGGATTCGTGAATGTCGGTCAGCAGCCGCAGCCCCCACTTCGACCGAACGTCGGCGAGCATCCGAAGGCCCTTTTCCAGCCCCGGCCCCCGGAACGACGAAATCGACGTGCGGTTGGCCTTGTCGAACGAAGCCTTGAAAATGATTTCGACGCCCAGCCGGCGATTGATGTCCGCCAGCGTCGCAGCGACCGTATCGAGCAATTCCGCCGATTCGATCACGCAGGGACCGGCTATAAAGAGAGGTTTTTTATCCATGATTCTATCGCTTCATTCGTTTCAAAAATTCCTCGGCGGCCGCCAAATCTTCGGGCGTGTCGATGCCGATGGTTTCCACGTCGGAAATACCCACGCCGATCCTGTAGCCGTTCTCCAGCCAGCGCAACTGTTCAAGCGACTCGGCCTTCTCCAGCGAAGATTGCGGCAAGGCCGTCACCTCGGCGAGCACCTTCGTACGAAAGGCATACATACCGATATGTTTATAGAAAGTATGTTTCGCCAGCCACTCCGACCGCTCCACCCCCCGCAGGTAGGGAATCACCGAGCGCGAAAAGTAGATCGCCCGCGACTCGCCGTCGAGCACTACTTTCGGCGAATTGGGATTTTCGAGCGCCGCCAGTCCGTCCGACTCGGCAAAGGGCCGCACCAGGGTAGCGATGTCCGTACCCGGCACGTCGAAGCAGCGCATGATCGCCCGAAGCTGTTCCGGACGGATGAAAGGCTCGTCGCCCTGCACGTTGATCACGGCGTCGTACTCCCGGCCGAGCTTTCCATAAGCCTCCCAGCAACGGTCGGTGCCGCTGCGGTGCTCGGCCGAAGTCATCACGGCACGACCGCCGAACTCCTCGACGGCACGCAGGATCCGCTCGTCGTCGGTCGCCACGACCGCATCGGGCAGCACGCCGGTCACCTGTTCATACACCCGGCGGATGACGGGCTTTCCCCCGAGCATCGCCAGCGGCTTGCCCGGGAAGCGGGTCGATGCATAGCGGGCGGGAATGATCGCAACAAACTCCATAACTCGTGACTCTATCTGTTTCAAGTCGCTAAAATACGAAAAAAGCGGGACATTGCGTCCCGCTTTTCAAATTAACACGGATTATTTCTTCTCCTCGAGAGCCAAACGCAACACATCCTCGTTCGTCCGCACGTAGTGGAACGTCAGACCGTCGATGTACTCCGCCTTGATCTCCGAGATGTCCTTGCGGTTGTCTTCCGAAAGGATCAGCTCCTTGATACCGGCACGCTTGGCCGCCAGGATCTTCTCCTTGATACCGCCCACCGGCATTACACGTCCCCGCAGGGTCGTCTCTCCGGTCATGGCGATACGCTCGCGCACCTTGCGCCCCGTATAGGTCGAAACGATCGAGGTGACCATCGTGATACCCGCCGAAGGACCGTCCTTGGGAATGGCTCCCTCCGGTACGTGGATGTTGATGTCGTTCTTCTCGAACATTTCGGGATCGATACCCAACTCCTTGTGGTGCGCCATCACCCACTCGTGGGCGATCGTCGCCGACTCCTTCATCACCTCGCCCAGGTTACCCGTCAGGCTCACTTTGCCCTTGCCGGGGGTCAGCACCGACTCGATGTAGAGGATATCGCCGCCGACCTCGGTCCAAGCCAGGCCGGTGACTACGCCGACCATGTCCCCGACCTCGTACTCTTCGCGCAGGAATTTCGGGATGCCGAGAATCTTCTCGACATCGGCCTGCGTAAGCTCCGGCGTATAAGCCTCCTCGAAAGCGATCTGCTTGGCCCGGTAGCGGGCGATCTTCGCCAGGTGCTTGTCCAGCGAACGGACACCCGACTCGCGGGTATAGCCCGCGATAACCTGCTCGACGACCTCGGGCGTCAGCACCAACTGCCCCTCGGGAATGCCGTGCGCCGTCATCTGCTTGGGCAGCAAGTGGTCAAGGCCGATCCGCACCTTCTCTTCGAGAATGTAGCCCGGAATGTTGATCATCTCCATACGGTCGCGCAGCGCCGGGTTGATGTTGCCGATGTTGTTGGCCGTGGCGATGAAAAGCACTTTCGAAAGGTCGTACTCCGTATCGAGGTAGTTGTCGTGGAACGTCGTATTCTGTTCAGGATCGAGCACTTCGAGCAGCGCACTCGACGGGTCGCCGTGATTGCTTACGGTCACCTTGTCCACCTCGTCGAGGATGATGACCGGATTGGACGACCCGCAGCGTTTGATGGTCTGGATGATCCGGCCCGGCATCGCCCCGATGTAGGTGCGGCGGTGACCGCGTATCTCGGCCTCGTCGTGCAGACCGCCCAGCGAAATACGGCCGAACTTACGTCCCAGCGCCGCCGCCACGGACTTGCCCAGCGAGGTCTTGCCTACGCCCGGAGGGCCGTACAGACAGAGGATCGGGGATTTCAAGTCGCCTTTCAGCTTGATGACGGCCAAATGCTCCAACAGACGCTCTTTCACTTCGTCCAGCCCGAAATGGTCGTGGTCGAGCTGCTCGCGTGCGCATTTCAGATCGAGATTATCCTGCGTCACATCGTTCCAGGGCAGCTCGAGCATCAGTTGCAGATAGGTAACTTGCACCGAATATTCGGCCACGGCGGGATTGAGCCGTTCGAGCTTGGTGATCTCCTTCTCGAAAAGTTCGGCCACCTCCTTGGGCCAGTTCTTCTTGGACGCCTTCTCGCGCAATCCCTCCAGCTCGCTGTCGGCACCTTCGCCCAGCTCGTCCTGAATCGTGCGCATCTGCTGCTGCAGGTAGTAATCGCGCTGCTGCTTGTCGATCTCCTGCTTGACACGGCTCTGGATCTCGTTCTTCAGCTCGACGAGCTGCTGCTCGCGCACCAGAATCTCCAACAACTTGCGGGCACGGGCCAGCAGACCGGGAGACTCCAGCAGCGACTGGCGGTCTTCGTCCGAAAGCTCGAGGTTCGAACAGATGAAGTTGATGATTCCCCGCTTGGAGTCGATATTCTTGATGGCGAACGCCGCCTCCTTGGGCATGTCCGGCGAAATAGCGATGATACCCAGCGCAATGTCGCGGATCGAATCCACGAGAGCCTCGAACTCCAGGCTCTTTACATCGGGAGAAGAGTCGCGCAACGGCGTCACGCTGGCCTGGAAATAAGGTTCCGTGGAGACATACTCCTTCACCTCGATTTTCTCCAGTCCGTTCAGAATCACCGTCAGGTTACCGTTGGGCATCTCCAGAATCTTGATAATACGGGCCGCAGTGCCGACCTTATACATATCGTCCGGCGCCGGGTCTTCGACTTCGCTTTCGCGTTGCAGCACGGCCCCCAGCAATCCGTTGCGCTCGTTCACTTCGCGCACCAGCCGGATGCTCTTCTCTCGGCCGACCGTAATCGGCGTGATCGCTCCGGGAAACAGCACCGAACTGCGCAAGGTCAATATCGGCAATATTTCGGGCACGTTGACCTCTTCCAACACCTCGTCCCCGCCCGTTACGATGGGAATGACGTGATGGCGTCCGTCCAGGACATCGGGCAGTGCCTTCAGATCGTCCATGTCGATGTTTTTTATTTTATCCTTCTTACTCATATTTTTCTCTTTTACCGAAAACAGGTGCAGCCCCGTACGTCGAACGGATTTCCTTTCGGAAAATTCCGTTTCTCCCGCCTCCCTACAGTTTCTCCTTTCCTCAATCGGGGAAGTTTTTAAGTACAGCGGGCACCTATTTCTTAAAAAATTTACAGATTTTGCAAAGATAACGATTTTCCTCCTAATTTTATTTCATATTAACAGAATGTTCATAACTTTGCAAATCCTGTACAAATTATAAATATCCCACATAATATGATGCAAATCGCCGACAAATACGCCCCGCAGCAGATCGAATCCAAATGGTACGACTACTGGATGGAGCACCGCCTTTTCCATTCCGAACCCGATGAACGGGAACCCTATACGATCGTCATCCCGCCACCCAACGTCACGGGTATGCTCCACATGGGACATATGCTCAACAACACGTTGCAGGACGTACTGGTGCGCCGCGCCCGCATGCAGGGCAAGAACGCCTGCTGGGTTCCGGGCACCGACCACGCCTCGATCGCCACGGAAGCCAAGGTGGTGGCCAAGCTCAAGGCCGAGGGGATCGAGAAATCGTCGCTCTCGCGCGAAGAGTTCCTGCGTCATGCCTGGGACTGGAAAGAGAAATACGGCGGCGTGATCCTGCAACAACTGCGCAAGCTGGGCGCCTCGTGCGACTGGGAACGCACCTGCTTCACGATGGACGAAGCTCGTACCGAAAGCGTCCTGCGGGTCTTCTGCGACCTCTACGAAAAGGGGTTGATTTACCGGGGCGTACGCATGGTCAATTGGGACCCGTCGGCCCAGACCGCCCTTTCGGACGAAGAGGTGGTGTTCAAAGAGTCGCACGGCAAGCTCTACTACCTGCGCTACCGGGTCGAAGGCACCGACCGCACGATCATCGTCGCCACGACCCGGCCCGAAACGATCCTCGGCGACACGGCCCTCTGCGTCAATCCCGACGACGAACGCTACGCCTGGCTGCCCGAAGACGCCCGGGTCATCGTCCCGCTGGTGGGCCGGTCGGTGCCCGTGATCCGCGATACGTACGTGGACATCGCTTTCGGCACGGGTGCCCTGAAGGTTACTCCGGCGCACGACGTGAACGACTATATGCTCGGTGAAAAATACGGGCTCGAATCGATCGACATCTTCAACGACGACGGCACGATCAACGACAAGGTAGGGCTGTACGCCGGTATGGAACGCTTCGCCCTGCGCAAACAGATCGAAAAGGATCTCGACGCAGCCGGCCTGCTGGAGAAAACCGAAGACTACACCAATAACGTAGGTTATTCCGAACGTACCGGCGTAGCGATCGAGCCCAAGCTCTCGATGCAGTGGTTTCTCTCGATGGAGAAACTCGCCGGTCCGGCGACGCAGGCCGTCTTGGAAAATGAAATCAAGCTCGTTCCCGAAAAATACAAGAACACCTACCGTCACTGGATGGAAAATATCAAGGACTGGTGCATCTCGCGCCAGCTCTGGTGGGGCCAGCGCATTCCGGCCTGGTATCTGCCCCAAGGCGGTTACGTAGTGGCCCTCAACGCAGACGAGGCACTGGAGAAAGCCCGGGCCAAGAGCGGCGACGCCTCGCTGACGCTCGCCGATCTGCGGCAGGATGAGGACGTGCTCGACACCTGGTTCTCGTCGTGGCTGTGGCCCATCTCGGTATTCGACGGCATCCGCCACCCGAACAACAAAGACATCGAATACTACTACCCGACCAACGATCTGGTGACCGGTCCCGACATCATCTTCTTCTGGGTGGCCCGTATGATCATGGCCGGTTACGAATACCGGGGTGAGAAGCCCTTCGGTCACGTCTACTTCACGGGGATCGTGCGCGATAAAATCGGCCGCAAGATGTCCAAACAACTCGGCAACTCGCCCGATCCGCTCGACCTGATCGCCCAGTTCGGCGCCGACGGCATGCGCGTAGCGATGCTGTTGAGCTCCTCGGCGGGCAACGACGTAATGTTCGACGAGGCTCTCTGCGAACAGGGACGCAATTTCGGCAACAAAATCTGGAATGCCTACCGACTGGTCAACGGCTGGACGATCGACGACGCCCTGGCGCAAAGCGAAAACAACCGCCTGGCAATCGAATGGTTCCGTCAAGCGCTCGCCAAGACGCTGCGTCAGGTCGAATCGGACTTCGCCTCCTACCGTATCTCGGAAGCCTTCATGAATCTGTACAAACTCTTCTGGGACGACTTCAGCGGCTGGTACCTCGAAATGATCAAACCGGCCTACCAATGCCCGATCGACCGGCCGACGCTGGAAGCCACGTGCGGTTTCTTCGACGACCTGCTGCGTCTGCTGCACCCCTTCATGCCGTTCGTCACCGAAGAGATCTGGCAGGACCTGGCACCCCGCAAGGCAGGCGAGTCGATCATGGTCCAGCGTATGCCCGAAGCACGGGAGATCGACGAGGCGCTGCTGGGCCGGTTCGAACTGACGAAAGAGGTCGTAACGGCCGTCCGCAACGTCCGCAAGCAGAAAAACATTCCGCAGAAAGACCCCCTGACGCTCCGGGTGATCGCCGATGAAAACTACCCGGCGGAATACGCTCCCGTCCTGCAGAAAATGGGCAACCTCTCGCAGATCGAAACCACCCGGGAGAAAGATCCTTCGGCCGTCGGATTCCTCGTAAAGACCACGCAATACTTCGTACCGATGGAGGGCATGATCGACATCGAGGCCGAACGCAAAAAACTCGCAGGCGAACTGGAATACCTCGAAGGATTCCTCGCCAGCGTACAAAAGAAGCTCTCGAACGAAAGGTTCGTTTCGTCGGCTCCCGAGAAAGTCGTGGCCAACGAACGGACCAAACAGGCCGACACCGAAGCCAAGATCGCCGCGCTTCGGGAACAACTGGCCGCCTTGAAATAACTCATCACGAAACATTCAACTCCTCTCTCCGGCTTACAACAGCAGAGAGAGGAGTTTATACCCGACTATGCCGGAAATCACCATCTATACCGACGGCTCGGCCCTGGGCAATCCCGGTCCGGGTGGTTACGGAGCGGTCCTGATATCGGGACGGTTCCGCAAGGAGGTGTCGCAGGGTTACCGCCTGACGACCAACAACCGCATGGAGCTGCTGGCCGTCTGCGTAGCCCTCGAAATGCTGAAATTCGAAGGCAGCGACGTGACGATCTACTCCGATTCGAAATACGTGGTCGATGCCGTGGAGAAACGCTGGGTATTCGGCTGGGAGAAGAAAGGGTTCGCCGGCAAGAAGAACCCCGATCTATGGTCCCGCTTCCTGCACTCCTACCGCCGTCACAACGTCCGTTTCGTCTGGGTCAAGGGTCATGCCGATACGGTCGAAAACAACCGCTGCGACCAACTGGCCGTAGCCGCAGCCAACGACAGGGCGCACCTGCTGGAAGATACCGGGTATGTTCCGGGCAATGGAGAGTAAGCCATATAATAGCATAAAAAACCCCGAAACACGACGAAATATCCCGGGACTTTCTTAAAAACTATCCGGTCACACGGCCGTCCGAACTCGGAACGGCATTCCTCCACTCACCTCCTGCCCCTATCTCTTTAACTTACTTCCGCACATAAGCTCGCTCGATCTCCGCGATATAGACCTCGTGATAATCGTGCTGGGGATACCATTTCGTATCGCACCTGCGATCGACGAACTCTTCGGGCCGGATCTTTCCGACATAGAGCTTGCGGCATTGCAGGATCAGGCGTGCTTCGGCCGGCGCAGGCACTCCGTCGTCCGTACAGGCGACCGTCAGTCCGGCATTGCGGATCTTATCCTCCGTACGGCCGGTACGACTGCCGCAATATTCGAGAGCCGCATGGTACTCAGGTGAGAAAAACGAGAGGGTCACCCGCTCCTCGCGATCGACGAATTCCCGCGTATAACGCTGCGGACGTATCACGAACTGTGCCACAGGACGTCCCCAGATGAAGCCGATCATACCCCAACTGGCGGTCATCGCATTGCAACTTTCTCCGTTCCCGGCCGTGATGAGCATCCACTCCCGGCCGATGGCCCGGATAAAATTATCGGTAATTTCAGCGGGATCGATCTGTTTGAAATTTTCCATAATCTATTTGTTCCTTTTTGTGATTCCAACCTGTTACAAAAATAACATTCTTTTCCTAAAATCGGATCGCCGGATTGCACATCCTGATTAATTTGCTATATTTGCCCCTACTTTACCCCGAAACAATAACCGATCCGGAATCTATGTTCAAAACATACATGCGCCTGCTGGGATTCGTCAGCCCGATCTCGAAATACGCCGTTCCCTACTTCTTTTACGCGCTGCTGTACGCCCTGTTCAACACGCTCACCTACGCCATGATCCTCCCGATCATGGACACGTTGTTCGACGACAAGAACTCCTATGTCTTCCAACCCGTTTACGACTTTCCCGTGCACGGGCTCTCGTTCTCGGATATCGACGCCTCGCAGATGTTGAGCTACGTCTATACGCAACTGTTCGGGACGGATTTCACGATGTCGAAAATGCTTCTCCTGCTCGCCTGCGGTACGATCGTAATGAACCTGTTGAGCAATTTCTTCCGCTACATGAGCGCCTGGACGGTCGAAAACATGCGCGTCAGATCGCTGCAACGCATGCGCAACGATCTGTTCAACAAAATAATGGGGATGAACGCCGGATATTTCAGCGATCAGCGCAAGGGCGATCTCATGTCGCGCATCACGCAGGATGTCATGGTGGTTCAATACTGCATCACCAACACGCTGCAAGTCGCCTTCCGCGATCCGCTGCTTATTATCGGTTACGTGATCTACATGCTCCTCGTATCGTGGCAGTTGTCCCTGTTCGCCATCCTGTTCCTGCCCGTAGTGGCGCTCATTATCGGACGGATCGTCAAAAAACTGCGCCACCCGGCCCTCAAAGGGCAGGAACGCATGGGCGACATGGTAAGCGTGCTCGACGAATCGCTTTCAGGCATCAAGGTCATCAAAAGTTACAACGCCACCGACTATATCCGCCGCAAATTCTCCGAGTTCAACGCCGAATTTTCGCGCCTGATGCTCTCGATGGCCCGCCGTCAGCAACTGGCTTCGCCGATGAGCGAATTTCTCGGCCTGACGGCCGTCGCGGTACTGATCGTTTTCGGCGGTTCGCTCGTCATGAACGGATCGCTTTCGGCCGGCGGATTCGTCGGCTTCATCGCCGTATTCTCGCAAATCACCCGCCCCGTGCGCTCGTTCATCGACCAGTTCGCCAATATCAACCAGGGTATCGCTGCGGGTGAACGCATCTTCGACGTGCTCGATTCCGAACCGGAAATCCAGGACAAACCCGACGCCAAGACGTTGGACGGCCTGCACGAGAAGATCGAATTCCGCAATGTACACTTCTCCTACGACGGCAGCCGGGAGGTGATCGACGGCATCTCGTTCGACATCCGTCGGGGAGAAACCGTGGCTCTGGTCGGTCCTTCGGGCGGCGGCAAATCCACCCTCAGCGAACTGATCCCCCGCTTCTACGACACTACGGGCGGCGACATCCTGATCGACGGGGTTTCGATCCGTGACTACACGCAGGAGAGCCTGCGTGCCCACATGAGCATCGTTGCGCAAGATACCGTGCTGTTCAACGACACCATCGAAAACAACATCGCCATGGGACGCCGGGGAGCGACGCACGAAGAGATCGTCGCTGCGGCCAAAATCGCCAACGCCCACGACTTCATCATGGAGTGTCCGTCGGGCTACGACACCAACATCGGCGACCGGGGCGCCAAACTATCGGGCGGTCAGCGCCAGCGCCTGAGCATCGCCCGAGCCGTACTCAAGAACCCCGAAATCCTGATTCTGGACGAAGCGACTTCGGCCCTCGACACCGAAAGCGAAAAGCTCGTCCAGGACGCACTTAACTCCCTGTTGCAAGGCCGCACTTCGATCGTAATCGCCCACCGCCTTTCGACCATCCACAACGCCGACAAAATCATCGTCATCGAACGGGGTCGGATCGCCGAGCAAGGCACTCACCCGGAGTTGATGGCTAAAAACGGCATCTACGCCAAGCTGATCGAGATGCAGAGCTTCGATTAAAAGCCGATTCCCATGACCGAAAAGGAGAAAATGCTGGCCGGAGAGTGGTTTCATCCCAACGACGCGGAACTCGAACAGGACCGCACCAGGGCCCGCCACCTCACCCATCGGCTCAACGTCACACTCAAAGACAAGGACGCGACCTATCTGGCGACGCTCCGGGAACTCTGTCCGGGGGTCGAAGCCATGATCCGCGCCCCTTTCTACTGCGATTACGGTTACAACATCTCCATCGGCAAAGGGTCCTACGTCAATTTCAACTGCGTCTTTCTCGACCTCGGGCCGATTCGCCTGGGACAACGCTGTCTGATAGGTCCCGGCGTACAGCTTCTGACGGCCGTGCATCCGATGGACGCCACGGAACGGGCTACGGGCAAAGAAAAAGGAGCGGGCATCGAGATCGGCGACGACTGCTGGCTGGGCGGCGGCGTGATCGTCTGTCCCGGCGTCAAGATAGGCTGCCGCTGCGTCATCGGCGCCGGCAGCGTGGTCACGCACGACATTCCCGACAATTCGGTCGCTGCAGGCAATCCGGCCCGCGTTATCCGCACCGCAACCGACGAATAAATCCGCCGCTTCGGAAAATCGCTCTCGGAATCCTGCAACAGCTTCCGCCACAACCCGTTGTCTGCATACAAAAAACTGCTATCCGAGATCTATTTATTCGCATTTTTTCATAACTTTGCATGTTGGTAAAATCCGCCGCCGGCTTCCCGCACGAAACAGGCGGCACACAGCGAATTCCGGCGCTGCCGAATACGACAAAGACAGGTAACAGCTCCGCATTCGGGGCTGTCCGGCGGAATCGGGCCGGATCGGATTCTGCCAGCCCATGAAAACGACGATTGAAAACAACAGGATATGAAGTTCAAAGAATATAAAGGCCTCGATCTGCCGGGGTTGGCCGCCGACGTACTGAAAGAGTGGGACGCACAGGACACGTTCCACAAAAGCATCTCCACCCGCGAGGGTCATCCCACCTTCGTCTTTTACGAAGGACCTCCCTCAGCCAACGGCACGCCGGGCATCCATCACGTCATGGCCCGCACGATCAAGGATATCTTCTGCCGTTACAAGACGCAGCAAGGTTACCTCGTTCACCGCAAGGCCGGATGGGACACGCACGGACTGCCTGTAGAGTTAGGCGTCGAAAAGAAACTCGGCATCACCAAGGAGGACATCGGGCGCACAATCTCCATAGAGGAGTACAACCGCGCCTGCCGCGAGGCGGTGATGGAGTACACGGGCCTGTGGGAAGAACTCACGCGCAAAATGGGTTATTGGGTCAATATGGACGACCCCTACATCACTTACGACAACAAATACATCGAAACCCTCTGGTGGCTTCTGAAACAGCTCTTCGACAAGGGGCTACTCTACAAAGGTTACACCATCCAGCCCTACTCGCCGGCCGCCGGCACGGGACTTTCGACCCACGAGCTGAACCAGCCGGGCTGCTACCGCGACGTGAAGGATACCACCTGCACGGCGCAGTTCAAAATCATCCGCGACGAGCGGAGCGAAAAACTCTTCGACGGAGCCGAAGGCGATCTCTACTTCCTGGCTTGGACCACCACGCCCTGGACACTGCCGTCGAATACCGCGCTGGCCGTAGGCCCCGAAATCGAATACGTGCGCGTCAAATGCCGCAATCCCTATACGGATGCCCCCCAGACTGTCATCCTGGCCAAAGAACTGCTGGGGTCGTATTTTACCCCCAAGATGGAGGGCAAGTTCGAAATCTCTCCGGTCACCTACAAGGGTCCGGACTTCGAAGGCATCCGCTACGAACAGCTCATCCCCTGGGTGAAGCCTGCGGGCGATGCGTTCCGCGTCATCCTGGGCGACTACGTGACCACCTCTGACGGTACGGGTATCGTGCATATCGCCCCGACCTTCGGTGCGGACGACGACCGCGTGGCCCGCGCCGCAGGCATCGCACCGCTGTTCATGGTCGATAAGGCGGGCAAGAATCAGCCGATGGTCGATCGCAAGGGACGGTTCTTCCTGCTCGAAGAGCTCGACCCGACCTTCATACGCGACAACGTCGATACAGCGGCCTATTTGCAATGGGCTGGCCGTTACGTGAAAAACGCCTACGACGATTCACTGGCGGAGGATGCCACGACGCTCGACGTAGATATCTCGGTGATGCTCAAAGCCGAGAACAAGGTTTTCAAGATCGAAAAGCACACCCACTCCTACCCCCATTGCTGGCGTACGGACAAACCGGTGCTCTACTACCCGCTCGACTCCTGGTTCATCCGAACTACGGCGCTGCGCGACCGGATGATCGAACTCAACAAGACGATCCGCTGGAAGCCGGAATCGACCGGAACGGGACGCTTCGGCAAGTGGCTCGAAGGTCTGGTGGACTGGAACCTCTCGCGCTCGCGCTTCTGGGGTACGCCGCTGCCGATCTGGGCTACGGAGGATTACTCGGAGATGAAGTGCATCGGCTCGGTCGAAGAGCTCGTCGCCGAAATCGAAAAATCCGTCGCGGCAGGTCTGATGAAGGAGAATCCCTACAAGAACTTCAAGCCGGGCGACCTCTCCAAAGAGAACTACTCGACCGACCGGATCGACCTGCACCGTCCTTACGTGGACAATATCGTGCTGGTTTCGTCCAAAGGCGAACCGATGCGGCGCGAACCGGATCTGATCGACGTGTGGTTCGATTCGGGCGCCATGCCGTATGCCCAGCTACACTACCCCTTCGAGCACGGCGGCGACTACTTCAAGAGCGTCTATCCGGCCGATTTCATCGCCGAAGGCGTCGATCAGACGCGCGGATGGTTCTTCACGCTGCACGCCATCGCCACGATGCTCTTCGACTCGGTAGCTTTCAAGAACATCATTTCGAACGGCCTGGTGCTCGACAAGAACGGCAACAAAATGTCCAAACGCCTGGGCAATGCCGTGGATCCTTTCGAAATACTTTCGACCTACGGCGCCGATGCGACGCGTTGGTATATGATCTCCAACTCGCAGCCCTGGGACAACCTCAAGTTCGACCGGGACGGGGTGGACGAAGTGCGCCGCAAGTTCTTCGGCACGCTCTACAATACCTACTCGTTCTTCGCCCTCTACGCCAATGTGGACGGTTTTACGGGACAGGAGCCGGAAGTTCCGATGAGCGAACGCCCGGAGATCGACCGCTGGATCATCTCCCTGCTCAATACGCTGGTCCGGAACGTCACCGAATCGCTCGAGAATTACGATCCGACGCCGGCGGCCCGTATGATCCAGGAATTCGTATGCGAAAACCTGTCGAACTGGTACGTGCGCCTCAACCGCAAGCGGTTCTGGGGCGGCGGTCTGACACGCGACAAACTGGCGGCCTACCAGACGCTCTACACCTGTCTGGAAACCGTTTCGATGCTCTCCGCACCGTTCGCGCCGTTCATCTCCGACCGTATCTTCCGCGATCTGAACGCCGTAAGCGGCCGCCACACGGACGAGTCGGTACATCTTTCGACCTTCCCCGTCTGCGACTCCTCGCTCATCGACGGTGAATTGGAGCAGATGATGTCCATGGCCCAACAGGTTTCGTCGATGGTACTGGCCCTGCGCCGCAAGGTGAACATCAAAGTCCGCCAGCCGCTCACGAAGATACTCATTCCGGTCCTCGACGCCGACACCGCACGCCGCATCGAAGCCGTCAAGGGGCTCATTATGAGCGAAGTGAATGTCAAGGAAATAGAACTGATCGAAAATACGACGGGACTCATCACCAAGCGCATCAAGCCCAACTTCAAGACCCTCGGTCCCAAATACGGCAAACAGATGAAGCAGATCGCAGCTCTCGTAGCCGGGTTCTCACAGGATCAGATAGCCGCGATCGAAGCATCGGCGGAAACCCTGCTGGACATGGACGGCGAAAAAATCACCGTCACCCCTGCCGATTTCGAAATCACCTCGGAAGATATGCCGGGCTGGCTCGTAGCTACGGAGGGCAAGCTGACCGTAGCCCTCGATATCACGATCACCGACGACCTGCGTGCCGAAGGTATCGCCCGCGAGCTGATCAACCGTATCCAGAACATCCGCAAGGATTCGGGCTTCGAGGTGACGGACAAAATCCGCGTGGAGATCGAACAGCAAGAGTTCGTCCTTCCCGCGCTCAAATCTTTCGCCGACTACATCGCCTCGCAGACGCTGGCTGTCGAAATCGAAGGAGTGCCTTCTCCCAGCGGCGAATTTGTCGTGGAGTCGGAGGTAGATGAGCAACCGGTCCGTATCGCGGTAACCAAAATCTGACCGAAAAAAGGAGAACCTGCACGTTTCCGGCAAAAAATTTGGAAGTAACGGGAATATTGTTTAATTTAGTATAACATTATTACAAATAAAATATTGAAACTATGGCAGAAGCAGAAAAAACCCGATACAGTGACGCCGAATTGGAAGAGTTCAAACAGCTCATTCTCAAAAAACTGGAAACAGCACGTGCGGATTACGAACTCCTGCGCGCCACGATAACCCACACCGCATCGAACGATACGGAGGATACCTCGCCGACGTTCAAGGTGCTGGAGGAGGGAGCCACTACGCTCTCCAAAGAGGAGAGCGGCCGCCTGGCGGCCCATCAAATGAAATTCATCCGCAACCTCGAAATGGCACTCGTACGCATCGAGAACAAGACATACGGCATCTGCAAAACCACCGGCAAGCTGATCCCCAAGGAGCGGCTGATGAAAGTGCCTCACGCAACCGAGTGCATCGAGGCCAAAGAAGGACGGATTCACTAAAGGATTCACCCTCCGAACGAATGTTCTTTTCGTATGGTATGAAAAGAATCCGTTCGCCACGACCGGAGATAAAAATAGGAGCGTCCCAGATAGGACGCTCCTATTTTTATAAAAAACATCCCGCAACTAAGTGCGGCTGCAGGATGCTTCCCTGACGGAACAATAACACTTATGAATTGGAACTTCTCTATATTCATTCGCCGGCCACGCCGCTCCGATTTTTTTTCGTCGTGATCTCGATCACCCCTTTCGCTCCCTTCTCGCCATAATGTTCGACCGCCTGCTCTCCTTTCAATACCGTCATCGCGTCGATTCGGGAGGGATCCAGTTGCGAAAGGCGATCGGCAGAAATTTCCTCGCCATCCAATACTATTAAACCGACCTGCTTCAGAGAGCCATTCTCAATCGAAACCGAATCCACTCCAGCCGTATAAGTCGCCACCGTAACTTCCTCCAAAGGCTGCGCCGACGTAGCAATAGACTTAGACACGGAAGAGTGCCCCGAGGAGGCGCCGGAAGGCTCCCTGACGACTGTCATCTTATTGCGTTTGCCCGATGCATCCGACGAATAAACAGCCAAAGTCGTACGTTCTCCGGATTCATTCGTCCCAAACTCGATCACACCGTCCCACGCCCGCTCGCCATAACGGTCCAACAATTCAAAACCGGGTTGCAGAATCCGAACCCACAGAACCTTCCCCGCATCGATCGACTTCAAATAATCATCATCGACCTGCCGGCCGTTGATCAACACAAGCGGTCGGGCTCCATTGAGCGGACGGATCGCAAATCCGTTTCCCGTATCCTTGATCCGATAAAAACCAGGACCTTCCTGGAAAGAGTTTCCATGCTCAAAACTACACTCCAAACGGCCGAACTGCCGGGCACCTTCGGTCGTCGTCACATAAACCACGCCATCCGCCGCCGCCTCGCCGTAACGTTCGACAGCCCATTCATCCTTCAAGACCGACATCGATTCGATCTCCGCTTCATTCAAAGCCTTTACCTCGGCAACTGCGACTCTTCTGCCATCGAGCAGGAAGAGCATCGAACTCAAATCGTGACCGGAAACCACGAGCGAATCGTTCGGCACAGCAACTTCGGAAATCCGCACCTTGACCTGCCCGTCCACCGGAGTATTACCGGTCTGAACCGTACCGAACGACGGTCCCTCCGGTACGGATGCGACGACAGATTCACCTGCACCGGACTTCCGGGCCTCTTTTTCGGCCTGTTTCGCAGCATCACGAGTCGTCACAAGAATCGCTCCGACACGGGCGGCATCCCCGTAACGCTTGACTAATGCCGGGTTGTGAAATACATCCTCACTGGAGAAAATCTGTATGGTTTCGATCTTGCGGGCAGGAATCTTCTCCAGATCGGTGATGGACCCCACACGCCCGTCCACAGCTACCAACGGCAACATTCCGGGACGTACTCCCTGCACGTTCCGCAATTTCAATCCGCTCACCTTATAGGTATTTTTACCATCCACCGATCGGAAACTACCCTTCAGATAACGCATCGGATTGTTGTATTTATCATAAACGGTCACCTCGAAATCATCCTCACGCGAAGCCGTTTTGGAAACGACCTCGATCACCCCGTTCCGGGCCGATACGCCGTATCTGGCGACCGTCGCTTCGTCCGGCTCGGTTACGATCCGAACGGTTTCTATCTCGTGAACGATACCGGGAGTAGTAAAAAGGTAGATATTCGACACCTTGCCATTCCACAGTACCAATGGCCGGAATTCGAACGGCATCGAATGGCTTAACTCGATCCGCTGCACCCGGTAAGTATCGGGCACACCCGTCGGTTCGAAATCGCCCGTAATATAGTGATACAAATCGGAAGGCTTCTGTTTCTCTTCGATTGTCACACGTTCCGACTCCGGACGACTCGTATAGACGATCGCACCGTAACGACCCCGATCGCCGTAGCGTCTGCGTGCCTCGCCGGAGGTCATTTGGGTAGCCGTGGCGATACTCGACGGGGATATCGCGCCCAACTGTCTGTAATCGATCTCCTCACCGTCAAGCAGATACAAGCCCTCGTCCGACAGATCAATCCAAAAAGGAATGAGGGCAGCCCCATCGCTCACCTCGACAGTCACCCACTCTTCCGCACCATCGACCGATTTATACCCGAGTCGTTCGAGTTTCCCGGCATCAGCAGTCAGCAACTTGGCAAACTCCTCTTTCATGTACGCATCGCGGCGGGCGACAAACTGTTCGGGCAACTCATCCCCTTCCCACACCAGATAAAGCTCCAAATCCTCCGGATCCCACAAGGACGGATCGGCCGGACTCCAAGACTCCGTATAAGGATAGGTCTGAACCCTAATCGACAACACTCCGTTCGCCGCCCGCGTACCGTATCCCTTCAGTGCCTCCGGCCCTTTGACCATCCAAGCACCAATCATCTTCTGTTCCGGCAACCCCAAATAGGTATCCAGCGTTTCAGCCGACAATTCCTCGCCCCCGTCCATTATCAGAGGCGGATGTTCCGGATCGAAGCGAAAATCTGCCGGATCGCCATAAACCGCATACACTACCGGTTCATCGGATACGGGCAGGTGGGTCAGAGCAAGCGACTCTTTCAAATGAAATTCCAAGGCAATGTCCGTCCCCATCGGAATTCCGAAGCGGCTACCGACTGATTTTACTTTCTGATCCGTCTCCCCTCCGACAAGGTAACAAACGATCGGCTTCTCCGTAACGATCGTAAAGCGGCCCTCCGCATCGGTCACAACCCGCCGGCCGCCGCTGCAAATAAACTCATAACCGGCCCAAGGCTTATCGTCCCGGCCAAATACGCGTCCGGTAAAGGTGTGCGCCCCCGATTCTGCCGTTTGCTTTTCGAGAGCGGTACGCTCGAGATTAGCGAGCAATTCGGCCATGGAGCCTTCGACCGGTGGCATTCCCCCTTCCGGTGTACCGACCATACGGTCGTCCGCACCAGCAGGAAGAGGCATTTCACCGTTTCCGGAATTTTTCGTAGTTTTGTCCTCCGGAAGAACATAGGAGGTCTGTGCGAAAGCGCCGAGCGCCAGGCACGCAAGCGGCAGGACATAGAGCGCCTTGGCCCTGGCCCACCTCGATGATCGTTTACGCAACATCATGGTAATTCGGTTTTTAAGGTTACTATGATTAAGGCTGTTGGCAATTGAGTACCACCTCCCGCCAACGGCCTTTTTTATCAACAGCATCTGATAATCTTTCGCATTGACCCCGCAGCGGAGCACCTGCTCGTCGGCCTCGTACTCGTGCACAGCACGCAGTTCCACACGCAACAGCCACATCGCGGGGTTGAACCACTGCAAACACCCCAGCAAATCGACCAGCAGCAGGTCCCACGAATGGCCCAACCGCTGATGCGCCTGTTCATGCACGAGGATCGTCCCTCCGCCGCAGGCATAATCCTCCTCGGACATCACCACGTATCTCATCCAACTGAACGGAGCTCGAATCCGGTCCGACAACACCAAAACGCTCCCGTTTCCAAGCGGTATACGCCGGCCGCGGCGCGTCATTCGCACAACCCGCACGATGTTGCATACGGTCCATCCCAACGTCGCAAACATCCCTGCAAAATAGATGATTCCGAGCAAAACGCCCCAGTCGAACGGTTCGGGAGCAGGCTCCGGCTCCTCTATTATCATCAGGTCCCGGGTATCGTCGGGGATTCGGTTTTCGAATACCATGTCCCGCCGGAAATAATTTTCCGGAATCACGTCGATCCCGGCGGCGGATACCCCGGGCAACTCCTTCTCGACGGTAATTACACACAAAGGCAGCAAAAACGACAGCAGCAACACTCCGCACAACAACACCCTGTTCATCCGATGCAGCGTATCGCGGCTCAACAACAACTTGTAAAACAGGTAGAAGACCGCCAGGCATCCCGCAGCCTTCAGACTGTAAAGCAGAAAGGTCGGCATAGGACTATCGTTTTTCGGTTTGACTTTCAATTTGCCGGATCAGGTCGCGCAGATCGTCCACGGAGATTTTCTCCTCCCGTACGAGCGACGAAACCACCCCGAGGTAGGAATTGTCGAAATACTTGCTCACCACGCCCTTCAGCGTCTTGCGGCTGAACTCCTCCTCGCTGACGAGCGGATAATACTGGTAGGTGCCGCCATAGGCCTTGTGTCCGACGTACCCTTTCGCCTCGAGGCCACGCACCATCGTCGATAACGTATTGAAATGAGGTTTCGGTTCGGGCCAGAGCGCAACCAGTTCGCGCACGAATAACGGGCCCCGCGTCCAGAAACAACGCATCAGCTCCTCTTCTCTGGGTGTCAGCTTTTCCATAGTCGATGTCGGTTAAAGTCGAACGAAACAGGACCTGCACAAACGGCAGCACAGCTCCGCATTGCCGGCTCCTGCACAAAAATCTTCTGAAACAAAGATAACTAAAAAAATTTCACATACAACTATTTTTTATAGTTTTCAAACTAAAAAATTTAGTTTTGCAGGAAAAACAGAGAGCAACCCGCTGTAAAACAACAAAAAAATAATAGACAAGATAAAAAATTCTTGTCTATTATCAGAATTAAGATATGGAAAAATCTTCCTATTCCTCGTCGCGGTGCAGCTTCTCTACGTAAATGGCATGCTGCATGGCGATACGCTTCGCAACCGAAGGTTTGGTGAAATACTGGCGACGACGAAGCTCCTTCAGAACACCCGTACGCTCGTATTTACGTTTGAATTTCTTGAGGGCCTTCTCGATGTTCTCGCCCTCTTTTACCGGCATGATAATCATAATTCGTTGCTTTTTTTATTGTTTTTTACTCTAATTTCTAATGGATCGTGTCTTGTATCGGGGCGGGACTCCATCCGGACGACGCCGACTCCCCGTTCGGTATGTCTTTCGAGGCTTCTCGTACCGTAAACCGAAGATACGGGGCCAATCGCTCGGCCTCACGCGGGGTTAATATGTGCTCTTCAACCAACTCTTCGACGGTACTCCAACCTCCTTTCAATTGTCTTTTACTAAATAACTTCCTAAATACGGCGGGCGGCAAATAAGGATGCCCCTTGAGCGTACTCGGAGGTGCAAAGTTAATATCAATTTTTCGAATTTTGAAACTATCGCAGTAAATTTGTTTCACGATCCGCTCGAAATTGGACTCCGTGACCTGCGGAACCTCGGCCAACTGATCCACGCTGTAAAATCCGCCGAGCCGCTCCCTGTATCGAATAATGGCCATGACGCTCTTCTCACCGATCCCGACTACCGAGCGTAAGGTCGCCGAATCGGCCCCGTTGAGCTCGATCAATCCGGAGCGAACGGGCTCCGGTTTCGGAAAAATTACATAGGGGAGCAAAAGATCGGCCACCGAATCAGCGATCATATAGCAAGCCCGAAAACCCGCTTCGTCCCGAAGACCTTCGTAAAGATCCCGATAACGGACAATGGCCTCGGCCTGACGGACGGAAAAACCGAGCGACGCGAGATAGGATGCGGACACCGTATCGATCCTGAATCGTTCGCGGGGCACGATCCTCCTCGGCTCCTGCGGGACATACTCCCGATATTCCCGACGCGGAGAAGGTGTCAGCGCATACTCGCGTCCGATCCGAATATAGGGTTCCAGAATAAAATAGACCGAATCGGTCATGCCGTAGCAGGTAGCCACATCCTCGGGGATCCGAAACACCTTGCCCGCTGCGCGGTACTTCAGCAGGCTGACCGCCATGCGGGACGAGAGTCCCAGCCGCCGCAGATCGGCATACTCCACCGTATTGGGATCGAACTCGAACAGCCTCACGGAGTCCGCCGCAACCGTCGCTTCCATCTCCGCCTCCACCCTGTCGGCGGATACCGCGCTCTTCCGCCGTTCGGCCAGGAGCAGCCCGGCAACGAACACTCCCGCCAGCAGGAGAAACACCACGAGCGCCCGGCGCTCACGCATCTGGAAAAATCCGGCCATCCTCTACCACGCAGCTTTGTCGGACAACAACAACGCCCGGTAACGGTCGGAAGGCGACTCGAGCCGCTCACCCAAACCATATTCCACCCAACGTTCGTCCACCTTCCGAACGACCTCGGGCAGCGAAGTCACCACATTGGGAAAACGCGAAGGGTTGCCCGCAATTCCGGGCCGCTTGCTCCGGGCATCCGCGCACAGCACACCGTCGCGGCACTCCACATCCCGCCGGGGATCGGTATTGGCTGCGGCGAGCCACAGCAGCTCGTCCGGGCGCATCGTCCGGGCATGTCCGTCGAAAAGAACGGCATAGCGAATCCCCCGGCACGGATTTCGGGCAAGGAAAGCGGCCAGATCCGGCTTCTGTTCCACCGTATCATCGGCAAAGAGCAGCAAGGCTCCCCACTTCCCGGCAAGTCCGTCCGCGACCTCGACCAGACCGGGTGTCAGCTCGAACCGCTCCGGCACCCGAACGGCCTCCGCCGGAGCGGACGGATCGATCTCCGTCAGGTCGAACGCCAGTTTACCGCCGAACCCGGATGTCACAGTCGCATGGTCGAGTACGTCGTAAATTCCCTCGCTTACAATCAAATCGCGCGGAAACTCGGCCCGGCGCAACAAGGCGGCCAACCGGTCCGGATCATGCACGTCGCAATCCTCGCCCGTAATGACGAGGTATTTATTGAACATCATCTGCCCGGCCCCCCAGAGTCCCTGCGCTACTTTATGGGCTTGTCCCCGGTAGCGTCTGTCGATCGACACTACGGCCAAATTGTGCGCCGTACCGAAAACAGGCATCGTCAGCTCCTTCACTTCAGGCTGTACGGCCAGCCGGATCGGAGCCAGGAAAATTTTCTCGGTGGCCTTGGCGATATAGGCGTCCTCCTGCGGAGGAATGCCCACCAGCGTCGCAGGATAAACGGCATCGCGCCGCCGCGTGACGGCCGTCACATGGAAGCGGGGATATTCATCGGTCAGCGAGTAAAAACCCGTATGGTCGCCGAAAGGCCCTTCCACCGTCTTCGGCTCCGACGGATCGACATACCCTTCGATCACGAAATCGCAGTCGGCCGGCACATAAATATCGTTGGTGATACATTTCACCAGTTTCACCGGGCGCCGGCGCAGGAACCCCGCCAGCAGGTATTCGTCCATGTTGTCCGGCATCGGAGCCGTCGCAGCATACGTATAAGCCGGATCGCCGCCCAACGCTACCGACACGGGCATCCGCCGCCCGGCACGCCTGTAACCTTCGTAATGACGGGCTCCGGTCTTGTGCAGGTGCCAGTGCATGCCCGTCGTGCGGGCGTCGAACAGTTGCAGCCGGTACATGCCCACGTTGCGGATTCCCGTTTCGGGATCGAGGGTATGCACCAGCGGCAGCGTCACGAAGCGTCCGCCGTCGCACGGCCAGCACTTGAGCACCGGCAGCGCATCGAGCGACGCCTCCTCCCCCTGCAGCACGACCTGCTGACATTCGCCCCGCGACGACGAGGTACGCGGCAGCCAGCGCGACATCTCGGCCAGCAAAGGCAACATCCGCAGTTTATCCAGGAGCGAATTTTTCGGCGTGACGGCCTGCTGCAACAAATCATCGAGCCGTCGCGTCAGTTCGTCGAGCGACTCCACGCCGAGCGCCATCGCCATCCGACGATCGGAACCCATCATATTGGTCAGCACGGGAAACGGCGTCCCCGTCTGCTCGAACAACAGCGCCTTGCCGCCGTCCGGCTGCTTGGACATGCGGTCGGTAATCTCGGCGATCTCATACACCGGATCCACCGGCACGCTCACGCGCTGCAATTCGCCTTCCCGCTCCAGGCGGGCGATAAATTCACTCAGGTTGCGATACATAAATCCCTACATTGATTCTGCCCCGAAGTTTTCGAGGCATACAAAGTTAAAAAATAATCCGGCAAATCCGCCGGATTATCCCGATTATCGTTTCCGCCCGCAGAAGCGGCAAGCCGAAGCAACTACCGCAGGAACAGCAGCTCCCGGTACTTGGGCAGCGGCCACATCTGGTCGTCCACGATCTCCTCCAGACGATCCACGTGTTTGCGGATCTGGTCGAAATAGACCGCCACCGTATCGTGGTACGCGAGCGCCTTCTCCCGCTGATCCTCGATCTTGTTGGCCACCTTGCGGGCTTCGATCATATCGTGGGTCAACTGCTGGATCAGAGCCGTATGCTGCTGAATACGCTTGATCAGGTCGATATCCGCCGAAGCGTCCAGGCCCTGTCCGATCTGCAAAATCTTATAGACCTTATCCAGCAGGAGGGCTTCGTAACGCGAAGCGATCGGGACGATATGGTTCATCGTCAGATCGCCCAACACGCGGCCTTCGATCTGGATCTTCTTGATATAGGTCTCCCATTTCACTTCCGTACGGGCTTCGAGTTCCACCTTCGATAATACACCCATACGGGCGAACATCTCGATGGACGCCCGGTCGAGGTAGCGGTCGAACACGCGCGGGGCACAGGTCTCGCAGTCGAGTCCGCGCCGCGCCGCCTCCGCACGCCACTCCTCCGAGTAACCGTTGCCGTCGAAGCGGATCGCCTGCGAAGAGCGGATCATGCTTTTAAGTTCTTCGTAAATCGCCTTCTCCTTCCGGACTCCGGCCTCGATACGCGCATCCACACGCTCGCGGAACGCCGTAAGCTCGTCCGCAACAATGGTATTGAGTACGATCATCGCCTCGGCGCAATTGTCCGAAGATCCGACGGCACGCAACTCGAAGCGGTTGCCGGTAAAGGCGAACGCCGAAGTACGGTTGCGGTCGGTATTGTCCCGCAACAAAGTCGGAATGTGCGAAATACCGCTCATCTTGAAGACGTTCTTGGCGTTGAACCGGATCACCGAGTCGCTGCGGCTGGCCTCGAGTTTATCGAGTACGGCCGAAACCTGCGTACCGAGAAAGGTCGAAATAATGGCCGGAGGCGCCTCGTTGGCCCCCAGGCGGTGGGAGTTGGTGGCACTCATAATGGCCGCCTTCAGCAAACCGTTATGCTTGTGCACGGCTGCAATTACGTTCACCAGGAAGGTAATGAACTGCAAATTCTCCGATGCGGTTTTACCCGGACTGAGCAGATTGACGCCCGTATCGGTTCCCAGCGACCAGTTGTTGTGTTTGCCCGAACCGTTGATTCCCTTGAAAGGTTTTTCATGCAGCAACACCCGGAAATTATGACGGCGGGCGATCTTGTCCATGATGGTCATCAACAGCTGGTTGTGGTCGTTGGCCAGGTTGCACTCCTCGTACACGGGAGCCAGTTCGAACTGATTGGGAGCCACCTCGTTGTGACGAGTCTTGACCGGAATGCCCAATTTCAGGCATTCGTATTCGAGATCGGCCATGAAAGCGATGACCCGCGTGGGGATCGCGCCGAAATAGTGATCTTCCAACTGCTGGTTCTTGGCCGATTCATGCCCCATGAGCGTACGGCCCGTCAGCATCAGGTCGGGCCGTACGGCCCAAAGGCTTTCGTCCACCAGGAAATATTCCTGCTCCCAACCCAAATACTGAATCACCCGGTTCACCTCCTTGTCGAAGTAGCGGCACACCTCGGTCGCAGCCTTATTCACGGCCGAAATCGACCGCAGAAGAGGCACTTTATAATCGAGCGCCTCGCCCGTATAGGCGATGAAGACGGTCGGGATGCAGAGCGTACCGCCCACGATGAAGGCCGGCGAGGTGGGGTCCCACGCCGAATAACCCCGTGCCTCGAACGTGTTGCGGATACCGCCGTTCGGAAACGACGACGCATCGGGCTCCTGCTGGACAAGCACCTTGCCGGAAAATTCGTCGAGTACACCCCCGCAGCCGTCCGGCTCGGCAAAGGCGTCGTGCTTCTCGGCCGTACCGCCCGTGAGAGGCTGAAACCAATGCGTATAGTGGTCGGCGCCGTGGTCGAGCGCCCACTGGCGCATTCCGGCAGCCACGCCGTCGGCGACTTCGAGCGTCAGCGGCGTCCCCCGCTGCATCGTATCGAGCAGTTGGGCATAAACCGTCTTGTTGAGATACCGGCGCATGGCCTCGCGGCCGAATACCTTCGTACCGAAATACTCGGAAGGACTTCCCTCGGGAGCCTTCACTTCGACGGCTTTGTGATTGATGGCCGCCTCCACCATTTTGAATCGGAGCAATGACATGGGATCAATTCGAATTATGAACTCGGAATACCGTAAAACCCGTACATTTCCGCCCGGATGACGAACGGCATCCTTTCTGCGCACAAAGATAAATATTCGACACGACAAAAACGCACAAAAAACCACATCTCCCCAAAAAAATCGAATATTTTTCAAAAAAACCAATAAAAAAACAACTTTTCCCGAAAAAATAGCTTAAAAATTCATCACACCAGTCGATTTCAGACGTTATTTTGCGAAAAACAGCATTTTTCGCAAAATCATCCCATTCGTGATCCGGGCATTTCCGAAACCTCCGCCGGAAAGAGCCTTCGTTGGTACAAACCGGCTATTTTCCGCATTTCTTGCTTACAATCCGGCAATTATTTTATATCTTTACGGGCAGTTTAAAAGCAATTGAACATATTTCAATACTAATCTCTAATTTATTATGGCAACTACCAAACGTGAAAAGTTGTTTACCGAATTTCCGCCGGTTTCGACCGAGCAGTGGGAGGAGGTAATCAAGGCCGACCTCAAAGGTGCGGACTACGAGCGTAAATTGGTGTGGAAAACGCCGGAAGGTTTCAACGTCCGTCCCTACTACCGGGCTGAAAACCTCGCCGGACTGAAGTTCCTCGGCTCCGAAGCCGGGGTTTTCCCCTACGTGCGGGGCACCCGCGCCCACAACCGCTGGAAGATCCACCAGACGGTCATCGTCAATTGCCCCAAGGAGGCGAACGCCATCGCGCTCAAGATCCTCAATGCGGGCGTCGATTCGATCGAATTCCAGATCGTTCCGGAGACCTTCTCCGCAGAAGATCTGAATACGCTGCTCAAGGATATTCATATCCCTGCAGTCGAAATTACCTTCAGCGGCAGTAAAACCGCCCATGTGGCAGAGTTGGTGATCGCGAAGATCGAAAAGGAGCAACTGCCTGCGGAAGAGGTGCACATCAATTTCTGCATCGACCCGCTGGTCAAGAAACTGACCTCGAAAGGCAGCTTCTGTTCGGAGAACGGTGCCAAGTGTTTCGAAAAGATCGCCGACCTGGTTCGGAAAACCAAAGCCTACAAAGGTATCCGCGTAATCACGGTATCGGGCGAAATCTTCAGCAACGCCGGCTCGACGATCGTCGAGGCGCTCGCCTTCTCGCTCGCTGCCGGTCACGACTACCTGGTACGCCTGATGGATATGGGCTTCACGATCGAAGAGGCCGCCAAAAAGATCCGTTTCTCGCAGGCCATCACCTCGAACTACTTCATGGAAATCGCCAAATTGCGTGCAGGCCGTATGTTGTGGGCCAACATCGTGAAAGCCTATAATCCCGTGAAGAACTGTCCCTGCAAGATGTTCACGCACGCCGTGACCTCGACGTGGAACCAGACGGCATACGACCCCTACGTCAATATGCTGCGCGGCACGACCGAAGCGATGTCGGCATCGATCGCCGGCGTACACTCGCTCGAGGTGACTCCCTTCAACAAGGCATACGAAGATCCCAACGAATTTTCGATGCGCATCGCCCGCAACGTCGAACTGCTGCTCAAACACGAGTCGCACTTCGATCAGGTCGTCGATCCGGCCGGCGGTTCGTACTACATCGAAAACCTCACCGACTCGATCGCCAACGAGGCGTGGAAACTCTTCCGCGAAATCGAGGAGAAGGGCGGCTACACCGCAGCCTATGAAAGCGGCTTCATCGTAGAGCGCGTCAAGGCATCGGCCGCAGCCAAGGACAAGAACATCGCAACACGCCGCGAAATCCTGCTGGGCGCCAACCAATACCCCAACTTTACGGAGGTCGCCGGCAAGGAGCTGACCGAAGCCGCCGTAACCCGCCCCGTGAGCGAAGGCAACACGCTGGCTCCCTATCGTGGCTCCATGGCATTCGAAGCCATGCGTCTGCACGTGGACCGCAGCGGCAAGGCGCCCAAGGCGTTCATGCTGACCTGCGGCAGCCTGGCTATGGCCCGTGCCCGTGCCCAGTTCTCCTGCAACTTCTTCGCATGCGCCGGCATCAAAGTAATCGACAACACGTTCTTCAAGTCGATCGAAGAGGGCGTCAAGGCCGCTCTGGAATCGAAAGCCGAGATCGTCGTAGTCTGCGCATCGGACGACGACTACGCAGAGGCGGCTCCCAAAGTGAAAGAGCTGCTCGGCGACAAGGCGATCCTAGTGGTTGCGGGCGCTCCGGCATGTATGCCCGAACTGGAAGCCCAGGGCATCAAGAATTTCATCAACGTCAAGAGCAACGTACTCGAAACACTGAAGTTCTACCTCAAAGAAATGGGTATCTAAAAAGCAAAAGTCATGAGAGCAAAATTTTCAGATTTAACATATGACGGAGGCGAGCAGAAGAGCTGCTGCGCTTCGAAAGGCTGCGGCCAAACCGAACCGTGGCTGACTGCCGAGCAGATACCTGTCAAGGGCTCCTACTCGGCAAAGGATCTGGAGGAGATGGAGCACCTGAACTATGCGGCAGGTATCGCACCGTTCCTCCGCGGCCCCTATTCGACGATGTACGTGATGCGTCCCTGGACCATCCGCCAATACGCCGGTTTCTCGACGGCCGAAGAGTCCAACGCATTCTATCGCCGCAACCTGGCTGCCGGACAGAAGGGTCTGTCGGTGGCATTCGACCTGGCGACACACCGCGGCTACGACGCCGATCACCCGCGCGTAGTGGGCGACGTCGGTAAGGCCGGCGTGTCGATCTGCTCGGTGGAGGATATGAAGGTGCTCTTCAACGGCATTCCGCTGGATCGGATGTCGGTGTCGATGACCATGAACGGCGCCGTGCTGCCGATCCTGGCGTTCTACATCGTGACCGGTCTGGAGCAGGGATGCACCCTCGATCAACTGTCGGGTACGATCCAGAACGACATCCTCAAGGAGTTCATGGTGCGCAACACCTATATTTATCCGCCGAAATTCTCGATGAAGATCATCGCCGATATCTTCGAATACACTTCGAAGAACATGCCGAAGTTCAACTCGATTTCGATCTCCGGCTACCACATGCAGGAGGCAGGCGCCACGGCCGACATCGAGTTGGCCTACACGCTGGCCGACGGTCTGGAGTACTTGCGTGCGGGCGTTGCAGCCGGTATGTCGGTGGATGCTTTCGCACCCCGTCTGTCGTTCTTCTGGGCGATCGGCATGAATCACTTCATGGAGATCGCCAAAATGCGTGCGGCACGTATGCTCTGGGCGAAGATCGTCAAAAAATTCAACCCCAAGAACCCGAAATCGTTGGCGCTGCGTACGCATAGCCAGACCTCGGGCTGGTCACTCACCGAGCAGGATCCGTTCAACAACGTAGCCCGTACGGCTATCGAGGCGATGGGAGCCGCTCTGGGCCACACCCAGTCGCTGCACACCAACGCACTGGACGAGGCGATCGCCTTGCCGACGGACTTCTCGGCACGTATCGCCCGTAACACCCAGATCTACATCCAGGAGGAAACCAACATCTGCCGCGAAGTAGATCCCTGGGCGGGTTCCTACTACATCGAAACCCTCACCAACGAGATCGCCCACAAGGCCTGGGAGCGTATCGAGGAGGTCGAGAAGCTGGGCGGTATGGCCAAGGCCATCGAAACCGGTATTCCGAAGATGCGTATCGAGGAGGCGGCAGCCCGCAAGCAGGCCCGCATCGACTCGGGCATCGAGAAGATCATCGGCGTAAACGAATACCGTCTGGATCACGAAGCTCCGATCGATATTCTGGCTGTGGACAACACGGCCGTACGCGAGAGCCAGATCAAACGTCTGAAGGAGTTGCGTGCAAACCGCGACGAAGCAGCCGTGAAGAAGGCGCTCGAGGCCATCACCGAATGCGTCAAGACCGGCAAGGGCAACCTGCTGGAACTCGCTATCGAGGCCGCCAAGGTACGCGCTTCGCTGGGCGAGATTTCGGATGCCTGCGAGGTGGTCGTAGGACGTTACAAAGCAGTTATTCGTTCCATTTCAGGTGTATATAGTTCAGAAGTGAAATCAGATCCCGCATTCGAACACGCGAAGGAACTGGTTGCCAAATTCGCGAAGAAGGAGGGCCGCCAGCCGCGCATCATGATCGCCAAACTCGGTCAGGACGGACACGATCGTGGCGCCAAAGTCGTTGCGACCGGTTACGCCGACATCGGCTTCGATGTCGATATGGGTCCGTTGTTCCAGACTCCCGAGGAGGCAGCCAAACAAGCTGTCGAGAACGATGTTCACGTAGTGGGCGTATCGTCGCTGGCCGCCGGCCACCTGACGCTCGTTCCGCAGATCATCGCCGAACTCAAGAAACTGGGCCGCGAGGATATCATCGTCATCGTCGGCGGTGTGATCCCGGCACAGGATTACGATGAGCTGTATCGTGACGGTGCCGCCGCCATCTTCGGCCCCGGTACCCCGATTGCGACCGCAGCGATCAAGATCATGGAGATCCTGCTCGACGAGCAGAAATAATCCGGATCACTCCTCTGTTATTATCAAAGCCCCGCATCTTTTGATGCGGGGCTTTTTAATGGGGGGGGGAAGCGAACCGGCCGACCGAAAAAGAACTTTGCCATCGACCTTCATAATTCCATCGCCGGCCTCACATCCAGAGTCCGCGCAAATACAGCGGCGGATCTCAAACAACGACCGAATACATGCTGTCACAGTGCCATTTCCACAAACCCTACAAATTATGTTTGTAGGCCATATTTCCCGTTAGACAGACAGCGAATATCCTCCCCCCCCCGGCTCTCGAAAACAGCCGATTTCATACCGCAAACACCTATCCGGCAAAAACCTCGACTGCCGAGGCCGTCGTTCTCCTCCCCCAGCCCCGAAGACTTCCGGAATATACGATAAAATCACGGACATTTCGAAGATGCGGAAAAAGAGAACGGCGGATTGGCCGGACTACCACTCCGAGCACCTCACAAAAGAGAAGTCAGGAAACCGGCTCTTATCGCTTTTAAGAAGAGAAGTCATCCCCCTATGCCATCGCAATAACGACAATAAAAAAGAGGAATGTATAAGCTACATCCCTCTTTTTCGGCCGGAACTATTCCGGAAAAAATCTACCGGTAACGGTTAAAAATACTTGCCGCGCAAGTCCTCCACATTCGACATCTGCTCCAGGAAATCGAACAGACGACGCTGAATCATCCCCTGCGACGACGCCTCGGCACGTACCTTTTCAGCTTCGATACTCTGCGGAGTTTCCGCCTCCTGAATATCCGTCACCACGAAAACATAAGCACCTACATTTCCCCTGACCGGCTCGGACAGCGTATTCGTCTGCTCCGTTGCGGTAATCGCTCCGATCACACGAGGCTCGACACCCATGTTACGGATAAAGAACGATCCGTAACGGACATCTTCGAAAGGAACGACTTCGGTACCAAGGTTTTGGGCGACCTCTTCGATAGTCGAACCCTTCATTTCGCTGACGATCTTTTCAAACTTCTTATCGGTTATAAGCGTCTGGCGAATATTGTTCGCTACTTTCTCGATCGGCGTATAATCCTCATTGTCGATCTCAGTTACCACTGCGACCACATAGTCATCACCCACAGGGAAAATCTCGGAAATCGCGCCCACCTTGGCATCGTATGCCCAGCGCACCAATTCACGCGAATCAGCCAGTCCCTGCAGCAGACGGTCACCCTGCGTGAGTTTCGCTTCACGAGGAGTGAGGTTTCCCTTATTCGCTGCCTCGTTGAACGCATCGACAGAACCCTTGCCCTCGACAGAGAAAAGACTTGCCTGACTATGCACATTGCGACGGGTCGCCGACGAAGCCTCAACAGGATAAGTGATCGTCGCAAGGCGCATGTGCTTCGAAGGTTTGTCCAGACGATAAACCTGTAAAATCTGAATAACGTCACCCACTTCGACACGGAGAATATCCCCCTGCTTAGCCGTCGAAAGAAGTCCCGAAAGCTCGTCCGGGAATGCAGAGAAAGGCATCACGCCCGCATCGCCTCCATTTCCGGCATCCTGCATATAGAGCGAATGGGTACGAGCCGCCTGTGCGAAATCCGCACCTTGCCGCAAAGCCGTCATCAGACTGTCGGCCAGGTCGCGTTGGTCGTAGGTGAGTACAATATGGCGGACGCCCACGGAATCCGGAGCGTTCAAAGTTTCAACGACACGGGTCATCGTCCAGGTATCGTTCTTCAGGACGGGACCATACTGCTTGCCGTTGGCCAGCGCTTCGGCCTCATCGTCCAGAAGCTGGGCAACCGACCGATAATTGTCTGTAATTTTACCGAAACGGTTATTCTTGGCAAATGCTTTCGGATCGTCCGACGCGGCAAATTCATCGCCGACTTCCCGAACGGTCTTCTCCAAAGTCGCCATATCCTCTGCACTCGGAGCCACTTCGAACACCACATAAGAGAGCGTGCGCGAAGGTTTCTGCTCATAACGGGCCTTATGGCTATTGTAATAAGCCTTGATTTCGGAATCGGAAACCGAGAACAGAGAATCAGGCATATCGTGATAACGCTTGCCGACCCAAGAACCGCTGAAAGTCTTATTCTGCGCATCGACGCCTTCTTCCGCTTCCAGCCGATTGACATATACACCGCCTTTGACCAAGCCGTTATACTTATTGATTTCGCGCTCCCGCATAGCCTGTCCGACCAAAGCCCCCCACATATATTGCATCTGGGGATTTCCGGTTGCCTGGGCGATAAAATCACTCACACCCTCCACACTGTACTGTCCTGTACGGGGGTCGGTGAAAGCCGCAGCCATCGTCCCGGAATAATACTCGCCGCTGATAAGTCCCTCACGCTCGGCATCGGTCACCGAGATTCCCATCTTCTCGAAACCGGGCAAGTACACGTGGTTGGCAATCAGAGTCTGCCAAGCCATTTCAGCCAACTGATCCATCTGCTCTTCATTACTTTCGGAGATGTTGCTCTGGTCTTTCAGGTTGTTGTATACCTCAATATATTCCGAATATCTGATCTTCGAACCGTCGATCACACCGACCTTGGGGTCGTTACCCGAAAGTCCCATATCCGTTTTAAGCGAGAGAATGAATGCCAGCAGTGCAAACGCGATGATAATCGACAAAACCACACCGAATCTGGTCCGTAACGTGTTTAAACTTGCCATATAAACTATTTTAATTTATTGTTTCAAAATGAGTGTTCAAAGATAATAAATATATTCTGAAAACCATGATAAACGACCAAATTCTTTCGTCATTTTCCGCATCCGGCATATCGAAAAAACGCACTTGCCCTTCACCGGTCGAAAATATCCCGTAAACTACAACCGTTTCACGCGCGCCAACTCCAACCGGGAACGGGTCCTGCGCAGAATCTTGATCTCAAGATGCTCGAAACGCACGGTTTCTCCGGCCGCCGGCAGCCCTTCATACCGGAAAATGATATACCCGGCCAGCGTTTCGTACTCGTCACTCTCGGGTATGGCAAGCCCGTATTTTTCATTGAGATATTCCACTTCCAATCGGCACGAAAGGACAAATTCCGAATCGCCGACCTGTTTCTCCGTAAGGTCGGGCACATCGTGCTCGTCTTCGATTTCGCCGAAAATCTGCTCCAGAACATCCTCCAAAGAGATAATACCGGCCGTACCGCCGAACTCGTCGATCACGACCGCAATATTGCTCTTATGACGGATGAGCCGCTGCATGAGTGCTTGCAACGGCATCGTCTCCGGGACGTATTGCACCTCCATCAGCACCTCATCGATCGACGTCGGATGCCGGAACAGCGACTTCGAATTGACATAGCCGACGATATTATCGACACTCTCTTTCCAGACGAAAATACGGGAATACTTACTCTCGACAAAACGCGCCGTAAGCGCTTTGATCGAGGTATCATCGATATCGACCGCCTCCATATCGATACGGGGAACCATGCAATCCCTCACGCGCAAATCGGCAAAATCCAGGGCATTCTGAAAGAGTTTGATCTCATTATCCGGTTCATGCTGCGCCTCCGGCTTCCCCGATTCGAACAAGCTGGCCAGATCGGTCCGGTCGAAAATGGGCTCCATCATCGCAACCTTCGGCTTACGCCCCATCAGCCACAAAATCCCCTGGGAAATCCAGGTCGTCAGCTTGGCGATCGGAAAAAGCAGCAGATAAAAGAAATAGATCGCAGGAGCAAACAGGCGGTAATAAAAATTCGGGCTGTTCCGGAAAACGGATTTCGGGAGAAATTCGGCGACGAAGATGATGATGATTGTCGAAACCGCCGTTTCCAGAACGACGGACCCGCCGCGAGCGATCTCCGTCCAACCCACTGCCGCCGCGAGCGAGCGCAACAACAGCGACATATAGAGCGAATAGATAACCAGGGCGATATTATTCCCGACCAGGATCGTCGTGATGTACTGCCCGGGGTGACGGGCAAAAATGTCGGCGATGAAATTGAACAGCCGACTCTGCTTCCGGTCGATCTCCAGTTTCAGGCGGTTCTTGCTCGTAAAAGCGATCTCCATCCCCGAAAAAAAAGCCGAAAGCAACAACATCAGCAGAATTATAAACACCGAAGTTATCATAAGGAACGATCGTTACTTTCTACGGGAGTCAGTTGAATTTTCCGGTCGTTCCCCCGTATCGGCCGGGCCGGTTTGACAGGCTGTTCGGAAACTGCCTCCTTCGCAGCGGAAACATTGTCCGCAACGGGTTTCACCGACGTAGAATCCGCGTCCCGTGTCGGCTCGATATTGACCCACATACGCCCTTTGATTCGGCGAAATTTCCAGTCTTTCAACTGATCGTCCGACTCGAATCCTTCGACGATGTAGGAATTTCCGCTCTCTTCCACGATCTTGGAATCGACGTTAGACCAGATCCGGCGCGTTTTCTCGTTCCAGAACAACTGCTGGGTGTAGAGCTCCTGTCCGTTGGATTTTTTCACTACGACATTTCCTTTGGCTTCCCATAATTTCCGATTCCCGTAATGAATCGCATAGTTAGCCGTTAGCGTAGCATCGACCGCTCCGATACTGTCCTTCTGATATGTCACGATATCCACGCCCTTGCGAAATTCCTGATAAGGCTCTTTTGCCAAAGAGTAACCTTCCACCAAAGGAGCCGTAAAAACATAGGATTTCCGGCCGTTCTCCGTATTGGTCATCGTCAAATGCTCGCTGTACTCGGTCATCAAAGCCTCATCGTTAGGCTCTTCGGCCACCGACTCCTTGTCGCACGAATATAGCAAGATAGCACTTCCCACGATGAGAAGTGCTACCTGTGCATATCGTTGAATGCTTCGGAGCATCGTTCGTACAAACTATGTCGCTACCGGGGGCGTACGGTCGTCACGATACCGCGGGCCGGACCGCAGGTAATCGTATAACGTGCACCCTCCATCAATTCGTTGAAGAAGCACTCCTCGGCAGTCGGGAATCCGCGACGGTAGTTTGCTGCCGCATCACGCGCCGTCTGAGCGAAATTGCCGGCATCGGCGTCGTTGGCAAGCAGGTTGGCTGCCTGCGTCATCGTATCGTAAGCGACCCAGAAAATAGCCTGACCCTCCAGTCCGGAGCAGGATGCAGCCGAAGCCGCATAAGCCTGCGCCAAGGCGAAATAAGCCATACCGTTATTGGGATTCAGCGCCTTGGCCTCATTAGCCGCAACTGCAGCCGCCGTAGGATTCTTGGCTGCCAGTTCGGTCATACTCAAACGCACCAGAAGCAACTCTTTCTGAACGGCGTCTTGTTCGGCAGCAATCGCCTCACGCAGGTAAGTAGTCGATTTGGCGAAGTCGCCCCGCTCTTGGAATCCTTGAGCCAGCATCATGGCCGTCTGGGCAGAAGGTTCCATCGCATAATATTTTTCGGCGATCTGAAGGAAAAATTCGGAACTGCACTGCGAACGGGACATCAGCGAAACCGTCTGCTTGAGCAACTCCATATCCTCCGGAGCCGCTTCGATACGCGGACGGAACATCTTCTCCAAATTCTCGCAATCGGCAGCACCGCTACCCGCAAAACAGGTATCGAACTGTGTTTTCGCCTCCTTTACTCCAGGAGCATCACTCTCGAAAATCGGAGCCAGACGAGCGTACTCATCCAAAACGGCATCCGGATAGACCTCGCCCATCTTATAATCATCGCACAAATTGCTGAAATACACCAATGCGACATCCGGCAGCGCAGCATAACCGCTCTGCAAACCGGCTTCGATCGCCTCCTTATACAACTTGCGCACGCCTTCCCGGTCGGAAGGATTGAAAGTCAGATATTCACGGGCTTTACGGTCAAGGACATAAGCCGTACCGTAATTGGGACTGGAAGGAAAATACTGTACACGCAGGTCGTAAATCATCATCAGCGAATCGAGCAGAGCTTTTTTCTCATTCAGGTCTTGTGCGCGTTGCACCTTGTTCGAATAAACCTGTGCCCCCCGAATAAAGGTCGCTTCGGAAGCCGAAGGAGCCTCCTGTGCAAGCGTACGGAAATAAACAGCGGCTGCGTCGTAATCGCGGGTATCGACAGCTTCCTTCAGCAGGTTGCTCGTCAGAATGTTTTGCTTACGCTGTTCGGGCGTATCTCCCCACGGAGCGTACCGAGGGTCACTGAAATCCTGGGCGATCGAAGCTGTCGCAGCGAACACCAATACTGCCGACAGCAAAATTTTCATGCGATTCATATTCTTCTTTATAATTTATTTTTTATGTGTGGTTTAATCGTATTTCGGACGAACGAACCAATAATCACCGAACAATGTCACGCCCAGCGAAAATTTGAAATAGGTCTGTTTAACCAGACTCACCTGTTCGTTGATCGCCTTGAAACTGCCGCGTCCGCCGACTTCGACTCCCAGATCGACCGACGACGCACCCAATATGCCGCCCAACACCGTCAGGGGAATACCGACGCCCAGCGTCACGGCGTATTCATTGACATCCACTCCGCCGAAAGTCTGGTTATAGGTACCATAACGAACTCCGGCCCGGTAGGACCAGCGTTTCAATGCGCTGCGTACATCCGCTTTATTGGGGGTGTATTCGACCCCGAGTTTAACCGTATTCGTGTTCCGGTAAGCCACATCGAAACCGGCTGCGGATTTCTCGACCAACCGAGAATTGCCGCTTCGCCAGTCCTGATAGACGTAATCCGCCCCCACAGCTATTTTAGGCGTGTTGTAATAAATACCTACGGCAACCTGCTGGGGCAGCTTGAGCCCCAGACGATTTCCCATATCCATAGCGACCGTATTGAAAATATCGCCGGTCTGCACCTTCGTCGTCACATTCGGATTCAAGTCGCCGCCGATATCGTAGGTCGCACCGATCGTCAGAATACGCCGACGGTTGCTGATCGGGGACCACTGTACGCCGAACTGTCCCTTAAAACGGGAAACGCTGTAGGTTTCGGTTCCCGTCGCGTCTGCGATAAGACCTCCTCCGGTTATATTCTCCAAAATAGCGGTTTTATAAATCCGCTGAATGTCGCCCCAATAGTACTGGGCAGCTATTCCGATCGAGAATCCGCGGAAGATCTCCCAGCCCAAGCCGAGCTTCACCTCCGTCACGTCGCCGTCGCCGTCCCACTGGTACTGCACGCGGCCGATATTACCCCAGATTTCATCGTCGTCCACCTCCTGTTTCATCCGGTAACCGACGCTGCTGTAAGGCGTCAGGCTGAAGCCCAACCCCAAATGCTTGGCAATCGGCAACTGAAACGCAATGTCGTGGAAATTGACCGTATAATAACTTGTATTGAGCGTCTGCCCGTAATATTTCTGGGAATTGTAAAAGCATTGCCCTTCAAGACCGAAATCGAAAAGGAACGACTTGGGGCGCACGGCACTGTAAGCCGCCGGATTGAGCAAATTGACAGCAGCCGCATTACGCATACCGACGCCGACACCGCCCATCGAACGTGTCTGAAGCGTTCCCGGGGTCCGCAGCTCACCCAGACCGTACATCGAATACGGCGAAAAAGCGTTGATACTGCTGGTTTGTCCCCATGCCATGCCCGGCATCACGACAGCCAGCGCGAGGCACAGTTTAACGACGGCTTTCTTCACTTGCATTATACTCTAAAATTCGGTTCAGCCCCAGAAAGACCAAATCACAATGTGCAAATATCGTATTTTTAATTCGTTTAACAAAGAATTTTGCATCCCCGCCGGTAAAAATTATCGACAACGCATCGATTTCCGGAAACAGCCGGGCGATATACCCCTCGATTTCGAAGGCGATGCCGTTCATCACGCCCTGCCGGATCGCCTCGACGGTCGAACGCCCCAAAAGCGTCTGGTCCTCACAGGATTCACACAGGGGAAGCGCCGCCGTATAATCGTGCAAGGCCCGGAAGCGCATCTGTACGCCGGGAGAAATATTACCGCCCCGGAAAACCCCGTCGGCAGAAACCTGATCGATGGTAATGGCCGTCCCGAAATCCACGATCAACAGATTGCGGCCCGGGTAGAGCGACGCAGCGCCGACGGCAGCCGCAAGACGGTCCTCCCCAAGAGTTTCGGGCGTAGTGTAACCGTTACGAATGGGAAGAGGAAGTTGCGGAGAGAGCCGCAGACAGCGCCCGATGCGGCGACGCACCAGCGCGACGGTGTCATCGACCGGACCGCGCGTAGTCGCAACAATAGCCTGCGTAATACCGGGATGAGCAGCAAGAATCCGATCTATCACCGCCTCGTCGAACTCTTCCGAACATCCGTCGGAAACGACGGTACCGCCGTCAAATACAGCGTACTTGACCCGCGTGTTACCCATGTCGATCGTCAGGTTCATCGTTGAATTTTTTGCTTCGTTCTTTCCGTCCGGCACGGCCGTTCTCCAAGTTCACTGCGGCACGAATCGTTCACAACCGTCCGGATTCAGTTTTTATAGCAGTTATATACTTTTCGGTTACCACGACCGTTCTCTTACCGATTTCGGCGGCACCCCACAACCCTGCGGAGCGTTATGCCGTCCTCCGGCCTTCTCCCGAGGGAGGAACTTCGGGAAAAAGACGAGGCATATCGGTCGCGTTCGGGCAAGTCCATACATCAAAACATTATGATTATACTCCCCAGCTCTTTCTACAAAGATTTAAGCACCTCGTATCCCGCTGCGACATCCTTAATCCCCCTAACGGTCATCGCCAGGCGATTATTGTGTTGCTTGAGAACAAATCGGTCGGGGCGCTGCGTCACTTTGCGCAAAAGCTCCATGAACGTATCGCTCTTGTAGTAAGGAGAATCGTCGTCGCCTACGAAATGGACGATCATCAAGCCGTTTTTGACCTTCACGCGCTCCATACCCAGCCGCACGGCCTCCCACCGCAGGCGAACCACATTGAGCAGCTCGGCAGCGGGCCGGGGCAACGGACCGAAGCGGTCGATCAGCTTGGCCTCGAAACTCTTGAGCATCTCCTCGTTGCGAGCCGTATCCAGCTCCCGGTACAAGCGCAGCTTCTCGGCGGGCTGCTGCACGTAGGAGTCGGGCAGCTCGGCCTCGACGTCGATTTCGATCACGCTGTCCGAAATATAGCTCATCTTATCGACCACGCCCTGCTCGGCATCGCTCATGCCGGGCATCTCGAGTCCCTCCGAGCGGAGTTCGGCGATCGCCTCCTGCATGATCTTCTGGTAGGTTTCGAAACCGATGTCAGCGATAAAGCCGCTCTGCTCGGCGCCCAACAGATTGCCGGCGCCCCGAATGTCGAGATCCTGCATGGCGATATTGAATCCCGACCCCAGATCCGAGAACTCCTCAATGGCCCGCAGGCGCCGCCGGGCATCCGGAGTAAGCAGCTCGTCGCCGGGCGAAAGCAGGTAGCAATACCCCCGCTGGCTGCCGCGTCCCACACGTCCGCGCAACTGATGAAGATCGCTCAAGCCGAAATTCTGGGCATTATTGACGATGATCGTATTGGCGTTGGGAATGTCGATGCCGTTTTCGACGATCGTGGTCGAAATCAACACGTCGAACTCCCCGTAGATAAAATCCATAATCAGCTTTTCGAGCTGTTCGGCCGGCATCTTGCCGTGACCGATCCCCACTCGTGCCCGGGGGCAGAGCCGAGTTACCATACCCTGAAGCGTCATCAGATCCTCCACCCGGTTGTGGACGAAATAGACCTGTCCGCCCCGATCCAGCTCGGCATTGACTGCGTCGCGGATAATCTCCTCCGAAAAGAGATGCGATTCGGTAATGATCGGCTGTCGGTTGGGCGGCGGCGTCGAGATGACGGAGAGGTCGCGCGACCCCATGAGCGAGAATTGCAGCGTGCGGGGAATCGGCGTTGCGGTGAGGGTCAGCGTATCGACATTGACGCTCATCTGCGTCAGCTTCTCCTTGGCCGCCACACCGAACTTCTGCTCCTCGTCGATGATAAGCAATCCCAGGTCGTGGAATTTCACCTGCTTGCCCAGGATCTTGTGCGTACCGATCAGGATGTCGATGCGCCCCTCGGCCAGCTCGGAGAGAATACGGGACGTCTCTTTCGAAGACTTGGTCCGATTGAGGTATTCGACCTTCACGGGAAAATCCCGGAGCCGATGCACGAAGGAGCGGTAATGTTGCAGGGCCAGAATCGTCGTAGGCACCAGCACGGCCACCTGCTTGCCGTCGGTCGCAGCCTTGAACGCCGCTCGGATCGCCACTTCGGTCTTGCCGAAGCCCACGTCGCCGCAAATCAAACGGTCCATCGGCTGATCGGACTCCATGTCCCGCTTGACGGCCTGCGTCGCGGTCTGCTGGTCGGGCGTATCCTCCCACATGAACGAGGCTTCCAGCTCCTGCTGCAAATAAGTATCCGGCGAAAAGGCAAATCCCTTGCTGGCCTTGCGCTTGGCATAGAGGGCGATCAGTTCGCGCGAGATGTCCTTGACGGCCTTCTTGGTCGCGGTCTTGAGCTTCTGCCAGGCTCCGCTGCCCAATTTGTAGATTTTGGGCGCTTCGCCTTCGCCGCTCTTGTAGCGCGAAATACGGTGCAAGGCGTGCACATGCACGAACAAAACATCGTTATCTTTATAAATCAACTTGATGGCCTCGTGTACCTTGCCGTTCTCGTTGATCTTGACCAGACCGCCGAAACGCCCCACGCCGTGATCGATATGTACCACATAATCGCCCATGCGGAGCTGATTCAACTCTGCGACGGTCATCTGCTCGTCGCGCTTGATCTCGCCGTTGATCCGATAGCGCTGGTAGCGGTCGAAAATCTGATGGTCGGTATAGAAACAAAGTTTCAGGTCGTGATCGATGAAACCCTCATGCAGCGTGATCGGCAGGGGGTTGATCTGCGCCTCCTTACGCCCCGACTGGTAGAAAATGTTCTCCAGCCGTTCGAGCTGCGCCCGGTTTTCCGACAGGATATAGGTTTTATAACCGCGCTGTCCGTTGGAAATGATGTCGTCGGCCAGCAATTCGAAATTCTTGTTGAACTTGGGCTGGGGAGCCGTGCGGAACGCGACCGTCGCATCGGCCGGCCGCTCCTTCAGGCTGTCGCGCAATTCGAACAAACGCATCCCGGCCATGTCCTGCAACAACACCTTCCGGCTCACCAGATGGGTGTCGATCTCCGCAGGTTCCTCCATCTCCCCCAGAACCTTGCGACGCAGATCGTTCACGCGCCGCAGTACGTAGTCGGGATCGAAAAACCAGTAAATCACCTCTCCTGCAAATGCAGGCAGCGAAATCCGATCCCCGGCAAAACCGTTCAGGTTCGGAACGATCTCCACCTCGTTCAGCCGGTCGGCGGAAAGCTGACTGGAAATCTCGAATCGGCGGATCGAATCCACCTCTTCCCCGAAAAAGTCCAACCGGTAAGGTTTGCTCTCGGAAAAGGAAAACACGTCGAAGATACCGCCACGCAGCGAATACTGTCCGGGTTCGTAAACGAAATCCACCTTCGTGAATCCCGAATCGGCCAGCAACTCCTCCAGCTCTCCGATCGCCAGCCGGTCGCCGACCTTCACCCGCACGGTTTCGCGCCGCATCGAGTCGGGGTCGGTCACCCGTTCGGCCAGAGCTTCCGGATAGGTGCAGATAATCCGGTATTCGCCCGCAGCCATTTCCCGCCGCAGGGCACTCAACGCCGCCGTCCGCTGCACGACCCCCTGCGCATCCTCCGTACCGTAAACGATCGAACGCTTGTAGGAGCCCGGAAAAAAGTAAACCTGTTTTTCGTCGAGCAGGGCATAAAAGTCGTTGAGCAGGTAGGCCGCCGCATCGCGGTCTTCCGCCACGAAGACGTGCGTACCGCCCGTTCGGGCGATCAGGGCAGCGGCATAAACCGAGAGAGCCCCGCCGACCATATCGCGCAGAAGAACGGTCCGCCCCGCCGAATCGTACGCACGACGCATCGCGCCGAGAGGCTCCGCTCCGGCGATCAACTGCAAGATATTCGGTTTATTTCCGGGACCCATATTCCGCCCAGCTAAAAGATGCCCTGCAGGAATCGATTCCGCAAGGCGCTCAAACGATTATTCAACTCCGTGTATTCGTATCGGCTGCAGATCGTACCTGCGACCGAACATGTATGTCTTTCCACCTTCCGCCTTTGTCCGGCTCCGGACTTCGTCCGCCTTCCGGCCAGTAAAAGGGGCCGAATCCCATCCGGCACATCGACCGAGCCCATGCCTCCGTCCCTGCGGCATCCGGTATCTCTAATCCTTATACAGGTCTTTGCCCTCCTTGTCGTAGTAGTGGACATCGACGATACCGACGCTCTGGTCCGCCACGATCTTCAACTGGATCTTATACTTCCACATCCAGCGGCGGCGCAACGACCACAGGCCGTGATTCAAGTAGGTCGAAACGTAAGGGCTGACGCGCAACTTGATATATTTGTGCCCCGCATCCTGGGCCAGATAGGAGATCTTGTTCTCGATCTTCTTGTCGAGCAGAACGGTCGGCTCGATACGCCCCGTGCCGTTGCACGTGGGACAGACGTCCGTAACATCCTGCACGGCGACCGGACGCACCCGCTGGCGGGTGATCTGCATCAGCCCGAACTTGGTCAGCGGCAGCACCGTATGCTTGGCCTTGTCGGTGGCCATCAGCTTGTTCATCTCCTCATAGAGCAACTGACGGTTCGCAGCCTTGTGCATATCGATAAAGTCGATGATGACGATACCGCCCAAATCGCGCAGACGCAGCTGCCGGGCGATTTCGCGTGCAGCGGCCAGATTGACATCGAAAGCCGTCTGCTCCTGATCGTCCTCCGCCTTGGTGCGATTGCCCGAATTGACGTCGATGACGTTCATCGCCTCCGTGTGCTCGATAATCAGGTAAGCGCCCCGGCGCAACGACACGTACTTGGCGAAAAGCGACTTGATCTGCTTCGAAATGTCGAAATTGTCGAAGATGGGGACGTTGCCCCTATAAAGTTTTACGAGTTTCTCGCTCTGCGGTTCGATCTGACGGATGTAGTTTTGAATCTCATGGTACATCGCTTCGTCGTCCACGACGATCTGCGAAAAGGCGCCTCCCAACGAATCCCGGATAATGGTGTTGGCCCGGTTCATCTCGCTCATCAACTGAGCCGGAGCGGGATTCTTGCGAATATTTTGCAGGGTCTTCTGCCATTTGTCCAACAGGGAGCGGATATCCTGTTCGATATCGCTGTCCTTGGCCTCGACAGCCGCCGTGCGGATGATAACGCCGAAATTCTTCGGCAAAACGGCGGCTGCAATGCCCTTGAGCCGCTTCTTCTCCTCCGCCGAGCGGATCTTCTGCGACAGGAACACCTTCGACGAAAAAGGCACCAGCACCACGTTGCGTCCGGCCAGCGAAATATCGGCCGTCAGGCGCGGTCCCTTGGTGGAAATCGCCTCTTTGGCCACCTGCACCATAACGGTCTGCCCCACCTGCAGGTAGGAGCCGATCTTGCCCGACTTTTCGATCGGCGGCTCCAGCTTCATCGCGTCCAGGCGGATTCCCCGCTTGCCGGGCTGGTAACTCGCCACCAGCTTCTGCAACGAAGAGAACTGGGAGCCCAAGTCGAGATAGTGGATAAAGGCATCCTTCTCATGGCCGATATTGACGAACGCGGCGTTCAGCCCCGGCATGATCTTGCGCACCTTGCCCAGATAAATATCCCCTACGGCGAATCCCGTCTGGCACTGCTCCTTGTTGAGCTCGACCAGCACCTTGTCCTCGCACAGGGCGATCGAAATCTCGGTCGGGTTTACATTGACTATTAATTCTCGGTTCATATATATTTTCGTCCCGCAGACCGCGGCGACGATTCTGACATTATGGGGTTTGCGGCTGTTCGACGTTCGGGAAGCACAGCCCGGCTTCCATTGTTTTCAACTCGCCTGGTCCGTAGAGGACGATATTGCGGCACATTCCCTTCGCAAAAAGCCTCTTTTGGCTTTTCGGGAGCGGATTCGATATACGGTGATACGTTCACAAACACATCGTCCTCTCCTTCCCGACGATCCGACATATCCCGCCCTGCGAACGGAGCGGGAATCGGAAAACAGGTAAAGCTAAAAGGGCCTCGCACCCTTTTAGCTTTATCTACCTTAATTAGCACTAAGGCGTGCTACCTACTTTTTCTTGTGACGATTCTTGCGAAGACGTTTTTTACGCTTGTGGGTCGCCATCTTGTGACGCTTATGTTTCTTTCCGTTCGGCATAACTGTAATTGTTTAAAGTTTCTATTATTTATTTAACTTTTGCCGCAAAACTCTTTGCAGGCTTGAAGGCCGGAATGTTGTGGGCCGGGATCGTAATGGTCGTATTCTTGGAAATGTTACGAGCCACCTTCTTCGCGCGTTTTTTCACGATGAAGCTACCGAAACCACGGAGATATACATTGTTGTTCTGCGCCAGGGAACCCTTGATGCTCTCCATAAAAGCCTCGACGATAGCCTGGACCTGTACTTTTTCAGCACCGGTACTTTTAGCGATTTCGCTAACGATATCTGCCTTTGTCATACTCTTTATATTTATAAGTTAAACTCTATTTCGGGACTGCAAATATAAGTTTTATTTGATTATATCACAACAAAGTAGAACATTTTTTTGCAATTCACCTCCCCCGCGTCGCGCCGCAGTTCGAAACCCCTTACTCAAATACCGGGCCATAAAACCGCGCTTCGATACCCGGCGGGCCGACCGGAGCCGGACCGCACCGAAGAATATCCGGAAAAAGGCAACGCATTATCAAACAACCCGATAGCCGGAACCGGACACCGCCGCCCGAAAGTTTCGTCCGTCGGGCACAATAAATTACCCGAAATTCGCATTGTATAATTGGTAAAATCACTATTTTTGTAGAAGATAGGATCCGGTTCGGCAATCCCGGCGAACAAACCCGCAACCTTTCACTATCTTTGACATAGTCTTAGATAGAATGCGCCTCGGGAAACCGGGACAGGGTCCCGTTTTCTCCCGGCTTTCACTATCTTTGTTTCAACTAAAACCGCGAATATGGTCAAAATACTTTGGGTGGACGACGAAATCGAACTATTGAAACCCCACGTGCTTTTCCTCCGGGGAAAAGGTTACGAAGTCGATACCTGCAACAACGGATACGACGCGATCGACATGGCGACGGAGGGCAACTACGACCTCATCATCCTGGACGAGATGATGCCGGGTATGACAGGACTCGAAACCCTGCCGAAAATCAAGGAAATACGCCCCACTACTCCGGTCATCATGGTCACCAAGAGCGAGGAGGAGAACATCATGGACAAGGCCGTCGGGTCGAAGATCGCCGACTACCTCATCAAACCCGTGAATCCCAACCAGGTGCTGCTCTCGATCAAGAAGAACGTCCACTCCCAGCAACTGGTCACCGAACAGACCACAGCCGATTACCGGGCGGAGTTCGGGCGCCTCTCCTCGGCACTCCAGATGGCCGACAGCTTCGCCGACTGGTGCAACGTCTATCGCCGGATCACGAACTGGGAGATCGAGCTCTCCGATTCGACCGACCAAAGCATCAAGGAGGTCATCGAATACCAGAAGCACGAAGCCAACCAGGAGTTCTGCAAGTTCGTCCGCCGGAACTACTACGACTGGATCAACAAGCGCGACGAAACCACCCCGGTCATGTCGCATACGCTCATGCGGTCGAAGATCTTCCCGGTGGCAGACGAGAATCCCAAGACCACGCTGCTGCTGATCGACAACTTCCGCTACGACCAGTGGCGCTCGATCAGCCCCCTGCTGCGCGGCTACTACGACATCGCGGCCGACGATTTCTACTGCGCGATCCTGCCCACGGCGACCCAGTACGCCCGCAATGCCATTTTCGCCGGCCTGATGCCGCTGGCCATCGACAAGCTGATGCCCAACAAGTGGCTCAACGACAACGAGGAGGGAGGCAAAAACCAATACGAAGAACAGTTTCTGCAACGGCTGATGACCTCCAGCGGCAAGAACTACAAATACACCTTCGACAAACTGGTGCGCCCGGAGGCGGGCCGCAAGCTGATCGACAACATCCAGCGGATTTACGACGCCGACTTCTCGGTGATCGTCTATAACTTCCTGGACATCCTCTCGCATGCCCGCACCGAAACGGACATCATCCGCGAACTCACCGAGGACGAAGCCTCGTTCCGCTCGCTCACCCGTTCGTGGTTCGAGCACTCCGACCTGCTGACACTGCTGCGCCTGCTCTCGGAACGCGGACACACGGTAATCATCACCTCGGACCACGGCACGATCCGCATCGACAACCCGGTGAAGGTGACCGGCGACCGCGAAACCTCGGCCAACCTGCGCTACAAAACCGGCCGCAACCTGGCCTACAACTCCCGCGAGGTATATGAAATCACCCGCCCGGAAGACATCCAGTTGCCGTCGATCAACCTGTCGTCGAGTTACATCTTCGCTTACAACACCGATTTCCTGGTCTATAACAACGACGCCAACCGTTACATACGGTACTACCGCAATACTTACCAGCACGGGGGAATCTCGATGGAAGAGATGCTCGTTCCCTACATCGTACTAAAACCCAAACAATAAATCATGCAGACCATCCACATCGACTCTCTGGACGAATTGCCGCACGCAGCGGCCGCCGTCATAAACGCGCTCGAAGGACGCTCGGTCGTCGTTTTCCGCGGCGAAATGGGGGCGGGCAAAACCACCCTGATCCGGGAAATCGTCGCCCGGCTCGGAGCTGACGACACGGTGACAAGTCCCACTTTCGCCATCGTCAATCAATATACGACCCGCGAAGGGAAGAATATCTATCACTTCGATTTCTACCGGATCAACCGGCTCGAAGAGGCTTACGACTTCGGCTACGAAGAATATTTCTACTCCGGGGATCTCTGTCTGGTCGAATGGCCCGAGAAGATCGAAGAGCTGCTGCCCGAAGAGGTGATGACCGTGCGGATCGCCGTCGGCGGCGACGAAGAGCGCACGATCGAAATCGACTGACTCCCGATTCGGCCCAATATCCCTGTATAGTACTTCTCAACACAGACTTCCCGCCCTCCGGCTCCAGCAGGCGAGATCATCCGGCACACGGTTGCAACAGAGAGTGTGTGATCCAGCCCGGCTCGAACGACCGACTGCCGAAACGGATATCGGGCGTAGTAAGTTTCCCCACCCCGCAACGTGAAACGGGAAGGAGTCGGGAACCCGCCGGTCAGATTCGGCTCGCTACACTTTATCATCCTTGCAGCAAATAGGGGGGGGCAGGCTCAAACGACCAACATTCGAAGCATACGCAGAGGACACTTGTGAACTCTACCATGCAAGGAATAGGAAAACAGAAAGTTAAGTTTGGATTAGCATTCGGCTTTCACTATCTTTGACATAGTCTTAGATAGGATGCGCCTCGGAAAACCGGGAACAAGTTCCCGGTTTTTCCCAGTTTTCACTATCTTTGGCCCCGAAAAATAAGGGCTTCGAAAAACGGTCGCCCGGGAAAAGCGAAAAATTTGCAAAAAAAGCAATCGCCGCTTTTGACGACAAACACACGACAATGGAAAAATACGAATCGAAACACCAACAGATACTCCGCTCGGCGGAACAGATTTATACGGTCATCAGCCGCTTCGACAATCTCACTCCTGCGGTGCAGGACAAGGTCGAAGAGTGGCGGGCCGACGAAAACAGTTGTTCATTCAAAGTCAAGGGCTTCACCGTCAATCTGCAAATCGTGGCCAAGGAAGCTCCCAAATACGTCAAGATACAGAGCGGCGAAGGCGGCGTCCCCATCGACTTCACCTTCTGGATCCAGTTGCAGCCGGCAGGTCCCTACGATACCCGCATGCGGCTGGTGCTGCACGCGGAACTGAATATGATGATGCGTATGATGATCGGAGGCAAGCTCCAAAAAGCGCTCGACCAAATCGCCGAAGCCATGGCCAAAGCCATGAACGGCAGCGCGATGTAATACCGATGTAATACCGAATACCCAACGAAAAACCCGGTACAGATCGCACCGGTTTTTTCGTTGATACCCTCGTTCCGGACAATACCGCAGCCTGAAACCGATACGGCAAGGCAAATTATCAGGCAGGAACCGCCTGTCCCGGACAGGCCGCGACATCGGGCCGGCGGAAAAATCGTCCTCTATCTATCCGGCACGAAAAGCGGCCTCTATTTTTCCAAACATTCGAACACCCGGCGCACCGTAGGAAACATCCCTTCGAGCCGATCTTTCAGTTCGGCGGCCGGACACCACGCAGCCACATCGATTCCCTCTTCCCGCTGAGGTTTAAGGGCTCGGCTCGAAGAAACGCGCATTTCGAACCAGTGCGTAGCCTTGAGCTCCCACCGCCCGTGCATATAATAGGCATGCAACGTCCGGCAAAGGAAGCGAACCACCTCCGCACCCACAGCTCCCGTTTCCTCGGCGACTTCGCGCACGGCACATTCCGCCGTACTTTCGCCCGGCTCCACATGTCCTTTGGGCAAATCCCAGCGCCCGTTGCGGTGAATCATCAAATATTCGCCGCGATCGTTCACTACCACGCCGCCCGCAGCCTCGACAGCAGCGAATTCCTGCCGGAAGAGGGAAAACGCCTGCTCGGGATCGGGCGTACAAACCGCAACCTCATTGTGAGTTTCCAGAAAATTAAGTATCTTCGTCCGGGAAATACGCCCGCCCTGCGGAAGATCGACGGCAAAAAAACGTGCCGGCGACGTTTCATCGGTAAAAATCAGAGTTTTATCTGCAAAATATAGATAGATACGCATAAAAATCGCTATTGACAAGCGCAAATTTAAGTATAAATCATATGAAGTAAACCCGATCTCAAATGAAAAATTTATTCCTCTTTATGGCAATTACGCTCGTGGGACTCGGCGGATGCAGCGAAAAGCGCTCCCAGCCCCTCGCTATCGACAACTCGCTCACCCAGGAAGAGATCGCCGCCGGCGTTCTCTCGCCCGAAGTGATGTGGAAAATGGGCCGCGTAGGACTGGCCTCGCTCTCGCCCGACGCCAGTCGGCTGCTCTACACCGTCACCTGGTACAATATGCAGGAGAACCGGGGCGTTACGGCGATCTACGTTCGTGACGCCGCCAGCGGCGAAGTCGCCCAGCTGACCGACTTTTCGTCGAACAACTCCGATCCGAAATGGAATGCCGACGGCAGCAAGATCTACTTCCTGTCCGACCGCAGCGGAAGTTCGCAAATCTGGGAAATGGGTGCCGACGGACAAAATCCCCGCCAGCTTTCGAAACTCGAAAAGGACATCGAAGGGTTCGGCGTAAATCCTGCGGGCGACAAAGTCTTTTATGTACAGGGCGTACAGGTCGCCGACCGCAAGTCGTCCGACATCCACCCGGACATGGCCGAATCGAAAGCCCGCGTTTACGACGACCTGATGTGCCGCCACTGGGACCGCTGGGATGAAGGCGAATACCGCCACATCTTCATCGCGGACCTGACTTCCGGCGGCATCGGGAAGGGCGTGGACATCATCGGCGAAGGTGCGGAGTGGGACACTCCGCTGGCACCCTATTTCGATATGTCCGAAATCGCGTGGGCTCCGGACGGCACCCGACTCGCATACACCTGCAAACCGCTGACAGGTGCGAAATACGCCGTTTCGACCGACTCGGACATTTTCGTCTATGACACGGAGACAGGCGCCACGACCAACATCTGCAAGGGACTCACCCCCATCTCCGGTCACGATGCGGCAGCCAAAACCGAACTGCCTTTCGTCGGCTACGACAAATACCCCGTATTCTCGCCCGACGGCACCAAAATCGCATTCCGTTCGCAGCGTCGTGCGGGCAATGAAGCCGACAAGGAGCGTCTGATGGTCTGGAATTCCGAAACGGGCCTGGTGAAGGAACTCACGAAGAATTTCGACTACAACGCTACCAACGTCATCTGGGACGGCAGCGAAGCGCTTTGGTTCCTCGCGCCGATGGAGGCTACGCACCAGCTCTGCCGCGTGGACATGAACGGCAACGTTTCCGTACTGACCCGGGGCGATCACGACATCAACGCCGTATCGATCGCAAACGGCAAGGCCGTAGCCGATATCTGCACGATCTCTTCGCCCTCGGAGCTCTATGAAATCGACCTGAAAGACGGAGCCCTCACGCAGCTCACGTTCATCAACCAGCCGATCCTCGACAAAATCCGCCTGGGCAAAGTCGAGAAACGCTGGGTGGAAACCACCGACGGCAAACAGATGCTGACGTGGGTAATCCTGCCGCCCGATTTCGACCCTGCGAAGAAATACCCGACGCTGCTCTACTGCGAAGGCGGTCCGCAAAGCGTCGTATCGCAATTCTGGAGCTACCGCTGGAACTTCCAGCTCATGGCCGCCAACGGCTACATCGTCGTCGCCCCCAACCGCCGGGGCGTGCCTTCGTTCGGACAGGAGTGGCTCGACCAGATCTCGGGCGACTACTCGGGCCAGAATATCCGCGACTACCTCTCGGCTATCGACGACGTCGCCAAGGAGCCCTGGGTGGACAAGGACCGCCTGGGCTGCGTCGGCGCTTCGTACGGCGGTTATTCGGTCTATTTCCTGGCCGGACACCACGACGGACGCTTCAAGGCTTTCATCTCCCACTGCGGTATCTTCGACTTCGAAGCCATGTACGGATCGACCGAGGAGCTTTTCTTCCTGAACAACGACTACGGAGGCCCCTACTGGGACAAGCAGAACGCGACGGCCATGCGTACCTATGCTAACTCGCCCCACAAGTTCGTCGATAAGTGGGATACGCCGATTATGATCATCACCGGCGAACTCGACTTCCGCATCCCCTATACGCAGTCGCTCGAAGCCTTCACAGCAGCACGTCTGCACGGTATCGACGCCCGTCTGGTCGAATTCGAAGACGAAGACCACCAGGTGATGAAGCCCCAGAACTCGGTGGTTTGGAACCGCGAATTTTTCGGCTGGCTCGACAAATACCTGAAAAAATAGCGTTTTTCAACCGTTTCGATGCGAACGGCGGCCTTCTTCCGGGAAGGCCGCCGTTCTATTTTCCACAACGGAATCGGAAGCCATTGATAAAAAAAGCGTATTGGTGACAACTTTTCCGTCGCTCGTTGAATTTATTTTTTTTCATGTTCCGCAAACTATAATTTTGACTTCGAACTTAAAATCAGATAAGCATTATGGAAACAACCAAGACGCTTCGCAAGTATGTGACCCCCAGCATCGGGGTTTTGGACATCCGCATAGAGCGCGGATTCGGCGACTCTTTCCCGGGCGGCACCGTAGAACCTATGTCGTACAACGACGCAACGAACGACAGTTACTAATTAAAATCATCGAACTTATGAACCGCATAATCAATACTCTTGCTCTTGCGACGGCCGGACTGGCTCTCCTCTGCGGATGCTCCGCCGATCCTTCGACGGATGAATCCGCTCCGGGTGGGAGCGACGGAAAAACCGTCCCAGTCTCTTTCGCCGCAGAACTGCCGGCAACCCGTGCGACGATCGAAATCGGAGACGACCGTTTCAACGGCGCCTGGGAGGTCGATATCGACAAACTCGGCATACACGCAACGCTGAACGGCATCGCCCAAGTCAACAAACCTTTCGTCTTTTCGAGCGAAGGCATTTTCAAAGGTGAACTCACACCGGGAACCGGCGCCTGGACCTACCTGGCCTATTATCCCCACGGAGAACAATCCCTGAACGGCACGTCGGCCACCATTCCGTTCGGCAATACCCGCATCCAGAAGGGCGGAACCTACAACAGCCTGTTCGACATTCTAATCGCACCCGCACAGACTACGGCCAATTCAGCGGAAGGCGTCGATGACAGCGGCGAAAGGATCCGCTTCAATATGCAGCGATTGACGTCGATCCTGGATTTCGACCTGACCAATTCGACCTCCGACCCGATTCGCTGCGTGCTGCTGACGGCAGAAAGCGACGATTTCCTGTCGGCCAAATCCCTGAATTTCGACCTGGCACAGGGAGAAGCCGCCGCGCCCGCACTCGACACGGAAGAACGGTCAAAGTCGATTTTGATAAACTTCGACGGCGGGTCTGCATCGGCCGCAGCTCAACTGGATGCCTTCTTCAATGTCCTGCCGGGCAATTACAACCTGAATCTGGACATCATTACCGCCACCAAACAGATGGCCTCCGTAAAGATCGACCGTACCGACAAGCCGTTCGAGGCGGGTGTCCTCTACAAGAAAGAAGTCGGCACGCTGACCCCCTCCGCCATCCCCGCCCCGTCTCTCGACTGGCCCGATCAGGACATCGACGCCACGCATGAAATCACGGTAGGGCCGGACCAGTCGCTCACCTACCCCGCAGCCATCGACATCACGGTACCGGGCGGTATCGCCGAACTGAAAGTCGAAATCGTTTCCGACGCCCTGAACGCGATGGGAATCGAAAACCTCGATCTGGTACACGAAACCTCGATCGCAGGAAGCATCCAATACAAGGACTTGGGTCTGAAATGCGGCACGGAGATCCAATATACGAAATCGACCGTATTCGACATCACCAAGCTCGTCCCGATGATTGCAATGCTCCCCGATGCAATCGGCAACCACGTATTCAAAGTGTCCGTTACCGACCTGGCCGGCCAGACGACCGTACAAGATCTGACCTTCCATTACGGCCAGGTAACGCTCGAAACCGCCGACCTGTGGCAAAATACCGCAACGCTGAAAATCGTCCCCTCCGCAACGGCCGCGAGCGCGACGCTCGAATACAAGCGCAGCACCGAAACCGCCTGGCAGCAGGCGACCGTGTCCGACAACGGCGACGGCACTTTCACGGCCGCGATCGAGCCGACCTGGAGTTCATCGACCAACGAAATGGGTAAAACCGTTTACGAACCGGATTATGTCACCGGCGTTTTCGCAGGTACGACCTACGATTACCGACTGAAGCTGGACGGTGCAGAAAAGGAAACCGGACGCTTCACAACGGCCAAAGGCGATGTAATTCCCAACGCGGACATGTCGGAATGGAGCACTGTTTCCCGGGCAGGTCTGTCCGGAAGCAAAGACGTTCCCTACCCCAATAAAACCGGAGATTCTTTCTGGGACTGCGGCAATAACGGGGTCACGACAGGGTTATGCTCTTCTACTACGGATAAATTCGGTGCAGCGGCTCCCGCTGCGAAACTGCAGAGCCAAAATATGTTCGTCCTGGCTTCAGGCAACCTCTTTACCGGAAGTTTCAACTATGCCAGCATGACCGGTACGGTGAAATTCGGCAGCCAATACACCTACACGGCACGTCCCAGGGCTTTGCGCGTAAAATACCACGCCACGACCGATGTCATCGACATGGTGCGATCGCAAAATCCGGCCCCTGGTGTGGCCAAGGGCGATCCCGACAAATGCCGCATCTTCGTGGCGATCGTGGACTGGGCCCAGCCCCACACGGTCGTTTCGGGAATGAGCTCGACTACGGGAGCCTGGGATCCCACCAACGGAGCGGACGTCGTATCGGAAGGTAAAGTCGTCGGCTACGGCTCGATGTGGATCGATCAAAGCACCCCCGGCGATGCCTTGGTTTCTTCCGAAGACGCACTCAAAATCCATTGGTACGAAGAGAAAGCTCCGTCTCCCACAGGGAACTACACGATCGTGATCTCATGCGCCGCGAATGCCTACGGCGACTACATGACGGGCTACTCGAAAGCCTGCCTCTATGTCGATGACTTCGAATGGGTATATTAACTCCATTCCAGCGATATTCCGTCAAATACCTCCTTGGAATAAGGAGGTATTTGACGTTAATTCCACGCTGTTATCTCAAACAAAACGCCCGTAAAACCGGGGATTCGTGATGAACTTTACCCGTTTCGTTGAATTTATTTCCATTATAGAAAAAACCCGTTTATTTTTGTGAAAATTGTGAATATCATTCACTAACTGTCTTATGGCGAAAAAACATCGGATCCTTCTCCCTGTACTGGCGCTGCTTCTGATCGGCGCCTGCTCCCGCAACGAGGAAATCGAGCAGCCGACTTCTCCGTCCGGCGGAGTCGAAGTCGCCATTTTGTGCGACAACACGAAAGAACCGCAGGTTTACAGTCTGCCCGACGGTACCCGAACCTGGATCGACGACAACGACTGGGCTTCGACCCGCTGGGACAAAAATGACAAGATCGCCCTTTGGGCGACCGCCGACGGCAGCAACTATACGCTCAACGCCCAGAATTTCTCGCTGGCCTACTTCACCCCCAGCTATTCGACCGCCGTTTTCAATTCGACGGTCGCCGATATGCCGGCAGGAACCTATACCTACACGGCCGTCAGCCCGGTGCCCGAAAGCGTCAGCGGCACGCAGGTATCTTACCAAATTCCGGCAAAACAGACGGGCCGTTACGAGGGAAAATGGGATATTCTGGCCGCCGATCCATTGACCGCCGACGCGCTTCCCTTGTTCGAACAGTCCGACCAAATGCTCGAAACTCCACCGTCGCACGCGCTGCGCTTCCGTCACAAATGCCACGCACTGCGAATCGAAGTCCCTGCAGGCCGCAACATCTGGGGCGAACCGATCACACGTCTGGTCATCGATTTCCCGACAGAAGTCGTCGGAACCGTTTCGTTCGACGCTGCCGATCCGTCGGCCCCAATGTCCCTGACCGAAGGCTCGAAGAGCATCACGCTCGATCTGAATACCCCGCTGACGGACGAAGCCGAAAACTATGCCTGGGCCTTCATCAACCCCACGACGGTAAGCGGCGACATCTCTTTTACGGCCTATACAGCAAACGGATACCGTTCCCACACGCTCTCCGTCCCGATCGACCGCGAAATGGCGGCAGGGCACATCACCCCCATTACCTTGACGATCCCGACCGAGTTGCCGGTAAGCTATGTCGATTTTTCGGTCACGGGCGACTCCTCGAATCTGGGTGAAGAGCCTTACAACCTGATCGTCAAAGCTCCCGAAGGAATGACTTTCCGCGACGGGACGACCGAGCAGACCTTCCCCATCGACGAATCCAACAAATACACGGTGGCTTTCTACGGCGACCTTTACGGCGATCTGCTGGCTCAACAGCCGTTGCAGGTCAGCTTCGAAACCGAAAATGCCCTCGTGCCGCAAAATGTAAGCGTCGCTTCGTTCACTCCCGGCGAACATCTGCCGATCGCACTCAAAATCCCGTACCTTCTTTCGGAAGATTTCGACGATAAAACCGATTTCGAATACAAAACAGAAGCTACGACATCCAATCCGGACGGTATCTCTCTGTCGCAGTACGGCTTTGACGAGGGTTGGACGGGAACCCGTCTTCAGGTTTCGCAAAAGGCGATGCGTATTTCCGTCCGGCACGAAACCGTAGCCCAGTATCCGGGACGGCTCGACACTCCGCCGCTCGCCTATATCAAACCCGGAAAAACCGTAAAGCTGAAAGTGACCTTCAATGCCAACAAGGACAACGACTATCTCTATTGCAGTTTCGGAACCCTCACAGATACGGCCCCTAAAAAAGGTAACGACGGCCTCGAAAACACGCTGAAAGAACAGATCGACAACCTCAATACACTGAGCGGCGTATCGTTCGGAAATATTCAGGGAGTATGCACCTGCGAAGTTCCCGCAGCAACGAATGCAACGCGCCTGTCGTGGCTGACTCAGAGAACATACAACCTCACCGGCAACGGATGGGTATCGAAAACTTGGTATATGTACCTCGACAACATCCGCGTAACCATCGTAAAATAAACCTCCAAATCAATAACCCTATGAAAAAATACCTGTTGATTCTAACGACCCTTGCACTGTTGGGGGGGGGCTGCTCGAAAGAGGAAATCCCCGAAACGACAGACGGGGAGGGCTCGGTCGAATTCCGGACCACGACCTGCTCCGAGGTCGATTCGCAGACGACCCGGGCGCAAACGTCCCTGCCGGACAACTGCAAGCCGTCCGGCAACAGCTTCAAGCTGGTCGTAAAAGGCAAAGAAGGCACAGCGACAGCGGAATACCTCGCCGAATACACCACGCTCAGCGAATATACGGCCCCCTTCATGCCCAGCGGCAACTATACGGCGACGATCAGCTACGGCGATCCGCAGCAGGAGGGCAGCACGGCTTTCTGCTACCAGGGAGCGCTCGACTTTACGATACTCGCCCGCAAGACGATTCAAAAGACCATTACCGCCTCGCTCACGAACTCGGTAATCAGCCTCGAATGCGGCGAGTGGTTCAAGAAATACTATTCCGAAGCGCAATTCACCGTCCAGACCGAAGCGGGCAACAATTTCAGTTTCACCCACTCCTCGTCGCCCGATACTCCGATCTTCGTCAAGCCGGGAAGCAAACTTCTGCTCAAAGGTACGGCGGTGAAGGCACAGAACGGCGTGAAAGTGGAATTCCCGCAGCAGCAGATCGGTGTCACGACGGCCCGCACCTGGCACAAAATCCGGATCGACGCTTCGCAGGCGGGACAGGGCAGCATCAGCATCCGACTGGACGATACGCTGACCGAAGTACCCCCGCAGGAAATCGAACTCAACCCCGAAGCATAACCCCGTATAAAATAAGCTAAAAACAGATCCTATGAAGACTTTTACCAAATATTTGCTCTTGCCGTTCTGCTGTCTTTTCATGGCGGCGGGATGCGGAAAAGACGATCTCCCGACGGGAGGACAACCGGAAGGACCCGGTTCGGAAACGGGTATCCTGAGCTTTGAGAACTGGGACCTGACCGTAGCGAGCGATATGGAAATTTTGCCGACGGACAACACTCCCGGCACCTCTTCGACGCGCAGCACGGTGGACGCACCGGACGATTATATCATAAAGATCTACAATTCGAAAAAAGAACAGGTAGGCAGCTACACCTATGCCGAAATAAAGACCACGGGCAACATCGAATTACCGCAGGACAGCTATACCGTCACGGCGGAATCGCCCAATTACGCCAGCATTCCCGACGTAGCGTGGGAAACGCCCGTCTATTACGGCGAAGTTTCGGTCAACGTAATCAAAAAGCTCACGACAACGGTCAATAACCTGGTCTGCAAATTGGGCAATATCAAGACGACGGTCGGACTTTCCGCCGATTTGGACAGCCTGTTCAAGCCGGACGACGAAACAGACAAACTCACCGTCACCCTTTCGATCCAGGACAATTCACTGGTTTACGGCCGCGCCGAAGCTACGGGCGAAACGCTCAAACCCGGTTTCTTCCGTGCAGTCGATACGGACAACACCCTGAAGATCGTCCTTTCCGGCCAATACAACAAAGCCGGCGAGGGAGAACCGGCCTCCTATGTGCCGGTCAATTGGAGCCAGGAGATACAGAACGTCAAAGCCGGACAATGGCGCAAGATCAACATCAAGATCCTGCATGCCAGCGACGGCAACGTCCAATTCCAGGTTACGGTCGAAACATGGGTTTACGACGAGAAAATCGACGTGGACGTCATGTCTTCGTTCTATTCTTACGGCGAAGAGGAGATTCCCGACGAAGAAATTTCGGACGAGAACTCTCCGGCAGTAACCCTCGAAAACGGGGATATCGCCCAGCCCTACCCCATCACGACCAGCATGTTCGACTTCGACGTTCAGAGCTGCTCCCCGATGATTACGGCCGTCGTAACTCCTTACCAGGGTTCGACCGTCGCCTCGCTGGAGGTTGTCTTCGATTCGGACAACGCCCAGTTCCTGGAAGCTCTCGCAACGGCCGGCTACAGCGACAACACGGTAGCCCTCTGGCCGGGCGAAAATCCGGCCGGCGACTACTGCGTAGTCAAGCAAAGCGGCTCCGATCTGCTCGTCAAGGTCAATTACAACGGTATGAAAGGATTGTACGACCACACGGGCACCCATACCGCGAAGTTCATCGCCATCGACTCTGAAGGCCGTCGCTCCTACACGACGATGACCATCAAGGTCACCCACGACAGCGGCACCGCAGAGGGACCGAACATCTTCTGGAGCACCAATCCGGAAGGTACGGATATCGTCGATATCGACTCCCGCCACACGCTCACGGAGGAGGGTATGAACGTCTTCATCAACCTCGCCTCCGAGAGCGGAATAACCGGCCTGACGGTCGATATCATCAGCGATGCCCTCACCGCCGAAGTCCTCGAAAGCCTCGGTATCGGCTTGGAAGCACATATGGATCTGGTCAATCCGGCTTCCGACAAAATGGACGAAGGACTCCACTCGTTAGGGTTCAAGACCAAAGACGAAATCGTCGGACAGAAAACCCTGCAATTCGACATTTCTCAGTTTATGACGATGCTCTATGCCGTAGCTCCGGGCAACACGGACTTCAAATTGACCGCAACGGATGCTTCGGGACAGAACATCAAGTCCATCATGCTCTATGTTCCCCAACAGTAAACCGCAACAGAGATGAAAAAGATTCTTAAATATATTTCGCTGCTTGCAGGCGTGGCCTTCCTGACCGCAGCCTGCTCGCAGAGCGACATCGACGGCAACGCCTCGGAAGAGATGGGAACCCTGCGCCTAAGCGTCAATATCGGCGGCTCGCGTGCCGACGCATACAACGCTCTGGATCGGAGTATCATGCGCGTCTATAAGATCGAAAACGGAGAAGAGAAGCTGATCCGCAAATACCAGCCGGCTACGGAAGCTCCGGGTGATTTCTACCTGGTAGCAGGGTCCTACCGTATCAAAGTGGAAGCAGGAGACCAGAGCCAGGCGACCTTCACCAACAAGAGTTATTACGGCGAATTGGACGTCGATATCGAACCCCAACAGACCGTCCTCAAAGAGGTAGTCTGCCCAACCACCAACATCGGCGTCAAAGTCGTCTTCGATCAGACGATTCTGGACAAAATGGATCCGGGATTCAAGGCTTACGTCAGCGCCATCGACACCTTCTCCAAAACGGAAGCAGAAAACGGCTCGGTACCGACGCTCAAATACACCGAGAACGCAACGGGTTATTACCTGCTGCCCGAAGATGTTCACAACCTGAGTTGGGGCTTTTACAGCTCGAGCACGGAGTTAGGCAGCGTTTCTAAAACCGGAGTCATTCCGACACCCGAAAGCGGCAATCTTTATACGCTGACATTCAAGTATTCGAAGACTCCGAACGGCTACCTGGGCATCACCGTACAAGTCGATGAGGACGGAGAGATCCACGAAGATCCCTTCATCTTCAGCCCGCAGCCGACGATCAAGGGCGACGGATTCGACATCAACTCGGTAATCGGATTCAATACGGACGACATTTCGTTCGCAGTATCCTCGGTACAGGCGCTTTCGGGCATCTCCATCAAGGCCAACGACGAAACGATCCAGGTGTTGAGCGACGGCGCGCTGCTTCCGGAAGCCGCAGCCAAAGGCATCAGCTACACCAAGACCGACGACAACAGCGGCAAACTCTCCCTCGGCGGAACCTTCTTCTCCACGTTCGCCGGCGGCATTCACGAAGTAGAATTTACGATGACCGACGTCGCACAAGCCGAAGGTACGGGCAAAGCCCGCATCGCAACACCCGGACTCACCGACCTGGCGGTGTACGACCTCTGGCTCAATACGGCCGATTTTCAGGCAATCGTCACCGATCCGGCGCTCACCAACGTCAAAGTACGTTACCGCGAACGCGAACGCCTGGCGGAGTCGCCCGCCTTCGGTGAGTGGAAGACCGTAACCGCCGTTGCGGGTACCGACTATACCTATACGGCACAAGCCATCGACTTCGCCGCAGACCGCGATTACGAATACCAGTTGCTCATCAACGATGCGGAAACGGGCGAGGTACACAATTTCTCGGCCGCAACGGGCATTCAGCTTCCCAATGCGGGATTCGAAACCTGGACGAACAGCAAAACCTGGTACCCCTGCTCGGCGGACGAAATCGGCTCGAACGGCATGGGTACGGGCTATACCGGATTCTGGGGTACGGGTAACCCCGGTGCCAATGCCGCCGGTATCGTGGTGACCGAACCCGCAGACGATCCCCGTCCGGGATCGACCGGGAGCAAGTCCGCCCTGCTCAAGACCCAGAGCGCTTTCGGCGTAATCGCTGCCGGCAACCTCTTCATCGGAGCCTTCGGCGGTGTTCACAACACCACTAAAGGCGATGTGTATATGGGTCGTCCGTTCACCTTCAACGCCCGTCCCAAAGCGATCACATTCTGGTACAAAGGGACGGTCGGGTCCGGCGACAAGGCCCGCTTCTTCGTCTGCATGGGCAAATGGAGCTCCTACCACAAGATCGACACAAACGACCAGAGCACCTTCTTCGATCCTTCCCAGGAAAGCCTGCCCGAAGGCCCCATCTACGGCCACGGGGACTGGCTCAACGATACCTCCCAAAGCGATTGGAAAAAGATCGTAATTCCCATCGAATACCGCAGTGATGAAAAGCCCAATTACCTGATGGTAACAGCCTCGGCGAGCTACCGCGGTGACTACATGGAAGGGAACAAGGAGAGCAGAATGTATATCGACGACATCGAATTTGTATATTGATTTTCATGCGAGGAACCGTCGCCATCCTGACACTGACACTGTCACTGTGTCTATGTTTTGCAAGCAATCAATCGCAGGCCGCTCCGGGACCTGCGATTGATTCGGCAATACCGCAACCCGATTCTTCGGAAACCGTGAACACGGGCTCCGAAAGCCCTCGGCCCGAACATCCGCTTCGAACCGATGCACAATCGCCTGCTCCGATGGAATCCGCCCCGGGGCGTAAGGCCGATCCTCGCGCAGAACGGGGCCTGACTTCCATGTCCAACCAGTTCGTCCCCCGGGGACAATGGATTTTCGGAGCCTCCGCCTCCTATTCCACCCACACGAACAAAGATTACACGTTTCTGGTAATCGAAGATATCAACTCAGACGGCTACACCTTCAAAGTCACCCCCCTGATCGCCTACGCGATCCGGGACAACATGGCTATCGGCGTCAAATTCATCTATTCCCGCTCGTTGCTCCGCATAGATAGCGGCAGCATCAAACTGGGCAGCGACATCGACCTCGGTGTCGATTTCTACAACGCACTGCAACACAACTACTCCGGAGCTTTCATCTGGCGTCAGTACATCCCTCTGGGACAAAACAAGCGCTTCGCCCTGTTCAACGAAACCAGCCTGACATTGGGCGGCGGCCAATCCCGGTTCGCTGCGGACTCCCCGATCCGGGGCACTTACGAAACCAATTTCTCCGCCTCGATCGGCATATCGCCCGGCCTGGTAGCCTTCGCGACCAACAACCTGGCTTTCGAAGTCAATATCGGCGTAATGGGTCTTTCCTACACCCGAACACGCCAAGTACACAACCAGGTAACCGTCGGAAAGCGAACTTCGAGCCTGATGAATTTCAAGGTCAATATCCTGTCGATCGGACTGGGAGTATCTTTCTATCTATAACGCGGAAATACGATGAAACGACTGATTTTTACCATACTGATAGCCGTCGCAACGGTTTCCATGCTCCGAGCCCAGGAACCGACATTCCCGGGGGCACTTCCGTCTTCCCGCCTGCAGGACAGCCTCTCCGCCACTCCGGTTCCGACGACCGTCCCTGTCATCGAGGAACTTCCGGCCCCGACGTTCTACGCCGATCTGAGCGACTCGTCCGCATCGATGCCGACCTCGGTCTCCCCGGTACGTCGGAAACAACGATTCCTGCCGATGAAACGGAGAATCGACCGCGAAATCAACAAAATCAAATTCGCCTACGCAGGTGAAATCGCCCTGGGCCTCACCGTATCTTACGGCACCCTCTCAAGCGACGACACGGACTACCTGCTGATCCTGGACAACCTGAATCTGAACGGCAGTATCTTCACCATCAACCCCTCCGTAGGCTACTTCTTCAAGGACAACATGTCGGCCGGCGTCCGTTTCGGATACACCAACATCAACGGAACGCTGGATACGGGCAACTTCAATCTGGGAGAGCAAAACGACGTCAATCTGGCCTTCAAAAACCTCCACCTGCAAAGCAGTGCACTGTCGGTCGGCCTCTATTTCCGCTCCTATGCGGGATTGGACAGCAAAGGACACTTCGGGCTTTTCGGTGAAGTAGATCTTTCGATGAAGACCGGTAATTCGGAGTTTACCTACGAAACCGAAGGCACCCTCAGAAGCACGTTCAGCGACGACCTGAAACTGTCGCTCGGGTTCAACCCGGGTCTGGCGGTTTATATCTTCCCGAACGTGTGCAGCACCATTTCCTTCGGACTGGGCGGTATCGAATACACCAAGATCAAACAGAAAGATGCCGACGGCAACGAGATCGGGCAACGAACCGCTTCGAAAATGCGGTTCCGGCTCAACCTGCTCAATATCCGCATCGGCGTTACCGTTCATCTATGGAACAAGAAAGCCAACAAAGCATGATGAAACATCTCCGACATATACTTATCGGCATACTCCTGCTGCTGACCTCCTGCATCGAAAATTCGATTCCTTATCCGGTCGTCACGCTGCAAATCCTCGGTGTCGAAGGCGAAGGTTTCACCTGCGCACCCGAAGATATCAATACCCAGGAACGAATCGTCACACTTCATCTGGACGAACAAACCGACATCTCCAACGTAAAGATCGACAAAATATCGGTCACCGAAAATGCCCGGTCGTCGAAACCCCTTTCGGGGACATTCGACCTGCGGACTCCGCTCTACATCACCCTTTCGTTTTATCAGGATTACGAATGGACGATCGTAGCGGACCAGCAGATCGAACGTTATTTCGAAGTCGAATCGCAGATCGGCGCTGCGGAAATCGACGTCGATCAACTTACGGCGAAAGCATACGTTCCGGAAGGGACCGATTTGAGCGACCTCAAGGTCACACGGCTGAAACTCGGCCCGGCGGACATTACCACGATGACACCTCCGATCGACGAGCTGACTTCGTTCGAATCGGTCCGCTACGTTTACGTCGCTTACCACGACTTCGAAGAGAAATGGTCGCTTTACGTCGAAGCTACCGATACCAAGGTACGCTTCACGCAGGTCGATGCCTGGAGCGGGGTCATCTGGGCCTATGCCGAAGGCAACAGCGCGGACGAACTGGGATTCCGTTATCGCAAGACCGGCGACGAGGCGTGGACCGAAGTCGATAAGGAGCAAATCAACATCTCGGGCGGTGCATTCGACACCTGTATCACGGGACTTACCCCGGAAACCCAATACGAAGTAGTCGCCTACTCCGGCAGCGACGAAACAGAGGTGGCGAGCGTCACGACCGAAGCGGCACCGCAACTCCCGAACGGAGGTTTCGAAGAGTGGGAAACGATCGACAAAGTCGTCTATCCCTACCTGGCCGACGGCATTCACTTCTGGAATTCAGGCAACAAAGGCGCCAGCATCGGCAACGCTACTCCGACCGACAAGACGACGGACGTGCGTCCCGGCACATCGGGCATCTATGCCGCACAGCTTTCGTCGAAGCTCGCAGGTCTGGTCGGCGTTTACAAATTGGCCGCCGGCAATCTCTTTACAGGCATATTCTACGGAATCCGAAATCTCACGCACGGTATCGTCTGCTTCGGACAACCTTTCGAAGCCCGTCCGACGGCTCTGCACGGCTGGTTCAAATACAACCAGGGAATGCTGACCAACGTGGGCAGCACCCAGCCGCCGGGGATGAACCTCAAGGTCGGCGATCCCGACAACGGCATGATCTACATCGCCGTCGGCACCTGGACCCCGGAAGAGTACGGCATCTCGCAGGGAGAACAGTTCGGATCGGCCGAAAACCCGATTGCGATCGACACCCGCAACCCCAGTTCGTTCTTCGATCCGACGAGTCCGGCCGTAATCGGCTACGGACAACTGCCGCTCACCGCCAGCTACTCCGAATGGCAGGAGTTTACCATACCGCTGAAGTACGTGGCGACAGACCGCAAACCGACCCATATCGTCGTCGTCTGCTCGGCTTCCCGTTGGGGCGACTATTTCATCGGAAGCACCTCGAGCGTGCTCGTCGTCGATGACCTCGAACTGATTTACGACCGGCTGGACAAAACCGGTGAATAGGTATATTCGCCGTCAGACTATCCCTCCGATCGGATACGAACGACGAAAACCAAACGCTGAATCCGCAGCGCTTTCCAACAAAAAAGCAGGGAATCACTCCCTGCTTTTTTGTTCTGTTATCGGACTTACCCTCTCGGCGCCCTCCGGATCAGAGCTGCGCGATCCGGCAATACTTATTATAACGATTCATTACGTCCTGCACGAAAGCCCGCGTCTGACGGTAGCCGGTAAATTTGCCGCACTTCACGACCTCGTGCTGGTAATAGGCGGGATCGGACTTGAGTTCCAGGTAGCGGAGCACCACCTCCCAGGAATTGGGGTCTTCGCCGTTCACACGGGCCAGCCGCCGGGCATCATTGACATGACCGATTCCACCGTTGTAGCAGGCCAGGATCAGGCTCATTCGGTCTTTCTCGGAAATTCCCGCCGGCAGGTCGAGCGTCGAATCGATCCGATTCCACACTTTATTGGCCAGCAATACATTGGTTTCCGGATCGAGCAAGGCTTCTTCCGAGGCTACGTCGAACTGCCGGGCCACTGCAGGCATGATCTGCATCAGCCCCCTCGCTCCACGGCGGGAAACTATATCGGCTTTGAAACGCGACTCGTGATAGGCAATAGCACTCATCAGGCGCCAGTCGTTCCCCTCCCGCTCGCTGATATTCCGAATTACGTGATCGTAAGGAGAGATCACATACCGGGCTTCCATTTTCTCCTCCAGGGTAATCCCCGCTTCGGACGACGTCGAAAAATCGGCGTTGAATCCGTAAAAAGTGGTCTGTAATGTTAAAAATACGAAAATTAAACAGGTTTTCTTTAACATAAAACTTGCTTTTGCAGGCAGCTTCCTGTGCCGTACAGTACGCTAATCATAGAAACCCCACGAGATACCCATCTTAAACATGCCCGGATTGAGCGGGTACTTCGCAATCGCGAAATATTCGCCGTTTCCGAACAAGCCCCGGTTGATATGCTGATATTTCAGGAATATCCGCATTCTCTTCCACTTGCCCATCAGGAAAAGATCCAGGTAGGGGTAATTCCCCACCTCGATTTCCCGCTGATTGAAGAACTCCGAGAGCGCAGGATTGTAGCCGGGCGCATAGTAGCGCGTATTGAAATGGCCATCGACACCGAACTGCACCCGGAGCACGTCGCGCACCGCCCAAAACTCGTAATAATACGAGAGGAAGGCGCTGACGAGCGGAACGGGTATGACACTATGATTCGTACTCCACTGCAACAAAACCTTATGGTCCAAATGAAGTCCGGCGATCCGGAAATCTTTGCGGGCGTACACGCTCGTCACGCTGACGCTTCCGTTGTCCTGCGCTATCTGGCTGTCGGCACCGTAATAAATCTTATCGGTGACAATGCCTTGCCACACACCGACCTCAAACGCATAATCGGGGACACGGAAAGCAACTTCGAAACGAGTTTCATTCTCCTTGCGCAAAGGAGTCAACCACACGTAGTGGTTAGAGAATAGATTCTCCTGCCAGTAATCCGGCGAACGCGTTTCCATACGGAAACGCCCTTCGAGAATCAGGGGACGTTTGCGGATATATCCCGTCAGCGCCAGATTGGCGCCGAACGAAACGTCACCGCCGCGATATCCCGACGGGTAGAACTTGGCGTCAGCTCCCCAATCGACATATTTCTTGATCTTTCCTTCGACCGATCCATATACGAAGTAACTGCTTTTCCCCACCTTCTCGTACTTACCGTTCAGGTAGGAATCCAGCCTGAACTGCGAATAGGTGTGCAGGTCGAGTCCTACACCTCCGTTCACCGTACCGACCACACCGTTGCGATCCCAGGGCTGCGCCTGAATGAACACCCGGTTGGAAATCACCCGCTCATAGATCGAGTCGCGCGTCTGCGTGGGATTGATAAACCAGTTCTTGTAATATTCGAGATCGCGTGCCGGAACGAAATTACCTTTATCATCCCGTTCGTAACGGTCGTCGGTATAGGTTCCCCGAACATCCTTATAAACCTTGCTCCAGGAGTTGTACTCGAACGAATGACCGATGAATACGGCCGGCAGATTGGCGATCGAAAAGTCGCTTTCGGTAACCGGCAGCAACGGAATACCGTACGACTGTTCGACGAAAAACGCATTGTTGCGGTATATGTTGGTAGCCTGCGAGCTCGTCAGTCTCATCGGCACGCCCGACGGCATTTCGAAAGTCGTATCCCGGATCGCCCATTCACCCACCACGCCGCCGTTCTCACGTGTTTCTATGTGGTTGTTGATGAATCCGGCATGCACCGAATAACGCTTTCCCGTGTGCGAAACGGCAACCGAAAGGTTGTGGTTCTTGGTACGGGACCACTCGTAAAGGCCCTTGGTGCCGCGCGACCGATAATTGACGTTGAAGCCCGTAGTCGGCGAAATATTATGTCCCAACGTCAGGCTGAAATTCTCCTCCCGGAACTTCTTCTGTCCCGACTCAAGGTACATGAAGTGGAAATACGGCCGTTTGAGGTTGTAGAAGGGGACGTTTTCCATGCGATAGGTATAGACATCGAAACCTTCGGCAAAAGAGAAGTCGCGGTATTGAGGCCGTTCGAAGTAGTTGTACGGTAACGAAGCCTGTCCCAACGCACCCACGGCGGCATGGCCGACGCCTTCCTTATAAAACGGGTAGTCGATGCGGAAAGTGGCGAGCGTGGTATCGAGCGGATTGATATGCACCTGGTTGTAGTCCCGCGAGATCGTCCACGAAAAGTTGGGCAGCGCACGGATCGAATCGTTGAAAAAATAGGATTCGAGGGGCTTTCGAAGCCGTTTTTTCTTGGTCGAATCGGTCGGCATGGCGGGTTGTTCCTCGCCGTTCTGCGTCTGGAACGGGTTGCTGCCGAGCATATTGTTCGGATTATTCGGGTCGTTCGGATTCTGATTGTTCTGGTTTCGCAGGATCGCGCTGGCGTCGAATTGAGCGGATGCCTCCAACGTCGGAAAGGCCAGCAGCCCTCCCCACAGCAAAATCCACAGAATTTTTTTCAACACCTTCGGAAACATCGGAATACGTACGCGCAAATCGCGGCAAAGATAGTAAAAAATCAGGCTTTCGGTGCTTTATCGGGATTTCCCGAGCGCATGCAGAGCCAGCGAACCGCCGACACGACGATATATAGAACGATAATTACCGGGATAGCGTATGTACGAAGTATAATTATCAACACGATACTCGCCAGCAGAAAGAGGTACCTCACCTCGTTTCCACGCCAGCCGAAGCCGTGGAACTTGAGAGCGAACATACGGATCGGAGAAACGAGGAGCAGGGAGGTCAGCACGGCGATCAGCAACACCCCGTCCGAAGAAAGAGCGACCGCCCCCTGCTGCCACAACATGCCGAGCGAAGCGCAGAGAAGCGATCCGGCAGGCGTCGGAAGTCCGCAGAATTCGACCGTCTGCGTTTCGTCGATGTTGAACTTGGCCAGACGCAGCGCAGAAAACGCCGCCAGGACGAACACGCCATACCCGAGCTTCCAGGTCTCCGGCAGCCAGCAAGGTTCGGTCTGCAGGCAAACCTGCCAGAGCACTGCGGCAGGAGCCAGTCCCGAAGTAATGACATCCGCCAACGAATCGAGCTGCACCCCGATCGCCGAAGACGAATGCAACAGACGGGCCACGAAACCATCGAAAAAATCGAACACGATTCCCGCGACTATCAGCCAGAAAGCGAGCGTCAAATCATTGTACATCAGTGCTACCACGACGGCAAACGACCCGCAGAGCAGATTCATGAGGGTCAATAAATTCGGTATCGTGAAAAGTCGTATCCGCATTTGTAAAAGAATTAGTCCACCTATTAAGTAGGCAAATATAGGAAAAATCCATCGGTTACACGCACACGACCGTCGTAAAATGCACATCGGGAAAATTATCGGAAGCTATTTTCCCCCTCGACATCCATATTTTTTAATTAAAATTTGCATAAAAGAAAAATTAAATATATCTTTATTTTTGTAAAAGATTGCGCTATTAGTAAAAATGTACTACGGATAAATTTTCAGGAGGTGCGGAAAATACGATACAACACCTAATCATTAGAACCTTATTTACAAACCTTAACCAAAAACATGTATGAAAAAATTTAATTTGTTGATGGCGCTTATGATGGTATTCGCACTATCGTTTGCCGCTTGTAATGATGATGAAGAGCAAATTCCCCCTACCGATGGTGGTAATTTGACTTTCGAGGTAACGGTTGGCGAGATTACCTCATCCTCCATTGCCTACACTGTAACTCCCTCCGACCTTAAGGCCGAGTACCTGTGCATATTGGCCGATGCCAAAACAGTCGAGTCGTTTACTCGCGATGAATTTCTCGTGGAGGCCATCTTGGAGGAGCTTAAGGCTGAAGCCGGCGCACAGGGCAAGACTTTAGCAGAGTATATGCCTGAAATCGTTGATAAGGGGGCTATCACTAATGGCAAGTTCTCGAATCTGTCCCCGGCGTCCAAATACTACATCATCCTGTTCGGAGTAGATCCGGCCAACGGATATAAGGCTAACTCTGACGTAGTTAAGAAAGACGTTACGACTGAAGAGTTCCAGGATCTCAACATAACATTCGAGGTTGAGACGACTGTGGACGGCAACTCTGCAACATTCAAAATCACCCCTTCGAACAACGATGACGTGTGGTACTTCACCACTCTTCCCAAAGCCACTTACGACGCATACACCGATCCTGCCGGTCAATACAAGATGGAAACACGGCAATTCATGCTCTTCTGTCTCCAGCAGGAAATCGAAGCCCGGCGTCAGCAAGGCATGTCGGATACTGAAATTATGAATGCGATCTTCCACAAGGGGGCTTTGGAACTCGAAGGCAAGGGACTTACCGCCAACACGGAGTATATCAACCAAATCGCAGGCTTTATCATAACTCCGGAAGGTCAGGTGACCATCGCTACCGATGTTACAACAACCACCTATACCACCGGTAATGCCCAGGCCCAAGATTTTACTTTCGAAATTACCGTTGGTGAGGTCGAGGCTATGAATGCCGCTATCAAGATCGTTCCGACAGATGAAACCGCTACCTTCTGCTGGATGGTGGCTCCGTGGGATGGGCAGAAGACAGCTACGGAGGTTATGGACGACATCGTAGCACAATATGGCAACTTTATGAACAACGGAGCCATGCTATATAAAGGCGTTCAGGATTACACGGGCGGCCCCGGCAGCCCGTATAAATACAAACTCGATGCTGCCGATACCGACTACTACGTCATTGCCTTCGGCTATGCCGGCGGTGTAACTACAGCCCCTGTGATGGAGACTTTCCGCTCCCTTGCGGCTCCGGATCCGGAATCGACCACCTTCCAGATAACTGCTTCCGACATTTCCCCTTATGGTTTCTCTGCAGAGGTAACACCATCCGAGACTACCACATACTATACGGTGGGATTCATGCCAACAGAAGAGTTTAAGACTTTGGATTTTGACCAACTTACCGCAGATATAAACGCAAATTTCGACGAGATGTTCGCAATGTCACAGATGTTTGATCCTAACACTACTGTTGCTCAAGTTCTTAGTACATATTATTATAAAGGTGTTTTCACTGTCGATGCTTCAGAATTGACTCCTGAAACAGCTTGCTCCGGCTTTGTAGCAGCACTCTCTGCAGAAACAGGCCATGTTGTCAAAATTCACAAGTTTGAAAACATCGCAACTACCGGCAAACTCGGCAACATTAATCCTTCCATTGAGCTTATCGGCTACTGGTCAGGAGACGACGAGGCCGGTCAAATCTTTGGGCAACCAGACGCAACGAGAGGTAAAGCTATCACTGTCGTCAAGTATAGCGGCTTCAATAGCGCACGGAAACTATTTGCACTAATGTGGTATGACGAAATGACAAATGTCGATCAATACCCTGATGCATCCCTTTGGAGTCAGTTGAAAGCAAATTGGCTGGAAATCGATCAGTCACAGCCGTACTCATTCTATGTTGTTGAATGGGAGACTCCGCAGACAGCATTTGCCTATGCAGAAGATAACGATGGCAACCCGGGTACTTTTGGTCGTCTCTTCACTCGCGCAACCGCAGAGAACAAGGGTAATATTCAGGATTTGATCGATCTTGTTGAGAAGCTCAACGCGACATCGAAGAGTTCTTTTACACTACCCAAGTCCGGTATAATCGGCAAGAATACCGGTATTACACGCAATGACAAGAATATTAAAGCAAATACTCCTGTCGCAAACGTAGTCAAGAACGAGGTAGAAGTTGTTGAGCCCAAGCCATTCGCATCATCTTACAATGTGTCATACGTGCGGCCTTTCTATTTGTAATTTTATATAGAACTGAATGTTTGATAGTTCGTCTGGCGGGTTCGCCAGACGAACTATTTTCTGTATGAACGGTCAATACAAATACAATATGTATGCTATTTATCCCTAATCCGACAAATCATACTATATTTGTAAAAGCGTAAGAACACGTCCCTGAAAACTGCAAATACACCGTTTTCTTCTCGGCTCGCACTGTATTTAATCGTAAAAATTCATCGATTATCCCCACGAATCGAATCGTCATCCTCGGGGCCACTTCCGGCATCGGACTGGAGATCGCAAAACTGTATATCGCGGCCGGCGGGCAGGTCGTCGCGGCAGACGGGAACCCCCTTACAGAGTTGATCCGCCGATACTATCCCGACGCCAAAACCATCGCCTCCGTCCTGCCCGAAGCACACGCCACTATCAACCCCGACACGGTGGACGACGCCCGGAAGCTGATCGATATCGACCTGGGCATAATCGACGGTTGTTTCGGTGTGGCGGAAAACGGCGCGGTATGGATCCGGCAGGACATCCGCCACAAAGCCCTCTATTTCGGTGCCACGGCCCTGATGATCCTCATCCCGCGCGATGCGCTGGTCGATACGATGCACGAGGCTCTCGCCCGACCGGAATTGGACGACTTCGAATACGGATGCTTCATGTCCGGACCGTCGAAAACCGCAGATATCGAACAGGCCCTGGTCTTCGGGGCGCACGGTCCGATGTCGATCACCGTCGTACTGCGGTAAACCGCATCTCTCGACTCCACGTCCACTATCCGGCACTTTTTCCCAAGTGCCGGATAGTTCGTTGTACGATTCGTCCGTATCATCCGTAAAATTTCCCTGGCCGACAAATATCCGCATTTCAAAAACATACCGAACAATATTTAATTTTCATCCGAGAATAATTTTAGCTATCTTTGTCTAATGGATCGATCCGGCGATGCCGGCCGTAAATTCTGAAATCATTCAAAAACAAACCGCAGCGACAACTCATCATGGACAAACATACCTATTGCGTCATCATGGCCGGCGGCATCGGCAGCCGCTTCTGGCCCAAAAGCCGCCAATCCAAGCCCAAGCAATTCCTCGATATCCTCGGCACCGGCAAGTCGTTTATACGCATGACGTACGAGCGTTTCGAAAAACTGGCTCCGGCTGAAAATTTCCTGGTCGTGACCAACGCCCGCTACAAAGACCTCGTGCTGGAACAAATCCCGGAACTCGGGCCGGAACAGGTACTCTGCGAACCCGTCGGACGCAACACGGCTCCCTGCATCTGTTATGCAGCCTACGGACTGCAGAAGCGCGATCCGGGAGCGAAGATGATCGTCACCCCGGCGGATCACCTGATCCTCAACGAGGAGGATTTCCGCGCCATCATCGGCGAATGCCTCGACTTCATCGACGACCGGGCGGCTCTGATGACCGTCGGCATCAAGCCCACCCGTCCGGAAACGGGCTACGGCTATATCCAGGTATCGGACGACCGGACCATCAGCAAGGTCAAGTGTTTCACCGAAAAACCCAACCTGGAGCTGGCGCAGACGTTCCTGCAATGCGGCGAATTTCTCTGGAACTCCGGCATCTTCGTCTGGAAAGTCGGCGACATCATCGAAGCGGTGCGCACCTACCTGCCCGAGCACCACGCCCTCTTCTCGGACATCCAGCCGGTATTGGGCACTTCAGAAGAAGCGGAAGCCATCGCCCGGGTATTCTCCGAATGCCGCTCCATCTCGATCGACTACGGCGTGATGGAGAAGGCGAACAACGTCTATGTACGCCGCGGAGAGTTCGGCTGGAGCGACGTGGGGACCTGGGGCTCGCTCTACCAGCACGCCCGCAAGGACCGTTACGCCAACGCCAAACCCGAGAAGGGATGCTATACGGACGAAAATACCCGCAGTTGCATCGTCTCCCTCCCGGAAGGCAAAGTAGCCGTCATCAACGGCCTGAAGGAGTACATCGTGGTGGATACGGAGGACGTGCTGCTGATCTGTCCGCGCAGCGAGGAACAGAACATCAAGAAGTTCATCGACGAAGTGAAATACAACGAAGGCGACAAACATATTTAAGGGCCACAACATTTCCGCTCCGACGCGGGTTCCGGAGCCGCCGGGATTTCCGAAAAGGCAAATGCCCCTCGCCGGGCTTCCCATCGGCAAGCGTTCCGCTCTTCTTTTGGACAAGGAAAACATGACCAAATATTCGATTTCCCCGATGTCATCCCTGTATGAACTGTATCTGCGCCATCCGCGCATTTCGACGGACTCCCGCCGTATCGAGCCCGACTCCGTATTCTTCGCACTCCGGGGGGCGTCGTTCGACGGCAACCGCTTCGCAGCCGACGCCCTCGAAAAGGGGGCGGCATACGCCGTCGTGGACGATCCCTCGCTCCCGAACACCCGCCCCGACAAGGCAGACCGTCTGATCGTCGTGGACGACGCACTGCAAACCTTGCAAACCCTCGCCCGGGAACACCGCCGGGAGTTGGGGCTGCCGATCCTCGCCATCACGGGCAGCAACGGCAAAACCACCACGAAGGAGCTGGTCAGCCGCGTACTGGCCGAGAAATACGAAGTCTATGCCACCCGGGGCAACCTGAACAACCACATCGGCGTACCGCTGACCCTGTTGGCAATGACCCGCGACGTGGAGTTCGGCATCGTGGAGATGGGTGCGAGCGCGTGCGGGGAGATCGCCCTGCTCTGCTCGATCGCGGAACCCAACTACGGCATCGTCACCAACATCGGACGAGCCCACCTGGAAGGCTTCGGCGGCCCGGAGGGTGTCCGGCGCGGGAAAGGCGAGCTGTACGACTGGCTCGCCCGGACCGGAGGGCGCGTTTTCGTTCCTGCCAACGACCCGGTCCTGATGTCCATGGCGGCCGAACGCGAAACGCTGGCTGCGGAGTGTTACCCGACCACGCTGGCCGACGGCGTGGAGCACCACCTCGAAGGGGACTACAACCGCTTCAACGTCGCTGCGGCGGTCGCCGTCGGGCGTTATTTCGGCGTGGACGACGAACGCATCCGCTATGCCGTAGGCTCCTATCGGCCCGACAACCACCGCTCACAAAAAATACGCACCGGGCAGAATACCCTGATTCTCGACTGTTACAACGCCAATCCCTCGAGCATGCAGGCATCGCTCGTCAACTTCCGGCAGGAACCGCTCGAAAGCTGCACCCGGAAGATACTGATCCTCGGCGATATGCTGGAACTGGGCGACTGGTCGGATGCGGAACACCGCCATATCATCTCCCTCGCCGCCGAAATTCCCGATGCCCGTATCTTGCTGGTCGGACCGCATTTCGCAAAGGCTTACCGCAGTCTGGAATCCCGACCCGCCGACACGACTCTCTACCCGTCGCAGGAGGCACTGGCCGCAGAGCTCCGGAAACATCCCGTATCGCAGGCCCTGATCCTGGTCAAAGGATCGCACAGCATCGGGCTGGAGAGGCTCGCCGATCTCCTGTAACGATTCGATTGACAAACACAGCGACCATGAAAACATTCAGATACCTCATCGCCGGACTGCTGTTGCTTGCGGCGCTTCCCTCCCAGTCCAAAGAGGAGGAAATCTCTGTTTCCCGTTCCTGGGGCAAACTCTCCGGAACGCTGACCGTACCCGACGAAGGAAGCGACGCAGCGGTGCTGATCATCGCCGGCTCGGGACCGACCGACCGCAACGGCAACAGCGGCTCGGGCCTGATAACCAACACCTACTACATGCTCGCCCGTGCGCTCGAAAAAGAGGGAATCGCCTCGCTCCGCTACGACAAACAGGGCATCGGAGGCAGCCGTTACCGGGATCCGGAACTTTACAAACAGGAAGACCGGCTGCGCCTGGCCGACTACATCGCCGACGCCGAAGCCCTGACGGATTACCTCAAGGAGCGCGGCTTCCGAAAAATCATCCTTGCCGGGCACAGCGAAGGTTCGCTCGTCGCATTGGTCGCAGCGACCGAATCGCCCGACGTCGCGGCCGTCATCTCGCTGGCGGGAGCCGGCTACCCGATCGACGAAATCCTGCAATTCCAGCTTACCCGCGAACTGATCTCCTACAATCCCGGACTCATCCTCAACGTACAGTCCATCCTCTCCCGGCTCAAACAAGGGAAAACGACCGAAGATATTCCCGCAATTTTACAAGGTATCTTCCGACCTTCCGTACAGCCTTACCTGATCTCGTGGATGCAATACGATCCGCGCGAAGTGATCCGGCAGGTAAAACAGCCGGTCCTGATCGTCAATGGCGACAACGACATCCAGATATCCGCCGACAATGCCGAAGCTCTGGCCCAAGCCCGGCCCGACGCCGACAAAGTCATCATCGAAGGGATGACCCACCTGCTGAAACAGAGCGAAGTGACCGATCCTCAACGGCAAAAAACGACTATTTATATGGATGCTGCCGCGCCTGTTTCCGAAAAGTTAGTGTCGGTCATGGCGGATTTCATCCGCCGGATATGACCTTCTGCCGGCGCAGCGAAACGCCGGCTCCGACCCAGGGATTCCGCGCCATCGCATGCCGCCGGGCGATAATCATCTTTTCGACGACCGGAACCGAAAAATGCCCCGGCAATACGAATTGCCGCATTTTTAGGAGCCATTGCGTTTGATTTTCTGAAAGAAAAACCTACTTTTGTAAGTTGCCTCGAAATTTTAACGAAAACCTACATACGCAATGGAACAAACCAAACCCTCTCAATCTCTGCCCGACAACGCGTACCGCGAACTCAAACCGGGCGAAGAGTACGTCCCGATGATGCCGGCCGACGCCAAGCCGAAGGAGGTCACTCCCTATTCGGTTACGATGGGCCTGCTGATGGCCGTTCTCTTCTCCGCCGCCGCAGCCTATCTGGGCCTGCGCATCGGCCAGGTGTTCGAAGCAGCCATACCGATCGCCATTATCGCCGTAGGCGTCGGCAACATGCTGGGCAAAAAAAACATGCTGGGACAGAACGTCATCATACAGTCGATCGGCGCCTCGTCGGGCATCATCGTCGCCGGAGCGATCTTCACCCTGCCGGCGCTCTACATCCTCGGTTTGGAAACCGCATTCTACAAAGTATTCCTCTCGTCGGTACTGGGCGGTATCCTGGGCATCGTGCTGCTCATCCCCTTCCGCAAATATTTCGTCAAGGAGATGCACGGCAAGTACCCCTTCCCGGAGGCAACGGCCACGACCGAAGTGCTCGTATCGGGCGAAAAAGGCGGCAATCAGGCCAAGCTGCTGGCCGTAGCCGGGCTGGTGGGCGGTCTGTACGACTTCGCAGCGAGCACCTTCGGCCTCTGGACGGAGGAGATCTCGACCCGCATGACGGCTTGGGGCACCCTCTGCGCCGATAAGTTCAAAACCCTGCTCAAAGTCAACACGAGCGCTGCGGTGCTCGGCCTGGGCTATATCATCGGACTGAAATATTCGGCCATCATCGCCGCCGGTTCGTTCCTGATCTGGCTGCTCGTCGTTCCGGTGGTCGGTTCGACCGCCACGGGCGCAGGCATGTCCCCTGAAGAGCTATACCAGACCTTCGGTCGTCCGCTGGGTATCGGCGGCATCGCCATGGCCGGGCTTATCGGCATCATCCGTCAGAGCGGCATCATCAAACAGGCGATGGGGCTCGCCGTCAGCGAGTTTTCGGGCAAGAAAAAAGCCGAAACGAACGTACCTCGCACCCAGCGCGACCTGACCATGCGCACGATTCTCACTACGTTGATCGCGGCGCTCGCCACCACCTTCTTCTTTTTCCAGTTCGGCATTCTGGGCAACTGGGGGCAGACGGCCGTGGCGCTGCTGATCGTCTTCGTCATCTCGTTCCTTTTCACGACGGTCGCAGCCAACGCCATCGCCATCGTCGGCAGCAACCCCGTTTCGGGTATGACCCTCATGACGCTGATCCTCGCTTCGCTGGTACTCGTAAGCATCGGCCTGAACGGTACGGCCGGCATGACCGCCGCGCTGATTATCGGCGGCGTGGTCTGCACGGCCCTCTCGACCGCCGGCGGCTTCATCACCGACCTGAAGATCGGCTACTGGATCGGCACCACGCCGAAAAAACAGGAGAGTTGGAAATTCCTCGGCGTCTTCGTTTCGGCCGCTACCGTCGCAGGCGTGATGATTATTCTGAACAAAACCTATGGCTTCGGTCCCGGCAGCCCGCTGGAAGCTCCGCAGGCCAACGCGATGGCCGCCGTGATCCAACCCCTGATGCAGGGCGGAACAGCTCCCTGGGTACTCTATTTCTGTGGCGCAGTCCTCGCGCTGGTACTCACCGGCATCGGTATTCCGGCCCTTCCGTTCGCTCTGGGCATGTTCCTGCCCCTACAGCTCAATCTTCCGCTGCTGATCGGCGGTCTGATCGCCTGGTTCGTATCGACCCGATCGAAAGACCAGGCGCTCAACAAGGCACGCATGAGCCAGGGTACGCTCATCGCGTCGGGCTTCATCGCAGGCGGCGCCCTGATGGGCGTAGTGGGAGCGATCCTGAAATTCGCCGACGTGGACTGGAAATTCACGCAGTGGAGCAATTCGAACGCAGCCTCGTGGGTAGGTCTGGGCATGTATCTGGCGCTTATCATCTATTTCGCCGTACATTCGCTCCGCGCTAAAAAGGAAGAATAAAAAATCAACGAAATATACTATGGAACTCAAAGACAGATTTCTGAAATACGTTTCGTTCGACACCCAGAGCGACGAGTCGAGCGAAACTTTCCCCTCGACCGCGAAACAGCGGGTGCTGCTCGATTATCTGGCCGAAGAGATGAAGACCCTGGGCCTCACCGAAGTTACGGTGGACAAGTACGGCTACGCCATGGGTACGATTCCCGCGACGCCCGGCTGCGAAAAAGCCCCCGTCATCGGATTCATCGCCCACGTGGACACGGCGCCCGATATGAGTGGCGCCGACGTGAAACCTCACGTCATAGAGAATTACGACGGCAAGGACATCCGGCTGAACGCCGGCGTGACGATGAAAGTCGCGGACTTTCCGGAGTTGAGTTTCTTCAAGGGACATACGCTGATCCACACGGACGGCACGACGCTGCTGGGCGCCGACGACAAGGCGGGCGTGGCGGAGATCATGACCGCTGCAGAGTATATGCTCTCGCACCCGGAGATCCGACACGGTAAGATCCGCATAGGCTTCACCCCCGACGAAGAGATCGGCCGGGGTGTGGACTTCTTCGACGTCAAGGCCTTCGGCGCCGACTTCGCCTACACGATGGACGGCGGCTTCGAGGGGGAACTCGAATACGAGAACTTCAACGCCGCGAGCGCCAAGATCGAGATCCAGGGCCGCAACGTCCACCCGGGCTACGCCAAAGACAAGATGATCAACGCCATTCAGGTAGCATGCGAGCTGAACGCCCTACTGCCGGCCTGGGAGCGACCCGAACACACCGAAGGCTACGACGGCTTCTACCACTGTATCGCCCTCAACGGCACGGTCGATCAGGCGCAGATCAGCTACATCGTCCGCGACCACGACAGCGCCCGTTTCGAAGCCCGCAAGAACTACATGCAGGAGTGCGTCGATCTGCTCGCCCGCAAATACGGCGAAGGGGTGCTGACCCTCACGCTCAAGGATTCGTACTACAACATGCGCAAGATGGTCGAACCGCACCCGCAGGTGATCGACAAGGCGATCGAGGCGATGAAAATGGCGGGGGTCGAACCGCTCGTGAAGCCCATCCGAGGCGGCACGGACGGCGCACGGCTCTCCTTCATGGGACTCCCCTGCCCCAACATCTTCACCGGCGGCATGAATTTCCACGGCCGTTACGAATATTGCTCGCTGACGACCATGCACAAAGCCATGCAGGTAATCCTGAACCTGGCCCAGCTCTGGACAAAATAAAAATATTGCACAACAAGCGTTTTCGACAGGCGGACACGAAGCCGAATCCGTTCGGACCATGCCGAGCGAAAAAAACGCAAAAAAACAAACCGAGAGTTTTTCCGATACCCGGACCGTACGAAGATGTTCGATACGCTTCGGAACAGAAAACGAAGAAAATAAACCGGCAAAAATCGTATGAACAGATTTGGTTTTCTGAAAGTAGCAGCGGCAGTTCCCCATGTACGGATCGCCGATTGCGACTATAACGCCCAACATATCACCGAATTGATCCGCAAGGGCGCCGACCGGGGAGCAAGCATCATCCTCTTCCCGGAACTCTGCATCACCTCCTATACCTGCGGCGATCTGATCCAGCAACCCGCCTTGCTCCATGCGGCGGAACAGGCCTTGGGCTATATCCTCGCCCAGACCCGCGAACTGCCCATCGTCGCCATCGTCGGTATGCCCGTCACCTATGGCAACGCCCTCTACAACTGCGCGGTAGTTTTCGCTCAGGGACGTATTCACGGCGTGGTCCCCAAGACATATATTCCCAATTACTCGGAATTTTACGAGGCCCGCTGCTTCATGTCGGGCGAAGAGATCGGCCTGGCCACGATCCGGATGTGCGGCCAGGATACCGATTTCGGCCGCAACATGCTTTTCAACATCGGAGGCGTGAAGTTCGGCGTGGAAATCTGCGAGGATATGTGGGTTCCGGCCGCCCCGTCGCTGCATCAGGCAGTGGACGGCGCCCAGATACTTTTCAACCTCTCGGCATCGCCCGAAGTGCTGGGCAAGCACAACTACCTGCTCACGCTGGTCAAATCGCAATCGGCCCGGACCCAGTCGGCCTACATCTACTGTTCGGCCGGTTACGGAGAATCTTCGACCGACCTGGTATTCGGCGGCAACGGCCTGATCGTCGAGAGCGGCCGGATGCTGCGGCGCACCGAACGGTTTTCGACCGAGGAACAGTTGATCGTCGCGGACATAGACACCGAAAAGCTCCTCAACTCGCGCCGCCGCACCACGACTTTCGCGCCGCACCGTCCCGCCGAGCGCATCATCGTCGAAATTCCCCTGCCGGAAAACCCCGCGAACGTCACCCTCGACCGGGAGTTCAGTTCCCATCCTTTCGTGCCGCAAACGCCCGAAGAGATGGACGAATCGGGTCGTGAAATCATCAACATTCAGACGATGGGGCTGGCCCAGCGCCTGCAGCATACCGATTGCAAAAAGGTCGTCATCGGGGTTTCCGGCGGCTTGGACTCCACACTGGCCCTGCTGATCGCCGTGCGGACTTTCGATCGCCTCGGGCTCGACCGCAAAGGCATCATCGGCGTCACAATGCCCGGATTCGGCACCAGCAACCGCACCTACCGCAACTCGATCGCCCTGATGCGCTGCCTGGGCATCACTTCCCGCGAAATTTCCATCCGCAAAGCCTGCGAACAACACTTCGCCGATATCGGACTCAACCCCGAAGAACAATCTTCCGCCTACGAAAACGCCCAGGCCCGGGAGCGGACACAAATCCTGATGGACATCGCCAACATGGAGCACGGCATGGTCCTCGGCACGGGCGACCTGAGCGAACTGGCACTGGGCTGGGCGACCTACAATGGCGACCAGATGTCGATGTACGGTCTGAACGCCTCGCTGCCCAAAACCCTGATCCAGGTGCTTCTACGATGGATGGCCCAGGTATGTCAGGACGATGCGATCCGCGAGATTCTGCTCGATGTAGTCGCCACGCCGATCAGCCCCGAGCTGCTGCCATCCAGCGAAGAAGGAGGAATCGCCCAGCACACCGAGAAGCTGGTAGGGCCCTACGAGTTGCACGACTTTTTCCTCTACCACTTCATCCAGAACGGTTACTCCCCCGCCAAGATTCTCTTCGCTGCGGAAAAAGCGTTCGACGGACGCTACGACCGGGCGACGATCCTGCGCTGGATGCGGGTATTCTTCCAGCGATTCTTCTCGCAGCAGTTCAAACGCTCGGCCATGCCCGACGGTCCGAAAGTAGGCATCATCTCCCTCTCGCCGCGCGGCGACTGGCGTATGCCTTCGGACGCTACGGCAAGCCTGTGGTTGCGGGAAATCGATCTTCTGATTCAGGAAAAATAAAACAGCTCTTGCTATTCGGCTATGAAAAAATTGCTTATTCTCGCGGTATTGCTCATAGGTTGCAGCACACTTCAGGCCCAAGACTGGAAAGACGCCCTCTCCAAAGCGGCGACCAGTGCCGCAGATAAAGTCACGGGAGGAAAACTGACCCAAATGGCTATTACGGGCCGGTGGGAATACTCCGGTCCGGGCGTCAAATTCGAAAGCGACGACACCTTGAGCGAGTTGGGCGGCTCGGCTCTTTCGAGTAGCGTCGAGAAAAAACTCGACCCGGTTTACCAACTGGCGGGAATCAAACCCGGAGCCTGTCATTTCACGTTCGATACGGACGGTGCTTTCGAAGCGCTGTTAGGAACCCATTCCCTGAACGGAACCTACGAATTCAACCCCGAAACACATGCCATTACGCTCCACTTCAGCAAAGCACCGGGCAAACTGGGTTCCCTGACCGGCCATGCCTACCTGAGCGGCTCACAGATGCAGCTGGTCTTTCCGAGCGAAAAACTCATGGAGCTGCTCTCGGGAATCGGAGCAAAAATCGCATCGCTGCAACCCCTGACAGCTTCGCTCGAAAAATACAAGAGTATCGCCATCGGGTTCAATTTTTCCAAATAATATCATTCGGATATGAAACGTACATTATGTCTGTCCGCCTTGTTCGTCGTATGCGCGACAATCGCTGTTTCGGGACAATCGCTGAATGAAAAACTCCAGCAACTTTTAGGAGGTAGTCACTCCGCGAAACAGGAAGAGGCCACACCGCCGACCTATCCGTCGGAAGAAGCGCTCCTCGGAGTCTGGACCTACCAGGCTCCCAGCATCGAATACAAGGGCGACGATATGTTCGCCTCGATCGCCGTAGCCGGATTGCAAGACCAGTTGGCGACCCATTACGTCAAGGCAGGCCTCGTACCGGGACAGGGGACCGTTTCCTTCAAAAAACGCAACCGGCTCCACGCCTCTATGGGCGGACATGAGATCGACGGGACGTATAGCTACGATCCCGCCACCGGAACAGCCGCCATCACGCTGATCCAAGACGGGAAACAAGCCACCTTCCAAGGCTATCTCTCCCTGCGCGGCGAGGTGCTGACGCTCCAGTTCGATGCAGGCGATGCGCTCGAAGCCGTGCGGCACTCCTCTCCGGAATACGCTGCGAACGAGAAAATGCAGCAAATCGCCTCCGTCATGCAAAATTATCCCGGCATCATGCTGGGCGGACAGTTGAAAAAATAGGCAACCCGTAATATTAAAACGGGGCTGTGTCGAAATGAAAATTTCAGGCACAACCCCTGAATAAGGGGTGTCAGAATGGATGCAAGACAAGGCATTTGCGGGTAAGAGCGACAGGAATTTACTATCGTAAATGACTTTGCCGCATCCCGATAATAAAACAGCAGTGTGTCATAAAGACACACTGCCTTATTTTTCTATTACCAGTTGAACAAACCGACGCCTGCGGCGACGATAAAACCGGTTGCGAATCCCGCCGCCACTTGCGACAGCGTATGATACCCCAGTTTCAGCCGGGCGGAGCCGAGCGCACCGGCAGCGAGCAGGGCTGCGATAAACGCAGCGAAGAGTCCCCCGCCGCTGGCGATATTGATCAGAACGATAAAAGCCACGGCAGCACCCAACGCCGTCATATGCAGGCTGATCTTCCAATAAAAGCTGACAAACAGACACACGGCGACACAACAGGCTCCCGCAAACATAAAACGGCTCAACATCTGCGCCGAAGGAATCCTCGCAATAGCGACGGCGCACAACGTATAGCAGGCGATCATAGCGAGCAGCGGGATGAAGCGTTCCTTGCGGTCGCTCAAATCCGCATCGCCGATCTTACGATACGACTTGAGCAGTGCGATCACCAAAACCGGAATGATCGTCGTAAAAAGCAGCGTCACCCAAATAAGGTATATCTTGACCTTGAGCGGATAAAGCGAATAGACCGTACCGGCCAGCAACAGCAGCAACACCATATAGAGCGGCACCAGGAACGGATGCAGCACAACGGAAACGGCTTTCGACAAACGCAAATACATCTTCTACGCGATTAAATCTGTTTACGGAGCCGTGCCACCGGAATACTCAACATCTCCCGATACTTGGCCACCGTACGACGTGCGATGCGGTACCCCTTCGAATTGAGGATATCCATCAATGTTTCATCGGTCAGAGGCTTGCGTTTATCCTCCTCGTCGATGCACTGCTGGAGGATATTCTTGATTTCATAGCTCGACACTTCCTCGCCGCTGTCGGTCTGCATCGCCTCCGAGAAGAGCGACTTGAGCAGAATGATGCCGAACTGGGTCTGTACATATTTGCTGTTCACCACGCGCGAAATGGTCGATACGTCCAACCCCGTGCGATCGGCGATATCCTTGAGGATCATCGGCCGCAACTTACTTTTGTTACCGTCCTTGAAATATTCCTGCTGGTAATCGAGAATCTCCTGCATCGTCCGCATCAGCGTATCGTGCCGCTGCTTGATCGCCGAAATGAACCACTTGGCCGAATCGATCTTGCTCTTGACGAACTGAATCGCCTCGCGGTCCTTCTCCTTGACCCGACCGTCGGAATCCACCATGCCCCGCATCATTTCGATATAACGATGATTGATTCTCGCTTCGGGAAGATTGCCCGAATTGAGCGTCAGGTCGAAATGCCCTTCGTGGTAATCGAGGATGAAATCCGGCGTCACGTAAGGCGTCGTATCGGCCCCGCCTTCGGAGTAAAGGTTGCCCGGTTTGGGTGAAAGGCGGGTAATCTCTTCGATCGCCTCGCGGAATTCGTCCTCGGAAACCTGAAGCCGGGCCATCAGTTTTTCGTAATGCTTTTTGACAAACTCGTCGAAATAGCACTCCACGATCTTGCGGGCCAGCCGGCGGGAGCGGGTATTAAGATTCTCCTGATCCAATTGCAACAACAAACACTCCTGCAGGTTGTGGGCACCTACACCGGTCGGTTCGAGTTCGTGGATAATCGACAGCAATCGTTCCAAGTGCTCGACCGAAACATCTACGCCCTGCGTGAAGGCGATGTCGTCGGCGATAGCCTCCAAACTCCGGCGCAGATAGCCGTCCTCCTCGATACTGCCGACCAGATAAACGGCCAGACGCATATCCTGCTCCGAGAGATTGCGGTATCCCAACTGTTCGACCAGGTACTCCTGCAACGAACGTCCGCCCGCAAGGGGGGCCTGGCGCGGTTTATCGTCTTTCGAATAGTTGTTGATACGGCTCTTATAGGAAGGAGTTTCGTCTTCCCGGAGGTATTCCTCCACCGAAATCTGCTGCGGCTGCTCGTCCTCCGGAGTATGATCGTCTTCCTCCAACACGATGTTCTCCTCGATCTCCTGCTTGATCCGCTGCTCGAGCTGCATGGTCGGCAACTCCAACAATTTGATCATCTGAATCTGCTGGGGTGATAATTTCTGTTGCAGGGACAATACCTGCTTTTGATTGATCATGCTCATACTTGTCTCCTCCCAATTATTAACTTCGAAATTAGTAATCGGCTTCTTCTTTTGGCAAAATAAAATATTGCAGTTCGTGATAAAAGTATTATCAGGAACGGCTGAAAACGGGTTAATAGATAAATGGTCCGGATTTAATTAAAATTCCGCATTCTTGGGCGTACGGGGGAAGGGAATCACATCGCGGATGTTACCCATACCCGTCACGAAGAGCAGCAGGCGCTCGAACCCGAGTCCGAAACCGGAATGAGGAGCCGATCCCCAACGACGGGTGTCGAGATACCACCAGAGTTCTTTCTCGTTCATACCCAGTTCGTGTACACGGGCCGAAAGTTTTTCGTAGTCGGCCTCGCGCTCCGAACCGCCGATAATCTCGCCGATCTTCGGGAACAGCACGTCCATCGCACGGACGGTCTTTCCATCCTCGTTCTGCTTCATGTAGAAAGCCTTGATCTGCTTCGGATAGTTGATAAGGATCACCGGACGCTTGAAGTGCTCCTCGACCAGATAGCGTTCGTGTTCCGACTGCAAGTCGCACCCCCAGTCGCAGGGGAATTCGAACTTGCGGCCCGAAGCCTTGAGAATCTCCACGCCCTCGGTATAATCCAGCCGCTTGAATTCGTGGTTCAACACGAAGTTGAGCCGCTCGATCAAACCGTTGTCCCACATCTTGTTCATGAACTCCAGATCCTCGCGGCAGTTCTCCAACGCGTAGCGGATCAGGTATTTCAGGAAATCCTCGGCCAGCTCCATGTTGTCCTCCAGCTCGTAAAAGGCCATTTCCGGCTCGATCATCCAGAACTCGGAGAGGTGGCGCGGCGTATTGGAGTTTTCGGCACGGAACGTCGGGCCGAAAGTATAGATCTGCCCCAGCGACAAAGCTCCCAACTCGCCTTCGAGCTGGCCGGACACGGTCAGGCTGCACGGACGGCCGAAAAAGTCCTGCGAATAGTCCACGGCCCCCTCTTCGGTTTTGGGCAGGTTGTTCAGATCGAGCGTCGTCACCTGGAACATCGCCCCGGCGCCTTCGCAGTCCGAAGCGGTGATCAGCGGCGTATGCAGGTAATAGAAACCTTTGTCGTTAAAATATTTATGTATCGCATAGGCCATCGCGTGACGGATGCGGAAAATCGCACCGAACGTGTTGGTACGGGGACGCAGATAAGCGATGTCGCGCAGGAATTCGAGCGAATGTCCCTTCTTCTGCAAAGGATAGGTTTCGGGATCCGCCGTACCGTATATCTCGATCTTCTCGGCCTGCACCTCGACGCCCTGTCCCGCACCGCACGAAGCGACCAGGCGTCCGTCCACACGCAGACAGGCTCCGGTAGTCACCTTACGGAGCAGCTCCTCGTCGAATTTCGCCAGATCGACCACAACCTGCATATTCGCCACACACGATCCGTCGTTCAGGGCGATGAAAGCCACGTTCTTATTTCCACGTTTGGTTCTGACCCAACCTTTCACAACGACCTCGGCGTCCGTCGCCGGCGACTGCAGCAATTCTGCGATTCTCAAGCTTTTCATACGTTCGGTAATTTCTTCTTGTTTTTACTCATTCTTAAAGATAGACAAAGATAGGATATATTTGTGATTTGTCAAAAAAAAAGTACCTTTGTCAATCGCATTATAGTACAATTCCGCCATGAAACGAATTTTCCTCGCTATCGCCGTCCTGTGTTACACCGGGGCCGTTTACGGACAAGACGGGGGACGCATCCACCGTTCCGAATTCGTCCCGTTCGACACCCGCGAAGACGCCGATGCGCTCAACCGGAAAAACACCGACAAATACCTGGTTTTCGCCCCCGGGCTTCTGAACGACGGGGAAGAGGTGCTCGGAATCGGGGATGTGGTCAATCTTCCGAACGGTTGGTTCGACTCGTTCATCTACCTCCATCTCGAAAACACGGGCACGGCCTACACGCTCCGCGTCAATGACCGCACCGTAGCCGTGGTCGAAGACCCTTTCGCTCCGGCCGACTTCGACCTTACCCCCTACGTCAAACAGGGCGATAACCTCATTTTACTGGAACTGCACGAAAGTAATACGCCCGAATTGCAAAAAGGTTTCACTCCGACCCCGGTAAAACCGTTTACCAACAGTTATCTTTTCGCCCAGGAGAAACGCAGCATACGCGATTTCAACGTAGCGCTGATCCCCGATTCGACCCGCAAATTCGGCATGCTCGACCTGGAGGTGATCGTGCAGAACGGCTACAACTACGAGGAACCGATCACCGTCGGGTTCGACATTTACGCCCCCAACGGCAAGCTGCTCGATTTCAGCGTAAACGACATAACCGTTCCCGGACGCTCGCTCGACACGGTACGCTTCTCGCCCTACATTTATCACACCTACGAAAATAGCTGGGGAGCCAAAGGCGCCGCCCCGCTCTACCGGGTCATGCTCTACACCAAACGCAAGGGAGTCTTCAAGGAGTACATCCCCCTCAAAGTAGGATTCGGAAAGACGGAGATGAAAGACGGGAAGATTACCCGTTTCGACAAACCTGTCACGATCGTTTCCGAAAGATACAACGCGGCAGCGGACGCCGCTGCCACGCGCAAAGAACTGCTGGCGCTCAAGAAAAAAGGGATCAATACCATCTGGCCCAATGCGCCTCAACCCTATTGGTTCTACAATCTGTGCGACGAACTGGGCCTCTTCGTGATCGATCAGGCCAATATCAACGCTCCGGAAAAGCGCGACGACCGCACCACAGGCGGCACACCGAGCAACGATCCGCGTCTTGCGGACGAATACCTCGAACGCGTGCGGAACATGCACTACCGCTCCCGCAACCACACCTGCATCATCGGATTCGCTCTGGGTGGAGAGTCGGGCAACGGATATAATATGTACAAAGCCTATCAGTGGCTCAAGTCCGTGGAACCTTCGCGTCCCGTAATCTGCATCGATGCCGACGGAGAGTGGGATACGGACCTGGAAATAGTCCCCTGAAAACCGTAACGTACCCCGGCCGCACATTCGGCCGGAAACCGTCATGCCTGTTGGCGAATCGCCGGACGCAGAAACAACCTATCGCCGTTCCGCCGCCAAAAGCCGCCGGCAGGATGACCATAAACCAACCAACGTGAACATCGAACTGATCGTAATCGGAAAAACGGACTCCAAGGAGATCGAATCGCTGCTGGCCATGTATGCCCGGCGAATCAATTTCTATTGCCGTTTCGCCGTCACGGTCCTGCCCGACGTAAAAAACACCAAGAACCTCTCGGCCAAACAGCAGCGCACGACCGAGGGCGCCAGCCTCCTGCGTCAGTTCGGCGACGGGGATTACGTGGTGCTGCTCGACGAACGGGGCGACGAATACCGTTCGATCGACTTCGCCTACTGGCTGCAAAAACGCATGGCGAGCGGCATCCGGCGGCTGGTCATGGTCATCGGCGGCCCCTACGGATTCTCCGACGAGGTATATGCACGGGCCGACGCCAAACTGTCGCTCTCGAAGATGACCTTCTCGCACCAGATCGTGCGAGCCATCTTCGCCGAACAGATATACCGGGCTTTCACCATCCTGAACAACGAACCCTACCACCACGAATGAGCTGTCCCCCGACAAAACCGGCCATCGCCGTCATTACGCCCAACATCCTGATCGGGTTGGGCCTGCGGACGATTCTCGAAAAGGTAGGTCCTCCGGGAGAGATCGCCGTGTTCGACAGCTTCACCGAATTCATCGCTTCCGGACCGGAGCGTTATTTCCACTATTTCGCCGCCATGCAGGTTTTCATGCGCCACCGCACCTTCTTCCTGGAAAACAGTCACAAGACGATCCTGCTGGGCAAAGGGTATTCGGCCCAGTTCGCCCGAATGCGCCAGATCGATATCTTCGGCGGCGAAGAACGGCTGGTACACGATCTGCTGTGCCTGCGCAGCGAAGCGCCTCGACCCGACCATGCCCTTCCCCGGCAGCACGGCACTCCGGCCGCCAACCTGCTCTCCGTACGCGAAACGGAAGTGCTGACGCTCATCGCTCAGGGTTTGCTGAACAAACAGATCGCCGACCGGCTGCAAATCGGGCTCACGACCGTCATCTCCCACCGCCGCAACATCATGCAGAAGCTCGGCGTACAGTCCGTCGCCGCACTCGTCATCTGCGCGGTCAGCATGGGCTACGTGGACGAAAGCGACATCCGCACTCCTCATAAATGAGGGTTGCAAAAACGATCGGAATATCGTTCCTTTGTCCTCGAACAATCGCGGTAAAAGCGAACGCGGCGCTCCGGCGAAATCGGAGAAAACCGACGGACTCTACGGTCTGCGCCGTTTTTGCCGTTCGAAACGATCCGATGATCCGCCAGGCGATCCATATCATCTTTCTGTCGGCGTGCATACTCCTGCACGCCATGAGCGTATGTGCCGCCCCTGCGTTGCCGGAAGACTCCACTCCGGTACTGGCGGACTCCGTTATCCAGGTGGAAGACATCCAGGTCACGGCCATCAAACAGGGCCTCAACCTGCGCAACCAACCCGTAACGGCTTCCGTAATCGGACGCACGGATCTGGAACGGCGGCACGTCGCAGCCCTGAAAGAGGTTTCGCAGGTGGTTCCTAACTTCCACACCCCGGACTACGGCTCGCGCATGACCTCTTCGATCTACATCCGGGGACTGGGCGCCCGCATCGACCAACCGGTGATGGGGCTCAACATCGACAACATCCCCTACCTGAACAAGGACGCCTACGACTTCGATTTGACGGACATCGAGCGGATCGAAGTGCTGCGCGGCCCCCAGAGCACGCTGTTCGGACGCAACACGATGGGCGGCGTAATAAACGTCTATACCCTGTCGCCCTTCACCTTCGAAGGAGTGCGGCTGGGCATGGAGTACGGCAGCGGCAACACGCAGAAATACCGGATTTCGACCTACTACAAAACCAGCGAACGGGTCGGCTTCTCGGTCGGAGCCTACTATTCCAAGACCGACGGCTTCTTCAAGAACCTCTATACCGGTGAAAAATGCGACTGGGAGAGAAGCGGCGGCGGCCGGTTCAAGGTACAGTACCGCAACCTGCACGGACTTCGTATCGACAACACCTTCTCGTTCGTCAAGCTGGAACAGGGCGGCTACCCTTACGCCTATGTCGAAACCGGCCAGATCGCTTACAACGACCCGAGCGATTACCGCCGCACGAACTTCAACGACGGACTGACGATCCGCTACGAAGGAGAGAAATTCTCCGTAGCGAGCATCACCAGCTATCAGTACCTCGACGACCGGATGAACCTCGACCAGGATTTCCTGCCGCTCTCCTATTTTACACTGACACAGGCCCGCCGGGAGCACGCCGTGACCGAAGACCTCGTGTTCCGCTCCCCCGACGACAAAGCCTACCGCTGGCTCCTCGGTGCTTTCGGCTTCTACCGCCATACCAGCATGCACGCACCGGTGCTCTTCAAGGAGGACGGCATCCGCAACCTGATCCTCGATCGTTTCGAGCCGCAGGGGATTCACGCCGAATGGGGCGAAGATACGTTCCTGCTCGACAGCCGCTTCCGCACGCCCGACTACGGAGCGGCCCTCTACCACGAATCCACCTACGACGCCGGCCGATGGCGCTTCACGGCAGGCCTGCGCGTTGATTTCGAGGCTTCGAAGCTCCACTACCGAAGCTATGCCGAAGCCACCTACACGACCCAAACACCCGACGGCACGAGCTATCCCCACGCTATTCTGGTCGATCAGCCGGGTACGCTCAAACAATCCTTCACGGAGATACTTCCCAAAATATCGGTGCTCTACCGGATGGGCAGCGCACGGCGTAACACGCTCTACGCCACCGTCAGCAAAGGCTACAAGGCCGGCGGATTCAATACCCAGATGTTCTCGGATGTCCTGCAGCAGCAAGTGATGAAACAGATGGGATTCGGCTCGCTCTACGACGTGGCCGACGTGGTGACCTACAAACCCGAGAAAAGCTGGAACTACGAGGTGGGTGCCCACCTCTCGACCCCTTCGCACAAGGTGCAGGCCGATCTGGCGCTCTTCTACATCGACTGCCGCGACCAGCAGCTCACGGTCTTCCCCGAAGGACAGGTCACGGGCCGTCTGATGACTAACGCCGGCCGCACGCGCAGCTTCGGCGGCGAAGCGTCGCTGCTGGCTACCCTCTGGCGAAACCTCGACCTGCAAGTCGCCTACGGCTACACCCGCGCCACGTTCGTCAAATTCGATACGGGCAAAGCCGACTACGCTGGCAACTTCATCCCCTACGCCCCGCAGCACACGCTCTACGCCGGAGCGTCCTATACGCTCCGCACGGGCTGGAACTGGCTCGAATACGTCATCTTCCGAGTGGCTGCCAACGGTGCGGGCCGAATCTACTGGAACGAAGCGAACACCTTCTCGCAACCCTTCTACGCCCTGCTGGAAGCCTCGATTCGCTTCGAACACCGCCACTGGGCCGTCGATGTCTGGGGACGCAACCTGACCGACACCCGCTACGATACATTCTATTTCATGTCGATCGGCAACTCGTTCCTGCAGCGGGGCCGGCCACGCACTTTCGGCGTTTCATTGAGCATCACCCTATAAAATTCCATACTATGAAAAAATTCTTCACGTTTCTCCTCCCCTTCTCCCTGCTCGCCTCGGCTGCTTTGAGCAGTTGCTCGGATGGCTGCACCGGCGATCCCGATCCTACCCCGGAACTCCCCGACGGGTATACGTATGCCACGGAAAACACCTCGATCAACGACGGAACCGTCACGGCCAACATGCTTTTCTTCGGCACCTCGACCGTCACGACGGTCGCCTCGGGCGCCACGTTCACCGACGGGAAAGCTCTCTTCGAACTGGTTGCCGACGGCGAAGGCAAGGTGCGAATCCTGATGCACGAAACCCGCTTCGCCGCCGAAATGCCCGCCCTCGAAATGGAGATACCGGGCATCTCCTACTCAGGCGAGGAAAAAACCATCGACTTGAGCGCCGCCTCGGTCACACCGGAAATCAAGGGCACGCCCTTCGCCAAATACGTAATCACCAATCTCACGGGAAAAGCTGACAGCAAGTACTTAACGATTACCTTCACCTGTGCGGGAGCTTTCGATGTAAACTATCAGGGACGCCTGATTATCGAAAAATAAAATATTTTCGTATTTTTGTGGGTGCCGGAGCGGAGCGGTAATCTTTGCGGGCCAAACGCACGGTTACCGTTCTCTCTTCAGACATTCGTCCGGCCCTGCCGAACGAAACGATTCGTTTCACCCATAAAAACCGAAAAAATATGAAACCCGAATACAAACCTTTCGTCGATGCGCTCATCGAACTGGCCATCCGCGAAGACATCGGCGACGGCGACCACACTTCGCTCTGCTGCATCCCCGCGACGGAAAAAGGCCGCATGCGCTTGCTCTGCAAACAGGAGGGTATTCTCGCGGGCATCGAAATCGCACAACTGGTGCTTCGACGCCTGGACCCCGACATGCAATTCGAACAGATCCTCCGCGACGGCGACCGCGTGAAGCCGGGCGACGTGGCCTTCTACGTTTCGGGACGGCTCCAGTCCCTGCTGCAAGCCGAACGCATCCTGCTGAACATCATGCAGCGCATGAGCGGCGTGGCGACCCAGACAGCCGTCTATGCCAACAAGATCAAAGACCTGCATACCAAAGTTCTCGACACGCGCAAAACCACCCCGGGCATGCGCGTATTGGACAAGATGGCCGTCAAGATCGGCGGCGGTGAGAATCACCGCATGGGACTGTTCGACATGATTCTGCTGAAGGACAACCACATAGACTTTGCAGGCGGCATCCGCCCGGCCATCGAAGGAGCCAAAGCCTATCTCAAGGCAAAAGGCAAGAACATTCCGATCGAATGCGAAGTGCGTTCGCTCGAAGACATCGACGAAGTGTTCGCCGCAGGAGGCGTGGACCGCATCATGTTCGACAATTTCACCCCGGAGCTGACGCGGCAGGCCGTCGCGAAGGTCGCCGGACGCTGCGAAACGGAGTCGAGCGGCGGCATCACGCTCGACACGCTGCGCGAATACGCCGAAACAGGCGTGGACTTCATATCGGTCGGCGCCCTGACGCACCAGATCAAATCGCTCGACATGTCGTTAAAAGCCTGCTAAGGTGGAACGCTGGCTACATAGTAATCCGGGCATGCTCCTGCGGCGCATCGTCCTGCTCTACATCGTCCTGCTGCTCTGCCGAATCGTCTTTTACTGCTACAACTACGCCCTGATCGGCCCCCTGGGTTGGCAGGAGGTCCTGACATTGGCGGGGGGGGGTCTGAAGTTCGACACCGTATCGGTTCTCTACGCCAATCTGCTTTTCATCGTTCTCTCACTGCTGCCGTTCCATTTCCGGAAGCGGAGCTGGTATCGGCGTATTCTCTTCTGGTACTATGCGGTGATCAATTCGCTGCTGATCGTGGCCGTAAACCTGGCCGATTGCGTCTATTTCCGCTACACGCAGAAGCGTTTCACCGCCGACGAAATCTTCTTCGCCGACAACTCCAATTCGGTGCAGCTCGTGCTGAAATTCGCCGCCGAAAACTGGTACCTGCTCCTCGTCGGCGCAGCCCTCATCTGGCTGCTCGTTTGGGGTTACGGACGCAAGATCACACCCCGATCGCCCCTGCGCGAGGGCTGGGTTTATTACTCGGTCAATACGGGACTGCTGGTGATCGCCATTCTGCTCGGCATCGCCGGCATGCGGGGCGGCGTAACGCGCATGACCCGCCCGATCACCCTCTCGAACGCCACGCTCTACGCCTCGACCAGCGAAAAGGCCAACCTGATCCTGAGCAACCCCTTCTGCATTCTGCGGACCATCGGCAGCGGCGGATCGGTCAAATACACCCGCTACTTTTCGCCCGAAAAACTGGACGAATATTTCACCCCGACCCACCGCCCCGACTCTTCGGCCGTGAACCTCGAAGGGCGCAACGTGATGGTTTTCATTCTGGAAAGCATGTCGGCCGAACATTCGGCCTACCTCAAACCCGAATTGTACGGCAACGGCACGCAACCGGGCTATACGCCGTTCCTCGACTCGCTCATGCGGCAGAGCCTCTGTTTCGGGCAGATGTACGCCAACGGCACCCGCTCGATCCAGGCCATGCCCGCCGTATTGGGCAGCATCCCCTCCTTCAAACAACCTTTCGTGTTGATGCCCCAGTCGCTGGGCAAAAGCCGCCAACTGCCGCAGATACTCCGCGACAAAGGCTACCGAACCGCCTTCTTCTGCGGTTCGGAGCGCGGTTCGATGGGATTCGGAGCCTACGCCCGCAGCGCCGGAGTCGATCGGCTCCTGAGCCGCGAGGATTACGAAGCGGCACACGGCACGGAGGATTTCGACGGTTACTGGGGTATCTGGGACGAACCGTTCCTGCAATTCACGGGCGAAGAGCTCTCGAAAATGCAGGAACCTTTCTTCGCCACGCTGTTCACCCTCTCGTCGCACCATCCCTTCGTCGTGCCCGAACAATATGCCGACAAGCTGCCGGCGGGAACGACCAAAATACACAAACCCGTAGCCTACGAAGATCTCGCCTTCCGCAACTTCTACCGCCGTTTCAAGAACGAAGAGTGGTTCCGCCGGACGATCTTCGTCTTCGTCGCGGACCACGTTTCCTCGGAGAAAATGGCGGAGGAAACCCGCTCCTATCCCGGCAACTACCACATCGTCGGATTCATCCACACCCCCGACGGCGCACTCGCGCCGCAATTTCTGGCACAGACCGTGCAGCAGATCGACATCATGCCGACCCTGCTGGGACTGTTGGGAAACCGGGAACCCTATTTCGCATTCGGACGCGACATTCTGAACGAACCCGACCGCGAACCGTGGGCCGTGATGTACGATTCGGAATTCCGGGTCGTAACGGACGAAGCGCTCTTCTCGTTCGACGAGGAATGGATGACCGGCGCGACGTTCCGAAACGAGACTTCGGACCGGGAACAGACCGCGTCGGTCGAAAATCGGCTCAAGGCCCTGATTCAACAGTATTACGGGCATGTGGAAGCCAAAAATTACACCGTAGAAGACAATTTATGATTACCTTCAAACCCATTACGATCGAAGACAAGGCCGAAATCGAATCCTTCACATTGCCTTACGCCCCGGCGAACTGCGACCTGGCGTTCGCCAACATGTTTTGCTGGCAATTCCAGTTCAAAACCGCCTGGAGCGTAGTGGACGGCTTTCTGGTCATCCGCTTCCAGATCGGGGGCAGCGACCGGATCGGCTACATGCAGCCTGTCGGCGCAGGAGATTTCACCCCCGTCCTGCGGCATCTGGAGGAGGATATACTCGCTGCCGGACAACGGCTTCGGATCATCGACATGACACCTGAAGGGCTCGAAAAACTCCGCAGTGTAGGCCACTGCCAGTTCGCTTTCGCCTCCGACCGCAATCTGGAAGACTATGTGTACAACGCTTCGGATCTGCGCGACCTTCCGGGCCGGAAATACCAATCCAAACGCAACCACATCAACCGCTTCGAGGCGGAATACGAATACCGCTACGAGCCTATGACCCGCGACCATGCTGCGGAGTGCATGCGTCTGGAAGCCGAATGGCGCAAGACCCGCAGCGGACATACGGGCGAGCTGTCGGCCGAACAGCGGGCCATGCAGCGGGCTTTCGCCCATTTCGACCGGCTGGGACTTATCGGCGGCTGCATCTACGTCGGTGATAAACTCGTCGCTTTCACTTACGGCTCACCGATCAACGACCATACGTTCTGTGTTCATGTCGAAAAGGCCGACACCGAATACGACGGGGCTTTCACCATCATCAACCGGGAGTTCGTGGCGCACCTGCCCGAGCAATACACGCTCATCGACCGCGAAGAGGACCTGGGTATTCCGGGACTACGGCAGGCCAAGCTCTCCTACCATCCGGCATTCCTCGAGAAGAAATATACGGCCCTCTGCCTCTACCCCGACGAAATAGCCTGCAAACGGCTCTGGATAAAGTGCTTCGGAGACGAAGAAACCTTCATCGACTCCTTCCTGATCGGCCATTACAGCCGCAAGCGGATGCTCGCAGCCGAAGAGGACGGCCGTCTGGCGGCCATGCTGCACCTGATCCCGTTCGAAAGCGAGCTGGGGCGCACGACCTACATCTACGGCGTGGCGACCGACCCCGACTACCGGGGCCGGGGCCTGGCCTCCGGATTGATGCGCGAGGCGATGCGGCGGATCGCAGAAGAAGGGGCCGACGCCGCGATCCTTATCCCGAGCCAGGAAAGCCTCAAGGACTTTTACGCCCCGTTCGGCTTCGAAGACCGGTCGCTTCCGGTCGTTTTCGAAGCGCCGGACGACTTCGACTTCGGCTCGGGCAATCAGGAACAGGATCGGGCTATGGTCTGGCGCCGCGACAACAGCGCACCGCTGCCCGAACGTTTGCACTGCCGGCTTCTCTGATCCCGCAAAGAACCGTTCCGCAGAAAGTACGGCCAGACGCCTCGAGGCGTCCGGCCGTACTTTCTCAGGTCCCTCCGAACACCCGCTTCCGCGCGATCGGATCCGAAGATTCCACTCTTTCGGAGAAGAAGTGACCGATTATCGACAAAATCGACAAAAAAACGTCGAAATCATTGCAAATCATTCGTCAAATGTTTAATTTTGTCAGATTAAAGACTGATATTGTTAATTTTAAGTAAAATCAATCACCATATGAAGAAGCTTATATCTGCTGCCGAAGCGGCGGGAATGGTAAAAGACGGAATGACGGTCATGATCGGCGGCTTTCTGGGCAACGGAAGCCCCCACGCGATCATCGACGCACTGGTTGAATCGGGCGTAAAGGACCTCACCCTCATCGTGAACGATACGGCTTATCCGGACAAAGGCTGCGGACGGCTGATCGCCGGGAAGCAGGTCCGCAAAGTGATCGTATCGCACATCGGCACCAACCCCTGCACCAGCGAGCAGATGAACAGCGGCGAACTGGAGATCGAATTCTGCCCGCAGGGAACGCTGGCCGAACGGGTTCGTTCGGGCGGGGCAGGTCTGGGCGGTGTGCTCACTCCGGTCGGACTCGGAACGATCGTAGCCGAAGGCAAACAAATCATCAACGTCGATGGCAAGGATTACCTGCTCGAAAAACCGCTGCGGGCCGACGTAGCCCTGCTCGGCGCGAGCCTGGCCGACCGATCGGGCAACCTGGTCTATAAAGGCACGTCACAGAATTTCAACCCGTTGATGGCCACCGCAGCCGACCTGGTGATCGCCGAGGTGCGGGAGCTGGTAGAAACCGGAGCGATAGCCCCCGAAGCGGTCCGCACGCCGGGTATCTTCGTAGATTACATGGTCGCTCCGGCCAAATAACCGAACGGCCGAAAGAACAAATCCGCATCTCAATCGAATTAAAAATATCAGGTTATGGAAAAATCAATGATACGGCTTCGGATGAGTGCCAAAGACGCTCATTACGGAGGCAATCTGGTGGACGGCGCCCATATGGTGCATCTGTTCGGCGACGTGGCCACCGAACTGTTGATCATGCACGACGGCGACGAAGGACTGTTCGTGGCCTACGACAACGTCGAATTTCTCGCCCCGGTCTATGCCGGCGATTATATCGAAGCGGTGGGCGAAATCGTGAAGGAGGGCAACACCTCGCGCAAGATGGTCTTCGAAGCCCGCAAAGTGGTTGCGGCACGCCCCGACATCTCGCCCTCTGCGGCCGACGTACTCAAAGAGCCCGTCGTGGTCTGCCGTGCCAGCGGCACGTGCGTCGTAAAAAAAGAGGACCAGCGCATCCCTGAGAGCCGCTAACGGAATTTTCGGCCCGTTCCGGACACGAAAGCGTCCCGCGATGCGAAGACCGCAGGCAGGAGCGCCGGAGAGAGAAAACGGCCGATGCGACCGGAAATTCTCGGCGAACAGGTCCGAACAGGTTTAGCCGCCACATCGGACAAAGCAACGGAATTCAACCATTTTCAAACTTTTCAACCAAAGACCCCATGGAAAAACTGATCATAACGGCCGCGATCTGCGGAGCGGAAGTACTCAAGGAACACAACCCCGCAGTCCCCTACACGGTGGAAGAGTGCGCCCGGGAGGCCAAGTCGGCCTACGATGCCGGCGCGAGCATCATCCACCTGCACGTGCGCAACGACGACGGCCAACCCACGCAGGATAAAAACCGCTTCAAACAGGTCATGGACGCTATCCGTGCGGTTTGCCCGGACGTAATCATCCAGCCTTCGACGGGAGGTGCCGTCGGCATGACCAACGACGAACGGCTGCAACCTACGGAGCTGCTCCCCGAAATGGCGACCCTCGACTGCGGCACGCTCAATTTCGGCGGCGACGAAATCTTCGAGAACACGGAGAATACGATCAAGTACTTCGGCCAGAAGATGATCGAGCGGGGTATCAAACCCGAACTGGAGGTCTTCGACAAGAGTATGATCGAAATGGCGCTCCGCCTGCACAAGAAGGGCTATATCGCCGCCCCCATGCATTTCGACTTCGTGATGGGTGTGAACGGCGGCATCGGAGGCGACATCCGGGATTTCGTCTTCCTGCGGGGCAGCATTCCGGCCGATGCGACCTACACGGTAGCCGGCGTGGGACGCTACGAATTTCCGCTGGCGGCCCTGGCGATCATCGACGGCGGCCACGTGCGCGTAGGTTTCGAGGACAACGTCTATCTCTCCAAAGGCGTTCCGGCCAAATCCAACGGCGAACTGGTCGAGAAGGTCGTTCGCATGGCCAAAGAGTTCGGACGCGAGGTCGCCACACCGGACGAAGCTCGCCGCATTCTGGGACTCAAGAAATAAGATCACGGAAAAAACATCAACACTGCAACACAACAAAACACCATAATGAAAAAAGGACATAAATACGGCACACACCGGGTAATCTCCCCGAAGGGCGTGCTTCCCCAGCCGGCAGACAAGCTGGACAACAACATGGACGAGATCTACGACAACGAGATTCTGATCGACGTACAGACCCTCAACATCGACTCGGCCAGCTTCACCCAGATCTCGAACCAGGCCGGAGGCGACAAAGCCAAAATCGCCGAGATCATGCTCGACATCGTCGAAAAACAAGGCAAACACCGCAATCCGGTAACCGGATCGGGCGGCATGCTGCTGGGCACGGTCGAGAAGATCGGCGACGCGCTCGTCGGCAAGACCGACCTCAAGGTAGGCGACAAGATCGCCACGCTGGTTTCGCTGTCGCTGACTCCGCTGCGGATCGACAAGATCAAGGAGATTCGCCCCGATGTCGATCAGGTCGATATCGACGGCAAGGCGATCCTGTTCGAAAGCGGCATCTACGCCAAAATACCTTCCGACCTGCCCGAAAAGCTGGTAATGTCGGCCCTCGACGTGGCCGGAGCTCCGGCACAGGTAGCCAAACTGGTTCGCCCCGGCAACACGGTGCTGATTATCGGCGCAGCCGGCAAATCCGGCATGCTCTGCTGCTACGAGGCTCGCAAGCGGGTCGGCGTAACGGGCAAAGTGATCGGACTCTGTTACAGTCCCGAGGAGAAGGAGCGCCTGGACAAGCTGGGCTTCTGCCACGAGGTAGTCTGCATGGACGCTCGTCAGCCGATTCCGGTACTCGAAAAGATTACGGAGCTGACCAATGGCGAAATGTGCGACATCACCATCAACAACGTGAATGTTCCCGACACCGAAATGACCAGCATCCTCTGTACCAAGAACACGGGCATCGTCTATTTCTTCTCGATGGCCACGAGCTTCACGAAAGCCGCTCTCGGCGCCGAAGGCGTCGGCAGTGACGTGACGATGATTATCGGAAACGGCTATACGAAGGGACATGCGGAGATCACGCTTCAGGAGTTCCGCGAATGCGAAGCCTTGAGAAAGATATTCACCGAGCTGTACGCCTAACCGATACGAACGACACCTGCCGCCCTTCCTCATCGTCCCCGCCGGCGCAAATTAAAAAAGCAGGACGGATCCGACTTATCGAGGCAGGGAGGCACTCATCGAAAATAGCCGTCCGCCGCATCCGTTTTCGATGAGCGGACGGCGAAAACAAACGCTCGCTACATCGGCGAAAAAACACAAATCGCAACAACGTAACAACCGAACGAAACAAATAAAATCAAATGACACCTCTCACACCCGCAATGAGCCGCAGAAAAGAATTCTTTCCCGAAGTGACCGACCAGCAATGGAACGACTGGCACTGGCAGGTAAAAAACAGGATTGAGACCGTAGATGAGCTCAAGAAATACATCAAGCTGACCGCTGAAGAGGAGGAAGGCATCCGCGAATCGCTCAAAACGCTCCGCATGGCCATCACGCCCTACTACCTGACGCTGATCGATCCGGAAAATCCGCACTGCCCGATCCGCAAGCAGGCCATTCCTACCGTCGAGGAGCTGAAGCGCTCGCCCGCCGACCTGGAAGATCCCCTGCATGAGGACAGCGACTCGCCCGTACCGGGTCTGACGCACCGTTACCCCGACCGGGTACTGTTCCTGATTACCGACATGTGCTCGATGTACTGCCGTCACTGCACGCGCCGCCGCTTCGCCGGCCAGCACGACTGTGCAACCCCCGAGAAACAGATCGACGACTGCATCGACTACATCGCCCGTACACCGCAGGTACGCGACGTGCTGCTCTCGGGCGGCGACGCCCTGCTGGTGAGCGACGAAAAACTCGAATATATCATCAGCCGTCTGCGTGCCATTCCCCACGTGGAGATCATCCGCATCGGCTCGCGCACCCCGGTCGTGCTGCCTCAACGCATCACACCGGAATTGGTGAACATGCTCAAGAAATACCACCCGATCTGGCTGAACACCCACTTCAATCATCCGAACGAAGTGACCCCCGAATCGAAGCAGGCCTGCGCACGTCTGGCCGACGCCGGTATTCCCCTGGGCAACCAGTCGGTGTTGCTGCGCGGTGTGAACGACTGCACGCACATCATGAAAAAGCTCGTGCACGAACTGGTGAAGATGCGTGTGCGTCCCTACTATATTTATATCTGCGACCTGTCGCTGGGCATCGGACACTTCCGCACTCCGGTATCGAAAGGCATCGAAATCATCGAGAACCTCCGGGGACACACCTCGGGTTACGCCGTTCCGACATTCGTCGTGGACGCTCCGGGCGGTGGTGGCAAGATTCCTGTCATGCCGAACTATGTCATCTCGCAGGCTCCGAACCGCGTGGTACTCCGCAACTACGAAGGTGTGATCACGACCTATACGGAACCGACCGACTACAAGGACGAATGCCACTGCGAAGAGTGCGAGAAAGCACGTCGGAAGGAAGGCGTGGCCGAGTTGTTGAGCGGCGGACGTCTTTCGCTCGAGCCGTCCGAATTGAGCCGCAAGACCCGTAACCACAACCATTAGAACGTAACGCTGCAAGACCAGCCCGCACCGGATTGGGATTCGTAACGAACATATCGGATTTCGGCAGCCTGGCCATCGTCGGCCTGGAGAAGAACACGGGTAAAACCGAATGTCTGAACTACATTCTGGGACAACTCGGTGGTCGGGCGGACCGTTTCGCCCTGACTTCGGTCGGAATCGACGGCGAGAGCCGGGATCAGGTGTGCCAGACAGCGAAGCCCGAGATCGAGATTCCCGAGGGAATGATCTTCGTCACCTCGGAGAAACACTACCGGGAAAAACGGCTCGCGGCCGAGGTCCTCGACGTGAGCCTGGAACGGACGGCGCTCGGGCGGCTGATAACGGCCCGCGCGAAGATGAGCGGCAAATTGCTGCTCTCCGGACCTTCGGACACGGCGGGCCTGAAAGCCCTGATCGACCGGCTCAAAGCCCGGGGCGTAGGCACGACGATCGTGGACGGCGCCCTGTCGCGGTTGAGCCTGGCTTCGCCAGCGGTCACCGAAGCGATGATCCTGGCCACGGGAGCTGCCGTCGCGGGAAATATTCCCGAACTGGTCCGCAAGACGAAATACGTTTACGAACTGATCGGAATCGAAGAGATAGAGGAGGCGCTGCGTACCCGGCTCGATCCTCTGACACAGGGGGTGTGGGCCGTCAGCGACGGCGGCGAACCGATCGACCTCGAATTACCCTCGGTGCTGATGCTCGAACGGAGCGGAGAGAACCTGTTCCGGCACGGCCGGCGGATTTACGCCACCGGCATCGTCACGGACAAGCTGTTCCAACTGCTGCGAACGCAACAACGGGAAGTGGAGTTGATCGTCCGCGACTTTACGCGGGTGTTCGCCTCGCCCGAAGCGTTTTACGCCTTCCTGCGCCGGGGACACCGGATCAGGGTGGTACACCGCAGCCGGCTGCTGGCCGTCACGGTCAATCCGACGGCTCCGTCGGGGCTGGTGCTCGACTCCCGACGGTTGTGCGAAGCGATGCAGGAGGCGTTGCAAATACCGGTTTACGACGTAAAGAAAATGCCCGAATAGGAACGAATACGGCTCCCACGAACAGAATCGAGGATCTTAAAATCCCCTCCGAGGAGGGGAGTCAAAGGAAGGTCAGACGCTCTGACACGGCAGAAGGCCGTGAAATAAATACGCGAAACCGTGCAAAATTGCATCGAATAACCAGAAAACGAATGCGACTCAAAGAGGCCATACAACATACCAGCGGACTGCGCTGCGTCGTCGAAGGAATGGAGATCTGTTCCTCCGTCGGGCGACGTATGCTCCATGAAATGACATGGCTCGACAAGGAGTCGGCGATCACGGAGGAACACGACCGTATCGCCTCGGTGCTGCGCCTGCTCGAAACCGAAGAGGGACGCGACCGCACCGAAACGATTCGCCGCAAACTGGCCCTGCTGCGCGACATCCGCTCAACGATCGAACGCACGGGCGGCAACTGCGTATTCGACGACATCGAACTGTTCGAATTGAAGTTTTTCGCGCTGCTGGCGGAAGAGCTTCGACCACTGGCTTCGCAAGGGCATCTTGCGGAACTTCCCGAGCTGAACGGGGTCGTCGATCTGCTCGATCCGGAAGGCAACCGGCTCCCCCATTTCTTCGTCTATGACGCCTACTCGGAGGAGCTGACGACCCTGCGCAAACAGATCAAAGCACGCAAACAGGCCGGAGCCGACGAGTCTCAAGTGCAGGAGCTCTATTTCCGCAGCGTGGAAATCGAAGACCGCATTCGGGAGAGACTCTCCGTCGAATTGCGGAAATACCACGAAGCGTTGCAACAGGCACTCGACCGGATGGGATGGCTCGATGTGGTGATCGCCAAGGCGATGCAGGCCCGCGACTGGGGCCTTACCCGTCCCGCGATAACGCAGGACACGACCTCCTTCCGAGGCTTGTTCAACCCCGAGTTGCGGATTTCGCTCGAAGCGGCCGGGAAGCGATTCCAGCCCGTGAACATCCGCCTGACGACGGGACCTACGGTAATCACCGGCGCCAACATGTCGGGCAAAACCGTGTTGCTGCACAGCGTCGAGCTGGCCCAGTACATGCTGCAATTCGGATTTTACATTGCGGCCGAAAGGGCGGAAATAGCCCTTGTGGACGAAGTGCACTGCTCCGTCGGCGACGGACAGGATCAATTGAGCGGCCTTTCGTCCTTCGCGGCCGAGATGATGCGGATGGACGAACTGGCCAAAAGCGTCCGGGCAGGCAGGCGGGTGCTGGCTCTCATCGACGAACCGGCCCGCACGACCAATCCGGTCGAAGGAAGGGCGATCGTGAACGGTGTCCTCGAATTTCTGGCCGACTACGAAGTCCCTTCGCTCGTGACCACCCACTACAACGGCATCGCGGCTCCGTGCTGCAAGCTGAAGGTAAAAGGCTTCTCGGAAACGAACGCGGAGGAGAAGATCACGCTGAAAAACATCAACGATTTCATAGACTACTCGCTCGAGGAGGTCACGACGGACGAAGTTCCGCACGAAGCGATCCGGATCGCCCGTATTCTGGGCATCGACCCGGAGATCCTCCGGCGAATCGAACGCAACGAAGAACTCAAAAACAACCAATGACGGCAACCGTACGGCACAGCCTACATGAACGATATGAAAAGCAAATTAGGAATAGACTTTAACCAGGTGGAACACGCCCGGAGCGTAGCGCGCAAGATCGCCGACGGGGTGCAGGATTTTGTGGAAGGTTATACGACGGTAGCCGTCGAGCGAACGCTGTGCCGTCTGATCGGCATCGACGGCGTGGATGCCAACGCGGTACCGCTGCCGAACGTGGTGGTGGAAGAGCTGCGGGAGAAAAACGTATTGGGCGAAGGCGCCCTGTTCTTCCTCGGCAACGCGATCGTCGAAACGGGACTCACGCCCCAGCAAATCGCCGAGCAGATCGCTGCCGGCAAACTCGACATCACCCGCTCGGCCGTATGTACGGCAGCCGAGCGCGAAGCGGCGCTGAAACCGTATATCGACGCCAGCATCGCCAAAATCGCAGCCAACCGCCAGCGTCGAGAAAACTACATCGCCACCATCGGCGAAGGGCCGCGCCCCTACCTCTACGTAATCGTAGCGACGGGTAACATCTACGAAGATGTCGTACAGGCGCAGGCCGCAGCCCGACAGGGCGCCGACATCATCGCCGTAATCCGCACCACGGGCCAGAGCCTGCTCGACTACGTGCCCTACGGCGCGACGACCGAGGGATTCGGCGGTACGTTCGCCACCCAGGAGAACTTCCGCATCATGCGCAAGGCTCTGGACGAAGTAGGCGAAGAGGTCGGCCGCTACATCCGCTTGTGCAACTACTGCTCGGGCCTCTGCATGCCCGAGATCGCCGTAATGGGCGCACTCGAAGGTCTGGATGTGATGCTCAACGACGCTCTGTACGGCATTCTGTTCCGCGACATCAACATGCAGCGCACGCTGGTCGATCAATATATGTCGCGCGTAATCAACGGCTTCGCCGGCGTAATCATCAACACGGGCGAGGACAACTACCTCACCACAGCCGACGCGGTCGAGGAGGCTCACACGGTGCTGGCTTCCGACCTGATCAACGAACAACTGGCCCTGCTGGCCGGCCTGCCCGAGGAGCAAATGGGTCTGGGACACGCCTTCGAGATGGATCCGATGCTCGAAAACGGCTTCCTCTACGAGCTGGCGCAGGCGCAGATGACCCGCGAGATCTTCCCCAAGGCTCCGCTGAAATATATGCCGCCGACGAAGTTCATGACCGGCAACATCTTCCGGGGACATATCCAGGACGCACTGTTCAACATGGTGGGCATCTGGACTTCGCAGGGCATTCAGTTGTTAGGTATGCCGACCGAAGCCATCCACACCCCGTTCATGTCGGACCGCTACCTTTCCATCGAGAACGCCCGCTACATCTTCAACAACATGAAGAACATCGGCGACGAAGTGGAGTTCAAGGAAGGCGGACTGATCCGCAAACGTGCCAAGGAGGTGTTGGACAAAGCTACCGCACTTCTCGAACGCCTCGAAAAAGAGGGACTCTTCTCGGCGCTCGAGAAGGGAATCTTCGCCGACATCAAACGCCCCATGAACGGCGGCAAGGGTCTGGAGGGCGTGAGCAGCAAGGGCCGCAACTACTACAACCCCTTCGTGGAGATTATGAAAAACGGCAGTCGCGCCGCAGCGAAAAAATGATATTCCGATGCTGCAAGTACGACCAAACGCCTTATTTTAACTATATTAGCATATTGATTCTATGAGTGGAGGATTATATTCAACCGAAGGCAGGGATTTCGACCAGACCCTCGACCTGAAAAAGATAAAGCCCTACGGCGACACAATGAACGACGGCAAAACGCAGTTGAGTTTCACACTGCCCGTGCCCGCCGGCGACGAAGCCATCGAAGCGGCCAAACAGTTGATGAAAAAGATGGGCTTCGAGAACCCGCAGGTGGTATTCCACCGGGAGCTGACGGCCGGTTACACGTTCTTCAACTGCTACGGAAGCTGCACCCATACGGTCGATTATTCGAATATCCATGTCCCGAAAGTCGAATCGACCAAATGGGACATGGCCGAAACGGACAGCTTCATCCGCGAGCAGATCGGCCGCCCGATCGTGGTGATCGGCGCCAGCACCGGCACGGACGCCCATACGGTAGGTATCGACGCCATTATGAACATGAAAGGCTTCGCAGGCCACTACGGACTGGAGCGCTACGAGATGTTCGAAGCCCTCAACATGGGCAGCCAGGTGACCAACGAAGAGTTCATCGCCAAAGCGATCGAACTCAAGGCCGACGCCCTGCTGGTTTCGCAGACGGTGACCCAGAAGGATATCCATATCAAGAACCTCACGGAGCTGGTCGAAATGCTCGAAGCCGAAGGGCTGCGCGACAAAGTGATTCTGGCGTGCGGCGGCCCGCGCATCTCGCACGAACTGGCCAAAGAGCTGGGCTATGACGCCGGCTTCGGCATGAACACCTACGCCGACGACGTGGCGTCGTTCATCGCCCAGGAGATGGCCCGCAGAATGCACCGCAAATAGGAAACGGTCCCGGATTCCAGAACCGCCCCGTTTCAAGACAGTACGACGAACAGACAAAAACGACATAAATCTATGGAAAAGGAACAGATCAGAGAAATCATCGCCAAACGCGTGGCGATGGAACTCAAAGACGGCGACGTGGTGAACCTCGGTATCGGACTGCCGACGGCCGTCCCCGACTACCTGCCGGAAGGCGTTCAAATCTTCCTGCAGAGCGAAAACGGCCTGCTCGGTATGGGCCCGACCCCCGCACCGGGCGAGGAAGACCCCGAATTTATCAATGCCGGCGGCGGATTCGTCACGGCCCTCGAGGGCGCCTCGTGCTTCGACAGCGCCACCTCGTTCGGCATCATCCGCGGCGGTCATGTGAACGCTTCGGTGCTGGGAGCCTTGCAGGTCGATGAAAAAGGCGACCTGGCCAACTGGATCATCCCGGGCAAGAAAGCCCCCGGCATGGGCGGTGCGATGGACCTGCTCACGGGTGCCGACAAGGTGATCCTGGCCATGGAGCACACGGCCAAAGGCGCACCCAAAATCCTCAAGAAATGTACGCTGCCGCTGACGGCCAAAGGCTCCGTGAACATGATCGTAACCGAAATGGGCGTCATGGAGATTACCCCGGAAGGCATCGTGCTGACGGAAATCAATCCCGAATTCACCGTCGAACAGGTTCAGGCCGCTACCGAAGCGCACCTGATCGTGTCCAAGGATCTCAAACCCATGAAAAAATAGGCCCGCCATGATCAAAACAGGAGATAAATACCGTCACGAAGTGACCTATACGCAGGAAGGCGTGATCGCTTTCGCCGAAATCACGGGCGACAAAAACCCGATCCACCTCGATCCGGAATTCGCAGCCAAAACCCCGTTCGGCCGTCCCATCGTGCACGGATTCCTTTCGGCGGCCGTATTCTCGAAGGTCTTCGGCATGCTCTTCCCGGGACAGGGCACCATCTATCTCTCGCAGGAGATGTCGTTCCGTGCACCCGTCTTCGCCGGGGAGAAATATACGGCCGAATTTGAAGTAATCGACGTAAACACCGAAAAACACATCGGTACGATCAAATGCCTGCTGCTCGATGCTGCCGGCAAAGAGTGCATCACGGGCACCGCCAAGCTCAAACACAACAAAGAATTCATCTAAAAAGAAATAACCATGAAAAGACTTGAGAACAGAGTCGCCATCGTCACGGGCGGCACGGCCGGTATCGGCGAAGCAACGGCACTGCGTTTCGCACGCGAAGGCGCACAGGTAGTTGTATGGGCACGTAACGAAGCCCGCGGTAAGGAAATGGAGAAAAAAGCCGCAGCCGAAGGGCTCGCCATCACCTTCGACAAGGTCGATACGAGCGATTTCGAGGCGGTGACCGCTGCGGCCAAGCGCGTCGCCGACAAGTTCGGCAAGATCGACATCCTGATCAACAATGCCGGCATCACCAACGACAGCACGCTCAAGAAAATGACCGTCGAACAGTGGCAGAACGTGATCGACGTCAATCTTTCGGGCACGTTCTACTGCTGCAAGGCCGTATTGAACTACATGCTTGAAGCCGGCTACGGACGCATCGTCAATGCCTCGTCGGTAGTAGGGCTCTACGGCAACTTCGGCCAGACCAACTACGTGGCCACGAAAGCCGGCCTGATCGGCATGACCAAAACGATGGCTCGCGAACTGGGACGCAAGGGCATCACGGTCAATGCCGTAGCCCCGGGCTTCATCGAAACCGAAATGGTTGCCAAGATGCCCGAGAACGTACTCGACGGCATGCGGGCCAAAGTTCCCGTAGGTCGCCTGGGGCGTCCCGAGGAGATCGCCGCCGCCTATCTCTACCTCGCATCCGACGAAGCGGCCTATGTCAATGGTGCCGTTTTGAGCGTAGATGGCGGTATGACTGTTTAAAATCATTAAAAACCATACTTATAAAATGAATTTCGAATTGACCAAAACCGAGCAGCTGTTCCGGCAAATGATCCGCGAATTTGCCGAAAACGAGGTGAAACCTCTGGCTGCCGAAATCGACGAAGAGGAGCGTTTCCCTGTGGAAACCGTAGAGAAAATGGCAAAACTGGGAATCTTCGGTATTCCCTTCCCCGTCAACTACGGCGGTGCAGGCGGCAACAACATCCTTTATTCGATGGCCGTCGAAGAGCTGTCGCGCGTATGCGCCACTACGGGCGTGGTCGTATCGGCACACACGTCGCTCTGCGCCGCTCCGATTTATGAGCACGGTACCGAAGAACAGAAAATGAAATACCTGCCCAAGCTCTGCTCGGGCGAATGGCTCGGCGCTTTCGGCCTTACGGAGCCCAACGCCGGTACGGATGCTGCGGCACAGCAGACCACGGCAGTCGATGCAGGCGACCACTATATCCTGAACGGCAACAAAATCTTCATCACCAACGCCGCTTACGCACACGTTTATATCGTGATGGCGATGACCGACAAGTCGCAGGGTACGCGCGGCATCTCGGCATTCATCGTCGAGCGCGACTTCCCCGGTTTCTCGATCGGCAAGAAAGAGAAGAAGATGGGTATCCGCGGTTCAGCGACCTGCGAGTTGATTTTCGAGAACTGCATCGTTCCCAAGGAGAATCTGCTCGGCAAGGTCGGCAAGGGCTTCAGCATCGCGATGAAGACCCTCGACGGCGGCCGCGTCGGTATCGCTTCGCAAGCCCTCGGCATCGCGCAGGGGGCGATGGACGAAACCGTGAAATACGTCAAGGAGCGCAAACAGTTCGGACGGACGATCGGACAGTTCCAGAACACCCAGTTCCAACTGGCAGACCTGGATACCAAAATCGAAGCCGCCCGCCTGCTAGTGCGTGCCGCAGCCTTCAAGAAAGACCAGAAGCTCCCGTTCTCGGTCGATGCCGCCCGGGCCAAGCTCTTTGCAGCGGAAACCGCAATGGAAGTGACGACCAAGGCCGTGCAATTCCACGGCGGATACGGCTACACGCGCGAATACCCCGTCGAGCGCATGATGCGCGATGCCAAGATCACCGAGATTTACGAAGGTACTTCCGAAGTACAGCGGATGGTGATTTCCTCGGCACTGTTGAAATAGCGGCGGGCGACCGTGCATCCGGTTTCGGAATAAACCCCAAAGCCGGTCGTACTCCCCTCGCAAGGACACATAAGGTAAAAACAATAAAAAACAGATATTCGAATGAAAATTGTAGTTTGTATAAAACAGGTTCCCGATACGACGGAAATCCGCCTCGATCCCGTTACGGGAACGCTGATCCGCGACGGTGTGCCCAGCATCATGAACCCCGACGACAAGGCGGGACTCGAAATGGCTCTGGAGCTGAAAGACCAGTACGGCGCACACGTCACCGTCATCACGATGGGTCCCCCGCAGGCCGATGACATCCTGCGCGAAGCCTTCGCAATGGGTGCCGACCGTGCGATTCATTTGAGCGACCGCAAATTCGCCGGCGCCGATACGCTGGCGACCTCGAACGCTATCGCCGGCGCTCTCCGCATGCTGGATTTCGACCTGGTAATTACCGGTCGTCAGGCTATCGACGGCGACACGGCCCAGGTAGGCCCGCAGATCGCCGAACACCTCGGCCTGCCGCAGGTGACCTACCTCGAAGGCATCAAATACGAAGGAGGGAACCGGCTGGTCGTCAAGAAATGGACGGAAGAGGGGTATCAACTGCTCGAGGTGGAGACTCCGTGCGTGGTAACCGTACTCTCTTCGGCCAATCAGCCCCGTTATATGTCGGTACGCGGCATCGTGGAGGCATACGACAAGCAGGTGGAAGTCTGGGGCTTCGACAACATCTCGGTCGAGGAGTCGAAACTCGGTCTTGCCGGCTCGCCGACCCGCGTCTTCAAATCCTTCACGAAGGGTGCGAAATCCGCAGGTAAGGTCTTCGAGCTGGAGCCGGCCGAAGCAGCCGATCTGATCGTCGAGAAGCTGAAAGAAAAATTCATAATCTGATCGGCCCCGGCAACTGCGAAGCTGTAAATTACCGATCGTTCATTTACAACAGCCGTTTTTGTGACCGGACAGTATCGAATCCGTTCGATTCTGCCCCGATTATAGAAAACACTCATTAAAAACAGTTACTTACCAAGATGGATAAATCTCAATATAAAAACGTTTACGTGTTCGTCGAACAGCGTGACGGAGTCGTTCAGAACGTCGCTCTCGAACTTTTGGGAAAAGCCCGCGAACTGGCCGACGCACTCCATGAGCAGGTAGTCGCCCTGCTGCTGGGTAAAGGGGTCAAAGACAAGGCCGACGAGCTGATCGCAGCCGGAGCCGACGTGGTCCTTTCGATCGAAGCCGATGAACTCGCCCAGTACACCACCGAGCCATACGCACAGGCCATCACCCAGGTGATCCACGAGCGTAAGCCCAGCATTCTGCTGATCGGAGCCACCAGCATCGGCCGCGACCTCGGTCCGCGCCTTTCGGCCCGCATCGGCACGGGACTTACCGCCGACTGCACCGGACTCGACATTTCGGAAGACGGCGACCTGCTGATGACGCGTCCCGCCTTCGGCGGCAACCTGATGGCAACGATCATCTGCAAGGAACATCGTCCCCAGATGTCCACGGTACGCCCCGGTGTGATGCGTGCCAAAGCGGCCGATCCGACCCGCAAAGGAAAAGTCGAGGAGGTAAAAATCAATTTCGACAAATCGAAGTTCCGTGTACGGATTCTGGAAACGGTCAAGGAACAGAAGAACATGATCGACATTACGGAAGCCAAAGTACTCGTATCGGGCGGCCGCGGTGTCGGCACGGCAGAAGGATTCCAAACCCTGCGCGAGCTTGCCGACGTGCTCGGCGCCGAAGTATCGGCTTCGCGTGCGATGGTCGATGCCGGCGTTCTCGCACACGAGCGCCAGGTCGGACAAACCGGTAAAACGGTGCGTCCGGATCTCTACTTCGCCATGGGTATCTCGGGTGCGATCCAACACCTGGCCGGTATGGAGGAGTCGGACTTCATCATCGCCGTGAACAAGGATAAATTCGCTCCGATCTTCAACGTCGCCGACGTGGGTATCGTATGCGACGTACACAAGGTCGTTCCGATCCTGACAGAGAAACTGAAGACGATGAAAAAGTAAGTCCGGGGACTTGCTCTTCAAAATAAGGGAAGATTCGATGATCGAATCTTCCCTTATTTTATGTCCGGTGCGAAATCCGCTGAAACCCGACCGCCCGGACCTCTCCCCTCCCACGTATTCACAAAAAACAGGCAGTTCGGCCCTTGTAAAACAAATAAAAAAGCAGACGCAAGGAAAAAACCTTGCGTCTGCCCCTGATATCGATATATAATCCGCATCAAGGCAATCCGTCCTCATTCGGCACGATTGCACAGATACCCGGAATCTATTTCGCAACTTTTTTGAGGAATGCCTCGATCGTATTCTCGATCAGACAGGCGATCGTCATCGGACCTACCCCGCCGGGCACTTTCGTGATCAGCGAAGCCTTCGGCTCGCAAGCCTCGAAATCGACGTCGCCGCACAATTTCCCCGTTTCGGGATCACGATTGACACCCACGTCGATCACCACCGCACCGTCGCCCACCATGTCCGCCGTAACGAACTTCGGACGGCCAATTGCCACGACCAGAATCTCCGCTTCGCGTGTCACATCCGCCAGGTTCTTCGTCCGGCTGTGAGTAATGGTCACCGTAGCATTCTCATCGAGCAACAGCTTGGCAACGGGAAGCCCCACGATCGTACTGCGGCCGATCACAACGGCTTTGCGTCCGGCCAGCTCCACGCCCGAATCCTTCAGGAGCTTCATGATACCCTTCGGCGTACAGGGCAGCACGCAGGGCTGTTTCTGCCAGAGAGCCGCTACATTGAGGGGGTGGAAGCCATCCACATCCTTCTCCTGACGAATCCGTGCAATCACCTTATCCGAATCGATATGTTTCGGCAGCGGCAGCTGGATCAAAATTCCGTCCACCGTATCGTCGGCATTGAGGTCGTCGATAATTTTCAGCAACTCCTCCTCCGAGATGTCCGCCGGCTTGCGAATCGTCGTATTCAGGATACCGACCTCGTCGGCAGCCTTCGTCTTACCCGTCACATAGGATACGCTGCCCGCATCCTCACCGACCAGCACCACTACCAAATGGGGCAGCCGACCGTATTTCTCCGGGAATGTCTTCACCTGCTCGGCCATCTTGGCCTTGCAAGCCGCCGCTAATTCTTTTCCGCTGATTACCATATATTGTTTTGATTTTAAAGATTGCTTATCCGTCCCATCCAGGGATTCGAAGGACAAATATAACTATTTTTTCACTAAAAACGAAAGAGCCTTCATACCGATATCGGATCGATAGAAAAGATTCTCGCAACCGATTTTCCGGACCTCCTCGAGCGCCCGGCACCTGGCCTGCTCCGGGTCGGCACCCCGACAGACGACGATCATCACCCGGCCGCCCGAGGTAACGAGCCGCCCCTCTTTTATCGCCGTGCCCATGTGGTACACTACGCCGTCCACCTGCTCCGTTCCCGTAATTTCATACCCCTTCTCATAGGAGCCGGGATATCCTTTCGATGCCAGCACGATCCCCAGAGTCGCAAAGTCGTGCCACTCGGCCTCGCCCGGATCCCGTCCGTCGGCTACAGCGCTGAAAATATCGTAAATGTCGCTCTTCAGGCGGGGCAGCACCACTTCGGTTTCGGGATCGCCGAAACGGGCGTTGAACTCGATCACGCGGATTCCCTGCGGGGTCTTCATCAAACCGCCGTAAAGCACGCCCGTAAAGGGACATCCCTCGTCGCAGAGAGCGTCGGCCGTACGCTGCATCACCATTTCCAGTGCGAAAGCCTCGTCTTCCGGAGTAATGAACGGCAGCGGGGAGTATGCTCCCATACCGCCCGTATTGGGACCTTCATCGCCGTCGAACGCCCGTTTGTGGTCCTGCGCCAGCACCATCGGCAGCACCTTGCGCCCCGACACGAAACACATGAACGAAAATTCGGGTCCGGTCAGAAAATCCTCCACGACCACACGTCCCTTGCCGAACTTGTCGTCCAGCAACATGTCGCGCAACGCGGCATCGGCCTCCTCCATCGTCCGGGCGATAACGACACCCTTTCCCGCAGCCAGACCGTCGTATTTCAGGACGGCGGGCAGAGGGCGCGAATGAACGTACTCCGAAGCCTTCCGGTAATCGTCGAACGCCCGGTAACCGGCCGTCGGAATACCGTACCGCCCCATCAGATCTTTTGCAAACTCCTTGCTCGACTCGATGCGGGCCGCCGCCTTCGTCGGGCCGAAAATACGAAGTCCCTCCTCACGGAAGCGATCGACGATACCGGCCACGAGCGCCGCTTCGGGTCCTACCACCGTGAGGTCGATCTCTTTTTCACGAGCAAGGGAAAGCAATCCCTCGACATCGGTATCCTTGACCGGCACACACTCGGCCTGACGAGCGATACCCGCATTGCCGGGAGCGCAATATATCTTCGAAACCTGCGGCGAACGCGACAACGCATCGACGACGGCATGTTCGCGGCCACCGCCGCCTACGACTAAAACTTTCATAACCTATCGTTTATTCCCGACCGCACTTTCCGCAAAGAGCGGCTCGGAAATCGTCCATAAAAAATAATCCGACCGACGGACACGAAATCCGCAGTTTAATGTTTGAAATGACGCATCCCGGTAAACAACATCGGAATACCCGATTCATTGGCCTTCCGGATCGAATCCTCGTCCCGGACGCTGCCTCCCGGCTGCACGATCGCCTCGACGCCGCTCGCAGCCGCCAGGCTCACGCAGTCGTCGAAGGGGAAAAAGCCGTCCGAAGCCAGTACCAGCCCTTCGGTCACACCCTGGGCATGGGCCTGCTTGAGCGCGAGTTCCGCCGAGCCGATGCGATTCATCTGCCCCGCTCCGACACCCAGCGTACGACCGTCCTTCACCACTACGATAGCGTTCGACTTCACATGCTTGACAATACGCCAGCCGAAATCGAGATCGGCGAGCTGCCTTTCCGTCGGCCGCTTCTCCGTCACGCACATATCCGCCGTCACGGGACGTGTTTCGAGGTCGAGGTCCTGCACCAGCAATCCTCCCGTCACACTCACCAACTGGCGCTGCTTCGCATCGCTCTTCTCCATCGGAACTTCGAGCAGACGCAGATTCTTCTTCGTCGAGAGCACTTCGAGGGCTTCGGGCGTAAACGAAGGGGCCATGATGATCTCCAGAAAAATCGGCTTCATCAATTCGGCCGCCTCACGGGTCACAGGTCGGTTCAGGGCGACGATACCGCCGAAAATCGACACTTTGTCGGCCTCGTAAGCCTTCGTCCAGGCATCCGCCGCATCCCGCCCCACCGCAGCACCGCAGGGATTCATATGTTTGAGTCCCACGCAGAACGGCTCATCGAACTCCCGCACGATCGCAAGGGCTGCGTTGGCATCCTGTATGTTATTGTAGGACATCTCCTTGCCATTGAGCTGCCGGGCATAGGCCAGCGAATAGGGCACCCGTTCGCCGCTGCGGTAGAACTTGGCCTGCTGGTGCGGATTCTCGCCGTAGCGGAGCGGCTGAACCAGATCGAACTCCAGGAACAACTTCTCGTCGAGCCCCGCTTTTTCACGCATGTACGTAGCGATCATCGCATCGTACTCGGCGGTATGGGTATATGCCTTGGCCGAGAGCTGCAACCGCAATCGGGGAGTCGTATTGCCGTATCCCCTAATCTCCGCAAGGATCGTGTCATAATCCGCCGGGTCGCACACTACGGTCACGTCCTTGTAGTTCTTGGCCGCACTGCGCAACATCGAAGGTCCGCCGATGTCGATATTCTCGATCGCCTCGTCCATCGTCACCCCTTCGCGGGCGATCGTCTGACGGAAGGGATAGAGATTCACGCACACCATGTCGATGAACTCGATGCCGTTCTCCCGCAACGCTTTCAGGTGGTTCGGATCGTCGCGGCGAGCCAGCAGGCCGCCGTGCACCTTGGGATGGAGCGTCTTGACACGTCCGTCGCAGATCTCCGGGAACCCCGTCACATCGCTGATGTTGATCACCTCCACGCCGCTTTCAGCCAACAGTTTCATCGTACCGCCGGTGGCGATCACCTGCCAGCCGAGCTCTCGAAGTCCGCGCGCGAACTCCACCACGCCGGTCTTATCGCTCACACTGATTAATGCTCTCATATTGCTAATTTATATAGGCAATCATATCTTTCAATATACCATTTCCGACGATCGCAACATCGAATCCGAGAGTCGCTTATTCGCGGTCCAATGACCGCATTTACCACTCCGCCTTCCCCTAATCCTTTCTCGAAAGGGAAAGGGTCGCTGCATTTCCAAAGAGGTACACTAAAGGATATGATCGCGTTAATATATACGTAGTTTTATCGTTTTCGACTCGCGGTCGCCGTTATTCACGGTGTCCGACGATGTGTTTCCAGGTCCGAATCCGCACTAAACCGCGACGTTCCCGCGATCCTATTGCTCCGCAACCAGCTTTGCCACCGTTTCCACATACAGCGGATGTTCGACGGCATGCACCCGGGCTTCCAGCTCTTCTGGATCGCTCCCCAGATACTCGAAAGCCCGCTGGGCGATGATCCGGCCCCCGTCGAGCTCTCCGTTCACATAGTGGATCGTCACACCGAAGACCTTGACGCCGTAAGCAAAGGCATCGGCAATGGCATGCGCCCCCTTGAACGCAGGCAACAGCGAGGGATGAATATTGACAATCCGGTCGCGGTACGCCTCCAGCACCACATCGGAAAGGATGCGCATATACCCCGCCAGACAGATCAGCTCGACCCTTTCGGCCCGAAGCCTGCGGACGATCTCCCGTTCGTAGTCGGCTTTCGAAGGGTACTCTTTGGGGTTGAACGTAAAGGTCGGAATACCGTAACGGGCAGCCCGCTCGTTCACGAAAGCCCCCGGCTTGTCGCAGACCATGAGGGCAATGCGAGCCGCAATGCGCCCGTCGGCACAAGCCGCAGCCAATGCTTCGAAGTTGGAGCCGTTTCCGCTGGCGAATACTGCGATCGTCTTCATCGCCCTATCGGATTTCCACGCCCGGACGATCCGTCACCCGGCCGATCACCGAAGCTTTCTCGCCCTGTTTCTCCAAAATGGCGATCACTTCGGAAGCTTCATCCTGCGAAACCGCGATCACCATACCGATACCCATGTTGAAGATATTGAACATCTCGCGGTGAGCGATCTTGCCGTATTTCTCCAACAGGCGGAACACGGGCAGGATCTCCCACGTCCCCTCGTGAATCTCGATACCCTGGCCCTCGCTCAGGATGCGGGGAATGTTCTCGTCGAAACCGCCGCCCGTGATATGACTGATGCCGTGCACGTTACAGGCTCGGATCACTTCGAGCACCTGTTTCACGTAAATTTTGGTCGGCGTCAGGAGCACCTCGCCCAACACACGGCCGTCCAATTCGGGATAAGCCTTGCGAAGATCCAGTCCTGCATCGGCAACCACCTTGCGCACCAGGCTGAAACCGTTCGAATGGACACCGCTCGACGCGATACCCACCAACACGTCGCCCACACGCACCTTCGTACCGTCGATCAGGCGCGACTTCTCGACCACGCCGCACGTGAAGCCCGCAATATCGTACTCGCCGCCGGCATACATGCCCGGCATCTCGGCCGTTTCGCCGCCGATGAGTGCACAGCCGGCCTGACGGCAGCCTTCGGCCACACCCGCCACGATCGCTTCGATCTTCGCAGGCTCGTTGTGCCCCACGGCTACATAATCCAGGAAGAAGAGCGGCTCGGCCCCCTGCGCCAGCACGTCGTTCACGCACATAGCCACGGCGTCGATGCCGATCGTGTCGTGCTTATCCATCTCGAAAGCCAGCTTGAGTTTGGTTCCCACGCCGTCGGTACCGCTCACGAGCACCGGTTCCTTGACATTCAGCGCCGAGAGATCGAACATTCCGCCGAAGGCGCCGATGTTACCCATCACGCCCAACCGCGAGGTCGAAGCCACGTGTTTCTTGATGCGGCGCACCACTTCGTATCCGGCCTCGAGGTTCACACCGGCCTTTTCATAACTTTCCGCCATAACAATAGTTGGTTTTAGCTGTTTCCTGAATATTTCCACCCGATGTTTTCGAAATACGCATGCAGGACAGGTTCTTCCCTGACACAGCAGATCGAAAACGGAGCGGTTTGTTTAACATTTTTCTTTTTTGTTCGCCTCCTCGATCGTCCCGTAAAGCGACGTCGGATAATTGCCCGTGAAGCAGGCCATGCACAACTCGCAGCGATTGCCCGCCTTCAGCAAGGCATCGGGCGAGAGGTAAGCCAGCGAATCGGCTCCGATATACTCGCACGCCTCCGGAACCGACATACGGGCGCACAGCAGCTCCTCGTACGTCGAAGTATCGACACCGTAAAAACAGGGATTCTTGAACGGAGGGCTGGCGATGCGGACATGAACTTCCGTGGCCCCCGCCTCACGCAACAGACGCACAATGCGCCGGGAGGTGGTACCGCGCACGATCGAATCGTCGATCAGCACCACGCGCTGCCCCGAAACGATACCGCTCACCGACGAAAGTTTCATCCGCACGCCCTTCTCACGCATCGACTGCGACGGCTGGATGAAGGTACGGCCGATGTATTTGTTCTTGATAAGTCCCATCTCGTAGGGAAGACCGCTCGCTTCGGCGTATCCCATGGCAGCGCTCAAACTCGAATCGGGCACACCGACCACGATGTCCGCGTCTGCCGGCGCCTCCTTGTAGAGCAAGCGTCCCGACTCCTTGCGGAAGGCGTGCACGTTACGGCCCTCGATGTCGCTGTCCGGGCGGGCGAAATAGATGTATTCCATCGCACACATCATGTGGCGCTTGAACATCGAATAGTCGCTGCTGCGGATGCCGTGCCGGTCGATCGTAACGATCTCGCCGGGCTCTACGTCACGCACGAATTCGGCACCCACCACCTCGAAAGCACAGGTTTCGCTGCTGACGACATAGCCGTCTCCCAACTTGCCGATCGAAAGGGGCCGCAGACCGTGTTTGTCACGGCAGGCATAGATGCGGTTAGCCGTCATCACCAGAAACGCGAACGCTCCTTCGAGCATATTGAGCGCCTCGATGATCGAATAGATACGGGGCCGGTTGTGGTTGCGTACCTCCTTTTTGATAAGATGGGCGAACACTTCGCTGTCCGAAGTGGACTGGAAAAGACTGCCCTTGTTCTCCAGGTAGTTGCGCAGCAGATCCGCATTGACGATATTTCCGTTGTGGGCCAATGCGAAATCACCCGTATTATGATGGAACAGAAAAGGCTGTATATTCTCCGTTCCGCCGCCTCCGGCCGTCGAGTAGCGGACATGACCGATAGCCATGTCACCCGTAAGAGTCGATAGTTTCGCCTCGTTGAACACCTCCGTAACGAGTCCTTCGCCCCGGACACGCCGCATCGCCCCTTCCTTCGAAACGCTTACGATACCGCACCCTTCCTGCCCGCGATGTTGCAGGGAATGAAGGCCGTAGTAAGTCAGGTTAGCTGCGTCGGGCACTCCCACGACGCCGAAAACGCCGCACTCCTCGTGCAGCTCCCGGTCGCAGATCGGCTGCATTATGCTCTCTTTGTGCATCGGAACTTATTTGATTACTTTTTCCAGACGGGCCAGGATCTCCTCGTAAGCCTCGCGCACCTTACCCAAGTCACGACGGAAGCGATCCTTGTCGAGCTTCTCGTTGGTAGCCATATCCCACAGCCGGCAGGTATCGGGCGACACCTCGTCCGCCAGAACGATCTCGCCGTCCGACGTGCGGCCGAACTCGATCTTGAAGTCGATCAGGTTGATATTCATCTTGGCGAAAAGCTCCTTGAGCACCTCGTTGATCCGGGCGGTCATGGCATAAATCTGTTTCAGCTCGTCGTAGGTTACGACACCCAGCGCCACCGCATGATGATCGTTGATCAGCGGATCGCCCAGCTCGTCGTTCTTGTAACAGATGTCGAAAATCACGTTCGAAGGCTTCGTTCCCTCCTCGATACCCAGACGCTGGGCCATCGAGCCGGCGATGACGTTGCGGACGATCACCTCCAGCGGAATGATCCGCACACGGCGGCACAACTGGTCGCGGTCGTTCAGGGTCTTCACGTAGTGAGTCTTGATTCCCTGCTTGTTGAGATATTCGAAGATCAGGGTCGAGATCCGGTTGTTCAGCACGCCCTTGTTCTCGATCGTGGCCTTTTTGATGTTGTTGAACGCCGTCGCCGCATCCTTGTAGTGAATCAGGATCATATCCGGATCGTCCGTCAGGAAAACCTGTTTGGCCTTACCCTCGTAAAGCATTTCGCCTTGTTGCATAGTGGTTGGTATTTTATAATTGTTATTTTGTTTTCCGGAAATAGTTCACCGCATTCGTGAAGATGTCCTGCACCTTCTCTCCGGCGATGTTCTTAAAGAGGTTCTCCCCGTAACGCTCCGTATGGCCCATCTTACCGAGTATCTGCCCGTCGCGGCTCACGATACCCTCGATCGCATAGTACGATCCGTTGGGATTGTACGGGGCTTCGGCCGTCACGCGGCCTTCGGCATCGACATACTGGAACGCCACCTGCCCGTTCTCGAACAGCTCGCGGGCCAAAGGCTCGCTCACGACGAACTTGCCCTCGCCGTGGCTCACCGCGATCGAATGAATGTCGCCCACCGAGAAACTCGACAACCACGGGGAGTTGGTCGTCGCCACGCGGGTCGAAACGATCTGCGACACATGACGGTTGATGTCGTTGCGGAAGAGCGTCGGCGACTCCCGGGTCACCAGGCCCAGCCGTCCGTAGGGCAGCAGACCCGACTTGACCAGCGCCTGGAAACCGTTGCAGATGCCCAGAATCAGACCGCCCCGGTCGAGCAGACGATGTATTTCCTCCGAAATATCCTTGTTGTTCAGCACATTGGCAATGAATTTACCGCTGCCGTCCGGCTCGTCGCCCGCCGAGAAGCCGCCGCAGAGCACGAAGATATGGCACGCAGCGATCGCCTCCTTCATCCGGCGGATCGAATCGAAAATAGCCTCCGCCGTCAGGTTGCAGAACACCTCGCTGCGCACTTCGGCACCCGCCCGGCGGAAGGCCTTCGCGGTGTCGTAGTCGCAGTTGCTGCCCGGGAATACGGGGATGAAGACCTCCGGACGCTCGACCGCCTCGCCCGGATAGGTGAAGCTGCGGGGAGCCGGCATCGCCTCCATGACCGGCGCATGGTTGATTCCCTTATCGGGATAAACCGTCGCAAAGCGTTCGGTATTGGCCCGGTAAAGCTCCTCGAGCGGCATTTTTTCGCCGTTGATCGTGAGCGCTCCCTCCGCCTCGGTATGTCCCAGCAACTCGGCGGCCGGAAAATCGAGCGGCTCGGTGCTCTCCACCACGATCGAGCCGTAGGAGTTGTCGAACAGCGTCGCTTCATCCACCTTGACATCGGCACCGATGCCGTTGCCGAAAGACATCTTGGCCAGCGCTTCCGCCACACCGCCGAAGCCGACGGCATAGCCCGAAACGATCTTGCCGGACTCGATAGCCGAACTTACGAAATCGAAATTCCGCTTCAACGCCCCGGTATCGGGCATATGGTTTTCGAGCGGGGTATGACGCACTAGGTAAATCGAATGGCCCGCCTTCTTGAAATCGGTCGAGATGACGCGTCCGGCATCGACAGTCGTAATACCGAAGGCCATCAGCATAGGCGGGACGTTGATCTGCTCGAAGGTACCGCTCATCGAGTCCTTGCCGCCGATCGAGGGCAGTCCCAGTTCGACCTGCATCTTCAGGGCACCGAGCAGCGCCCCGAGCGGCTTGCCCCACGTACGGGGCGACTTGGTCATGCGCTCGAAATACTCCTGATAGGAATAGCGCATCTTATCGTAGCGGGCACCCGCCGCCACGACTTTGGCCGCAGCGTCCACGACGGCATAGGCCGCACCGTGGTAGGGACTCCACGACGCCAGGAAAGGGTTGTAGCCGAAGGCCATAATGCTGGCCGTATCGGTATATCCGTCCGTCGGCAACTTCTGCACCGACACTTGTGTTTCCGAACGTTGCGTACGACCGCCGAAAGGCAGCAGCACGGTCGAAGCGCCGATCGTAGAATCGAACATCTCGATCAGCCCCTTCTGCGAGAGGACATTGTCGTCCGCCAGGTTCGCAAGCATCTTTTCGCGCAGCGTACCGCCCTTCACCTCGCGGCGGAAAGGATCGCGTTCCTCGACCGCACCGATCGCGGCCTGGGCATAGTGCTTGGCCCCTGCGCTGTCGATGAACTCGCGCGAAAGATCGACCACTAATTTGCCCTTGTTGTACATCCGCATACGGCGCGAGTCCGTCACGTCCGCCACATGGGTCACTTCGATATTCTCCTCGGCGCAGTAGCGCTTGAACTCCTCTTCGGCACTCGCTTCGATCACAACGGCCATACGCTCCTGCGACTCGCTGATCGCCAGCTCCGTCGCATTCAGACCGCTGTACTTGGTCGGCACGCGATCGAGGTAAATATCCAGGCCGTCGGTCAGCTCGCCGATGGCTACGCTCACACCGCCCGCACCGAAGTCGTTCGACTTCTTGATCAGGCGCGTCACTTCCGGACGGCGGAACAACCGCTCCAGCTTGCGCTCTTCGGGGGCGTTGCCCTTCTGCACCTCACTGCCGCACATCTCGAGCGACTTGTCGGTATGCTCCTTCGACGAACCCGTCGCACCGCCCACGCCGTCGCGGCCCGTGCGGCCGCCGAGCAGCAGGACCACGTCGCCCGGCACGGGGGACTCCCGACGCACGTTTTCGGCTTTCACGGCGCCCACCACGGCACCGACTTCCAGACGTTTGGCCACATAGTCGGGATGATACACCTCGCGGACGTGGGTCGTGGCCAGTCCGATCTGATTGCCGTAGCTCGAATAACCGGCGGCGGCCTTAAGGCTGATGACGCGCTGGGGCAGTTTGCCGGGCAGCGTTTCGCTTACGGGTTGATAGATATTTCCCGCACCCGTCACACGCATCGCCTGATAGACGTAGCTGCGACCCGACAACGGATCGCGGATGGCACCGCCCAGGCAGGTCGAAGCACCGCCGAAAGGCTCGATCTCGGTCGGGTGGTTATGGGTTTCGTTCTTGAACTGCAGGAGCCATTTCTCGGTCCGGCCATCGACGTCCACATCGACGAAAACGCTGCATGCGTTGTTCTCCTCGCTCACCTCCAGGTCGTCGAGCAGTCCCTTGCTGCGCAGGTAACGGGCACCGATGGTCGCCAGGTCCATCAGGCAGACGCTCTTGCCCTCGCGCCCCAGTTCGCGGCGGATTTTCAGGTAAAGCGCCAGCGTGCCTTCGATCTCGTCTTTCACGAACGACTCCTCGACCGTAATGTTCTCCAGCTCAGTCGTGAAGGTCGTATGACGGCAATGGTCGCTCCAGTACGTATCGAGAATCCGCAGCTCGGTTTCGAACGGATCGCGGCCCTCGTTCCGGAAATATTTGACCACTTCACGCAGGTCGTCAGCATTCATCGCCAGACCGTTCTTCTTGCAGTAGGCATCGAGTTCCGCATCTTCCATCTCCCGGAACCCGTCCAATACCGGCACCGGTTTCACGGGGGCGTTTTCCAAATCGTCCAGGACCCGCAAATCCTTCTCGCGCGACTCCACGGCATTGATATAATAGCGACGAATACGCTCCATCGTCTCCTTGGGAAGTTTCGAAGGGAAGATCAGCAGCTTCGAACTCTTGATCTTCACCTCGGCCGAAGGATCGATCAACCGCACGCAGTCCACGGCCGAAGCCGCTCGCTGGTCGAACTGTCCGGGCAGGCACTCCACAGCCAGAAAGCTGTTGCCGCCCAGATCGCACGAATCCGTCACGGCATCGGTAACCACCTCGCCGAAGACCCTGTAACGGCTCTTCTCCAGCAATTCGTCCGAAAAACCGAACAGGTCGTACACGTTCAGCAGCCGCAGGCCGTCGAGCGAAAGATTCAGGTTGGCATTCAGGTCGCGGAGCAGGCTCTCGGCCTCGACCCGGAATTCGGGGTATTTCTCAACGAAAATACGGTAACTCTTCATTATCTTATTTTTGACTTTATTTCACAAATCTGTCGGCCCACTTGGCGGCATACTCCTCGCCGGTCACACCGACGAAAGTCACGTGTCCCATCTTGCGCTTGGGCTTGGAAACGGTCTTGCCGTAAATATGGACATACACACCGGGGCGATTCTCCCGAGCAAGCGCCTCGGCCCGCTCCAGATCCTGTCCCAGGATGTTTTTCATCACGGTAGGGGCCTTCAGCTGCGGCTCTTCGAGGGGCATATCGAGCAAGTAACGGCACAGCTCCCGGAACTGGTTGGTCGTCGAACCCTCGATGGTCCAGTGTCCGCTGTTGTGCGGGCGCGGCGCCATTTCGTTGAAATAGACCTCGTCTCCCTTCACGAAATATTCGATAGCCAGAATCCCCCGGTAACCGCAGTCGCGCATGAAACGCTTGCTCTGGGACACCATCCGCTCCCGCACCTGGTCCGGCATCTCCGCCGGCACGATGCACAGATCCAGAATACCGTCCTTGTGGATATTCCGCCCTACCGGGAAGCAGATCACGCGCTCGCCGTCCGACACCAGCACCACGCTGGCCTCGAAATCGAACGGGACGAACTCCTCCAGAATGCAGGGCACCGCGAGCAGTTCGCGGGCTTTCGCAAGGTCGGCCTCGCCGCGAAGCACCGCCTGACCGTGTCCGTCGTAGCCCAGCGTACGGGTCTTGAGCACGCACGGATAACCGATTCGCGCAATGGCCCGATGCAGCGACTCCTCGTCATCGACAGCCATGAAAGCGGGCGTCTTCAATCCATGATCGCAGGCATTGCTCTTCTCCCGCAGGCGATCCTGCGAGTCGAACAGAGGCCTGAACCCTTGTTTGATATTGTATTTTTGCTCGAGAGCCACCAGCAGATTGCCCGGCACGTTCTCGAACTCGTAGGTCACCACGTCGCTGCGGCGGCAAAGCTCTTCTAACGCCGCCGGATCGTCGAACCGGCCCACGATCCGCTCGTCGCTGATCTTAAACGCCGGAGCATCCTCCGCCGGATCAAGGCAGATCGTCCGCGCACCCAGCAGATGCGCCTGCTCGATGATCATCAGCCCCAACTGGCCGCCACCGATAATTCCGATCGTCTTCACCGCACTCATCGGTCTAAAGTTCCGCTTTAAGTACATCCTCAGTCTGTTTCGCACGGAACATCTCCAGACGGGCCGCCAGCGCCTCGTCCTTCAATGCCAGGATCGACACGGCGATCAGGGCCGCATTCTTCGCCCCGTTGATCGCTACGGTCGCAACCGGCACGCCGCCGGGCATCTGCACGATCGAAAGCAGGGAATCCAGCCCGTTCAAGGCTCGAGATTTGACCGGCACACCGATCACCGGGAGCGCGGTCATACTGGCCACCATGCCGGGCAGGTGCGCAGCGCCTCCGGCTCCGGCGATGATTACCTCCAGTCCGCGCGACTTGGCCGTTTTGGCATACTCCACCAGCAGGTCGGGGGTGCGGTGGGCGCTCACCACCCGCTTCTCGAACTCCACACCGAATTGCGCGAGCGTCGCCGCAGCGTCGGACATAACGTCCCAGTCGCTGGTCGAACCCATGATTACTCCAACTTTCATAGTAAGAAACGTACTAAATCAACCAAAAAAGAGCCGCTACGACAGAATTCGTCATAGCGGCAAGATTATATTGCTGCGGGAAGCCGATTCGTGCCCTCCTGCATAGTTCCGTCGATAAAATCCGATGCAGGAACGACACTGCACGCTCCGGCCGCACATCGAGCCGACAGCATCTGCTGTCGCTTTCGCCGGGTATGGTGCATCTGAATCCTTTCCATCGTTTCGGAAGCCGTAGCCGCCGACGGACCTGCGGCCCATCGCCTTTTACTCGCACAAAAGTACGAATAATTTCAACGACAACCTAACAATCCCGACAGTTTTATTTCGACATTGTATCGACAAAATCCGCTACCGGATTTTCGCCTCGCAATAAGCGCAGCGGCAGGTGTCTCCCGCTTTGACAAAAAGCGGATCGACATCCTCCGTAGCCGAAATACACCGGGAGTTGGGGCATTTCATACTCCGGTCTATGAACATCCCCTCGGCCAGGTCGGGGACTGCGGCGAGCTTCTCGCCTTCGGCCCATTTCAGCAACGTATAGATCAGAGCCATGCGCACGAACTTACCGTTCTCGACCTGCCGGAAATAGGCTGCCCGGGGATCGTTGTCCACCGCACGCGTGATTTCGTTCACACGAGGCAGCGGATGCAGCACGATCATATCCGACTTGGCCGTGCGGAGTTTCGACGGATCCAGCACAAAACTGTCCTTCACGCGGTTAAACTCCTCCTCATCGAGGAAACGCTCCTTCTGCACGCGGGTCATGTAGAGAATGTCCAACTCGGGCATCACCTCCTCCATCGTCGATACCTCGCGGAATTCCACCCCTTCGGTCTGGGTTTCGATCTCATGAAGCATATACTCGGGCAACCGCAGCTCGTCGGGGGCGATCAGCACCACCCGAATCCCTTCGTAGCGCGACATCGCCTTGATAAGCGAATGCACCGTGCGGCCGAATTTCAGGTCGCCGCAGAAGCCGATCGTCAGGTGATCCAGCCGCCCCTTCTCGCGCTTGATCGTCAGCAGGTCGGTGAGCGTCTGCGTCGGATGGCTGTGGCTACCGTCCCCGGCGTTGATGACCGGGATACCGGCATACTGCGAGCCGACCAGCGGCGCCCCCTCCTTGAAATGGCGCATGGCGATAATGTCGGCGAAGCAACGAATCACCCGGACCGTATCGGCGACCGTTTCGCCTTTCGACACCGACGACGAAGCGGCGTCCGAAAAACCGATGACGCTGCCGCCGAGCTCCAGCATGGCCGAAGTGAAACTCAGCCGCGTGCGGGTCGAAGGCTCGTAGAAGAGCGTCGCAAGTTTTTTGCCCTTGCAGGCTTCGCTGTATTTGGCCCGGTTGGCGATGATGTCTTCCGCCAGGGCGATGATCTGCCCGATCTCGGCGACCGACAGATCCGTAGGGTCGATTAAATGGCGCATAGCGGTTTATTTGTTGATCCAGCTTTCGTCCGAAGGATTGTCGCGGAAGGCGATCAGGCGCTGCCGATCCTCCGGCTTGATATACCCCTCCTCGGCCGCTACTTCGACCAGCGCATCGAGATTCGAAAGGCTATGGTTGATTACGTCGGCTGCAGCAAGCCGCACCAACCCTTTCTTCATACCGTACGTAAAAATGCTCACCACGCCCAGCACCTCGGCACCCGCCGCACGCAACGCCTCGACCACTTCGATGCACGATCCCGCCGTCGAAATCAAGTCTTCGATTACCACGACTTTCTGGCCCTTTTCGAGTTTGCCCTCGATCTGGTTTCCCCGACCGTGATCCTTCGAGCCGCTGCGGACATATCCCATCGGCAGGTCGAGGATCGTCGCGGCGATGGCCGCATGAGCGATGCCTGCCGTCGATGTTCCCATCAGCACCTCGCACGCGGGGAATTTCGCCTTCACCGTTTCCGCAATCGCGGCCTCGACCTTCTTCCGCACCTCGGGGGCGGTCAGAATCAACCGGTTGTCGCAATAAATCGGGCTTTTGATACCGCTCGCCCAGGTAAACGGCTGCTCGGGGCGCAGGAATACCGCACCGATCGAGAGCAGGCCTTTGGCAATTTCTCTTTCCATAACTATTTCTACATTCTTTAGATTGTCATTCCTTTTTCCGCAAAAACGGCTTTCCGCCTATCGCTCGTCGAGGGCCATACGGAGTACGGCCTCCACCTCGTCGGGCATAATACCGCCCTCGTGCACTTTCTTGTCCCCGACGTAAAATGTCGGTACGTAATAGTAGTCGTAACGGTCGGCCACTTCGGGTTCGGCCAGTTCGTCGATCATCCTGATTTCGATGCGGCCGTAAGGTTCCTGCCGCTGCAGTTCCTCCAGATAGCCCAGCGCCTTCTTGCAGAAGGGGCACCGGGGCTGATAGAAAAGTGTAACCGGTTTCATAACTTCCTTGATTTAGAGTAAAACTTATTTCCCGCTTGCAGCGATAATCAGCTTCTTCGGTCACCGCAATTCACCGCGCATTCCCTTCACACGATCCGGCAACTCCCGTGCCGACCGAAGTTCCGCGAACTCCACGCTCCCAAACCCATTTTAGACAACTGCCGCACGACACGAATCCCGTCCGCATCGCTCGATCCGGACCGCAAAACAGCCCCTCCTGCCGTACCGCCCGAAATACTCCCTTCTGTCGCACACTCTATTTCACGAACTCCTCCACGCACCGGCGATAGGCCGCCACGGGATCGGCTGCCGCCGTGATGGGACGCCCCACCACGATATAGTCCGAGCCGATCTCCCGCGCACGCGCGGGAGTCGTGACCCGCACCTGATCGGCCACCTCTCCGTCCGCAAAACGCACGCCGGGCGTGACGGTCAGGAACTCCCGCCCACAGGCCGCCTTCACCATACCGGCCTCCAGCGGAGAGCAGACCACGCCGTCCAAACCCGCTTCGCGGGTGTTCTGCGCATACTTGACGATCGTATCGTTGATCGGCGCCGAAATGAGCAGCTCGCGCTGCATACGCTCCTCCGAAGTCGAAGTAAGCTGCGTCACGGCGATCAGCAGCGGGCGCGTGCCGTCCGGACGGGTCAGCCCTTCGATCGCCGCACGCATCATCTCGATCGTGCCGGCCGCATGGACGTTGCACATGTCCACGTCAAGGCGCGAAAGCACGGCCATCGCCTTCTTGACCGTATTGGGAATGTCGTGCAGTTTCAGATCGAGGAAAATCCGGTGCCCCCGGCGCTTGATCTCACGCACGATTTCGGGCCCTTCGGCATAGAAAAGCTCCATGCCGATCTTCAGGAAAGGTTTGCGGGCCTCGTTCTTAAACAGATCGAGGAACCGGAAAGTCTCTTCGGCGCTGCTGAAATCGCAGGCGATGATTACGTCTCTGTTGGTCATATCTCTTGCTTCTTTATAATTTTCACAAAATTACTTCACGATGCCGATAATATCGGACAGCCGTTCGATCCCCAGCCGCTCCATTTCGCGGGGCAATGCCTCGACGATCTCCTTGCAGGCATAAGGGTTCCGCAGGTTGGCGGCCCCCACCTGTACGGCCGTCGCCCCGGCCATCATCATTTCGATAACGTCGCGGGCCGTTTCCACGCCACCGCAACCCATCACCGGAATCCGGCAAGCCCGGGCTACCTGATAAACCATCCGCACGGCCACGGGGAAGATCGCCGCACCGGAAAATCCGCCCATAACGTTGGCGATGATAGGCTTGCGGCATTTCACGTCGATCCGCATGCCCAGCATCGTGTTAATCAGACAGATGCCGTCGGCCCCCGCCTGCTCGCACGCCCGGGCGATCGCCACGATGTCCGTCACGTTAGGACTGAGCTTGATATAGACCGGCTTGGTAGTCACGGCTTTCACGGCACGCGTTACCTCGGCCGCCGCTTCGGGCGACGTTCCGAAGCTCATGCCGCCGTGCCGCACATTGGGACAGCTTACATTGACCTCGATCAAACCGACCTGTTCCTCCTTGTCGATCCGCTCGCAGCAATAGGCATATTCCTCGACCGAAAAACCGCTGATGTTGGCGATCACCGGCTTGCGGAAGAATGTCTTCAGCCGGGGAAGCTCTTCGCCGATCACCGCATCGATACCGGGATTCTGCAACCCGACGGCATTGATCATCCCCGCCGTACACTCGGCGATGCGGGGCGTGGGGTTGCCGAAGCGTGCCTCGCGCGTAGTTCCCTTGAAGGAAAACGACCCAAGGATGTTGATGTCGTAAAAATCCTTGTACTCGTTGCCGTAACCGAACGTACCGCTGGCCGGCACGACTGGATTATCCAGCCGAAGGCCGCTCAACGTCACCGACGTATCGAAGTTTTTCTTGGGTTCGTTTACCATATAATCTCCTCCTTTTTCAGTACGGGTCCCTCCTTGCAGATGCGTTTGGCCCCGTTTTTCGTCTGACAGGAACAACCCATGCAGCCGCCGAAGCCGCAGCCCATGCGCTCCTCGAAACTCAATTCGCCCGGTATGTCGCCCGTCGCATCGCTCAATGCACGCAGCATCGGCAGCGGGCCGCAGGCGTAAAAATAATCAAAATCCGGCTTCTTTTCGGCGATCGCCGTCGTTACGAAACCCTTTATCCCGTGCGTGCCGTCCGCCGTCGTTACGAAAACCTCCGCACCGAGCGCCCGAAACTCCTCCTCGTAGAAAACCTCCGACGCGGTATTGAAGCCCAACACCACAGTCACTTTTCTGCCCTTGTCAATCAGTTTCTTGGCCAGGTTGTAGAGGGGCGGAACGCCCACTCCGCCTCCGACCAACAGAGGCCTGCGGCACTCCGCATCCGGATCGAACCCGTTGCCCAGTCCGGTCAGCAGGTCGAGCTTTTCGCCGGTCTTCATTTCACTCAACCGGGCCGTGCCTTCGCCGACGACCTTATAGATCAGTGTCAGCGTCCGCTCGTTGTAGTCGCACACCGAAATCGGACGGCGCAGGTAGAGCCCTTCAACCTCGATATTGACGAACTGCCCGGGACGGGTCAGATATTGCGTATCCCCTTCGAGCGTCATCCGCCAGACGGAGGGCGTCAGCGGTTCATTGGCCGTAACAGTATATATGCCTTTTTTATACATTTTTTCTTTTCCAAACTATGTGCTTCGCTTTCGTCTTAATTTCAAAGGAGCCGGTTTCGCACCGACCGACGCAGGACACGGCAAGAGCATACTCGCTGGTATGGGACTGTCGCGGACTGCGAGGAGGTGCGAAAGATGCCCTCTGAACGAAACTCGCTTTTGATTTCAGGCCGGCAAATGCGGTGCATCGTGACTTTGAAGCAGATGGGGAATACTATCCGTCTTTCCCATTCGAATCAAAGAGGGATGTGACGCAGTTGCCGCATGAAATCGAAAACTATTCGGCATCAATGGTCGAAACACCCAGGGTTATCTCCTCCAATACATCCAGCAGGACCTTTACCGTTTCGAGCGCCGTGAAGATCGTCACGTTGTTCTCGACGGCCGTGCGGCGAATCTCGTAACCATCCAGCCGGGTGTTGTGCTGGTTGATGTCGATCGTATTGATGACATAGCTCACATGGCCCTGGCGCAGCGAGTCGATGATCTCCGTACTGCCTTCGCTCAACTTGCGGCGCGTACGGGTGCGAATACCATGCTGACGCAGGAATTCCGCCGTGCCCTTCGTCGCCTCGATATTGAAACCCAGGTCATAAAAGCGCCGTACCAGCGGCAGCGCATCCTGCTTGTCCTTGTCGGCGATCGTGAGGAAGATCGTACCGTAGTTGGCGACGGTCATGCCCGACGACTGGAGCGCCTTGTAGAGCGCCCGGGTGAGCTTGTTGTCGTATCCGATCGCCTCGCCCGTGGATTTCATCTCGGGCGAGAGGTAGGACTCCATGCCCCGGATCTTGGCGAACGAGAAGGCCGGGGCCTTGACGAACCAGCGGGAGCGCTCCCTGCCATATACTTCGGTAATGCCCTGCTCCCGAAGCGAATGACCCAGGATGACCCGTGTGGCGATGTCAGCCATCGGGACACCCGTCGCTTTCGAAAGGAACGGCACGGTGCGCGACGAGCGGGGATTCACCTCGATCACATATACGTCCTCTTCCCCGTCGAGGATAAATTGGATATTATACAGACCGACGATACCGATCCGGCGGCCCAGCCGCACGGTATAATCGATGATCTTGTCCTTGGCTTTCTGGCTCACGCTGAAGGTCGGATAGACGCTGATCGAGTCGCCGGAGTGGATGCCCGTCTTCTCGACGTGCTCCATGATACCGGGAATGAAGACATCCTTGCCATCACAGATGGCGTCCACCTCCAGTTCGCGGCCCATAATATAACGATCGACCAGCACAGGGCTGTCCTCATTGACTTCGACCGCCGTCTGGAGATAGTGGCGCAAACGCTCCTCGTTCGAAACGATCTGCATGGCCCGGCCGCCCAGCACGTAGCTCGGGCGCACCAGCACCGGGTAGCCGATCCGTTCGGCGGCTCGCACACCGGCTTCGATATCGGTCACGGCCTCGGCCTCAGGCTGGGGTATTCCCAACTCCTCCATGATCTTCTCGAAACAACCCCGGTCTTCGGCATTCCGTATCGCCTCGACACCCGTACCGATGATCGGCACACCCAGTTCGTGCAGCGGCTCAGCGAGGTTGATCGCCGTCTGGCCGCCGAGCGACACGACGATCCCTTTCGGTTTTTCGAGCGTAATAACGTTCATCACGTCCTCTACGGTCAGCGGCTCGAAATAGAGCTTGTCGCTGGTGGTATAGTCCGTCGAAACGGTTTCGGGATTGTTATTGATGATGATCGCCTCGTACCCGGCGGCGCGGATCGACCAGATGGCATGCACGGTCGAATAGTCGAACTCGACGCCCTGCCCGATGCGGATCGGTCCCGACCCGAGCACCACGATCTTCTCGCGTTCGCTCACGATCGACTCGTTCTCCTGCTCGTAAGTGGAATAGAAATACGGCACATAGGAGGAGAACTCGCTCGCGCAGGTATCGATCATCTTATAAACCGGGAAAATATTGTGCTCGCGCCGCAGCAGGAACATCTCCTTCTGGCTCATGCCCCACAACTGACCGATGAACTTGTCGCTAAAACCCATGCGTTTGGCGTCGCGCAACGTTTCGATGTCGCGGGGATTGGCCGCTACGACCTTTTCGAACTCGACGATGTTCTTAAACTTCTCGAGGAAGAACATGTCGATTTTGGTGCTGTTGTAGATCAGCGCCAGCTCGACGCCCCGGCGGATCAGCTCGGCGATGGCGTAAAGACGGTCGTCCGTTCCCTCCTTGATATAGGAGAGCATCCGATCGACCGTCCAGTCGTCGAATTTCTTATGGTAGATATGGCAGACCCCCGTTTCGAGCGAGCGCACCGCCTTCAGGAGGCTCTCCTCCATCGTGCGGCCCACGGACATCACCTCGCCCGTCGCCTTCATCTGGGTTCCGAGCTGGTTCGAAGCGTCGCTGAACTTGTCGAACGGGAAGCGGGCGATCTTGGTAACCACATAGTCGAGAGCCGGTTCGAAGCTGGCCGGCGTATTGGCGATGCGGATCTCGTCGAGCGTAAGGCCCACGGCGATCTTGGCGCTGACGCGGGCGATCGGATAGCCGCTGGCCTTCGACGCCAGAGCCGACGACCGCGACACGCGGGGATTGACCTCGATCAGGTAGTAGTTGAACGAGAGGGGATCGAGCGCGAACTGCACGTTGCAGCCGCCTTCGATCTTCAGGGCACGGATCAGCCGCAGGGCGCTGTCGCGCAGCAACTGATACTCCTTGTTGGTCAGCGTCTGGCTCGGAGCCACCACGATCGAGTCGCCCGTATGGACGCCGACCGGATCGATGTTTTCCATATTGCAGATCGCAATGGCCGTATCGTTGTGGTCGCGGATCACCTCGTATTCGATCTCCTTATACCCCTTGATGCTCTTCTCGATCAGCACCTGATGCACCGGGGAGAGGGAAAGCGCATTGCGCATCATCTCGCGCAACTGCGTCTCGTCGTCGGCGAAGCCGCCGCCCGTACCGCCCAGCGTAAAGGCCGGACGCAACACGACGGGGTAACCGATCCGCTTCGCCGCCTCGACCGCCTCGTCGATATTGTTAGCAATCAGCGACGGCAGCACCGGCTCGCCCAGCGACTGACAAAGCTCCTTGAAGAGTTCGCGGTCCTCGGCCTGCTCGATGCTCTGGAACGAAGTACCCAGAATCTCCACCTGACACTCCTGAAGCACGCCTTTCTTGGCGAGCTGCACGGCCAGATTCAGGCCCGTCTGCCCGCCCAGTCCCGGCACGATGGCATCGGGACGCTCGTAACGGACGATCTTGGCCACGTACTCGAGCGTCAGCGGCTCCATATAGACTTTATCGGCAATCTGCACGTCGGTCTGGATCGTCGCCGGATTGGAATTGACCAACACGACCTCGTACCCCTCTTCCTTGAGGGCCAGACAAGCCTGCGTACCCGCGTAGTCGAACTCCGCAGCCTGGCCGATCACGATCGGGCCGGAGCCGATCACCATCACTTTCTTGATATCCGTTCTCTTAGGCATTTTGACTCTCCTCCATCATTTTGATAAACTTATCGAACAAATAGGTGCTGTCCTGCGGACCGGGCGCACTCTCCGGATGATACTGGACGCTGAAAATCCGATCGGCGCGGCATTCGACGCCTTCGGCGGTATCGTCCAGCAGATTCAGGTGCGTAAGGGTCAGTCCGGTGCCCTTCAGCGACTCCGTATCGACCGCAAAACTGTGGTTCTGGCTCGTGATCTCGACCTTGCCCGTTTCGAGGTTCTTCACGGGGTGGTTGCCGCCGCGATGTCCGAACTTCATCTTGAAGGTGCGGGCTCCGTAAGCCAGCGAAATCACCTGGTGTCCCAGGCAGATACCGAAGATCGGCAGGCGCCCCCGAAGCGTGCGGACCATCTCGACCACCGGCATTACGTCGGTCGGATCGCCGGGACCGTTCGAGAGGAAAAGTCCGTCGGGACGGAAAGCCATCACCTCCTCGGCCGTAATATCGTAGGGCACCACCGTCACGTTGCAACCCTTCTCGTTGAGCTTGCGGATGATGTTGTGCTTGATGCCGCAATCGACCGCCACCACGTCGAAACGATGATTGGCCGTGCGGGAGAACCAACGCTTGCGGCAGCTCACGCGCTCGACCATGTCGCGGCGCACGGGCGCCTCCTTCAAGCGGCGCAGGGCCTCCTCCTGCGGCATCGACGCATCGACGACGATCACCCGCTGGGTGCCCTCGTCACGGATAATGCGCGTCAGCATACGGGTATCGATCCCCCAGACGCAGGGTATGCCGTACTCCTCGCATACTTCGCCAAGGGTCTTGGTATAGCGGAAATTGCTCGGCAGATCGTTGTATTCGCGCACGATCATACCGCCGATAGTCGGATACTTGGTCTCGTAATCCTCGTCCGTAATGCCGTAGTTGCCGATCAGCGGATAGGTCATCACGACCATCTGGTCGGTATAGGAGGGATCGGAGAGAATCTCCTGGTAGCCGACCATCGAGGTATTGAACACGATCTCGCCCGTCGCCTCCCGGTCCGCGCCGAAACCGTAGCCGTAGAACTCGCGGCCCGACTCAAGCACGATTTTTTTGGTGAATGGTTTCATATTCGGTTATTTCGTAATTTGTCTTCGTTCATTTTTCAATTTCCGGCCCTGTTTCCCGCATCCGGCAGAATCCGCGACGACCGCAGTCACCGCCCGTCGAAAAACGGAATCGCATTTCGTATTCCGATCCGGGACAATCCGCGCACATCGCTCCCGCCCCGTCTATCGGAAACGCTCCGTCGCGTATGCCGTACGTCCCCCGACCAGCGTCCAGAGCGTACGGCCCGCAACCCGCCAGCCGGCAAAAGGCGTAGCACGGCCTTTCGACAGGAAGGTTTCGGGATCGATCTCGTACTCCGCATCGAGGTCGAACACCGTTAAATCGGCCGGTTCGCCCGCCTGCAAGCCTCCGCCGAGGCCGAAAATCCGGCGCGGAGCCATCGACATCCGCTCGACGAGCTGCTCCAGCGTAAGCAGCCCCGGCTTCACCAAATAGGTATAGAGCAGCGGGAAAGCACACTCCAACCCCACGATACCCATCGCGCTGCCGGCCAGTCCGCGCGATTTCTGTTCGGCGGTGTGAGGCGCATGATCCGTAGCAATCACCTCGATCGTCCCGTCGGCGACGGCCTGCCGCAGGGCTTCGCGGTCTTCACGTCCCCGCAGCGGCGGATTCATCTTGAAACGACCGTCCTCCTGCAAATCCTCGTCGCAGAGCAGCAGGTAGTGCGGAGCCGTTTCGCCGCTGACTTTCAACCCGGCGGCCTTCGCCCGGCGAATCAGCTCGACGCTCTCCTTGGTCGAAACGTGGCAGACATGATACTGACATCCGGTTTCGGCTGCCAATTTTATATCGCGCTCCACCTGCCGCCACTCGCTCTCGGAGCAGATACCCTTGTGCCCGTGCTCGCGGCAATAAACACCGTCGTGGATATACCCTCCTTTCAGCAATTCATCGACTTCGCAATGGGCCACGATCGGCTTGCCGACCGCTGCGGCGCGACGCATGGCTTCGGCCATCAGCTCCTCGCCCTGCACCCCCCGTCCGTCGTCCGAGAAGCCCACGACCTCTCCGGCCAGAGCCCCGAAATCGACCAGCTCCCCGCGTCCCTTCTGTCCCCGCGTAATGGAACCGTAAGGCAGCACCCGAACGACCGCATCGCGGCGGATCAGAGCCAGCTCCGCTTCCAGATGCTCCGGCGAATCGGGCGCCGGATTGAGATTCGGCATCGGACAAACGGTGGTATAACCTCCGTGCGCGGCGGCAGCCGTACCCGTCGCAATGGTCTCTTTCTCCGAAAAACCCGGTTCGCGCAGGTGGACATGCACATCGACCAATCCCGGCAATACATGACAACCCGTCAAATCGACTGCCCGGTCGTCCGCCTCAAGCGCGACCCGACCGCCTATAGCAACGATTTTACCGTCTTCGATCGCCAGATCGCCCGTTTCGAACCTTCCGTCCCGATAGAACTTCGCACCTTTGAGAATCGTCTTCATTTTGCTGTACCGTTTCGCACCTCGCCGCAGCGGGTGCACAAAAAAATAGGGCAACTTGGACAGCTACCCTAATAACTTGGAAAAATTATAATAAAAATTGGAAATATTTTCCGAATGATTACCCCGGAAATGACGGCGCCGTACGTACTGGGCCTCCTGAAATGCGTTCGGTATGAAACTAAACATTGGCTTGATCGGGTTCCGGTGTTATCAGGGGCAAAGGTAAGCATAATTTACGGTTTCGGCAAGATAACCCGGCCAAAAAATTTCGCCGGCATCCTGCAACGACAGAACGATACGCCCCGGCAGAAGTTTCGGTCCGCGCTCCGACGCCCGTCCACCCGACCGGACGGCCATCGAGCGTTCCTCCGGAAACCTCCGCCCCCATCCCCCACCGGAAAAAGCACGGCCTTATCGAAGAGCGGGGAGGGGCGTTCAACGCTCCTCCCCGCTCTTTCCGGCCGATCCGAATCAATACCGGTTGCGCCCGTAACCGCCGCCCTGATTGGAGCCGTAACCACCCCGGTCGCTGCGCTCGGTCTTCGGACGGGCCTCATTGACGTTGATAGCCCGCTCGTCGAGCTCGAAACCGTTCAGCGCGTTAATCGCGTTCCGTGCGGCCGACTCGTCCGGCATTTCGACGAAACCGAAGCCGCGCGAGCGGCCGGTTTCGCGGTCGGTGATGATGTTGGCGGAAGATACTTCTCCGTACTCCCCGAATAAAGTCTGCAAACTCTCGCCCCGGGTGCGGAAGTTCAAATTCGATACGTAAATGTTCATTTTTTTCTATTTTGACTGTGGATAAATGTTTATTGCGCAAATGCGATTTTCACCGCATTCATACCGCGTGTACCCCGCATGAGTTCGAAAAGGACAATCCGCCCCTCGCCGATCCCTTCGGGAGCCGAAGATATATGGAAAAAATATTTTTCCGTCGAAGCCAGGTCCTTGATAAACCCGTACCCCTTCTCGGTATTGAAATACTCGACACGCCCTTTCAGCGGTTCGGCCGCAATATCTTCCTTTTTAGGCGTGGCTATCACGATATCCTCGAGCTGGATCTCGACTTTCGGCCGCAGCTGGGGCGGAGTGTCGGTAATATTCCCGTTCTCGTCCACATAGGCGATCATATCGTCGAGCGAGGAGCTTCCTCCGGCCTGGCGTTCTTCCCTGCGTTTCTGTTTTTCGAAGCGCTTGGCCTGCTTTTTCTTTTCGTTCTCTCTTTTTCCGAATGTTTGCGATTTTGCCATTAAATTCAACTTAAAGATTATTATGCACGGTATGTTTCCGCATTGAGTTTTTTGCCTGTCAGCCGCTGTATGTCTTTCATGAGCGGCCGCTCGTCCGGGGTGCAGAACGTAAGGGCGGTTCCGGAATGTCCGGCACGACCGGTGCGGCCGATACGGTGTACGTACGTTTCCGGCACATCCGGCAGATCGTAATTGATGACGATCTCCAGTTCCCGGATGTCGATGCCACGGGCAGCGATGTCCGTAGCGACCATCACCCGGATCTTGCCGGACTTGAAATCCGTGAGTACGCGCTGGCGGTGATTCTGCGACTTGTTGCCGTGAATCGCCTCGCTTCGAATACCCGACTTGGAGAGCAGACGCGAAATATTGTCCGCTCCGTGTTTGGTGCGGGAGAAGACGAGAACGGACTTATCCTCCTCGCGGAGCAGAGATACGAGCAGTTTCTTCTTCTCCGGCTTCTCCACGAAATAGACCCGCTGATCGATCGCAGCCACCGCCGACGAAACCGGAGTCACCTCCACCCGCACGGGGTCGGTCAGCATACTTTTCGAGAGCGCCACGATGTCCGCAGGCATCGTCGCCGAAAAAAAGAGGGTCTGACGCGACTTCGGCAGCAGCGGCAGCAGACGTTTGATGTCGGCGACGAATCCCATGTCGAGCATCCGGTCGGCTTCGTCCAGCACGAAATGCGTAATCGCGTCGAGTTCGACGAACCCCTGTCCGATCAGATCGTGCAGGCGCCCCGGCGTAGCTATCAGAATATCCACGCCGCCACGAAGCGCCTCGACCTGCGGGCCTTGTTTCACACCGCCGAAAATCGTCAGATGCTTCAGACCGACATATTTTCCGTAATCCGAAAAACTGTCGCCGATCTGCACGGCCAACTCCCGGGTAGGGGTCAGGATCAGGGCCCGGATCGGCCGCACTCCGTATTCCCGACCATGATTCCGCCCCCGCCGGTTGCGGCGCGGCACGTCGGTCGGCTCTGCCTGCATCCCACTGCTCAAATGCTGCAGGATCGGAATGGCGAACGCCGCCGTCTTACCCGTCCCGGTCTGGGCGATGCCCAGCATATCGCGCCCATCGAGCGCCACGGGAATACCCTTTTGTTGAATGGGCGTAGGAGCCAGGTATCCTTTTTCACCGATCGCCTTCAAAATAGGGTCGGTAATTTTCAATTCGTTAAATGTCATAATCATCGTATAATTCCGTCGTACGACGGAGTTTTCATCTGTCGCGGAGGCATCCGGTGCGGAAGCGGAAAAACGGAAGCGAGGAAGTTTCCTGTTCCCGGTCGAAACCGCAGTCACGCACACCTTGTTCCCCGACAGCGCAATCTGCCCGAACCACGCTGAAAAAGGGCGGTCAGAACGGGCGTATGCAAGTAAAAAAATAATCTCAATTTCGGGACATCGTTAAAACCCGGCAACGGCTCTCTTCTGCCTGCGACAGACATACTCAAGCGAAATTGCCTAAACAAAGAAAGTTTACAAAGGTCGATTTCAACGATGGAAAAATCCGGACGGGATATAGGTCCGGGAAAATGCAAAGAAGATAAAGATCAGAATGAACCTGCCTTGTTTATTGGGTAAAGGTAACAATTATTACACCATTCGCACCATCTTTTCCGAAAAATATCGTCCACTTCCACCCTAAAAATACATATAACACTACTTATCAACAAATTAAATAAAATTTCTTCAAGAATAATTTCATCGTGCACTGCGCTCGATATTTTCAAGCGCCGCAAAAAAAGACCGGATCGGGAAAACACGCGACTCGCCGGGAATAGTGATCTTCTCCTGCCGAAAGTAGTGAATCGATCGCCATACGACGGGATTTTCACACAACGCACACTCCTTATTCGATGTTCTCCGGCAAAGAAAGGATAAAATTCACTAACTTTACGGCAAATAGGCAGCCCCTGGCCGCTTCCGACAAAACCGAACGGCTTCCGCGTGCACGATCTTTACAGAAAACAGGCGGCGCCTCGGTTGCATCCAAATAAATTTGACACAGCTTTCGGCTTGCACTATCTTTGCAAAGACCAACTGAAAAACAGTATTCGAGATGGCTCACACTCTTTTTGTACCCCTGATGCTCACCCTCGGCGCCGGCCTGGCAACCGGTATCGGCAGCACGATAGCCCTTTTCGCCCACCGTACCAACAAGCGACTGCTTTCGTTCTCGTTGGGACTGTCGGGCGGCGTGATGATCTACGTTTCGTTCGTCGAACTGTTCCAACAGGCACGGGAGGCTATCGGAGCCATCTACGGCCCCCAAACCGGGATGGGTATTACGACCCTGGCCTTTTTCGGCGGCGTACTGCTGATCGGCGTCATCGACCGGCTGGTGCCTTCGGTCGAGAACCCGCACGAAGCCCATATGATCGAAGAGCTGGAGAAAAAACCGAAAAATGCCAAACTGATGCGCATGGGACTGATGACCGCCCTGGCTATCGGCATCCACAACTTCCCGGAAGGCATCGCCACCTTCGCCACCGCCGTCGAAAATCCCACGCTGGGTATCGCCATCGCCGTCGCCATCGCCATACACAACATACCCGAAGGTATCGCGGTTTCGATCCCCGTCTTTTACGCCACCGGCGACCGGATGAAAGCCTTCCGCTATTCGCTCCTATCGGGTTTGGCAGAGCCGGTCGGCGCCCTGCTCGCCTATTTTATCCTCATGCCGTTCATGTCTCCCGTCATGATGGGCTGCATCCTGGCAGGCGTCGCCGGAATCATGGTTTTCATCTCAATCGACGAACTGCTGCCGGCCGCCCGCGAATACGGCGAAGCCCACATCTCGATCTACGGCGTGATGAGCGGCATGGCGATCATGGCCCTCAGCCTGATCCTGCTCGGATAAAGCATGCGACGCGATTATATATTAATGTACCTCTTCGAAAGCACAGCACCCCAAATCCCCTCCGGGAAAAGGATGCAGGCAAGGGGCGAATTATAAACGCGGCCACAAGCCTGCGAATAAACGTCCCTTCGGATTCGACGCTGCAACCGTCGAATAAAGGGCCACGAAAGATATATCTCAATCAATATACTGCCCTCCGATCCGAATCTGACCGACAATGCTCGGACGTTTCTCGCGCCCTCCCAAGAAAAAAGTTCAGGGTGAACCCGGCATCGAATAACGGCCCGCAAAATTGCGGCTACCGCCGAATTCAAAAAAAACGGTCGCATATAATACCATAATTTAACAGATCTCGGTAAAGCCTTTCGGCCTACCCCGTACATTTCATCCTCAACGCCCCCTGCCCCGAATCATCGTAAAATTTCAATTTTTCAGGCATTTTATTTGGTTTATAAAATAAAGTAGTTTATATTTGTAATACCAACAAAAACCGAAAGCTATGGAAACAACTCGAAAAATCGATGCGAAAGCCGCACGCAGAAAGCGCCGGCTCATCCGGGAATGGATAACATACGCAGTAATTTGTGCATTTCTGGCCGGAGTCAATGCCCTCACGACGCCCCACTATTGGTGGGTGCTGTGGGTCATGGCAGGCTGGGGGCTCGGTCTTATTCTGGATCTGATATTCCACCTGACAAAACTCTCGGACGATGACGATGCGGAGTGATCCGCCGACGGTCGGACCGCACGAAAAAACTCGATTTCCGATACGGTCGGACAACAGCCCGAAATCATTCGGGGCGAGGGATGCCTTGTAAACACAGTCAAAAACGGCTGCCAACGAACGGATACCCGAATCTGCAAAGAAAAAAGCGGCATGCTAAAATATATAATCATCAAAACTCACTGCGTATGGAAGAGAGAAAATTAGACGCACGAGAGAGTATGGAACTCATCTCGCGCATGATTCAAAACACCCGCAACCGGCTGGAAAACCATGCGGGACGCCCGTTCCTCGTATGGGGCTATACGACCGTCGGGATCGCCCTGCTCAATTACTGGTTCAACATCGCCGGATGCCATCCCGCCTGGTGCTTCACCTGGTTTCTCATTCCCATCATCGGCTGTCTGCTGATGCGGCTGTTCCCGGACAAGAAGCCGACGGAGCCCCGCACAGAGATCGACCGCATCGTCGGCAAGGTCTGGTTAGTATCCTCATTATCATTGATTCCGATCTTCCTCTTTTCGCTATTTCACGGACTCTCCTACCGACACAGTCTTTTCGAACTCATTACACTGGTGATGGCTACGGCAACGGCAACAACCGGAATGATCGTTCGTTCGAAAATATACATCGTCGCAGGACTTACCTGTATGGCTCTTTCAGTCCTCTTCCCTTTATACGACTATTTCCTGAAAAAAATCGCAACTTCTGACGGAATTGAGATAACCGCCGGACTCCTGAACAACGAAATCCTTATCTTTGCCGGCGTATTTTTCATCATGATGGTCGTCCCGGGACATATCATCAACTACCAATCGCACAAAAGATGTTCAAGGAACTGAATCCCCTGCTGCACTCGGAACTGCGCCTGGCGGTAATGTCGATCCTCCTCGGGGTCGAAGAGGCCGACTTCGTTTTCATCCGGGAACAGACGGGAGCTTCGGCGGGCAACCTGAGCGTACAGATCGACAAACTGCAAAAAGCCGGCTACATCACGGTCGAAAAGACCTTTCGGGGAAAAATACCCCGCACGCTCTGCCGCATTACCCCGACAGGCGTGGATGCTTTCGAGGAGTACGTCGAAGCGTTGAAGAGCTACATAAAAAAGTAGGAAGGAAAACAGATTCTCGGCTCCGGCGGCGACAACGACCGGTTCGGAATGGGGCATAAAGGTCGTTATGCCCCATATTTTCAACCCCGACCTCGAATCCGGCCGAATCGCCAGCCGGCAATCTCCCGGCGGGCCTCCTTGCTGCAACGACCGGAAAGGCGAACAGCGTAAATCAGCCGCAGCCCCGCAATTTCGGCGAGTTTCGGATCCCGCCATACGCAAACAAGCCCGGAGTTTCGCTCCGGGCTTGTTTGCATCTATTCTTCAAACGATTAGTCCTCGAACTTCGCCGAGAGGAACTCCCGGTTCAGACGGGCGATGTGCGAAATCGAAATCATCTTCGGACACTCGGCCTGGCAAGCTCCCGTATTGGTACAGTTACCGAAGCCCAGTTCGTCCATCTTGGCCACCATCGCCTTGGCGCGGCGGGCACCCTCGACACGTCCCTGCGGCAGTTTCGCGAGCGACGACACACGGGCGGCGACGAAAAGCATCGCCGAGCCGTTCTTACAGGTCGCAGCGCAGGCACCGCAACCGATGCAGGCAGCGGCATCCATCGCAACGTCGGCATCGGCCTTCGGGATGGGAATGTTGTTGGCATCCTGCACGGCATTCGTACGGACCGAGATGAAGCCGCCGGCCTGAAGAATCTTATCGTAGGCACTGCGATCCACCACGAGGTCCTTGATTACGGGGAAAGCCGCCGAACGCCAGGGCTCGATGACGATCGTCGCCCCGTCTTTGAAACGGCGCATGTAAATCTGGCAGGTCGTGGCGCCGTCGCCCGGGCCGTGCGCACGGCCGTCGATGTGCAGCGAGCACATACCGCAGATACCCTCGCGGCAGTCGTGGTCGAACGCCACGGGCTCCTTGCCCTCGTGGATCAGGTTGTTGTTCAGAATATCCAGCATCTCGAGAAACGAGGTGTCGGCGGAGATGTTCTCGACTTTGTAGGTTTCGAATGCCCCTTTTGCCTTGGCGTCTTTCTGGCGCCATATCTTTAACGTGAAATTCATAGTTTCAAATTGTGTATTAAAGTTAGACGACAGAAGAATTAGTCCTTGTAGTTACGCTGTGCGGGGTGTACGAACTCGAAGTTCAGCGGCTCCTTCGTGAGCTCCGGCGCTTCGTTCTCGCCCTTGTACTCCCACACGGCGGCATATACGAAGTGCTCGTCGTCGCGTTTGGCCTCGCCCTCTTCGGTCTGATGCTCGACGCGGAAATGTCCGCCGCACGACTCCTCGCGGTTCAGCGCGTCGCGTGCCATCAGCTCGCCCAGCTCCAGGAAATCGGCCAGACGCAGCGCCTTCTCCAACTCGACGTTGAACTCGTTCGCCTTGCCTACGACCTTCACATCCTTCCAGAACTCCTTGCGCAGCGCCTGGATCTCGACGATCGCCTTCTCGAGCGACTCCTTCGAACGCGCCATGCCGACGTTCTCCCACATGATGTGTCCCAGCTTCTTGTGAATATCGTCCACCGACTGCTTGCCGTTGATGGAAAGCAACTTCGAAATCTTATCCTTCACACCCTTCTCTGCCTCGTCGAAGGCCTTGGTATCGGTCTTCACCTTCGGAGCCTGGATCTTGTGCGACAGGTAGTCGCCGATCGTATAAGGCAGCACGAAATAACCGTCCGCCAGACCCTGCATCAGCGCCGAAGCACCCAGGCGGTTGGCACCGTGATCCGAGAAGTTGGCCTCACCGATGGCGTAGAGACCCGGGATCGTAGTCATCAGGTTGTAATCGACCCAGATACCGCCCATCGTATAGTGTACGGCAGGGAAGATCTGCATCGGCTGTTCGTAGGGATTTACGTCGGTGATCTCCTCGTACATGTCGAACAGGTTGCCGTAACGTTGTTTGATGACATCCTTGCCCAGACGCTCGATCGCGGTCTTGAAATCGAGGAACACGGCCAACCCCGTTTCGTTCACGCCGAAGCCCGCGTCACAACGCTCTTTGGCGGCACGCGACGCCACGTCGCGCGGCACGAGGTTACCGAAGGCCGGATAACGGCGCTCCAGGTAGTAGTCACGGTCCTCTTCGGCAATATCCGAAGGTTTCTTGGCACCCGAACGGAGGGCTTTCACATCCTCGATCTTTTTGGGAACCCAGATACGGCCGTCGTTACGCAGCGACTCCGACATTAGGGTCAGCTTCGACTGCTGATCCCCGTGCACCGGAATACAGGTCGGGTGGATCTGCGTGAAACAGGGATTCGCGAAGCCGGCACCCTTGCGGTAGCACTGGAAAGCGGCCGAACCGTTCGAAGCCATCGCGTTGGTCGAAAGGAAGAACACGTTGCCGTAACCGCCCGAAGCGATCACTACGGCGTGTGCGCCGAAACGCTCCAATTCGCCCGTCACCAGATTGCGTGCGATGATACCTCTCGCCTCGCCGTCTTCGATCACGATGTCGAGCATCTCGTGACGGGGATAGCTCTTCACCGAACCGGCAGCGATCTCCTTGTTGAGTGCGGCATAAGCTCCCAGCAGCAACTGCTGGCCGGTTTGGCCGCGGGCATAGAACGTACGCGAAACCTGCGCACCGCCGAACGAACGGTTGTCCAGCATACCGCCGTACTCGCGTGCGAACGGAACGCCCTGGCCGACGCACTGGTCGATGATGCAGTTCGAAACCTCGGCCATGCGGTAAACATTGGCTTCACGGGCACGGTAGTCGCCGCCTTTGATCGTATCGTAGAACAACCGGTAAATCGAATCGTTGTCGTTGCGGTAGTTCTTGGCCGCATTGATACCGCCCTGCGCCGCGATCGAATGCGCACGGCGCGGAGAGTCCTGGATGCAGAAAACCTTCACGTTGTATCCCAGTTCGCCGAGCGAAGCGGCTGCGGAAGCACCGCCCAGGCCCGTACCTACGACGATAATATCCAGTTTGCGTTTGTTGGCAGGGCTTACTACCTTGATCGCCGCCTTGTGGTTGCTCCACTTTTGCGCGAGTTCCCCGGCGGGTATTTTTGAATCTAATTTGAAAGCCATATCTCTATATTTTTATAATTCAACGTAAGATGTTAGCAGACACAACCGCAGCAAAGACTCCGGAAGAAATAGACCAGCACGACCACGGCGAAACCGAGGAACACGACGGTCGCCACGATGTTGGCGATACATTTCAGGCGCGGATACCAGATGTCGTTGCCCCAGCCCACCGACTGGAACATCGACCACACGCCGTGCGTAAGGTGGAACCAGAGGGCGAAGAACCAAACCAGGTAGATCACCACGTAGTACCACTGCGAGAAGGTGTACTGAATCAGCGCAGCGCCGTCCTGCGGCGAGAAGCCGAGCGAATTTTCATGGTGTCCCAGCACCTCGACCAGCTGCATCTTCGACCAGAAGTTGAACAGATGGAGCAACAGACCGCCGAGGATGATCCATCCCAGTGCAAGCATGTTCTTCGACGCCCACTGCACACCCTTTTCCTTCACGGTAACGGCATAACGCTGCGAACCGCGTGCCTTATAGTTGTTCACGGTCAGCACCAGCGCATAAATGAAGTGGATCAGGATACCGGCGACCAGCACCAGCGTTCCAACCAACGCATACCAGTTGGCACCCAGGAATGCGCAGACCGTGTTGTACGCCTCGGGCGAGAAGATCGCCACGATGTTCATCGACATGTGGAAGAGGATAAAGAGCACGAGGAAACAACCGGTAATGCTCATTACCAACTTCTTGCCAAGAGAAGAATTAGTTAGAAAACAGCCCATAATGTTTGAAATTTGTTTATTTTTGTTAAAAATTTGTTTGCGCTCCGGCAAAGATAGTCATTGTTTGCATAATAACAACACAAAACAATTCGAAATTTACGCTTAAAATCAGGCATTTTATGACCAAAACGGAAATCCGGAAACAGATGAAAGGGCTCAATACGGCCCTTTCTTCGGAACAGCGCGAAGAGCTTTCCGCGCGTATTTTCAACGAAGCGGAGAGGCTTCCGGCCTTCGCACGCGCCAAAGTGGTGGCCCTTTTCGCTTCGCTCAAAGACGAACCCCTCACCGCCCCGACGCTCGAACGCTGGAGCCGCTTCAAACGGATCGTACTGCCCCGCGTGGAAGGCGACATAATGCGATTCTACGACTACGATCCCGCCTCGATGAACGACTCCGGCTCGTTCGGCATTTCGGAACCAGAGGCCACTGCGCTATGCCGCCCCGAGGAGATCGATTTTATCATCGTGCCGGGTGTGGCGTTCACCGCCGCAGGCATGCGCCTGGGACGCGGCAAGGGATTCTACGACAAATACCTGTCGCAGCCGGGTTTCCGGGCTTTCAAGGCAGGCGTGTGCTATCCGCATCAAGTCGTGGAGGAGCTGCCCGCCGATCCGTTCGACATTCCGGTCGATCACCTTTGCTGCGGACGGTAAAACGAGTGCCGACTTTGGTCCCACAGTCAAATCCGACCGTTCCCACGTGTTCTCCGAACCGAAGACGTACCCCTTCGGGATTCCGCCATCGAAAACCGGCAAACACCGGTTACGGCAAAGAATCGTAAAAAGAGAAAACACCGCATCAAAGAAGCCTGCATCGGTAGATGCAGGCTTCTTAACTAATATCATACAATATTATTATCGGTAGAGATACTCTGGAATGCGGTGGCTGCGCCGCCCGATCGGAACGCCGATGCCGAGCGTCACGTTCATCGAAGTCGAAGTGACGGGCAGGAACTGCGGCGTATGGCTGCAAATCAACATATCGGTCGCCAGGAAGAAGTTGATCCAACTGGGGCAGGCATTGATCGCCACACCGAGGGCGTGCCCCTGGCCGTTGAGAAACGAATAACTGGTAGTCAGCGTAAACCAGGGAATCGGGTGGAAGTTCACCGAGGCGGTCAGGTTGTGGAACGTCTTCACATCCCAGACACGTACGTTGTAAAGCAGACCCAGGCCGATCTTGTGACGCCAAACCTCGTACTCGGCCCCCAGATTGATCGAGGTGCGCAGCATCTCGGTCTTGCCTTTGGAAGCCTGCACCCGGTCGAACTCCAGCTCGCCGAAATCGAACTCCGGATCGTGAACCTCACCGTCGATGATCTCCACGCCGGTAAAAGATTGGGATTTGGTCATCTGCCCACGCTCCAGGTATTTCTTTCCCCACGAAATGAAACCCAGGTCGTTCACGGCGAAAGAGAGCTGCAAATCGGGAATCACGTCGTACGTCACACCCAGATCGACGGCAAAACCGTAACCCGCAGGCCCTTTGTAGGAAGAGACGTCGAAATCGTTGAACGAATAATATTCCGACCCGTCGGGACGCTGCATGGAGCTCATCTCAAGGCCCGACATTTCGAACGAACCGTCCGCGTCGATATTCCAACTATTCTCCTGCAATTTTATATCGAGCCGGTCGATCGACGTCCGCGCACGGCCCGCGCCGACGAGAAACTTACCCCGAGCACCGAGATAAATCTGATCCGTCAGCGGAAAAGAGTAACTGAAAGCGGCCTCGAGATAAGCCTGTGTCGAGGCTTTGATATCGTTGATAACGGCCTCGTTCCGTCCGTTCTTGAGAAAGTCGAACAACGAATAGGGCATATTGGCCTCCGCCTCCACACGCATATTCAGATCGAACGACCAGAATGTCTTATGATCCTTGCGGAATGCACCGAAACCGACGATATTGATCCGGGCATCGGTTCCGAGCATATTTTTCGAGCGCAGATTTCCCAACGCCTCGGCCGCAGAAACATTCTTGTCGAACAGCGTTACCAAACTTCCGTTCACCGGATAAAAAATATCGCTGACGGAGAGGTTGCCGGAGGCATTGACCTGTACCCCACCCAATACGGGAATATTCACATAGCCGCGCAGCGGAGCGAAAGCCGGGTTAAGCTGGCTGCGGAAAGTCGAACCTTCCATAAAGTAGGCACTCGGCGTCTGTGCCACGGCCGTACATGCGACAAATGCCGCAATCAAAGTATATATGATCTTTTTCATATAAGGAATCCGGATTAAAGGTTCAGATTAAGACCGCCGCGTTTCTTCAAATGCAGCGTCATACGGATCGACTGGCTGTCGCTGAATCCGATGCGCGGATAATATTTCTGCGGCATAAAATCGACATTCAGTTCGAAGAAAGAGAACAAACTCCGGATATCATCCTTGTAAAGCCGCACGGGAGCGATGTCATTCTCTTCGTCGGGTTCGACCAGGAAAGGCGCGATAGCCACGTTCGTTTCGGAAAAATCCGCAGCTACTTCGAAGCTCACCGGCAGACTGCTCCGCACCTCGCCGTACAGATCGAGCGTATTGACCGGATCGACGGTACCCTCGGGATCGAGGTTGTCGGCAAGCATATCGATCAAATCATCGTCGACATCCAACGTCGCATTATAAGTAATCGTATTGATTTTAATCTGGGAAAGAAATTCCCGCGCCAGCTCGCCCATCGTATCGCGCAACGCTTCGCCAGCCTCGTTGTCCTCGCCGAAAAACTTCTTGAATTCCGCCTTGAAAAGCTCCTCGCTATCGGCCGGAATCAACGCCGTAAAACGCTCGCGGTAACCTTCGTTGGACCAAATCAGATCGACCACTTCGTCCATTTTTTTCGATCCGGGAACGAGCATCTCGTCGATAAGAGCCTCCAGCATTCCGTCCAGATAAGTTCCATCGCTCGAAAGACGGACGATATCGACCCACTCCGCATTGCCCGGGAGCGTCGTCGGCAACCAGATATCGACCTCGTCGAAAATAGCGCGGATATCCGCACTGCCGTCCTGCAACTCGTCCATTCCGACCGTGATCTGCGCCAACGGCATAATCCATTCGCTCTGGTCGTTGCCGATGGTTACATCGCCGGATTCGATCTTGTTCAGATCATACGCCTTGTCGCACCCGAAGCAGAGCGAAAGAATACATAACAGGAATAAAAAATTTTTCATAGGCAGATTTTGCTCAATAAAACGGCCCAAAGGTATAATGTTTTCGACAAATAATCAAAATATAAATACTTTTCAACCACGAACAATCTGTTCAATCGACGACTTCTGCCGAAAAACTCCGGCTCATTCTCCGATTCAGCGCACGGCAGAGGTCTTTGTTAAAATTTTGCTACTTTTGCGACAGATGGACAACGTAAAAAAATACGGGTTGAAAGAACAGGTGGCCCTGCTGCCTCTGTCACCGGGCGTATATCAGTTTCTGGACAAGAACGGGACGATCATCTACGTCGGCAAAGCCAAAAGCCTGCGCAAGCGGGTCAGCTCGTATTTCATGCAGAACAAGGAACACAGCGCCAAGGTACAGGTACTCGTGAGGCAGATCGCTGCGATCCGGCACATCGTCGTCGATACCGAAACGGACGCCCTGCTGCTCGAAAACTCGTTGATCAAGACCCTCCAGCCGCGCTACAACATCCTGCTCAAGGACGACAAGACCTATCCCTGGATCGTCGTGCGCCGCGAACCGTTCCCGCGCGTACAGTCCACCCGCATCCTCAACCGCGACGGCTCCCAATATTTCGGTCCCTACGGCTCGGTAATGATGCAGCGCAGTATCCTGGAGTTTATCCGCGAGGTGATTCCCCTGCGAACCTGCTCGCTCAACCTTTCGCCGGCGGCTATCGCCAAAGGGCGCTATTCGGTCTGCCTGCAATACCACCTGGGCAACTGCAAGGGACCTTGCGTGGGAGCGCAAAGCGAAGAAGAATACGACGCACTGGTCGATATGACGGTTTCGATTCTCAAAGGCGACCTGCGCCCCGTGCGTACCTATCTTGAAAAAGAGATGGAGGCAGCCGCCCGAAACCTGAAATTCGAAGTCGCACAACGCTACAAGACACGCCTCGACGCCCTGGACAACTATTCGAGCAAATCGGTGATCGTCAGCGCACGCATCGTGGACGTGGACGTCTTCTCCCTGCTGGTGGACGACGATGTGGCCTACTGCAATTTCCTGCGCATCCGCCACGGTTCGGTCGTGGGCGTCTATACGATACGGCTCACCACGGGCATCGACACCGATCCGGCCCAAATGCTGACCCTGGCCATCCAGCACATCGCCGAAACGATCGCCGGAACGCTGGCCAAAGAGGTCATCGTTCCCTACCTCCCCTCGGCCGCGCAACTTTTCGACGGAGTGACCTTCACCGTTCCCAAACGGGGCGAAAAACTCGATCTGCTGGAGTTCTCGCTCAAGAGCGCCCGTATCTATCGCGCCGAACAGCTCAAGAACCTCGAGATCAAGAATCCCGAGCGGCATACCGAACGCCTGATGGCCGCCATGCAAAAGGAGCTGCACCTGGACCGTCCGCCCCGCCACATCGAATGCTTCGACAACTCCAACCTGCAGGGGACCAACCCGGTAGCTTCATGCGTGGTATTCCGGGACGGCAAGCCTTCACGCAAGGAGTACCGCCATTTCAACATCAAAACCGTCATCGGTGCAGACGACTTCGCCTCGATGCGCGAGATCGTCTTCCGCCGTTACAGCCGCCTGATCGCCGAAGGAGCCGAACTGCCCGACCTGATTATCGTGGACGGCGGCAAAGGACAGCTCTCCAGCGCCTATGCCGTGCTGTGCGAACTGGGAATCGAAAAACAAGTCCCCATCGTAGGCCTGGCCAAGCGGATCGAAGAGATCTTCTTCCCCGGGGACCCGATGCCCTACTACTTGAGCCGTACGGGTGAACCGCTCAAAGTGGTGTGTCACATCCGCGACGAAGCCCATCGCTTCGGCATCACCTTCCACCGGCAGAAGCGAAGCAAAGCTTTCATTCACAGTGAACTGGAAAATATCGAAGGAGTCGGCCCGAAGACCATAGAGCTCCTGTTGCGCCATTTCCGTACGGTGGAGAAAATCCGCACGGCCCCTGCCGAAGAACTCTCGGCCCTCGTCGGACCGGCCAAGGCCGCCAGGCTCCTCGTCCACTTCGGCAGACAGTAAGGACGCAGAAAAATGCGAAAAAAATTTGGAGTTCCTCGATAAATCATTACTTTTGCAGAGCAAATCACCGATTTAGCAGCCCGGATGGCGGAATTGGTAGACGCGTTGGTCTCAAACACCAATGACAGCAATGTTGTGCCGGTTCGATCCCGGCTCCGGGTACTATGGAACGGAATTCGGTTTTCGACCGAAAATTTTCCGACAGCCTACTGCGATAAAGTATCCTGCGGGATACTTTATTTGTTTTTAACCGGACCGTGCGACGGGAACAATAGCCGCACGCCTCAAAAACAACTGAATTATATAAAACATAATTACCCTACCCGCTATGGACGACGGTTATTATTATTGCCTGTATTCAGACCCTTAATTTCTAACTTATATTAAAGAATGAAAAATGTCAAGTTTTTCAGAGGCGAAGATCTGCCTTTGGAATTGCACAAAGTGCGCGTAGTACAAAAATTGCATCTCGTTCCTATCGAACGTCGTCTCGATGCCCTGAAAGAGGGCGGCTTCAACACCTTCCGTTTACAGACGACCGATGTTTTCCTCGACATGTTAACCGACAGCGGTACCAATGCCATGAGCGACAACCAGCTCGCGGCGATGCTCCGCGCCGACGACGCCTATGCGGGTTCGCAGTCTTTCGTGCGTTTGCAGAAAGCTGTGGAAGACGTACTGGGTAAGAAATACCTGTTGCCTGTCCACCAAGGACGCGCTGCGGAGAACATCATTGCGCGTACTTTCATCAAGCCCGGTCAGACGGTACCCATGAACTACCACTTCACCACGACTCTGGCTCACATCCAGGAGAACGGCGGTAAAATCGTGGAGCTGATCTCCGACGCAGGTCTCGAACTGCACTCCGACAACCCCTTCAAGGGCAATATGGACATTGAAAAACTTGAAAAATTCATCACCGAAACAGGCGTGGAGAACATTCCGTTCATCCGCATGGAAGCCTCGACCAACCTGATCGGCGGCCAGCCCTTCTCGATGTCCAACCTGATGGACGTGCGCCGCATCGCGGACAAATACAACCTGATGCTGGTACTCGACGCCAGTCTGTTGGGTGAAAACGCTTACCTGATCCAGCAACGCGAAGAGCACTGGAAAGAGAATTCGATGGCCGACATCATCAAGGCAATGACCGGACTGGCCGATCTGGTTTACTTCTCGGCCCGCAAACTCAGCTCCTCGCGCGGCGGCGGCATCTGCACCAACCGCAGGGAACTTTACAATAAAATGGAAGCTATGATTCCTCTGTTCGAAGGCTTCCTTACCTACGGCGGTATTTCGGTTCGTGAAATCGAAGCGATGGCCGTAGGCCTCTACGAAACACAGGACGAAACCGTCATCTGCCAGAGTATCGACACCATCCGCTACCTGGTGAACACGCTCGATCCGAAAGGCATTCCCGTCGTGACTCCGGCCGGCGTCCTGGGCGGACACCTGGACGCCATGAAATTCTGCGAGCATATCCCGCAGGAGGAGTACCCCGCCGGAGCACTGGCCGCAGCCCTCTACCTCTGCTCGGGCGTACGCGGTATGGAGCGCGGTACGGTATCGAGCGTCCGCGACGAGAACGGCAAAGAGATCCTGGCCGACGTCGAGCTGGTACGCCTCGCCTGCCCGCGCCGCGTATTCACGCTTTCCCAGATCAAATACGTCATCGACCGTCTGGAGTGGCTCTACGAGAACCGTCACCTGATCGGCGGTCTGCGCTTCACCTACGAGCCGCCCGTGCTCCGGTTCTTCATGGGCGGTCTGGAGCCGACTACCGATTGGCCGGCACGCCTGATGGAGAAATTCCGCAAGGATTTCGGGGACAGCTTGTAGGAAAAGCCTCCTCCCCACACCTACTAAATAAGCAAGTGTTTGCAGCACGGTATCCGAATCCGCTGCAAACACTTTTCTTATACCTCCGGCAGATCACTTCGCCCGCACCGCCTGCGCACGCCGTTCCAGAATGGCCGGCGTGTTCTTCAACGCCCACTCCACCAGATTGTTCAGATACGGCATCAGATCGCCCCCGGAATCGGTCAAACGATACTCGACGCGGGGCGGCACTTCGGGATAGACCTCTCTATGGACCAGCCCGTCCGCTTCGAGCGAACGCAGGGTGACAGTCAGCATCCGCTGCGAAATATCCCCGAGCGAACGTTGAATGTCGTTGAAACGCATCGTCCCGTTCGAATACAACGTCGTCAGCACCAGCAGCGACCACTTGTCACCGAGGCGGCTCAAGATATCCCGAATCGGGCAAATTCCCTCGTGTAAAAAAGTTTTCATTTTTTTTGCGGTTTTATCTCTTTGTCGTTCAACATCGGTTACCTTTTTGTAACTCGCTTACCAAAAAATCACCTCTTGCAGAACCCGATTACTTATTTTATGTTTGCACTACAAAAGTAACTAACATATCATTAATAACCATAAAACTCAAAAATTATGGCAAAGAAAGTAGCTGTATTGGTCGTAAACCCTGTCAACGGATCGGGCTTGTTTCAGTATTTGGAAACCTTCTTCGAGAACGGCATTCCCTTCAGGACATTCGCGGTAGCGGATACCACGAATGTAAAAACCAACTCGGGGCTTCGCCTCCAGACGGACGATGTAATCGCCTCACTCAAAGGCCATGAACACGAATACGACGCCCTCGTATTCGCCTGCGGCGACGCCATGCCCAAATTCGCGGAAAACGCAGACAAACCCTACAACGTGGATATGTTGAGCGTCATCAAAAATTTTGCGGCCCAGGGAAAAACGATCGCAGGGCATTGCGCCGCAGCACTGCTCTTCGACAACCTCGGCATCGCACAGGGCAGACGGGTGGCCCTGCATCCGTTCCTCAAACCGGTCGTCAAAAGCTGTATCGGAACGGACGAAAAAGCCGTCATCGACGGCATCTTCTACACGGCACAGAACGAGAATACGATTTCCTGCCTGCTGCCCGAACTGTTGAAAGTCCTGAAATAATCCCCGAATCGTAAACATCGAACGAAGCCCCGGCTTTTCATAGGCCGGGGCTTTGCAATTTATCCGAAGCTTCCGCCTCCGCTTATCGGAAATCCGACTGTACCGCGATACACAGTCCGAAAACGGCCCGTTTCCACACAGCTTCCACACATTTGGGGCACGATTCCACAGCCATCGGACACACGAATATCGCAACAACAAATTATCAATCAACATTTTGAATATAATGGCACACGATTGGATATTTCTAATTGCAAAAACCAAATTCCAATACCAATGAAGACATTCAGACTTATTCTGGCTCTCGCAGCCGTAGCGCTGACCGCAGTGTCATGCGTAGAGAAATCGGGAAAATACCAGACCCTGCTCGCCCAACGGGACTCGCTGCTCACCGTCGAGCAAAAGTACGATCAAACGCTGGAAATCCTCAATGAGATCGAAACCGGATTTCAGTCGATCCGCGAAGTCGAAGACCGCGTGATGACTCAAATAAGCGACATCGAAAACAAGCCGCTGGACAAAAAACAACAGATGGTATCGCAGATCAACCAAATCAAGGGTATCCTGCTCCAAAACAAGGAGCGAATCGCCGAACTCGAAGCACAATTCGCACAAAGCGGCCGCAAGAACGCTTCGCTGGCCGGGACGATCAAACGTCTGCAAGAGGAAATGACCCGGAAAGTCGCACAGATCGAATCGCTTCAGACCGAGCTGTCCCAAAAAAACATCGAGATCGAGGAGCTCGCCGGTACGGTCGAGGAGCTCAACAAGGACATCGCCGGATTGAACGAAGTCACTGCCAGCCAAAAAACTACGATCGAGGAACAGGATAGTCAGCTCAATGTCGTCTGGTTCTGCATCGCCGATATGAAGCAGCTCAAGGAGGCTCGCATCGTCGAAGGCAACGGACTCTTCAAAACCAAGAGCATCATGGATGGCGACTTCGACAAATCGGCATTCACATCGGCCGACCTGCGGAATCTGACCCGAATCGAAACGGGCAGCAAAAAGCCCAAGCTGCTCACCTCGCACCCCAAAGAGAGTTACACGCTCACACCGGGCGAAGACAAACTGGTAACGCTCGAAATCACCGATCCCGCAAAATTCTGGAGCATATCGAAATACCTGGTCATTCGGAAATAAACCGATTCCGACAGACCGAATACCCCTGCCCGAACTGCAGGGGTATTTTTCATCCGGGAAAGTATATCGGACCATAACCGTCGGCCCAGATAAGAAAACTCGGCAAAGCTCAAACGACGCTCGAAACGGGAGCAGTGAACGCTTGCGTACACTGCCCCGCAAGGAGGAGGAAAAGGAACTTAAATAAATTTGGGGCTGCGCTCGGCTTTCACTATCTTTGACATAGTCTTAAATAGGATGCGCCTCGGAAAATTGGGAACAAGTTCCCGTTTTCTCTCGGCTTTCACTATCTTTGCCCTATGATCCGATTATCGCTCATCATCGCCACTTACAACCGCTCCGCAGCGCTCGTCGAAGCGCTCCGGTCGGTCGTGCGGCAGGATTTCCCGGCCGCAGAGTGGGAGTGTATCGTCGTGAACAACAATTCGCAGGATGACACGCTGGCCCGGTTCGAAGCGTTCGCAACAGAACATCCCGCAATCAACCTTCGGATCGTAACCGAAACCCGGCAGGGGCTCTCCCATGCCCGCAACCGGGGTATCGACGAAAGCCGGGGCGAATACATCGCCATCATCGACGACGACGAACGCATCAACGAACAGTTCATCTCTTCGTACGTCGCCCTCTTCGACGCCTACCCCGACGCTGCATCGGCCGGAGGCCCTATCATACCCGAATATCCTGCGGGACGCCCGGCCTGGATGTCGAGTTATACCGAACGTCCGATAGCCAATCCGATCGACCTGGGGCGAAAGATCCGCCCTTTTCCGAAAGGACGTATTCCCGGCGGCGGCAACATGGCCCTGCGGCGTTCGACGGTCCAACGATACGGCGCCTTCGACCCTTCGCTGGGGCGAACCGGAGAGCAACTGATCGGAGGCGAAGAGAGCGATCTTTTTCAGCGGTTGGCAGATGCCGGAGAACGTTGTTACTATGTTCCGACAGCAATTATGTGGCATATCATTCCGCCGCGAAAGATTTCCCGGGAATACTTCGAATCATTATGTTACCAGGTCGGACGCACCCAACGCCTGCGGGCCGGAATGAGGGGGCAAACCGTGCGTCTGTTATCGGGCGAAGCCGTCAAGTGGGGTGCGACACTCCTGTTGGCTCTCGGCTTCCTATTGCGGTTCTCCGTCCCCAAAGCCCGCTATCTGCTCCTGATGCGGAGGCAGATCACACGGGGAATATTGAAAAAAGGGTGACTGTAAAAGTCACCCTTCTCTTTTTACGACACTTGTTCCCTTTAGAACAGGTATTTCTCCGACCGTACTTTCTCGACCAGCTGGAAAGCGTGCTGCCACGCCTCCTCGCTGAAAGTCGTTCCGACCACTTCGATCACCTTCCCGGCGACGATGGCACCGATCGTACCGCACTGACGCAGCGTCAGCCCCTCGCATAACCCGGAGAGGAATCCGGCGGCATACAGATCGCCCGCACCCGTCGTATCGACCCGCTTGGCTGCGGCCATGATCCCCACGTGGACCACTTCGCTGCCCCGCTTGATCAAAGCCCCCTTGATACCGACCTTCACGACGGCCAGTTCGCACAGCTCCGAAAGCATCTGCAAGGCATTGAGCGGCTCGCCCTCGCCGGTGAAGGCTTTCGCTTCGTCCTCGTTGGCAAAAACGATATCGACGTAATCCTGAATGAGCGAGCGCAGAAATTCCAGGTTGGCCTCCACGACATTGAAACTCGCCAGGTCGATCGCCACCTTCAGACCGCAGGCTTTAGCCGTGCGGACCGCACCGGCAATCAACTCGTGATCCTGCACCAGATAACCTTCGATATAAAGACAGTCGTAACCTTCGAAAATAGCGGACGTAACCTCTGCCGCACTCAACTCCAGCGCAGCCCCCAGGAACGTCACCATCGTCCGTTCCCCATCGGGAGAAATAAGCGACACACACCTTCCCGAGCGCTCCTTCCCCCGGAAAATAAAGGGTTCTATACCCAGGTTCTCAAGAGCCTGAATAAAGAAATCTCCCGTCTTGTCGGTTCCCACCTTGCCGATAAAGCCCACGTCGCAACCCAACCGGGCCATCGCCCGGATCGTATTCCCGGCCGATCCGCCGAGCGAGAGCGAGTAAGGCAGACCGGCGACCGATTTCGAAATCTCGGTCTGCAAGGCCGCATCCACCAGGCTCATCGAACCTTTCGGCAAATTGAACGTATCGAGTACTTTGTCGGTCTTCAGATTGACCAACATGTCTGTCAGAGCGTTTCCTATTCCTATTACGCGTTTCATGAAGTCAGTATTGTTCGAAAATAATGTCAGATAGAGAGGATGCGCACCAGATCCACCGCTCCGCGATCGATAGTCCGGTCGTGGCTGACGGCACGCGAGAAGGGGACATAGACGATCTGCCCGTTGCTCAGACCGATCATCACGTTGCGCTGCCCCTCCATGAGCGCTTCGATGGAGGCTTCGCCCATACGCGAAGCCATGATGCGGTCGATTGCCGACGGCGACCCGCCCCGCTGGATATGTCCCAGAATGGTTACCCGGGCATCGTACTGCGGAAACTCCTGCTTCACGCGTTCGGCAAGCCCCATGGCACCGCCCGTAGCGGGATTCTCGGCCACCAGCACGATCGCCGAATTTTTACTTTTGCGGAATCCCTGGTTGATGAGCTCGCCCAGTTGATCGACCTCCGTGTCCATCTCGGGAATGATCGCGGCTTCGGCTCCCGAAGCGATCGCCCCGTTCAACGCCAGATAGCCGGCCGTATGTCCCATAACCTCGACGAAGAAGAGGCGTTCATGGCTGGAAGCCGTGTCACGCAGTTTGTCCACCGCCTCGACAATCGTATTGAGCGCCGTATCGTAGCCGATCGTAGCGTCCGTACCGCCCAGATCGTTGTCGATCGTACCCGGCAGGCCGACGATCGGCACATCGAACTCCTGGGCGAAAATACAGGCGCCCTTCAACGAACCGTCCCCGCCGATCACCACCAACGCATCGATACCGCTGCGCTTCATATTCTCATAAGCCCGGCGGCGCCCTTCAGGGGTCATAAACTCCTGGCTGCGGGCCGTCTTCAGCATCGTGCCGCCCTGCTGGATGATATTGCTCACGGAATCCGATTGCAGGTCGATGATTTCGTCATCGACCAATCCCTTATAACCGCGCATAATACCTTTTACGGAATACCCGTTATAGATCGCCGTACGCGTCACGGCACGGATCGCGGCATTCATCCCGGGAGCATCGCCCCCCGAAGTCAGCACTCCGATACACTTAATTGCAGCCATACTTTTTCTTTTTACTGAAAAAACGTTCAAATATACGAATAAGTCGAGAACAAAAGCGAATTTTATTCGGTTTTGTCGAGCGGGAGTATATTCGGGGTAAGCCAAATATACGAATAAGTCGAGTGCCGAGCAAAATTTATTTTAGCTCGGCCGAGCGCGAGTATATTGGACGAAGTCAAATATACGAAAAACAACCGTCCTCCGCAACTTTACTCCGAGGGAAACGACCGTCGCACGCGGCAGTCCCGCTCCGCCGGAGCCGGGAAATTCCGAACGTCCGCACCTTCCGCCACACAACTTCCGTGCAATATGCCTTGCGGCGTGCCCCTTCGGTCCGCCACAAAAACCGAAGCCGGACTTTTCCCTCAGGAAAAAGATCCGGCTCCGACCTGAAAAAACTTTTTATTTCGATCAACGCTTTTATTCAAAATCAATCAAAATCATCGCATTCGGCCGCAGGTTCCGTCGCGGTAATCTTCACGCCTTTCGAACCGACACGGATATCGACTTTCTCACCGTCCTCCTTATCCTCCACCGCGATCTTCACCCGGCCTTCCCCGGCACTCAAATCAACCATGCCTTCGGGTGTATCCACTCTTAACAAAGAGTTATCGGCAGATCCGGGGTCCGGCAAAGCCGGTAATTCCATATCCGGATCGTAGCTTTCCGTCCTTATCTCATACCATTCATATCCCCGCTCACGCTCCCGGACCGCAGAAACACCCAGGCCGATAATAATCAATATCCAGATTAGGAAAGTCGTCAGGACGGCCCGGCGGCTCGGTTTGCGGGAAGCAATCAGGCACATCAACACATAAATCAGCAACAGCACCGGCACCAACGCGGTCATAATCCCCAGCGACACCGTCCAGATGCCCGCATCGACAGACACAACCTCCGGACCGGCCATCCCGACAGCAAACAGACCGATAATCAATGCGCATGCACCCAGAATCAACCCGAATACCAGCAAGCCGGCCAGGAGTTTCAATACGATCAGGACGACCTGCCCCAAGGCATAAACGGCCTTGGCAACGACCGGTTTGGCATCGGCATCGACATCGTGATTCGCCGCCGAAGCCTCCTCGATGGATTGTACGGTAATCCGCTGTCCGTTTTGTTCGAGCTTCTGACGCGCAGTACGGGCTGCCGGTACAGCGAACCACATAATCAGGTAGCAAATAAAGAACACGCCGAGCAAGTTGCTCATCAGCGGCACAAGCCACCAGAAAAACGGAATCCATCCCAACAACAGCAACAGAATGAGCGGCAGGAACATCAGCAGACGGATCCACGTGGGACTGGTCCCGAAATACTTGGCCACACCCGAACAGACACCGCCCAGGCGCGCCTGGTCCATATCCCGGTACAGGCGACGCGGAATCCGGCCTTCGCCGCGCGGGGCTTCACGGCCCTCCTGTTCCCGAATGGCTTCGGCAGACCCCATTTGAGCGATAATCTCCTCGACCAACGATAGCTCCACCACTTTAGAATTATCCTGGTGCGAGAGAATCAGCTCGGCGATACGGGCCTCGATATCCTCGACGATCTCCTTTCCGCCGTCGGTATTTCTATACGTATCGTTCAAGCTCTCCAGGTAACGCGAAAGCACCTGAAAGGCATCGGCCTCCATCGTGAAGGCAATCCCCGAAATACTGCATTTCTTAACCTCTTTCATCGCGATCGGTCTATTTGAGTTCGTTATTCGCTGCACCGCGAGTAGAACCGCCGCTCGTATCGGCAGAATTCACACTGCACGGTCCAGCATAGGAAACGCTTCCGGCGCTCGACGTTCGGGATTGCAAAGCCTGCTCGCAATAGACCCGAATATCGGCAGCGCTCGACGCCTCCGCCTCGCAGAAGTGTGCGACCAGCTTCCGGGCATCGATCGACGCAGCGGAAGAGGCTTCGAACACCGCTTTCTGCACCGCCCCCTGCAACAGAATCGACGATGCACTCGAAGCATCCGCTTCCAGACGGTCCGCATCGATCTGCGCCACGACTTTAGCGCTGCTCGAAGCGTCGATTTCACACGTTTCGACCTGTGCATCCACACGGATCCTGGCTGCGCTCGACGCTTCGATCTCCAGCATTCTGCCGGTAAAGAGTGTCTTGGCCACGATCTTCGCAGCGGAGGAAGCCTCCAATTTGCGGATATTTCCGTTGTAAGGTACGCGCACCAGGATCTGCTCCGAAGGCACTGCATGAATGCGAGGAGCGACCGTAATCTTCAACTCGCCACCATCGATCCCGACCCGCACGTACTCGATCAGGTTATCATCCGCACAGATTTCGATATCGCCGGGCTCGTCGGTAAGCAGGACCTTCACTCCGCGCGAAGCATCGATGGTATGAAAGTTTCCGACCGCCACGGTGCGGGTTATCAGATTTCCGCTTCCCTTGATCCGGGTTTGACCGAAGATACTGCCTCCGCACGCTGTCGTACCGAACAGAACGGCCATCATTGCCAACAGGGCCATCATCAATTTTTTCATCGTTTTCAGTTTTTTAATTAATCAATCGGTTATGCCGGGTCGTTTTCCCGGTGGCGAATCATTTGAATTTGTCCTACCAGTTCCTCCCACGCTTCATCCAGCGAAGCCAGGTACTCCCGGCCCTTGTCTGTGAGCGAATAGTACTTGCGGGGCGGTCCCTGCGGGGACTCTTCCCACCGGTAAGTGAGCAGGCCCGCATTCTTCTGCCGCGTCAGAATCGGATACAGCGTCCCTTCGACCACGATCATCTCCGCCTCCTTGAGTTCGGCGATGATCTTCGGGGCATAAGAATCCCCCTGCGAGAGGATCGCCAGGATACAGTAATCCAGAATACCCTTGCGCATCTGCGCCTTTACGTTATCCTCAACCATATCATCGTTGTTTATACATCGAATTTCTTATTTCATATTTCAATAACCGGGTCCGGTCCGCATATCGGAAATACGCAAACCTCTCCCCGGGCAGTCCCGGGCCGGACTCAGCCTACCGGGAATTCCCTTCGAGCCGTTTGGGACCTTTGGGCACGACGATCCACAACAGGATATAGACCCAAATCGACAAACCGCCGACCAGCACCAGGAGCAGCGTCGCCAGCCGCACCTTTCCCGACGGAAGTCCCAAATAATCGGCTACTCCGGCGCACACACCGGCAATGACTACATCGTCCGACGAACGGTACAATCTCGCATGATTTCTTTCTGCTTTCATAGATTTCCATTTTTAGAAGCTGTTTGAATTTTATTCGAGATTATTCGAAAGCCGTTTTCGAGTAGATTCTTTTTGGGTAGTTGCCGTAAATTGCGGGCTATTTTCAAAACCAGCTAAAAAAGAAGATACCGAAAAGAGGCTCAAAGAAGCCGAAACACTTTCTCACAGCGAATGTTCAACTCATTTATAAAATTCAAAACATATTTTTAGATTTCGAAGAGATACAATTCAAAGGTTCCGACGGGATCACGATCCACAGGATGATGTAAACCCACAGCGACAGACCGCCGAAAAGAATCAGGAACAGCGTGATAAGGCGCAGGATCGTCGAGTCGATCCCGAAGAACTCAGCGATTCCGCCGCACACGCCTGCGATCGAACGATTCGTCCGCGAACGGTACAAGTGCCGGGAATTGACGCACGAGGCACTCTCCGCATCCACGGACGCCTCGTCCCGCTTCTCCCCGGTCGGCAGCTCGCCGAACTCCGATGGATCGCCCATTTGAGCCATTGCACCCTGCACCATCTGAAGGGTAACGACCATCATCGGCGATGAAATCCTGGACCGGAAAATCTCGGCCAGACGGGCCTCCACGTCGTTGAGAATTTCCGGATCACCGGCCGGCAACCGCCGACGGATCGCATCCAGGTACTCCTTCAACCGACGGTAAGCATCCTTGTCGAAAGTAAATGCCTGGGAAGCCAAATTTACGCTAATAGTCTCTTTCATGGTCAATATCTATCATTAATAAATGAGTTGTATATTCTTTACAGTTCTATCACACCACAAATATAATGTAAAAGTAATTACCATGCAATACATAGTACTATTTTTTCAACAAAAAATTTCGTTTACCAATAATTTCACCTCTATAAATATAAAAAAAGCGCCAGAGGTAAACCGGACGCTTTAACATAAGATAGAAAGACTAAATATATAATATTTCCACGAAACTAATAAATGCCTCTTTCCTTTAATATCATCCCCCAACCACTTCCATCCTTATATTTAAATAATATAATTTGGGTAAGAGCATTCCCTTTACCAACTTCTATTGTACCATCAGAAAACACATAAAGATAAGACTTAGAAAATCGCTTCCTATAAATCTTTTTACCCGTATTATTATCCACAACAACTACTTTGACTCCATTGGTAAAATAATCACCAAGTTCTGCTGCCTTAAATTTAACAATCACATCTAAATAATTGTTCTGTTCTATTGCCGCCAATGAAACATTTCGATATAAAGTAATTCCCCCTATTGGCTTAACACTCTCGCCTTCACTTTGCGCAAAAGTGGAAACGGTTGAAAAAATAAACAAGAATACAACGAATACTTTTTTCATGATATCAAAAAACAATTAGATAAAGAACAAAACACAATCATTAGACCTCATTTCCATTAAAAATCATCAATATAAAAAAAGTGGACAATTCGAGAGAATTGTCCACTTTAGTAGCGGGAGGAGGACTCGAACCTCCGACCTTCGGGTTATGAGCCCGACGAGCTGCCAACTGCTCCATCCCGCGATATATCGTTTATTCGATGCGAATATTCCGCTTTTGTGACTGCAAAGATAAAACAAAAAAATGGTTCTGCCAAATATTTCGACGATAAACCCAAAAACAAATACCGATTAAGCAGGCCTTCAAGCCGATGAATCACTCCTCGCGCTTGCAGCCGGCACCAATCAATTCCTCCTGAAAGCTCGCATACTCCTCCGGAGTTACGAATTTGTCGGCACTGATCGTCAATTGTCCGACCGGAGTATCGATCCGAATCCGAACATCATCGCTCGTAACGATCTTCAGGTTCTTTATCTCGACATTCAACCGTCGGGTCTCTCGACCACGGACCACGGAGAGGTGCAATACTCCCTCCTCGATCTCGATCGCTCCATTCTGAATAGACCATCGATCCTGATCGCGCATCTTCCGAAACACAGGATAGACCAGTACCGCAACAGACAACAAAAGAAAATAGCCGAATATCAGTTTCCAATGGAGCGAGGTAAATGGCAATTGCTCCGCAAAAAAGATTTTCAACAGCAAAAAGAACAGAAGCATTGCGACTCCCATTCCCAAAAGAAGCCGACGAAAACGCGTCCGTCTCGTATCGTCATAACCGTATTTACTCATGGCTCGATTTGTTAAATGCCGGATAGAAACTATCCGACTTCATCCTCTACGAACCAAATATACGAAAAATTAGCGAATATACTTCCCCGACCCCAGAAAAATTCCGCAATACGGCTCTACAACGATGTTCTGCCACAACAGCGCCCTCTCATAGAAACCCTACTTCATACGCCTCTCACCGCTCCATACGGACATACCATCGGAAGCGGACGAACGTCAGACGCCCTTGTCGGGCACAGCCGCCACTGTCTTCGACACTAAAGCAGCCGCCACGACCTCAGCTAGATCCAGCACCTCCCGGCCGTCAGCTCCGCGTGCGATAGCTTTTTTACAAAGTGGACAAGCCGTTACGATCGTCCCCGCTCCCGTAGCGCTCAGCTCCTTCGCCACGGAACGCGCCAAGCGAAGCTGCTGCGCGTCCGAAATCGCCGTATTGGCCACCGAAGAGCCGCAGCAGAGGGCGTGTTCCCGCGTCTGGGCCGGTTCGAGCAGCACGCCCACCGCTTCGATCACCTCGCGCGGCTGGTCGTAAATACGGCTCCCGCGTCCCAGTTCGCAGGGGTCGTGGTAAGTGAATGTCTGCGCCCCTCGGCGAAGCTGCAGGCGGCCGTCCCGGATCAATCGCAGCATATACTCGGAATGGTGCAGCACTTCGATTCCTTCGAGATGATACTCCTCCCGGAATACCTTCAGGCAGATCGGGCACGAAGTGACGAGCGTCGTAATCCGGTGCTTGCGGAAAAGCGCAATGTTGTAATCCATCATCTTGCGGGCCGAATCGGTTTCACCGGAGAGCTTCAGAGGCCGGCCGCAGCAAACGCCGCCCTCCTTGTCCGCCCACCAGACCTCTTCGCCCGAAGCCTTGAAAATCCGCTCCATCGCCAACAGGATACGGGGCGTCAGCAGGGTCATACACCCGGCGAAATAACCCACGCGGCCCTCGCCGGCCGAACGGTCCACCCCCTGAAAATACTCGTAGCGCTTCTCATCGGGCGTATTGCGCATCGTGTCGCGGGAATTCAGACGCAGCGTATTGAGTTCGATCCCCACCGGACAGCGCTGTTCGCAACGGCCGCACATCAGGCAGTTGTTCGCCACCGACTGACGCAGGTGGTTATACCGCCGGTCACGCAGGAAATAGACCGACTGCACGTCGTCGATCCCCAATTCGCTCTGCAACTGACAAGGGTCGATGCAGATGCCGCAACGCGAGCAGGCATCGGTCTGGAAACGATCGAACGATCCCTCCTTCTCGGTCGAATGCAGCTTGTAGCGGCGCAGAAAAATCAGGGGAATTTCGGTGAAGATATGCATATAACGCGAGAAAGGCAGCGCTACGAAGAACAGCCCCAGACAGATCGAATAGGCCCACCACAACGGCTCGTACAGCGTCTGCAGGACGATCGGATTGACATGATGCGCCATCCACTCGCCGATCGTACCCGTGAGAAATCCCCCGCCGCCGTGCAGAGCGCAGGTGATGCTTTCGGCCAGCAGGCGGGCCGGGAAGATCAGCCACAGCACCGACAGGGCGATTCGGTCGCCCAGTACGTGCCTGGTCGTGCGGCGCATGCCCATCGCCTGCGAATAGATACGCTTGCCGAAAGCCAACGTCACGCCCGAAAGCACGAACAGCAGCAGCAGATCCATCAGGAAATCGAAGACCGGCTTGTGCGGCAGTTCCGTGGCGAAATATTTGAAAAAGACATGCCCATGCAACGGAACGTACCGGAACCCCAGGTAGGCGACCGTTTCGATCCATCCGACAACGATCAGCAGGAACCATCCGAAGGCCAGGCTCATGTGCATATAGCCCAGCAAGGGATTGACCTTGAAGATGCGGCGGTGCAGCAGCGATTCGCGCACCACTTCCCAGACCGCCAATGGCGTCTGCCGCGAAGGAATGCCCTTGACGATCCGCATGCGGTCGGCAGCCGAAAGACCGAAGATCCAGGAACCGTATTTGACGATCAGAACGACGAACATCGTCACGACGCCCACGATGAACGGAATAGAGAATGTCGCGTAAAAATTCATCGTCAGAAATCCCCCAGTTTACGTTTGATGAGCATCACCACAGCCCGCGTATTGATTCCACGAGGACACACCAGGCGGCATTTGCCGCACAACATGCATTTGTTCATCTGTTCATAGACGCCCTGATATTCGCCCCGGCGCACGAGCGTATGGAGTTTGCGGAAATTGAAATCCGTAAGGTTGCCGGCCGTACAGGTCGCCGTACAGCCGCCGCAGCCGATGCAGGTCTGCAATTCGGGCATCTCGCGCAGGATCTCGTCGCTCTTGCGCAGGTTGTTGCTGTCGATGTCGATCACGCGCGGCTTGTTGATCGCATATCCCCAGTTGATCGCTGCCATGACTATACCCTCCCCAGATAAGCCGTCAGGGCTTCCGCCGCCGCATCGGCCTCGTTCAATGTTTCTCCGATATTCTTCGGCGCGGTGACCGTACCGGCGTAAAAGATCCCGTCCACACCGCTGCGGGCGCTGTTCAAGAAGAGGTCCTGCGGTTCCATGAAGCCGCTGGGCGCCTGCCTCAACCCGGCCGAAGCCGCGAAATCGGCGTTCGAATCGTTCGCCCGCATCCCGACGAGCAGCACCAGCATATCGACGCTCATCCGCAAAGGACGCCCCGTCAGGGTATCTTCGGCCTTGATCTGCAACCGGCCATCGTAGGTCGGACTCGCTTCCGAAATACGTCCGCGCACGAAATGAATATTATAATTCTGTTGAGCCTCGCGGTACATCTCTTCGTAACCGGGCCCGAACATACGAATATCCATATAGAAATTAAAGACGTCGGCATCCGGAAACAGCCGCTTGAGTTCCATGGCCTGTTTGACGCCCGTGATGCAGCAAACACGCGAACAGTGCGCCTGGCACACCTTCTCGTCGCGCGATCCCACGCAGTGCAGCAGGGCGATCCGACGCGGACGGCGACCGCTGGAGGTAGTCACATTCCCTTCGTTGAGCATCCGCTCGATGTCGGCCGAAGTGAAAACATTGTCATAAACCCCGTAGCCGTATTCCTCCTTGAGCCGGGCATCGAAAAGCGTGAAGCCGGAGCAAACGACCACCGAGCCGCACTCCAGGATGCGGCCGTCGGCCAACGTCACGCTGCCGGGGGTGATCGACACCGCTTCGGCGGAAGTCATCACTTCGACATCGCGTGCCGCCAGTCGGCGGCGCAACTCGGAAAGCACCTCGGACGCAGGCGTCAGCAACGGGAACAGATGATACCATCCCCGGAGCTTGCCGCCCAGATCGGGCTCTTTCTCGACGATCGTCGGACGGATGCCGCGATCCGCAAGCCGCAGTGCGGTCTGAATACCGGCGACACCGCCGCCTACGATGATAACCTCTCTTTTCATTGTGCCTTGATATTATAGATCATATCCTGAACGCCGCAATTGACGGCCGAAGGTGCCGGTTTCCCGATGAATTTCCCGTGACGCCCCAGGTATTTGGCCGCAGGATCGTAGTCGATGCCCATTTTTTCGAGCAGCGGCTCCACATCCACCTGATGCATCTGCATACCCAGTTCCCAGGGATCGTACCCCAGCACCAGACCGGCCATCTCCTCGTACGTCAGCACCGGAATACCTCGTCCGTCCTGACCGTAGGTGACGCCCTCCATCTCGGCGATCGTATATTGCCATTTGTCGAGGAACATGGCGCAGCCCGGGCAGTTGGCCACGATGAAATCGGGCTTGTAGGGAGCCATGCTCTCGAGTTTCTTGTGCGAATTGGCGACCGAATAGCCCCGGTTGGCCTGCACCAGGTAGTTGCGGAATCCGAAGCCGCAGCAATGGCGCCGCTCGGGATAATCGACGCACTGGCCGCCCCACGCATCGATCATACCGGCGAGCACATAAGGAAATTCCGAACCGCCGATACCCGCCTTGGGGAAAATCTTGGCGTAGTGGCAGCCGATATGTTCGACCACCCGCAGCGGCTCTCCGGTGGCAGCATTGACCAGCCGGTATTTCGCCTTGCGGGCGATCTCCTCGCGCAAGTGGAAAACGATGTCCGAAGTGTGGGCCAGGCTTTTCGGCTTGCGGAACTCGCGGCCGGTAGCCTTATAAAGGTATTCGCGCGTCTGTTCCTCCTTCTCGGGAAACTCCTCCCAGGTAGCCAGTATCTCGGTATAGATGCCGAACGAAGTGATGCACGAAGAGATGAAATTCTCATACCCCGCATCGGTCATCAGCGCGAACTGCCGGGCCACGACCGTCATGATCGTATCCAGCGGCACGATGTCCGAATGGTAGCCGATGCCCGTACACGAGGTGTGCAGCGGATCGTCGAAGACATCGCGTCCCAGATCCTTCTGCAACATGTTCAAAAACGCCTTCTCGCTGCCCGGAAAAAAGTTCTGACGGATGCAGCTGCGCACATAGTAATATTTGTCGTCGGCGATCTCCTTCTGGTAATCGCTCCAGCTCGACCGTTTCATACGCTAATAATGTTCGTTGGAATTTTTGGTGTAGGTATCCATCATGTACTCGTCGTCCGCACCGTCGTATCCCATCTCGCGGGCCTTGCGGTCGGAATGCTTCTCGATCGTGTCGAAAAACTCCTTGCCGCCCGTGACGTCGAATATCCGGTGGAGTTCCTCCATGGACCGGTCGTCCAGCTTGCGCAGCGCCCCGGCACCGGGACGGTTGTAAGCGGCGGAAAACTGTCCGTAAATCTCCTCGTCGTTCTCGTAGATCCACTCCCAAACCGTGCCCTGTTCGGGATGCAGCTCGGGCTTCACCAGTTTCGGGGTCACACAGTAACCCGTACGGAGGATATTCTCCCCGATCGTGCGCTTGAGGGCCAGTTGCTGCCGCCCCTTCTCGCTCTCGACGAAGAAACCGAGCTTTTGGGAAAGCGTCCGCAGCGCCTGGATGACATAAGCGGGAGTATTGCCTCGGGGACAGCGGGGCCGGCACGACATACACTCGCCGCAATACCAGATCACGTCGCTGCGCATAAGCTCCTCGATCGCATCGTCGTCCTGCGTCTGCACGATATTGACGATCTGACGGGGATCGTAATTGTAAAACTCCGCCGCCGGGCAGACACCCGTACACACCCCGCAATTCATGCACGAATGAAGCCCCTCCCTCATCCGCACATCTTCCATCAGCATATCGAAATACTTACCCATACAAAAAAGATAACTTCGCAGCAGCAAAGTTATCCATTCCCCAGGTACCGTACAGTAGTAGAAATACCTATTTTCGCCGTCTGTAATGTTCGAACGCAAAGGGGTAAGGAAACTCCTTCCCCGAAGCAAACGACTCGCTGTCAATAATTTCCCATTCCCGTTCATCCCACCTCGGAAAACAGGTATCGCCCTGGTAGGCATGGAACACCCGCGTCAGGTAGAACTCGTCGCACAGGGGCAGCGCCTGGGCATAGATCTGCGCCCCTCCGATGACGAAGACCTTCTCTTCCGGGCGGAAAAGCGCCAGCGCCTCGTCGAGCGAATGCACCACGTCGCACCCTTCGATCGAAATATTCTGTCGCGTGACGACCACGTTGCGCCGACCCGGCAGCGGACGTCCCAACGACTCATAGGTTTTGCGGCCCATCACCACCGGATGTCCCGTAGTGACGGCCTTGAAATGCTTCAAATCTTCGGAAATATGCCACAAAAGGCGATTGTCACCGCCGATCACTCCGTTTTCGGCCACTGCGACGATAATGGCAATCATGTCTAATCAATCGTTTTTTCTTTTTAATATCAGTTCGAAGCCGGATACGGATGGCAGGATCCGCTGTTTCGCATCCAGCAAGGTCAGCGTATCACCCCCTTCTTTCAACAGGTTGATCGTTTCGTCCCCCTCTTCGGTCACGAGCTGCCAGACGGTCGCATCCGCATTTTCAGGAATTCCCCGTAACGTATATCTGCGGCCTCGCCTCACGGACACCTCTCTCCGGCGGGCATCGGCTTCCGAATAAAACCGCTCGAGTGTGAACGTACCGTCGCCGCTGTGTTCCCGGCTTTCGATCGTAAGTCTGACGCATGTTATTCCGTCGCCGGAAGCCTCCGGAATAGTTCCTTCATATACCAGCACCTGCCGGCCGCCCAATCCCTCCGGGTCCATCGAGGTTCGAGGAACTTCCGTTTCGACCTTACCGCCTCTGTCCGCATGCGAACACGACGCCGACAAAATCAGCACTGCGGCCGACAGCATATACAGAATTACCCGCATAGCTAAAACGACATCGGAGCCTTGATCGCCGGCCAGGGATCGTAATTCTCCAACGTGAAATCCTCGTAACGGAAATCGAAGACCGACCGCACCGCCGGATTCAGCCGCAGGGTCGGCAACGGCCGGGGCGTGCGGGACAGCTGCTCGGCAACCTGATCGGCATGGTTCAGATAAAGGTGCGCATCGCCCAGCATATGGACGAAATCGCCCGGACGCAATCCGCACTCCTGCGCGATCATCATCGTCAGCAGCGCGTACGAAGCGATGTTGAACGGTACGCCCAGAAACGTATCGGCGCTCCGCTGGTAAAGCTGACACGAAAGGCGCCCTCCGGCCACGTAAAACTGAAACAGCACATGGCAGGGCGGCAGCGCCATATCGTCCACCTCGGCCACGTTCCACGCCGATACCAGCATCCGCCGCGAATCGGGGCTGTGTTTGATCTGGTCGATCACCTGCCGGATCTGGTCGATGCACCCTCCGTCGGGACGGGGCCAACTGCGCCATTGATACCCGTACACATGGTTCAAATCGCCCAAGCCGTAACCTTCGATCGACGAAGGCTCTTCCCGCCGCACGGCATCGAGAAAGGCTTCCCGCTCCAGCGGCAAAACCCCGTGACGGACACAAAGTTCGTTGTAATAGCGGTAAGCGTCGTTGTCCCAGATATGGACCCCGTGATCCAACAGGTATTTTATATTGGTATCGCCCTGCAAAAACCAGAGCAGTTCGTAAATCACCCCTTTCAGGAAAACTTTCTTGGTGGTAAGCAGCGGAAACCCAGCCTCCAGGTCGAAACGCATCTGGTAGCCGAAGATGCTGCGCGTACCGGTTCCGGTACGGTCGCTCTTCACAATGCCGTCCTTTCGGATCTTACGGAGCAAATCGAGATACTGTTGCATGGTCGAATCAATATTTTTTCAACGAGGCGTTGCCCTCGGAGTCGATGACCGCATAGACCGGATCGGAGTGCCACTCCCCAAGGCACAGCACCCGCAAATTTCCTTCGGAATAGTCGCGCGGCTGGTGCATATGGCCGAAGATGAAATAATCGGGGCGTTCGGCTCCGGCATATTCGCGGGCATATTCGATGAGCGGGTCGGTAATATGGTCGCCCATCTCGCTCACCAGATGGCTTTTGCGGGACTTGCCGCTCCACCACTGCCCGAAACGCATCGCCCAGTCGGGATGCACGAGCCATGAAAAAAGGAAACGGATCGTTTTGGAACGGAACACGGCATTCATAAAGCGCAGCACAGGAAGATGATCGATCTTCATATTGTCGCCGTGCGCCAGGAAAACCCGTTTGCCGGCAAGCTCCATGATCCGGGGCGAGGTATAGACCTCCACTCCGCACTCCGCTTCGAAATAGTCACGAACCCACATGTCGTGATTACCCGTCATGAAAACCACCCGAATCCCCCGGTCGGTCAATTCGCACAACTTTCCCAATACGCGCACAAACCCTTTGGGGACGACCCGTTTGTATTCGAACCAGAAATCGAAAAGGTCGCCCAGAATAAAGACCGCATCGGCATCGCGGGAAACTTCGTCGAGCCACGCCACGAAACGTTTCTCGACCGCACGGGCCGCAGCCGGTCCTCCCGCGCCCAAATGAATGTCCGATGCGAAGTAATACATAGCCTATTCGAATTGCGCTTCGAGCGCCCGTTGCAACCCCGTACCGTAAAGATCGCGGGCCACTACGATACCCTCACGATCGATCAAAAAGTTAGCAGGCAGTTTCTGCACGTTGTAAAGCCCCAGTGCGGGAGAATTTCGTCCCCGGAAATCGCAAACCGAAATCCAGGGAAGCTGCTGCTCCTGCACGGCGTTGATCCAGATATCTTTCGAAACATCCACACCGATCTGGTAAATTTCAAATCCCCGGTCGGCATATTCGGCATAAACCTCCTTCAATTCGGCGTTGATGGCGTTGCTGTTTCCCAATTCGGCCGACCAGAAATCCACCAGCACGACCTTTCCCTGCAACGAACTCAAACGCACTTTACGGCCGAACATATCGGGCAACTCGACATCGGGAAAATTCGTTTCGGCGATATTCGACATCAGATTTTGCCGCGCATCCATGCGGGCGATCTCACTGGCCAGCAACGGCAGGTAGGAAGACTCCGGATAACGCTCCTCGATGGCTTCCGCCACCATGCGGTAGTAAATCACATCTCCGTCGAGGTTGAAAAGGTAAGTTTCGCCCGGAAGCCGCTGGTACAAGGCATATACCCCGGCCAGGGAAGACTTATGCTCGACGATGAACTTGATCTGTTCGCGTTTGATCCGGCGGTATTCGGCCCAATATTCAGACTCGATCCGTCGAATCTCCTCGTCGGTCATCCTGTAAGTTTCCGGCGAAGAACTCAACGCATCGAGCCGCTGCATCCCGGCCACGAACGGCTGATAAAATCGGCGCAGCAACTCCGACTCCTCGGACCCTTCGACCGTATAGTTGTGCACCACACGTCCGACCGAGCTGACCGTCAAGCGATCTCCGCCCTGCAGGAACAGGGGAATCTTATCGCCGTTGCAGACTAGGTTGTAAAGCGCCGGAGTACGGTCCACATCGCACAATTCCAATTTGTAATTCCCGGTTTCATCCAGTTGCGCCGAATCGATGAGCGTCTGCGCCAACGGAGTAACCTGCTCGAGATAGATCATCCGGCAATCCGAACCGACTATACGACCCGAAATCTTAACCGTAGAAGAGTGACAGGAAACCGCCAGGAGCGCCCCTGCCAGAAAAACGATCGAAATAAAAAATCTGCTGCGCATGTTGCGAGAAAATGGTTTATCAAAAAACGGAACCCTATTTCGAGGTATTGTGCCGTGCGCCCCCGTTCTTGCCGTTGAAATTGCGCGACTGATGCTGATTCCGGTTCTTCTGCTGCCGTTGCTGCGCTCCCTTCTGACCTTTCTGACCTTTTTGCGGATGCGCCATAAAGGGCTGTTTATAATCGCTTCGGATATTATTGAGAGCCACTTCGTCGATTTGGATCGCATTTCCGGACATTTTTTTTATGTCTTTTATGATAACCTCGTTACTCGGATGTTCCTGATTGTACTCGTAGCTCTTGGTGCGCATGTAACGCGCCAGGTTATCGACGGTCCGCGTGACTACCTGGGGATTCTTCTCATCGGCCAGACGCCGGATCATCCGTTCGACATATTTGCCGTAATGCTTGTACTCGATATGTCCCGACGAATAAGGCATACGCCGGGGCACCGTGGTAAGTTCCTGGCGCGAAGGCTGCGGATAGGGGGAGTCCACATCCAGTTGAAAGTCGGACATGATGAACAGGTGATCCCACAACTTATGGGTGAAGTCGGCCGTATCCCGCAGCAGGGGATTCAGGTTTCCCATAACGGCGATGACCGCACGGGCCTGCCGGTTGCGCTCGCGGCGGTCTTCGATCTGCATCAGCGAATCGACCATTTCGTGAATATGGCGGCCGTATTCGGGCAAAAAAAGCTTCCGTCTTTTATAATTATAATTTTTTTGCATAATTTTTGCGGGAGTTCGGTGGCATTGTTATTGCGAACCGTTCCAATAACATTCTGAAAAGATTTCGCGGATATAAATTTCAAAGCGATCGTAAATTCACCTTTGAAATCAACTTTATCTACAAAGTTGGATTCCTGCGAATAATATATTAACTTCGTCACAAAAGTACGTAAAAAAATCACAAAAGCAAGGTATGGCAAAAGTTTTAATCCTGGATCAATCGAAAAGCATACGCAACACGCTGCGAGAACGGCTGGAGTTTGAAGGAATAGCGGCGGAAAGCGCTGAAAATGAAGCGGCGGCATCCGTATTATGCGAACGTATCCCTTTCGATCTGATCATTTCGGATCATGAAACGAGGCTTCCCGAGAGCGACGTACCTTTCATCGTACTTTCCTCTGAAGCGACGGTCGATTCGGCTATCAAGGCACTCCGGAACGGAGCGCAGGACTACCTCACCAAACCGATCGACATAAACCGCCTGATGCAGTCGATCCGGCAAACACTCGAACAGGCAGCCGAAGCGCCGCGCACGGCGGCAAAAGCCAAAGCGAAACGCAGCTCGGCAGGTCACACGGAAGAGATCATAGGCACTTCCGAGCAAATGCAACACGTCCGGCGTCTGATCGACAAGGTCGCACCGTGCGACGCCCGCGTTCTGATCACGGGCGAGAACGGCACGGGCAAGGAACTCGTCGCCCGCTGGCTCCACGCCAAAAGCAACCGGGCCGGAGCGCCGTTCGTTGAGGTCAACTGCGCGGCCATTCCCTCCGAACTGATCGAAAGCGAACTGTTCGGCCACGAGCGGGGAGCCTTCACCTCGGCCATCAAACAGCGCAAGGGCAAATTCGAACAGGCGAGCGGCGGAACGCTCTTCATGGACGAGATCGGCGACATGTCGCTGGCGGCGCAGGCAAAGGTGCTGCGGGCCCTGCAAGAGCGCAAGATCAGCCGCGTAGGCAGCGACAAAGACGTCGATGTCGATGTGCGGATCATCGCGGCGACGAACAAGAACCTGCGAGAAGAGATTAAAAAAGGAAATTTCCGCGAAGACCTTTTCCATCGTATCGGCGTTATCCTGATCAAAGTACCGCCCCTGCGCGAACACTCGGAGGATATTCCCCTGCTGGTCGATCACTTCATCGATATGATCTGCGAAGAATACGACATGCCGCGAAAACCGATGGATAAAAAAGCGGTCGAAATGCTCCGGCAAATGCCGTGGACGGGCAACATCCGCGAACTGCGCAACGTCATCGAGCGGCTCGTGGTCCTGAGCGGCACCAAAATCACACCGAACGACGTAGAACTCTACTGTTAAACATTTCAGAGCAACTCGAGAATCTCACCGGGGCGGTCCACTACGTGGTCTGCCCCGTGTTCATACAACTCCGCCCGGTCGCGGAAGCCCCAAGTCACACCGACCGACCGGACACCGGCTGCCCGGGCCGTATCCATATCGACGCCCGAATCCCCGGCGTACAGCACCGCTCCGGATTCCGCATCCGTATCGGCGAGAATCTCCCGCACCACCTGCGGATCGGGTTTGAGCGGGACTCCGGGGCGCTGACCGAAAACCGCATCGAAACGGATCGACGGGAAATAGATCCGCACCAACTTCTCGGTACCGATTTGAAATTTGTTGGAAGCGACAGCCAGCCGGACTCCACGCTGCACCAACTCCCGGAGCAATTCCGGAATACCCTCGTAGGGACGGGTAAAGCGGTCGATATGTTCGGTATAGTAAGCCACGAAATCCGCACGCACCGCCGCCACCGTTTCCGGCGTGCGCAGCTCCTCGGGCAGCGCCCGTTCGACCAGCCGCATAACGCCGTTGCCGACAAAACCGCAATACTCCTCATAGGTATGCAGGGGCAATCCCCGCGCAGCCAGCACATGATCGCAGCAAGCCGCCAGATCGCCGATCGTATCGAGCAACGTCCCGTCCAGGTCGAAAATCATCAATTTCGTATCCATATCAAGTCCTTGAATTACAAATAAATAGTCCGAAAACGGGCAGGAGCCGTGTTCCTGCCCCGTAAAAACGGCCCCTATCGGCCGAAACGCCCAAAGCCGAGCCAAAGATACGAATAAGCCGAGCGCAAAAGCAAATTTATTTGCGTTTTGCCGAGGCGAAATATCTAAAATTACAAAGGAGCCGAGCACAAAGGCGAATTCATTCGCTTTTACCGGTCCAAGCGCTTGAAACGGCCCCGAAAAAGGGACAAAAAGCTGTCCGAAGGCAACGATGCACGCGAAACATTTTGTTATTTCGGGATTTTGAGTTTACTTTGTCATCATCGTATAAATCGGACAAAACCTATGAAAACAGACATCGAAATTGCACGCGAAACGAAATTAAATAAAATAGAAGACATAGCCGAAAAGCTGGGGGTTCCCCGTGACGAAGTCCAGAATTACGGCCGTTACATCGCCAAGGTGCCCATCCACCTGATCGACAAGAAAGAGATGGACAAGCACAACCTGATCCTGGTTTCGGCCATCACCCCGAACAAGGCGGGCGTCGGCAAGACTACGGTATCGATCGGCCTGTCGCTTGGCCTGAACAAAATCGGAAAGAAAGCGGTGGTCGCCCTGCGCGAACCCTCCCTGGGTCCCTGCTTCGGCATGAAGGGCGGCGCAGCCGGCGGCGGCTATTCGCAGGTGCTGCCGATGGAAAACATCAACCTGCATTTCACGGGCGACTTCCACGCCGTGACATCGGCCCACAACATGATTACCGCCCTGCTCGACAACTACATCTACCAGAACCGGAACAGTTGCGAGGGGCTGAAAGAGGTCAAGTGGAAGCGGGTGCTCGACGTGAACGATCGCAGCCTTCGTAACATCGTATCGGGGCTGGGAGGTTCGGCCAACGGCATTCCGACCGAAACGGGATTCGACATCACGGCCGCCTCGGAAATTATGGCGATCCTCTGCCTGGCCACCGACATCGACGATCTGAAGCGCCGCGTCGGCAATATCCTGCTGGGCTACACTTATGACGGCAAGCCGTTCACGGTGAACGACATGGGCATCGCAGGCGCCATCACTGTCCTGCTGAAGGACGCCCTGCTTCCCAACCTGGTGCAGACCACCGAAAATACCCCGGCCTTCATCCACGGCGGCCCGTTCGCCAACATCGCCCACGGCTGCAACTCCGTGCTGGCGACCCAGATGGCCCTGACCTACGGCGATTACGTCATCACCGAAGCCGGCTTCGGCGCGGATCTCGGTGCGGAAAAATTCTTCAACATCAAATGCCGCAAAGCGGGCTTGTCCCCGAAACTGACCGTTATCGTAGCGACAGCGCAAAGCCTGAAGCTGCACGGCGGAGTCCCCGAAGCACAAATCAAAGAGCCCAACAAGGAGGGGTTGATCCGGGGATTCGCCAACCTGGACAAGCATATCGAAAACATGAAAAACTTCGGCCAGCAGGTGATCGTCACCTTCAACCGCTTCGCCAGCGATACGGACGAAGAGATCGCCCTGGTCGCCGAACACTGCAAGGAAAAGGGGGTCGGCTTTGCGGTGAACACGGTCTTCGCCGACGGTGGGAAAGGCGCAGTGGAACTGGCCCGGCTGGTTGCCGAAACCATCGAGAAAAACCCATCTAAACCCCTGAAATTCACCTATGAAGAGAGCGATTCGATACGGAAAAAGGTGCGAAAAATCGCCGAAGGAATCTACGGAGCCTCCTCGATCGTCTATACGACGCTGGCGGAAAAGAAACTCAAGGAGATCGAAAAGCTGGGCATCGCCCACTTCCCCGTCTGCATCGCCAAAACCCAGTACTCCTTCTCGTCCGACCCGAAAGCGTACGGCGTAGCGAAAGATTTCGAACTGAAAGTCCGCGACATCATCATCAACAACGGCGCGGAGATGATCGTAGTGGTCATGGGCGAAATCATGCGGATGCCGGGTCTTCCGAAAGAGCCGCAGGCCCGCCACATCGACATCGTAAACGGACTGATCGAAGGATTGAGCTGATTCTGCGGGGTGCGATAAAAGATCGAATTTTATCGCACCCCGATTTTTCACGGCACAAGTTCCGCAACAGTCCGTCCCGATTTGGCGGATTCAACTATTATTTCTATTTTTGAGTGTTTTAAAATCGTTGAATTTCTCGACTATTTTGTGCCCGGCATAACGAATCGACTCGCTCTGCCCTGACTGATCGAAAACACTTCAAATAATGGCAAAACGCATCCCGACCCCGGCCGACATCTTCCGATTCTACGTGGACGGATTCCGCTCGATGACCCTCGGACGGACGCTTTGGGCCATTATCCTACTGAAACTCTTCATCATGTTCGCCATTCTGCGACTTTTCTTCTTTCCCGACCAACTGGCCGGCATGAGCCAGGAACAGCGCAGCGAACACGTACTCGAACAATTAACCATTCCCGACGTTTCCGGCAAGTGAGGCCACCGCAAGCCCCTCCCGGACAGCGGAAACGAAGACTAAAACTCAACTAATTATCTCAAAAGTATGTTGTCGGACTATCTACAAACCGTCGATTGGTCGCGGGCCCAATTCGCCATGACGGCGATCTACCACTGGCTGTTCGTCCCCCTCACGCTGGGATTAAGCATCATCTGCGCGATCATGGAAACCATCTACTACCGCACGGGCGATCCCTTCTGGAAACGCACGGCGAAATTCTGGATGCGCCTGTTCGGTATCAATTTCGCCATCGGCGTAGCCACGGGCCTCATCCTCGAATTCGAATTCGGCACCAACTGGTCGAACTACTCCCACTTCGTCGGCGACATTTTCGGCGCGCCGCTGGCCATCGAAGGCATCCTGGCCTTCTTCCTCGAAAGCACGTTCGTAGCCGTCATGTTCTTCGGCTGGAACCGCGTCAGCCGAGGCTTCCATCTCTCCGCCACCTGGCTCACGGCCGTCGGCGCCAATCTGTCGGCCCTCTGGATCCTGGTAGCGAACTCCTGGATGCAATATCCGGTAGGCTGCACCTTCAACATCGACACCGTCCGCAACGAGATGACCTCCTTCTGGGACGTACTCCTCTCGCCCGTAGCGGTCAATAAGTTCACCCATACGGTCACCTCGTCGTTCGTGCTGGCCGCGCTGTTCGTCTGCGCCGTCTGCGCCTGGTACCTGCTCCGCGGCCGCGAACAGAAGATGGCTCGCAAGAGCATCGCCGTCGCTTCGGTTTTCGGTCTGGTATTCGCTCTGATTACCGCATTCACGGGCGACCGCTCGGGAGCGATCGTGGCCCGGGTGCAACCGATGAAACTCGCGGCTCTCGAAGCCCTTTACGACGGAGAGGAGGGGGCAGCCCTGACCGCAGTCGGCATCTTGAGGCCCGAAGCCGAACGCTCGAACAACGAGGATGCCTTCTATTTCAAGATCGCTATTCCCAAAATGCTGTCGCTGATGAGTTTCCGCGACGCCGACGCCTTCGTACCGGGCATCAACGACCTGGTGAACGGCAACCCTCAATACGGCATCATGCCGACGATCGAAAAGATCGAACGGGGCCGCGTAGCCATCGCGGAACTGGAGCGTTTCAAACAGGCCCGCGAAACAGGCGACGAAGCGACCCTCGACGAGATACGGGCCAAATTCGATCCAGACACCCCCGAAGGAGCCGTCTTCCTGAAAGAGTATTTCGCCTATTTCGGCTACGGTTACCTCGACTCGCCCGCGCAAACCGTACCCAACGTACCGCTGCTTTTCTACTCGTTCCGCCTGATGGTCGGCGCAGGGTGTCTTTTCATCCTGGTGCTGGCTGCCGCCTGGTGGTTCAACCGCAGGGACACGCTCGAACGCAAGCGCTGGATGCTGTGGGTGCTGCTCCTCTGCATGCCGCTCGCCTACCTGGCTTCCCAGGCAGGCTGGATCGTCGCCGAAGTGGGCCGCCAGCCCTGGGCGATACAGGATCTGATGCCGGTCGGTGTCGCCGCTTCGCGCATCGCCAGCGGCTCGGTCGCCACGACCTTCTTCATCTTCCTGGTGCTCTTCGCCGCACTGCTCGTGGCCGAAATCAGCATTCTCTGCAAACAAATCAAGATCGGACCTGAAAAAGAGTAAAAATTATGGATACTTTGGCATTGCTGCAACACTACTGGTGGTTCCTGATCTCCCTGCTGGGAGCTTTGCTGGTCTTCCTGCTCTTCGTGCAGGGCGGTCAAAGCCTGCTCTACACCATCGGACGTACGGAACACGAACGCAACCTGATCGTCAATTCGCTGGGCCGCAAATGGGAACTCACGTTCACTACGCTGGTAACTTTCGGCGGCGCGTTTTTCGCCTCGTTCCCGCTTTTCTACTCGACCAGTTTCGGCGGGGCGTTTTACGTCTGGATGCTGATTCTGCTGGTCTTCGTCCTACAAGCCGTTTCGTACGAATACCGGCGAAAACCCAATAACGTATTCGGAGAAAAGACTTTCGACTGGTTCCTGAAGATCAACGGATTTCTCGGAACGATCCTCTTGGGCGCCGCTGTCGGCACATTCTTCACGGGTGCGAATTTCACCGTCGATCGGTTCAACATGGCCAACCTGGGCGGCGACACCACGATCTCGCAGTGGACGACTCCCTGGCACGGACTCGAAGCGGTGCTCGACTACCGCAATGTGGCGCTGGGACTGGCCGTGCTGTTCCTCTCGCGGATGCTGGCGCTCCACTACTTCATGAACGACATCGACGACACACAGATCCGCGAACGCTCGCGCCGCCGCTCGCTCTGCACCGCAGGAACATTCCTCGTGTTTTTCCTCGTATTCCTCGTAAGCCTGCTCTTCGCCCAGGGTTGGAGTGTCGATCCGGCGACGGGAATCATCGCTCCGGAACCGTATAAATACCTGCACAATTTGTTGGCCATGCCCTACGTCGGCATAGGGCTTCTGGCGGGTGTGGCGCTGGTTCTCTGGAGTATCTGGCTGGGCTGGCGCGGCAGTCGCAAGGCGATCTGGCTGAGCGGATCGGGAACGGTCCTCACGGTGCTCGCCCTGCTGCTTACGGCCGGATGGAACGATACCTCCTACTATCCTTCGCTGGCCGATATGCAGTCGTCGCTGACGATCTACAACTCGTCGTCGAGCGAATTTACCCTCAAGGCCATGAGTATCGTATCGCTCTGCATTCCATTCGTCGTCGCCTACATCGGCTACGCTTGGTGGGCCTTGAGCCGCAAACCCCAAGACGGCTCCAAAGAAGAACTCAAATACTAAAGACACTTCGACGATCCCTCGATCAGCGGGCCCGGAAGAGTGATCTTCCGGGCCCGCTGCAAAATGGCAAAACCGTCAATTCAGGTTTTTCTCGATAAACTCCTTCAAAATCACCGCATGGTTCTCAACCCTGTTCTTCGAGGCATAGAGCAACGTCACATCCGGATAGGTCCGAATGCGGTCGAGAAAATCCTGCATGGCAGCCGAACTCCCCAGCTCATCGAGGTACTTGCGCCGAAACTCCGCCCAACGGCCTGCCGGATCCCCGTGATACCACACCCGCAGCGACGTCGAAGGAGCGATCCGCTTCGCCCACAAATCGTAATGAAACGCCTCTTTGCGAATGCCCCGAGGCCAAAGTTTATCCACCAGCACCCGAAATCCGTCTCCGGGACTTTCAGGGTCGTAAACCCGTTTCAGCCGTACTTCCATATTCTTATGGTTTTTGCAAGTTTTTTAAGAGTAAATAGGAGTATAAACT